>Ga0255175_1000001_pt1 | contig 433017 bp, 361 predicted proteins | sample Atl_Atl_RepC_8d_FD_183628 | JGI IMG/M metagenome (GOLD analysis project Ga0255175, IMG submission 183628) | Freshwater microbial communities from Altamaha River, Georgia, United States - Atl_Atl_RepC_8d | ecosystem: Environmental > Aquatic > Freshwater > River | place: USA: Georgia | collected...
TCCCCCAGCCAATCATCCCCCAGCCATTGTTGCGCAGACCCATCAAATACAACCGCCACAGACCCAACATAAAAAACGACCACAACAAGGCCCTTCGCAACAGCAACTTTACCCGCAAAGGCTCGGTGAAAACCACCTGCTCCGCGAGGTAGCTGATACTCTCCCAGGCCGGACCAAAAAACTTGTGCTGCTCCACTTTGTCAAACCCCACCCTGCCGCTCAAAAACCGATTATTTTCCATCCCAATCGTGCGCTGTGTCATCTCATCCAAATGCACCCCAAAATCGTCCAGCGTGCAAAATCCCCAAACCGCATATAACAGAAAGAACCAGGCCCATGGCCCGGTTCTTTCCATCACTTTATTTTTCCAGCGCGTTAACACGCCGTAAATATACTTCAAATTAATTCGATGCCGCCGCTTCAGCGTAAGCCTCCACAGGGATACAAGCGCAAATCAAATTGCGATCACCCACCGTGCTGTTCACACGAGAAACTGTAGGCCAAAACTTACCCAAACGGATAGAATCCAAGGGGAACGCCGCCTTCTCACGAGAGTATTCACGGTCCCAAGTATTCGAAATCACCGCCGTAGAGGTATGAGGCGCATGCTTCAACACGTTGTTGTCCTGAGAGTATTTGCCCTCCTCCACTTCGCGAATCTCTTCACGGATGCTCAACATCGCATCGCAGAACTTATCCAACTCTTCCTTGCTCTCACTCTCTGTAGGTTCTACCATCAAAGTACCCGCCACAGGGAAACTCAACGTAGGCGCATGGTATCCGTAGTCCATCAAACGCTTGGCGATGTCTTCCGCCTCAACATGACAGGCCTTGAATTTACGGGTATCCAAAATCATCTCGTGCGCCGCAAATCCGCTCGCACCCTTGTACAATACAGGGTATTCCGCTTCCAAACGGGCCTTGATGTAGTTGGCATTCAAAATGGCATACTTGGTGGCGTTCGTCAACCCCGCACCGCCCATCATCTTGATGTAAGCATAGCTGATCAACAAAATGCTGGCACTGCCCCAAGGCGCTGCGCTCACCGCGTGCATGGCCTTTTCAGGACCCATGTTTACCACCGCATGTCCTGGCAGATACGGCGCCAAGTGCTTGGCCACACCGATCGGACCCATACCCGGACCACCCCCACCGTGAGGAATGCAGAAGGTCTTATGCAAGTTCAAGTGACACACATCGGCCCCGATCATTCCTGGCGATGTCAATCCCACCTGCGCGTTCATGTTGGCACCATCCATGTACACCTGTCCACCGTACTGGTGAATGATATCAGTCAATTCTGTAATCGCCGCTTCAAATACCCCGTGCGTGCTGGGATACGTCACCATCAAACAAGCCAAATTGTCTTTGTATTGCTCGGCCTTCGCGCGAATGTCTTCTACGTCGATGTTTCCGTTTTCGTCGCATGCCGATACAACCACTTGCATGCCCGCCATCACCGCCGATGCAGGGTTGGTACCGTGCGCACTCGATGGAATCAACGCGATGTTTCTGTGCGATTCGCCACGATCCTTGAAATATTCACGAATCACCATCAATCCCGCATACTCACCCTGAGCACCCGAATTTGGCTGCATACTCATGGTGTGGAAACCGGTGATTTCACTCAAATCTTTGTTCAACTCATCAATGATTTCCATGTACCCTTTCGCTTGGTCCATCGGAGCAAACGGATGCAAACTGTTGAATTCAGGCCAAGTCACAGGAATCATCTCTGTGGTGGCATTCAATTTCATGGTACAGCTGCCCAAAGAAATCATGGAGTGACACAAACTCAAATCTTTGGCCTCCAACGATTTGATGTAACGCAACATCTCATGCTCTGAATGGTAGCGATTGAATACCGGGTGAATCATGTAATTGCTCTCGCGCAACAAGGCCGCTGGCAACTTGTGCGATACCGCCCCTTCAGGCTTCGCCGCCGCCCCGTCAATGGCACGGGCAAACAAACTCACCAACTTTTGGATGTCGCCCATCGAAGTTGTCTCATCGATAGAAATACCCACCGCGCCATGAGCATAACGCAAGTTGATACCTTCCGAAAGTGCCAATGCTTGTATGGTTTCTACCCGAGGCACATTCACCAATATTGTATCAAAGAAATGGTTGTGCTGCAAACTGTAAACCCCATTGCCCGTCTTCACGATGGCATCGCCCAAAGAAACAGCCAAAGCATGAATGCGCTCGGCGATTTTCTTCAAACCCGCTGGACCGTGATACACGGCGTACATTCCCGCCATAATACTCAACAATACCTGCGCAGTACAGATGTTTGAGGTGGCGTTCTGACGTTTGATATGCTGCTCTCTGGTCTGCAAAGCCATGCGCAAAGCACGATTGCCCTCAGCATCAATGGATACACCAATGATACGACCTGGAATCGCACGCTTGAATTCATCTTTGGTGGCAAAGAAAGCCGCATGCGGTCCGCCAAAACCCAATGGAACTCCAAAACGCTGGGTATTTCCCACAACACAGTCCGCACCAAACTCACCCGGAGGTGTCAACAACGTCAATGCCATCAAATCAGAAGCAAAACAAGTCTTCACGTTCAATGCCTTGCAAGCCGATACAAATTCACGGTAGTCCTCTACGCTACCATCCGCGTTGGGATATTGCACCAATGCACCAAAAAAGGAAGCATCCGGCGTGAATGTCTTGTAATCGCCACGAACGATTTCAATGCCGATGGGCTCAGAACGGGTAATCAACACATCCACCGTTTGGGGGAATACGCTGTTGTCGACAAAAAATCTGTGCGCCGCACTTTTCTTGTCCAACCCGTAAAACATATTCATCGCCTCAGCCGCCGCAGTACCCTCGTCCAACAATGAAGCATTCGCCAACTCCAAACCCGTCAAATCAATGACCATGGTCTGGTAATTCAACAAGGCCTCCAAACGACCTTGGCTGATCTCCGCCTGATATGGCGTGTACTGCGTGTACCAACCTGGGTTTTCCATGATGTTACGTAAAATCACTCCCGGTGTGTGGGTGTTGTAATACCCCATCCCGATGTAATTCTTGTACACCTTATTCTTCGCGGCCTTTTCGCGGAGCATCGACAAAAATTCCACTTCGCTCATGGGCTCACCCACGTTCAAAGGCTTCGGCAAACGGATGTTGCTGGGAACTACCTGATCGATCAACTCATCCAAACTGTTCGCACCGATGGTGGAAAGCATGGCATTCAAATCACTTTGTCTTGGTCCGATGTGGCGATCGGCAAACGACTCCGAATAAAGGGCGTTGAATTGGTTCATAAGTACGCAAATTTAACGTTTCCCAAAACAAATCGACATGACAAATCCCCATCATTTGGCGATTTTTTCCTCTTTTTTAGCACATCCTTGCACAAAGTGCTACAGGCGCGACAATCTTCCGTCCTCCGCATAGCTGTAATGCAAGTGTCCGGCAATGATCACATGATCGATAATGGTGATATCCAAAAGCTTGCCCGCCTGATTGAATTGATCCGTTAACCGGTCGTCGGCCTCCGAGGGACGGTCGTTCCCCGATGGATGGTTATGACTCAACACCAAAGAACTCGCCCGCAACTCCAACGCGCGCTTAAACACCAGCCGCACATCCACAACTGTGCCCGTCATCCCACCCACACTCACACATTCCAATCGCAAAATCCGGTTGGCCCGATTCAAGTACACCACGTAAAACGACTCCACCACGGAATCCAAAAACAGCGGACGCAACAACGCCACCGCATCCGATGGGTTGCGAATCTGTTTGGTTCGCGCATCATCAATGGCCCTGCGTCTGCCCAACTCCAAGGCCGCCGATAACGTAGCCACCCCCGCTGCGCCTAACCCCTCCACCAAAAGCAATTCCTCCGGCGTCATCTGTCCCAAATGCCGCAAATCACCCGCACAATGCTCCCATAACCGCATGGCCAACGCCGAAGATCGGGCCGATTTTCTTCCGTTGCCCAAAACCAATACCAGCAATTCGCTGTTATCCATGGCAGTTTTTCCATGATGTAAAAATTTGTTTTGCAAAATGTGCAAATCCACCCCGCTTGTTGTCCTTTTTCTCATTGTTGATAAAATTTTAATCATATATTTGACAATTATATAAACAATTTCATTAGTTTTGAATTCAACGACAGCAATTAATCGGTTATTTAAATAGATAGTTATGAGCGAACAACAAGAAAAAATGAAAGCCCTGAAGCAAACCATTGAGCGTTTGGAAAAGACTTATGGTAAGGGCGTTGTGATGAAGATGGATGATACGCGTAGCGTAGCCGTTGATGTCATTTCCACCGGTTCTTTCGGTTTGGATTTGGCCCTCGGCGTGGGAGGATTTCCCCGGGGAAGAATTGTTGAAATATACGGTCCTGAAAGTAGCGGTAAAACCACCATCGCCCTGCACACCATCGCAGAGGCACAGAAAAAAGGAGGCATTTGCGCTTTCATCGATGCAGAACATGCGTTTGATAAAATTTATGCCGAAAATTTGGGTATCGACACGGCCAATTTGTTGATCTCACAGCCCGATGACGGAGAGCAAGCATTGGAAATCGCCGACAACCTCGTGCGCTCCGGTGCCATCGACGTTTTGGTTATCGACTCAGTAGCCGCCTTGGTGCCCCGCGCGGAAATCGAAGGGGATATGGGCGACAGCAAAGTAGGTCTTCATGCCCGTTTGATGAGCCAAGCCCTTCGTAAGTTGACCGGAACCATCAGCAAAACAGGTTGTATCTGTATCTTCATCAACCAGCTTCGTGAGAAAATCGGTGTCATGTTCGGTAACCCCGAAACCACCACCGGTGGTAACGCCCTGAAATTCTACGCCTCCATCCGTTTGGATATCCGCAGAAATGCCCAAATCAAGGACGGCGACGATGTGATGGGTAACCGCACCAAAGTGAAAGTGGCCAAAAACAAAGTAGCACCCCCATTCCGCATCGTGGAATTTGATATCATGTACGGAAAAGGAATCAGCAGAGCCGGTGAAGTATTGGATATCGCCGTGGATGCCAACATCATCCAAAAAAGCGGAAGTTGGTACAGCTACGACAACACCAAATTGGGACAAGGTAGAGATGCCGTGAAAGAACTCATCCACGACAACCCAGAAATGATGGCCGAAATCGAACAAAAAATCCGCACCAAAATGGCGGGTGGAGAAGAAATTCTTGCGGTACAGGCCGACTAATCAATCCATTTCAAATAGTCAATTCCGAAAAGTGCGGGGCGAAGGATTTCCTTCGCCCCTTTTTTTTATCTGCCCATCGCAGTATTTTTACCTCTAGATTCTACCATGCAACTTACCTTCTGCGCTGTCCCCACTGCCCACAATCGGTTTAATCCCATCAAACTGATTCTCGCCCTATACTTCTGCGCAATCGCCCTACCCGCCATGGGTAGCAATCACGCCAGCAATCCGCCGGTGCTCCTGAAAAAAAATGCCAACTGGTGGGTGCAATCGCGCCGACCCAGCCCCATACAAGGTTGGGATAGTTTTGCCATCAGCCTAAAAACCCAATCACACAATGTTCAACAGGCCGTCAACGACAAAGGCACACTCATTTTTTTACTGCACATGACGGTCGATAAGAAAGGCCGAGTGGGTTTTGCTGAAGTATGGGATGGCAACTCCAACGACACCTTGGTAAAATTGGCCTTGATCAATGCGGTCAAAACCAACAAGTTTACTCCCTACGTAAACGCCAAAGGCAAACGCATCAATGAAAGCACCCTGGTTCTGATGGAAATACCCGGATCCAAGCAACAAAACACCACCCAATCCCAAGATACCGTGATTCCCAATCAAGCCATTACCCCCGCAAGGTTCTTGGGCGGACAAAATGCGTTCTCCGAGTTTGTTGCGGATCAATTCGTATACCCAACGCGGTGCATGGATGAATCCATCAACGGATACGTAAGAATGCGATTCATGGTAGACCGCAATGGCACCGTCTCAAACTGTAGAATCAAAGAAGCCAGCAAAGGATGTCCCGAATTCGGGGTTGAAGCGATTCGCGTCCTGAAATCTTGTCCCAAATGGATCCCCGCCACCCACAACGGCAAAAATATCTCCGCCTGGTTTGAAGTGCCGATTTCTTTGTCGGTGAAATAACTGCCGAATCCTACTTGCCGTAAAATTTATCCTTGTACATGGCAGGATAAACCACGTACAACATCAACATCCGACTGTAGCGAAATATCAATGGAACCATCGCTACAATGATGGTAGGAATGCCCACAATGGCGTAATCAAACAAATTCAAACTGTAAAACATCACACTGCATGTGATAATCAACCCCACAATCAAAGCATAGCTGAAATACATCGCACCGTAAAAGAAACCGGGCTCAGGCTCGTACGACATCTGACAAACCGTGCAACTGTAGTTGGTCTCAGCGAATTTTATACTAAAAATACTATTCTTGAACACCTTGCCTTTGCCACATTTGGGACATTTGCAAGCGATAAAGGGCACAATACCCTGACGTTTATTTTCCATATTTCTGTCTGCGCTTGTATTGGTAAAAAAATACACCCGCAGTGCCAATCAAAACATAGGGCGTAGCCAAAAGCATCAATATGCCTTTGTTTATCCCATTGCCTACAACTGGCTTGTTCTTCGCATGATCGCGACTTGATGTCAATGCCGCTTTGCACATCGGACATTGTGCCCCTACAGAGAGGGCCGCAAAAACCGTGAGAGCCAACGTGGCAAAAATTCGCTTCATCTTAGAATGGGTAGTATTTGAACGCATAATACGGCGCAATCATGAAATATACTATGACTCCAGTCACACTCACGTACAACCAGATTGGAAAAGTCACCCTAGCCCACTTCTTGTGTTTCGCAAACTGACCGGAAGTACTATAATACATTGTATACAATACCATCGGCAACACCGCCGCCGCCAACACAATGTGGGTGGCCAAAATGAAATAATACAGATACTTTACATTGCCTGTACCCCCAAAGTTGGTGTGTTCTGTGCAAGTATGATAGGTAACATAGCTCAGCAAGAAAACGGTTGATAAAATAAACGCCGTTAACATATAAGCCTGATGCGTTCCTTTCTTACCCGATTTGATGGCCATGAAGCCCAACACCAAGGCAATCGATACCAAACTGTTTAACACGGCATTCGTGAATGGCAACACTTTGGCGAATTCAGCAGTTGGACGCATATCCGCTGGCAAATACTGTAACAGGGTTACCAAGCCCATCACGGCAATGGTAATAATCACTACAAGGCGAAAAAAGCCTTTATCACTTATCCAGGTCGTTTTTTCTGTATTCATAGAGCAAATTGTTTATGTCGTCTTGTATGCGCTTCACCTTTTCCAATTTCTCGGTAAGCGTCTTGCCCGATGTCTCCAAAATTCCGCGAATGTGTCGCGACTTGTCGATAATCACCACTTTGTCGTCGTGAATAAAATCCTGTCCTCGCTGCTCCGTAGCCAACAACAAATCATTCATCACCCAATCATAAATCTCGCGCTTGCTGCCGGTAGCAAAGGTGCGTTTGTACAAATCCGCTTTGTACGCGTTTGCATAGGTTGCCAAGACAGGCACTGAATCATGCTCCGGATCGATGGTAATCGTTAAAAATCGCACATTGGGAAAAGCCTGAAATTCTTCAGCAATAACCTGAACTTGTTTGTTCATGGCCGGACAAACTTCGGCACAGGAGGCAAAAAAGATGTTGGCCACCACAATGCTAGAATCAAAATCATCCAGTGTGATGGGTTGACCATGCTGGTTGATTAAATTGATGTCGCTCACCGTATGATACTCCTTGGTACCATCTGCCGCCGTGATGGTCTCCCCCAAATAGGGCAACTCTTTGTGCACCCACTTGGCTTTAGCCAATACCAGGATGCCCAAAATCGGTAAAATGACGATGGCCGCGATCGCGGCCATCTTTATACGGTTTTTTGCAATTGCCATAAATTACATTGACTTCATCACTTCCAAGGCAGAACCTTCGTAAAGCAGTCCGGAAATCAGACCCAATACAAATACCATTGGAACCAAAATCACCAAAGCCAAATTGATCTTCTCATGCTTCAAGTGCATGAAAGCACCTACGATGTAGTAAGCCTTCACCAAACCGAAGAATATGAAGATAAAGTTTCTAAATCCGCTGGGACCCATCACAAAGTAGATGACGAAGTCCAATACTGTGATACCCAACAACAACCAAAAGGTCTTCCAAAGTTCCTTTGTTCCGTGACTCTCAGTATGGGGAACGTAGTTAATCGCGTCGTACTCCCCGGGCTTAGTATAGAATTCCATGATGTATAAATTGCGTTAGTTAGATCAAATAGAAGAAGGTAAATACAAATACCCAAACCAAATCCACAAAGTGCCAGTACAAACCAGCCTTCTCAATCATCTCATAGTGTCCACGACGTTCGAATACGCCTCTCACCGTCATGATGTAAACTACTACGTTGATTACAACACCACTGAATACGTGGAAACCATGGAAACCAGTTACAATAAAGAATAAAGCGGCAAACGGTACTGGACCAAATGTTCTGTCGCCCTCAGCCCACTCAAAATGGTCGCCGAAACCAACACTGTGCAAATGATCATACCCCTGCTTGGTAATTCCAAAGGTGTTGCCATCCAAACGAGCACCCTCGTGAATGAATGTGTACCACTCCCAAGCCTGACAGCTCAAGAAAGCCACACCACCCAAAATGGTGAAAATCATGTAACGCGCTACCTCTGACTTGCTCTTGCGATGTCCAGCCTCAACGGCCAATACCATCGTTACAGAACTCAAAATCAAAATGAACGTCATCACACTCACAAACAACAACGGCAAATGCAAACCGTGCATGAAAGGGAAGTGGTTGAAGATCGACGCAGGATCAGGCCATTTGGTGGTAATCGGCGTTACTACGTTAGAAAAACGTTGGGTTCCGTACTGTACCAACAATGATGAAAATGTGAATGCATCCGACAAAAGGAAGATCCACATCATCAGTTTACCATAACTCACGTTGAACGGAGAACGACCTCCAGCCCAGGTGGGTTGATTTTCAAATGCTGCTTGCGTTGATGTATGATTAGCCATTGGAAAAAATTACCTTGCGAAATAAAGAAATAAATACAATATAAACCACAGAAGTCCAACAAAATGCCAATAAGTATTGGTTATTGACATGAATGTTATCTGTTTTTTGTGGATTTCAAGTCGGATCGATTTCACCTGCGCAATCGCCAACAAAATGATCCCTCCCAAAATGTGTATGAAGTGCAATACAGTGATAACCCACACGTAACTTGCTGATATGTGCTCCGGTCGAGAGTTTACAAACGTCAGATCCTGCATAACCAAACGTGACCATCCCAAGTACTGAGAGTAGCAAAACAACACCGACAATACCAAGGTTACAGCGATCAATGCCTTGTTTCTAGACAACTCATCTTTTTTTGCCGCCACGGTCGCCATTTGAATGCTCACTGAGCTCAAAATGCTAATCAACAATGAATAAAAAAAGTAGACTGGCAGGTCAAAGGACGTCCACAATTGCTTCGCTTCCGCATCAGGTCGCGCCACGATGTACGCACTCACGAAGGCCGCAAACAACATGCAACTCGCTAACATAAACAACCACAGATTCAACTTAGACGGCGCGATCATCAGCGCTGGGTCTTTCACTTTTTTCACGGATTTGTTTGCCATTTTTTTAGAAAATTATATACCCTAAAAACACCACCGGTGTGTAAATCAATGTTGCGTACAACAACTTCCGCGCATCGGCAATTTCCATGCTTCGAAACAACGCAAAAGCCTTCGCCAACACCCACAAAGAAATTGGCAAAATCAACATCAGTGATTTCACGCCACACATTCCATAGTAAATGGGTGTCATACTGATAATGATTAACAAAACAGTGTAAATAAGGATTTGATACGCACTCTTTTTATCTCTTCCTCCGCTCGATGGCAACATCCAATATCCCGCTTTTTGATAATCGTCGTGCAACATCCAAGCAATCGACCAAAAATGGGGAAACTGCCAAAAGAACTGAACCAAAAACAACATCATCCCCGGCTCATCAATTCTACCTACCACCGCGGTGTAACCAATCAATGGAGGCAGCGCTCCAGGAATCGCTCCAATCATCACCGCGATGTTGCTCGTTTGCTTCATCGGCGTGTAGACAAAGACGTATATCGCCAGGGACAATCCACTCAGAAATACGGCCACGAAAGGAACCGTTAACGACAACAAGACTATACCCGCAATACCGGTGATCCAGCAAAACAAAATGGCTTGTGACAGGGGAATACGCTCCTCTACGATGGGACGAGCACTGGTTCTGGCCATCTTACCATCGTTTTCCTTTTCGATGATTTGATTCAAACCGTTCGAGGCAAAAACCACCAACATGCCGCCAATCAAAACTCCCAAGAAGACCGACCAATCAAACAACTCCGTCCAGGAACCATCAGAATTCAACTTACAACCCAGCAAATAGCCAAAAACAGAGGTGGCTGCCACACTGCTTGTGAGGCGAAACTTGATCAATTGTCCGAAAGCTTTTAAGGTAGAATTCATGCGATTTGTGTCGATTTTACACCGGAGGCCAAATACACTGCAAAGATATAGGTTATCAAGGCGCTGCCCACTACCACGTGTGCAACTTGTGTCCATGCAGGCACCACAAACCAAATATGAATCACACCCAAGGCAATTTGTATCGCACACAAGATGGCAATCGCCATGAAAGGGTTACTCATTGATCGCGGTACAGACCCGCCATTCAACGTCTGCTGTCGCATCAACCAAATCATCCACCCCAAAACCACAAAAGGCATATATCGATGCAGGGCAAACAACCAGTCCATGGCGAAGACATCCAACATGCCCCAGCCCAAGAACCCTGTCGTATCGCCATCTACGTATAACGCATCGGCCATCCGCAAAGTGTCTACCTGCTCACGACTCCAAGCGCCGATGATTACAACTAAAAACACCGACAACCAAAGCCAAAACCACTGTTTGCGCGACAATACAGACAACCCCTCAAATTGGAATGATCCCGCATTGTGAAATGAAACCATGTAGGCAAACAAGCACAGAAAACTCAGCAGAAAATGCAAGGTAACCACGCCGGGTAACAAATTGGTGGCCACCACCAAACTACCCAGCCAACCATTCACCAGCAACAAAAACAATCCTACCAATCCCCATCCCTTCCCGGAGGCAATCCTACCCCGAAACAACACCGCCATGCCAAAGTACACCATCGCAAACAACCCACTCAACACCCCAAACAACCGGTTGATGTATTCAATCCATGCCTTCACCGGATGAAACTCCTCGGGCTGCTGTATGCTTTTGTCGGACCGCAACTTTTCCGCCGAAGACTGCATTCCCAACGACGTTAATACCTTCGCAAAACGCTCTACCTTCTGCAAACGCTTCTCCAAGAAAATCTGCTGGTAATTGCCCGGCAATTTACACTCGCAAGTAGGTGGCGCCCACAGCCCGAAACACTTGGGCCAGTCCGGACATCCCATCCCACTGCCGGTGGCCCTTACCAGACCTCCAAAAAAGAACAATAAAAAAACAGACGAACAGGTAAATAAACCCATTCGTCTGTATATGTTTAATATCTTATCGTTGCTGAGTGGCATTATCGGCTCAAACCGAAAACACGCTTGATGGCAGCAAAGAATACGCTGTTTTCTACAGGCGCTTCTTCCTTGGCAACCTCTTTCTCCTCTACGTGCAATACCTCAGGTGCATTGGCATCCTCCTCGTTTTGTGGGAAGTAATCCAATTCACGGTCGGGACGACTGTACTCATAAGGACCACGATACACCGTTGGCAATTCACCAGGCCAGTTTCCATGCAAACGAACGTCGATGGGTGAAGTCCACTCCAACGTGTTCGACTGCCATGGGTTTTGCTCAGCCTTTTTGCCGCGGAAGATACTTACGAAGAAGTTGTACAAGAACAACAACTGCGCAAATCCACCCACAATGGCCGATACAGTGATCAATTTATTTACATCCATCCATACGCTGAAATCTTCAACCAAGGTGAACTGGTAGTAACGACGTGGCACACCCGCCAATCCCATGAAGTGCATCGGGAAGAATACCAAGTAAGCAGAGATGAAGGTAATCCAGAAGTGGAAGTAACCCAACGTGTTGTTCATCATGCGACCGTACATGCGAGGGAACCAGTGGTAGATACCCGCGAACATACCGAAGATCGCAGCGCTACCCATTACCAAGTGAAAGTGCGCTACCACGAAATATGAATCGTGCAATTGGATGTCCATCGCCGCGTTACCCAAATAGATACCGGTCAAACCACCAGAGATGAAGAAACTCACCAATCCGATAGAGAACAACATGGCAGGCGTGTAACGCAAGTTACCGCGCCACAATGTAGTTAAGTAGTTAAACGCTTTCACCGCAGATGGAACCGCAATGATCAACGTCAAAATCATGAACACAGATCCCAAGAAGGGGTTCATACCCGTGATGAACATGTGGTGTCCCCATACAATGAACGACAACACAGAAATACCCATCAACGAAATGATCATCGCCGTGTAACCAAAGATGGGCTTACGGGCGTTGGTAGAAATGACCTCAGAAGTGATACCCAAAGCAGGCATCAAGATGATGTACACTTCAGGGTGACCCAAGAACCAGAACAAGTGCTGGTACAATACCGGGCTACCTCCCACGTTTTCCAAAGCACCCACACCTTCCAAGAAGATATCGCTCAGGTAGAACGAAGTACCGAAACTACGGTCGAAAATCAAGAACAAAGCCGCACCCAACAATACGGGGAACGACAACAGACCCAAAATGGCTGTAAAGAAGAAGGCCCAAATGGTCAACGGCATGCGGTTCATGCTCATTCCTTTGGTACGTTGGTTCAATACAGTAGAGATGTAGTTGATACCACCCAACAAAGACGATACAATGAACAAGGCAATCGCCACCAACCACAAAGTCATACCCAAACCTGAACCGGGCATGGCTTTCTCCAAAGCACTCAAAGGAGGATAAACTGTCCATCCACCAGAAGCTGGACCGGTTTCAACACCCACTGAAATCAACAATACCACACTTGAGCTGAAGAAGAACCAGTAGCTCAACATGTTCATGAAGGGCGATGCCATATCACGAGCTCCCAACTGCAAGGGAATTAACAAATTACTGAAAGTTCCGCTCAATCCGGCTGTCAATACGTAAAATACCATGATGGTACCGTGAATGGTTACCAATCCCATGTAAAAGTTGGGGTCCAATTTGCCATCAACGGCCCATTTACCCAACAACATCTCCAATAAACCGAATTGCTCATCGGGCCAAGCCAATTGCAAACGGAACAACAAGGACATACCCATCCCGATGATACCCATAATAATTCCCGTAATCAAGAATTGCTTGGAGATCATCTTGTGATCCATCGAGAAAACGTACTTGCTGATGAACGATTCCTTGTGATGGTGGTCGTGGGTGTGGTGATCGGCGTGTAATGCTGAAGTGCTCATATGAATATGATTCTTTTTTTTTGATTAGTTGGCAGCAACCGCTGCAGGTGAAACGGCAGTTGAATCAGCACCGGCAGGGGCAGCCTCTACTGGAGGAGCTACCATTTTGGCCTGTGCAGCCAACCATGTGTTATACTCTGACTCAGAACCCACAACAGTGATTTTAATCTTCATGTTGTAGTGAGCCGCACCACAAATTTTATTGCAGTACAAATAATAATCGAAATTGGGGTTTCCTTTTGATGCTCTTGCTTCCGCCGTTGTTTTGATTGGCGTGAAAGGGAACACAGTGCTCATACCAGGAACACAGTTCATCTGGGCACGGAATTCAGGCATGTAAGCAGAGTGAATTACGTCTCTGGCGCGGAAACGGAACATGTAAGGCTTGTTTTTCACCAATACAATCTCCGTAGTTACGCGGTCGTCGTTAGACTCTTTATTGAAAACCTCAGGCTTGCTTCTGAAGGCCGCAATACGCTTCAAGTTTGTCTCTTTGCGCTTGATTTCCTTCTTCAACTGACGGGCATACGCACCGCTTTCAGCATCCAACACCTTTTCACGCAAAGCCTTGTGCTCAGAAACATACGTCTTGCTCAAACCCGTAGACTCCATTTTGTTCAAAGCAGAACGCCACAACGCCGTAGAGTCATCCGCTGCCGCCAATTTGGCTTGCAATTCAGCCACCTCGCCAGTCAATGTTTCTGTCAATTTATCCGCCTCACCCTCAACAGCCAATCCCAATGGGTTGGTACCTGAAATCAAAGTAAAGCTGCTCTCACCCAATTTTTGGTCCTCACCGGCATAACGCGCCTTCCAACCAAACTGGTAAGCAAATACTTCAATCTCTTGGGCATCCTCGTTGGGCGTCTGTGTGATTTTTGTCCACACGTTGAAACCACGCAACACCAAGAAAGTCAATACAATCGCAGGTACAATCGTCCAAATTACCTCCAACTTGTTGTTGTGGAAGAAATAAGCCGCCTTGCGATCTTCACGGTAGTAATATTTGAACATGAAGAAGAACAACAACACCTCCGTAACAACAAATACGAAGAACGTGAAGCCAAACGTCCACATGAACATAGAATCCAAAGATTCACCATGCTCAGAAGCCGCATCCCACAGCAACAAATGCTTGCCATGAGCGTTGATTTCCCATAAAACACCAATCATACCCAAAATCAATACCACCAAACCAATGGTCGCATTCACCTTGTGAGCACTCACGATTTTCTTGCCCGTGATACGCTCCGCCAAACTTCCGATGTCGAAAGCGCGTGCAATCACCAATACAATCAATAAAATCAGTACACAAATCAGGATATTCACCCAATTCCAGCCACTGGGATCAAATTCCTGTGGGGGTTCAATCACATCCGTGGCCGACTGTGCAAACGACATCACCGCAGCCATGCTAGCCATCAGCAATGATAACAACTTCTTAGTCAATGAGTTGAAAGTGTTTTTTGGTAAAGTAAGCTTCATTTCTTGAGCCTTTTTAGGGATTTTCAATGCGCGAATTTAGAGTTTTTACCAAGGTTTTACAAAGGAGAAACCATTAATTTCCCATCTAAACGCGATTTTCTACACAAGCCACATAATCAACCTCCCAACAAATCGGACTTGTTGCCATTTATTGCGAATCAATCCAAATAAGAAATCAGGCATTATTTGTCCAACTTTCAGCCAAATACAAATAATCATTCACACTCAACTGCTCCGCCCGCTTGGCAGCCCAACCCTCGGGCAAAACAAAACCCGGACGCGATGCCGTCAACGATTTCAACGCATTCCCCAATGTCTTGCGTCGCTGCGAAAAAGCCGTTTTCACCACCAATTTCAACGCCCCGTAGTCGCAAGTGGGCAACACCGACTTCAACCGACAATCGATCACCCCACTTTTCACCTTCGGCGGAGGATTAAATGATCCTTCGTGTACGGTAAACTCATACCTACAATCGTAATAGGCCTGCAACAAAATACTCGTGATTCCGTAATCCTTGTTTCCCTCTCCCGCCGCCAACCGCTCCGCCACCTCTTTTTGAAACATTCCGGCAAACTGACTCACCCTCACCCCGCATTCCAACAGCTGAAATACGATCTGTGTACTGATATTGTATGGATAATTTCCCACCAGGGCCATCTTCACCCCAGCCTTTACCCAAACCTCGTTCGGTGCCTGTAAAAAATCGCCATGCCAAACCTGCATGCCCTGAGCCCAACCCTGCTTGCCCAAATACTCCACCGACTCTCCGTCAATCTCCAAACACAACAACCGCCCGCCAAATCGTGGGTACAAGTACTTGGTCATCATCCCCATCCCCGGACCAATCTCCACCACGTGTTCCATGTCGTTGTCCACCAAATCCGCAATCCGCTGGGCAATGCCCTCATCGGTCAGAAAATGCTGTCCCAACGCCTTCTTCGCATGCACGTCTCCTTTGCCACCCTTAACCACGGCGTCCTCGAACTTGCTCGCCCACTTCCCACCCCGCGGCGTATTCTGCACGTGCTTCCCGGTTTTTCCGCCTTTCTCTATGTGTTTGTCTCTTCTCACTGCTCCCAATAGGTTATATAGTGTTTGGTCACAGTATCTTTCAAACTCGCCAAATTGTAATTATCACTCGCCTCGGCCACATCCACCAAACTTCCGTCTTTCTTCATGATGCGAATGCCCCCACCATCGCTCTTGTACGCATCGTTCTTCAATATCCCCACGTACACAAAATAATCCAACACACGCTCCTCACTGACCCCGAAAATTGAAGCCGCCTGCGTCCGCATCAACTGCCGCAATCCCTCACTCACCGGCTCCAACTGCACCTTGATTTTGGGCAACTGACGGCGCAACAACCTACGACTCATCTCCCGCAATATCCCATCCTCGTGGAATTGCCATTCCTTGATGGCCGACATAATATCTATGTCATCCAACTGAACAAACAAATCCAAATCCTCGTCCGTAAAATCTTCCGGATTCACATCCTTGAACAAAAAATGCATCAACGGATGGTAACTGCCTAAAGCATGTCCCTCCTTGGCCATCTCCCGGGCGCGCTGCAAAATGGCCACCAGCAAGGCATCCGCCGCCAATACCGTTTTGTGCAAATAAACCTGCCAGTACATCAACCGTCGGGCCACCAAGAATTTCTCTACACTGTATATGCCCTTTTCCTCCACCACCAAATCGCCATCCTTCACATTCAACATATGGATGAGTCGCTCCACCCCCACAATTCCCTCGCTAACACCCGTGTAAAAACTATCGCGCATCAAATAATCCAATCGGTCCATGTCGAGCTGACCAGAAATCAATTGATGCAAAAAGGGCTTCGCCGCATACTCTCCTTTGAAAATGGCAATCGCCATATCCAACGCCCCGCCAAACTCGGCATTCATGCGCTCCATCAACATCAAGCTAATGCGCTCGTGGTTGACCCCTTGGGCCAACGTATATTCCAAGGTGTGACTGTAGGGACCATGTCCGATATCGTGCATGAGAATCCCCAAAATGACTCCTTCCTCCTCCAAGTCCGTGATCTCAACCCCCTTGCGTTTCAGTGTCTCCACGGCTTTCATCATCAAATTCATCGCGCCCAAAGCATGATGAAACCGCGTGTGGGTAGCCCCAGGGTACACCCACTCACTCATGCCCAGCTGCCTGATTCTGCGCAATCGCTGAAAATAAGGATGCTGCACAACATCGTACACCAAAGCACTGGGAATGGTCAGAAACCCATGCAGCGGATCGTTAATAATTTTAGATTTATTGCCCGATGGCATACCGCAAAGGTAATACGCAATTTACTGTTCCAACCACAGGAGCTTTTCACCCCCGCGCGGCTGTCGCAACCGAACCGCATCCACAAACTCTTTGAGCTGCGGCACCAACGGATCGGCCGGCTGTGCTTGCAAATAACTTTCGTAACAATACACCATGTTGGCCCACTCGTTGGCCGATATTCCCTGACTGTGCATTTTTCTACGCAACGCCGAACCCGCATGCAACCAAGCGCTTTGATTGAATTCCTGCAAACGCTTCTGCTCCGATTTCTGTATGTATCGCCTAAAAAATCCATAGGCGGCATCAAACTGATCCTGTCGCTCCGCCGAAATCCCAAAATACCAATACGTGCCGGGATGGGTAGAATCCTGCAAATAGGCCACGCGCAACAGACTGTCCGATTCAGCAAACTTTTGCTGCAACAACAGGGCGTGCGACAGCAAATGCTTGTTGGTCATCGACTCAGGGTTCCGCTGCAGTAAACTGCGATAAATATTTTCGGCCTCGCGGTATCGCTTCGAACGCATCGCAGCCGCCGCTTGGGCTTCCGGACTTACCGCATCGTCGAAGTCCTGAGCAGAGGCCACAACCCCCATTGCCATCGCCAAAAAGAAGAATACCCATCGCATGATTCGAATGTAAGAACAATTCCCCAATTTTGTGGTGATGACGGATCGACAATCTTTTGCATTTTTCACAAAAATTAACCGATTATTTGCGGCCCTGTCTCTGTTATTGATCGCCTGTCAAGACAGCGCACAACCTTGGCAATCCTTTGGCGACATCGTAACCGAAACCCGCCTGCTCGACAGTTTTAGTCAAATCACGGCATCGCAAAGCATACAACTCTACCTCAAACAAGACCTATCGGCGCCCGAAAGACTGACCATCACCTATGGCAAAAACGTGATGACGGGCTTGGTGAGCGACATCCAACAGGGTAAGTTAACCCTCGAAGACCGCAACAAAGCCAAATGGCTACGCAATCTCAACATCTCGCCCATCTGCACGCTCAATGTGCACAAAATCAATAAAATACGACTCGAAGGCAACGCCAAACTCACCTGCCTCGACACCCTCAAAACCCCGGCGCTGCAATTCAATATCAACAGCGTGGAGAATCACCGATTGTGGATTCACTGCGGACAGCTATACGGAGGCATAGAAAATTCAGGCCAGCTCGAAGCCAGCGGCATCGCCACCATTTTCTCTTGGAGCTGCGAAAAAGGCGGTGGATTGGATGCCCGTGCCTTGCTGAGCGATGATGTGTATATGCGCCATTTCACCATCCACGATGTATACGTCAACCCCACCAAACAATTCGAGGGCTACGTCTACAATACCGGCAACCTCTACTATTTTACCCAGCCCACATACAAATTCAAAGTGGTAGAAGAAGGCCGTGGCAAGGTAAAACTATTTCAACCATGACCCTCGGCGGATACTACATCGAACACCCCACCTCCTACGCACTCATCGCAGCGTTTGTACTGATTTTCATCGCCGGTTTAAACGATCTTGGACTTTCTTACCGATGGATGTTCAGCAGCTACAACGTGAAACATCGAAAGGAATGGTACCGATTACTGAGTGCCGGGTTTGTGCATAACGGCTGGATGCATTTATTGCTCAATGGGTTGGGAATCTACTTTTTTGGCACGCTGGTGGAATACCTCACGGGGTCCATATTTACCTTGTTCATTTTTATTGCATCGGTCTTGGGTGGCAATTTTTACGCATGGTTCATTCGCAGGGGCGATGCCGACTACCAATCCTTGGGGGCATCGGGCGGTGTGATGGGCTTGCTGATGTGTGCTGTAATGTGGTTCGATGGCATTCAGCTCAGCCTTTTCCTGATACCGGTGGGTATTCCAGGATGGATTTTTGTAATTATTTTCAATATCGGTTCGATCGTGATGACACAAACGGCCGACCGCCATCGAATTTCCCACGAAGGCCATTTGGGTGGAGCGCTGATCGGTGGATTGATTGCCTATTTCTTTTCTCCCCAGGTTCCTATGTCGCACAGCTGGTGGGCGTTTTGGCTGGGCACTTTTCCCATTTTCTTGTTCGCTGTAGCGCACGGCCTTCGGCCGCGCTGGTTTAAGTAATAACGGCCGCTGCGCGGCCGAAAAACCTTCTGCAATAGCAAAAAAATCCCCCGGCGACTCCGTCGCCGGGGGACTGGTGCCCAGTACTGGATTCGAACCAGCACGACCTTACGATCACCACCCCCTCAAGATGGCGTGTCTACCAATTTCACCAACTGGGCAATAACTCCCTCACTCAATAAATGGTGCCCAGAACAGGATTCGAACCTGCACACCTTGCGGCGCTGCCGCCTGAAGACAGTGCGTCTACCAATTTCGCCATCTGGGCATTGTAAAGAACGGGGGTGCAAATATACAAAAAATCACGGACTTTCTCAATGAAACCCCGCGTCTTGCGCTTTATTACAAGATCAACATCGCGTCGCCGTAGCACAAGAAACGGTACCCCTCCTTCATCGCCTCGTGATACACATCGGTCATGAATTTGTGGTCCGTATACGCGCAAGCCATCATAAACAAAGGCGACTCAGGCTGATGCAAATTGGTGATAAACGCATTGGCAATGTGGAACTCCTGCGGGGGGAACAAAAACTTATCGGTCCATCCCTCGCTCGGGTTCAATGTACTCATCGAACTCACACTGCTCTCCAACGCACGCATCACACTGCCACCCACTGCCACCACGCGCTTCTTATTCTCAATGGCGCGATTCACCACATCACAAGCCCCTGGCTCGATGCGATAGTATTCACTGTCCATCTTGTGCTTGGTCAAATCCTCAACCTCCACCTCTCTGAAAGCACCCAATCCCAAATGCAAAGTAATCTCCGCAAACTGAATGCCTTTGATGTCCATACGCATCTGCAATTCCCGTGTGATGTGCAACTGGGCCGCTGGCGCCGCCACCGCACCCACGTTCTTGGCAAACAAACTCTGATACCAAGCCTCGTCCTCCTCCTTTACCCCACGGGTGATATACTTTGGAATGGGCGTTTCACCCAACTTCTTGATCACATTCGAAAACTCCTCGTCCGTACCATCAAACAGGAAACGGATGGTTCTACCGCGACTTGTGGTATTGTCCACCACCTCAGCCACCAAATCATCGTCCCCGAAATACAACTTGTTGCCCACGCGAATCTTACGGGCAGGATCAACCAACACATCCCACAAACGCAATTCATGATTCAACTCGCGCAACAAAAACACCTCGATCTGGGCGCCCGTCTTTTCCTTCTGACCGTACATCCGCGCCGTAAACACCTTCGTGTTGTTGACTACAAACACATCGTCCTCGTCAAAAATATCCAAGATATCCTTGAAACTGCGGTGCTCGATTCTGCGCTCTTTGCTGTGAACAACCAATAAACGACTGTCGTGACGGGTAGCCAATGGCTCCTGAGCGATAAACTCCTCAGGCAAATCGAACTTAAATTGAGATAATTTCATGTTTGCAGTTTATTCCCAAATTGGGGCTGCAAATATAATCAGTTTTTGGCAAAACCCGGCGCTACCACCAAGTCCTTGGTGCCGTGGCCGTAATCGTAGAAGCCGCGACCGCTCTTCACACCCAAATCCCCCGCGGTTACCATGTTTACCAACAACGGACAAGGTGCGTATTTGGGGTTGCCAAAGCCATCGTGCAATACGCGCAAAATCGCCAAGCAAACATCCAAACCGATGAAATCCGCCAACTGCAAAGGCCCCATCGGATGCGCCATACCCAACTTCATGATGGTATCGATTTCCTCAACACCCGCCACACCCTCATGGAGCGAACTGATGGCCTCATTGATCATGGGCATCAACACCCGGTTGGCAATAAAACCAGGGTAATCCTGCGTCAACGCGGGCACCTTGCCCAACGCCTTGCTCAAAGCGATGATATCCTCAGTTACCTTTTTATCTGTTTTGAATCCCTCAATCACCTCCACCAATTTCATCACCGGCACCGGATTCATGAAGTGCATGCCGATCACCTTTTCAGGTCGGGCCGTTACCGACCCAATCTTTGAAATGGAAATGCTCGATGTATTGCTCGCCAACACACAATGAGCGGGTGTTAGGGCGTCGAGCTGACGGAAAATATTCAATTTGATTTCCAAATTCTCTGTCGCAGCTTCCACCACCAAATCGGCATTGGAAACACCGTCGGCCAGTTGCGTGAAGCCCTTGATTCTACCCAAACTGTCCGATTTCTGCGCCTCCGTCAACGAACCCTTCGCTACCTGCCGGTCCATGTTCTTCGCGATGGTGGCCAACGCCTTGTCGAGCATTTCTTGCTTAACATCAATCAAATTCACCGCATAACCACACTGGGCAAAAACGTGGGCGATACCATTTCCCATGGTGCCGCCGCCAATCACTGCAATTTGTTTCATCTAACGGCAAAGTTAGGCATTCCCGCCCATTTTGCACAAAAACACCGCATTGCCCTTCACGCCATCCCAAGGAATCACCTCCGAAAATTGGGCCCCCAGCATCGCCTCAAACGCCTTTGCTTTCGGTGCTTCCAGCATCGTATTCACGATCACACCGCCGCCAACAGAAATCAGTTGCGCGAGATCTTGCACGAATCGTTCCGATACCACACCCGGGGCCAAATCCCCATCCACAAACAAATCGCAAATCACCAAATCATAGTGCCAAGCGTTCTTCGCCGCCTTGTGAACATAGTCGATGGCATCTTCTTGCAATAACCTCACCCCTTGTGTGTAAAAATATCGCTTGGCCAAATCCAACACCGCCGCATCTTTCTCCACCCCCACAATTTCAGCATCCCGGTTGTGATCCTGGTGAATGATCTCCGCGGCACTGCCTCCGCCATAACCCAACAACAATACCCGATCCACCTTCACACCCCTACCCACCATCGCCGCGATACTGCCCCGCATCACCGCATGCAAACTGCCAAACGAATAATTCACCTTGGCCGTATCCAACAAATACTTGCCACGCCAAGCCACCACCTTCAAACGCGTTCCCGCTTCACCCCCAACAGAACAAACCGATACCGGCCACACCCAACTCAACAACCGCAACCCCATTCCCGGCCTTTTGCGCACACGCACCGGCTCCAGCTGTGCACGCATCAATGATTCCATGTCTATCACAACACAAATTTCGACATTTCTTCTGCTTCGTCGCAATACCTTTGCCACACAAAGGCAAATCCATTCTTAGCATCCACATCACCACAATCAACCCCAACAAGCCCATCATGAATCCCACCCAATCCAACCATACCCCCCATATCAACGCCCCCATACCCCAGTTCCCCAAATTGTTGCTGGCGTCTAAGTCGCCACGCCGACATCAACTGCTCCGCGATGCGGGATTCCAATTTGAGTATATCGATATCGATGCCGATGAGGCGTTCGACGATACCCAATCCCCCGAAGAAATCTGTCAATTCCTGGCAAAACACAAATCCCTGCATCACCAACAACCCATCGGAAACCATGTGCTTGTCACGGCCGATACCATCGTTTACATCAATGGACAAGTGCTCAACAAACCCCAATCCGTGGAAGAAGCCCACGCCATGTTGCGCACCCTGAGCAACCACACCCACAGCGTTTATACCGGAGTCTGTCTGCGCACCGATGGACAACTACATACGTTTTACGATCGCACCGATGTTACATTTCACGACTTGAGTGATGCGGAAATTGCCCATTATGTGGAACAGTATCAACCGTTCGACAAAGCCGGATCATACGGTGTACAGGACTGGATGGGGTATGTGGGCGTAAAGGGAATCCAAGGATGTTTTTACAACGTCATGGGATTCCCCGTAGCCAAATTTTATCGCGAACTCGCCGCGTTCTGTCGGCGCTGAACCCAGCAGCCAACAACCTCAATTACTTCTTCAAACTCAATTACTTCTTCAGCAAAGGCAAAGTAGCCATGTTCAACGCGCGCTCCGCATTGATCAATCCACCCGTGTTGCTCAGCTGAGGGAACGCCACCTTGGTTTTCTTGGTACCCGGCAAAATCACCTTGTGGGTATACACATTCACAGAGGCTTCCATGATCATCTTCACATCCTTGGCTGTTAAGCTGGGGTTGCGACTCCAAACCAACGCACACACACCGGCACACACAGGTGAAGCCATACTGGTACCGTCAAAATACGCATACTCATTGTTGGGAATGGTGCTGTAAATGTCTTTTCCAGGTGAAAACACATTCACATTGTTGTGACCGTAGTTACTGAAATCAGTGGCCAACGCTTTTTTCGATGGCTGCGAAGCACCCACTTCAATCCAGTTGTTGGCAAATACACCACCACCCAAGGAATCGTTGGGGTAGTTGGCCGTCACATCGTTGTCTTGCGCACTGTTTCCAGCCGCATGAACCAACAATACATTGTGGTCCTGGGCATACAACACCGCCTCGTTCACAACATCCTTGTCCCACTTGTACCCTTTACCAAAACTCATGTTGATGATGTTCGCGCCATTGTCCACCGCATAGCGAATGGCATTGGCTACGTCTTTATCGCGCTCGTCGCCATCAGGAACCACACGAATGGCCATGATTTTTACATTGTCGGCCACACCATCCAACCCAATTCCATTGCCACGAACCGCACCAATGATACCCGCTACGTGGGTACCGTGAGATGCATCCGGACCGGCTACATTGTTGTTGCCGTAGCCAAATTCATGGGGATCGTTGTAATTATCACCCACAATTTCACGGGGATTGTAATCCAAATTGTATTGGTATTTCACCTGGGCTTCCATCGCATGCAACGATTGTTCCACGGCCTCTTTTAACTGTTTGTAGCCCATCCTTCCCACCAACATAGCAATGCGATCGCGCTTCTTCACTTCAGACTCCTTCACAGGAATGGCTTTGATTTCCTTGTCGGTGGGTTCAATTTTACCCGAAATACGGGCGTATTCTGCCAGTGTAGACTGAAACGCAGTCAAGTTTGCGTAGGATGCTTTGCTCTCTTGTATCGTAGATTCAATGTCCACCCGCATCGCTTGATAAGCCAAGTATTCCGGATTGTTGTTCACCTCTTCCGCGGTTACATTCTTGAACTGCTCCTTGTACTTCATGTACAAACGCACCTTCTCCAAATGATCGTACTGCACCATTCGGCCATCTTTGCCACCAATGAAATTCCATCCCACCGTGTCGTCTACATATCCGTTGTGATCGTCGTCGATGTTGTTGAAAGGAATTTCGCCTTTGTTATGCCAAATCACATCCTTCAAATCGGGATGCGCGATGTCTACACCACCATCAACCACCGCTACTACGATGGTCTTCGAAGGCAATTGAGCCGCTGGACTCTCATACGCCTTATTCAATGAGATCCCCATGTTTTTCTTGGTGGGAGTCTCGTGATACCAATGTTTGTCGGGCTTCTTCTGTCCAAAAGCTTGCGCTCCCAACGTCAACCCCAAAAAGAATATGATCGATTTTTTCATGTTGTATTCGTTACTATAATTGTGTTTGTTCTGTGCTATTGTTCGATGTTTTGATACGAATTCTGTGCGATGTTTCTTAGCGATGTTTCTTAGCGATTTTATTTAGCGATTTTATTTAGCGATGTTTCTGTGCGATGTTTCTCAACGGACGCGTTTGCAAAATACCAAAATGCTTACGGCCTTGAATGGAATTTTCGTTGTATGACTATTAAAAACCCACCTACGCAAAAAGTTGCGCAACGGTTTCCACTTGATAACATCCATCGGCGCCATCACGTATTCTACCTTTTCAATTTCAAATCCATGGTTTTCCAATAACGCACAAATCCGTTGCTTTGTATAAATCCGAGCATGGGCCCAACGCTCGTGCAACGGTCTCGGCAACCAACTAAAAAAGGGCACCCTATTCCAAGGCAACAAAGGCAAATTGGCCCCGTGAGTCTCAAAAATCCACCATTTGTTGGGCACTGAAATGGCCGCCACACCCCCAATTTTCAAACTCTTGGCATAATTGGCCACACCCGCTTCCGTGGGCAGGTGCTCGATGACCTCGAAGCTAATCAACCGATCGGCCGCCGGCTCGTAGGGTTTCGACATGATATCCCACACCCCAAATTCTGCATTGTTTGCACCCTGACTCGCCTTCAACACATCAAATTCCCCCTGATGCACCGCCGCGTATTCCAGACCTTTCACTGACCTAAAATGCTTGGCCATCGGTACCGCCGTATTGCCATTGCCACAGCCTATTTCTACCAAATCGAGGTCCCCACCCAAAAATCCGGGGTAGGCTTCCACCAACGAGATTCTGCGTTTTACCAGCAAATCATCCGAATCTGCCGGCTTTCCCAAATAATGCTCCGCCTCAAATAACGCTTTGTCAACCCTCGATGTATTACTCATGATTTTTCAAAAACAACAATTTCGTTAAGCAGCGGAAGATCGCTTTCCCAACAACTTCAAATTAAATAGCAAACGACGGAACAGTATCCATGCGTGCGCAAAAAAGTTCCACAACCCCCCATAATGCTTGCTCAAAACCGCATATCGCTCCTTCCAAGCCTTCTGCGTATGCTGATAACTGCTGCCACCCGTTTCGAAATCGCTCACCACAAAACTCAACCGGAGCGAGCCGCCCCGCATCGATTTCAACACCGCAATCATCCAGTCCACATCCGCGGCCTGCCGGTAAGAAACATCATACTCCGGGGCAATACTGCGCCTCACCAACACACTCTGATGACACACATTCATGCCAAAACGAAAACTGCCCGCATGCAACCGCTTGGGAAATGGCTGCGGCTTCAATTGCGAAATCAATCCCAAGGCCGTACCCGCATCGTCGATGAACATCGTATCCCCAAACACAACGTCTGGTTTCTGTCCCCCGTGCACAGCTTCGTACGCCCGAATCTCTCCCACCACTTGGCCCATCACCAACGGATCATGTAACCCATCCCCCGCATTCACAAACCACACGTATTCCCCCGTTGCCAAACGTAAACCCTTGTTCATCGCATCGTAAATGCCGCCGTCTCGCTCCGAAACCAACACCGAAATCTGGTCTTTCAGCCCCGTTAAATAATCCACAGAACCATCGGTACTCCCCCCATCGATGACAATCCACTCCCAATCCTGTCGATGCTGCTGCCCCAAAATCGACTCCACCGTCCTGCGCAATCCCTTACCATGGTTGTAATGGATGGTGATGATCGATATGAGCGGCCCTTGCGACAAAATAAAGTTAGTATCAGCCCGCTTGCTCGTCTTTCTTCAACATCAACTGCACCAAACTTCCACCCACCAACAACAAGATCAAGGCAGAAGATGCCCATTCGATGTTTACCATGGTACTGCGATCCGTGGGTTCATAAACCCAAGTGACGCTGTGCTTACCCGAAGGAATCTCCAATCCACGCAAAATGTAGTTCACGCGCAAGGCTTTGGCCTCTTTTCCATCGATATAAGCCTTCCAAGCACCATTTTTTTCGTTGTAATATATCTCACTGAAAACAGCCAATCCCGCCTGGGCATTGTTGCTCTCATAGGCAATGCTGTCGTTGCTGTAGAATATGCGCTTCACCACCGACGTAGAATCTGTGGCAAAGTTGCGGGCACCCAAAGTAAACCCTGCAGCCGCTCCCGCCTTGTAATCCGCCCCCTCAATCACCGCGTGGTTGCGCAAGTTCAATGTGTTGATCATCGACAATGCCTCTTTCGCATTCGACGCTTCATCCACTGAATCCACAAACCAAGCATGTCCCAAAGCCGTCATTCTCGGTACCACAATCTCCGACTTACCATCCTGAGAAATACCCAAAATGAATCCACAATTCAACATATCCAACGCGTGGTTGCTCATCAAATCGCCGGAGCCGGTTGGACCCGCCGCGCTGATGCAATACGACATCACATCTTGGTAGCGACTCATTTTCGCCGGATGGTACCCACCCACGTTGCGATGAAATGCACCCGCCCGGTTGTCGTTGAACGCCCCGTTAATCCCACCGCGGTAATCAATCACGCGCTTGCCGTCTTTATTGTTGGCAATGATCTGATTGTCTACCGATGAGGGCAGAATGGCCTCCTCAGTTTCTTTGTCCTCCCAGTTGTCATCGGTCAGGTAACGCTTACTCACACCCACCATATCAAATCCCACCAACACAATCATCAGCAAACCAGCCACCAGTGAACTCGCCTGCTTTTTCAGCGCCACATACACCAACCCCACCAACGCGCCAATGAATAAAACACTGCGGAAAATATCGTCCCACACCAACTTACTGCGCAATTCCTTGATCTTGTTCACGGTTTCCATGCCCCCCTGCTCCGCAATGCGTTTGTCGGTGTCGGGCGACGCAAAATCGCTGCCCCAAGTAATCAACACCACAGCACCCACGAGTACCCCGGCCAAAATCAATGTATTTTTAAACACCTTCTTTTGGGCCGCCTCGCTCAATCCATTGCCCTGTACCAACTCAATGAAGCGGTACAAGCCCAAGATACCAATCATCGGCACAACCACCTGAGCGATGACCAAGGCCATCATCGGTGTTCTAAACTTGTTGTAGTAGGGTAAGTTGTTGAACAAAAACTCATTGATGAAGAAGTGTCTTCCCCATCCCAATATTACCGAAACCAAAAAGGTGATCAATCCAAACAAAGCCCAATTGAAATTGAGCTGTGCTTGCGCATCCTCGGGTTGGTCTTTCCGCCATACAAAGGCCAACATCAACCCAAAAACAAACAAAAATACCAGCGTTGCACCCAGGTAAACCGGTCCGCTGGTAAACTGCAAATCACCAAAATACAAGGGCAAACGGGTCTCTCCAAAATCGGGATCGCTCACCATCTCGTTGGAACTGCCGCCCTTCAAACCAGGTACCATCAACGTAAACGTCTCATCGATACCATAGCTCCAAGAGAACGCATAATCCATATCCAATCCCTTCTTGCCCACTTGCGCACCTTTGGTGGTAGCCGCCTCCGCCACAGCAGAGCCGCCGCGCATCGTCGCCTTCGCGTAATCATTGGTATCGGCCAACTTTCCAATGCAAGTGAGAACCGCCAAACCCATCGCTGCCGCCGCAATACCGGTCGACAGTGCAAAGTGCTTCAAATCCTTGCTGCGAATGGCAGAAACCAATTCTACCAAGAAATAGAGTCCCACCATGATGCCTGCGTAATAAGCGATCTGATAGTGGAAGTAGTTTACGACCATTCCAAAAAACAGAGCCGTTACCGCCGCACCCAGCAAATATCTACGCTGACTCAACAAGGCCAATCCGCCAATCACGCCGGGCATCGCACCCATCGCCAATACCTTGGTAATGTGGCCGGCCTCGTAACTGGAGATGCTAAAGGTCATGAACGCATATCCAATGGCGCCCGCTGCCGCGAACCAGTGATTCACTCGCACCGAAAGCAACAGCACAAACATGCTCAACATGGCCACAAACAAGAAGTTGAATGGTGTTTTTACCAAACCGAAAAACTCGATTACTTTGTATTTGAGGAGCAAGCTGCCCTGCTCAATTCCCGTGATCAAACTGCCCGGCATCCCTGAAAATAGACGGTCGTTCCACTGTGGCAACGTGCCCGTGGTCTCCTTCACCTGTTCTGCCGCGTAACGCATCAAGCGCACCTGTTGCATATCCCCTTGCTTTAGGACCATCCCATCCGATGGGGGAGCCAAATACCAGAGGGCGATACACCAAAAACCAATCACGAAAAGCAGAAACAATCCTGCCTGTTTCAAAAAATGTTTGTTCAAATTCATGAGTTTGTAGGGCGAATTTCAACATTTTCATTGTAAACCCCGTTACGGTTTGGCAAAATTTGCAAATAGCCGAAGTTCTGTTGGATTTTTTGCCAAAGATTGGCGGCACCCCACGCAAGATTGTACCTTTGTAAAACCATGCAGCGCGACACACAAATTTTCGACCTCATCCAATTGGAATTGGAGCGACAACAACACGGCATCGAACTCATTGCCAGCGAGAATTTTGTAAGTCCGCAAGTCATGGAAGCCATGGGATCGGTGCTCACCAACAAGTACGCCGAAGGCCTGCCCGGCAAACGTTATTACGGCGGTTGTGAGGTGGTTGACCAAGTAGAACAGCTCGCCATCGACCGTCTCAAGCAACTCTTTGGCTGCGCTTGGGCCAACGTGCAACCCCATTCCGGTGCGCAAGCCAACGCCGCCGTGATGTTGGGCGTGCTCAAACCTGGCGATAAAATTCTTGGATTCGACCTCAGTCACGGTGGCCATTTGACCCACGGTAGCGCCGTCAATTTCTCCGGGAAATTGTATACCCCCAGTTTTTATGGCGTATCCAAAGAAACGGGACTCATTGATTGGGAAACTGTGGCCGACATCGCAAGAAAAGAACAGCCCAAATTGATCATTTGCGGTGCCAGCAGCTACAGTCGCGACTGGAATTACGTGCGGCTCAGAGAAATTGCCGACGAAGTAGGAGCCCTGTTGCTCGCCGATATTTCCCACCCCTCTGGCCTGATCGCCAAGGGTTTCCTCAACAACCCCATTCCCCACTGTCACATTGTTACCTCCACCACCCACAAAACCCTGAGAGGTCCCCGCGGTGGTGTGATCATGATGGGCAGCGATTTCCCCAACCCATGGGGATTAACCACGCCCAAAGGGGAAATTAAAATGATGAGTGCCATCCTGGATGGTGCGGTATTCCCCGGTACCCAAGGCGGACCGTTGGAACACGTCATTGCCGCCAAAGCGGTAGCATTTGGTGAAGCCCTCACCCCTGAATTTGCCGACTATTGCAAACAGGTCATGAGCAATGCCCAAGCCCTGGCTGCAGCCATGGTGAGCAAGGGGTATTCGGTCATTTCCGGTGGTACGGAAAACCACATGATGCTGATCGACTTGCGGACAAAAAGCGATACCCTCACCGGGAAAATTGCGGAAGACACGTTGGTGAAATGTCACATCACCATCAACAAAAACGCCGTGCCTTTTGAAACCCGCAGTCCATTTGTTACCTCGGGTATTCGACTTGGTACCCCCGCGATTACCACGCGCGGACTCAAAGCAGAACACATGCCCTTGGTGGCTGAACTGATCGATACAGCCCTTACGCATCATCAGGACCCTGTTGTGCTGGAACAAGTGAAAACCCGCGTCATGGATTTGATGAAGGGATTCCCATTGTACGCCTAGCCAAGTTTACACTGGAATACCAACTTACGCTTTTTTCCCTAACCAGCCCAATAACTCGGCGTGGAACAAATAGCCACCCACCGCCACCGCATAGGCCGAGCCTGCGAGGCCTAACCCTACAAACCCATCCGCGCCGATCCCGATTTTCACCAGTCCGAAGGAAAGTACACCACCCACCACCGACACAAAAACCAAATCGGCCTGCTTCCAATGCCACACGTATCCCCCCAAACGATGGGTTTTCCAGATACAGGCCCCCGCAAACACCCACTGGGTGAGCAGGCATCCCACGGCGGCGGCCAATGCGCCCGCCTTTGGAATCTCTACATAATTAAATACCACATTCACCATCAAGCACCCCAATGCCAATTGTGCCAACCAGCGCATCTGACCCGCCGCCGTTACATAAGTGCCGAAAACGTGTACCAACGACATCGGCACAAACGCCAACATCAACACCTTAAAAATCATAGACACATTCATGATTTCTGGTGAATATACCATCGATCGTAAAATTTCTACGCCACCGGCCTGCGTAACAGAACCCAACTGCATCTGTCCGTGATACAGCCAATTCATCAAAAAATCCCCGTAAAACCAGGCACCGCAAGCCACCCCCACCGACACCATAAAGACCAACCGAAACCCCATGCTGAGGATGGGATGGTTGTCCTCCCCGGCCGACAATCGCCTACTCAACAATGGCAGCAACTGCGTGCTCAGCAACGTGCTAAATATCAACGCCGCATCCAACAAGCGGTATCCCTTGGCATACAATCCAATTTCGCGATACCCCGCCTCCGCCGCCAATTTCAGTCCATCCAAGCCAGGCACCGTCAACAACGCCGACCCCGCATATCGCTGTATCATCTGCACGTCGATGCGCGTAAACAAACTCATCGCCAGGGCCATCACCCCAAACCATACCACTTCCTTGCTCCAATCACCCAGCGATTTTCCGGCCTCTTTTTTCTGTTCGATGTCCTCCGCACCCGCACCCCGCTTACCGCCCCAAAATACCAGCACCAATCCCAACAACATCGCCATCGCATAGCCAAAAAACTGCGATAATTGAAACATCAATACCCCACCCTCACTGGTAAACATCGCCGGCGTGTACACTTTTAACATCCAAGTGCATACCGCCAAGGCCACCACCCGATCCACCACACTGAGCCAACTGTCCGATACAAACCGCTGTTTTCCCTGCAATACCGACCTCAGCATCAGCACCACCGATGCCAACAATTGATTCAACAACGCGTACAACAAAAATTCGCCCTGAATCCCCGGCTGCACCTGCGCCACCGCTACCACCAAAACCACATAAACCAGCCCCAAAACCAAGCGTAAAAACAACATCCGTCGGGGATGAGCCAACCGACCTTTGGACGCAATTTCTCGCGATACGTAACTGTTTAAGCCCGCATCCAGCAATACCGCAAACAACAAAGCCAAGTTGAAATGCAAGGTGTAAACCCCATACCAACTGTCGCCCATGCGCAGCTGTATCTCCCGCTCAATCCACAAAATCCACAAGGGTTTCACCAGCCAATTCAGCAGCTGTAACCACAACAAATTTTTGACAAAAGCAGCGCGCATTGCAACACGAAGGTAAGGGTAAAACCAACAGCCGTCGCTATCTTTGCGCCGTGCACGACCTCGAACCCCACTTTGCATGGATCAACTTGTATTCCGCCGCGGCCGACGAACGATCTCCGTTTTTCAACCGCGAGTACAACGAGTTCTACTTCGACAAAACCGTGTACAACTATTACATCCATCCGCAGTGGGACCATTTCGGTTCCAATACCCTGTACATCAAAATCCTCTTCGCCGATTACCAAGAAGGATTTGCCATCATCGAGATGATGGGTGAATGGAACGATGCGCTTTACAACGACATCATGCAGCTCAAACGCGAAGTGCTCGAATTGCTCATGCAAGAGGGCATCAACAAGTTTATTTTGATCGGCGAAAACGTGCTCAACTTTCACGCTTCCGACGACTCCTACTACGAGGAGTGGTTTCAGGATGTAGAAGAGGGTTGGATTGCGATGCTCAACTTCCGCAGCCACGTGGTGGATGAATTCCGCAGAGAACGGATCGATTACTACCTCAATTTCGGGGGCGAACTCGATGAGGTAGCCTGGCGCAAACTGGGTCCCCGACCCCTATTTGCCCTCATCGATGGAGTGTTAGGCCGACGGTTAAATTAAAATTACTTTTGGCTAAGCCCATCACGCTGCGACTTCGGCCAAAGGCGGAAATACAACTTACGCACATCGCGCAGCCATAGGGCCATCAGCAAGGGCAATACCAAAACCACCAAGGGATTGAGGGCATAGGCCACAGCAAAATCCAAATGCATCGCGTGTTGCACAGCGCGGGTGAGTCCGCAAGCATAGCACTCGCTATCCAAGAGCCACCGACTCACACAAACCACCAAGCCGGTTTGATCAAAAAAATTTGCGGGTAGTACCCAGAGCACCATAGGCACCAGGATATACCCGCAAAGGAGAATTCGAAGTAAAAAAGGGTTAGAGCGTTTCGGTGTAATCGCCATCTTTAGGTTTCAAATCACCGGTAACGATGCGCACTAAATCAATAATCCACCAAATACCACAGCCACCGCCAGTCAACAACATCAATACACCTTCCATGGTATATCCCAAATAAAAGCGGTGAATACCAATTGCCCCAACAAGAATGCACAAAATCAAGGCAATCACTTGGCTCTTTCCATCACCAGGATCAGCCATCGCCTTCTTCTGCTTCAACACTTGGGTGGTGGCTTTAACCATCACTTTGTGGTCTACCGCTTTCTTTTCGATGAGCTTCGCAGGAGCCACAGTTTGGGTGGCTTTTGCCGCCAAAGCAACAGGGTTGTTCACAACAGAGGTTGGGGTAACAGCACCTGAAATGGGCGACAAAGGCGCTGCGAATGAAGCGGTATTTTCTACTTGCAATTCAACAACAGGGCTTTCGGCGATCACAGATTTTTCTGCTTCTACGCGGGCTTTTTTGGCCACGGGTTTGGCAGGCGTAGCATCGGCACCACCGCCCCAAGCGATGTTAAAACCACGATTGTGGTAACGCTTTGAAAAGGTAGCATTTGAACCGCAAGAGGCCAAGAACAACGCCACAGCCGTAAGTGCGATTCCGAATTTTTGTGTGTAAATGTTTTTCATGTTGTAGAAGTTATTCAAACGAAAATATGGGTTTCAATGGAAATTCCAAATCAGAATAAAAGTTCAAATGCACTTTCCATCGAAAACCCGTAATTTTGTGGTCCTTTTAGCAAAAAAACATGAGAGAAATCGCCTTCAGAGAAGCCTTGCGCGAAGCCATGCAAGAAGAAATGCGCCGAGATGAGAGCGTATTTTTGTTGGGTGAGGAAGTAGCGGAATACAACGGTGCCTACAAAGTGAGCCAAGGAATGTTGGCCGAGTTTGGAGAAAAACGCGTGATCGACACCCCCATCGCCGAGTTGGGTTTTGCGGGTATTGCCGTGGGAGCTGCCATGAACGGTTTGCGCCCCATCTGCGAATTCATGACCTTCAACTTTTCGCTGGTAGCCATCGACCAAGTCATCAACTCTGCCGCGAAAATCAACTCCATGAGCAATGGTCAGTATACCTGTCCGATCGTCTTCCGCGGTCCTACCGGTAGCGCCGGCCAATTGGCACAACAGCACTCCCAAGCCTTCGAAAACTGGTACGCCAACACCCCGGGTTTGAAAGTGGTGGTTCCTAGCAACCCCGCCGATGCCAAAGGTTTGTTGAAAAGCGCCATCCGCGACAACAACCCCGTGGTTTTCATGGAAAGTGAGCAGATGTACGGATTCAAAGGGATGGTCCCCTCAGAAGAATATTTGATTCCCATTGGCAAAGCTGATGTGGTGACACAGGGTACCGATGTAACCATCGTGAGCTTCGGCAAAATGATGTTGCGCTGCCACGATGCCGTTGCGGAATTGGCCAAGGAAGGCATCAACGCGGAATTGATCGATTTGCGCACCGTACGTCCGATCGACTACGACACCATCATCGAAAGCGTGAAGAAAACCAACCGCTTGGTGATTGTGGAAGAAGCATGGCCGTTGGCGAGCATCAGCTCAGAAGTGAGTCACATCGTTCAGCGCCGGGCCTTCGATTATTTGGATGCGCCCATCCACCGCGTGACCACCCAAGATACGCCATTGCCTTACGCACCCACGTTTGTGGAGGCCTTCTTGCCTAGCGTGAAGAAAATTATGGATGCCACCAAATCTGTACTTTACAGAGCGTAATCCCCAGACCTTCATAGGTCCATCCAAACTTAACCGATTAACTTCAGAACATCGCTTGGGACATCCCTGGGCGATGTTTTCTTTTGTGGAAAGCCCAACGACCAACCCAATTAAATCACGGACAGCAGTTTTCCGTCGGGGAGTGAACTGGGATCCACCATTTCGCCGATCACGGTATACGGTGTTACGGCCGCGCGCAGCGCGGCCGTAACTTCCGCCATCGAAGATTCAGCCACCGATATCAACAGCCCACCGCTGGTCTGAGGATCTACCAACCAAGCAAAAGCACCCGCATCCCCCATCTCTACCTCCCCCTCAAACGCATTCCAGTTCCGCATCGCATTGTCGGGCAGTACATAAGACCCCGCCCAAACCTCGGCCTCCGCAATTTTTGGCAGCGCCGCCGCCGTTACCCTCGCCCCAACCCCACTGGCCCTGCAGATTTCCAACAGATGGCCCGACAGTCCAAAGCCCGTCACATCCGTCATCGCATGCACCCCGCAAATCGCCCCCAACGCATACCCCACCGCGTTGGTCTGGGTGAGACTCTGCGTCAATGCCGCCAAATCCTGATCGCCACCCATCCCCCGCTTCAACGCCGCCGATAACATCCCCACACCCAACCCCTTCGTTAATATCAACCGATCACCGACCCTCGCACCCGCATTGGTCTTCAATGCCTCCGCCGATACCAAACCCGTTACACTCAACCCAAACACCGGCTCCTGCAACTCGATCGTATGTCCGCCCGCCAAAGCCACGCCCGACGTAGAACATACCTGCATCGCCCCCTCCATCAACCTGCGTGCGGCCTCCACCCCCAACACCTCCACCGGCCACCCCATCACCGCATTGGCCATCACCGGCCTACCCCCCATCGCCCAAATATCGCTCAACGCATTCGCCGCTGCCGCCCGACCAAAATCATACGCATCATCCAATAGCGGCGTGAAAAAATCAACCGTCTGCAACAACAACTGCCCGTTCCCCAAATCAAAGACAGAACAATCATCGCCCCCCGCATTCCCATGGACCAACCCCGGCGTGGCCCCCGCCTGCAACGTCATCCCCTGCAACATCTGCTGCAATACCGCGGGCTGTATCTTGCAACCGCAACCACTCGACTTCGAAAATTCTGTGAGCTTTTTTGTCATTCCGATGCAAAAATCGCAAAAGCCTGGCACAGTTTTGGGGGAATTGCCAACAAAGCGTGTCTATCCCCCCAACTAAGCCCAAGAAATATGAAAAAGTCTCTGACCCTAGCCCTCGTTGCCCTCATATTTTTGACCAGTCTGCCCTCCTTTAAACAGGCAGCCAACGTAGTCCTCCCCCGAAAAATGGCCAACCTCGCCTATCAACCCGGCGAAACCCTCAAATACCGCATCCACTATGGCGCCATCAACGCCGGCGTAGTATCGATGTCGGTGAACCCCAACCCCACCATCATCAATGGCAAAACCACCTACAACCTCCGCGTGGAAGGGGAAACCGTGAAAAGCTTCGATTGGGCGTACAAGGTGCGCGACAAATTTGAGAGCTGGGTCGACCAAGAATCTCAAGCGCCCCTGCGCTATGCCAAAACCGTGAGAGAAAACGATTATTTCCATCAGGATGTGGCGATATACGACCACGACAACCGCAAGTTGCGCAACAAACAAGGCGAATTAACCATCCCACAATACACCCAAGATGTTGCGTCGGCCATCTACTACCTCCGTAACCTCGACTATACCAATGCCATTCCTGGCAAGCAGTATCCGGTGGATGTGTACATCGACAACAAAGTGTACAATTTGCCCATTACCTATAAAGGAAAAGAGGTCATCAAAACCGACCTTGGCAAAATCCGCTGCATCAAAATCAAACCCAAATTGGTGGTCGACCGCGTCTTCAAACACGCCGATGCCCTCACCGTTTGGGTCACCGATGACGCCAACCACATCCCGGTGCGCATCGAAGGTCAGATCTATGTTGGATCCATCAAAGTCGATATCATCCAACACACCGGCCTCAAAAATGCCTTCTCTTCGAAAGTCTTATAATCACTCCTCCAAATAAACCCGCGCTACGCGCTGGCTTACCGATGTGAGTACCTCGTACGGAATGGTGCCCCGCCGGGCGGCCACCGTCTCCACCCGCAAATGAGTCCCAAACAATTCCACCTCGTCGCCAGCCACACACCCCAACCCCGTTACATCCACCATGGCCATGTCCATGCAAATGTTCCCCACAAACGGCGCCTCCACCCCCTTCACCCAAACACCCGAGCGCGACTGTCCATCCGCCCGCCACAGTCCATCCGCATACCCCGCCGCAATCACCGCAATCTCCCGGTCGTGATCGCTCACCCCGTGCATCCCATACCCCACACCTTCGCCCGCCTTCACCCGCTGTACCTGAGAAATGGTACTCACCCAGCGCGTCACCGGCTCCAACCCCGCACCCATCTCCCCGCGCGGATCCACCCCGTACAACCCAATCCCCAACCGTACCATATCAAAACGCGCATCGCCAAAACGCAAAATGCCGCCCGTGTTCTCAATGTGCTTTAACACCCCATAGCCCAGCCCCTGCTCCAACACCGCTGCCGCCTGCGCAAATACATCCATCTGCCTCCCAGTAAAATCATCCGCACCCCCATCCTCGCTGGCCGATAAATGACTGAACACCGAAGCCACCACAAACGACGACCCCCGCAACAACTCCGCCACCGCCCCCATTTCCGAAGCCCCAAACCCCAATCGGTGCATCCCCGTATCCACCTCCACGTGCAATCGCAAGCCCGACACCCCCGAGGCCATCAGTCCCCGCAAGGATTCTAAGCTGAATACCACCGGTTCCAACCCGTACTCCTGCAAAGGCCAAGCCGCACCCGCATCCACATTCATCACCATAATCGGCACCGTGATGCCTGCATTCCTGAGCGCAATCCCCTCGTCTACGTAGGCCACACCCAAATAGTCCACGGCCAGCGCCTGCAAGGCGCTGGCCGACTCAAAACTACCACTCCCGTACCCGAAAGCCTTCACCATGCACATGACCTTCTTACCATCCCCCGCCAATCGCTTGAAATGCAAAAAATTGTGCTTCAACGCACCCAAATGTATCTCCAACCGCGTCTGTAACAACCGCGCCTGTAACCGCGACACCACCCGCTCCAACCCACTGCTGCGCGACCCCTTCACCAATATCGCCCTGCCGCTTACACCACCCAACCACACCGATCCCAGCAGCGACTCCGTATCCTCAAACACCAAACCCTCCATCCCCACATATTCCTTTCCCACCCAAATCACCTCGTCCACCCCGTAACCCCTCACCATCTCCTCCAACCGCTTTCGCAACGATCTTACGTCCATCCCCGTCTGCTCAAAACCACCCAACACCACCGACAATGGCAAATTGGGCGACTGTCGCTTCAACATATCCAACGCCACCCCCAAACTCTCCAAATCCGCAGAGTAACTGTCGTTCAGCACGTAATTCCCCGACCTACCCGCCATAAACTGCAACCGGTTCTCCAGCCTGGGCAACGACGCAAATCGCGTCAAATGCACCTCATCCCAGCGCTCCAACGCCACCAAAGTACACAAACACGTCATGGCATTGCTCACCGATGCCTGGTCGGCAAACGGGATTTCAAAGCGATGCTCCGTCCCGCGGTACACAAAATGAATCGCTTGCCCACCGCCCCATTCCATCGCCTCCACCTTCACCAAGCGGAAATTGGCCCCCTCCTGCCATCCCCACGAAATCGTTTTCATCATCGGCTGTTGCACCCGTAAGGCACCCAACGCCAACCGCATCAATTCCTGATCATACGGATACACCACCACATCCGCGCCCACCGCCAAGCTGACCTTCTCCGACGCCTTTTCAGCCATCGACCCAAAACCCTCGGCATGGGCCTCGCCCAAATGCGTCAGCACCACCAGATTCGGCTTCAACATCCGCTGCAACTTCGCCATATCTCCCTTCGCCGATATCCCCGCCTCCAACAAAGCCACCTCCGTACCCGCCGCCACATTCAACAAACTCAACGCCACACCCAACCCACTGTTATAACTCCTGGGACTCTTACCCAAAGAAAAATCGCCCTGCAACAACTCCCACAGCCATTCCTTTACGATGGTTTTTCCATTGCTGCCCGTAATCCCCATCACCACCCCCGTCAACCGCGTCCGATGCCAAGCCGCCAACGACTGCAACGCCGCCAACACATCGCCCACCACCAAAAATACCGCCCCCGGCATCAGCTCCGACCAGCCTATTTCCACCCGCGATACCAAAAAATAGCGGACCCCCGACCCATAAGCCTGCATCACAAAATCGTGGCCATCACGTCGTCCCGATAAAGCCAAAAACAACGCCGTCGCCGGCTCCAACCCCCACAACTTACGCGCATCAAACACCATGGATGTGATTTCCGCTGAACCCGAAACCGAATCCACACCACCGCCCTGCACCTGCGCGCCCACAACCCCAACGATATCCGATACCCTCAGCCTCACCCTCAAGAATTTCTCAAATTGATCTCCGCACTATCGCCAATGTTCAGGCTCGACGCCGCCCCCACCAACACCGAATCACTCCCCACCAACGAGTCCTCCAAAATGGCATTCGTGAGCTCTGCCCCCTGTCCGATAATGCTGTTTTTCACCACACTTCTCGATATCACTGCGCCCTCGCCGATGCTTACGTCCGGACCTACAATGCTGTTCTCCACCTTCGCGCTGGGTGCAATGTACACCGGCTGAATGATGATATTTCCTTTGTTGAAACCCGCAAACTGCTGCTGGTCTACCTGACGCAACAAATTCCGGTTCGTCTGCAAAATGATGTCCTTCTTCCCGCAATCAAACCAAGTATCCACCCCAAACGTGCGAAACGCCACGCCCTGGGCAATCATACACTGCAGCGCGTCCGTTAAATGGTACTCGTTCTGCGTGCGTATTTCGTTCTGAATGTTGTACTCCAAACAATCGAATAGCGCCCGGGTATCCTCAATGGCATACAACCCCACCAACGCCAAATTCGATTTGGGAATCACCGGCTTCTCACTCAACCGCGCAATCAACCCCGCCTCATCCAACTCCGCTACCCCAAACTGCCGGGGATCCTCCACCTTTTTCACCCCCAACGCATTGCCACCCGCCGCCAACACCGAAGCCAGATCCGCCTCAAAAATGGTATCGCCCAGCACAATCAGCATCTTCTCGCCCGCCGCAAACGACTCGCGCGTCAACCACACCGCATGCCCAATGCCACGACCCAATGTCTGTATTACAAACGTGCTCTGGTATTGCCCGTAATTCTCTGTGATGTACTGCTCGATGCGATCGCCCAAATACCCAATCACAAACACAAACTCCTTCACCCCGGCCTCCACCAATCGGTCCATGATATGTCCCAAAATGGGCTTCCCCGCCAATGGAATCAAGGATTTCGGCTGGGTACGTGTGTGGGGCTTGAGGCGACTGCCTATGCCCGCCAAGGGGATAATCGCTTTCATTCAAAGACAAAGGTATACGATTGCACCAACATTGTGGCGATTTTTCAATCCACTAGAGCAGCTCCCACGACAACGCCCAAAAACTGCCCGATTCTTCCGTCACGGGATACAACGACGATCTACGCACCCCCAGCGCGCACAACACCCCCTCAGCACCCACCACCAAGGGCACAAAGGGCTTCACAAACGACTCAATTTTTTCATCCACAAACCAATCGCTCAGTTTCTTCTGCACCCCGCCAAAGGCCGTCAACGCATCGCCATTCACCCAGCCCCGCAGCACCCAACTCCGCTTCTCAACCCCCATGCCAAAATAATACGCATCCGTTTCTGAAAAGGTTTCCGTGCTTTCTACCTGGCTCAATCGTATCCGATATCCACCCCACTCCATCACGGCCCCGTCTTCCCACTGCATCACCAGCGCCGAAGGCGATGTCATCTCCTTGGGCGATATCATCCAACCGTGTCGACCTACCCACAGCCGCCACAGCCCTCCGTCAAACCACTTGCCCGATTGCTTCACCGCCAAGGCTTGCGCCACGACCGCCCGCGAAAATCCCATACCCATCATCCGATCCAGCAGCATCGATTCTGTCACGGTGTGTCGGTACAGCGATGGCACAAACCACCCGCCCCGCAATTCTCTGCAGTGCGATGCCCAAACCAACGACTCCCATCGTACCTCACCCCCCCGCAACGCCTGCTGCTGCTGACTCAACGCAAAAAATTCCAAAGCAAAATCGTCCATCCCCGGGAGCAAAAAATGCCTCACCTTGTTCCGCAAATACCCCGTACTGGCATTGCTCCGATCTTCACGCCACCCCCAGCCGTTCACCAACAGAAAATCGGCCAAATCACGCTTCAAAAATCCCAACAAGGGCCGAATCACCTCGCCCTGCTCTGCCCATATTCCCCGCCAAGCCACAGCCGTATTGCCGCGATACAAATACACAAAAAAATGCTCCAAATTGTCGTTGGCATGATGGGCCGTGGCCAACCTACCAAACCCCCGCTCCCGCATCAACCGATGAAAGAAATCATAGCGCAACGCCCGGGCCGCCATCTGCACGCTCACCCCGTTTTGCTTGCGGTATTGCGCCACATCCACCCGCTCCACAAACACCTCCACCCCCAACTCCGCACCCAACGCCCGCACAAACGCCTCGTCGGCCTCGCTCTCCACCCCCCTCAGCCCAAAATTCACGTGGGCCATCGCAAAGTCGAACCCGCTCAAAGCAAACAACCGCGCCAACGCCACAGAGTCCACACCCCCGCTCACAGCCAACAAGGTCGGCCGTCGCCCCAAATCCCATTTCCGTAGATTTACCGCAGTTTGAAACGCTTTTAACACTTACTTTGCAAAGTAATTGCAGAAAGCACAAATCCGCGTGAGCTATCACCAAAATCCTCAACGAATCTTTGGCCAACCTTTGGCGCGATGTCTCGGCGGCGTCTTTTTCCTGCTATCTATCGCCCTGAGCCAGCAAACCCAAGCACAAGCCATCTCCCTTCAGGCCGGACGGATGAAATCGCTCAAAAAAGGCGACAAAACCGTTCAATGGCTGCGCGAAAATGTGCGTTTTGAGCAATCGGGATCCATGGTCTTCTGCGACGAAGCCGAGTACGACCCCCAAACCGAAGACCTGGTAGGCCGCGGCAATGTGCGCATCACCAACCCCGATGGCGCCACCGTTACCGGCAAAATCCTCGAATACAACAACGCCACCCACATCGCCAAAGTGTCTGGCGGCGTCACCCTCACCGATGGCAGCATGACCCTCACCACCCCCTGGATTCAATACCACACCCAAACCAAAGTGGGCTGGTACGGCGCCCGGGGCAATATCAAAGACAAAGAAACCCAACTGACCTCGGTTTCCGGCAGCTACAACCCCGCCCAAAAAACCCTGTTTTTCAAAAACAAAGTGGTGCTCACCACCCCAGAATATACCGTAAAGACGGATACGTTGCAGTATCGCACCGACCTAAAAAAAGCCCAGTTTTTTGCCATTACCCAGCTCGACTACAAAGCGCGCACCGTGGTTTTTAACCGCGGTTACTACCTCACCGAAACCCAAAAAGGGGAATTCTACGGTCAGGTGGCGCTCTTCGATTCAGGTAGAACCGTGCTCTGCGATACCCTGCTGTTCAACAAAAAGGAGCAGGAAGGATTGGCGCACGGACACGTGTACATCCACGACACCCTTGACCAATGGCAAGTGTGGGGCGATCATGCCCATTACCGCGGCAATGCCCAATCGTTTTCCGTGTGGGACCATGCCGTGGCCTACCAAGGGCGCGACAAAGACCTGTTTCGCATCAAAAGCGATACCCTACATTACAACAGCGACACGGCCCAACCCACTGCGATGCAAGCCATCAACCAAGTGGCCTTCAGCCAACAAACCGCCGCGGGCACCTGCCAAAAGCTGACGTTTTACCGCAGCGATTCTACCTTCTACTTCAACGGCAACCCCGTGATGTGGGATTCGCTTTCCCGACTCAGCGGCGATTCCATGAAAATGCAAGTGCAACAGCAAAAAATCCGCAGCCTCCAAGCCTTCCCCAACGCGTTTTTGGCCATCCAAGAAGACAATGTACACTACTCACAAATGCAGGGCGATTACATGGTGCAGTGGTTCAATCAGGAGCAAAAATTGACGCAAATGCAAGTTTCCCGCAACGCCCAGAGCATCTACTATCTGCGCGAGGCTGATACCCTGCAATCGGCCAACGTGGTCAGTAGCGAAATCATCAAAATCCGGTTCAACGACGGCAAAATCGCCGGCATCATCCTCTTCCAAGACCCCAAAGGCGTGCTCTACCCCATTGCCGATTTGCCCGCCGCCGAGGCCAAACTGTCGCGGTTTGTCTACGACATTCAAAACAAACCCACCGCGGAAACGTTTACTCCTCCACACCAGGTCACCGCGCCGGCCTTCCCCTATCCCACAGAGGCCCAACGCAAAGCCCTGCAGCGGAATGCCAACAAAAAAGCGAACCCCAAGCCCATCAAAAAATAACCCAAGCCGACCCAACAACCCAAATCGATGCCTCGCCTCAAACAACTTCGACTGCTACTCTGTTTGCTGATCCTCGGATTCAGCGCAACCAAGGTGCAAGCGCAGATTACCGGCTTGGTTGTGGATACCGCCAAAGCCCCTCTGCCCTTGGTGCAGATCTTTGACCGCGATGGGGCCAAACTCGGACAAACCCGCCTCGATGGCTATTTCAACCTCAACCTCCGCACCGGCACCTACAAACTCATTTTCTCCCACCCCGATTTCTACAATACCGAAATCCCGCTGGTGGTGCAGTACAATACCAAAGACACGCTCAACATCATCCTCACCCCCAAAACCGAAAAAATTCAGGGGGTAGAGATCCGCAAGGAATACAAAGACCCCGCGGCCGACTACATACGAAAAGCCATCGCCCAGCGCGATTATTGGCACAGTCGGATGCCCAACCAAATGGCCGATATCTACATCAAAGCCTTTGAAATTTCGGCCAAACGCGACACCAGCAATGCCACCGCCTTCATGGAAATTGCGATGCAGCGCGACGCCACCACCGACGGAAAAATCAAAGAAACCCGCAACGGCGTCAAAAACGTGGGCTCCAAAGCTGGGTTGTTCTACCTGTCTACCACCGAAGGCGATTTCAACCTCTACCAAAACCTGCTGGACGTACCCGCCCTCTGTCCGCTCCCCATCATGTCGCCCCTCTCCAACTCGGCCCTTTTGGCCTACCGCTTTCGATTTTTGGGCGCCTACCAACACCCACAGTACGGACGGATTTTGCGGATTGGAATGTCGGGCCGACAAACCGCCAATGCCACCCTGTCCGGGGAGTTGCACCTGGTGGATACCACCTATTGGATTCTGAAAGCCGAGCTCAATTTTCCCAAGCACCTGATGGCGGAATACGATGCCATGACGTTGATTCAGTACCATCGGCTCGACAGCAACGAACACATTCTAACCGATTCGCAGCGCTTCAATTACAGCGCCAAGTATGGCAAAACCTTGAGCAAGGCCACCACCCTGGTGGACTACAAAAAGGTGACGGTGGTTAGCGCATTTCCCAAAAATCATTTTGGCTTAGAGGTGAGCAAGACCACGCAAGAGGCCTATGAGCGGGATTCGGCCTATTGGCAGCAGCAGCGCACGCAGCCGCTGAGCCAGCAAGAGACCAAGTTCATCAACGCGGCCGACAGTCTACAGCGGGTATTAACCTCCGACAAATACCTCGATTCGGTGGAGGCCAAAATCAACCAAGTGACGTTCAAATCCTTGGTGCTGGAGGGACAGGGCTATCGCGACAGAAAAAAGGGCATCACGATGCGGTTTCAGCCGTTGTGGAACATCTACCAGCCTTGGTGGCCGGGGGGCGCGCGGTTGAGTCTTTGGAACGGGTTTGACAAGACGTTTGAGAACAAAAAGACGCTGCAATTCAATGAGAATTTATCCTACGGCATAAACAACAAAGACGTTCGCGGCACGGTGTACATGTCGCACCTCTACAACCCCTACAAGCGGGCGATGGTTTTTGCCTCGGTGGGTCGAGATTTTGGGATGGTCAACATGAATGCGGCCTATGTGGATTTGTTTCGGCGCGACAATTTTTACCAGAACAAGCACCTCAATGTGTATCACCGACAGGAGTTAATCAACGGGTTGTTTTTGCAGGTTCAGGGGGAGTTGAGCGACCGCAAGGACATGTCGACCTACGTATTTGATGAATTTGGTGACAGTTTGTTCGAGAACAACCGACCCTTGAAGTTCGTGGATCATCGGGCCTTTTTTGCGTCGGTCAACCTCTCTTATACACCGTTTCAACGATACATGTCGGAACCCAAGCAGAAGGTGATCTTGGGCTCTACTTGGCCCACGTTCAGCATCAATTACAAGCAGGCGGTACCGGGGGTTTTCAACAGCAACATCGATTATCAATATTTGGAGTACCGGATCGACCACAGTTTTCCTTGGGGGTTGATGGGCAACAGCGAGTTGCGGGCGGTGAGCGGCAGTTTTTTAAGCAGCCGGAACGTGAATGTGGTGGATTACCGCTACCAAAGAAGGGCCGATCCGGTGATTTTCACACCACCGATGTTTGCCTTTCAGCAGTTGGATTCTACGTTTATCACGTTCAAGCGGTTCTACGAGGTGCATTACCAGCACAGTTTCAACGGGAGTTTGGTGAACAAGGTGCCCTTTTTAAAGAAGTTGAGTTTGTACGAACGGGCGGGTGTGAATGTGTTGTATGCGCCGGAACGAAGGAATTTGTTCTACTACGAGGGCTATGCGGGGATCGACAAGCTGGTGCGGGTATGGCGCGATCGCTACAAGATTGGCATTTACTACACGGCGGGTTATGCAAATATCTTCGAAAAGCCGCGCTACGGGTTCAAAATCAATTTCGAATACTACGACCGATTCAACAATAAATGGTGATTTCTAAAACATTTGGATATATTTGTTCATCATGAAAATTATATTCAAACATTTTTTTTGTTTCGTAATAGCTATTAATTTTTGCAGAATTGCATATGCTCAACCAATAATGGAATGTAGTTTTGGCAAGATAATCGCTGACGAGCAACAGGAAACCGCGGTACGTTATTCTTTAGGAATTACTAAAATAATCAAGAATAAATTAGGTTTTTATGCCACACTTGAGAAAAAAGGTGGGTATATGCCTTTTACTTCAAACACATACAACAATGAATTCAAGCGTCACATATTGGGTGTACAATATGACTATAATAATCATTGGGGATTCTACGGTGGTTTGGGCGTTAACTTAATTAACCCTTTTCAAAGCGATGTGAATTTCATCACGAGCAGAAAAGAATTGGGAATTGCTTATAAGTTTTCCAACATGAGTTCATTGCGCTTTGGTTACAGTAAGAGTGTTGGATTTACCGCTAATTTTGGCTTGCGCTTCCCATTAACTTCATCCCAAATAACAGTTCATAATGTAATTTCAAAGGAATTTGAATAACACTGTTTACCAAATATTTCATGAGTTTAACATGATAATATATCTGTCATCTGCAGATTATGTTTAACTTTGTGTTATAATACACTGAAATTATGTCTAAATCATCCATTTTTACCCTTGCATTAACCTTGATTGGATTAAGTTCCACAGTAAATGCCCAAACAACCAATCCGACAATAGAACCTGGTATTGGTTATGTCTTCAATACGGGTTATGATTTTAGCGCAGTTAGAGTTCAAATTGCAGCTCGAAACCTTTTCCTTTTTAACAAATTGGGATTGTATTACACAATTGAAAAAAGTAGTGCTGAAGTTGGACCGAGTAAAACCTATCTACGCGACATTGCAGGTATTAATTATCGGTTGTCAAATTTAATCTCTGTGCAGGCCGCCGGAGGTTTATTCAGTAACAGCTTTTTTACTGAATCATCGAAAAAAGTAGGTGGTATGAGAAAGGAAGTTAGTATAGTTCTTCATCCTGTAAAAATTCCATTAACGTTTACCTTAGGGTATTCAACAACTTGCGGTGTAACGACAACATTTGGTTACCGAATCCCCTTGAAGAAAACAATAAAAGAAGTTCCTGCGCCCGCACCTGCGCCTGCGGTGGTGGAGCCTGTGAAAAAGGAAGAAACTCCAATCATTGTTGAAACACCCGTTGAACCCGAGGTTGTAGTGACAACTCCTGTTGTGGAGACACCCCCAGTTGTTAAAGAAATCCCTGTAAAGGTGGACGTTGTAGCACTTTGCAGTGAAAGCAAATCACATTTCCCCTTCAAAATCGCGACATTGTCTGACGCTGATAAACAACGTTTGCTCCCCTTGAGTAAATATCTTTTGGAAAACACCAACAGTTTACTTCGTATTTACGGTAGTACAGACAACGTTGGATCTGAAAAATACAATATGGAGTTGAGCGAAATGCGTGCAAGCAATGTGAAAGCATATCTAGTATCTCTTGGTGTTCCTGCCCAGAGAATCAGCGTAATTCCTCTTGGAATGACCAAATCTAGAAATGCATCAACTGAAGAGGAGAAGGCAGAAGCTAGAAATGCATCATTTGAAATTTACAATCCCTAAAAAAGGATACACAAAAAAAAGGTGGATACAGAATATGTGTCCACCTTTTTTTATGTATCATAAATCTTGATGATTACTCCACGGTTACAGATTTAGCAAGATTCCTAGGCTGATCTACATTACATCCGCGCATCACGGCAATATGATAACTGAGCAATTGTAATGGCACTGTATTAATCAACGGGCTCAATGGGTCAATAGTTTCAGGAACTTCCACAACATGATCTACCATAGTATCAAGCGCACGATTTCCTTCGCTCACTAAAGCAATAACTTTTCCCTTTCTCGCTTTTACCTCTTGAATATTACTAACTACCTTTTCATAGTGTTCTGAATTCGTTGCAATCACAACAACTGGCATTTCTTCATCTATGAGCGCAATAGGCCCGTGCTTCATTTCCGCTGCAGGATATCCTTCTGCATGTATATAACTAATCTCTTTCAGTTTTAATGCGCCCTCCAAAGCTACAGGGAAATTGTATCCTCGACCCAAATAGAGAAAGTTTCGTGCATCTTTATATTGCTCCGCTAATGAAATCATTTGGTCATTTAACAATAAAGCCTTCTCTATTTTCTCTGGAATACTCTCCAATTCTTCGAAGAAGGATTTAATGGCAATCAAATTCATTGTCCCTCTAAGTTTCGCCATTCCCACAGCCATCAATGACAATACTGTCACTTGTGCAGTAAATGCTTTTGTACTCGCTACTCCAATCTCAGGACCTGCATGCGTATAGGCTCCTGCATCACTCAATCGAGGAATACTTGATCCCACCACATTACATACTCCAAAAACAGCAGCACCTTTTCGTTTTGCCAAATCCATGGCTGCAAGCGAGTCCGCTGTTTCACCACTCTGAGATATCGCCATCACCAAATCATCTGCATACAATACCGGATTTCTATATCTGAATTCAGAAGCATATTCAACCTCTACAGGTACTCTCGCCAAATCTTCAAATAAGTACTCACCCACCAATCCAGCATGCCAACTCGTACCACATCCGATCAGAATTAGGCGCTTGATATCCTTCAATCTCTGTTGATAATCTTCCATACTCCGCATGTGAATTTCACCCGTATCAGCATCAAAACGACCTCTGAAACTATCAAAGATTGAACGTGGTTGCTCATAAATCTCCTTCAACATGAAATGAGGATACCCCCCTTTTTCCAACTGCTCCAAACTCAATTCGAGTTCCTGAACATAGGGAACTTGAACCACGTTATCGATGTTTTTCACCATCAACTCATGATTCTCAACAATGGCGACCTCTCCATCTTTAAGATATATTACCTTATTTGTGTATTCTACGATAGGCGTTGCATCAGATGCGAAGAAAAACTCTCCGCGGTCATGGCCCAAACCAACAACCAAAGGACTTCCTTTACGCGCAGCAATTAGGTGTTCAGGATGATTTTTGCTCAAAATCACTATAGCATAAGCCCCAACTACTTGTCTTAGTGCAGATCTTACGGCATCCGCCAATGGCAAACCCGTATTTAACATAACATCTTCAATCAAATGAGCAAGAACTTCAGTATCTGTATCTGAATGAAATGTATGCCCTTTTTTTTCCATGCCGGCCTTCAAAGTGGCATAATTCTCAATAATACCATTGTGAATAATGGCCAAATCACCACTCTCGCTAAGATGAGGATGTGAATTACGATCATTGGGTTCACCATGGGTAGCCCAACGAGTATGGCCCATACCAATACCACCAGAAATATCCTTGCCATTCGCTTCCTCCTCTAAGTTCGCAACCTTACCCTTTTTCTTGTATATGCGCATGTCGCCGTTTAACAATGCAACTCCTGCACTGTCATACCCACGATATTCCAATCTTTTCAGGCCCTTGATAACAATTTCATAGGCCTGCTTTTCTCCGATATAAGCAACTATTCCACACATGAGACCGAAAGGCTATTTAACTCAAACCAAATGTTGCTCTCACTGCAGTCACAGCATTGGTCTCCTCCCAAGGGAACAGCTTTACCTCTACGGACTTTTCATTCTTGCTTCCCTTGTTGAAAACCTTGGTCACTACTTTGCACGCACGACCCATGTGTCCGTATGCCGCCGTCTCCAAATAAATAGGCGTACGCAAATTGAATCGCTGTTCGATGTGATAAGGACGCAAACTAAATTCTGGCATCGCCAAAATTTTCGAGGCAATCTCCCCATCCGTCATTTTCACTTTGGCTGTATTGTAAGTATCCACAAACAAGCCAACAGGTTCTGCAACACCTATCGCGTAACTCACCTGTACCAACGCTTGATCACAAACACCAGCTGCTACCAAGTTCTTGGCTATATGTCGGGTAGCATAGGCTGCAGAACGATCCACCTTACTAGGATCTTTACCTGAGAACGCACCCCCTCCGTGTGCACCGCGACCACCATAGGTATCAACGATAATCTTACGTCCAGTTAGACCTGTATCTCCATGAGGACCTCCAATCACAAACTTTCCAGTTGGATTGATATGGTATTTGATGTCCCCGTCAAACAGCAATTGTAAATGGGTTGGTAATTTCGCTTTCACGCGTGGAACCAATAAATTCACGATATCGTCGTGTATCTTTTTCAACATCACCCCATCATCCGCAAAATCGTCGTGCTGGGTTGAAATCACAATGGTATCAATGTTCAAGGGTTTGTGATCGTCCGAATATTGAATTGTCACCTGGCTTTTGGCATCAGGTCGCAAATAAGCAATCTCTTTGCACTCCCTGCGCATTGCGGCCAATTCCTCCAATAATAAATGTGCAAGCATCAATGGTAACGGCATATAATTGTCTGTTTCGTTATTAGCATAACCAAACATCATCCCTTGATCTCCAGCTCCTTGATCCTCAGGATTCTGCCGCTCAACCCCTTGATTGATATCAGGACTCTGTTCATGGATAGCGCTTAAAATTCCACAACTATTGGCATCAAACATATATTCACTCTTGATGTAGCCTATTTTTGCGATGACCTCACGGGCAATCTTCTGTACATCCAAATAAGCCTCAGACTTCACCTCTCCGGCGAGTACAACCTGACCTGTGGTTACCAATGTTTCACAAGCAACCTTACTGTTAGGGTCGTAAGCCAAAAAATGATCAATCAATGCGTCTGAAATCTGATCTGCAACTTTGTCTGGGTGTCCTTCCGACACGGATTCTGAGGTAAAGTAATATGGCATAATGATATTGTGCAAATATACACACAACACAAAGATATAGAAGAACTACCCCCCAGCCATTGATAATTCACCAATACCAATTTTTACTTGGTCAAAATCCTCACTTAATAAGGTCTAAATAATTCACCTATTTGTAATTCGGCTGTGATCAACTTATGGTCCGATGGAACCTCTTCAATACTGCGATATCTAATGGCACGCATCGGGTTATCGTATAAGATATAGTCAATTCGAAAACTGGGCATGGACCCCTTATAAGTCGTTTCAATCCCGCGGCCAGCTTCTCCAAACGCATCCTTCATGCCGGCACTTAACTGTCGATAAGTGTAACTTACTGGAATATCATTAAAATCACCGCAAATGATCTTTGGAAAATCGCAAGCGATCATACTGCCCTTCACAATGCTTACTTGTTCAGCCCTGCGTCCGTAACCCATACGAAGTCTCGAAATAATCCCTTTACTGCCCTCTATGTCGATTTCCTGTTGCTCAGTTTGCTTTTGCATAACGGCATAATCTTGCTTAGCAAAACGAAAAGATTGAAGATGAAGATTATAAATACGAATTCTTGCGTTTCTATGTGAATCGCTCCTCGACGCTAATTCAATATCAACCCACATTGCCATATTACCAGTTTGGGGGCCCAAAGAAATCGGCTGCCAACGCTTGATCTTGTATTTGCTCAACACAATCATTCCGTAAGGACGTTCCTGGTTCAGCGTGTAACTCTGACTGTAATCGTATCCCCCCTCGGCCTTCAAAAACCGGGAGAGCGCCTTGAGTCCGCCCGACTTCGCATACACCTCCTGCAAGCAGACCACATCGGCCTGCTCCGCCTTCAACACCCGCAAAAACGAATCCATCGCTGGCATGTACTCGGTATTCACGATCCCCACCGAGGATTCATCCTGATACAACCCAAACAATTGGGCATTGTAGCTGATGATTTTCAGTCGCTGCGAACCCAAATTCATCTCCACATCCAAGGCGCTTTCTTTGTCTTCCGCCTCGCTTCGCTCGGCTGTAACATCGTTCCACTGAACATACAAACTGGCCGGGCCCAAGTTGAGCAGCAAACACGAAAGCGCAAACAAACTCCGCCACTTCCGCTGAATCAGCCAATACAAAAAGGCCAACACCATGAGCAAAAACAATACAGGAAACGCCAACCCCAACAGCGGCAACCAAGAGTTGGTGGCCGGGGATATCGACGGCACCAAGCCCGACACCATCAACACCAACCCCAGGACCACAGTGGCAGGAAAGGCAATGATGTTGAGCAGTTTCATGTCAGTCGGTTTTGCTTGCCTTAAACAACGTCTCCTTCTCCTTGGCGCTGAGGTTGTTGTAGCCCACCTGCGATATTTTGTCGAGGATGGCATTGACTTCAGCTTCGGTCGGACCGCGATGCTTGTCGGCTTTTTTCGAATCTAGGACTTTGTCGCCTTTTTTAAAACGCAAGGCGGTATTTCGGGCCGATTTTTTTGTGAAAATGACCGAAAAAGGATTGGAAATCGATACCGGACTGCCCTTGAGGGCGAAATAAACATAGCCGGCACCCCAAAAGATGCCCCCCAAATGGGCGGTATACCCACCGATGTTGCTGCCGCTGGCCAGGCCCGACAAATCCAGCAAGACTTTCACCAAGGCAATCCAGCGGAGTTCCACTTCGATGAGGCCGAACAAAAACAACCGGTATCGCGGGGTAAACACGGCGGTGCCGATCACCACGGCCGACACGCCACCCGAGGCCCCCAACAGTTGCATGGGCGTTTGCAAATCGCTGTAGACCGAAAAGGAATACACCAACTGAAACACAAAGGCGCCCACAATACCGCCACCCAAAAACAGCCAATAGATGGGTTTGCTGCCCACCAAGTCTTCGAGGATGCTGCCCACAAAATAGAGCCAGAGCAGGTTGCCCAACAGGTGCCAAAACCCCAGGTGCAGGAACATATAGGTCACCACGGACCAAGGCTTATACCATACTGAAGGGGTATAGGTCAGAAAGTACAGCGGGGATTCCAGACGAAACAACTGCAGCAACAGGGCCGGCACAAAGACAAGCACACAGATGAATAGGAGTTGCTGAACCGCCGGTTTGGGACTTTGGATCCAATCGCGCAGGGATGGCATGACTTAGAAAACGTTAGTGGTGAAACCGGTTGTAGCGACGGCGATCGAGCCGTTTCCAAACAAAGATCATGAGGAGTCCGGTGGCCGCCCCGCCGATATGGGCAAAGTGGGCCACGTTATCGCCACTGAAACTTCCCAGTCCCAGCACCACATCCAATCCCACCATGATGGGCACCAGGTATTTGGCTTTGATGGGGTAAGGAATGAACAGGAACAGCAGGGTTTCGTTGGGATAGAGCACGGCAAAGGCCACCATCACCCCGTAGACTGCTCCCGATGCCCCGAGCATGGGTGGATATTGGATGGCTTCAAACCCCGACAAATGGTTGGGGATGAGGGTATGGACTTCGCTAAACAGACTGTAGGCCATGGCCGCGAAATGAAAGAGGACCGCGCCAAGGGCCGATACAAAAAACAATTGCAGGAAGCGGGTACTACCAAGTCGGAGCTCCACGATGAGGCCAAAACTGAACAGGGCAATGCCGTTGAAAATGAAATGGCCAATATCGCCATGACAAAAAATATGGGTCACCAATTGCCAGATTCGAAACTGGTAGCTATCGGGGTAGAACAGGTAGAGCTGGAAGGGGTTGAAGCCGATGTTGGGCAGGGCCACTTGGGCCAATCCCACCAGGGCCATGACGATGAGCAAATTTTTAAGTGCTGGCGGCAGTTGGGGCATGGTTATGATTTGAATTTTTGGGATTGAAACAGGTCGAACAGTTGGGTGGCTGAAATTTCTATGTAGATGGTTTTGCCGTTGAGCGAGGTTTGGGGGTTGGGCAGCGATAGCAGTCGTTGCAGCAGGGATTGCAAGGCTTCGGGCGAGGAACCCACGGCATTGCGTTGGGCGGCATGGCGGGCCATGGTGAGGGCCATGCATTGGTATTTGGCGAGTTTGACATCGCCTTGGGTATTTTGGTAGTCTTCGAGCAGCGTTTCGATGAGTTTTTGTTCATCGCCTTGCGATAAGACGGCCGGAAGACCATTCACGATGAGGGTATTGCCCCCGAAATGGGAGATGTCGAACCCCAACCACTGCAGCTCCTGGAGGATTTCCAGCACCACGGGGATTTGGGTGGGCGACAGTTCTACGGTGCGGGGAAACAGCAGGTGCTGGCTGAGGCCGGCGTGGGATTCTAGCTGTTGAAGGTATTCGTGGTAGTAGATATGCTGCTGGGCGCGCTGTTTGTGCACGACCCAGAGTTGGCTGTTGACGTTGGCTACGGCATAGACATCGCCGAGGGCAAAGGCTCCCTCTCCCAGAGACGCCCCAGGCGCGGCTGTATTGATGGCGGGGGGTTGGGTTTCTGGGTGCTGGGAATCACTGGGCGAGGCATTTCCAAAAAGCGGCTGGGTAAACCCACCCGCGGTTTTGTGGTTGAGCTCTACCGAGCCCAGCACTTTTTGCCAATCTTGGTGGCTGTTGCGCTGGTAGCCACCGCCATTGTCGCCAAAGGGATTATAGGCAGGATTCCGCTTTTCGGTGCTTGGGGGTGTGCCGCTCTGCCATTGCGGTGGTATTGCGCCGCTCCGCGGCGCAATGGGCTGATTCAAAAACGCATCCAGGTGGTCGAAATCCCCGAGGTCGAGATTGGGCTGCACCACAAACGACCCCAAACTTTTCCGCACCGCCGCCTTGATCAAATTGTAGATGTGCTTTTCATCTTCAAATTTGACCTCCGTTTTGGTGGGATGCACGTTCACGTCCACCTTGCCGGGATGCACCTTCAAATATAGGGCGTAGGTGGGATGGGCATCGGCCTCAATCAAACCCTCGTAGGCCGAATTCACGGCGTGGTGAAAATAGCTAGAGCGGATGAACCGACCATTCATGAAAAAATACTGCTCGCCCCGGGTGCGCTTCGCCCACCCCGGGGCACCCACAAAACCGGAAATCTCCACGATATCGGTATTCTCCTCTACCGACAGTAACTCACTGGCCTGCTTCTTACCCAGCGTTTCCAACACCCGTTCCTTGGGCGATTGGCTGCGGAAATGGAAGACCATTTGACCGTTATTATGATACACAAACTCTACCTGCGGGTTGGCCATGGCCTGTCGGAGAAACTCCTCCACAATGTGCTTGGTCTCCACGGCGATGCTCTTGAGAAAATTCCGCCTGGCCGGTAGGTTGTAAAATAAGTTCTTAATCGAAATGTTGGTGCCTACTGGCCCCGCATCCACGCGCTGCTCCAACACCTCACTCCCCTCGATGCGAATGTACTGCGCCACCTCATCCTCCGCCCTTCGCGATTTCATCTCCACTTGGGCTACCGCCGCAATCGAGGCCATCGCCTCGCCTCGAAATCCATACGTATGCAATTGAAACAAATCCTCGGCCTTCTGAATCTTGGAGGTGGCATGGCGCTCCCAACACAAACGCACATCGGTTTCACTCATGCCCTTGCCATTGTCGATCACCTGCATCAACGTACTCCCGCCATCTTTGATCAATACCTGAATTTTGGTAGCACCTGCGTCTAAACTGTTTTCCAACAACTCCTTGATGGCGTTGGCAGGACGTTGCACAACCTCTCCAGCAGCAATTTGGTTTGCTACGGCATCGGACAATAATTTAATGACACTGCTCAAGGGAAAGAAAGGTACGAAAATACCCCAAAATTACCGCACCCTCACGCAATTTTTTCCAACAGAATCATCAACCAACCGTCGGTTTGTTCCGTTTTCAAATGCTTGAAGTTGAGGCTGCGTGCGTGGTCCACAATCAGCGACTCATCGGCTTGTTGCAGCCCACTCAAAAAGAGTTTGTGCCTGCCTTTCAGCACCCGTCCGTATTCGGCCATATCGGCCAGTATCACTTCCCGGTGAATGTTGGCCAGCACCACATCATAGTATTCATTGGGCACCGTTTGCAGGGCTTTTACATCGCCATGCACCATGGTATTGTGTTGGGTTTGGTTGATTTTCAGGTTGTCGTTGGCGTTGTCCACCACCCAATCATCAATTTCTACGCCCAGCACTTCGGTGGCGCCCAGCATTTCTGCCGCGATGGCCAAAATTCCGGTGCCTGTGCCCATGTCCAACACGGTTTTGCCCACAAATTCTTGGGCCTGTGTTTGCATTTCTCCCAACATCAAACGGGTGGTGGCATGGTGTCCCGTACCGAAACTCATCCGCGGCTCGATGGTAATGGCCCTCGTCCCCTCCGGGGCCTCGGGATGGAAGGTGGCGCGCACATAAAAATCGCCCACTTGCAAGGGATCAAAGAAGTTTTTCTCCCACAGTTCGTTCCAATTTTCGCGCTCCACGATGCTCCATTCGATGCGATCGCAATAGTCCATCACGGCCTCTTCGATGGTTTCGTATTCACTCTCGGCGATGTCGTTTTCGTCGGCAAACGCCTTCATCCAACGGTCTTCACTCTCAAAATGGGTGAAAGGAAACTCGCTTAAGTAGGCCGTAATGATGTCAGCCCGATCGGGATCATCGCCCAGCCATTCGGCTTTGAAGCAAATAAAATTGCTCATTTTTTGGTGCCCAACTGCAAGTTACACTCGCCAAATTCGGCGTTGTATCCGATGGTAAATGGCAGTTTTGCGGGTTTCTTGGCTTCGTATTCTGCCCGCATATCCTTTTGAAAATAATTAGAAAACAAACTGATAGTTCTGCTGTACTCTCCCAACAATTCTGCTTGAAATCCTCCATTTTGCATGGTGGCAAGCGGCATGCCACTGTCGTCCTGCAAGATGATTTTTGATTGACCCAATACCACATTGGTGATATCGGAGAAGTAGTCTTTATACATTAGGTAGCTGGCCGCTTTGAAAAACGAAACAACAGGTCCTCTTTGCTTCAGGAAAGCAAGGACACTCGGATCTTTTTTATTGCCTGTGTTGCTAATGTCTTTACTAAAATATATCAATTCCCGCACTTGTTTGTCCCCCTCTTTACTGTAACCAATCCGCAACCCTTTCGGCTCAGAACCCGCTTCAACTGCTACTTTTTTGCCGTTGGCATCTACATCAAAATAATCCACATAATGAATACTGAATCCATTGCGCGCCAAATAAAACATGAATGTATGAAGCGTACCGTTCATCAAATCATGAGCAAAATCGTCATCCATGCTGAGTGTACGGAAGAATCCCAATTTGTGTGGGAAAAACATACATCTATCCAATGTAGTCAAATAATCCTCCATTTTATCAGCGGCAATACTGTCGGGCTGAAAACGGGTGCCCGTGGGTTCAAGACCAATCATGATCACCGTATCACGATTCGGATAAAACAAATTGGCATAATAGAAATCCCCACCCGCAAAAGGGTATAACAAGGTCTTGGGCGCAGAACTAGGCAAATATTTTTTCTGTGAAACCCAACTTGAAATGGGCTGGCCAACATTTTGCGTGAGTAGTCTCCAGCGCAAGTCTGTTTTAGCCGCATGCATTTTCCAAAATTCTGATTTTTCTAGGCTATCGTTGTTCGAATCGTGAACACCCGCAATGTATCGAGCAAATGCAGTCCAAGTGGCGTCAACCGGCATTTGTGGTACTACCACTTTGGTTGAAGCAGAATCTTTGGCCTTGGTATTAGCAGATTGATCTGATGTATTACAGGCAACTTGAGCAAAAACGATGAGTGCAAGAATTGTCAGCCGACGGAGCGTTTTCATTGGGGCGCAAATATAATATACGAAAATCTCAGAATAAGGTCTGTGGAAAATCTTTTTCTATCGGCAACAGGGCTTGCGGCACGTTTCGATTGACCTTCACTTGATTTAGCCATGTTGCCACTGGGTGCGACGCCAGAATTTCCTCCGCACAAGGTTTCAGCAAGGTTTCGCGCGCAGGTGCCTCGCCCTGCAAATAGTCCTTGGCTTGTTGGGCATTGAGAATCACCGGCATGCGTTTTTTGAGGTTATGGATTTCGGCCATCAGGGCATTGGCTTCGGTGGTCACTATGGCATACGTTTGATGCTGCTCCCCCGTTTGGGTATCGGTCCAAGCCGCGTACATTCCGGCAAACAGGAGGGGTTGTTGATCGGCGGCGTAGATGTAGTACGGCTGTTTTTTCTTTCCGATGGTTTGCCATTCGAAAAAGCCACTCACCGGCACCAGGCAGGGCTGCGATTTCCACGCATCGCGAAATAGGGGCTTTTCACCAAGGGTTTCGGCGCGGGCGTTCAACCCGTAGGTGCTAAGCTCTTGGGCCTGCTCCGCTGATTTGCACCAGTGCGGGATGAGTCCCCAATGCATGGCCGACAGTTGGTAGGGCGCGGACTGCGATGGGGTGAGCGCCTTGGTGACCACCGGCAAGGTGGGTTTATTGAATCCGCTGATGAAAAAACCGGGACTGACCAAAGGCTGATCGGGTCCGCTGGTTTCCCAAGGCAGGGGGATGTCCAAATCCGACGGACCTCCCAACTGCAACTTGGTTTGCAATGCGCTGGCAGAAAAATTGATGGCGTAACTAAAACACATGTCGGTCTCGCTTTCAAAGGAAAGAAATTTTTTGTTCCTTTGATTTGTGATTATTGGATTATCGAGAGAGCGAAAGACACCGCCCGACAATCGGGTTGCACTGTCGCCCATACAGTGTGTGGCCTTGCAGCAGCGCTATCCCCAAATTAAGGTGTATGTGGAGTCATCGCCCAACCGGTGCTTCAGCGACGAGGCTTACCGCGAAGTGAACATACCGGTGGTGGATTCTTTGTCGCACTGCGATGTAATTTTCAACATCAAAGAGGTGCCCAGTGAGGCGTTAATTCCGGGCAAGACCTACTGCTTCTTTTCGCACACCATCAAAAAGCAACCCTACAATCGGGGCATGCTGCAGGCAATTTTAAAGAAGCAGATCACGCTCATTGATTACGAGGTATTGCGGTACGAGACGGGCGCGCGGGTACTGGGATTCGGTCGGTACGCCGGCGTGGTAGGCACCTACAACGGGCTGCTGGTGTATGGCAAAAAGCACGGGTTGTTTTCACTGAAGCCGGCGCATCAAAGCAAGAATTACGCCGACATCCTAACGCAGTTGTTGCGAGTGGATTTGCCCAACCTACGCATTGCGGTGACGGGGGGCGGCCGGGTATCGCAAGGGGCTTTGGATTTGTTGCGGGCCTTGCAGATCAGGGAGGTTACCCCCAATCAATACTTGCATGTGGAGTACGATGAGCCGGTATTTGTGCAGTTGAACAGTCCGGATTTGTATGTGCATCCGACGTTGACGCAGTGGGACACTCAACATTTCTACAAGCATCACGGGGAGTATAAAAGTCAGTTCAAGGGCTATGCCGAGCGCACGGATTTATTGGTGAATGGCATCTACTGGACGGAGGATTTGCCGCGGTTGTTTGAGGCGGGGGATACAGCGGACCGGGAGAAGTTTGCCCCCACGGTGATTGCCGATATTTCTTGCGACGTGGAGGGCAGCGTGCCGATTACGTACAAGGCCACCAGCATCGCGGATCCGGTGATTGGGTGGAGTCGAAGTACGGGAGGGCCTTGCGCGCCGTATTCGGAGGATTCGGTGGATGTGATGGCGGTAGGAAATCTGCCCAATGAATTGCCGAAGGATGCGAGCGAGGAGTTTGGGGAAATGCTGTTACAGCATGTGATTCCGGAGCTGATGAATGGGAAATCGCGACTGATTGAGGAGGCCACCATTGCCCAGGGGGGTGCATTGACCGCACATTTCACGTATTTGAGCGATTTTGTAGCGGAAATTGCCGAATAATCCCGAAATTTGCGGCGATTTAATAAACACATGGCAACAAACCGCACTTTTACGATGATTAAGCCCGATGCAGTAGCAAACGGCCACGCAGGAAAAATTTTGGATCACATCATTCAAGCCGGCTTCAAGGTAGTGGCTTTGAAGTACACCCGTTTGAGCGAGGAGCGTGCTGGGGACTTCTACGGAATCCACAGAGAGCGTCCTTTCTTTGGCGAGTTGGTGAGCTTCATGACCAGCGGTCCGATTTACGCCGCCATTTTGGAGAAGGACAACGCCATTGAAGATTTCCGCAAGTTGATTGGTGCTACCGATCCTCAGAAGGCTGAGGCGGGTACCATCCGCAATTTGTTTGCGAAGAGCATCGATGCCAATGCCATTCACGGCAGCGACAGCGATGAGAACGCCGAGATCGAAGGGAATTTCTTCTTCGGTGCCGACGAGCGTTTCTAACAAACGCAGATAAACCCTTTTCCGCAGCCAGGTCTGCGAACGAGAAAGCCCCGGCTGCGCCGGGGCTTTCTCGTTTTGTAACCGACCTAAAAAAAATTACTGTAATCATCCACAATCACGATATTTGAAACACGTTCATGAAAGAAAAATACACCTACAACCGCAATAACGATCTTCGCATATATCAGGGGCCCCGCAGTCGATTCGCCGAATTCACCTTCGCCCTGAGTGTCTTCTTCCAATTCATCAAAGGCTTCCGCAGCCTCCACTTCCAAGGTCCGTGTATCTCCATTTTTGGATCAGCCCGATTCAAGGAAGAAAACGAATACTACCAACAATCCCGAGAGATGGGTGCCCGCGTAGCCAAAGCCGGCTTCAATGTGGTGACCGGTGGCGGTCCGGGCGTGATGGAAGCCGCCAGTAGGGGGGCCAAAGAGGCGGGTGGACATACCATCGGGGTGAACATCGAGCTGCCGTTTGAGCAAAAGCCCAATCCTTTCTTAGACATTTGGGTCGACATCCGTTATTTTTTCGTGAGAAAAGTGTTACTATTTAAATATTCGGTGGGGTTTGTGATTATGCCCGGCGGGCTGGGTACGCTCGATGAATTGTTTGAGGCCTATACCTTGGTTCAGTGCGATAAGATTCCGCAATTTCCCATTGTGTTGTTCGGCAGCGAGTATTGGCAGCACCAAATCGAACAGCTGAAAATGATGGAAGCCAAACACGCCATCTCACCCGAGGATCACGACTTGTATTTGGTGACCGACAGTTATGATGAAGCCATGGACTTTTTGCTCAGCAGAATTCATACCTATGCGCCCAAATACAAAACCTTCCGCAAGAAGTGGTGGTTGGGAGAAGGCTAGTACATCGCCCAGCATCGGACATCGGAGCATCCAAAAAATCTTCCCTATCTTTGCGCCTTTATGAAAGGTCCAATTTCTCAATTCATCGAAACGCATTACTTGCATTTTAACGCAGCTGCTTTGGTAGATGCGGCCAAAGGCTACGAAACCCACCTCACCGAGGGCGGAAAAATGATGGTGACCCTCGCGGGGGCCATGAGTACTGCCGAATTGGGCAAAAGCTTGGCCGAAATGATTCGCGCGGGCAAGGTCGATATCATCTCTTGCACCGGTGCCAACCTCGAAGAAGACATCATGAATTTGGTGGCTCACAACCACTATAAGCGCGTGCCCCACTACCGCGATTTGAGTCCGCAAGACGAGTGGGACCTCCTAGAAAATCATTACAACCGCGTTACCGACACCTGCATTCCTGAAGAGGAGGCATTCCGTCGTTTGCAACAGCATATCCACGGCATCTGGAAAGGCGCCGAAGACAAAGGCGAGCGCTACTTCCCCCACGAATACATGTACAAAATCTTGTTGAGTGGCGAATTGGAGCAGTACTACGAAATCGATCCCAAAGACAGTTGGATGTTGGCCGCGGCGGAGCGCAACTTGCCCATCGTGGTTCCCGGTTGGGAAGACAGCACCATGGGTAACATTTTCGCCAGCTATGTAATCAAAGGCGAATTGCAGGCCTCGACCATGAAGAGCGGTATCGAGTACATGACTTGGCTGGCCGATTGGTACGTGAAAAACAGCGATGGCAAAGGCGTTGGATTCTTCCAAATTGGTGGAGGTATCGCCGGCGACTTCCCCATTTGCGTGGTGCCGATGCTTTACCAAGACATGGAGATGGAAAACATTCCTTTCTGGAGCTATTTCTGTCAAATCAGCGACTCTACCACCTCTTACGGTAGCTATAGCGGAGCGGTTCCCAACGAGAAAATCACTTGGGGTAAGCTCGACATCCACACGCCCAAGTTCATCGTAGAGAGCGATGCAACCATTGTGGCGCCATTGATGTTTGCCTACATCTTGGGTTGGTAAGACAACACATGGAATGAGACGACTGCTGCTGTTATTTGTCGTTGTATTTTGTTTGGGGTCTTGTGAAGACAACCCGCCTAGACCTGATACTTCTTGCGAAATCATCAGCTATGACACGATTAAAGCTTGGGATATCACCACCTTTGCGGCATACCCAGATCCAAAGCCCCAATTTTACGACAGCAGCGGCAACTCTATAGACTTGCTTTCTTTTGCAAAATCTGTGGGTGTGAACACGTTGCGATTTCGGGTATTAACTGGCAAACCTGCGTTTCCTCACGCCACCATTTCACAATTATTGGTGTTGGCAAAAAAAGCTTATGCCAACAAACTCGCCATTTGGATCGATTTTCACTACTCCGATGTGTGGGCCGATCCCGGCAATCAAGCGGTCCCCAAACAATGGGAAGGGTTGTCTTTGACTGTCTTGAGCGACAGCGTAAAAACCTATTCGCAGCGGATAATTCAACAATTTTTAGCACAGGGGACGCCTCCGGCTTTGGTGCAAATAGGCAATGAAATCAGTCCGGGTATGCTCTGGCCGGTAGGAAAATTCACCAGTTCTCCCAGTGAAGCAGCCAACGTGGCATTGCTTTTTCAATCGGGTGCCAACGGGGTAAAGGCCGCATCACCCAAAACCAAAATCATGTTGCACCTCGCTGGGAATTCCACTACCCTGTGGTGGTTGGCAAATCAATACCTAACGGCCGGCATGCAGTTCGATCTTTGGGGATTTTCATACTACGGGAATTGGCATGGATGCGATGCCACCGTCTTCATGCAAACCTGTCAAAATATAGGTATGCGCAACAGCAAACCCTTCATCATCGCCGAAACGGCACACCCCTTTACCCTGAGCTGGCAAGATCAAACCGGCAATGTCTTCGGCAACACAAGTCAACTCTGTTCAACTTTCACCGCCACACCGTCCAGTCAAAGGACTTGGCTAAACTACACCTGGAACTCCGGTAAGATACTCAGTCAATTCCGCGGGATGGGTTACTGGGAACCGGCATGGGTAACAGAAACGTCTTGGAGTGGGTTGCAAGGAAGCCCTTGGGAAAACATGGCCTTGTTCGATTTCAACCACAAAGCACTACCCGGCGCTTATTTTCCTTGGCGATAAGGTAGACGCCATCTGAAGCCCATTTCCATTCACTATCTTTGTGAAATGCGCATTTTATTGATGTCGGCCTTGTGCTGCTGCTCCCTGTTTGCTCAGGCCCAAATTCAAACCCGTCCCATTCCCAAGGCCCTGCCTGCGGGGGTGCCTGCCAAAAACATCCAAGCGTTTCAGATTTTCGATGCCCAAGGCAAGAAGGTGAGCTATGAGCAATTCCTGAAAACCATCACAGCCAAGCTCCAAAAAAGTGCACCGCAGCCTTCGGTGGTTTTGTTTGGGGAGCTGCACGACAACCCCATTGTGCATTGGCTGCAATACCAGACCACCAGCGATTTGTTTCGCGTAACACCCTACATGGTACTGGGGGCGGAAATGTTTGAAACCGACCAGCAGGCGGCCTTGAATGAATACCTGAATCCCACCGATACCTCGGCCAAAACCAGCACCGTGGTGACCCCCATGGGCGCCGTGATGGGCGGGGATCCCGTGTACGACAAATTCAAGAAATCGACCAAGCTTTGGCCCAACTTCTATACCGATTACAAGCCCTTGGTGGATTTTGCCAAAGAGCATCAACTACCTTTTATTGCCACCAACATTCCACGCAAATACGCCAGTTTGGTGTACCGCGGCGGCTTCGCCGCCTTGGACACCCTGCCCGCTGAGAAAAAAGCACTCTTCCCGCCCATGCCCGTGGCCTATGATAGCAACCTCAACTGCTATGCGGAGATTTTCAAAGCCACTGGCGGACATGGAGGCCAAAACTTGCCCAAAAGTCAGGCCGTTAAAGACGCCACCATGGCCTGGAAAATCTATACCAACCTGCCCAACCTCCACTACGGAGAACAGGTGGTGCCCGTTTCCGGCAGCAGAAGCAAAGCGCCCAAACTAGACCCCATGGTGTTCATCCATTATAATGGCAGCTATCACTCCGATAACCACGAAAGCATCGAATGGTATTTGCGTCAGGAAGAGAAAACCGCGGCATCGGTGCAAATGCGCTCTAGCATGATGCCCCCCATGACCATCATCACCATCTCGGCGCGGATGCAAGACGATGTCACCCAACTCGACCCTGAAAACAAGGGCGCCGGCGATTTCATCATCGTCACCCCCAACAACATGAACAGAACCCACTAAATCGTATGTCGCTCAACCTCATCGAACAATTCAAACAAGTTAAGGCCTTCATCTTCGACATCGACGGTGTGCTCACCAACGGACAGGTGCTGGTCACCGAAGAAGGACACATGCTCCGGTCCATGAACATCAAAGACGGCTACGCCCTGCAGCACGCGGTGAAACAAGGCTACCCCATCGCCATCATTTCTGGTGGGAAGGGCAACGGCGTGTTGGAGCGATTGAAGGGGTTAGGGATCCAATACATCTACCTCGGTCAGAGCCACAAAATGGAAGCGTTTGAAGAGGCGTTGTTTGCTTGGGATTTGAAGCCCCAAGACATTGCCTACATGGGCGACGACTACCCCGATTTGCCGGTATTGCAAAAAGTGGGATTGCCTTGCTGTCCGGCCGATGCCTGCGCCGAAGTGCGCGATGTGGCTCATTTCATCTCCACGGTGAATGGCGGGATGGGTTGCGCCAGAGACTTGATCGAAAAGGTCATGAAGGTTCAAGGCCAATGGGACAACGCCGATTCTCATCAGTGGTGAGTCCAATTCGCGTATATTTGTAAATATGATCGCTTCCCAACTCATCAACGAACACTTGAGTCCGCTTCGAACCACCGATTCGGTGGAGGCCGCATTGGCGTTCATGATCAGTCAGGGCGTGACCGAACTCCCCCTCATCGAACAAAAACAATTGTACAACTATGTGCGATTGCAGCAGTTGTCGGGCCTGAACAAAGAACAAACCCTCGGCGACGCCATCGCCAAGAATCATTTTACCCCCAGCGCCCGTGGCAACAGCCATTTGTATGAGTTGGTGCCGATGTTGGCCGCCAATGAATTGGGGCTGCTCGCGGTAACCGATGCCGATGGAAATTACCAGGGAATCATCGAACAGAAAAGCATCAACAAGCTGATATCCGACAGTTTCACTTACCGTGGAATGGGTGCGATTTTGGTGTTGCTGATGGACGATCGCGATTTTGCCCCCTCGCAATTGGCGCGATGGATTGAGGAGAACGGAGCCAAGATGTTGGGGATGATGATCAACCACGCCGAGCAAGGCAAGTTGCGCATCAACATAAAACTCAACACCACGGTGGTGCGTGGCATTTTGGCGACCTTAGACCGACAACATATCGCGGTGGAGCATGTATTTATGGCGGAAGATCACGACGAAAACGACACTAAAGCTTTTGATGTGGTGTTCAAGTTCTTCGATATTTGAGGCTAGAAATGTTGATATCATTAGCAATTAATTAACATAGTAAACAGAATTTTAAGCATTTGCACGCGTTTGAATAGTAATTTTGGCACACTGGCTTAACACTCCCATGACATCAAAAAAGAAAAAGAAGCACGACGACATTGATTCCGATTTGGAACTTACCCACGGAGAGAATGCATACGATTTTGAGGCACACGGCAACGCACAATCCAAAGCGCGGGGCGAATTGATTGCTGCCGAAAATATCAAACCCCTCAACTTGGCCGATGTCATCAATTTCTTTTGGCGCTGGCGCAAAGTGTTGATGATAGCTTGTGGCATTGCGGCATTAACCGCCATCGTGGTGACGATGCCTTTCATCACCAAGCCCAAGTACCAAGCCACCCACATTTTTTATCCCACCAAGAACAACTCCATTTCCGACGCGTTGTTGACCGATGCGCGCCAACGTCAGAAAGATCCCCTGGAGTTTGGTGAGGAGGAAGAAGCTGAAAAAGCGATGCAGATTTTGCTTTCGGGCGATTTGATCGGTCGGTTGGTGCGCAACTTCAATTTGTACAAGCACTACAACATCAACCCCACCACAGAAAAATACCCCAAGACCGCGATGGATTACAAGCTGAAAGAGAACATCAGCGTGACCCGCACCCGCTACTTGAGTGTGAAAATCGAGGTGTTGGACGAAGACCCCCAAATGGCGGCCGATTTGGCCAATGGGATGGCGTTGTTGTATGATTCCATCAAAACCGAGGTGCAGAACCAAATCGCGGTGCCTGCCTTGCAGATTGTAGAGCGTGCATTGCAAAGCAAGCGCGACAAAATTCAAGGCATCAAAGACAACATGCGCAAGTTGGGTGAAGAAGGGATCACCAACTACGAAGAGCAAAGTAGGGCCTTGGCCGAAGAGATTTACAAAGCCCAATCCTCAGGTCGGGTGGGTGAAATGAAAAAACTCCTCGAAGAGCAAAAAACCTTGGTGAAATCCGGGGGCGACTTCGTGGCGTTGAACGAATTGATCAAACTGGAAGAGGAAAAAGAAAGCGATCTGATCGCCCAATACGAACGTCGCGTGGTGGATGTGAACGAAAAACTGTCGCACAAAATGACCATCGAAGCCGCCTCCAAGCCCGAAATCAAGTTCTGGCCCAAGCGCGGATTTGTGACGATTCTGTCGGTGTTGGCCACCTTCATGGCCACCTCACTGATTTTGGTTTTCTTCGAGCTCTATCGCAAACAACCCAGCGCCTAAGCCGGTGTTCGCCCTGCCACAAATAACCAGCAAAAGCCAGCGCATTGTGCTGTTTACCTTGTTGGCTTTGGTGTCGGTGTTTTGCGTCCTTGCCACCGTATTTCAATACTACTACCTGCTTTTACTGCCCGTGGTGGTGGGCGTTTTGTTGTTCGCTTTTTTCTATACCGATCGCAGTTTGTTGCTATTTGGATCGCTGGTGCCGCTGAGCATCAACTTCGATGATATCGGGGGCGGGCTGGGCCTCACTTTGCCCACCGAGCCGCTGTTCATTGTGCTTTTCTTGTTCATCGTTTTCCGTTGGTTACTCAACCCAGAAATTGATTTGCGCGTGCTTGCCCACCCCATCAGCATCAGCATTTTGGTGTATTTGCTTTGGCTATGGACGGCCACCCTCTTCAGTTCCATGCCCATGGTCAGCTTCAAGTTTGTGATGGCCCGCACTTGGTACATAGTGCTGTTTTATTTTACGGTGCTGGGATTGTTCAAGCAGTTCAAAAACATCCACTGGTTTTTCAAGGCCTTCACCATCACCACCCTGGGATTGGTGATTTTTACGTTGAGCAAACACGCGGCCGATGGATTTATCCGCAGCAGCAGCTATGGCATCTCGTGGCCCTTTTTCCCCGACCATGGCATGTATGCGGCGGCGATTGCGTTTGCGGTGTTTATTTTGGTGATTTATGGGTTTGCGGGCCGACATTTCGGCATCTCCCTTCCCTTTGCGCCGGCCGTAATTTTGCTGTTGGCGATCCTGTTGTTTGGCATTGTGGTGAGTTACACGCGGGCCACTTGGCTCAGTTTAGTGGCCGCCGCCGCGGTCTATTTGGTGCTCAAACTGCGCATCAAATTTGGCTGGGTATTGCTGGCTTTGGCGGGGGTTCTCACTTACGGCATCGCGCAACAAGACCAAATCATGTACGATTTGGAAGCCAACAAGCAAGGGAGCAGCGATGACATAGAAGGACACGTAAAATCTGTATCCAACGTGACCACCGACCCCTCCAACCTAGAACGAATCAACCGCTGGAAATGTGCCGCACGGATGGTGAGCGAATGCCCTTGGTTTGGGTTTGGTCCCGGCACCTACGTTTTCCAATATTCGCCATTTCAAAAGAGCGATGAGCTCACGTTGATTTCTACGTTTTCCGGTGATTTGGGCGATGCCCACAGTGAATATTTCTCCGCGATGAGCGAGGCGGGCTACATGGGTTTGTTGAGTTGGCTGGGTGTGGTATTGACCACGATGGGCATTGCGTTTAAGGTGTTCTACCAACAGCAGCCCGGCAAAGTGCGTTACACCTTGTTGATCGCGCTGCTGGGATTGATTACCTATTATGTGCATGCGTTCTTGAACAATTACTCCCAATACGATAAAATTGCGGTGCCCTTGTGGACGTTCACCGCGGTGATTACGGCGTTGGATTTGTATCACAGGGATACGCTAAAATCGGATATCGATTATGTGGCAAACGCTGAAAAAGAGTAAGCTGTTTCTGGGTGGCGCCAGCATTTGCCTGCTGCTGATTGTGGTGGGGACGTTGGGGTATGCCATCACGCCGGACCCTACACCCAACGCCAATCAGATTGTGCCGGAATGGTCCAATTTGGGGCCTGGAACCACCGTTTATTTTGGTTTAGAATTGGGTTCTAACGACACCCAGTCGGAGCGACAAACATCTGTGCCCCGTTTTTTACATTGGGCGTTGGGTAATCCCGATGCGCCCAAAATTGTGCCCTTGGCAAGAAACCCCTTGGCCAACCCTGGAGCGGGATTGCATTTTGAGGACTCAATAAAATTTGTCGATGTAGTCTATCATCACCGAACGTTTTGGCTGGGCTCGGACCGCTTTGGTCGCGACATCCTATCGCGCATGATCATTGGGGCCCGCATCAGTCTATCGATTGGCTTCTTGGCGATGTTGGCGTCGATCATCATCGGCACCATCATTGGCTTGTGCGCTGGTTATTTTGGCGGCAAGGTCGACGCGTTTTTCTCCTGGTTGATTACCGTATTTTGGTCGGTACCCACACTGTTGATTGCGTTGGGACTCTCCATGTTGTTGGGAAAAGGCTATTACCAAGTGCTGTTGGCCACCGCGTTGAGTACCTGGGTAGAGGTGGCGCGGGTGGTACGCGGACAAACTTTACAATTGAAGCAGCGCGAGTTTGTGCTGGCTGCAAAAATTACGGGATTCTCGCATTCGCGCATCATGTTCAAACACATCTTGCCCAATTTGAAAGGGTCATTGACGGTTTTGGCCACCACCAATTTTGCCAGCGCCATCTTGTTGGAAGCGGGATTGGGATTCTTGGGCTTGGGGGTATCGCCGCCAACCCCATCGTGGGGGATGATGGTGAAAGAGAATTTGGGGTATTTGGTGCTCGACAATAGCTATTTGGCCTTGATTCCTGGCATCGCCATCATGATTTTGGTGATGTCGTTCAATTTGATGTCGATGGGCCTGCGCGACATCCTAGATCCGTATAATCAGCAGTAGGGGTTTTATTTCAGGCCCAATTTTGTGTATCGAGACTGGAAGATCGACAAGTACTTTTCCTGGCTTTCCTCGGTTAAAAACGACTGTGTAATCATGTGTTCAGCATCTGCTCGATTGTCGCGAAATCGATCATAAACAGAGGCAATTTGTTTCGCATTCAGCTCCAATCCAACAGCAAATCGATCGAATAGTTTCCTGGTCAACCTTCGTTTCTTACCTTCGATGGTGAGGGCTACTTCTTCTGTGTCCTTGGGGTTTGCCATGAAAACATTCAATAAATCATAAGCTGGTGACAGTTCCCATCCGCCGTGCGCCGCGATCAGAGAAAAATTCTTCAAGTGCATGTCGTTATTACCTGTAAGAAAGCAGAAAATCGCGATTTCGAAATAGCGTAGTTTATCCATGAGTGTGTTGGACGAGAACTCTGCTATCGCCTTGCCCACCCGTTCCATTGAACCTTTGTATTTGTCAACCGCATCAGTAATTTGATACATGTCGAGCATATGCACTTTATCTCCGGAATCGCTGCGATCGATACGCTTGGTGATATAGGTTAACTCACCTGAATTGAGTCGAATGAGTCCACAAGGAACTGTTTGTATTCCGAACAAGTTGGCCATCTTCATGGTCAGATGTTCATTGGCTGGCAGCTCTATAAAATGGGCCGATGGGGGTTTTATGATATAATTTCCACCCAATGCGCCTACAACTGTCAATCGCTTTTTACCTGCTTTTTTCAAGGTAGCATCAATGAGCGATAACGACAATTTGGGCTGGACCCCAGTTACAGCAATGTGATTTGAGACCACAGCTTTTGCCAACGAATCCATTTCTGCAAATGAATAATCCAACAATGGAGGATTGATTGTCCCATAGAACGACTTACAGCAAGCATCGTGATAATCACCAGAACTCGTGTGGAGAGGCGACATACATAGTAGACAACGATTATTCATGGTCGTCATGATAAGGTTTCACACTCACGGCCCCAATACAATTTTCGCAGCAGGTTAGTAACAAGCCCATGCGGTCATTCGGTTTCACTTTGTAATGATCCGTTGCCACATCGAGCAGCCAACCTTCCGGTATCAGCCCCTCAAAAAAAGAAAAGAGATACTTTTCTTGGTATATCCGATGCGATACTGGCATACTAAAGGTGAGAAACTGATCAGGAAAACGGTTGATGTACTGTGTATCATACTGAAATTCAAACTGACCCTCATCGGTTTCTGTAAGAATGCCCGCCAAATCGTGATGATAATATACAGCTGCTTTTCGCATGAGCTTAGGATTGATTGTATTCTAAGGATTTCGCTGGGACAGGCGCTAGGGTATGTCCAAACATCAGGAGAACATGATTTACAGTTTCCATGTTGAGATTGCCTTTGCCTTGCTCAATTTTCCGGATGACCGTCAAAGCCACACCGGCTCGCTCCGCAAATTCGGCTTGGGTGTAACCCGATTGCTTTCGCTTCTCTTTCAGAAATTGTTGTAAATTTTTTGTCGCTTCCATCCCGTTGTATTCAAAAATAATACAAAAGTGTATGGAAATACATATAATTTTAACACAATTTGCAAAATTATATGCTTATAGATATAATTTACGCCACAACAACCGCGGTGCGCTCGATGGCTGCTTTGAGTCGCTCGTCTTGGATGATCGATACCAGCAAGATGTCCAATTCGTGGGGAAATCCCGCATCATAAAGGGCATCTTCCAAATCGAATATCGCCCCGAAACCCACCCCATCGCCATAGAGGGCTATGTCAACATCGGACTGCGCCTTGTGCTTGCCCGTGGCTCGCGAGCCAAAGACCACGGCCTTTTCCAACCCTTTGATGGTGCCTAACGCCGACTGCAATTGCGACAATTCTTGATCGGTGAGTCCTGCCACTTTCATGCGACAAAGATACAACGGCCAAGGGCTATGTTAAAGCCCCAATCCATTAATGCACCCAAAGGGTCACCGGCTCGTACTGATCTCTCGATTTCACATTGAGATAGTACAAACCTTGGCTCAACTTGGCAGGGACAAGGGTTTTACCCTCGGCGACTTGGCTTTCGCCTACGATTCTACCGGTGGGGTCGATCCAGACGATGAGGACATCAGACAGTCCCGACAATTCCAGCACATCCCCAGCACCCACGGGGTTGGGATACGCGCTGAAGTGTTGCTTGGCGATGGTTTTCACATTGGTATGATCCACCAGTACGGGGATGTCGGCCGTGTCTTTACAGCCATTGGCGTTGTTGGTTACAACCAGTCTCACGGTGTAATTACCTGGACCTGAATATTGGTGAACACCGGGCAATCCCACCTTTTTGGTGCCATCGCCCCAATCCCATTCAAAACTCAACCCGGCGGTATTGATGGGTACACAATTGAGTTTGTGCTGCCACAAAAGGGTCCACGTGAACCCGGCCGCAGGCCGGGGCTTCACCACGAGTGTCAAAGGTGTACGATCGCTCTTGCAGCCCTTGTTTTCGGTTTCGTAGTACAACGTCCGTGAGCTCAACATCATCCCCAAATCATAAGTGCTACCGGTGAACAAAATATCGGTGGTGGTGGTGTCCTCGTACCAGTTGACCGTGCCCACGGGAATCGTGACACTCATCTTGCCCAAGGCCTTGGCACAAACACTCAACGCTTCCACCTTACTGGGCTTGGGTATGTCGTTGACAATCACCTCAACACTATCAAAATTGGGTGCAAAACAGCTGCCTTCCGAAGCTTTGTAATAAATGTAATTCTTGCCACTCAAACCATAAACCGCGGGTGTCTTACCCACATAAAAAGGCTGGGTATCGCTGCGCTTCATGTACCAGTTTAACTGTCCCCATGAAGTAGAACCAAACAACCGCGCAGAATCATTGGAGCAGGTCTCATCGCCTGCAGCGCCAAAGACACCGGGATAGTCTTTCACGGTGATTTTCACTGCCGCCCTTCCGCTACCACAGATGCCATTCCACGATTCAACATACACGGTAGACTCACCCCGTTTGCTGCCTTTGAACGTATAATTGCTGCCCTTGGCTACGGGACTGCCTCCTGTGGCATCCACGAACCAACGTAAGGTATCGCTGCTGCTGTTGCTGCTGGCCACCAAGGTCACGGCATTCGCCCCACGGGCGCAGACAAACGTATCGGCCGGAACCGTAGGTGCTGTAGGTGCAAAACTGCTGCCCACAAACGCCTTTACCAACTTGCTGCCGCCGCCATAAAAGCAACCTTTGTTGTTGGCCACCACGTAAAATTGGGTGTCTTGACTCAACTTGCCCGTCTGCAATACCTGTCCTGTATGCATCAAAGTACCACCCGTAGATTTATCGTACCAATACAACTCCCCGAAATCCGTAAATGCCTGCAAATTGGCTGTAGCACCCGCACAAATGGAATCGTTTTTCACGGTCAGCTTGGTGGGATATTGATTCACCTCAAAGGGAATCATCAACCAGTTCGATTCGCAGGTATTGTTTACCGCCTTCACATAAAATGTATCGGTCTTTTGCACATTGTTGATGGTGTATTTGTTGCCCTCATAGAACGGCTTGGGGTCGGACGTCTTTTTAAACCACTGCACCGTGGTCTGCGCATCAGATGCCACCGCAATGGTCACCGTATCGCCACTGCAACCCTGGGCAGGCTTGTACAAACTGGGCGTCCCTGGCTTGAAATAGATAATTTTGGAAACCGTATCAGAGCACGACCACCCACTGTAGGGATACACCGTTGAAATCAACGTTACATTCAAATTGCTGCGCGAGGTGGGCTTGTATTTCCCGTCAATCGAATACTGAATCATCTTGTTATCGTAGTTCCAACGATGGCTAGACCGCTCAATGTTGTAGTACACGTAGTAGTTGTAGAAGATGCTCGAAACCACCGTTTTCTTGGTTTGATTTTGGAAATACAGGGTGTCGAGGTTGGGATAACACTGCTGGTTGGTGGTGTAATCGATCCCCAACTTATAGCCCACAAAAGGATACATCTGCATGTGGCTGTTGAACACCGTACCGCCAATGTTCAAGCTCAAACAACGATACCACTTCCCGCTTACCGAACCCACACACAAATTGCGCTTTTTGCCATCGCCATTGGTATAAGAGTTACAAACCACGGCCGCCAACGCAGTACTGCTGTCAGACTCCACGCAAATGATGTAAGGACCGGTTACTGTGACAGCCTTGCCGAAATCGGCATTCAGGGTGATCCGACTCAAAAGGATGCTACTGCCCATGACGGTATCCACCGTGATGGTATCGCTGGCAATGGGTGTACCCGATGGTAAGGAGTCGGCCCCGGCCTTGTACAAGTTACAAATGATATTGATTTTTACTGATTTGGCGGGCGTGGGCGTCACAGAAAATCCGTAAAACCGAAATCCACTCACCGTCATCGTTTGGGGTGCATCGAAAAACTGTCCCAAAGAACTGCCTTTCTTGATCGTAATGCTGTTGTAAGCCGTGCTGCCATAGCTCGGAAACATGCTGGTATCACCATCGCACTGGGTGGGGTTGGTGGCGCTGCGCGACTGTATTTTCCCTTTTTGGGTTCCGGCGTGAACATCATCCACCAGGGTACGACCTGCATCCACAAACTGCGCCTTGATTGGGGCGAAAAGTACACAAAAAATAATCAGAAGTAATTTTCTCAATCTCATCGTAAAGGGAAATAAATCAATCCCTTGGAAATTACCAAATTCAAACGCTACTCTTACACCAAAATATGTGATATCCATGACCCCCGAAGGAAATTATGGGCTTTTTCAATGCATTTGTTAGAAATGGCCTAATTTTGTGAAACCCAAATACTATGTCAAACAACTTGTTAAAAGGAAAAAAAGGCATCATTTTCGGTGCGTTGAACAGCAATTCAATCGCGTGGAAAGTCGCTGAACTTTGTCATGCCGAAGGCGCCCAAATCGTTCTGACGAATGCGCCCGTAGCGGCCAAAATCGGACAAACAGAAGAGCTGGCGAAGGCATTGAACGCGCCCCTCATTTTTGCCGATGTAACCAAAATGGAAGACCTGGAAAACCTCGTTTCCGGTGCCATGGAGGCCTTGGGCGGTCCGCTCGATTTCGTGTTGCACAGCGTGGGCATGAGCTTGAACGTTCGCAAAAAGAATCCTTACACCGATTCCAACTACGATTATATGCACCAAACCCTCGATATCAGTGCGATGTCGTTCCACCGTTTGATGCAAACCTTGATTAAAAAAGACGCCATGAACGAATGGGGTAGCATCTTGGCATTGAGCTACATTGCCGCACAGCGTACCTTCCCTGATTATGGTGAAATGGCCGATGCGAAATCCTTGTTGGAGAGCTTCGCCCGTTCCTTTGGATACCACTACGGCAAGAAAAAGCACGTTCGCGTGAACACCATCAGCCAAAGTCCAACCAAGACCACGGCCGGTTCCGGTGTGGGTGGATTTGATGCGTTTTACAACTATGCCGACAAAATGAGTCCATTGGGCAATGCCAGTGCTGATGCGTGTGCGGAGTACTGCGTGAGCCTCTTCTCTGATTACACCCGCATGGTAACGATGCAGAACTTGTTCCATGATGGTGGTTTCAGTTTCACGGGTATCTCTACCGATTTGATGGATGGTTTCCGCGATGCGGCTGCCGAGTAATTACGGTTGTTAAGGCGATAACCGGGATTTTACCCAGGCGCCGTCAACCTTTTCATAGCAAGCCCGGTCGTGAACACGACCGGGTCTTCCTTGCCAAAATTCGACACGGTCGACCACTATTTCATAGCCGCCCCAATGCTTGGGGCGTTCTATTTTGATGCTTTCATCGGCCAGCAAAGCAGCCATTTGGGCATCCAATCCTTCCCTATCTGGAATGACCTGGCTCTGATTTGACACCACCGCTCCCGCTTGTGAAATCCGGGGCCTGCTGTAAAAATACGCATCGCTATCGGCCTCGCTGATCTTTCTCACCTCCCCTTCAACCCGCACCTGTCGTTCCAACTCAGCCCAAAAAAACACGGCCGATACGAATGGGTTGGCTTCAATATCCTGTCCTTTTCTGCTGGCGTAATTGGTGAAAAACACGATTCCATCGTCGGTGATTTCCTTCAACAACACCACCCTCGATGAAGGTCGGTTGGATGCATTGACCGTGCCCAACACCATGGCATTGGCTTCCAACACTTCGGCATCCAAGGCTTGCTGAAACCAGGCTTTGAATTCTACCAAGGGGTCGTTGCCCATAGTTTGGGGCTCCAGGGCGCCTTTGGTATACTCCTTTCGGATATCTGCAATGTTTTTCATGCGATTTTATCGTCTCATCCCCGGGAAATTGGGCATTTTCGGCATTCTTCCCCCCGAGTTGTTAACCATTTTCATCATCTTGCGCATTTGCTCAAACTGGGTGAGCAACTTGTTCAATTCCTGAATGTTGCGACCGCTGCCTCGCACAATGCGTTGTTTGCGGCTAGAATTCAATATCTCGGGTTTGGCGCGCTCCTGGGGTGTCATACTTTGAATCATCGATTCAATACCCTTGAAAGCGTTGTCGTCGATGTCCATATCCTTAATCTGACTGCCTACACCCGGCAACATGCCCAACAAATCCTTGATGTTACCCATCTTTTTGATTTGCTGCAATTGGGCCAAGAAATCTTCAAAATCAAACTTGTTCTTGGCGATCTTCTTCGACAGCCGTTCTGCTTCTTCCTCGTCGAACGCCATCTGTGCGCGCTCCACCAAAGAAACCACATCCCCCATCCCCAAAATACGGCCCGCCATACGATCGGGATAGAACACATCCAACGCCTCCATCTTTTCGCCCATACTCACAAATTTGATGGGCTTATTCACAACCGTTTTGATGCTCAATGCCGCTCCACCGCGGGTATCACCGTCTAACTTGGTCAATACAACCCCCGTAAAGTCCAACACATCGTTGAACGCTTTGGCTGTATTCACCGCGTCTTGACCGGTCATCGAATCCACCACAAACAATATCTCATGGGGCTTCACCGAACGTTTCAATTGAGCAATCTCTTGCATCATTTGCTCGTCGATGGCAATACGACCTGCGGTATCCACCACCACCACATTGTGGTTGTTCTTTTTGGCGTAGGCGATGGCATTTTCAGCAATGGCCACGGGATTGTTGTTGCCGTCCTCGCTGTATACCTCCACGCCCACCTGCTCTCCCAATACTTTCAATTGCTGTCGGGCAGCCGGACGGTAAACGTCACCCGCTACAAACAGCGGATTGCGGCCCAAGCCCTTGAGGTATTTTCCCAGTTTACCCGTGAAGGTGGTTTTTCCCGAACCCTGAAGTCCGGCAATCAAAATCACGGTGGGACTAGCACTCAACTGCAATTCGCTCTTCTGTCCGCCCAGCAACACCACCAACTCATCATTGACGATCTTGGTGAGCAACTGTCCGGGCGATACGGACTTGATTACATCTTGTCCTTTCGCCTTTTCCAGAATGGTGTCGGTGAAGTCTTTGGCTACCTTGAAATTCACGTCGGCCGCGATCAATGCACGACGGATTTCTTTCACGGTTTCCGCCACGTTGACTTCGTTGATACGACCTTGTCCTTTCAGCGATTTGAAGGCTTTTTCTAACCGGTTCTGTAGGTTCTCAAACATAGGTAGGGCAAAGTTACAAAAACCCCCTCCTTTTCGATTGAAAAATTCCAATTACCTTTGTTTGGAATGAAAGCTTTGAAATTTCTATCGCTTGTAGCGTTGGTGGCTGGAATATCGGCCTGTACCCAAAAAACCAACTCCTTGGAGAAATCCTATAAAATGGCCGTGGCAGCCGGTGATTATCGCGCGGCTGGCAATGCGTTGGTGCTGTGGTTAAACCAAGATTCTAGCATACAAAACTGGGCTTACGACAGCCTGGCATACATTCATTATTTCCATTTGGGTGGTTCGGGCGAGCAAGTGAGAAATCCCAAAACCCCTTTGTATTATGCCGAGGCGGGATTGAAGCAGAACGCCAAAAGTACTTTTTTGCGTGAAATCAAAGCCAAATTGTTGTTGGAGCAAGGCAAAGACACCGCTTCGATGGTGATGCTGCGCGATTTGTACGATGAAACCAAAGACCAAACCTACTGGTGGGATATGTGCTTTGTAGAAATGGCCCGCGGCAACGTAATGGGTTGTGATTCAATGGTAACCTTGGCGCTGGCCGACCCCAAAGTAGCGGACAAAAAAGTGCGCATGGAGCACATCGCTGCCGGCGTAGCCGAAACCGTCAATGCGAAAGCGGCCTTCATCTACTTGCAGGCGTTGATGTTGCGGGGTGCCGGCGATGTCATGGCTTCGGCCAATGCACTGGAAGCGGCCTTGAAAGAGGACAAAGATTTCTATGCCGCCAAACAAAGCATTCTCGATTTGCAGCGGATGTATGCCCAGCAGCAACGCGGCGGACGTTAAACATTCGAATTTTAATTCTCCTCTACAAGCACACGCTTGAGGGTGAACTCATCCTTGAGCACATGGTAAGCCATTTCGCTGTAGTACATCAACCCATCGATGATGTGTGTGAGATCGGCTGGCTGAAAACTCTTTCCTGGAACACGGAAAATCAGTGCCACTACGTTGTCTTTGGCGTTGTAGGTGAATTTGCCGTACAACAGGTTAAGATTGACGGTGAGTAATTCTTCCAAAAAGGCTTCACGCTGCAAAGTAGGCGCATAGCAAAAGGGGATGGTCAGTTGAAATGTAGTGGCGTCTTCTTCGAAGATGAAGTAGTTCCAGGGCGATTTTTGCTCGGCTGTCCACGCATCCAAATAGATGGGTGTTTCGTTGCGCATCAACAACCACTGTCCCTGCTCTTCACCGCGTGCTTGGGCGGGGTCAACCCCCAAATCATGAATGGCTTTTTCCACCGAATTCAATAATACCGACAATTCCATGTCGCAAAGTTCTACAATAACATCGGTACCGCCATTTTGAAATCCGAGAATTTTAATGGTATCTTGCGTTTTTATCACTAAGTGTATGATTGACACCAATACAAAAAGGTTCTCGGCCATTGGCCTAATTACCATCGCCTTGGCGATTGCCACCCTCAGCAGTTCCTGCGGCTTGTTCCACAAAAAAGGAACCCTCGATTACAATTCTGTTGTGGATCCGAGGGATGAGGAACGGCCTCAAGAACCAAATCAACAAGTTGCATGGGAAGAAGAAATGGCCCCGGTTAGCATGGATTACGAAGATCTTTCTTGGTGTTTGAACGACGTGATCTATGAGGTGAACGTGCGACAGTTCAACAACGGAGGAACCTTCCAATCGTTCAAGCCAGAAATCCCCCGCATCAAAGCCTTGGGCGCCGATATCCTTTGGTTTATGCCCGTGTATCCCATCGGACAGTTGAACCGAAAAGGGGGGCTGGGCAGTTATTACAGCATCAAAAACTACCACGACATCAACCCTGAATTTGGTACGCTGAGCGATTTCAAAGAGGTAGTAACGGCGGCGCACAACGAAGGCATGAAAGTCATTCTCGACTGGGTGGGCAACCACACCGCTTGGGATCATCCTTGGGTTACCGAGCACCCCGATTGGTATGTACACGACAGTACCGGTAAAATTGTGACGCCATGGGATTGGACCGACGTGGCCCAGCTCAATTTCAAGAACCCTGAACTCCGCAAGGCGATGATCCAAGAGATGAAATTTTGGGTGGATGAGTGCGGTATCGACGGATTTCGTTGCGATGTGGCTTTCTTGGTGCCCCGAAGTTTCTGGGAGGAGGCCCGCACGGCGTTAGAGTCCCGCAAATCGCTATTCATGCTCGCCGAAATGGAGAACAACAAAGACGTAGATCCCAACCCACCCGGATACATGGAGAGAGCATTCAATGCCTATTACGGTTGGACCTTACACGCCGCGTCCGCAGACTGTGCCAAAGGCAAAATCACCGGCCGCGAGTTCGTGAATAAATTCACCGAAGCCCGCGCCCTATTCCCGGAAAAATCCATGATGATGAGCTTCCTCACCAACCACGATGAGAACTCTTGGAATGGTACCGTGGAAGAAAAATATGGCGACCACTGGCAGGTGTTTAGTGTGCTCAACTACACCCTGCAAAATAGCTTTCCCCTGATTTATAACGGGGAAGAGGCCAATAACACCAAGCGATTGCTGTTCTTCGAAAAAGATCCCATTACTTCATGGGCCGACACCTCTCGTTACGCTTGGTATCGTACCATGAACCACCTGAAACACACACATCCAGCTTTGAGAAACGGGATGTGGGGCGGCAAAGAAGAGGTGCTGAAAGTTAACGGGGGCGACGACAACATCTATGCCTTCAAAAGAATCAGCCAAGGACAAACCGTTACTGTGATCGTCAACCTAAGCAACAAACAACAATGGATTCAGGCCGTGGGCGACCGCGTACTCACCGGGAACGAAAAAACCTACGTACAATCACCCGTGACGATCAAGCACATCGGACAGGGCATGCCACTCGATGCTTGGGGATATGCAGTGATCGTCGATTAATTTAATATTGCAATATCACAATATAAACAACTTTTTCATGAGCACGAAAAAACTCTCCTTCTGGCAGATATGGAACATGAGCTTCGGCTTTTTGGGTATCCAATTTGGCTTCGCCCTGCAAGGCGGTAACATGTCGCGCATCTTCCAAACCCTCGGCGCTTCCGAAGACTCCATCCCCATGCTATGGATCGCAGCGCCCCTCACTGGACTGATTGTGCAGCCCATCATCGGCTACCTCAGCGACCGCACCTGGCACCCCAAATTCGGTCGGAGAAGACCCTACTTCCTGCTCGGCGCGGTGCTTAGCTCTTTGGCGCTGTTCTTCGCACCCTACTCCAGTACCCTGTGGATGGCCGCCGGTTTCCTATGGATCATGGACGCCTCCATCAACATTTCCATGGAACCGTTCCGTGCGTTGGTGGCCGACAAACTCCCCGATTCACAGCGTTCCTACGGTTTTGTGGTACAAACCCTCATCATTGGCGTGGGCACATGGGTCGCCTCGAATCTGCCCTGGTTCATGAACTATTTGGGCGTATCGAACGAAGCGGCAGAAGGACATGTCCCCGACTCCGTCATTTGGTCCTTTGCCATTGGCGCCATCGTGTTCATGGGTTCAATTTTATGGTCGGTGTTCACCACCACCGAAGAGCCCCCCGCGGATCTAGACGCTTTCCGCAAACAAAACGCAGAGAGCAGCGGCCTGTTCAACGGACTCGTTGAAATCGCCCAGAATTTCAAGACCATGCCCTCGGTGATGTGGAAATTGGGCGTGGTGCAATTCTTTAGCTGGTTTGCGTTCTTCACGATGTGGTCCTTTGCCACTCCCGCCCTTACAGAGCATGTGTATCACGCGGCGATGCCCAAGCATGGCGACGTGGATTTTGATACCAAAAACCAACTCTTCAACCAAGCCGCCAACATCGTTTCCAGCTCCATGGGGATGTACGGACTGAGTTCCATGGCCTTTGCCCTGTTGCTCACTTTGGTCACGGCCCGCAACGGCATCAACCGCCGACTCATCCATTTGCTGTCGCTCCTGGCCGGAGGGGCCGGATTCCTATTGATGACCACCGCCAACGAGGCCAACGATGGCATCTTGAATTTGGCTTTCGCCCTCATCGGTGTCTCTTGGGGTAGTATTTTGTCGATGCCTTACGCCATCCTATCCAGCTCGGTGAAACCCGAAAAAATGGGGGTTTCCATGGGTATCTTCAACATGTTTATCGTAATCCCGCAAATTGTAGCGGCCTTGGGCGGCATCAATTGGGCCTATAAAACATTTCTGGGCGACGCAGTAATCAACACCATGGTGTTGGCCGGCATTGCCCTGATTTTGGGCGCCTTGAGTACCTTTATGTTGCCGAAACAAAAAGGCTAAGCCCGTTTCTATTTCAACTGCTTCACCTCCTGCAGCATCTCCTTGGCCAAGGCCTGATATTGGGGCTCCTCGCTCTTTTTCAGCAAGCTGTAGTATTTCTTCGCTTGGGCTTTGTTGCGCAATTGTAGGTTACAATAACCCATGTTTGCCAATACGATGTCGTCCTTTGGATCCAACGCATGGGCCTTCGCCAAGTGAATCAACGCCTCATCCCACCGACGTAACATCATATTCGATACAGCCAGGTTCGATGTACAAGGCACATTTTTTGGGTCGATCTCCAACAAAGCCAATGAAATCGGCTCAATCCACAGCAACGCCGACGAATCTTCGGCATTGAACAGCTGAGCGATGTAATCTTGGCACGTAGAAAACAGAAATTGCTTGCCGTCTTGCAGCGCAACCCCTTTGCTCCATTGCCATGCAAATTGGTTGTCGACCGACTTCTCAATGGCCGACAGTAGGGTGATTCCAAAGGAATCGTACTGAAATAGTTTCCCGAACAAGTACACCTTGCCAAACAACAAATCCAACCGTTGGGGGAAACGCGCGATGCCTTTGTTCAACCACACCAAACTCTGCGCCGAGAGTTCTGCATCCATGACGGTTGTACTGCGCAAGTACCCCACCACGTTGCCAACAGAATCATTGATGGTAAACGACTCTTCACCGGCCGCAGGCGGCACGGTGGTCATGTTGATTACCTCTTTTTTGGCCAGATTGGTGTAGTAATTGGCATAGCACACGTAAAATTCTGGGTCCTGCTGTCCGATACCCGCCCACTGCGCCAAAAACACCCGCTGTGCGGCTGTATCCTTGCTGCGCAGCAACTTTAAAAAGGCACTGTATTCCTCACTCACCTTCGGCGAGGACGAGGGATCATCTTGGGCCGATAACGAGGTAACACCGAGGCAACAAACCACGATCGTACAGAAAAATTGAATCACTGATAATCGCCTCATTTGCGTTTGCTTAAAAAGTAAAACAGGAAACCTACGGCCGCCGTGGACAATCCGTACAAACTCTCATTGGGCTTGTCTTTCATGAAAAACATAGCCACAGCACCCGTGGTAATCAAGAACAAAATGGGGGTGACGGGATAACCCCAAGCCCGATAGCCTTCAGGTCTACCCTCGCGGAACCGCAAAATCATCATTCCCAAAACGGTGAGCATGGTAAACAAACTCAAGGTAAATGCTATGTAGTAAATGAGTTGCGGGAAATCCATCACAAACAACAACACCAATGAAACCACCAACTGAACCACAATGGCCCGGCGTGGATTTCCATCGGCTTCCCGCTTGGAAAGACCCTGCATGCTGGGAATCGTTTCAAACATTTTGGCCAACACACGCGGACCGGTAAAGACCATCGAACTGATGGTAGAAACCAGTAGCAAGCTGATAATGCCTCCCATGAGTTTGCCAATATTGGACCCCAGCAACGCTTCTGCGGCCACCAAACCCACTTCTTTCACACCCACCAAATTGTGCACCGCGGTGGATTTCATCAAGACCATGTTGAGCAATACGTACAAGCCCGTGACGGTGAGGGTGCCCATCAAAATACTGCGCGAGAGGTTGCGGTTGGGATTCTCGATAGACCCCGCGATGTAGGTGCTGGCATTCCAACCGCTGTAGGCAAAACTCACCCAGATGAGGCTTGTGGCAAAAGCGGGTGACACCAAACCCTGAGTGGCATCGCCAAAAATCTCTTTCCATCCTTGGGCCGATGGTAAGAAGTTCACAGGTTCTGTACCCAGGGTAAAACCAGCCCCAATGAAAAGTAATATCATGGATACCTTGAGCACGGTAGACCCTTTTTGAAAATCAATCCCCAGACGGGCATTCCACCAATGAATGGCGCTGATGAGCGTGATAATGCAAACGGCCAAGGCCATCTCATTGACGCCAGGCCAAACGCCGTGAACATAGGCCCCCAATGCGATCGACGCACCCGCGATGGGCGCCGCAAATCCCACGGTGGAGCTCACAAAACCGGCCACAAAACCCAAGGCCGGATGGTATATTTTGGACAGGAAATAGTATTCGCCACCATCTTCCGGCAATCGTGTGGCCAGCTCGGCGTAGCAAAATGCCCCACACAAAGCGAGCAAACCGCCCACCAACCATATCATCACAATGCCGAAGCCGGATTGAATGTCGAACAATTGATAACCCAAACTGGTAAATACGCCAGTCCCTATCATGTTGGCAACCACAATGCTGGTGGCACCAAACAAATCTACATTTCGCTGTTTTGAACCGCTCATTGATTGTTGGTAAAGAAGCGAAAATACGACCGAATCCCGCATTTCAGGGAATCTGTGTACTTTTGTCGCATGCTTTCTTCGCAGAATTTTTTTACCGTTGACATTCACACCCACATCATCCCTGAAAACCTGCCCAAGTGGAAGGAGAAATTTGGCTATGGTGAGTTTGTGCAGTTGGAACACCACAAGCCCTGCTGCGCGCGCATGATGATGGACGATGCCTTCTTCCGCGAAATCGAAAGTAACTGCTGGGATCCCGAACAACGATTGAAAGAATGCGGTCATCACCACGTGGATGTGCAAGTCATTAGCACCATTCCGGTGATGTTTAGCTACTGGGCAGAGCCCAAAGATGGGTTGGAAATTGCGATGTACCTGAACGATCACATCGCCGATGTATGTCATCGCTACCCCACCCGATTTGTGGGATTGGGCACCTTGCCGATGCAACACACCGACCTCGCCATCCAGGAATTGAGGCGTTGTAAGGCTATCGGACTCAAGGGCATCCAAATTGGTTCACACGTGAATCACATGAACTTAAATGACCCCTCCTTGTTCCCCATTTTTGAGGCGATGCAGGAGTTGGATATGGCGCTGTTTGTGCATCCTTGGTGGTACTCTGCCAACAAAAAAATGCAACATTATTGGCTGCCTTGGTTGGTAGGAATGCCCATGGAAACATCGCTGGCGATTTGTTCGATGATTTTCGGGGGGATATTTGAGCGATTGCCCCGCTTGCGTGTGGCGTTTGCCCACGGCGGCGGCGCGTTCCCTGCAACCATCGGTAGAATTGAACACGGATGGCAAGCCCGTCCGGATTTGGTGGCGGTCGACAACATTCACAACCCCAAAAAGTACTTGGGGCAATTTTGGCTCGACAGCCTGGTTCACGATCCCAAAATGTTGGAAGTGGTGGTGGATTTGGTGGGACCGAACAGAATCACCTTGGGCACAGACTATCCCTTCCCGCTGGGAGAAGACAACCCTGGGGAACTGATCCGATTGTCGCAATACTCAGACGACATCAAAGCCATGATGTTGGGCACTTCCGCTTTGGAATGGTTGAATATGCCGTTGGCCCATTTTAAACCATAATCCGATTTTCAAGAGTTTCAAATGGCAATGCGGTCAATTAGCCAATCGCCCGGTCAATCGCTTGGTCGATGGCTTCAAAATCATAGCCCTTTCCCACCAGGTATCGCTTGAGTTTAAACACCCGCTCCAGGTGAGAGTTCCCCTTGATCAGGGGCCACTTTTTTTCCGCCAAGGTATCCAAGGTTTTGAGGTAATCTTCCAAACCCAAGGAGGCCAGCGCTTGTTGTATGAGTTTTTCTCCAACACCTTCGCGCTTGAGTCCCTGCTTGATTTTGGCTTTGCCCCAACCCTTAATTTTAAATTTTCCGCGGGCATAGGCCATCGCAAATCGTTCCTCATTGAGGAAGTTTGATTGCATGAGTTCCACCAAAAGCACATCGGCATCCAAAGAATTCAGACCGTATCCCAACAATTTGCGCTTCACTTGTTGGTGACTTCTCTCCTGGTAGGCACAGAATTTTTCAATTTCGGGTCTGGCCTGAGAAGGTGTCAATGTCTTTTTAAATGCCGGTTGCTCCATGCTCGTTTACAAAAGTCATTCGTTTTCCATTCCCAATTGCAAAAAATCTAACGGCGATATCACAGAAATTCCACAATGTTTGAAATCGGCTACATTTCGGGTGATTATCATATCGCACTCTGTTTTTGCCATCGCAACCTGCAAGGCATCTTCAAAGTCTCTCATCCCCATAAACAACGCATCAGAGCATGCATTTGGGGCGGAGCCCACACAGGGAATAGAGACGCAAAATTCTTGCAGTAACAACATGGTTTGATCATGGGAAAATTCCTTGCGGATGAGATAATAAACTGTACCTAACGTGAGTGAGGTAATTCTGAAATCATAGGTGCGCTTGCGCGCCAAATAAACTATCTCCTTGGCCGCTGAATAATGATCAGGACGTTGTAATAAAAAGTCGAGTACAACATTGGTGTCAATTAAAATCGCCATGATGAAAACCTATGAATGTTTTTTCAAACGCTCCTGATAGACCAATTCCTGGATTTGGGCATCGGAAAGGGTGGCATACCCAGATATCAATCCCCCAAATTTGACGATGAATTCGTCCGCATCACTGTTGGATGGGGTTGGTGGCGCGGTATTACGATTCGACAGTTGTTGCGCGAAGAACTGCTCTACCAAGGCTGATAGCGACTGTCCATCCACCGACACCCGCCGCTTCATACGGTCAACCAGATCGGCATCGACCAACAAGGTCAGCTTCTTTTTCATACGTACAAATATATTCATTTTTTCTACGTACGTTTCTACTTTTGTTATCATCGCTTCAAAATTCTCCCAGAAATACAATGATTCCATAACCACCGGTAAAGAATGCCAAACCCAAAAAATCTTTGGGAATTTTCGCCATTGTCTGTCAGATCGTAACCCATTGACACCCAAAATCTGTTCATTCACCCCATCCATATGACAAAATTTCAGTTCCTTCAATTTGGTACATCGATTGCCAAAGCCATCGCATGAGAACAGGACAGATTTCAGTTCAATCGGAGAACATTTTCCCCATCATTAAAAAATTCCTGTACACCGACCAGGAAATTTTCCTTCGTGAATTGGTGAGCAACGCGGTGGATGCCACCAAAAAACTCAGCACACTTTCACGCGTGGGCGAGTTTGAAGACCCTATCGACAACTGCAAAGTAGAAATCAGTTTCGATGAAAAAGCGAAAACCTTGACCATTTCTGATTCCGGCATAGGAATGACCGAAGAGGAAGTGGAAAAATACATCACCCAATTGGCTTTCTCTGGCGCCCGTGAATTTGCCGAGCAATGGAAAGACAAAGATCCCGATCAAATGATTGGTCACTTCGGTTTGGGATTCTACTCGGCATTCATGGTTTCCAAAATGGTGACCATCGAGACGAAATCCTACCAAAAAGGTGCACAAGCCGTTCATTGGGAATGCGACGGTGCCACCAGTTACAACATCGGCAAAGGCAAACGCAAAAAACGCGGAACGGATGTGATTTTGCATCTGACCGACGAAGATGCGGAGACTTATTTGTCGAAGTGGAAATTGCGCGAATTGCTCCGCAAATACTGTCGCTTCCTCCCCGTGCCGATCGCCTTTGACGGGGAAGACATCAACAATACCCAGCCCATCTGGACAAAAAAACCCAGTGAATTGGAGTCGGAGGACTACAAAAAGTTCTTCGAAGAATTATACCCAGCCCAAGAGGCGCCTTTGTTTAACATCCACATCAATACCGACTATCCTTTCAACCTCACCGGCGTCTTGTACTTCCCGAAGGTGAATGAGGCGATCGACAACCGACAAAACCGCGTTCAGTTGTATTGCAACCAGGTGTTTGTTACCGAGGATGTGAAAGACGTATTGCCCGAATATTTGGTGTTGTTGAAGGGGGTCATTGACTCGCCCGATATTCCATTGAACGTATCGCGCAGTTCATTGCAGAGCGATGCCAACGTGAAGAAAATCACCCAGCACATCAGCAAAAAGGTGAGCGACAAGCTGAATGAGTTGTTCAAAGCCGATCGTGCCGATTTCGATGGAAAATGGGAGTATTTGGATTTGTTTGTGAAGTATGGCATGGTGGCCGACGAGAAATTCGCGGAACGCACCAAGGACATCTGCTTGTTGAAGACCACCGACGACAAGTTGTACACCATCCAAGAGTGGATTGATCATGCGAAAATCAATCAGACCGACAAAAATGGCGAAACCGTGATTTTGTATTCTACGGATACAGCGGTTCAGCACATGAACATCAAGGCTGCCAAGGACAAAGGCTACGAAGTTGTGGTGTTGAACGGTCCGTTGGATACCCATTTCGCAGGATGGTGCGAGGGCAAATTCGAAAAAGTAAAATTCCGCTGTGTGGATGGCGGTCCGATGGATCAGCTGATCGAAAAGGAAGTGACCATTGAATCCGTACTGAGCGAAGAACAACGCAAAACGTTGGAAGAAAGTGTCAAATCTGTGGTAAACGAGTTGGCATTTGAAGTGAAAATTGAGTCTTTGCCACCGCAGGACGACTTCATTTCTGTACACCGCAACGAGTGGGAACGTCGGATGGAAGACATGGCCAAGATGGGCAATGGATTCCCGTATGGCAGCATGGGCTTGAACAAGCAAACCATGGTGGTGAATACCAACCACGCGTTGGCCAGCAAAGTGTTGAGCAAAGAGGGCGACAGCCGCAACGAGTTGCTACAGTATTGTATGGACTTGGCGATGCTTCAGCGCGGTCAATTACAGGGTGAGTCGCTCGAGCGCTTCGTGAAGAAGGCCCAAGGATTCATCATGGACTGATTCAAATCTCTCCCTTAGAGTCATAGCATTTCCCAGAAGGAATAAAACAAAAAAGGCCCGCTTTCGCGGGCCTTTTTGGCTAATCTATACATCTAAAGAAATTAATCTTTATCTGCCTGAGTTAAAGCGTAGATAACCAAACCGAATCCGATTTTGTTTACTGCGTCACCGATGTTGTAGATAACATCCATTACGCGAGTATCTGCGCTGAAAGTGATTCCAAACAAACCACCTGGAGTACCCAAAATGTAACCCAAGGGATAAATAGCCCATCCTACCAATACAAACCAAGCCAATGTCTTGGTTGCTTTTGCTACTGCAGGACCTGCGGTGTTTGCCAATGCAGCCACTTCGCCGAACCATACCAAGTAAGCAATGTAGAAGTAAGCAGCACCTGATACTACACCCCAAAGAACGCTAGACTCACGCCATACCGCTTCTCCGAAGTAACCTGTTACCAACATCACAACTGATGCGAAGATCAACTTCCACAACAATCCTGATTTAGCACCGGCTTTCTTGGTGATCAAGTAAAACTCTACACACATCAAGGGAACAGTCAACAACCAGTCTACATAACGGAAGAATGTAGGTGAAGACTGATGCTCCATGAAGAATCCGCGCATGTAGTAGTAATGCACGGCAGCGATGAAGGTAATCAAACCTGATACCAACATAGAAGTTCTCCAACGTTCTGCAACATTGCGCATCTCGAAGAAGAAGAAAACAGAAGCCGCCATCATGGCCATGGTACCTACGAAGAAGGTAAAGGCGATGTAAGACGGAAGTGAAGTTCCGGTCAGAAGATCCAACTCACTGCTGGATGCAACTGTGTTTAGTAATTGTGTAATCATTTGATTTAGATTAGTTTAGTGAAATGAGAAACACAATAGTTGGAAAATGGTGTTGGCGAAAAATGAAAAAAAATACTCGTTCCAACAACTAATAATTTCACCCTCAATTCAACCCTTTTCAATGTAATTGGGCATTGGAATACCCTTTGGACTATAAAAAAACCCCCACAAAAGGTCGTTTTTGTTTAGGTATTTCATTCACTAACTTAAACAAAAAGATTACAAATAATTCTCACAAAATCAATTAGTTAGCTCTAAAAAGAAAAAATCGTGTTTCAAAAATGTCAACAACCACACAAAAACAACACAAAACACACCCATGATGAAGAAATCATGCAATGGTCTCAACCCTTGAAAGTAAGAAACCGTGACTTTGAATGAGTTACCCTACCAGCCGTATTTGTCGAAAATCGGCGCCATCGTCTCTCCATTCACCACTTTCACAAAGGCGGCATAGTCCTTGGCCATGAATGCATTGATCCGCTTCACCACCAAATCCGTCTCCTTTTGGGCTGTTTTCAATGCCACCAAACAGTTTTCACCGGGCATTTCATTGCTTTCAATCAGTCCATACGCCGTTTGCAAATGATCCATCAATCGGATGGTAGCCTCTTCGTAAGGACGAAAATCGGCCGGTAACATGTACAACAACTTTAGCGCAGCGATACTGTCCATCAACGGCTTTTCCAATTTCCTCAACTTGGCAGAGGCACTATCATTCAGATACTTATAGTTCACCCACAAGCCAATCGCCTTCTCGGCATCCTTCAAACCTTCAAACGCCAATCGTGCACGCTCCACCGATTTCTTCAAGGTATCGAGCATCTCGCGTTGTTTGGCATCGCCCTGGGCGTTATAGCTAAACCCTTGGGGCATCCGCACTTGAATCCACACAGAATCAGCCGCTTTACCCGATGAAATCACCAGTTTATACTTGCCAGGTGCTACCGTTCTTCCCGCGGGAATTCCGTCGTCTGGCTTGGGCGTATGGTGCGATGGCCAACGGAATCCGTCCTCCACCAACCAATATGGCACCCTGTAATATCCTGAACTATCAAAAGAGAATTTGTGCGTGCGAATCAACGCACCGGCTTCATTGTAGACCTTGCCAACACAATCCAGTTTCTTCCACTCCCCGCTGGCTGCGTCCTTCTCAGCGCCAATTTTCACATCAATTTGAGCCCCATAAGGCTTGTTCGCTGCGCTCCAAGCCTCATCCGCCGCAAACCTCGCTCCGCTCGGTTGCCTGTATCTAGCCAGCACCCCGTCACCGGCGTGCACAATGTCAATGTTTATCGAACCCGCCGATACCGATAGTTCACCCTGGGTCAACTTCCGCAATACCGCGATATCATCCAATACCCAAATCCCCCGACCAAACGTCCCCAATACCAAATCCCGCTCGCGCGACTGAATCTTCATATCCGCCACCGGCACACTCGGAAACCCTTTCCACTTCTTCCAAACCATTCCCCCATCTACACTCACATACAAACCGCGATCTGTGCCCAAAAACACCAACCCCGCCGCTTCCACATCGGGCAATACACTCAACACATAGCCCGTTACCTTGTCGCCCTTGCCCTCCTTATTGCCAAATCCATCCGCACCCACTTTGCGCGTCCAACTCGCCCCGTAATTCACCGAATGATACAAGTACGGCGCCCAGTCGTTCTGACGGTAATTGTTCACCACCACCCACACCTCAGCGGCGTTCTTGGGATTCGTCCACACGTAAGGCACCCAAGCGCCCGGCGCATCCTTGGCAATCATCCCCCCCACAAACGTCCACGACTTGCCACCATCTCGGGTAACATGCACTTTGCCATCATCGGTACCCACATACACCACATTTTTGTCCGATGCCGAAGGCGCAATGGCCAATATCGTACAGTGATTCTCGGCACCCGTAGCATCCACCGTAATACCTCCACTCTTGGCTTGCTCCTGTTTCTTGGGGTCGTTGCTGGTCAAATCCGGCGATATCACACGCCATGATTTTCCGTTATCGGCACTGTAATGCACATACTGACTGCCATAATACAATCCATTGGCATCAAAAGGATCTACCGCCATGGCCGCATTCCAGTTGTAACGCAAAGGCTTACCCTCTGGGTGTTGAGGTTTGATATACGATGACTGATGGGTATTTCTATTCCAATGATACAGGTTCCCCCCCTGATACATGGCATAGCCCTCGCCCGGTTTGCCCGGAATCGGTGCCACATCAAAGCCATCGCCAAACAACACTTCCTGCCACTCACTGTTCTTGATGCCGCCCTCAACCCAATGGTAGGCCGGACCAAACCAACTGCCGTTGTCCTGCAATCCCCCATACACATTGTAAGGCTCCTGATCATCTACATCCACGTGGTAAAACTGTCCCACCGGAATATTCTCCGCATAGCGCCAATTCTGCCCACCGTCATAGGAAATATTCAAGCCCCCGTCGTTCCCATTGATGATGTATTTCGGATCATCGGGATGCACGTAAAACGCATGGTGATCCGGGTGGATATGACCCCAATCGGCCAAAATATCCCAGTGCTTTCCACCGTCTTCGCTGCGGGCGATCTGACTCCAAATGCTATACACCCGATTTTCGTTGCTCGGATCCACGTAAATTTCGGCATAGTAAAACGGCCTGTTGCCGGCATTGCCATCAGAGCTCACCTTGTACCAGTTTTCCCCACCGTTATCGCTGCGATACACCCCGGTTTCTGCCGACTCGATAAACGCATACACCCGGTTGGGCGATGACGCCGCCACAGCCAACCCGATTCTACCAATATCGCCTTTGGGCATGCCCTCTTTGATGCCACTGCGCTTCCAGGTTTTACCTCCATCATACGAGATATACAATCCACTGCCCGATGGATCTCCTTTTTCGGGACCTTTCTTCTCGGCACCGTTCACCGTAGACGCTTTACCGCTTCGGAACGTCCAAGGCTTGCGCTCAAAATCCCACATGGCCGCATACAACTTCTGGGGATTCAGCGGGTCGATCACCAACTCAGCACAACCCGTGGTGGCATTTACATACAATATCTTCTGCCAAGTGGCCCCGCCGTCATCTGAGCGATACACCCCGCGGTCCACATTGCTCCCCCAAACAGAACCCATGGCCGCAACCCACAGTTGGGCAGGATTCTGCGGATTGATCACAATTCTGTGGATGGTCTTGGTGGATTCCAATCCCACACAAGTCCAAGTTCTACCACCATCGATACTCTTATACAATCCCTTTCCACTGTTGTGGCTGTTGCGGGGATTGCCCTCCCCGGTGCCCACATAGACCACGCTGGGATTCAAGGGATCCACCGCAATGGCCCCGATGCTTTGCACATCCATCTCATCAAAAATGGGCGACCATGCTATACCGCCATCGGTGCTTTTCCAAACACCGCCACTGGCCGTACCCGCGTAAATCACATTGCGATTGACCGATTCCAAAGCCCCTTTTCTGGGCATCGCCAAAGCTGTTACGCGACCGCTCATGGCACCCGGACCCAAATTCCGTTTGGGAATGTGTCGCATCACCGCCTCCAACTCGCTGTTTTGTTTCGACACAACAGGCACCGGCTGAGCCTGCGCTTCGCCAAAAAACATCGCCCCGAAAACCAATACCAAAACCCAAGATTTTTGCGTGAATCGCACGGTTGAACGTGTAAAACTTGAAATCGTCACAATCTGCATGTTTCAAACCTACAAAATCCCAACCCATCTATCAAGGACGCCATTCATATTCCACCGCATTCCAAAGGGGTTTTATCGAACAAAAACGGGGGGTGCTTGTTTAACGTTTTATCTTTGCACTTTTTACAGCCCATGTTCAAACAACAAATCACAGGTTTCATTTTTTTCACCCTCTTTTTTCTCGCACTCGACACCTACGTTTGGCAGGGTATTAAAACCATCACACCCCACTGGAGTCAGCGCGCCAAAAGCATTCTGAAATACAGCTATTGGGGCTATACCATTTTCACCTTTGTTTTCTTTTTGCTGGTACGATTCCAGTTCGTGCCCTTGCCTGCCGCCATGGTGAAATTGATGTCGGCCATCGCCTTTGCCGTGGTCATCGCGAAATTGTTTTGGGTGGTTTTCTTGTTGATCGACGACATCATCCGCCTGTTCCGCTGGATTTATCAGTATTTCTTTACCGAAGTTGAAACGGCACCAGACCGCCCCAGCGGCATCTCTCGATTGAAATTTTTGCAATACACCGGATTGGCCGTGGGCGCCGCGTTTGTGGGTACTGCCATTTGGGGTATTTTTAAGGGCGCACACAACTACACCATACACCGCAAAAAAATCAAATTGGCCGGACTGCCTGAGGCGTTCAAAGGACTTAAAATTCTCCAAATCTCCGACATTCACTCGGGTAGTTTTTGGGACCGAGAAGCCGTAGCGCACGGCATCAAACTCATCAACGAACAACAAGCCGATGTGGTCTTTTTCACGGGTGATATTGTCAACGATCGCTCAGAAGAACTCGTCCCTTGGATGGATTTATTCTCCCAAATCAAAGCACCCATGGGTGTTTTCTCCACCCTGGGAAACCACGACTACGGTGATTATGTGCCCTGGCCTTCTGCCGCGGCCAAAAAGAAAAACTTGGAAGACCTCATCTCATACCACAAACAAATGGGCTGGGACATTCTCAACGATGAACATCGGGTATTGGAGAAGGATGGACAAAAATTGACCATCGTTGGGGTGCAGAACTGGAGCGCCAAAGCCCGCTTCCCCAAGTATGGCAACCTCGAAAAAGCGCTGGAAGGTGCCCCCAAAGACACCGTAAAATTGTTGCTCAGTCACGACCCTTCGCATTGGCGTGAAGAAGTGGTAGGCAAACAAACCGATATCGCCCTCACCTTTGCCGGACATACCCACGGGATGCAGTTTGGCATCGATAGCAAATTCTACCGCTGGAGCCCCGTGAAATACGTGTACAAAGAGTGGTTGGACCTCTACACAGAGAAAGACCAGCACTTGTATGTAAACCGCGGATTCGGCTACCTAGGCTACCCCGGTCGCATGGGCATCTACCCCGAAATCACCGTCGTTACCCTGGCGTAATTTCCGAAACCCATATCGTTTCAACCACCTGAGTCCTCAAGTAGGGTTACTGGCCGCTTTTCGTGCATCCTATTGAGGCCAGACACTCTAAATCAATTATAAATGTACTCAAACTTGCCGGGAGGCAACATCACCCAAACGGTTCCCAAATCGTCTTGAACCAACTTGGTATCATTGAACGTTTGAATACCCCGAACTTGGCCAACGAAGGTTTTACCGGTCCTTAAGTTCGCCGGACGCACCCCATCGGTGAAGCTCAGTTCCACGGCCTTCATGCTGTTGCTGCGGTTGAATACGGCATACACAATCTCTCCGAAATACTTGCGCTGAATGATTAATACATCGTCTGACAGCGTCGTTACCTTCATATCACCATAGGTCATCGCCATATGGGTTCTGCGGAATTGGGCCATGTGCGCCACAATTGTGCGTTGCTTCTTTTCTCTATCTGATAGTCCCATAATTGTATCCAACTTGTTGTTGGGATTCATGGCTGAACCCAAACCACGATCAAATCGCATCATTCTCCGACTGTCGGGATCATTGGCACCTGGCATTCCTATTTCGTCGCCATAGTAAATCACAGGGATACCGGGAATGGCAAAATTAAAGGCCATCATGCTCAACAATCGGTCGTAGGCTTGGGTGTCGCGCACTTGGATGTTCCGATCCCAACCCGCTTGTTTGCTGTCTTCTCCTTCTTTCATCGAACCATCGAGGATGGAAATGATACGGGCTTTGTCTTGGTTGCCCGATACATTGCCCATGGTGTGGTGGGCGCCATACCATTTTTTGGAATCGTTCAAGGTTTGCGCCAGTTGTTTGCAGCCCCCTTGTCCTTTGAAAGTACTCACCGCCGCATCGTACATGTTGAAGTCGAACTGGGCATCAAGCATACCGCTTCCCAAGTAGGAGCTGATAAGCTCGGGGCTGCCATAGGTTTCCCCGATTTGGTAGTAGCTGCGGTGTTGGGGTATGGAAACTTCCGTTTTGATTTTGTAGGTAAGGGATCGCCAGAAGGGATCGGGGATGTGCTTGGTGGCATCGTGACGGAAACCATCCACATCGAAATTCTTGAACCACCAGAGGGCGGAATCGGTGAGGGCATTGACCACTTCGGGTTTGAAATAGTTGAATGTGGGCATGAAATCATCAAACCAGGTGGTGAGGCGATATTCATCCCAACGCTCGGTGTTCTTGGATCCGTCGGGTAAATACAACGGGGTAAACCAAGAAGGGTACTGTTTGTACAACGGGTGTTCTTGGTGGATGTGGTGCGCCACGTAATCCAGAAAAATGTTAATGCCGTTTTTGTGGGCGGTTTCGATGAGCTGTTTGAGTTCTGCTTCTGTGCAAAATCTGGGGTCCGTGGCGCGGAGCGCCACGGGCCAATACCCGTGGTAACCACTGAATTTGGTGGCCGGGGTTTTTGTCCACTGTCCGTAAGGACCCTCAGGATTCCGCACCACCGGCGAGATCCACAAACTGTTTACACCCAACTCTGTGAAAAATCCTTCCTCTATCTTTTTTGTGATACCCACCACATCACCGCCGTAGAAATCCACCTTTGGGTCTACATCAGGTCGGTTCAACGGCCTATTGTTCTCCTTTTTACCATCCACAAAACGATCAATCATGGGATTGTACATCACCATCGTGCGGGGATCTTTGCGATCGCCGAATTTACCCATGTCGTAAATCACACGTCCCGACGCCAATGGCACCAACACCTCATTGCTCACTCCTTCATAACTGCCAATCCAAACGCGGATATAACTTCGATGTGCTTGCCAAGCCGCCTTGGGCACCGCAATCTTGATGAGGCTTTCGCCCGTCATGGGATCGTACTCACCCCCATCCACTTCCAATCGCTGGTTCTGCCACATCGCCAACACCGCATTGTATTCCCCTTTGCCAAGGCCCATCATATTTTTGGTGCTCACAAAAATCTCCGTGGGAATTTCCGCATTCCAATAATCACCCGGCTGGGGCGAAGTATAGGAAGTACCCAACTGCAAATCAGCCGTAGTCACCATGAAGGTAGAATTGAATCCACCCATGCCATTGCCCACAGAATCTTTGTTGTTGGGGTCCCGGATTTCCTTGGTCTCCAAATTCCATTTCCCGGCATACGATACCACAAATACATATTGATGGCTGCCCGGTCCTACCCATGTGCTGCCCACCCAAGTGCCCTGCGTTTTATCCGAAGGGTCCTCCTCCCAGCGAAGCGATAAATTGTTTGCATTCCATGCGTTAAATGTGCCTTTGACCTTCACACTCGCATAGGCATATTGCTTCGTTTTCCAACGAAATTCCCGCAACACCTTCTCCGATTTGCGCACCGGCACCGTGGTACTATGGCCCGCACTCCAAATTTGAAAATACTGCAACGCCGATTCCTTTCCGTAGTTGTCGCCCTCCCACCACAATTGCATGGAGTCGCAAACAGTCCTTACGCCCGAAATCGAATCCAACACTCCGCGGTTCCATGAAAAACGCAAGTTGGATATACCCGCACCCGGAAAATTCTGGGGCACTGTGATACTGTCGATCGCCGATACATAAGGAAAATAATCGCCCAGCCACACCCAGGTTTTTCCGGGCTGCAGCGTGACCATATTGTTTAACCCCAATGATGGATCATGAATATCCACCGGTGCTTTCCTCGCCGGTGGTACCTCCATGCGTTTTTCTACCGATTGGCCCTTTCCTTTGCTCGCTGCGCTCTGCGCCTGCTGAGCCACCTGTGATTTTCCTTTGGGGGTTTTGACTTTATTGCTTTTTTGCGCATTCGCCGTCAGCGCAAAAAAGCAGCTGATCCCGACAGTAACTAACAACTTTTGCATGGTATAAAGTGTAAATTTAACACTTCAACCCCACTATCGCACAAGCACTTTCACACTTTTTCGATTCCCATTCGCGTATCGGTACTGTACCACATACAGTCCGGCCTCAGACATTCGGACCTCCGAAGGGTTGCCCTCCAATACCAATCGACCCTGTAAATCGAATACTTCCAACCAAACCGGTCGGTCGGTGAATATTGTTACACCCCCCTCAAAACCATCCACACCCACCCAAGGCTTAAACTCCATGGAAAACCGCGCCCAAACAGGGTAATGGTCCGAAGTGTTCAACCGATAACTCGCAATGTAGCTGTCCCCCACCATCACGCCGCTTTGGTTCGACAAAACATTGCCTTTCAAGGAGGGCGTTACACATTGGTGGTCGATCATCTCCGAATAACTCGCCGTGCTCTTTTGCTTGGCCAAACTCAACCGATACGAAGGGAACACATAATTGGTGTCGTTCCGCCAAGCCAAAAACGGACTCGATTTCCCGCTCACAATGGATACGTCCAAATCATCGTTCCAGTCGCCCAGCACCACCCCTTTCCAACGCTTTTTGGGATCCAAATAGTTCTTCAACTCCTCCGCCGCTTTGGCCCTGCGATCATAAGAAGCCAATTTTTCTGAAGTGCTTCCTGTGTTGGCTTTGAAATGAATCACCCAAAAATACAGGGTGTCTTTTTTACTGCCCCATTGCGATTCCAACGCCACTTCCAACGGAAACCGACCGCTGGCAAATTCGTAATCAAACGCCAACAAAATCGACTTGCTATACAACAAGCGGAACATCGATTTTTTATACAACAACGCCGTCTTTTGTGTTTGTGCATAGGTGGTGATCACCGCGCCATACTGTGGCAAATTCGACTGCAACTTTGCCCAATACCCAGGATTGGAAATTTCACACAGCCCCATCACATCCAAATCCATGTTGTTGATGACCTCCGTAACATTTTTCAGCTGGGTCACCTCATTGCTGGGACCATTCAAACTATCGCCAAACCACTCCACATTCCAATTGCACACATCCAAGGTGGTATCGGTACCTATTTTCGGCACTTGGGCCATCACCGACAGGGTGAAAAATAACAAAAAACAACCGACCAATCCACGCAGCAACCGCATACCCCTCCCTACACTCAATTCCTTCGATCGAACCCCCAATGCAACTTGTTGCGCAAGGTGTCCAAAAAGTGAATGTTCGACAATCGCATCAAATTCAATTTGTGGTCGGCCTTTCGGATGGCCATGTTTACCTCGCCCGTGATGCTGTGACTTCGCGCATCCAAACTCGCCAAATAACTGCTGGCCCGACCCTCAATTTCAAAACTGATGACCACATCATCGCTCACAACCACCGGCCTCACATTCAAGTTATGCGGGGCGATGGGCGTAATCACGAAACTATCGCTCTTGGGGAAAATGATGGGACCTCCACAACTGAGCGAGTAACCTGTACTGCCTGTGGGCGTGGAAATAATCAATCCATCACTCCAATAACTATTCAAAAATTCACCGTTCAGATACGCATGCACCACAATCATGCTCGACGTCTCTTTCTTGTGAATCACAAAATCGTTTAACGCAAAATTGTAGTCGAACAGCTCATGCGACGCATCCAATTGCAACAAACTCCGCTGCTCGATGGTGTAATTTCCCTTTTCGATATCGTCTAGCGCCGTATGCAAATTCTCCAATTGTACATCGGCCAAAAAACCCAATCGCCCGGTGTTCAGGGCCAAAATGGGCACCCCGGTGTCGCGCACAATGCTCAACGTATCCAAGATGGTACCATCGCCACCCACACAAATGAGCACATCGGCCATGGTTTCACCCTGCACAAAATGGTCGAACACCCGCACCTGCATGCCACTTTCGATGTTCATGTGCACGTGATCCTCCAGCGACGGTGGCAACCAGATTTCATGTCCGCGCGACGCCAAAGCCTTTAACAATTCTCCAAACCCCGACTGATGTTTGGGGTCGCGAACAGACTTGGCATAAACGGCGATTTTCATGATTTCAATACAAAGATACCTTATCCCACGGGAGATTTTCGGTTCAAAACGCAAAGATCAAATGCGTATTTGTGTTTTTCGTCGATTCCGTGCGACTCACAATGATCCACCGACCAGTGATCTGCAGTCCATCGCGGAAAATGGGTATCAGCCGATTCAAACGACGCTTTTACTTGTGTGATATACAATCGATTGGAGAATCCCAGGGCTTGCCTGTAGATTTCACCCCCGCCAATGATCATGATTTCATCGGCCACGGGTGCAGCGTTTGGGTCTTCTGAAATCGCTTGTGCGGCCCGTTTCTGCTCGATGGCTTCTGTGGCCTGCGACCACGCCTGCTCCCAATTTTCCGCCCGTTGAAATCCGGGCAACACGGTGGGTTGAGACGTTAAAACGATGTTGGTTCTGCCCTTCAATGGCTTGCCCAAACTCTCCATGGTTTTGCGTCCCATGATTACCGGTTTACCTCGGGTATGTTTGATAAACCAAGCGAAATCATCTGGTAAATGCCACAGCAATTCATTGCCCGCGCCCAATTCAAGGTTCTCTCCCACGGCGGCAATCATAGAAATAAGCATATCACAAATATACAATCCACAGCCCGTGGTTGTATCTTTGCGGGTCCATGAGTAGAATTGTAGCCATTGTAGGCAGACCCAACGTTGGCAAAAGCACCCTTTTTAACCGTTTAACCGGCGAGTTCAAAGCAATCGTAGACGATTACAGCGGCGTTACCCGGGATAGGCACTATGGCTTTTCCGACTGGAATGGCATCGACTTCACCGTGATTGACACCGGTGGATTTGTTCCTGAGAGCTCAGATACCTTTGAAGCCGCCATCCGCGACCAAGTACATATCGCCATCGAAGAGGCCGCCGTGCTCATTTTTGTGGTGGACGTGCAAACCGATGTGAATCCGCTCGACGAAGACTTCGCACACATCTTGCGCAAGAGCAAAAAGCCCGTGGTTTTGTGTGTGAACAAGGTCGATAACGATCGCCTGCGCATGGAAACGGCCTCCTTTTACAGCCTAGGCTTTGATCATTTCCATGAAGTTTCAGCCGCCAACGGTTCCGGAACGGGTGACCTACTCGATGAAGTGGTGGAGTATTTGAAGGATGAAGCGCCCGACGAAGAACACATTGCCGACTTGCCGCGTATCGCAATCGTTGGACGTCCGAACGTAGGTAAATCCAGTTTGATCAATGCCCTGATCGGCGAAGACCGCAACATTGTTACCAACATCGCTGGCACCACCCGCGATAGCATCGATACCAAATACAAAGCCTACGGAAAAGAGTTCGTTTTGATTGATACTGCCGGTATCCGTCGCAAAAGCAAGGTCAACGAAAACATTGAATTTTACTCGGTGATGCGCAGTTTGCGTGCCTTGGAAAATGCCGACGTCGTGGTTTTGGTTTTGGATGCCACTTTGGGAATGGAGAGTCAGGATTTGAACTTGTTCTGGATGGCTCACCGACAAGGAAAAGGGGTGGTTATTTTGGTCAATAAGTGGGATTTGGTAGAAAAGGAATCGAACACCCACTTGGAGTATACCGAAAACATACGCAAAGAGATAGCCCCATTCGTGGATGTACCCATCATGTATGTTTCTGCCCTCACCAAACAGCGTGTTTTCCAGGGGATGGAAACCATTTTGCAGGTGTACGAAAACCTCAGCGTAAAAATCCCAACCCGGGCCCTCAACGATTACTTGTTACCCATCATGGAAGCCACACCGCCGCCAAGCAAAAAGGGCAAATTTGTGAAAATCAAATACGTTACCCAGCTGCCAAGCAAGCGCGTGGCCTTCGCTTTGTTCTGCAATTTGCCGCAATATGTGGCCGAAAGCTATACCCGGTTCTTGGAAAACAAAATGCGGGAGAAATTCCCCCTTTCCGGCGTGCCGATTAGCTTGTTTTATCGCAAAAAGTAACCATCGCCATGACAAAACCCGTGGACATACGCGACCTGGATGTTTCCCAACTGACCGATGCGCTCAAAGCCATGGGAGAGCCGGGATTTCGGGGCAAGCAAATCCACCAATGGTTGTGGCAAAAAGGCGCGCGCAGTTTCGAGGAGATGACCAACCTCTCCAAACCTTTGCGTGAGAAACTCGCCGAGGCCTTTACGTTTCACGTAGCCAAAATTCATACCGCCCAACACTCCAAAGATGGCACCATCAAAGTGGCCTTTGAGCTGTTCGATGGCAACAAAGTGGAAGGCGTTTTGATCCCCACAAGTTCTCGGACCACCGCTTGTGTTAGCTCCCAAGTGGGCTGCTCCCTCGATTGCAAATTTTGTGCAACGGGATACCTCAAACGCATGCGCAATCTCACGGCCGCCGAGATTTTCGACCAAGTTTGGCTCATCAATGAATTGGCGCTGGAGCATCATGGTAAACGGCTCGATAACATCGTTTACATGGGCATGGGAGAGCCGCTGCTCAACTACGCCAACGTGTTGCAGAGTATCCACATCATCACCTCCCCCGAAGGCTTGGGGATGAGTCCACAACGATTGACCGTATCCACGGCAGGCATTGCAAAAATGATTCAAAAACTGGCCGATGATGGCATTAAAACCAACCTCGCCCTCAGTTTGCATGCCGCCAACAATGAAAAACGGTCGGCCATTATGCCCATCAATGAAAGCAATACTCTGGAAATGTTGGCCGAAGCGCTGGGCTATTGGTATGATAAAACCGGCATACGCCCCACACTGGAATACACGGTAATTGCGGGCGTGAACGATGGGCAAGAAGAAGAGCGCGAACTCGCCACCTTCGCCCGGAAATTCCCTTCCAAAATCAACCTCATTGAATACAATCCCATCTCCTTGGCCGATTACCAGCCCACGAGCCGATTAGACGCCTTCGCCGCGGCATTGGAAAAACAAAAGCTCATCGTCCACGTGCGCAGAAGTCGCGGTAAGGACATTGATGCGGCTTGCGGACAGCTTGCCAACCAGCTCGCCTAGTAAGATTTTACGCGTTTTTTACGAAATCCCGGTGGTGGGCTTCTTCGTACAATCGATCCTTGGGCAACGACTTGAAATATTCCCACGTGATACGCAGTCCTTCTGCACGATCCACCTTGGGCTCCCAACCCAAAACGGCTTTGGCTTTGGTGATATCGGGCTGACGTTGCTTTGGATCATCGGTGGGCAACGGCTTGTAGATGACCTTTTGGTCCGTCCCCGTTAACTTGATGATCTCTTCCGCAAACTGTCCGATGGTAATTTCATGGGGATTTCCCACGTTCACTGGATCCGCACAATCGCTCAACAACAAACGGTAGATACCTTCTACCAAATCATCCACGTAACAGAAACTGCGGGTCTGACTGCCATCGCCAAACACGGTGAGATCCTCGCCGCGGAGGGCCTGTCCCATGAAGGCCGGCAACACACGACCATCGTTTAGACGCATTCGTGGTCCATAGGTATTGAAAATGCGCACAATGCGGGTTTCCAAACCATGGAAGGTATGATAGGCCATGGTGATGGCTTCTTGGAAGCGCTTGGCTTCGTCGTATACACCACGAGGTCCCACCGGATTCACATTGCCCCAATACGCTTCAGTCTGAGGGTGCACGGTAGGATCGCCATAGACTTCCGAAGTGCTCGCCACCAAAATGCGGGCCTTCTTTTCCATCGCCAAACCCAACAAATTGTGGGTGCCCAAAGAGCCCACTTTTAAGGTTTGAATGGGGATTTTCAGGTAGTCGATAGGAGAAGCGGGTGACGCAAAATGCAAGATGTATTTCAGGTCGCCTGCCACGTGTACAAACTTGCTCACATCGTGGTTGTGAAACTCAAACTGCTCTAAGGGAAACAGGTGTTCGATGTTTCTCAAATCGCCGGTGATCAAATTATCCATGGCGATTACGTGGTAACCTTCCTTAATAAAGCGCTCACACAAATGGCTTCCCAAGAAACCGGCTGCGCCTGTGATCAATACGCGTTCTCTGCTCATTTGATGTCTTGACGTCCGATGCTGTAATACGTATACCCGTGCTTGCGAACGGTATCCAATTCAAAGACGTTTCTACCGTCGAAGATCACCTTTTCTTTCAACAAAGTCTCAATTTTCGCAAAATCAGGGGTTCTAAATTCTGGCCATTCCGTGGCAATCACCAAAAAGTCTGCCCCTTCCAAAGCGCCGTACATTTTCTCAGCGAACACCGCTTTGTCTCCAATCAAGCGCTGAACGTTGGGCATCGCCTCGGGATCATAGCACTGTACCTTGGCTCCTCTCGATACCAAAGCATCAATCATCTCCAAGGCCGGTGCCTCACGGATGTCATCGGTATTGGGTTTAAACGCCAATCCCCATAGGGCCACGGTCTTCCCGGCAATGCTGCCGTAATGGCTATCAATTTTCGGCAACAACGCCTTTTTCTGGTCGTAATTCACTTCCTCTACAGCCTTCAGAATTTTGAAGTCGTAGTTCACCTCTGCTGCACTGTGCACCAAAGCCTGTACATCCTTGGGAAAGCAACTGCCACCGTAACCAATGCCTGGGAACAAGAAACGCTTTCCGATGCGGTCATCGCTGCCCACACCCTTGCGCACCATATCCACATCCGCACCCAACAATTCGCACAAACGGGCGATCTCATTCATGAAAGAAATTTTGGTTGCCAAGAAACTGTTAGCCGCATATTTGGTCAATTCCGCACTGCGCGTATCCATATGCATCACAGGGTTGCCCTGACGTACATACGGAGCGTACAATTCATCCATCACATCAAAGGCACGCTGACTTTTGGCGCCAATCACCACGCGGTCGGGCTTCATGAAATCGTCTACCGCCACACCCTCACGCAAAAACTCGGGATTGCTCACCACGTCAAACTCACCGCTGTAATTGGCGCGAATGGCCGCTTCCACTTTATCCGCCGTTCCCACCGGTACCGTGCTTTTGTCAACAATCACTTTGTAATCGGTCATAATTTTACCCAAGTGGTCCGCCACACCCAATACATATTTCAAGTCGGCCGCGCCGCCCTCACCGGGAGGGGTTGGCAATGCCAAAAAGATCACCTGGGCATCCTTCACCGCGTCTTCGAGTTGCGTGGTGAACGACAAACGACCTTCCTTCAAGTTGCGCTTGAAAAGTATCTCCAAACCGGGTTCGAAAATGGTAATCTGTCCGCCAGTCAACATGTCCACCTTGCGCTGATCAATATCAACACAAATGACATCATTGCCTGTTTCCGCAAAACATGTTCCGCTCACCAAACCTACATAACCGGTACCTACAACTGCTACTTTCATTCGTTTTTATTGGGATTTTTGGATAAAATTTCGTATATTATTTAGTATGTATTCTTGCTGCTCGATGGCCAATTCTGGACACATCGGCAAGCTCAATACACGGGTGCAAAGGTCTTCAGAAACAGGCAGATTCACAACCTGTTTGTAGGCCGTTTGCCAATGTAATGGTATCGGATAATAAATCATCGATGGAATTCCCTGCGTGAACAGATGTGCTTTTAATGCATCACGCTGTTCGCGGTTCTCGCATTTCAGGGTATACTGATGAAATACATGGGAACTGTCCACGGTTCTTTTGGGCACCTCGATGCCACTCAATCCTGCCAGTCCTTCATCGTAGCGATGCGCAACAGCCCGTCGCCTTTTTTCAAAATCGCTCAAATGCGTCAATTTCGCCAGCAACACCGCCGCCTGTAGCGTGTCTAACCGCGAATTCATTCCCACCAAATCGTGCTGGTATTTGACCGTCTGACCATGGTTCGCCAAACAGCGCAACCGCGTTGCCAAGGCCTCGTCGTTGGTGTACAATGCACCCCCATCGCCGTAGCACCCCAAATTCTTGCTGGGGAAAAACGACGTGGTACCAATATGTCCCATCGTCCCGGCAAACCCATGCGCTCCAGGGGTACAATACTGTGATCCGATGGCCTGCGCCGCATCCTCTACCACGTATAAATTGTGTTTGTTGGCCAACGCCATCAGCGGTTCCATGGACACCATCTGACCGTATAAATGCACGGGTGCGATGGCCTTTGTTTTGGGTGTAATCGCTGCCTCCACTGCAGACACATCCATCAAAAAAGTATCGGGATCCACCTCAACAAACACGGGCTTGAGACCCAACAACAACAACACTTCCGTGAGCGCGGCATAGGAAAACGCTGAAGTGATCACCTCTGACCCTGCCGGCAAATCCAAGGCCATGAACGCCAACTGCAACGCATCGGTTCCATTGGCGCATCCTATCACGTGCTTTACTTCGTAGCGATCCGATAACGCCGCTTCCAATGCCCGCACAGCGCCACCTTGAATGAAATCAGCGCGCTGCAACACCTGCTGAATGGCAGCATCGATTTCCGACGCCAATCGGGCATATTGCCCTTGAAGGTCAACCATTTGAATGCTGCGCATCAGTACAAAATTATGCTTTTTGACCCTCCTAAAGGGATGATTTCGAGATTATTTGGTGCGTTGTCTAACCACTTCGTAAGTGATTACTCCCGCCGCCACAGACACGTTCAATGAACCGACGCCTTGGGCCGACAAAGGAATCTTCACATGGGCATCACAAAGCTTCCACGTGTTGGTGCTCAAACCGGTTTCTTCATCTCCCATTACCACGGCAATCGGTCCGCTCAAATCGGCATCAAACAAGGCTTCCGACGTCTTTTCTGTGGCCCCCACGATCTTCAATCCCGAGTTTTTTAGCATCTTGATACTACCATAGAGCGACTGTGTCCTGCAAACAGGGATTTTCATCAAAGCGCCCGCCGAAGTTCTCACCGCGTCGGCACTCAAAGGAGCCGAACCTTTTTCCGGAACCAAAATCCCATGAACCCCCGCACATGCAGCCGTTCTGGCAATCGCCCCGAAATTGCGCACATCTGTAACTCCGTCTAACACCAAAATAAAGGGATCTTCTCCCGCTTCAAAGGCATTGGCTACCACGGTGTCGAGGTCGGCAAAATCCACCGAACTCACCGATATCACCACCCCCTGGTGGTTTCCCTTCACCAACGCATTCAGCTTGGCGGTGGGCACTTGCTTCCAAATCAAATTCTTGGCACGCAACAAGGGCAACAAGTCTTTCAACTGTCCTTGCAACACACCTTCCTGCAACCATACTTTATCGACCGTTTTGCCCGACTGCAACGCCTCCAGCACCGGATGTATTCCGTACACAAAAGCGTCCTTTTCTTTCTTTCTAAATTCCATATAAACAAGTGTCCCGCCTAGCGGCGGGACCTTTTCTTTTTATTTTTTAAACCCCACTCGATTGTTGTCTGTACTCCGCGGCCCAATCTTTCTTGCCCAGTCGCTCACACTCATCGATGATCGACTTCAAAATATCTTGGCTCATTTGCACCTCGCGGGCACCAAACATCTGATCCTCCCACTTCACGAAATACGTTCCGTACTGCACGCAATCTTTCACCGCGCGATCCAAAACCTTCTTGGCATTGGCCTCATCGCCCAACTCCAACAACGTAATTCCGTAGTCTACCTTGTACTCTTTGCGCATAGGCATCACCGTCTCAGGAATTTCGGTCAAAATGTGGTTCAACACCTCCTTGGCGCGACTGCGATACACACCCAACGAATCTTTTTCGCGGGCCAAATAATCCTCCACCGAGCGGAACCCAGAGGGTACAGGCGCACCCGCTACACCCACCTTGGCCACCTGTGCCTGATATTGCTCGTATGTCTTGATCTTATTCAAATACGTCTTGGCCAACAACATCGCCATCTGCTGCAAATCACCCGGTACGTAAGCGGCTTTATCGTCGAGGAAGAAATTCTTCTTCTCTTTCATACCATAGTACTTGTAGCTCTTCACCAAGTTGCTATACATCTTGTAGTCCGCAACACGCTGGGGCTGACGGCTGTTAGATCCCCCTTTGATAGGCACAAACTTGTAAACCAATCCTTCCAACTGCAAGTAGTCGTTCACGTCAAAGAAATCGTAACCACTCACACTGGTAAAGTAGATCGGACGCTTCCAGCCGGTTTTCGCATTTTGGGTGATCAGATCCATGAACACCAAATCGCCTTTGGAAATGTAGGATCCACCCAAGTTGTACTCGATGCGATCCACCACCTCAGCTGTGTCCTTGGCAGCCACCAATCCTGAGGCAATGACCGACTTGCGATCCACAGGAATCCACACCTTGCGGGCACGGAAATAGTTGCGGTCTACCCCTTTTTTGTTCTCTCCCAACACTTGCTTGATGGCCTCATCCAAGCGGGTTACACTGCCCTCTTCAGACTGAATTTCGATGCCACCCTCAAAACTGCCCGTTTGCAGATCTTCTTTGGTCAAACTCAAAGGCAATGGCTCAGATTCATACACTTTATCCAACAACACGCTGCTGTACCAATCGGTAGGCAACAAACTTTGGTTAATGATGCGAACATCTGTACGGATGCCTTCCACGTTCTGCGCATACCACAAAGGATAGGTATCGTTGTCTCCATTACAGAACAATACCGCGTTGGGCTCCAAGCTCTCCAAGAAGTTTTTGGCCATATCGATACCGATGCTGCGACCACTGCGATCGTGATCATCCCAGTTCTGGTAGCCCATGTTCACAGGCACCAACAACACTGAAGCCATCGTAGCCACAATCGCACTCTTCTTGCCCAACCTGCGGGTCAGCATATCAGCCAAAGCCAACACGCCCAATCCCACCCAAATACAGAAGGTTTGGAATGAACCCACCAAAGCGTAATCCCGCTCGCGCGGCTCATACGGCGGCTGGTTCATGTATACGTTGATCAAAACACCGGTGAACAAGAACAGGGTCATCACCAACCAGAAATCGTATTTCTGCTTCTTCAAGTGCATCAACAATCCCAAAATTCCCAACAACAAAGGGAAAAAGAAATAGGGATTCTTCGCTTTTTGATTTTTGTAATAGTCGGGCATGCCTTCATTCGGACCTACCACGAAACGATCCACCAACGGAATCCCGCTATACCAGTTGCCATCGAAGCGCGTATTGCCCATCACGGCTTGCTGATCGTTGAAACGACCTACAAAATTCCACATGAAATAACGCAAATACATGTATCGCAACTGATAGCCAAAGAAATAACTCAAGTTATTGCCAAAGGTGGGCTTTTGGTAATTCAGGTACTGCAACTCCTGCTGCTCTTCCTCGGTCAACGCCCGCTGCTGTCCCAAGCCCTGCAATTCATCGATGCGATTTTGCACGTCGGTCATCCCACCATAATCACGGAATCCACGCGCATCATTGGGCTTGTTGCTCTTACCCATCCGCGGGAACAATGTCATATACTCATCAGGGTAGGTGTAGTCGAAATTGTCGCCACCGTCTTCGTAGCGATCTTTTCCTTTAAAGCGTTTCTTTCCGATCACCTTGTAACCACTCTCCGGTGCGTTGAAATAAGGTCCATACATCAACGGACGGTCGCCATATTGCTCACGGGTGATATAACCATAAAATTTGTAGGGATCCTCTGGGTTGTTCATGTCGATGGCAGGGTTGGCCATAGAGCGAATGATCACCATCGCGTAGGATGAATAACCCAACACCACAAAGGAAGCAGCCATCAAAATCACGTTCCAATTGCGCTTACCTGTTTTGTGGGTGTAGTAAAGCAAGTAACCCGCCAAGCCGATGATCAACACCACCGCGGCCAAGGTACCTGAGTAGAAACTTTGACCCAAATCGTTCACAAAAATGCGATCCATGGTCGCCAACAACCAGGGAATACCGGGGTAAACAATTTTCATTACGAAACCCAGCGCCAACGCCGAAGCCCCCAAGGCCATGATGACCCCGTTGCGGGTGACTTGGTATTTTCTGAAATAGTAGGCCAAACAAACCGTTGGAATAACCAACAAGTTCAACATGTGCGTTCCCAACGCCAAACCAATCATGAAGGCAATGAATACCATCCAACGATCGGCCGATACATCATCGGCAGATTTCCACCAACGCAATACGGCCCAGAACGACAAAGCCGTAAAGAACGAACTCAACGCATATACTTCAGATTCAACGGCGCTGAACCAGAAACTGTCGATGAACGTATTGGTCAACGCCGCTACTGCGCCCGCACCCAACACCAACAAAGTCTTGTTTTCATTGGTCTCATCCACCATGCGATCCGCAAAATAAGTGGTGATCCAAAAGGTGAACATCACCGTACCCGCACTGGCTACGGCACTCAACATGTTGATCCAGAAGCCCACCATCTCAGGCGAAGACGCCATCAAAGAGAACAATCGACCAATCATCAAAAACAAAGGCGCCCCTGGAGGGTGAACCACTTGCAACTTGTAGGCAGCACTGGCAAATTCACCACAGTCCCAAAGACTCACGCTCTGTTCCAAAGTGAGTGTGTACACGACCAAAGCGATGGCAAACATCACCCAGCCCATGATGCGATTTAAACGAGCAAAAGAATTCATTATCGAGTTAACTAGTTGTTTTAAATGGATTAAAAAGCGAAAATAGGGATTTACATCGCCAAAAGAAAACGCAAAAACGCCATCAGGCGCCCGCTACCGTAATTTTCTCGGCCGCTGTGCGCAAACGCGGTGTGATAAAGTCGCGACCAATCAAGGCAATCATATCCCAAATTGGCGGTCCCATGGGCGCGCCACTCACGGCCACGCGCAACGGCTGCAGCAATTCACCCGTCTTCACTCCGGCCGTTTCACAGTATGATTTGAAGGCATTTTCGTAGTCCGCAGCCACCGCATTTTCTGCCAACTGCGCAAACGCATCGGCCAACCCCAGCATGTGTGTGCCGGTTTCGGGTTTCCACTTCTTGCGAATCACCTCTTCATCGTAAGATTTGGGGACCTCAAAGAAATAATATCCCTCTTCAATCACCTCTTTGGCGAATTGTACTTTCTCGCGCATCAAGGCAATCACTTGCTCCACGTATTCCTGACAGGCATCATACCCTTTGGCCTCAATTTGGGATTTCAACAAGGCGTATTGCTCGTGCAACGGTTTGCGCTGCAAGTATTGCTGGTTAAACCACAAGGCTTTTTGAACATCGAATTTGGCGCCGCTCTTGCTCACACGCTCCAAGCTAAACTCGGCGATCAACTCCTCCATGGAGAACATCTCTTGGTTCCCGCTCGGGTGCCATCCCAACAACGCCAACATATTGGCCACCGCTTCTGGATAGTATCCACTTTCGCGGTACCCGCTGCTCACTTCTTGCGTTTTGGGGTCGGTCCACTGCAACGGAAATACTGGGAATCCCAATCGATCTCCATCGCGCTTGCTCAACTTGCCGTTGCCCTCGGGCTTCAGCAACAAAGGCAAATGGGCAAATTGAGGCATCACATCCTCCCAACCCAAATAGCGGTACAACATCACGTGCAACGGCGCACTGGGCAACCACTCTTCACCGCGAATCACATGGCTAATCCCCATCAAATAATCATCCACCACATTGGCCAAATGATAGGTGGGCATACCGTCACCCTTCAACAATACTTTGTCGTCCATGGTGGATGTGCTCACCACCACCCAGCCACGAATGACATCGTGGAAACGCACTTCCTCCTTGCGGGGCAATTTGATGCGAATGACAAAATTATCGCCGCGATCCAAACGGGCTTTCACCTCATCGGCCGGCAATGTGAGCGAATTCTTCATGCTCATCCGACTCACAGAATCGTATGCGGGCTGCATTTTACTGGCCTCCAACCGCTTGCGCATTTGCTCCAAATCCTCCTCGGTATCAAAGGCATAATACGCCAATCCCTTGTCAATCAGGTCGTAAGCGTATTGGGCATACATGGGTTTGCGCTCGCTCTGTCGGTAAGGCGCGTGCGGTCCACCCTGTTCAACTCCCTCATCGATTTCGATGCCTACCCACTTCAAACTCTCCATGATGTATTGCTCGGCTCCGGGCACAAACCGATTTTGGTCGGTGTCCTCGATGCGTAAAATCATGGTGCCGCCATGCTTGCGGGCCAAGAGATAGTTATACAAAGCCGTGCGAACACCACCGATGTGGAGTGGGCCGGTTGGACTGGGGGCAAAACGAACGCGGACAGGTCTTTCGGTACTCATAAAATCAGTGCAAAGTTAACTATCTTTGTGGTATGTCTTTGATAGAACAAGTAAATGCGGGAATCATGGCTGCAATGAAAGCCAAAGAACAAGATCGGTTGCGTGCTTTGCGCGGAATAAAGAGTGCATTTTTGCTCCTTCAAACCGCCGAAGGGGTGAGTGAAGTCACCGATGATATGTGCATCAAAGCCTTGCAAAAAATGGCCAAACAGCGCAAAGACAGCCTCGATATTTACGTGCAACAAGGCAGGGAAGACTTGGCCGTCATCGAACGCGCCGAACTCGCGGTCATCGAAGAATTTTTGCCCGCCCAAATGAGCGCCGAGGACATCGAAGCCCAAGTGAAAGGCATCATCGCCGAAGCCGGTGCCAGTGGCATGAAAGATTTGGGTAAAGTGATGCCTGTCGCCATGAAAGCCATGGGCGCCGTTGCCGATGGAAAAATCATCAGCGAAACCGTCAAGCGATTGTTATCGTAAGGTCAAAGCCGCCCTCACAGCAGCAACAAAGCCGCCGCTTCCCGCAATTTATCCCAACCCAGCAAGTCCTGAGCTCCTAGCGCTCGCGACGTTAAACTATCCAAGTCTAAGGGGTTTTCACCGCGCTCTTTCAGCCAAGCTACCGCCGCCTCAAAATCGTCTTGTGTGGGCTCCTCCGCCAAACCAGCCAGTCTACCCAAATCATTGCCCGTAAGGACTTTACTCAACCTCACATGTTCTGGGTAACGGTCTATTCCCAAGGTCTTTTGCATCGGTTGCGATAATTGGAACATGCAATCTTGCTCAGGCACGCAATACCAGGCGCCACCCATCCTACCCACCAACTTCAACTTGAAAGGATCCAATTTTCCGTCGGCGTCCAACACCGACTTGTTGATATGCATCTTCAGCACCTGTGCCATGATCAGCTTACCCGATCCACCGCCTTCACCAAATTCCTTGATATCAATTACTTTGCACTCCAATTGCACCGGCGACTCACCCACGCGCATCGGTTTCACCAAATCCGAAGGCACCGCCGTGAATCCTGCCTTCTCAAATTCACTCACTCCATGTTCCCAGGGCGCAGCCGCCACATTCATCTGCTCCACCATGGCATAGCTAACCACATTCACAACCACCTCGGGCACGGCCTTCGCATTCAAATACGTTTGCTTGGGGGTTCCATCCCGGCCGCTGTTGTTGGGCGAAAACACCACCACCGGCGGATTGGCACTCACCACATTGAAAAAACTGAAAGGGGCCAAGTTCAACCGCCCCTGCGCATCAATGGTGCTGGCAAAGCAGATGGGTCTGGGACTTACGCTGCCCAACAAAAACTGATGCAACTGTGGCAATGGGGTGTTGCTGGGGTCAATTTCCAAATAATGTGATGAATCCATGGGGTTTATCGTCAATGCGTTTTAATTACGGCTCACAAAGCGTGACCCATTTTGATTTTCTTGGTATCCAAATATTTGGCGTTGTGGGGATTGGGCTCGATCTGCAACGGCACGTTGTCTACAATCTCCAAACCATACCCGATCAAACCCGTGCGCTTCTTGGGGTTGTTGCTAATCAATCGCATCTTCTTCACACCCAAATCGCGCAGAATTTGCGCCCCTACACCATAGTCCCTCTCGTCCATGTTGAAACCCAACTTTAAATTGGCTTCCACCGTATCGTAGCCCTGCTCCTGCAACTTATAAGCCTTCAATTTGTTGAGCAAACCAATGCCCCGACCTTCCTGGTTCATGTATACGATGACGCCCTTGCCTTCGGCTTCGATCAACTGCATCGCCTTATGCAACTGCTCGCCGCAATCGCATCTACAACTACCAAAAATATCGCCCGTTAAACAACTGCTGTGCACGCGAACCATTACCGCATCCTCGGCGGTCCACTCGCCCTTGATCAAGGCCAAGTGCTCTTGCCCACTGTCCTTCTGTCGGAAAGCCACCAAATCAAAATCGCCCCACTGGGTGGGCATTTGTACGGATATTTCTCGCTGAATCAACGACTCGTGTTTCAAGCGATACGCGATCAAATCCTCAATGGAAATGATTTTCAAATTCAACTCCTTGGCAATTTCCACCAAATCAGGCAAACGGGCCATCTCTCCATCCTCTTTCAAAATCTCTACGATGCAGCCCGCCGGTTCAAACCCCGCCATCACCGCCAAATCCACGGCCGCTTCGGTATGTCCTGCCCTGCGCAATACCCCGCCACTCTTCGCCACCAAGGGGAAAATGTGTCCGGGCTTGCCCAACTCACTCGCTTGAATATTGGGATCGATGAGGGCTTGTATGGTTTTGCTGCGATCCGAGGCGCTAATCCCCGTTGTACAGCCATGACCCAACAAATCCACACTCACCGTGAAGGCCGTTTCGTGCGTGGCCGTGTTCTTGTTGACCATCATCTCTATACCCAAGGCTTGACAGCGCTCTTCCAACATCGGGACACAAATCAGTCCCCGACCTTTGGTGGCCATGAAATTGACCAATTCGGGGGTCATGTTGCGCGCCGCGGTCAAGAAATCACCTTCATTTTCACGATTTTCATCATCCACCACAATCACCACCCTGCCAGCCTTAATCTCCGCGATGGCCTCCTCAATGGTATTCAATTGGAATGGGGACATCGGACGGGTACTTTCATTAGAATTCAACATGCTTTTACAAATTTATGGCGGAATACCCCCGAAAAACAATTAGAATCCATGAATGTTGTTTTAATATTGACATAACATTCATGCTACCCGAAAAAACCGATATCAAAACGCTGTGTTTGGAGCACGTCGACAAACTCATCGCTGAGTACGAGGGGAGTATTGCAGAATTGCAAAAAGGCATGTTTGAAGAGACCAAAAGCTCTGCGGGTGACAAATACGAAACCTCGCGCACCCAATTCCAACGCGAAATTGAGCGATTGAAAACCCAAATCTCACAAGTGCATACCACCAAATCCATCCTGCTCAATCTTACCATGAGCAAATCGATTACGGTAGGTGAAGGATCCCTGCTAACGGTGAGTCTGGGCGCCAACCAAATGACGCTCTACATCGCCGCCGCCCTGGGAAGCCTCAAATACAACGGCCAAATGGTGCAGGCCATCAGCATCCAATCCCCCTTGGGAAGTGCGCTTCGAGGTCACAAAGAAGGCGATGTCATCGCATTCAACCAGAAAAAATACAAAATTGAAGCCCTCGCCTAATTGGCGACTTCATTACAACCCGCGTTTAGGATTCCAGTAATTCCCGCAATACCGCTGCTACTTTATCGGCATTGGGTAACATAATCGCTTCCATCGACGCGTTCAACGGCACGGCCGGTACATCGGCGCTACCCATGGTTTTGATGGGCGCATCCAAATATTGAAAACAGGCTTGAGAAATTCTGCCAGCCAATGCTTCCGCGAAGCTGTTGCGCAACGTTTCTTCGGTCAGCACCAACAGTTTTCCGTGTTTCTTGGTGATAGCAATCACAGCCTCCTCATCGTATGGAGCTAATGTCCGCAAATCCAGCACTTCCACCTGTCCGGGTAGCGATTTCGCCGCATTGATCGCCCAGTAAACACCCATACCGTAGGTTACTACCCCCACAGATTCTCCGGCATCCACCGCCGCTTGGCTCGATTCCAATGCGATGCGGGCTTTGCCAAAGGGCACCACATAGTCCTCATCGGGCTCCGGCGTTTTGGCCAAATCCGTTCCCGCCACCTTGCTCCAATAAAGTCCCTTGTGCTCAAACATCACCACCGGATTGGGGTCGTAGTACGCCGATTTCATCAGCCCCTTCATATCAGCCGCATTGCTTGGATAAGCGATTTTGATTCCCTTGATGGGCAAAATGGAGCTTTCCACCGTGCCACTGTGGTAAGGACCGCCGCCGCCATAAGCACCCGTTGGAACGCGAATCACACTGGCCACCGGGAATTTCCCCATGCTCAAATAGGTACTCTTACTCAATTCCGTTACCAGCTGATTTACGCCAGGCCAAATGTAGTCGGCAAACTGTATCTCCACGATGGGTTTCGCCCCCACCGCACTCATTCCCGCCGTGCTTCCCACAATGTAGGCCTCTTGAATGGGTGTATTGAATACCCTGTTTTTTCCGTATTTGTCGGCCAATGTCGCCGCCTCCCGAAACACGCCACCCAAACGATGTCCTACATCTTGTCCGTACAACAACGCCTCAGGATGTTTGCGCAAAATTTCATCTACCGCATGCAAAGCCGCATCCACCATCATCACCGTTTCGGCATTCGATGGCGACCTTTCTCCCATTTCCTGTTCGATGGGCGATGGGGCCAATACATGATGCAGCAAGGTTTCTGGCGCCGGATCCTCGGCCGCCTTGGCGCGCTCAAAATCGTTGAATACCCGGGCTTCTGCCGCTATACGCAACGACTCCAAAGAGGCTTCGTCTTCACCCAACGTCAACAGCAACTCCTTCAATCGCGGCAATGGGTCCAAGCGCATGTGCTTTTCCAAATCATCGCGATACCACTCACTTCTCACGCCACTGGTATGATGTCCCAACAACGGCACCTTCACATGCACCAACATGGGCGCACGCTCCTGCCTCACATAGTCAATGGCCTTGGCCATCTCATCGTAACATTGTACAAAGTCGCTGCCATTGATTCTCACCCGGCGCATACCTTTAAAGCCCACCGCATAATCAAAGGCATCCATGGCCCGCATTTCATCGCCACTGGCTGAAATCCCCCAGTCGTTGTCCTGAATGAGGTATAAAATGGGGAGTTTGTGCAAAACCGCCATCTGAAAGGCTTCGGCAACTTCCCCTTCGGTAACCGATCCATCGCCCAAAGAGCACAGCACAATGGGCAACTCCGCGCTGGTAATCAACTGCTGACTTTCCAAATATTTGATACCATGTGCCGCCCCAGTGGCTGGAATGGTTTGCATCCCCGTAGCCGAACTTTGGTGGGGCATTTTCACGATATCAGGACGATTCAACGAAGGATGCGAATAGTAGGTTCTACCCCCGCTGAACGGATCATCGGCCTTGGCCAACAACTGCAGCATCAACTCGTACGGCTGCATGCCCATGGCCAACAACATCGACTCGTCGCGGTAATATGGATAGGCATAATCAATCGTCTTCAAGTGCATCGAAGTGGCAATCTGTATGGCCTCGTGACCTTTGGATGTGCTGTGAACGTACTTGGTGATCGGACGGTTTTCCTCGTAGATGCTTGCCATCGCCCGGGCGGTACAAATCAAATCCCAAGCCCGCAGCAGTGTTTCCTTGCCTACCATAATTGAGGTGCAAGTTTACGCAAAAATCATGGCTACTTAAGGCTTGGTTCATGCAATTTGTAGTGACAATTTCAAAACTTTCCTATCTTGCAACCCATTGTCACGCAGTCATTGCCTATGAAATCACGCTTACTACTAGGAATTGTACTCTTTTTTTCGTATATTCAGTTGGGTGCCCAAGGGGTAGCCAAGGATACCACCGCGCCCAAAGAGGCCGAAAAAATTGGGGAGGTTACCATCAAGCAAAATCGCTTGAAAGAAAAACTCAAAGAATCGCCCCTCACCGTGGAAAGCATGGGTGCACAGAGCATCCGCGAAACCCCCGCATCGGACTTTTACGAGGCCCTCGGCCACCTCAAAGGGGTAGATGTTACCAGTGCCAGCTTGGGATTCCGGATCGTTAACACCCGCGGCTTCAACAGCACCAGTCCCGTGAGAACCTTGCAGGTGATTGATGGGGTCGACAACCAATCGCCTGGACTCAATTTCTCCCTCGGAAACTTTTTGGGTGCCAGCGAGCTCGATGTCATCAACCAAGAAATTGTGGTGGGAGCCTCCAGTGCCTACTACGGTCCGGGTGCCTTCAATGGCGTGATTTCCATGACCACCAAAGACCCTTTTAAATACCAGGGTTTGCAAGTAAAACAAAAAGTTGCCGAACGCGGCCTCACCGAAACCGCCGTGCGTTATGCCAAAGCCTTTGGTAAGGCCGGACAAGAAAAGTGGGCCATGAAAGCCAACCTGTACTACATGCAAGCCTACGACTGGGAGGCCGATAACATGGATGCCGTGAAATCAGGCGGACCTATGGATAGTGTCAATAACATCCTGAATCCCGGTCGCTACGACGCTGTCAACCGCTATGGCGACGAGATTTTACGTCCGGGCGAAAACGACGCCACCGCCAAGGCCCAGAAATGGGACTACCCCGGGCTGATGCGATTCAACCGCCAAGGGTACATGGAAAAAGACATCGTAGACTACAATACCTACAATTTCAAAACGTCTTTCATGACCGCCTACCGACCCAAGCCTACGGGTGCACGACAGTTCGAGTACCAAGTCAATTACGGCATGGGAACCACCGTATATCAGGGCGATAACCGCTACAGTCTGCGCGACATCAAATTCTTGCAAAATCGCTTGGAATACAAAGATAAAAACGGATTCCTCCGCGTGTATGCCACCCACGAGGATGCCGGCAAAACCTACGATGCCGTATTCACGGCGTTGCTCATGCAAAAAGCGGCCAAACAAGACGACTTGTGGGGCGGCGACTACTATTCCTACTGGAAAAATCGCTATGTGCCCAAAATGCGCAAGCTACCTGGATACCCCACCGGCGATTGGTTCTCTAATCCCAACTGGTTCAATGAATTGGATGCCGTGATGGCCAACAACCGCGATTCCTTGGTGGCTTGGCACCAACAATGTGCAGCCCTGGCCGACCGTAAAAACAACTGGCAAGGCATGCCCCACTCCATTCAGCCCAACACCTACCAGCGCTTCGAGCCCGGTACCGAACGTTTTGATAGTTTGAAAAATGCCATCACCACCTTGAGGAGCTTTGGTGAGGGCGGCAGTGGATTTTACGACAAAAGTGCTTTGTACCACATTCAGGGTGAGCACAAGTTCAAGCTGGCCGACAAAACCAATTTCACCACCGGATTTTCTACCCGATTGTATACGCCCAACTCCTTGGGAACCATTTTCTCTGATACCAACGGGCGCGTCATCAGAAACCACGAATTTGGCGTGTATGGCGGTATCGAACAGCGATCAAAAAACAACAAATTGAAATTGAATGCCACGGCACGGGTCGACAAGAATGTGAACTTCCCATTCATCTTCTCACCGGCAGCGTCGTTGGTGTACACGCCCGATAAAATCACCTACTACCGCGTAAGCCTCTCGGCTGGGGTGCGCAATCCTACGCTGGCCGACCAATACCTATACTACAACGTGGGTAGGGCCATCTTGCTGGGAAACATCACCGGATACGACAGCCTGGTAACCATCCCCTCTCTGTACGATGCGCTCAGCGGCCTGACCACCGATTTGAAAAAATTGCAGTGGTTCGGAGTAGATCCCGTGCGACCTGAAAAAGTGAAAAGCATCGAATTGGGCTATAAATCATTCATGGCATCCAACAAATTAAACATCGATGCCAGCGCCTATTTCAGCTATTACGAGGACTTTATCGGATACAAAATAGGCATCGATCCCACCATCGATTATACGATCAATTACATTTCTGGCGGACAAGTATACCGCATTGCAACCAATGCGGAGAGCACCGTGACCACCATGGGCGTGAGCATCGGTACCAACTATTTCTTTGCCAAAAATTACACCGCCGGGGTGAATTACTCCTTCAATCAACTCAACAAAACCAACAACCTCGACCCCATTATTCCTGCCTTTAATACACCCAAAAATAAATTCAATGTATCGCTGGGCGGACAAAATTTGGAGATCAAAAAACTCAAAATTCAAAACCTCGGATTCAGCCTCAATTACAAATGGATTCAAGGGTTCCGATTCGAGGGAAGTCCCCAATTTACAGGAGATGTGCCCACCTATTACATGCTTGATGTGATGGTTTCAAAAGTGGTTCCCAAATACAAAGCCATGATCAAACTTGGCGCCAGCAACCTCACCAACAACAAAGTAATGCAGGTGTACGGCGGCCCACGCATCGGACGAATGGCCTATTTCTCTGTTTACTTTGACTTATAATTGCATGAGAATAAGTTTAATATAAATCCCTAAGTTTGTAAAAAACCAAATAAAACAATATGAAAAAAACATTACTCGCTACCTTGTCAGTTGTGTTGGCCTCAAGCGCTTTCGCCCAGATTAAATATGTGGACGAAGTTTTGACTGCCGACAAGATCAAGGTGACCAAAAACGTGGTTTACGGTGACAACTACACTGTACTCACAGGTACGCCCACTTTGACCAGCAAAGTTTCTATGGCCCCAGGTTATGGCTTCGTTGCTATGTCTACCGACATTTATGAGCCACAAGACGGTGCTAGCAACCGTCCTTTGATCATCTTCACCCACTCTGGTTCTTTCTTGCCCCGCTATTCAAACAATAGCCCCGTGGGTTACAAAGATGACAGTGCTACCGTGGCTTTCTGTATGTCGTTGGCGAAGCGTGGTTACGTGGTTGCCTCTATGACCTACCGCATGGGCTGGAACCCAGCTGCTGCTACTGTTGATGCCCGTAAACAGGGTATCATCAACGCCGCTTACAAAGGCGTTCAAGATTTGGCTACCTGCGTTCGTTTCATGAAGAAAAGCGTGAAAGAAGGCGGTAACCCTTACAACATCGATACAACCAAAATCGCTGTAGGTGGTAACGGTACCGGTGGATACATCACCAGTGCTTACGCCAGCATCGACCGTCAGAGCGAAATCAAGAGCATCAAATTCCGTGACGCTTCAACCGGTAAAGTGATGGTGAACGATACCATCTGGGGCGACCGTTTTGGAATCGGTGTAGACAACCCAGCCATGGGTGGTTTCTGCAAATCCAACCACGTAGGTTACACTTCAAACGCCCGTTTGGCATTTGCCGTGGGTGGTGCCATTGGTGACTCTACTTGGATGGAAGCGGGTGAAATTCCTTTGATTTGGGCTCACTCAATCATGGATCCTTTCGCGCCTTACACTACGGGTATGGTAAACGTACCTGGTACTACCTTGCAGGTGGTTGAAGTAAGCGGTGGTTTCGATGCGATGTCACGCTGTCAGCGTTTGGGCAACAATGCACCCTACAAAGGCAAAGTGATGGATGTATACACTACCGAAGCCAACAAATTGAACAAAGGCGTTGACGGTTTGTTCCCAATCGCTGGTTTGGCCAACGCTTCAGGTCCTTACGAGTGGTACGATACCACTGCCATCAAATCTTTGCCTAGCCCTCCATACAATCCTCCTGTGATTTTGGCGGGTATCAAAGCCTCTAACCCCATGTGGAGCAAGACCAAAGCGATGAAATATGTAGATTCAGTGATGGGCTACATGGCGCCACGTATTGCCGTTACTTTGGGATTGGTTGCTTCAGTAGGTATCGAAGAGACCAACTTGGGTTCAAACGTAACTTTGGCTCCTAACCCAGCCAAAAACCAATTGATCATTCACAACAACTGGGAAAACCGCGTATTGACCGGTGCTACCTTGGTTGATTTGAACGGTCGCGTTGTTCGTGAGTTCAACGTAAACGGTATCCACAACGTATATGAGTTGAACGTGCCTGCAGGTATTTATGTAGTGCAAATGCAATTCAACGACGGTGTTGGTAGCCGTAAGTTGATGGTTGACTAATCATTACAAAAATTGATATCCAAAAGGGGGCGGCCGTTGGCCGCCCCCTTTTTGTTAGCCCGTTTGTCGATTCGCACAAAGCAATCAACCATTTTACCCCGCATCTCGCTTATAATTGTAAGCATGTTGCGAAAATGCCTCTTTACTTTTAGCCTTGTTCTATTGTTTGCCAGCTGCAACAGCGCATTCCGCAGTAGTCATACCTCGGTACGCCTCTCACCCCCCGTAGCCGAATACCTATCGCAACAAACCCTGCTGATTCACAACAACCAACCCAAATTACAGACCCGCCAAGTTACACTGCAAGCGCCCTTTGCAGATAGTTTTTACACCCTGAGGTACAGAAAACTGTCGGGCAATTCCCTCATCCTCGAAGTGAGCGATTCCACAGGAAAAATGCGAAACGTAGCCATCCCGCAAACCAAACTCAAAGCCTTTCCAATCTCACTCACAACAACTGCTACGCCCTTGATATTGGGCGGAATTTTTAGTTACCGCGATCCAATTCAATCCAACTATTGGGATGATCTTGCGGCCATTGGTGTTACTTTTTTTAATGCCTCCACCGATGCGCTAGCCATCCCACTCACAAAACTCATTTATAGACACCAGCACTACGCAGTGCCAACATCGTTTGTTCTTTCCGATCTTCAAGTGGTTCAAACCTTGGACACCCTCGACAAAGCAAAGTTATTTACCATCACAGCCCCGGTAAATCCCCACGTCACCCCCTTCTTGGATGCGGATTATCAAAAGCATCATCAGGTCCATTTTTCAGCCAATGGAGGCTATGGATGGACACACAAATCCTCTTCCAATGGTGGCTCTTTAGCAACATTGGCAAACTGTCCTTGGTATTCCCTGGAATTCAATGTTCAAACCCAAGAGAATTTTCGATGGGGCATGCACCACATGCGAAATCAAGATACCCGTTTCCAATCCAACATTACCTCCCTGCAAATAGCCTATGTCAACAACTACCTGCGCAACGCCAGCCTCACCTGCGGCGTAGGGATCGGATTTGGTTCCTTCAAACGAAATCAGGCAGAAAATCTGTCGCTCACTAGCAACTTATTGAACGGCAAACGCCTAGGCCCAGACAGCCTCGTGCTCATCGATAAGGAATTCATTCCCAACCTCCAGTACTTTTTTACTCCCTTGTCAGGATTCATCCAATATGAACGAAACTTAGGCACTGATGTAGCGTGGATTGTGGGTTTCAGAATGACACAAATCAAGGCACGCACCGATTATTATACCCGTCAATCCTTACAAACCTGGGAGGAAATCGCACCGGGTATCACCGCCGAGCGGATCCAAAACATCGGGTACCGCGAACGCGAAAGTTCTACGTCGACCTACATGGTCTTTCAAGGAACTATCGGACTCAAAATACGCATCCATTAAAACCATGAAATCCATATTAAAACTCAGCCTACTCTCTATGGTGATACTCACGGTATCTTCCTGTGATATGTGGTTCAACGAGGACTACCGTTTCAAAATTTTGCAAATTCTCCAAAACAATCAGTCCAACAAGGTCTATAACAAAACTGTGGTAAGCTACGGCGGATACAACTTCAATTCGGTTTACGTGCGCGATACCCAGACCTTTTTTCGCAGCATCCAAATGGGCGATACCGCACAAATCCTGATGGAAAATATGTACGCCGTGAATTTGTACGCGGTGGATACCGTCTATTTCGATATTGAGCTCACCGATTCGCAGCAGTTCAATGCCAAATTCACCCGCACCTACATCCGCAATCCCTACCAAACACTCAATGATTTTGTAGAGACCCTACGATTCTAAATCCATGGGGTCCTTTGCTATGCCATGGGCACTTTCCCGTAGGAATTCAGTAAATTTGTACTTTTTCAGTTTATCTGCGAATGTATCCTACACTCAAACAATTGAATTGGCCGCAAATTGAGGCGGAAATCCTTGCCTTTTGGGAGCAAGAATCGGTGTTTCAACAAAGCGTTGACCAACGCATCGATGCACCCAGCTTTACCTTTTTTGAAGGTCCGCCAAGTGCCAATGGAATGCCCGGCATCCACCACGTCATGGCCCGCGCCATCAAGGACATTTTTTGCAGATACAAAACCCAACAAGGTTTCCGTGTGGCCCGCAAAGGGGGATGGGATACCCACGGCCTGCCCATCGAATTGCAAGTAGAAAAACGCCTTGGCATCAAAAAGGAAGACATCGGTACCAAAATCTCCATGGAGGATTACAACAAGGAGTGTAGAGCCGATGTACTCATGTTCAAAGACCGTTGGGATGAACTCACCAAGCAAATTGGGTATTGGGTAGACCTCGACAACCCCTACATCACCTACGAAAACAATTACATCGAAAGCCTTTGGCATTTGCTCAAACAACTGCACGAAAAAGGCTATTTGTATAAAGGGTATACTATCCAGCCGTTCTCACCCGCGGCCGGAACCGGTCTCTCCAGCCACGAACTCAACCAGCCCGGCACCTACCAAAATGTGAAAGACACCACCATCGTGGCGCAGTTTCAAGTGCAAGGCAAAGAGGATGAGTATTTTCTCGCTTGGACAACCACTCCGTGGACATTGCCCAGCAACACCGCCCTGGCCGTTGGGAAAGACATCGACTACGACCAAATAGAGACGTTCAACCCCTACACGGGAGCCAAAATCAAAGTGACTTTGGCGTCGGCCCTGGTAGGAAAGTACTTCAGCGCCGAAGGCGCTGAAGCCCCCCTGGACGATTACACCCCACAGCAAAAAATCCTCCCCTGGAGAAAAATCAGCACACAAAAAGGCGCTGATTTGGCCGGTACCCGCTACCACCAACTCCTTCCCTATGCCCAACCCGAAGAAGGCGACGCCTTCCGCGTGGTCATCGGCGACTTCGTATCCACCGAAGACGGTACCGGTATCGTGCACATCGCACCCAGCTTCGGGGCCGACGACTTTAAAACCGCCAGAGAAAATGGCATCGGTGCGTTGACACTGGTCGACAAAAAAGGAAAATTCCTGGATTGCGTAACCGATTTTGCCGGAGAATACGTCAAAGAAGCCTACCTCACCGAAGAAGAAAAAGCCGCCGAAGCCCAAAAGCAACAGCGCGACAAATACCTCGGCGTAGATGAGCGCATCGCCATCAAACTCAAACAAGAAAACAAAGCCTTCAAGGTCGAAAAATACGAGCATACCTACCCCCACTGCTGGCGTACCGACAAACCCATCCTCTATTACCCCTTGGAAAGTTGGTTCGTGCGCACCACCGCAGTGAAAGATCGCTTGGTAGAACTCAACAAAACCATCAACTGGAAACCCGCCTCCACCGGCGAAGGTCGGTTCGGAAACTGGCTCGAAAACCTCGTCGATTGGAACCTCTCCCGCTCACGTTTCTGGGGTACCCCGCTGCCCATCTGGCGCACCGAAGACGGCACAGAAGAAATTTGCATCGGTAGCATCGCCGAACTCAACCAAGAAATTGCGAAAGCCAACAAAGCACTCGGCCTGAACCAGTCGGCAGAAGAACTCACCAACGACCTCCATCGCCCCTATGTGGATCGCATCACCCTGGTGAGCGCCTCCGGCAAGCCCATGACGCGCGAACTCGACCTGATCGATGTGTGGTTCGATAGCGGCGCCATGCCCTATGCACAGTGGCACGCCCCCTTCGAAAATCAAGACATTTTCAAGCAGAACTTCCCCGCCGATTTTATCGCAGAAGGCGTGGACCAAACCCGCGGTTGGTTCTTTACCCTCCACGCCATCGCCACCCTATTGTTCGATGAGGTAGCCTTCAAAAATGTGATCGCCAATGGATTGGTGCTCGACAAAAATGGCAACAAAATGAGCAAGCGACTTGGCAATGCCATCGATCCGTTCGAAACCGTAGCCAAATACGGGGCCGATGCCGTGCGATGGTATATGGTCACCAATGCCCAGCCTTGGGATAACCTCAAGTTCGACATGGATGGTGTGGTAGAATCGCAAAGAAAATTCCTCGGAACCCTGTACAATACCTATGGGTTCTTTGCCATCTATGCCAACCTCGATCAATATAAATTTGATGCCAACAACCCCGTAGACCCCATACACTTTAGTGAGATGGATCGATGGATTTTGAGCAAATTGAACTCGCTCATTATCGAGGTGGAATCGGCCCTGAACGACTACGATCCTACCCGTGCCGGTAGAGCCATCGAAGATTTTGTGGGCGAGCAACTCTCCAACTGGTACGTGCGCCTGTCGCGCCGAAGATTCTGGAAAGGAGAACTCAACGACGATAAAAAAGCGGCCTACGAAACCCTGTATCGCTGTTTGAATACCGTGACCCAGCTGACCGCGCCCATCGCGCCGTTCTTCAGCGATTGGTTGTACCGCGCGCTCAATACCGCCGGTATCGCCGAAGGACAAGCACACAGCAGTGTCCACCTAACCGCATGGCCCAAAGCACAAACTCACGCCATCGACCCCAAACTCGAACACTCCATGGCCCTGGCACAACAAGTGTGTAGCTTGGTGCTGAGCCTGCGGAAGAAAGAGAAGATCAAAGTGCGTCAGCCCCTGCAGAAAATCTTGTTCCCGGCCGACAAACCCGAAGTGAAAGAGGCCGTTCAGCACATGAGCGAACTCATTTGCTCGGAAGTGAACGTGAAAGAAATTGAATTTGTATCGGCCAACCACCCCAGTTTGGTGAAAAGCATCAAACCCAATTTTAAAACGTTGGGTAAGAAACTCGGGGCCGATATGAAAGCCATGGCCGCCATCGTGCAAGCTTTTGGACAAGATCAAATTCGGCAGTTGGAAAACGATGGCAACATCGAAGTATCGCTCAACGGCAACCCCACTCAATTGCTGTTGGAAGATGTAGACATCGCCACCCAAGACATGCCCGGATGGCTCGTAGCCTCTGAAAATGGCGCTACCGTGGCCCTGGATATCACCATCACCGATGAATTACACCGCGAAGGCATGGCGAGAGAGTTTGTGAACCGCGTGCAAAACCTGAGAAAAGACATCGGACTCGACCTAACCGACAGAATTCAAGTGCTGTTTAAAGGAGATCCTGCCGTACAAGAAAGCGTAAATCATTTTAACACTTATATTTGCGGAGAAGTATTAGCCCACGCCATCCAAATTACAACGGAAGACAGTGAGCATGTACTCGACGTGTACGACTACCCCGTGCACATCCACATTCAAAAAGTCTAAGCCATGGAAAAAGAAAAGACCCGCTACAACGACGATGAACTCCAAGAGTTCAAAGAGATCATTTTGAAGAAAATGGAAATCGCCAAGGACGAGTTCAAAACCATTCAAGCCAACCTAAAAGATGGTGAGAGCGGTGGCGAGGGTACCAATAACAACTACCTCACTTTAGACGATGGGGCCGATACCTTTGAGAAAGAGAACCTCAACCAATTGGCTGCCCATCAGTTGAAATTTATCAAGAATTTGGAAGCCGCCTTGGTGCGCATCGAAAATAAAACGTACGGCATTTGCAAAACTTCAGGAAAGTTGATTCCCAAAGAACGCCTGCGCGCCGTACCGCACACCACCCAAACCATTGAAGCCAAACTGAAGCGCTAACCTTCAATGTCTCCCTCTCCTTCATTGCTCAACAATCGGAAGTTTTTGATTCCGATGTTCACCATTTTGCTGTTGCTCGTCCTCGATCAATGCATTAAAATTTATATCAAAACCCATTTTATGCTGGGCGAAATCCGTCCCATCTTCGGCGATTGGTTCAAACTCTATTTTATCGAAAACGATGGCATGGCCTACGGTATGAAACTCTTCGGTGGGGGTAAAATTGGCAAACTGGTGCTTACCTTTTTCCGACTTGTGGTCTCCGGTTTTGGTTTTTGGTACCTAATTAAGTGCATTCGCAATGAGGCCAATTGGGGGTTGCTCATCTGCATTGCCTTGGTGCTGGCCGGCGCGATGGGCAACATCATAGACTCTGTATTCTACGGGGTGATTTACGCCGATATGAACCACTACATCGGTGGTTGGTTTGAAGGTCAAGTGGTTGATATGTTCTACGCCCCCATGTGGGAAGGACACCTGCCAGAATGGCTTCCATTGTGGGGCGGACAGTTTTTTGTCTTCTTCTCCCCCATTTGGAACTTCGCCGATGCCTGTATCACCGTGGGTGTGGCTGTGATGGTGATCGGACAGAATACCTTTTTCTCCAAAGATGAATTGGAAAAAGCCTTCGGTTCAACCGCACCATCCAAACCCAGCGAGGATTCGGATTCTCCCCAATAATATCGCGAATTTTGGCTAATTTTGCAAGCCAAATCGCATGGAAACCAACCTAAACGAACAACAAGTCCTCCGTCGCCAATCGCTCGAACAACTCCGGGCATTGGGAATCGACCCTTACCCAGCAGCGCTCTACCCAGTGAACTGCTTGGCCGCTGATATCCGGTCGCACTACGCCGATAGCACAGAGGACGAGAAATGGAAACAGGTGGTTTTGGCCGGCCGATTGATGACACGACGCATCATGGGAAAAGCCGCTTTTGCCGATTTGCAAGACTCCAGCGGTCGTATGCAGATCTACGTCAACCGCGATGAAATTTGTCCGGACGAAAACAAAGACCTCTACAACACCGTCTTCAAAAAACTGTTAGACATCGGTGATATCATCGGGGTAAAAGGACATGTCTTTACCACCCAAACCGGTGAATTGTCTGTCCATGTAACCGAGCTAGTGCTGCTGTCGAAATGCCTCAACCCACTTCCCTTGCCCAAACAAGATGCAGAAGGTAATATTTACGACGCCTTTACTGATCCCGAGGCCCGCTACCGCATGCGTTACGTGGATTTGGTGGTAAATCCTCAATTCCGCGAAACCTTCATCAAACGCACCAAAGTCATCCAAAGTTTGCGCAATACGTTCAATGAAAGAGGGTACATGGAAGTGGAAACCCCCATCTTGCAAACCATCCACGGAGGTGCCGCAGCCCGTCCTTTCATGACCCACCACAATGCGCTCGACATCCCGCTTTACTTGCGCATTGCCAATGAATTATACCTCAAGCGATTGATCGTAGGTGGTTTTGATGGCGTCTATGAATTTGCCAAAAACTTCCGCAACGAAGGCATCGATAGAACTCACAACCCAGAATTTACGGCTTTGGAAATCTACGTGGCCTACAAAGACTATTACTGGATGATGGACTTCGTGGAAGAAATGTTGGAGCGATGTGCGATGGATGTCACCGGCAGTCACACGGTTACCCTCGGTGATAACCAAATTTCATTCGCCAAGCCCTATGCCCGTCTCACCATGGCCGAAGCCATCAAAAAGTATGGCAACATTGATATCGAAGGCAAAAGCGAAGCCGAATTGGGTGCCGAAGCCAAAAAATTGGGTTGCGAAGTCACCGCCCAAATGGGCGTGGCCAAGTTGATTGATGAAATCTTTGGGGCCTGCGCAGAGAAACACCTCATACAGCCCACATTCATTACCGACTACCCCATCGAGATGAGCCCGCTCACCAAAAAGCACCGCTCAAAACCCGGTTTGGTAGAACGTTTCGAACTGTTTGTCAACGGAAAAGAAATTGCCAACGCTTACACCGAGTTGAACGACCCCATCGATCAGCGTGAGCGATTTGAAGATCAACTCAAATTGGCTGCCCGCGGTGATGAAGAAGCCATGGCCTATGACCACGATTTCGTCAGGGCCTTGGAATATGCCATGCCCCCAACCAGCGGATTGGGTGTGGGTATAGACCGCCTTACCATGATGTTGACCAACCAACAAAGCATTCAGGAAGTCTTGTTCTTCCCGCAAATGCGTCCTGAAAAATTCGACTGATGTTTGAAATCGGGGACGATGAACGGAAGGTACTCCTGTGCCTAATTCACGCCGAAACCCCGCTTACAGTGGTGGAAGATACAGGCTTGGCCACAAACGTAGCCGTGGATATCATGCGCCAACTGCATCACTATCGATACATCAAAGCCATCGGTAGCAACAACCAGGTGATGAGCAACTTCGACGTTGATAAAATCCGTAAAACGCGATTTCAACTGACAGCCAAAGGATTTAATGAAATTAGTGGCGACACAAAACCTTTTGAGGGTTAGGCGTGTTTGTTATCTGCATGTAACCATTTCCGTGAGTTGTCCACCTACCTTGGCGGTTCTCGGGTGATTGATTATATTCGCAGTAGGCAAATCCGCATTAATAAATACCCATGTCCGAAACAGTAAAACTCATCGTAGAAGGAAAAGAATTTGAATTTCCAGTAATCACTGGAACAGAAGGTGAAAAAGCCATCGATATCAGCAAGTTACGCGACCTTACCGGTCATATCACCCTGGATATTGGATTTAAAAATACGGGCTCTACCAAAAGTGCCATTACCTTCCTCGATGGGGAAGAAGGCATCCTGCACCACCGTGGTTACTCCATTGAGGACCTCGCTGAGCATGCCTCGTTCCTAGAAGTTTCGTATTTGTTGTTGTATGGAAAATTGCCCAATGCTACCGAATATGCGGATTTCGAAAACGCCATCCGCGAGCACACATTGGCCAATGAAGGCCTTGAAGCCATGTTCAAAGCATTCCCTACAGGATCACATCCTATGGGACAGCTTTCTAGCATGGTGGCTGCGCTGGGTCTATACTATCCCAAAGCGTTGAATCCGCATCGCTCAGAGGAAGCCATCAACAGAACCATCATCCGATTGATGGCCAAAATGCCGACCATCTGTGCCATGATTTACAAAAAGCGCAATGGACATCCTACCGTGTATCCCAAGAATAGCCTCGATTACGTGGCCAATTACTTGAATATGACTTTCGGACAAGTAACCATGCCCGAATATGAGCCAGATCCCGTGTTGGTAAGCGCCATGAACAAATTGCTCATTTTGCACGCTGATCACGAACAAAACTGCAGCGCCAGCACCGTTCGTGTTGTGGGTAGTTCTCAATCCAACTTGTACAGCAGCATTTCTGCCGGTATCTCTGCCTTGTGGGGTCCCCTGCACGGCGGCGCCAACCAAGAAGTATTGGAAATGTTGGAGCAAATCCAAAACGACGGTGGAGATGTACAAAAGTGGATCAACAAAGCCAAAGACAAAAATGATCCTTTCCGCTTGATGGGATTCGGTCACCGCGTATACAAAAACTTCGACCCCCGCGCCAAAATCATCAAAAAAGCATGCGATGACGTATTGGCGAAATTGGGTGTGAACGATCCTGTATTGGAAATTGCCAAGCAACTCGAAGAAGCAGCCCTCACCGATTCTTACTTCGTTGAGCGCAAATTGTTCCCCAACGTGGATTTCTACTCTGGTATCATCTACCGCGCCATGGGATTCCCTACCGATTTCTTCACCGTGTTGTTCTCCATGGGTCGCCTCCCAGGTTGGATCAGCCAATGGCAAGAAATGCGCAAGGAAAAACAGCCCATCGCCCGTCCTCGCCAAATCTATACCGGCGAAACGCCCCGCGCTTATGTGCACATGAAAGACAGACCGTAATCGTTGAAACTTCTACAGTAATGATATCAGCCAGAGGCACCCAAAGGGTGCCTCTGGTCGTTTTACCCCCCCCCGAATTACTGCTAATTTCAATCATTCATCGACAAACGGCTCACTCGATTGTTACTACGACAACTACCTTTGCCACCGAAATGCCCCGCATCCTGTTGTTCCTTATGTTAAGTGCGTTTAGCACCCCTTTGTTATCGCAAAATTTCACCCTTTCTGGATACGTCAAAGATTCAAGCTCCCGCGAAACCATCGCCAAAGCACAAATCACCGTCGTCCTCTCCTCAAAGGCCAATACACCCACAGAACTTCGTTCTACCACAAACGGCTATGGATTTTACTCCATCACCGTGCCACAAGGAACCCACACGGTCATCGTATCGGCCCCCTCCTACGACGCCCTCACCACCACACTGACCATCAGTAACAACCTGGAGAACAACTTCTTCCTCAGCCCCAACATCGAAGGCATGGGTGCCGTCACCATTCGCTCCAAACGGAACAACAACGTAAAATCTCTCGACATCTCTACCCAGAGTATCAATGGACAAACCATCAAGAAAATACCCGCCTTCCTGGGTGAAGCCGACGTAATCAAAAGTATACAACTCCTGCCCGGTGTGACCACCGTGGGTGAAGGTGCCTCCGGATTCAACGTGCGTGGCGGCAGTATCGACCAAAACTTGGTGCTCATGGATGAAGCCCCCGTCTTCAACTCGGCCCACCTTTTCGGATTCTTCTCAATCTTCAACCCCGATGCCGTCAAAGATGTAGAACTCGTCAAAGGTGGTATTCCCGCCAATTATGGAGGACGCTTGAGTTCCACCCTCGATGTAAAATCCAAAGACGGAAACAAACGTAGCTATCAAGCCAACGGCGGTGTGGGTAGCATTTTTTCACGTCTTACCCTCGAAGGTCCGCTGGCAAAACCCGAATCTAAAAATCTCCTCAAGCCAAGAAAAACCCCCGCGAAATCTAGTTTTATGGTGTCGGGCCGACGTTCATACATCGATATATTGGCCAAGCCCTTTCTTCCAGAAAATCTCTCCGGTAGCCAATTTTACTTCTATGACCTCACCGCCAAAGCCAATTACAGCTATAAACGCGACAACATTTTCATCTCCACCTACATCGGTGATGACGTATTCAAAGCCGCGGGTTTATTCGGCGTGAAATGGGGTAACTCTACCGTCACAACCCGCTGGAACCACGTTTTTAATAAAAAACTGTTTTCCAACTTTACCTACTACTACAGTCGTTACCGGTACAACCTCGAGTTCATGAACCGCGATGTGACCTTCAATTGGAAAAGCAACATCGTGAATAACAGCGCAAAGGTCGACTTCAACTATTTCCTCAACCCAAAAAACACATTGGCCTTTGGCGGACAAGTGACCCATTACCGGTTTATTCCCGGTGAGGCCATTGCCACATCATCAACCCTCAACCTCAAGTTTGGTTTGCCCGATCGGTACGCCCTTGAAAATGCCATCTACATCTCCGATGATTGGAATGCCAACGGCAAATTCTCTATCCGTGCCGGTATCCGACTGAGTCAGTTCATGTATTTAGGACCAGGTAAAGTGTATTTGTTCAATAGAGAACCGGGCAAACAAGGCATACTAGATAGTATGTATTCTACCCAAAAGGGAGATGTTGTGGCCAATTATATCTATCCCGAACCCCGTTTGGGATTCAAATACCAACTCAGCAACAGCAGCTCTATCAAAGGAGGTTACAACCGCATGGTTCAAAATCTTCACTTGATTTCTAATACCGCCGCCTCAGTGCCATTCGATGTTTGGCAGCCTACCACCAACAACATCAAACCCGAAATTGCCGACCAAATAGCCCTCGGGTATTTCAAAAATTTCAATGGAAAACACGAATTTGAAACCAGCATCGAAGGATACTACAAAACACTTCAGAACCAAGTCGATTACATTGACGGAGCGAGCCTGCTTCTAAATGAGTTACTGGAAGCCGACCTATTGACTGGAATTGGTCGCGCCTATGGATTGGAAGCCTATGTGAAGAAGTCCTCTGGTGACCTTACCGGTTGGATCAGCTACACCCTCTCTCGCTCAGAGCGCAAAGTAGTGGGTATCAACAACGATGAATGGTACGCCAACCGTTTCGATCGATTGCACAATCTCTACATTGTTTCTCAGTACAAAATCAATGACAAATGGGAATGTGCCGCCAACTTCGTCTTCAGTACCGGTACCCCGGCCACCTTCTATACAGGTCAGTATACTGTGCAAGGGTACGTTGTGCCAGATGCTGGGTCCAATGCCCGAAACAATGTGCGCAATCCGGCCTATCATCGCCTCGACCTCAGTGTCACCTACCACCGAAAGAAAACCAAGCGATTCGAGAGCAACTGGGTCTTCTCTTGCTACAATGCCTACAACCGACGTAACCCCTTTAGCATTTATTTCGCCACCAATTACAAAGGACTTGGCCAAAACGAAGCCATCCGATACAGTGTCATCGGTAGTGCCATCCCCGCCATCTCTTACAACTTCAAATTCTAATGTTGACCTCCATGAAATCCTTTCGCATCAACTCCCCCCTGTATAGCCTCATCGCCATCGCCGTTCTGCTTTTCGCGACCGGTTGTGAAGACATTATTGAAGTTGAAGTCATCAACAAAAATCCCAAAATTGTGGTCGATGCCTTCGTCAACAATCAACTGGATACCCAAACCATCAAACTCACACGTTCCATCGGATACTTCGATTCCACCGGTTCGGAACCCGTCATTACCAACGCCCAAGTAGCCATCGTGGATCAATCGGCGAGCCTGCCAAAACTCTTCGTTTTTCAGCATACAAGCCAAGGCAAATACCAATTCGTACCCAATGCAAACAGCGGAGATACATTCGCGGTAGGACATGATTATGCCCTGCTCGTTGTGGTTGGACAAGATACCTTGGTGAGTTTTTCAAAGCTGAACCCCACCACCCACATCGATTCCCTGCGTCTGGTGGATGTTGTAGGCAACGGCCCCCCAATCAATACCACCGGAAACTACATCGAACTGATGGCCAAAGACCGCAAAGGACCTGGCGATTTCTATTGGATCAAAACATTTCGAAACGATTCTTTCCTCAATAAAATTGATCAGTTAAACGTGTCGGCCGACATGGGTAACACATCGAACGGACAAGATGGCGAACTCTTCATCTACCCCATCCGATACAATGGCGTCAACGATTTCTTCCGTTCCTACAAATCAGGGGAAACCGTGCGTGTTGAAATCCATTCCATCAATGCCGTTGCTTTTGCTTGGTTCAACCTGGTCATTAGCGAAAACCAAAATGGCGGCTTGTTTGCCACACCACCGGCCAACATTTTCACCAACATTGCCTCTATCAATCCCAACAAAAAACCAGCGCTGGGAGGGTTTTTCTGTATGAGTGCAGTCGCCTCAGCCTCCGTAAAAATTCCCTAACCGGGATTTTGTAATCGCTTAAGCCAACTCCTTCAGTCGATTGCGCAAGGCATCCAGCTCATCGCGCAGTCGCGCCGCCTCCATAAACTCCATGTCCTTGGCCGCCTTCATCATGTCTTTCTCCGTGCGAACAATCATCTTTTCAATGCCCGCTTTATCCATGTAAGCCACCACAGGGTCGGCCGCCATATTAATCCGAGAATCGGGCATGTTATACTGCGCCCCAGAACCCAGTTCCGCATCGCCATACTTGGCATCGGCCACCGAGGTTTGCTTGAAAATTTCGTCGGTGCTCTTCAACACCGTCTTGGGAACAATCCCGTGTGTCGTATTGTAAATTATCTGCTTTTCGCGGCGGCGCTCCGTCTCCTCAATGGTCTTCCGCATACTTTCAGTAATCTTATCAGCATACATGATCACCAAACCCCGATCGTTTCGCGCCGCCCGACCAATGGTTTGTACCAAGGCGGTCTGACTTCTTAAAAAGCCCTCTTTATCGGCATCCATGATCGCCACCAAACTCACTTCTGGCAAATCCAAACCCTCCCGCAACAAATTCACCCCAATCAACACATCAATCACACCCATCCGCAAATTCCGCAAAATCTCTACCCGGTCTAAAGTCTTCACCTCACTGTGAATGTAATCCACCTTCACCCCCAAACGCAACAAATATTTTGTCAACTCCTCCGCCATCCGCTTGGTCAATGTCGTCACCAACACCCTGTCTTTCATCTTGATGCGATTGTCTATCTCCTCGATCAAATCATCTACCTGATTGGCCAACGGACGGATGATAATCTGCGGATCCAACAATCCCGTAGGCCTGATCAACTGCTCCACCAACACCCCTTCACTTTGCTCTATCTCAAATTGCGCCGGCGTAGCACTCACATATACCGCCTGATTGACCACTTCGTAAAACTCTTCAAACTTCAACGGACGGTTATCCATGGCCGCAGGCAATCGGAATCCAAAATCCACCAGGTTTACTTTCCTGCTTCGATCACCCCCATACATAGCCCGAATTTGAGGAATCGATACGTGGCTCTCATCCACCACCAATAAAAAATCCTTCGGGAAATAATCCAATAAACAAAAGGGCCTGTCGCCCGGACCTCGACGATCAAAATAACGTGAATAGTTTTCAATGCCACTGCAATACCCCAACTCGCGAATCATCTCCAAATCAAAATTCACACGCTCTTCCAATCGCTTGGCCTCCAAAAACCGACCCTGCTCCCGGAAATACTCCATCTGCAAAACCAAGTCGTCCTGAATCTGATAAATGATGTCTTTCAGTCGATCGCGCGGACTCACATACAAATTCGCCGGATAAATCGCTACATCCTCATGCGATTCGATTTTCCGACCACTGCCCGGATCAAAACTGATGATTTCTTCAATTTCATCACCAAAAAATGAAACCCGATAAGCAAAATCGTTGTACGCCAAATGAACATCCACCGTATCGCCTTTTACCCGGAACGTGCCTCGGTTGAAATCGGCCGTGGTTCGGCTGTACAAACTCTCCACCAACTTGAATAAAAAGGTGTTGCGCGTGATCACCTGTCCCTTGCTGATGCGAATGATGGTATCCTCAAAATCGGAAGGGTTTCCCGCACCGTAAATGCAGCTGACACTCGCCACCACAATGATATCCCGCCTACCGCTCAACAAACTGGAAACCGTCTTCAAACGCAACTTCTCAATTTCATCGTTGATGTTCAAATCCTTCTCAATGAACGTGTTGGTTGTAGGAATATAGGCCTCTGGCTGATAGTAATCGTAGTAACTCACGAAATACTCCACCGCATTGTTGGGGAAAAACTGCTTAAACTCCCCATACAATTGAGATACCAACGTCTTGTTGTGACTCAAAACGAGCGTAGGTCGCTGTGTCTGGGCGATGACGTTCGCCATCGTAAAGGTTTTACCAGAACCCGTTACCCCCAACAAAGTTTGGGCCTTCACCCCCGTTTCCACACCCTCTACCAACTGTTTGATGGCCTGAGGCTGGTCCCCCGTAGGCTGAAATGGCGATATAAGTTCAAAGGCTGACACGAACAGACAAAGTTAGCACAGACAAACCATCAAAAGCCAATACCCCGATGATATAGTGCCAATTCAATTTTCCCTATCTTTGCAGTTGCATGCAAGAGGTAGCAAAACAACCCGCAGAAATGAGCAAAGAGGCGTTTGTGCAAGAAGTTCTGAACGATTATCGCATCGCTTTCGAGAGTCGCCAAGCCAGCCTAATCGGCAGGAAAGAAGTACTCACAGGCAAAGCCAAATTTGGCATCTTCGGTGATGGCAAAGAAATCGCCCAAATCGCCATGGCCAAAGTATTCCAGCCCGGTGATTGGCGCAGTGGTTACTACCGCGATCAAACTTTCATGTTTGCCAAAGGCATCAGCAGTGTTCATGCCTTCTTCGCTCAGCTGTATGCCATCCCCGATACGGAAAAAGAGCCCGCCAGCGGTGGTCGCTCCATGAACGGTCACTTCGCCACCCGACTGCTCGATGATCAAGGCAACTGGCTGCCCCAAAGCGACCGATTCAATAGCAGTGCGGATATTTCGCCAACGGCCGGACAAATGCCGAGGTTGTTGGGACTTGCGGTGGCATCAAAATTGTACCGTGAAAACCCCGACCTGCATGGCTTCACCCAGTTTTCAAACAAAGGAAACGAAATCGCCTTCGGAACCATCGGTAACGCCTCCTCCTCAGAAGGCATCTTCTGGGAAGTAATGAACGCCGCCTGCGTGATGCAAGTCCCCCTGCTCATGAGCTTGTGGGATGACGGCTATGGCATTTCCGTACCCGCCAAATACCAAACCGCCAAGGAAAATATCGCCGCCCTGATGCGCGGATTCCAAAGCAATGAGGAAGGGCAAGGCCTGGAACTGCTTACCGCCCGTGGATGGAATTACCCCGAATTGTGCAAAGTGTACAAGCAAGCGGCCGACATCTGTCGTGAAAAACACACCCCCGTACTGGTGCACGTCACCGAAGTTACCCAGCCACAAGGACACTCTACCTCAGGTAGCCACGAGCGATACAAGAGCAAAGAGCGCTTGGAATGGGAAACCGAATTCGATGGCATCGCCCAGATGCGACAGTGGATTATCACACAAAATATCGCCGATGAAGCCGCACTAAACGAACTGGAATCAACCGCCTTGCAAGCCGTCAAAGACGCCCAAAAGCAAGCGTGGACCGATTACCTGCAGCCCATCAAAACAGAGGTCAGCGAACTGATTGCCCTACTCAATCAATTGTCGGCCGCCGGATTATCGCCCGAATTGGCCGCCATCGCCCAATCCTTGAGTGAAGCAAAAGATCCCATTCGTCGCGACATGGGAACCGCCATTCACAAAGCATTGCGATTGACCGTCAATGCCAGTGCCGCGGCCCGCAAACCCCTGTTGGATTACCTCGATGCGTTCAACGCCATCAATGCAGAACGCTATAGCAGCCATGTTTACAGTCAGAGCGAATCCTCTGTATTCAACGTCCCCGAAGTACCAGCCCAATACACCGATGAAGTGGTGGATGGATACCAAGTGGTGCGCGCCTGCTTCGATGCCAATCTGGAGCGTGACCCCCGCGTTTTTGCCTTCGGTGAAGACGTTGGAAAAATTGGTGATGTGAACCAAGGTTTTTCGGGCATGCAAGAAAAATATGGCGAATTGCGCGTGACCGACAAAGGCATTCGTGAATGGAGTATTATCGGGGAAGGCATTGGTGCCGCCATGCGTGGCCTAAGACCCATCGCCGAAATTCAATACCTCGATTATTTGCTTTACGCTTTGGAGCCCATGAGCGATGACATCGCTACCATGCAGTATCGTACCAAAGGTGGACAGAAAACGCCAATCATCATTCGTACCCGTGGACACCGTTTGGAAGGCATTTGGCATTCCGGCAGTCCGATGGGCATGATCATCCACGCCGTTCGAGGTATGCACGTCTGCGTTCCACGCAACATGACGCAAGCGGCCGGTATGTACAATACTTTGTTGCGCTCCGATGAGCCAGCGCTGGTGGTAGAATGTCTGAACGGCTACCGCATCAAGGAAAAACTGCCCGCAAACATTGGGGAGTTTACCGTGCCGTTTGGTAAACCCGATGTGCTCAGATTCGGAGAAGACATCACCTTGGTTACCTATGGTTCTTGTTGCAGAATTGCCCAAGAAGCCTGCGATTTATTGGCCGATCACGGCATTCGTGTGGAGTTAATCGATGTGCAGACCTTGCTTCCTTTCGATATCCATCACAGCATCGTGGAAAGTTTGAAATCCACCAACCGAATCGTATTCCTCGATGAGGATGTACCCGGTGGAGCCACATCATTCATGATGCAACAAGTACTGGAAGAACAAGGCGGCTACCAATACCTCGATGCCAAACCCATCACCATCACTTCGCGCGAGCACAGACCTGCCTACGGTAGCGATGGAGACTACTTCAGCAAGCCCTCGGTGGACACCGTTTTCAGCACATTGTACCAGATGATGCATGAAAGCAACCCCGCCAAATGGCCCAGTTTGTTGTAAAAACGCGTATTTCTCGATGTAAATGACACACTCAACGCCCGAGTGTTGCTGAGTTCATTCCTTTTTGCCGAAATTCGCGGTGTCGTGAATCAACCTTCTCCAAATCTATTCAGACTTTCGGGTCTTGAACCCTTTACCCTAACCCGGGAAACCAATTTTGTCAACATTGGTGAACGTACCAACGTTACCGGAAGCCGTCAGTTTGCCAAAATGATTCTCGCCGGCGATTACAATCGCGGTTTGGATGTGGCCCGACAGCAAGTGGAGAACGGCGCACAGGTCATCGACGTGAATATGGACGAAGGCATGCTCGATGGCAAAGAAGCCATGGTCACCTTCCTCAATTTGATCGCCGCAGAGCCCGACATCTCTCGCGTTCCCATCATGATCGATTCCAGCAAATGGGAAGTCATTGAGGCCGGTTTGAAGTGCCTACAAGGAAAAGGCATTGTGAATTCCATCTCCCTCAAAGATGGGGAAGAGGCCTTCATTCAAAAAGCCAAACTCGTGCACCGCTATGGTGCCGCAGTGGTCGTAATGGCCTTTGATGAAACCGGACAAGCCGACAGTTACGAGCGAAAAATCGCCGTTTGTGAACGCAGTTATACGATTTTGAAGTCGATTGGATTCCCTGTCAACGACATCATCTTCGACCCAAACATCCTCACCGTGGCTACCGGAATCGACGAGCACAACAACTACGCCGTAGATTTCATCGAAGCCACCCGCTGGATCAAACAAAACCTGCCCGGTGCCAAAGTTTCGGGTGGGGTTTCCAACATCAGCTTCTCTTTCAGAGGAAATGATCGCGTGCGCGAAGCCATGCACTCGGCCTTCTTGTATCACGCCATCAAAGCGGGTTTGGATATGGGCATCGTGAATGCGGGAATGGTTGAAGTGTATGATGAAATCCCAAAGGAACTCCTTGAACACGTAGAAGATGTTTTATTAAATCGCAGAGCCGATGCCACAGAACGCTTGGTAACCCTGGCCGATCAATTCAAAGGCAAAAAAGAGGAACGCATTGAAGAAACCCAAGCTTGGCGTTTGGGCTCTGTTGAGGAGCGCCTGAGCCACAGCTTAATCAAAGGCATCACCGAGTTCATCGATGCAGATACAGAAGAAGCCTTCCAGAAATACCAAAACGCACTGGGCGTGATTGAAGGGCCGCTCATGGATGGTATGAACCACGTGGGCGATTTGTTTGGTGCCGGAAAAATGTTCCTGCCCCAAGTGGTCAAGAGTGCCCGTGTCATGAAAAAATCCGTGGCCTACCTTCAACCCTACCTCGAAGCGCAAAAAGCCCTAAACCCCAACGCCAAACCCCAAGGAAAAATCCTCATGGCTACGGTAAAAGGCGATGTGCACGACATCGGCAAAAACATCGTAGGCGTGGTGTTGGCTTGCAACAATTACGAAATCAAAGACATCGGGGTCATGGTTCCCGCCGATAAAATCCTCGATGAAGCCCAATCGTGGGGAGCCGATATCATCGGACTTTCAGGGTTGATTACCCCCAGCCTCGATGAAATGGTGCACGTGGCCAAAGAGATGAAACGCCGCGGTATGTCCACCCCACTCCTCATTGGCGGTGCCACCACTTCTCGCATTCATACAGCCGTAAAAATCGCGCCGGAATACAGTCACCCCATTGTGCATGTACTAGACGCCTCAAGATCGGTGCCTGTGGCCGGTAGCCTACTTGGTGAGGATACCAAAGAAGCCTTCGCCCAAAAAATTCAAGAAGAATATACCGCGTTGGCTGAAAATCACGCGAAACGACAGTCAACGAAAGATCTCATCACGCTAGAAGAAGCCATCGCCAACCGCTGGCAGCACGATGGTCAGGTGGTAGAGCCCAAAACCACCGGCATCCACACCGTGGAACTGCCATTGGCGGAGTTGGTTGACACCATCGACTGGACCCCCTTCTTTCAAACGTGGGAGCTCGCTGGACAATACCCAGCCATTTTGGAGGACCCCGTTGTAGGCGCAGAAGCCAAAAAATTACTGGCCGATGCACAATCCATGCTCCATGATCTGGTGAACAACGCTTCACTGAAAGCCCAAGGGGTATGGTATATTCTGCCCGCCAAAAAGTGGGGTGAGGATGTGGCTGTATACGCCACAAAGGCCAATGCAGAACAAGACAAAACAGGCGAAAATGCCCTTGAAACCTTCCATTTCCTGCGACAACAACGCAAGATGGCAGGGGGAATTCCCAACCTGTCTCTGTGCGATTTCATTGCCGACGACCAAGTGGATTACTTTGGCGGTTTTGCGGTAACCGCTGGCATCGGTCTGGAACCCATTGTAGCCCAATTTGAAGCGCAGCACGACGATTATCAATCGATCATGGCCAAAGCCTTGGCCGATCGTTTGGCTGAGAGCTTTGCAGAGAAATTACACCAGTTGGTGAGAACCCAATTCTGGGGCTACGCCCAAGAATCGGCATTGAGCAATGAAGATTTAATTCGTGAGAAGTACCAGGGCATCCGGCCTGCGCCCGGCTACCCAGCCTGCCCTGACCACACAGAAAAATCTGCGCTGTTCAACCTGCTCAAAGCACCAGAATCGGCCCAAATTACCCTCACAGAATCCATGGCCATGCTGCCCGCTGCCTCCGTCAGCGGCTGGTACTTCGCCCACCCCCAAAGTAAATATTTTGGATTGGGTAAAATCAACCGCGACCAAGTAGCCGATTACGCGAAAAGAAAAGGAATGGACATAGAAACAGCCGAACGCTGGCTCAGTCCGGTATTGGCCTATTAACCAACAGTTACTTTTTAAACGGGTTGCTGTAAGCGGGGTTCGTCAAGAAGGCGGAATCCGTCATGGTCAACAAAAAAGCTTTCAAATCAGCCTTTTGCTGGGCCGTCAATTTCAATTGTTTGTTGCCATGCGCCGCCATCATCGGACTGATCGTGGGCGACAAATAATTTACGTTATCACTGTAGTGATCAATGACTTCGTCCAACGTGGCAAATCGACCATCATGCATGTATGGACCGGTAACGGCAATGTTCAACAGACTCGGTGTTTTGAATAATCCCCTGTCTGCCGGATTACCCGTAATGGCACCGTACCCTTTATCGGTGAAATTGCCATCCAAACCATTGTTCGCAATACCGCCCATATCCGGGTTGTTTTGCTGAGCCAAGGCCCCACCATGACAGTGGAAACAATCTGTGCCGGTTGCGAGCCCGGTGACCATATCAAAATCCACCAAACCATTGAAGAGCAGCGCGCCTCGCTTTTCATTGTCGCTCAACAAACTGAACTTGCCAGGAAAGAAACCATTGAATCGACTATCCTTACTCACAAGCGTCAACAAGAATTGCTCCAAGGCCTTAGACATGTCAAAGACATTGGGCTTGCTGCCAAACGCCTTGTCGAAGTACTCCACATATCGGTCGGTTCTAGCCAATCGCTTCGCCAATAAAGGCAACGTCATGGCCATCTCATTGTGCGCCTGAATGGGCTCAAATACTTGCTCCCGCAAGGTGCTTTGTCGGGCATCCCAAAAGAATTTTCTGCTGTAAGCCAAATTGTATAACGAACTGGAATTTCGTCCCGTTTGCAGTCCGAAAATGCCCGTGCTGTATTTTTTTGGCTCAGCAAATGCGTACTCCTGTTTGTGACAACTGCCGCAAGAAATGCTGCTATCGTACGACAAAATGGGGTCGTAGAACAACATCCGTCCCAAATAAATGCCCTCTTGCGTAAAGGGATTGTCGGACGGCAACGGTGGCATTCCAAATTTTCCAACCGGAAAAATGGTGGTCGGATCTACGGGTGTCGGCGTATACACCGATGGCGTCTTATGTGATGGGTCGTTGGGATCCTTTTGGCAAGCAGCCAATCCCAACACCAACAATCCCAAAAAAATCCAGCCGCGTTTCATAGAAAAAATATTAAGGTGCAGGAATTTCAAAAGCAGAATTCACCTTCAAATTCTCCAATAATTTCTGCATCAATGCGGCTTCCTTTACCCCTTCAGAATGAGACACTGAACCTTTCTTCAATTCCATTCCTTGGTAATAGCGGTTGATGTGATAGTTGAACTGCACAGGGGTGGTTGCTTTGTCCTTCACCTCAAACGTAGCGGCACCCATCGATGCGCCCACGGGCACTTCAAAATTTCTTACCATGATGTCTGTTGCGGTGTGGAAACTCATACCCTTGGTGTATTTGTCGGTGAGACTGTCTTTGTAGTTTCCATCGATGGCCTGGAAAATATACCCACCGGCCCAGCCCCAGTGCATACCCGTCAAGTTTCCATTCAAAGGATGCTCAGCACCCCACTGATTGGGATCGCCGTGATTTACCGCAGAATCCAATCCCAACGTAAATCGCAATGCCTTGTATTTGCCTACGGGTACCTCATAGTTAAACTTGGTGCGTTGCTTCTTGAAATCAATCCATTGATAACCATCGCCCAACATCACTTCGGTTCCGTCTTCCTTCACCAAACGCAACTTAGACACGATCATGCCAAAATTGAAAAATTGAATGTACTCTTTCTGTGGGGAGGGTTGTTCGAACCAGCCCGACAAAAATGTCAAGGGTTGACCGTTCCATAAAGCAGAGAAATTCAGCTCCACCGCAGGCTTTCCTTCCGTTACGGGAGGAACGATTGGGGGATTCTCTTCGCAAGATTGCATTGAAAAAGCCATGATCGACATAGCCAAAATCCCTACCCATTGTTTCAATTGTTTCATGATTTAGTTTTTTATCAACTTATACGAATATACGAAATTTCCATCGTTAATCCTAAGGAAATAGGGGCCCGCCGACAATTCACCCAGGCTCACTGTCAATTGCTTAGTCACATTTCCTTTGGTATCTAGCTCTTTCACTTTTTGTCCTATTGCATCAAACACCTCCATCTGCACCGCCGATGGGTTTCGCGCATACAATACAAATACCCCCGACGTAGGGTTTGGATACAGGTCAAACGCATTCTCTTGCACTTGATTTAAATTCATGCCCCCAACACTCGCCTTGGCCAACAGCTTTACGTAAGGATCAAAAATCAGCGTATCGACCTCAAAATCCACCGCCAACTTCATCTCCGCCAAGCGTTGCTTTGGCTCCCACAACACCAACTTTTCCTTTCCCTCACCCTTTAACAAAAGGGGCACCCTCACATGCCAATAAGGCACGCTATTGTGCGATGGCGTTTGCTCACAAGTCAGTGTAACATTGCCACCCTTCTGCTTCCAATTAATTTTCAGATACGGGAAACCCTCACCGTAATACCACTGTTGAAAAAAGGTATCCAAATTCCGCCCACTTGCCTGCTCCATATACCATTCCAAATCGGCCGTTTTCGCAAAACCATGTTGGGTGTTTTTCCCATTGAGGTATTGTCTGCAACCCGCAAAAAACAACGAATCACCCAATTTGTCGCGCAACATATGCAATACCCAAGCCCCTTTGTTGTATGTCAATCTACCATTGAAAAGATTGCCCACGTTCAACGTATCCGTTGGAAAAACAGATCCCCCGTCATTGCCACAAATGTTGCTGCGCATGCCGCGCAGTTTGCCGTTGGCCTCCTCCAGCGACTTCAAATACTCGGTAGTCATCACCGTCAAATACGTCGCAAACCCCTCGTTCAACCACAAATCTTGCCATGTGCCGCAGGTCACCATATCACCAAACCATTGGTGCGCCAACTCATGCGCCATCAAATCATAAGAAAAATTCACCATGAAACTCATCGTCTGGTGCTCCATCCCGCCACCCCAAGTGAACTGGGCATGTCCGTACTTCTCCTTTTCAAACGGATACGGCACAAACAAACTGTCATATAAACGTATCATGGGAAGCACATCGCGGGTCTCGCGCTCCGCATCCGTCCTGAACTGCGGAAATACATAGTTCACCACAGGCAAGGGCTTTGACCTTCCAACCAACGGCGCGTATTGCGTGTACATGCTGTAATTCGTTACGGCGATCGCGACCAAATACGTGGCAATCGGGTACCGGTGCTGCCAAACCATCAAGCGCTGTGAATCTCCCAACACCTCATTGCGCGTGAGCAGTCCGTTGGAAGCCACCCGCATCGATGTATCCGTGTAAACCCAAACATCCAAACTGTCGATTTTATCGTGCAATGACTGCTTGCACGGCCACCAATATTGCGCACCATACGGCTCACTCAACGTGTGAACCACCGGTCCTTTCATGTGATTGTCGTGCACAAAATACCCAAAACCACCCCCGTTGGTTGGATTGCCCTGATAAACAATGCCCACCGAATCCCGCTCCTTGGCATTCCATCCGCCCACTTTGTACACATACAGCTGATTGCCGCTCCTGCGGAAATTCAAAGGCTGTCCGCCCGCCCCATAAACACGGTCTACTTGGAGGTTCGACGACAAATCAAATCCCACAGAATCCGTCTTCGCAACAACCGTAAAATGGGCCATCACATCCCCCTTAAAGTAGGCGCCCTTGATTGGATTTACCCACCATTTGCAACGATTGTAGTCGATCAAATAACCATGCTTTACGCCTGAATTATTACGTCGCGATAACTGCGATTGTACGTGCTGTCGCTCTTTACACACCAGCGCTTCAGACACCTCTTGTGCACCCAAAGGCAACATCAAAAAGCAACCCAAAAAGAATCCAATCCAATTTCGCATTAGACAAAGTTCCAACATCCATGGGGCCTAAACAACACTTGCTTAGGGAAAATGCACAACTCATGAACAAAACACCATCAGACCCCCATCCTCCCTTACTTTTGTACCCGTGAAATTCAAGTGGCTTCCCCTGTTCCTCATTATACTGCTCGGCTGCATATGGGGTAGTTCCTTCATCCTCATGAAACGAGGGTTGCTCGTCTTCACCCCCATTCAAGTGGCCGGGATGCGCCTATTTTTTGCCGGCATCTTCCTTACCCCTTGGGTGTATCGCTATTCACTGGGCTCAAAATCTACGGTGATCAACCCCAACACCAACACCCCGGAAAAACTGCTGAAACCCATCGATTACTTCTACCTATTTCTTACCGGATTCGTGGGAAACGCCATTCCCGCCTTTCTCTTTTCCACCGCCGGAACCCTCATCCCCAGCGGATTGTCGGGCATTCTCAACGCGTTCACCCCCATGTTTACACTGGTTGTAGGCACCCTGTTCTTCTCAAGTCCGCTGTCGCGCAATGGCTTCCTCGGCGTGATGGCCGGCATAATTGGTGCCGTATTCTTGCTGGGCCCATCGATGTTGGGACAAAAAGGCATGGAAATCCATCTCAGCGGTGCTTTCATGGCCCTCACAGCATCCGTACTGTATGGCTACAACATCAACCTCATCAAAACCAAATTGGCCCACATTCCGCCCATGGCCAAAACCGCTTACCCCTTTGTTTTCATGGGTATCTTGTACGCGTTTGTGCTTTGGAAAACCGATGCCATCGGACATTATGAACGCGCCAATATCAGCAGTCAATTCGTAGATTTTCTCCCCACCAATCAATTTGCCTTGCTCTGCTTGGTGATTTTAGGCGTTATCGGCTCGGCCATCTCCATGATGCTGTTCAATTACCTCATCGAACACACCACCGCGCTCGTGGCCTCCACCAATACCTTTGTGATTCCCATCGTTGCCGTGGCCTGGGGCCTCATCGATCAAGAACCCATCCGTTGGAACATGATCGTAGGACTTCTCCTCTCGCTCGTTGGGGTTTACTTAGTGATGAAAAAAGAGTAATTTCACTCACTGCAAAAAATAACCACCCCCTTCTATCTTTGTAAAAATTCGATACATGAATATCAATAAAATCCTCTCTGATTTAGGCATTGGAAATACCCTTGCTGCGGCAAGCACAGGTACCCAATGGATTCATTCTAGCCATACAACATCCAGAAATATCGTATCACCGGTTGATGGAAATACCATCACCACCGTACAGTATGCAGACACCCATACCTACAACCAAGTTATCGACACCGCCCATGCAGCGTTTCAAACTTGGCGTCATATGCCCGCTCCCAAACGCGGTGAAATCGTAAGGCAAATTGGGGAAGCCCTGCGCCAGCACAAAGCCAACCTCGGCGCCCTGGTGAGTTACGAAATGGGCAAAAGCCTGCAGGAAGGACTGGGAGAAGTGCAGGAAATGATCGACATCTGCGACTTTGCCGTTGGACTGAGCCGACAATTGCATGGACTTACCATGCACTCTGAACGCCCCAACCACCGCATGTATGAACAATGGCACCCCCTGGGTGTGGTTGGCATCATTAGTGCCTTCAACTTTCCTGTAGCCGTTTGGTCCTGGAACGCCATGCTCGCCGCCATTTGCGGAAATACCTGTGTTTGGAAGCCATCAGAGAAAACCCCCGCCAGCGCAGCAGCAGTGCAACACATCCTCCAAACCGTACTCAAAAACAACCAACTACCCGAAGGTATTTTCTGCCTCATACAAGGCGATCGCGAAATTGGAGAGGCCATGAGCCACGACCATCGCGTGCCCCTCATCAGCGCCACGGGTAGTACCCGCATGGGTAAACGTGTGGCCGAAGTGGTTGGACAACGATTGGGGAAATCCATCCTCGAGCTCGGTGGCAACAATGCCATCATCCTCACCCCCGAAGCCAACCTAGAAATGGCCATGGTTGCCATCGTATTTGGGGCTGTGGGCACGGCGGGACAGCGATGCACCACAACCCGTAGACTCATCGTACATGATAGCATTTACGAAACAGTAAAATCAAAACTGGTTTCGGTGTACCAACAACTGCGCATCGGAAATCCCTTGGATGAAAACAATCACGTGGGGCCACTGATCGATGCAGATGCTGTGAATGCCTACAACCAAGCCATTGAAAAATTGAAAGCCGAAGGCGGCCAAGTATTGTGTGGTGCAGAAGTACTCACAGGCGACCAGTACAGCAGCGGGTGCTATGTAAAACCCACCATTTGCGAGGCCAAAAACCACTTCCACATCGTTCAAGAAGAAACCTTCGCCCCCATTCTGTATTTGATGTCGTACAGCAACCTCAACGAAGCCATCCACATGCAAAACGATGTGAAACAAGGATTGTCGAGTGCCATCTTCACCAACAACCTACAAGAAGCCGAGCAATTTTTGAGCGCTTGGGGTTCTGATTGTGGTATCGCCAATGTAAACATCGGCACCTCCGGTGCCGAAATCGGTGGTGCGTTTGGCGGTGAAAAAGAAACCGGCGGCGGACGTGAAAGCGGTTCCGATGCCTGGAAAGCCTACATGCGCCGACAAACCAACACCATCAACTACGGAACATCCCTGCCCCTAGCCCAAGGCATTCGCTTCGATTTGTAATCTGTTTATTGAACTAGGCGCAATTAAAATTGCTGCCCAATGAAGAAGTGTACCTGCGTTGGCTTGCCACTCGTGGGTACCTGCTTGTAATCAAAGCCGTAAGCCCAATCCAATCCGATCAATCCAAACATCGGCATAAACAATCGTATACCTACCCCCGCTGAACGCTTCAACTGGAAAGGATTGTACTTGCTCATGCTCGACCAAGCATCGCCCGCCTCTGCAAATCCCAAAACGTATACCGTAGCTGCCTGACCTGTCGTAATCGCCTGTCGCAATTCCACCGTAAACTTGTTAAATATCGGCGCCCCGGTCTGTCCACCCATCGCTGTTCCAGAAATGGTGTAGTTATCATATCCACGCTGAGAAATAATCTCTGTGGCCGCAATATTATAACCAAAAATACCGGCACCTCCCACCTGGAATCGCTCGAAGAAAGTCAGCCCCAAATCCTTGTTGTAATAACCCAAGAATCCCATTCTCGCCTTGGCCATCAACACCGTCTTCTTGTAAATCGGCGTGTACCATTCCGCATCAAATTTCCATTTATGGAATTCTGCCCACTTGTACTTCTCATTCAAACTCAACTCCGAATAGTTCTTCTTCGATAGTAAAGAAATAGGCGGGGTGGCCTGTACCTGGAATGTAAAACTGCTACCCGATGTAGGATAGGTAGGATCGCTCACCGAACTCCGCGTGATGTTCATCTGGAACGAAGGATTGTAACTCAACCCATTGAAGCCCTTGGGGAATCCATAGAACCCACCATCCATGTTTTTCATGCGATACTCATTGAAAGAGAACCCGTATTGCATGTTAAAGAAGTCATCCGGCCATTTCAAACGCGCGCCATACATCGCCGTGAAACCCGTATTCATCAGGTACTGACGCGAAGGATCGTTGCGCTGTCTCCAGTTGAAACTATTGACCGTATGGAAAATACTCAAGCTCAAAGAATTGGGCTTCTTACCCCCAAACCAAGGCTCCGTGAATGAAAAAGTATAACCCTGATACGTTGCGCCGTTGCTCTGAGCACGCAAACTCAATTTCTGACCATCACCCGTGGGCACCGGACTCCACTGATCAGGATGAAACAACTTCTTGCGACTGAAATTATTCAGCATAATACCCGCCGTACCAATCAATGTAGGGGTTGTACTGTAGCCGTTTCCGCCCCAGCCACCACTCAATTCAATTTGGTCCGATGGCTTCTCCGCCACCGTGTAGTCTATATCCACCGTACCATCCTCGGGATTCGGCTTGGGATTCACACCCAAATGCTCAGGATCAAACAAGCCCAAAGCCCCCAAATCACGCATCGTTCTTTGAATGTCGCTCTTGGAAAACACATCGCCCGGCTTGGTTCGAATTTCTCGTTGAATTACGCGGTCCGATGTCTTCGTATTGCCCGACCAGCGTACGCTGCCAATGGTGGCTCGACTGCCCTCACTGATGCGGATTTCCATGTCGATGCTGTCGTTGATCACACCCACTTCCACCGGCATCATGTTGAAAAACAAATAGCCATCATCCATGTACAACGTTTGCACATCAAACCCACCCGGATTTTCAAACAAACGCTCACGCAACAAAGTCTGATTGAACAAATCGCCCGACTTAATACCCAAAATCGTATCCAAAGTTCCGTTGCGGAACTTCAAATTACCTTTCCATGTGATGTTTCGGTAGCGATACTGATGTCCCTCAAACAAGCGAATGTGCACCGCAATCCGATCCTCAGAAATCAACGCCACACTGTCGCTAATAATCCGAGCATCCCGATACCCCTTGCTCAAATACTTGTCGATGATGTGCTGACGCTCCTCGTCAAACTCCGATTCAATGTATTTTGATTTGGTCCAAAATTGCCACTTACCCTTCTTGCCCTTGATTTTCTTGATGCTCGCCCTCAATTCATCGTCCGCCAAATCCGCATTGCCATAAAATACAAACTCTTCTACCTTGACCTTCGCCCCTTTGTTGATGATAAAATCAAAGTTCTCGTATCCCACCATCACAATGGCGCTGTCCTTGGCATCACGCTTGTAAGCCTGCAAACGCTTCACCTCCACTTGGGCATTGTAATACCCCTTGTTTTGGTAATATTTGATCACCTTCTCCTTGCTGATGTTGATCAAATTCGGGGTGATGTACATGTTCTTGTGCAAACCCACCTCCTCTTTCAACGTCTTTTGCTGTGAATTCGTTAACCCCAAAAAACGGTGACCATTCAACCGCGGCTGCTCCTGCACCCGGAATTGAACCACCACTTGACCATCATCCGTAGGCTGAAAAAATACCTGGATATCGCTGAAATACTCCTGCTTCCACAAATTCTCAATGGCCTTGGAAATTTCTCTGCCAGGGACCTTGATTTTTTGTCCAATCGACAACCCCGAGTAAAAAATCACTTGCGATTTCAATACCGGCTTGCCATTGACCTCGGTCACCAACATGTTTTTGATGGTGTACTCCGCAGGTTCCACAAAGTCATAATTGACCATGGGTGCATTGCGATAAAAGCTGTCGGCCGTGCTAACCTGAGCCAACAAACCTTTCGCGAGCCATACGGCCAATGATATGATGATAAACCTTTTCAATTCTTATGCAATTTGCTCACTCGTTTTGCCAAATCTACGCTCCCGACCTTGATAATCGACGATTGCGCGATAAAAATCGTCCTTGGTAAAGTCCGGCCACAAAACAGGCGTGAAATACAACTCACTGTAGGCAATTTCCCACATCAAAAAATTACTGATGCGCTGTTCACCACTGCTACGAATCAACAAATCAGGATGGGGATATTGCGCCGTACTCAACGCCTTATTCAACACATCCTCATCGATTTCATCGGCCTTCAAAGTACCCGATTCTAACGATTTGGCTACCTTCTTTACCGCCTCAATAATATCCCACCTACCGCTGTAACTCAGCGCCAAAATCAAAGTGAGCCTGTCGTTTGCGGCGGTTTTTGCCTTGGTCTTGGTCAACTGGTCCTGACATTTAACCGGCAATTGCCCAATGTTTCCGATGGTTTCCAGACGAATGCCATTCTTCATCAGCGTGGGCAATTCATCCTCGATGGTACTCACCAATAACTCCATCAAGGCCGTAACCTCCTGTTGTGGACGGGTCCAGTTCTCCGTTGAAAACGCATACATCGTCAAGTACTTAACACCCAACTCAGCACCCGCTTCAATGGCCGCCCTTACTGCCTTTACGCCATGACGGTGACCAAAAATACGCATGTGTCCCTTTTGCTTGGCCCATCGACCATTGCCATCCATGATGATAGCCACATGTTGAGGTACCCGCTGTAAGTCAATCTGATATTGCGCAATTCTATCCGTCAAAGCCCTGCAAATTTACCGACAAACTTGCGGAGTAAACCTATATGAAAAGGTGAATCCTGCAAAATAATACCAATCTTTTAAGTGCGTATCGCCCCGCATCGTTCCTTTGGCGACAACACTCCCATTGGTTAACACCTGAGACTGTGCCCAATCAGCGGCTCCCTGACCCTGTTGCTCCTTGATGGTTTTATAGTCACCGTAGGATTTATAGGTATCATCCAAGTAGTCGGTATACGTCTTTCTAAACAACACCTCAAACCCCACAATCATTCCGCCCGCGTGCTGTTTGTTGCTCACCATACTCTTCACCCCAAACCCAATGGGTATCGCCGGTTGGATCTGACTATAGCGCTTGTTCTGCTGCTCCGTCCGCAAATCCCGCAAATTCACATCGCTTTTGTCGAGCCGATGCGGATCAAACCAAAACCCCGACAACCCCAACAAAAAATAGGGTGTGGTCAATCCATCGTTGATATTCGTACCAAACGGATGAAAATTGAATTCCACCAGGCTAGCCGCCTCAATCACCTTGGTTTGAAAATTGATGTTTTGATACTGCAGACCCACTACATCATCCGATGTGCCTTGAATCTGCAAATAAGAAACCTGATTCCGCAAACTGAAGTAACTGCTGAAATTGTACTTCTGATACAACGCACCCGACGGTTTGAAATGCTTCGTGTTCAGCCCACTGCTAAAATCGCCGTAATAGTTACTCATACCCACAGCCAAGCCCCACTCGTTGCGACCTGAAAAATATTTCTGCGCAACCAGCGTCGACGGTACAATCACCATCGCCATGGCCAAAACAATCCTGCGGAGTAGCGTCAAAATTAAAATTGGAAACAAACTGTCTTACCGCCCATGATTTTACGTGTGATGGTAAAATTCAAGAACATGTAATAATCGCTGCCCTTCATAGAACCCCTGGGGTTTCCCATATAAAAACGTTCGTATGGCAACCCCGTGTTGGGGTCGATCTGTTCAGAGCTTCTGTCCTTCATCGCCGCCGCCAAATATCCATTGGCACCACCCACAATTTGATCGTCCACATAGTCCAAACTCACGTCATCCAAGTAATCGGTAAAGGTCTTGCGCACACCAAACTCGATGCCGTAAGCCCAGTAATCATCCACCTGCTGCTTGAAACCCACACCCAAAGGAATAGATACCTGCGTGAGATTGTAACGCTTGCGATCATTGAACTTCGTGGTTTCCTGTCCTTCCGTACTCAACGTCTGCAACTCAATCCACTGCCCATCAAACTTAGCCAACTCTGGGTTGTGAACCAATGCACCAGTGGCATCGCGCAATCCATCCATATAATGAAACTGTGACTTTGGATTGAACTTGTAAACCCCGATTCCCGCAAACAAAAACGGGGTAAATGGACGTGATTTGGTAGATTCTTCATAGCCCAACAAATTCCATTCGCCAATGGCACTGAACTCCACGATATCGCTGCGGAAATTCAAATTGCGCTGCCCGCGGGTAATCTCTTTTGGATTGTCAGACAAATCCTTGTGCGTAAACGCCAAGTCATTCTTGAAATTCTGGTCGTTTCCGCTGATTTGACCGTATACCGCATTGCCACGCAACGTCAAAAAGTCGTTGTAATGGAATCGACAAATCAAACCACCCATCAAATGGGTTTCATTCATGGCAACACCTTTCGACAAATCACCCATGTAATTTGAGCCACCCAAGGTGAAACCCGCCTCGATGGGCTTGCCCTTAAATTTTTTCTTTGCTTGAGCGTTAGCCGATGCTACCGAGCCCATGGCAATGATGGCAAACAAAGTTATTTTCAAGTGTTTCATGAATGCAGTTTTTAGCAAATTTAAGCGCTAAACCTTGCTTTTCCTAAAAATGGGACAATCAACTCGCCAAAACCCCTAGTTTACAGGGGTTTACGTCCATAAAATGACACCTTATTTACGCGATTCCGTGAGGTAATAGACCCCCATCGTGACAAAATTTCTCAAAATTGGGATCACCGCAATCACACCCAACTGCCTCCTCGGCTTGATTCCAAACTTGTACTCGTAAATGGGATTGAACAAGTAAAATTTCTTCCCGCTGATGCCAAACTCCGACTGCCTACAAACCCGCAAGAACCGCTCGATGCTAATCCCCGTGCTCCGAATTTCTTCCATGGTCTTGATGCCATTGGGTTTTACGCCCAACAATTTCAACATACCGGGGTACAAACCACCTGGCAGTAAGTGGTAATAAGGCAATTTGGACGCCCACTTTTGTGGCAACACCTGCTGGTGACCTCCGTAAGGCATTTGCCATGGTGGAAAAGCGAAAAACACCCGACCGCCTGGCTTCAAAAACCGATGCAACTGCGGCATGAATCGCGCCTGATCGGGAATGTGCTCAATCACATCCTTCAAGATGATCAAGTCAAATTTGGTTCCCAAATCAACCTCCGGCACCACATCGTAAATGTCCTTGTTTAAGAATTGTACCCGACCTGCCAACAACTCCTCCCGCATGAATTCACGGGCAAATTCCAACCGACTCTCCTCCAACTCTATCCCCGTGCAAGCATAACCCAAATCTGTGAATGCTTTCAAAACGCCCGCCTCACCACAACCAATTTCCAACACTTGCATGTCGGCCGGAAACGACCAATTGTCCTTCAAAAAAGGGATAATATGACCCACCGTTACCTTGTGTGTCATATCGAAATAACGTCGTTTATCGCCGTGAAACTCGTACATATCGCTGTAATTGGTTTAAACTTCAAATATGCAGCAACTTTTCCGATTTCAACCGAAAATTCTCCCCGTTCGTCTGCATACTTTCCACCACATCAACTGAATTTACTTGTTCCTTGTATATTTGAATGATGCGAAAATTTGCTTTTCTATTGGTCACCGCGATCGCGGCAACATTTCAAGGATGCGGCCCCCTGGCCAACCTGCCACTGAGCGACTTGTCCCTGCCCACTGCCCAGCTTCCTCCCCTGCCGTCGCAACCAAAATTAAGCCAAGAAGAAGCCGGTTCAGGACTCAAAGAAGCCCTCATCAAAGGCGTTGGCTCCGGCACCGAGAAACTCCAACAAACCGGTGGATTTTCTCAAAATGCCCAGTACAAAATTCTTCTAACCCCAGAAATACAATCGCTGGAAAGCAAAATCAGAGGCAATAGCCTCCTCAATGCCGCCATCGGAAAAGAACTCGACAAAGCCATCGCCGCCATGAATCAAGGCGCGGAGATGGCCACCGCCAAAGCCATGCCGATATTCAAAAATGCCGTTCAACAAATGTCGTTCCGCGACGCCCTCAACATTCTCACCGGAGGCAACGGCGCCGCCACCCAATACCTCAAATCCAACACAACCACCGAATTAACCGCCGCCTTTCAACCTGAAATTAAAACAGCCCTCGAAACCGTGTCGATTTATCAGTATTGGACCCCCATCGTCAATACCATCAACCGCAACAAAAAAGTACTGGGCATCACCCAAGATGTTCAGCCCAACCTGGAATCTTACGTCACCGAAAAAACCTTGTTCGCCCTGTTCGCCGAAATCGAAACGCAAGAAAACCTCATTCGCAAAGATCCCGTCCAGCGCAGCAGCGACCTTCTGAAACGTGTCTTCGATTACGCAGACAACAAGCAAAATTCAAGCAATCCCTAACTCCACAACCCGTTGAAAGGCAATCGCCTCATAGCGCTTTTTCTGCTCCTTTGGCTACTGCCAAATGGGATGCGCGCGCAGGTGGCTACCCTCAACAAATTTGTAACAATCCAATACCAAGGCACCGAATTCAAAGCCGTACTGCAACAGTTTACCCAACAAACCGGACACGATTTCGCCTACAACAACCAATTACTGCCCAGCCAAAAACACATCCAAGTTCACTATCAAAACGTGAAGGCCGACAAAGCCCTCCGTGATTTTTTGCACCAATACGGCTTGGATTACCAACAAGCAGGCACCACACTCATCCTCCAGAAATGGTCGCCCAGTGTCATCCCAAAACAACACTACCTCTCGGGTAGAGTCGTCCAAGATTACACGGGGGAACGACTGGTAAAGGCCGTTGTTCAAATACCTGAAATTCAAGTGTTTACGCACACAGATGAGTTTGGTATTTTCAAAATTGCCCTGCCAGAAAAACCACAACCCACCGTCGATACCCTGCACCTTCAGATTTATTACCCGGGGTATGATCTGTATTTCGATACCCTATTCGGACAAAGAGACTATTTTCTCACCGCCAAACTGAATCCCACCGTAGAACGCATCGAAACCACCCTAATCCAAGGCAATAAAAACCAAAGTCGATTGGCGGTGGTACACGGTCAGTCCGATCAATTCTGTCTGTCCTCCGCCCGGCTGCAACAGATTCCCGCCCTACTCGGAGAAGGCGATGTGATGCGTGCACTAAGCCTTAACCCCGGCGTAGTCAGCGGTTCAGAAGGCATGTTGGGCATGTATGTTCGCGGCGGAGCCGCGGACCAAAACCTCGTCCTACTCGATGATGTTCCCGTCTTCAATGCCTATCACCTGTATGGCATCTTCGGTATTTTCAATGGCGACATCGTCAAAAGTGCCCAACTCAACCGAGGCACCCTCTCCCCCGAACACGGCGGACGATTGAGCAGCGTAGTTTCTGTGCAATCCGTAGATGGCAACGAAAATCAATGGTCTGGCAACCTCTCCATCGGAGCACTCACCAGCAAAGCCATGATCCAAGGCCCCCTATGGAAAAAACGAACCACCTTTGCCCTGGCTTTCAGAAGATCCAACTTCGACCTCCTCACACAAGCCATTGCCAATGCCGTTTTCAAAGACAGCAACAACATCAATCGATACAACTTTTGGGATGTTAACGCCAAAATTAACCACCGATTCAGCGAAAAAAGCAACCTCTCCCTCACCCTCTACCAAGGTCGTGATCGCGCCTTCTTCATCGATAGAAATTACGGGGAATCCACTGAAGTCAGCGTTTTCCAAAAAAGAGAACAAGGCAACCTCTGGGGCAACCAACTCGGTAGCCTAAGATGGCAGTATTTCTTCAACCGACGCATTCGTTTTACCGCAAAAACCCATTACACCAACTACGCGTTTACCCAGCACAACGACTATCATTACCGACTTCGCAGCGAAATCGACCCCAGCAAAAACAAAGACAATTTTACCAATTACAACCTCACCAACGGACTGCGAGATTTGGGAGCTGATGCCAAATTCGACATACAAATCTCGAAATATTTGGCCTTCAAAATTGGCGCCGGTTATGTTCAACATACGTTTACGCCCGGCGATCGATCCCTGGAAACCCAATTTGATTCTGTGTCGCGCACCTACCACTACAACGATAAAAAAGTCATAACCCCTGAACTCTTCTCCTTCGCCAACCTGGAATTTCACCACCCCAAATTCGGATACCTCGACCTCGGTTCCAGGGTATCCTACTTCGGCTTAGAAGACCAGCAGTTTTACATCCGTCCTGAGCCCAGGTTTAACTACCGATATCGCCTATCGCCCCAAGTCTGGTTGAAAGCCGCCGCCTCCCAAAACGTGCAGTTTTTTCATCAACTCAACAACCTCACCATGGGTCTACCCTCCGATCTCTGGGTGCCCTCCAATGCCCAATACGCCCCAGCCAAGGCCCGACAACTCTCCTTCGGCACCACGATCACAAAAACCCGCTACCAATGGAGCTTTGAGTACTTCCAAAAATCCTTTTACAATTTGCTCGAATACCGCGATAATGCAGCCTACATCACCAGCGCATTGAACTGGGAAAAAACTGTCACCCAAGGAACCGGCAATGCCCACGGTCTTGAATGCCTCGTTGAAAAACGCACCGGCAAACTTACCGGCTGGGCCAGTTACTCCCTGCTTTACAACAACCGACAATTCGCCGAACTCAACCAAGGGAAAATGTTCCCTTCGCGATACGATCGACGTCACAACTTCTACCTCGTTGGCATTTATAAATTGTCGCCCAAAGTGATCATCAGTGGCAGTTGGACCTTCAACACGGGGTTTGCCTACACCCTCCCCATCGGCGTATATCAATCCCCCACACCCAACGACCCCTTTGCCGAAATTTTTATCTACGGCGACAGAAACAACGCGCGCAGCAGAGACAACCATCGCCTTGATTTGTCAACGCAATACATCGTCAAACACAAACAATTCCAAGAGACTTGGTCGCTCGGAATCTACAATGCCTATAACCGACAAAATCCCTTTTTCATCACCTTTGCCTACGACAACCAAGGTCAACGCAAACTCACCCAACTGTCGCTCCTACCCATACTTCCCCACATCAATTATCAACTCTCTTTTTGATATCCCCAATTTCATATCGATGCTCAAACCTTAGCGCCTTTTACAAGGCAGGGTATGCGATGCGATGGCTCCTGCTATGCCTATTGGTGTCGGGATGCAGCAGGGAGGTGTTGGTTCCCCAACCCGATCAATCTGCCGTGGGTCCCGTAATAGAGTGTATCCTTCAAACCACCAGTACCCACAAAATTAGCTATTCGCGGGTCGCGGGTATCTCTGAGCCCTTCACGCCCCAAACCCAGGCCGACATTACCCTGCGCACAAACACCAACCGAAGCAAGTCGGCCGTCAACACCGCGGTTGGACAGTTCCTGATCAGTGACTTCATCCTAAACCCCAGAGACAGTTTTCAATTTGCCCTCACTTCTTTGCTTGATACCGTAGTTGTCATCGATGTGATGCCTTCATCCATCGCCTTTACCAGAACAGATACCGCAACGGAAGCCGTTGCCGGAATTGGTATCACCCAAACATTTACCGTGCAATTCCGCGACAGTGCCATCGATGAGAATTATTATCGCCTTTCAGCGCAACGACAGTTGAAGAAATACACATTGGATGCCAATGGAAAAGCCATCGATAGCAGCACGGAGTGGCAAATCATGAAAATTGATGGCAATGAAACCCCTTTTGTAAGAAACAATTTCAACAATTACACAGAGCAAGAAATCCTGTTTTCGGATGAGATTTTTAACGGCGTATTAAGCACGTTCCGATTTTACAATTTACTGCCCTTTTCCAACAGCAAAACAGAAAAAACGGTGGCCGTGAAAATCACCTTGGAAAATTTAAGCCCAGCACTCTACGAATACTACAACACCCGGGCTGAACACCTTTGGAGTCAAAAGTCTATCACCCAATTACCCGGACCGGTGCAGAGCAACATCCCCAAGGGTTACGGCGTTGTCGGCGCCGCCACAAAAGAGGAATGGACCATTTTCTACCCTTAATTCAAGCGAAAATGGGCCGTAATCACCGTAGGAGGCCTTACCATCAAACTGCTGGAAGAACCCAGCCTTAAACTGCCTTGAGACTCCATGCTCAACGACATCACCGGATTGATGATATACTCCACGCCAAAATGCATTTGACCCAATAAATTCACCTCGGTTTGAACAAAAATATTGGGGTTATCTGGATCCTGAAAAATCTCTAAACCACCCCCAATACCATAAAAATACAACCAACGATTGTTGATGGCTTTGCGCTTGTCGCGATCAATTCTAAATCCCAACCATTGTAATTCTTCTAAATCAGATAAATTGGCCCCCATCGAGATACGGTAGCCTTTACCCTGAGTGTATTTTCGGTAAGTAACGCCGTACATGTTCTGCTGTACCGGGATGGCGTTAAACGGTAACAACTGTTGAAGCAAATAAGACGTATTGAAGCCCATGTAACGGGGCTGATCTGCAACAGCCACATTGGCCAAAACCTTGGTCGTTGATGCCGGAGCGCGCTGAACCACCGTAATCGATTTCACCGGTGCCCCCGTATCCCAATCCTCCATTTGACCCTTGCCATGCAACGCCAAACTCAGACTACAGAAAAGTATGATCAGTGCCCTCATCGTTTAAAATTGAATGGATAAAAACAAAGCAATCGGCACCATCGGAATAACCGTAAATGTTTGCTTCGCCTCCAAGCTCGTTCTCACCCCATTCACGGAAAAGGAACGTTCCGTGTTTAACAATTGACCATACAATATGGATTCCGTATACAAATTGATACGATCGTGCAACTTCACCGCGATGCCCCCAAAACCACCCACACTACCACCGTATTCCTTGGCCTCTGTCACAATCAGTGTATTCGTGCCAAAACCATCGAACTGCAACGAAGTAGACGTACTGTTTCGCCAGATGCCGCGAGCATCAAACCCACCATAAGCATAAAATCCATAACCCAAATCCCGGCGCCACTCCCTTCCCACAACCAACGAAGCCCAGTTCTCTTCACTCGTACGCGTTACCTGTCCGCTGAACCCACCGCTGAAATCCTCCGTCTTTCTGCGAAATCCGTTAACACCCAAACGCCAGGCCGATACTCGATCCTTTTCATTGTACGAGATTTTTCTCACCATCAATAGATAAGGGTCGTCGTTCAAATTCCGACTCACATTGCCCGAAAACCGGGATAACGCCAACGTCACATTGCTAGTCAACTCCCATTTGGGAACAAAACCCGAAAAACTCACCAAGGATTTAATCGGACTCGCCACCGGATCAACCACCGCGTGCAACGTAGAATCCTGCGCCCGCAATCCTGCCGTCATCATAAACAAAGACAGAGACACAGCAAAAAGTTTCTTTTTCATACTAATCTTCTTTAGGTAAAACACGTATTTCCACTTCCTCCAAACGAGCCCCCTTTAAGGTTCGGATAACAAACTCAAAAGGCTCATGATGGATGATCTCTCCTACCGAAGGTATCCGCTCCGAGCAGAAAATAATAAATCCACCCAAAGTATTGTAATCCCCCTCGGGTATGTTTAAGTCGTACTTTTCATTGAGATAATCCACCTCCAAACGGGTACTAAACACAAAATGTCCCTCTCCCAACACCGTTTCTACCTTGTCCTCCACATCAAATTCATCCTCTATCTCCCCCACAATCTCTTCCAACACATCTTCCACACTCACCATGCCCGCCGTGCCCCCAAATTCATCCACCACCACCGCCAAACTGCGCTTCTCTTGCATAAAATTGCGCAACATGTCATGCGCCTGTAAACTCTCGTTCACTATCAACACAGAACGAAGCACGTCTTGAATTCGCTGCGGACGGTGAAACAAATCACTGTGATGCACAAACCCAATGATGTGGTCCATGTTCTCTTTGTAAATCAAAATTTTGGAATGAGCGGTCTCCACAAATTTTTCGCGTAACTCGGCCACCGTTGCATTCACATCCACACCCACCAACTCCGTTCGGTGTACCATAAAATCACGCACCTTCGCATCGCTAAAGTCCAAAGCATTCCGAAATACCTCCGTGTCAATCTCCACCGTATCTACATTCCCAGCATTTTCCAATGAAGCAATGTAATTGTCCAAATCCACCTTCGAAAAAACCGGGGTGTGCTCAGAAATTCGGGTCTTCGTAAATACCCGCAACAGAAACGACGATATCCCCTTCACCACCTGAATCAACGGCCACATGACAACATGAGCCATCCGAAATATCCCTATCAACCCAAAAATCAATCGATCTGCATACAATTTGAAGAACGTCTTTGGCAAATACTCCGCCACCACCAGTACAACCATCGTGCTGCTCAACGTGATCATCAGAAACTTCACCCACTCCCGCTGCATCCAAGTAATGTGCGCAAATGAATCATCCAATATCTCCCCCATGTAAATACCATACACCACCAATCCCAAATTGTTCCCCACCAACACCGTGCTGATAAAATCACTCGGGTTCTTTACATATTTCGAAAGCCACTTACCACCCCCCAAATTCTCCTTGCTCCGGAGCTCAATGCGTAAGCGCGAGGCCGACAAAAAAGCAATTTCCATCCCAGAGAAAAAGGCAATCACTACCATACACAACGCCACAATCAACCAAGCGTTTGGACTCACTGCCAACAACGTCAATACCGAGGGAGGTTCTATCATACTATCACAAAGATACCTCCGAAAATATGGCAAAAATCGCAACAACCAAATTTCGTGTTGTAAGCAGCGCGTATCTTTGTAGCATGATACGTGTTGGTATTATCGGTGGCGGCCAATTGGGCATGATGACAATCGAAGCGAAATACCCCAGCCTGCCTGTGGAATTTACTGTATTAGAACAATCTCAAGACTGCCCCGCTGCACCCATCGCCAACCACTTCATTCAAGGAAGTCTCCAAAACGACACCGACATTCGTAACCTCGCCAACCAAACAGATGTTGTTACCTGGGAAATCGAACACATCAACGTTGATACCCTCGTACAACTCGAAAAAGAAGGCAAAACCATCATACCCAAACCCGCTGTTCTTCAAATCATTCAAGACAAAGGACTACAAAAACAGTTCTTCGCCCAGCACAACATCCCCACTGCGCCCTTCGCCCTCTGCAATACCGCAGATATTACCCAAGAACTCCTCAGCCAATTCCCCGGTGATACCGTTGTAGTGAAAACCCGTAAAGGCGGTTACGACGGAAAAGGAGTGGCCATCCTCAGCAAATCAGAGGCACTCAACAACAACCCCTTCCAAGGCGACATACTCATCGAGTCCTTTGTACCCAATGCCCTGGAAATTGCCGTCATCGTAGCCATCGCCCAAGATGGTGACTTCGCCGTCTACCCAGCCATTGAAATGTATTTTAACCCCCAAAGCAATTTGGTGGAATTCCTCTTCTCACCCGCCAGAATTTCTCGCGAATTGGAGGAAAAAATTCAGACTATCGGACGTCAATGTGTCCAAAAACTCAATTCTCCCGGGCTGTTCGCCGTAGAACTCTTCCTCACCGAAAATCAAGAAATTTGGGTCAACGAAATCGCACCGCGACCTCATAACAGCGGACATCATACCATTGAAGGTTCCCACTGCAGTCAGTTTGAACAATTCTTGCGCATCCTCGCGGGCGCGCCCCTGGGTGATCCATCCCTGATTCAACCCTCAGCCATGATTAACATCGTTGGACCTGCCCACGTTTCTGGCAACTACCAGCTGGCCAACGAATCAGCCCTCACCCAAGATGGCGACGTTTTCATTCACATGTACCGAAAATCAGAAACACGTCCCAACCGAAAACTCGGACATGCCACCGTTGTTGCTCCATCCCTCGAAGCCTTGCTCGAACGGGCCGAAGCCATAAAAAATCAACTCGAAATCATCGCGAAATAAACAGGCAACGCAGCGCCCACGTCACCCTTTCGCCCCATCAAACAGTGAGAATTTCTTTCTCCTTACCCTCAAATAAATCGTCGGTCTTCTTGATATAACCATCAATTAACTTCTGAACGCGCTCCTCACCCGTCTTCGCATCATCTTCACTCAAACCGTCTTTCTGTAACTTTTTGATGCGCTCATTGGCGTCCTTGCGATAGTTCCGAATACCGATTTTGGAATTCTCCGCTTCCGATTTTGCCCGCTTAACCAACTCTTTCCTGCGCTCCTCCGTTACGGGGGGAATGCTGATGCGTATCATCTCGCCATCGTTCTGAGGCGCAAAACCCAAATTGGAATTGATGATGGCCGTTTCAATGGGTCTGATCAATCCCTTATCCCATGGCTGAATGGCCAACGTCCGTGAATCGGGTGTGTTTACGTTCGCTACCTGCGCCAATGGCGTCAAGGCTCCATAATATTCTACCATCACACTCTCCAACATGGCTGGACTCGCCTTGCCCGCACGGATGCGCGAAAATTCAGTAGCCGTATGCTGTAAGTTTTTTTCCAATTGCTCCTGCAACTGCGATATCACATCGTTCAAAGTGCTCATATCAGTTTATTCAGCGAATTTACAATTTATTCTGTGCGATTTCCAAGCCATCAATAAGCCCGTTCCTTCCTTCCTTCCATGTAGTAGACATAGGATCGATTGGCCACCTGATTTCCACCCGGAGTAGGGTAGTTACCCGTAAAATACCAATCGCCGCGGTCGCCCGGACATGCCTCATGCAAGTTTTCGACCGATTGGAACAAAATATCAAATTCCGCTTTCAAGTCAACAGGCTTTAACATCTCCGCGATTTTTTTACTTACCTCCGCATCCGTCAAAGGCGCATAAATATCTTGCACCACACATCGCTGTGCCGATGCCGGTTTTGCCAACTCTGCCTTGGCCGCCTGATAGGCCTCCTCTAAAACATGCGATAAACCCTTTTCTTTCAATAGCTCAACCGCCGCGGCAAAAGCCGCAAAATCTCCCATCTTGCTCATATCTATGCCATAGCAGTCTGGATATCGAATCTGCGGAGCCGAACTCACCATGATGATTCGCTTGGGCTCCAATCGATCCAAAATTCTCAGAATGCTGCGCTTCAACGTGGTGCCACGAACCACACTGTCGTCCATAATGACCAATGTATCGTTCCAACTCTTGACCACCCCATACGTAATGTCATACACATGCCCCACCAAATCATCCCGATCCGAATCGTTGGTGATAAACGTACGCATTTTCACATCCTTCACCAATATCTTCTCCCGTCTCGGACGCCAGCTCAAAATTTCTTTCACCTTCTCAGGCTCATTCTGAACATCGATTTTCGACAAGGCCTCTGCTTGCAACTCCCTACGGATTTCGTGAATACCATCAATCAAACCATAAAAACTCGTCGCCGCCGTATTCGGTACATAACTAAATACCGTATTCACCAAATCATTCCCCAACAAATCCATCACCGGCTTGGCCAACAATCGACCCAACTCCTTGCGCTCATGGTAAATCGCCTGGTCATTGCCCCTGCTGAAGTAAATGCGCTCAAAACTGCAGCTCATCCGTTCCGTGGGCTCCAAAATATTGACCTCCTCCACATGGCCACTCTTACGCACCAACAAAGCATTGCCCGGACCCAATTCCTGCACGTCCTCAGGATAAATGTTGAACGCCGTTTGTATCGCCGCGCGCTCACTCGCCACCACAACCACTTCATCGTCGATGTAGTAGTGCGAAGGACGTATCCCCGCCGGATCGCGTATGATAAACGCATCGCCGTGACCCAACATGCCAATCATATTATACCCGCCATCCACGTTTTTGAAACTGCGCTTCAAAATGTTGGTCAACGATATTTCCTCTTTGATTTTTTCGGTGATTTCCAAGTTGGTGAACCCTTGCGACTTCAAAACACCAAACAAACGCTGGTTTTCTTCATCGATGAAATGACCAATCTTCTCCAACATCAACACGTTATCGCTCTTCTCCTTGGGCTGCTGTCCCAATTCAATCAGCGCATTGAACAATTCATCCGTATTGGTAATGTTGTAATTTCCCGCCAACATCAAGTTGCGCGCCATCCAGTTGTTCTGACGCAAAAAGGGATGTATGTTCTCAATGCTGTTCCCACCGTATGTGCCGTAGCGCAGATGTCCCAAAAGCATTTCACCCGCATATGGATAGTGCTTTCTCAAGTAATCAGCGTCTTTGCGATACTCCTCAGGAATCTCATTCAATGCCGCCCCAACCTCCTCAAAAATGTCCGTTAACGCGGTTTTACTCGCACTGCGCTTTCTCGCCAAGTAACGAGCACCGTAATCGGGATCCAATTTCACCACACCCATTCCTGCACCGTCCTGTCCTCGATTCAACTGCTTGGTCATCAGATACTGCAGTTTAGTCAAGCCGTACCAAAAGGTGCCGTACTTTTCCTGGTAATACTCCAACGGTTTTCTCAACCGAATGAAAGCAACACCACATTCATGTTTTATCGCGTCACTCATGGAAATTGTAGGGCAAAGTTACATGATTCGGGGCGATGAACTTTTAGTAAAAATCGCAAAAATTGAGTGTGTGTACCTTCGATATGACGATTGACAGGAAAAAATGCCATGCAAAGATTTACTTTTGTGTTGTGACCAAGTTAATTTGGCCAACAGAAATACCAACAAACCATGGAAATCCGCAAGCCTTTTAATCTCCAAACCTGGATTGCCGAGAACAGGCATCTGCTTAAACCCCCCGTCGCCAACAAAAACCTATACCCCGAAGGCACCGATTATATCGTGATGATCGTGGGTGGGCCCAACGCGCGGCGCGACTACCACTACAACGAAACGGAAGAACTTTTCTACCAACTCGAAGGGGAAATCACGATTAAAACACAGCAAAATGGCCAACGGGTGGATGTGAAATTGGGCCCCGGGGATATGTTTCTTCTTCCCCCGGGTGTACCGCATAGCCCCGGAAGAACCGAAGGTTCCATCGGACTGGTCATTGAAAGAGTGCGCGCCGGCAAAGGATTCAAAGATGGATTGCTGTGGTTCTGCGACAAGTGTAACAACAAATTACACGAAGCCTACTTCGAGCTCAACAACATCGAAACCGACTTCCTTACCCACTTCAATCACTACTACGATTCCGAAGATTTACGTACTTGCAAAACCTGCGGAGAAGTGATGCCCAAGCCGTAAGGCCCTTATTTTTCAAGCCCCAACAAGGACAAACCCTCTTCAAAAGAATGAGGTTGATAGCCCAGGGTGCTGACCGCTTTGGTGATGTCTAATCCCGTGATGGGCGGACGTTTTGCCGGCTGATTTAACGTGCTGCTGTCTACCCGGTTTATGCAGTCCATGGAATAGCCATAAAACCGCGCCACGCGTTCTACCAGTTCAATCACACTCATGTAATCCTTGCCCGCAATGTTATAAATGCCCTGAGCCCGCTGCGCGGCCGCCAAAAAACAGCCCATGGCCAAATCCTCCGCCAACGTGGGTGTGCGGAACTGATCTGTGACCACATTGGCCGACTTCTGTTGTTTCAACGTGCCATGCGCCCACAACACAATGTTGGTTCTGCTCATGTCCGCCACCTTTCCGTACACCAAAACCGTACGCAAAATGCTGTAACTGTTGGCGAATTCTATCACGCGCTTCTCCCCCTCCAACTTGCTCCAGCCATAATAGCTCAAGGGATTCACCGCGTCTTCCTCCTTGTACATCGGTTTGGTGCCATCGAAAATGAAATCGGTACTCACATGCACCAAATGAAATCCCAATTTCGTACTCAACCGAGCCAGATTTTCTACCGCCGTTACATTCAATGCCACACATTCATCGCGTTTAAACTCACAATCATCGACTTGTGTCATAGCCGCCGTGTGAATCACCACATCCGGCAATTCTCGCATCAACAACTGCTCAACACCCTCAGAATCGGTGATATCCAACGTCTGATACCGATACCCTTCCAACACCGGATGTCGATTGCCCCCCGCCCCCGTGGCCAACAAATCCCAATCGGGCTGCTGTAAAAATAAATCCGTAAGCTTCTGTCCCAACAACCCATTGCTACCCGTTACCAATACCTTCGTTTTGTTTGTCATGGCGATAAATCCACACAAAAATCTAACTTCCCATCCCAACCACCAAACCCGATTACCCACAGAAACTCGGGAATTAGCCGTATTTTTGTAGTATGAAATTGGTCACCTTCAAAACCGATGGTCAACCCCAAACTGGGATCTTGGTAAATGCCAACATCTATCCCCTTCACACCATTCAGCCCGCCATCGCCAACAACATGCGCGATATGCTCAATGATTGGGAAAATCAAAGCGCCCTCGCCAAAGCCGTTGAGGCAGAAATTCTAGGCGGGCATCATAGCCACCTGGCTGTGCCCTGCTCAGACGATATTTTGTTGGCCCCCGTGCCACAACCCACCAGCTGCAGAGATGGTTACGCCTTCCGTCAACACGTGGCCGCCGCCAGAAGAAATCGCGGCGTTCCCATGATCCCCGAATTCGATCAATACCCCATTTTCTACTTTACCAACCACAACGCCATCCAAGGTCCCGGAGAAATCCCCTGCATGCCCGACCACTTCGAAAAATTGGATTTCGAACTCGAAGCAGCCGTTGTGCTAGGTAAACACGGCAGAAACGTAAAAGCCGAAGACGCCGACCAATACATCGCAGGGTATATGATCATGAACGACATGAGTGCCAGACGTCTCCAAATGGAAGAGATGTTGCTCAACCTCGGTCCCGCCAAAGGCAAAGATTTTAGCACCGTCATCGGCCCCTGGCTCGTTACCCCCGATGAACTTGAGCCCTATAAAGTTGCTGCAAAACCCGGACACATTGGCCACGCCTACAACCTCAACATGAAATGCTGGGTGAATGGCATCCAAGTGAGCGAAGGAAGCGTGGGCGACATGGATTGGACCTTCGCCGAGATCATTGAGCGATGCGCCTATGGCGCCGACATCTTCCCTGGCGATGTAATCGGCAGTGGAACCGTAGGTACAGGTTGCTTCCTCGAATTGAACGGCACAGGCAAACTCAACAACCCCCAATACCCTGAGCAGTGGCTTCAACCTGGCGATGTTGTTGAAATGGAAATCACCGGCCTCGGTCACCTCAGCAATACCATCGTTTCAGAAAACAGTGATTTTAGCATTCTTGCCCTCAAAAAATTGCCCACAGAAAACGCGTAACCCCATATCCTGACACCCAAATCAATTGCTTTAAACAATGAGACGCAATCACGAAATCGACTACCGCATCTTCGGTGAAGAAATGCAATGTGTGGAAATTGAACTCGATCCCCAAGAAACCGTCATGGCCGAAAGTGGAAGCTTCATGTTCATGGATGATGGCATCGAAATGGAAACCATCTTTGGCGATGGCAGTCAGCAAAACGGCGGAATTTTAGGCAAACTCATGGGTGCCGGTAAACGTCTCCTCACCGGTGAATCGCTCTTCATGACGGCCTTTACAAACATGGGCTACAACAAAGCCCGCGTTACTTTCGCCGGTCCCTACGCTGGAAAAATCATGCCCCTCGATTTACAACAACTCGGTGGCAAAGTCATCTGTCAGAAAGATAGCTACCTCTGCGCCGCCAAAGGCGTGAGTGTTGGCATAGAATTCCAACGCAAATTGGGCACAGGACTTTTCGGTGGTGAAGGATTCATCATGCAAAAATTGGAAGGCGATGGCCTTGCCTTTGTTCATGCGGGTGGACATGTGATGGAAAAAGAATTGCGTGCCGGAGAAACCCTGCGCATCGACACCGGTTGCATCGTAGCCTTTACCGCTGGTATCGATTATGATATCCAAATGGTACGCGGTGTAAAAAACGCCCTTTTCGGTGGTGAAGGCTTGTTCTTCGCCGTGCTAAGAGGCCCCGGAAAAGTATGGCTGCAAAGCTTACCCGTTTCACGTCTCGCCGGAAAAATCCTCAGCTATGGCACACCTGGCGGTAGAAGAGAAGAAGGCAGCATCCTCGGCGGCCTGGGCAACATCCTAGACGGCGACGGTTTTTAATTGAACCAATACACCCATTTGGCAGCCAACGTTCTAAACGATGGACCCAAATAGGCCGTGCGGTTCGGTAACACCGACTGAAACTGGTCGTAATTCTGACTAAATACCAAAAAGAAATCGCTCATCGGGCGATACCTCCACTGGAATCTCAAATTCACATTCATCTTCTCAGATTGGGTATTGTACTGCACAAATCCCGTGATGTATTTTGTGGTACTCAGGCTGTATTCAGCTCTAAAACCCAACAAGTTAATTTTCGATACACCCAAGCTGTCTGGCAACTTCACATTGATATGATTCCAATTTGCAGAAAGCAATAATTTTGGGAGTTTCAACTTACCAATTCTTGGTGCTCGATAATTGATATTTCCGTTAAATTCGGTTTTGATTCCCTGAAAATAACCACCATAAATCACTTCACAAAAGGCACTCAAACGCTTTCTACTATTTGTTGTAAACTCAGGATGAATGGCAATCCACTGATATTTACCCAAAAAATATTGTTTCTTATTTAATGGGTCAAATGGTAAAAACAAATTGTAATAATTGTGGTCCACACTGAAATGGAAAATTGCACTTTTCTGAAAAACTACATCATAACCCAATTCACTGGTCGACTCAGTAACGCCAAAAACGCTATCGTAATAACTGCTGTTGTAAATGGACAAACCGTGACTATTGATGACCTTATTTTTGGGATACCATGTATAACCTAAATTGGGCTCCAAACGCCAATAATCATACTTAATCACCTTGCCCGAAATAGGATCGAAATTGTCCGTCCTGGGCACAAAACCCGTCCTAGCCACAAACTGCTTACTCACATACTCGTGGTTCCACATCGCCATCCAGTGAAGTGATTTATATCTTAGCCATGTGGCATGGGCATAGCCCGCATCCCCACGCAAACCGGGATACAACGATTTCTGCACAAAGGCCTTACCCGCCCACAAATTGCTTTTCGTGAGCAAATTGAACTCCGTACCCAACACAGAATTGTAATCACCAGACTGAGCCATCTTTCCCTGCCTGTCTACATAATTCACCAAAGTATTCAATCGCTGGTCGTGCACCGCAATCATCGCCACATTGCTCGCCGCAAAAACCTTTTTCTGTAGGGCAAAAACCGAATAATTCGTGGCCGGAATCACACCCCCACTACCCACCAAATCCTGCGACTGGGTGGTGATATTCATCAATCCCAAACGCACATTGCTGCCAATCTTGCCCGACATCCTTACACCACCTAAAATGGGCACCGGACCCTGACTTCCCAACCCAATTCTACGAGAAAAAAACGGCCTAATCTGTCGAAACCCAAAACTCGCAAACAAATCACTGTTCTCAATGAAAAATTGCCTGCGCTCCGGAAAAAACAAACTATACCGCGTCAAATTCACCTGCTGAACATCTACATCTACTTGGGCAAAGTCCGGGTTGACCGTTACATCCAAATTCAAACTTCGGCTCAACGCCACCTTGGCATCAAACCCAATCTTCGGCGTTGCCGTTACGGGATCCGACAAATCCGTCCTCGTGCCCGATTTGCCCTGCTGTCCAATCCCACTCACATAAGGTATAAACACCACATTCCGGTTTTTCTTCACCATCTCCAAAGAAGCGCCTGCCATCTCAGCCCGGGAATTATTGAAAACCAACGAATCACAAAACACCAAAGAGCTGATGTTGAAATTGCGGGGCACCCTCGCGTACGAAGACACTTCGTTGTTCTTAAAGTCGAATCGCGCCACGTTAAAACGCCACATCTTCTGCTGTGGATTGAATCGCAAACTGTTGAATGGTATCGCCACCTCCGCCACCCAATAGTCTCCGTAGCGCTGCGTGGCTGAGTACCATACCTGATCCCAAGCCGTTGTCACGCCAAAGCCTCCCCCGTTTTCCACCGATCCCTCTCGCTGAGAATTGAACGGCGTTACCCCAAAAGAAAATCCATTCTGTCCATCGTTAAACGGACTCAAGGTCCATACCACCGCGTCTGTGTTGGTGACACTAAAATCGCGCTTTAAACTCTGTATCACATAGGGTTTCTCCGGATGTCGATTTTCACAAATGAACACCGCATACAAGAATTTTTCATCAAAGGCCATCGCAAACCGCGTCTGTGTCTCAGAACGCGAAGTATCGTAAGGATATTGCTGAATAAACCGATCGATGGATTCATCACCCTGCCAAATGAAAGCACCCTTTGCATCCGTCTTGTAGCCCAACGTTGAAGCATTGCGCCAAACCGCCTCACCCAACACACCATCCACCACAACCGGTTCAGGCGTAAATTCACAAACAGAAGCCCGCTGCGACCATAAAGCGCTTTGAAAACCAAACAACCCAACAAACAGCAACAGACGTTTCATCAGTCAGCCCCGGCAATGTTGCGCTTCTGAGCAATGGTAAACGAATTCAACTTGGCGTAATACGTTTTGCGTTTGGCAGGCACATAAAACTTAAGCAAAGTTCCCACCTTCAACTGATTGCTATGCAAATGGTTCCAAGATTTCATTTGCTCCGGGGTGCAATCAAAAATATCACTTAATGTATATACCGCATCGCCGGACTTTACTTTGTAATATACCCAAACCTTTAAATCAGGTGATGTGCTTAGCACCGTCTTTGGTACAGGTGGGGTAACTCCAGTTGAATCCAATACTGATCGGTCGTTCTTCGAAACAAAAACAGAAACTGCAGAATCACCATCTCCTACAAGAACAGTGTCAACTTTTGAAATATGCTGTGAAATTAATGGCTTGCTGTCTATCCAAATAGAAAAAGAATCTTTCTTCATTTCAAATGCATCAGCATATTTTCGTGGCAACTTGAAACTGCAAGATTCTCCCAAGAACGGAATGGCATCGGCACGGAACTCCGGATTGAGATTACGTAAATCTGATAAACTAACCCCTATTTTTTCATTAAGGATAAGAAATGGTAGCACACGATTTATTGAATATACTGTTACCGCCTCCACTTGCTCAACCTCAGTAGGACGAATACCATACTGCTGTGCGTGATGCAACACTGCTACCGCCGCGTAAAATTGAATTACCGGCAACCGCTCCTGAGGTTCCAAAGCCTCGTAAATATGATTGAAGTCCAAGTCACCACCAATTTCATGAATGACTTGGTTCAAGCGAATCGGTCCGATGTGAAAGGCCGTGATGACCTTCAACCAGTCGCCGTAAATCACATACAAATCACGCAAATACAAACAAGCCGCTTCCGTTGATTTTGTGGGATCGCGACGTTCATCGAACAGGGCGGTCTGACGTAAATTGTACTTTTTACCAATCGTATAGCTCAACGGCCACATGCCAGAAGCCCCACTCTCATCGCGGTAACGGGGCTCGTATCCCGAACTCCCCGCAGGAATGTATTTCACAAACCAAGGCAACCCATACTTGATCGCAGTGCGGTCGATCTGATCGCCGTAATACTGCATTCGACCATAAAAAATCGATGTGCTCTCGTTTTCGTTTTTTAACCAATCAGAAATGGTCTGCTCGATGTCGTTGTTATAAAAAAATGGCAACCCGCGAACCTCCAAAGTCTTGAGTCGCAACTGTACGTCGTTCTGACCGATGGCCAGACCACATACCATTACCCACACTATGAAGATGCGAATTCTCAAACTCATCCCAAAGTTTCTTCCAACAATTTCGATAAATCAAACAAGGCCTTCTCCTCCAACAAACCCGTCATCAGCTGTACCCCCATGGGCAAACCTGCCTCTGTGGTACCCGCTGGAATCGAAATTGCTGGATTACCCGCCAAATTGGCCTGAACCGTCAGCAAATCCGCCATGTACATGGCCACTGGATTGGCTGCTTTCTCACCCAGCTTGAACGCCGGTGTGCTGGTGGTCGGCAACAAAATCGCATCTACCCCCGCCAACACTTTCTCCGTTTCCATGCGAATCACTTGTCGCACCCGCTGAGCTTTATCATAGTACGCATCGTATTGATCACTGCTCAACACAAACGTACCCAACATAATTCTTCTCTTTACTTCTTCGCCGAAACCTTCGGTTCTGGATAGGGTATACGTTGAATCCAAATCGTGGGCCGATGCACTGCGCTTGCCATACAACATGCCTGAGTACCGCGACAAATTGCTCGAAGCCTCCGCCGTGGTTAACACGTAATAGGCCGGTACCATGTAATCCAACAAAGGGAAATCAAAATAGGTGATCTCATGACCCGCTGCTTCCAACTTCGCAATCAAATCCAACATCATTTGCTTCACCTCCGCATCAATGCCCTCTCCTTCAACAGCTTCTCTCATTACGGCAAATTTGGCTTTCGCCGGTGCCACTGGAAGCCCAAATTTCGGCGCCGCCTGCTGATACATCGTGGCATCCTGTCCGTCTGGACCCGCCATGATCTCTGTCAACAAGACTGCATCCTCCAAACTCTGTGTCATTGGACCTACCTGATCGAAACTCGATGCATAAGCCAACAACCCCCAACGAGAAATCAAACCATAGGTGGGTTTCAACCCATACAAACCGGTAAACGCCGCCGGCTGTCTGATCGACCCGCCTGTATCGGTTCCCAAAGCCACATGGGCCATTTTTGCTTGAACCGCCACAGCACTGCCGCCCGAAGAACCTCCCGGTACACGCGTATTGTCGACCGCATTCAACACAGGGCCAAACGCACTGTTCTCATTGCTCGCACCCATCGCAAACTCATCGCAATTGGTTCTGCCAATGAATATCGCATCCTCATCCAGCAATCGCTGAACTACTGTAGCAGAATAAATGGAAGTAAACCCTTCTAGAATTTTCGACGATGATCCCACGCGATGATCTTTGTATGCCAACACGTCTTTCAAGGCAATGACGCAACCAGCCAACCGACCCGCTGTGCCCGCCTTTACTTTCTCATCGATGGCCTTGGCCCGTTCGATGGCTTCTTCGCCCCAAACTTCCAAAAAGGCATTCAGATGTTGCTGAGATTCAATATTCTTTAGGTAATATTCTACCATGGACACACATGAAATGTGGCCCGCATTCAGGTCTTCCCGAATTGATGAAATCCGGCTGTAGTGCTTCAAGATTACTCCTTGTTGTCTTTTGGCTCTTCGTTCATTCCCTTGCGAATCTCGTTGCCAACGTTATTCTTGGCATCTTGAAATTCTCTTACGCCACGGCCCAAACCGCGCATTAGCTCAGGAATCTTTTTGCCGCCAAACAGCAACAAAACGAGCACCAAAAGGACAATCATTTCTTGGCCACCCAAAAAAGATAATAAATGAATAGTGTTCATTGCCCTTCAAAAATACGACAAAACTCCGAGGGATTCACCCCTTTTTTACAGATATCCAACCGCTACGGCTGTTTCCCCACAAACAGTGCAGCGCAACGATGAAACGAGACAATAAAAAGACTTAACCCTGAACCCAATTGGCTTTGTCCATCTGGTTGAACTGCCAGGGCGCCCCATTGTTCTCCAGATTGGTGAACATGTTATTCAACTCACTCGGTGCGGCACTCTTTTCCATCACCTGGTACTGACGCATCTGAACGATAATATCTACCGGATTGATGTTTACTGGACAAGCCTCAGCACAGGCATTACAGGTTGTACAAGCCCACAATTCCTCCGCAGAAATATAGCTATGCAAGTCTTTGCCATCCTCATATCGGCCCTCAATGGCCGTGCCCGCTTTTTTCGCGGCATCGATGCCGTTTCCTACCTCCTCCAATCGATCGCGCGTGTCCATCATGATCTTTCTTGGCGATAACAACTTGCCGGTTTGGTTGGCCGGACAAACACTGCTACATCTACCGCACTCGGTGCAAGTGTACGCATCCATCAGGTTTTTCCACGTCAAATCCTGCACATCTTTGGCACCAAAACCGCTGGGCGGTTCATAGCCCTCCGGCGGCTGCGCCGCCGGATCCATCATCAATTTTACCTCCGTTGTTACATAATCCAAGTTCTCGAAAGAACCCTTGGGCTTTAACGGCGTGTAATACACATTCGGAAAACTCATGATGATATGCCAATGCTTACTATAAGGCACATAATTCAAGAAAATGACAATCCCCACAAAATGGAACCACCAACAAATTCGCTCTATCAAATGCAACGTAGCGTTCGAAAATCCATCAAAAAATCCCACCAAATACTGACTGATCGGAAAGCTTCCATGTCCCTCCATCACCCCGTTCTGCACCAACACCTGCTCCGCCGCATTCATCTTCAACAAAGCCCCCATCAACACAATCTCAACCACCAAAATGATCGTGGCATCCTTCATCGGCCAACCCTTCAACTCCTTCATCTGTAATCGCGGCACCTTGGTCACATACCTCCGCGCCAAAAACACCACACAAGCCACCAACACACCAAAAGCCAAAATCTCAAAGAAGCCGATCGCAACGTCATACACCGACCCCAAATAATGGGCGAAAAAGCGATGCGTGCCAAACAACCCGTCAATCAAAATCTCCAATACCTCAATGTTGATCAACACAAACCCCGCATACACCAAAATATGAAAAAATCCGGCCACCGGACGTTTTACCATCTTACTCTGTCCCATCGCAACCCACAACATCTGCTTCCACCGTGCGGCAGGATTGTCAGACAAATCAACGTCCTTCCCCAACAAAATATTCCTGCGGATGAACTGCACACGCCCAGCAAACATCCAAATACCCACGCCCAAAATCAAGGCAAAAATCAACTGCGATAGGATTTCCATGAGTTGCGAATTTAGTCATTTACCGCGATTTCCCTTACCGCCCACATCAGATGTCCACTTTTACGGAATGCGCGGGTTCACCAACCCATACACCTCACCATTCCCCTCCCAAAAAGTACAGGCAATCCTCCGTATTCCCACCGGATGTCGGCCCGCATTGTCGATAAACACCTGCAGCCGATACCCATCCCCCACACAACCGTGATTCCGCCAAGCCCCCCAGGGTACGTCGACTAATCGTCCACACAAAAACAACTTCGCCACACACAAACTATCGGCCACCGCCGCTACCTCCTCCACCCGATAATCCATATCTCCCAAGCCCCGATCCAAAAACCGAACCTGCTTGCCGCTGCCATCATTCACCGTTACCACCAACCGCAGATCTTGCGCTTTGAGCCATTCCTTCCCTACCACCACCTCGGCCTCCGCCACAAATTCCGCCTCGTACCGCCTCAATCCCAACGAGTCCAGTGCTGCTGTGCACACGGGGAAATATTGTTCGGTCGACATCGGCGTCTCTTGCCCCTCAACATCACCCGTCACCGAGGCTATTTCTGTGCGATACAACGGCCCCTTTCCCCTACCCCGCCTTGAAAAATGCAGGATGTGATACCCCGGACCCTTGGCCTCGCGAACCAACGCCGGAAACTCGTCCTGTATCCAAACCCGCAACATGGGATCCATCCCCACCATGTTCACATAGTAAAAATCATCGCCCTTCAATGCCTTCAGCCGATCCCGAAACAAACCGTAATCATCCGTTTCCTCACGCAAATACTGTACTTGCAATCCTCTGCGCTGCAACCCAACCAAATCCCAACCCAAAACCTTCGCATGAAATTCCATGTAAAAGGGTTCAAATCCGTATACCCACATGGCCGCCTCCCCACGCATCGACCCCAACTTACCCCGCGTTTTCTCCAAGCCCCAACGCTGAAACGTGCGCACCGCCCCATCGTATGACTGATTGCCAAACAATGTCGCATGGTTGCGATCCACCAACAGCGTATAGACATTCAAACCCAAAGTCAGCAGCACCAATCCCGACTTCCATCGCAAATGCAATCGCACGGAATCCACCCACCAAAAGGCCGATAACAAACCAAACGGAAACGAAAACAACAACACCGAATCCTGAAATACCGGCGCGCGATACACCGAATAAACATAGGCAATCAACACCGGCAACCCATACAACAACAACACAGTATAAAAAGCCCGATTGGCCCGAAATCCAATGTTTTCCGCCGTTGATTCCCCCGCTTCGCGGGGGCCCCTCATCCACAAAATCAAAACCCCCATTCCCACCAACAACCACATCACCCATACCCACAAACTATATCCGGCAGAATAAGCCACGTGCTTCCCCAAGGTTTCCAACGTCGGAACCGACAACCAACCCGGACTCCCTACCTGCAAATGATGCAGAAAAATTCCCAATTGATGTCCGTACATCGCCACCATCAACACCCATGGCCATAAATACCGCAACCAAAACCGCCGCGGCAACCACACCAACCCCAACAAAAACAACAGCCCCAAAAACAAGCCGTTGAAATAATGATTCGACGCCCCCAAATACCCCGATAACGCTAGCAACCCCATCGGAGAAATGGAATCACCCACCCGCAACGAATCCCCACCGCACAATCCCACCCAACGCAGCCACAAGTAAAAAGCCCATAAACTCAACAAAAGACCTGGCGCGTAAGGACGTGCGATCTCACTATACATCACCGGAAACTGAAGCGTGGCCAACATCGCCGCAGCCATCAATCCCGCCCACGGCCTACCCAACCGCATCCCGATGTGTATCATCAACACCACCGACCCAAAACCACACAACAAAAATGGCAATTTAATCACCCATACCGCCGTGCCAAACCACTGCGTCCAATACCACAAAAACACCTGTACCAACATCGGATGCCCGTCGTTCCATACCACCCCATTGATCAATTCTCCCAACCCCGATACACGCAAACGCATCAAAGCCGACGTCTCGTCATTGGTCAGCGGCAACGAAAACAACCAACCAAACCGCAGCAACGCCGCCACCAAAACCACACACAAAACCAAATAAAAAAACCAACGCTCCCCAACACTCACCCCACGACCCTCGCTGTTTGGTGTGGCCGCCATCCCTATTCAGAAATCATGCGTACCACTTCAAAAACTTCGGCATATCGGCGCGATACTTGCACCCCGCGCATCCGCAGCTGACTGCGTAAAAATTCTTCGTTGGCATACGGACGGTGGGCCTGGCTGCGATACTTCGACAACGCCATAACCTTCGCCTGTGCATCCTCCTCACTCACCACCTCAAACGCCGCCGTATTGAAATTCAAATTGTTCCAAGGCAACTCATAGCAAAACACATTGCAAAACTTAAACGCCCGCAACGCCTCCTCAGCCATGGTCTTGTGATCCTGATGAATGTCGTGCAAACAAGGCATCAACACCGTATCCGGCTTCAACGTCTCCCTCAAACGAATCAAATCATCCAATATCTCCTGCCTACGGTAGTTGAATGTCCTCACCTCATAACGGTACAAAAACAGATTTTCCGGCGAAATACCCAAGGCCGCCGTGGCCTCTTTCACCTCGTGAATCAATATGTCTTTGGGAAACCCCTCAATCACACTCTGCTCACATGCGCTGAACGCCGCATAGTAGACTTTCTTTCCCTGTCTGATTAACTTGGCAATGGTAGCGCCACAGCCCAATTCCGCATCATCGGTATGCGGTGATAACAATAATATCGTGTTTCCTACCATAATGATTTCTCGCGGTCTTTGCTTTTGGTTTTCAATTTTAACACTTCCCGCGGTAAATTCACCTTATAACTGTTAGAAAATCCTTCCACAGACACCACCACGTAAATTTCATCGTCCTGGTAATGCACCTCCACCTCCTCGCCCTTGAACGGACCGTCTAACACCTCCGCCAAATCACCCGATTCTAACATAGCATTGGTTTCACTTTGTTGAAGATGATATCCTTTTTCTATTAACCTTTGTATTAATTCAACATCCTTTTCTCTTACCAAAGCATCGCCACCATTGTATCGTAAATACTTCACAACGCCAGGAATCTGTAAAATAAAGTCTCGCTCTAGCTCCGTGGGACGCACAAAAATATAGGCATTGAACAACGGCATCTCAACCCACTTTTTGCGATCGCTCCATACCCTCAATGTCTTCACCAAGGGCAAATAATGGTCAATATTCCGCTGCGATAAATAAGCCGATACCTTCTTTTCCTGTCGGCTCGCACAGTAAATCACTTTCCAAGGATTACCCATCGGTTCTTGCATATTAAAAATCAAAAAACGAACGATTCTCTGCAATGGCCCTGTAGCCCAACACCATGTCTTTGATAATGTCCGATGCTGATTCTATGCGATCGATCCGTGCACTGATCTGCCCGATCTCCAATTCACCCTCCACTATATCACCCTCAAACATGCCTCGCTTCGCTCGGCCCCTTCCCAATAACAACTTCAACTCTTCCACATCCGCCCCGCGCTCATAAGCCGCAATCACCGCAGCGTAAAATGGATTCTTTAACAACCGCACCGGCGTAATCTCCTTCAATGTCAACTCCGTTGAACCTTCCACCGCCGCCAAAATTTGCTCCTTAAAATGGGCATGCGCACTGCTTTCCAAAGAAGCCGCAAACCTGCTACCAACCTGAACGCCCGAAGCGCCCAAACACATCGCCGCAGCCATCGTCCTGCCACAACCGATACCGCCCGCCGCAATCACTGGAACCGATACACAGTCCACAATCAGCGGAATCAAACACATCGTCGTTGTTTCCTCCCGACCATTGTGTCCGCCCGCCTCAAACCCCTCCGCTACAATCGCATCCACCCCCGCATCCTCACACTTCTTCGCAAACTTGGTGTTCGCCACCACATGCACCACGGTCATCCCGCGATCCTTCAACCAACCCGTATACTTGGCTGGATTTCCAGCACTCGTAAATACAATCTTTACCCCTTCCTCTACCAAAATCTCCAAATGCTGCTCGATATCGGGATACAACAACGGCACATTCACCCCAAAAGACTTATCCGTGGCCTGCTTGCACTTGCGAATTTGATCGCGCAATACCTCGGGATACATGCTCCCACTGCCAATCAATCCCAATCCGCCTGCATTCGATACCGCACTGGCCAACTCCCAGCCACTGCACCAAATCATCCCCCCTTGAACGATGGGGAACTCTATCCCAAACAACTCTGTAATGCTCAACCTCGTTTGCATGGGCCCTAAACCGTATTGTGCTATTTATGCGTCTACCACAACACCCATCGCAGAGAATTTGGCAATGCGCTCCTGAATTCTCGCCTCGGCATCCATGCCCTCCAATTCGCCCAAACAACGTAATACCGCCGCTTTCAACGATTCATAAGCCTCCGCTGGATTGTGGTGCGCCCCGCCCAATGGCTCCGAAACAATACCATCCACCAATCGGTTTTGTAACATGTCGGTTGCCGATAACTTCAACGCCTCCGCCGCACGCTCCTTCATCTCCCAAGTGCGCCACAAAATGCTCGAGCAACTCTCCGGACTGATCACACTATACCATGTGTACTCCATCATCAATACCCGGTCGCCCACACCAATACCCAACGCACCTCCACTGGCACCCTCACCAATAACCACACAGATAACCGGCACCTTCAACACACTCATTTCCAATAAGTTTCGGGCAATCGCTTCGCCCTGACCTCTTTCCTCCGCCTCCAAACCTGGTGAAGCACCCGGCGTGTCGATCAACGTAAGAATGGGCACATTGAACTTCTCAGCCAACTTCATCAAACGCAACGCCTTGCGATATCCCTCCGGATTCGGCATACCAAAATTGCGCAACTGACGCTGCTTGGTATTCCGCCCCTTCTGCTGTCCGATAATCATAAACGGCTTGCCATCAATGTTGGCAAATCCACCCACAATCGCCTTGTCGTCCTTCACCTGCCTGTCGCCATGCAACTCGATGAAATCGGTAGCGATGTTTTCAATGTAATCCAAGGTGTAAGGACGGTCTGGGTGACGGCTGATCTGAACCTTTTGCCATCCCGTTAAATTCCCATAAACAGCCTGCTTGGCCTCCTCGATCTTGTTTTCCAAGGTGACCATCATGTCTGTCATATCCAATTTGCCCTTCTCTTGGGTTTCTTTGGCTTTTTCGAGCTGATCCATCAGCTCTACTATGTCTTTTTCGAAATCGAACCAATGTTGATTTGCCATCGTATGCAAATAAATGATTTTATGGAGCAGTTTTACTCCATGATCTAATTAAAAAATGAAATCCGAGATTAAACCCAATCCATGGCCATCGCGATACCACCAAAAAAGGTAGGTAGACCCAGCCAAAATGCCTCAGGTTGAAAAATCGTAAAGTAAGTAAGTGCCAAGCCACTGATTACAGTGAGCGCCCAGTAGCCTTTGGTGTTACGCTTTTGAGTATTCATGATGTTGCGAAGATACTGAGATTCACAAAACTACCCAAGCACAATTTTAATCCAACAGTTGCTCGTCCCAAAATCGCACAAACCGCTTGCCCCAAGCAATATCCGCCGCCGTCGCCGTCAATGGCAGCCCCAGCGCCTGACGAACAGACATCACCGGCAAATTCAATCCCGCCAGCGCCAACGCTGATGTAGTGCCCTGCAACCGCGGATTGATCTCGATCAAATGCGGTACACCCGCCGCGTCCTCCTTCCACTGCATCCCGATGGGACCGTCCAACGACAGCGATTGTGCCAGTTGAATGCAAAAAGCAATCAGGCCAAAATTGCGGTCCAACTTACCTGCCACACTGATGCCACCAATCATCTTATCCCGCGTTCTCGGCACGCAAAACAACGTTTTCCCACCCGCACACAACATGTCCACCGAATATTCCATGCCCGGTAAATAACCACAGACCATCATCGGAATGGGAAAAACCGCGGGCAATCGCTCCCGCCATTCCAACCAAGTCATCGGCTCTATTCCCGCCTTATGCTCCAAAAAAGTACCCGATGCTATCGCCTTCGCAATAATACCAAAACCCCGACTTCCATTGCCCCGAACCGGTTTGAAACACACCCAATCATGCTGCAACTGCAACGCCATCGCAGCCTTCTCCATCGATTCCCTGTCGCCACAAACCTCAAACTCCGGCACCGGCAAACCCAATGCTTGGGCTTTGCGGGCCGACAACCCCTTGTCGTTGGCAATCTCAATCGCCTCCGCCGAACTCACCACCACCGAAATACCCATCGCATCAAACCGCGATCTGCCTCGTGCCAATACATCCAATTCCCGCGTGGTAATCGGCAACACCACATCCACCGAATAAGTGATACAAGCCGAAAGTATACACTCCAAATAGGCCGACTCATCCGCACTGGGTGGCACAACCAAAAAATGATCGCATAACGCCTTTCCGTAAGCATGCTCGTTTACATCCCCCGCCACAATCTGCCATGTGGCTTCCGCACGCAAACACCGACAAATGCCCGCAAAACCCGGTGCGCCTGCACCCGAGGGAATCAATACAGTAACAGATTTTTCAGTAACCATGCAGGTTAGCGATACCTTAACCCAATGGGTTAAAAGCCACCAAGGTTAATTGGCAAAAGGATCTGAATATTTCGGATTGCTAATGAAGCTTACATCCGTCAACGTACGCAAGAATGCCACCAAAGCGTCTTTCTCCTCCGCCGTGAAATTCATCTTCTTGGGCTGACCATTGCCGTCCTTCAAATTCGCATCCAAATGAGGGTGCGCCTGAATACCCCGACTGTAATGATCAACAACCGCCTCCAACGTAGTGAAACGACCGTCGTGCATGTAAGGAGCGCTCAACTCAATGTTGCGCAAACTCGGAATGCGGAACTTGCCATTCCCCTTGCCGTTATCGGCATACGACTTATCCAAACCAATGTTTGCAGTACCCGCAACCGTTGGCGCGCCATAAGCCCCACCTGGATCATCGGGTGCACTGAAATTGCTACCATTGTGACACTTGAAGCAGCTCGCGCGCTCAGAGAAAAACAAATCATGTCCCATCTTCTCCATCGCTGTGAACTGAGCCATACCCTCACTGACTTTGTCGTTCTTGGAATGCATCGATACCATAGACGTCACAAAATGTGTTATCGCCAAAGAAACCTTTCTTCTGGTGATCTCTGTAGTACCAAAAGCCTCCTTGAACAAAGGACCATAAAAATCGGTCGCAGCCAACTTCTTCTCCAACATCTCATCCGATTCCATCCCCATCTCGATGTGGTCGAAAACCGGACGCAAACTCAAATCCATCGGCGATTGAGCACGAGAATCCCAAAACAAATTGTTAAAACTGACGGGGTTGTTGATGCTCATGCTGTTACGACGTGTAACCTTACCACCAAAACCCACACTCACCGGCATACGATCGCTGAAACCCAACGACTGGTGGTGGCAACTGCCACAAGAAACCGTATTGTTCAAACTCATGCGCTTGTCGTAAAACAACACACGGCCCAATTGAGCACTCGCGTTGCTAAACGTCATCGCCGCTTCCTGCATGTCCGTGTCTACGTTACCCGTAGTGCCCGGAAATCCATTGGTGAATTTGAATGTCCGACCCATAATCATGTCTTTCACACTCAACGATGTGCCATTCAACAACGTAACCGTTTCATAATTAAAGGATGAGGCGTTCGCCAAATTGGGGGTTTTTAACGCGCTTCCACCGATTACATTGTCGCCCTCGCAGGCCATCATGCCCATCATTGTTAGCCCCGTAACACCGGCCAAAATCAGTCCTGTCAATTGTTTGCTTTCCATCATTTTGTTGTGATTTACGTGAAATTTCAACGAAATTATAGGTAAAGATGTGGCGAAAATTACAAAATCCCAAATTTATTCGGCGAAATTCACCAGTTAACAAAGTAATATGACGTTAACAAACTTCTTGTGTACCTCATGTGTTGTTTGTTTAAGTTTGTGTCATGCTCGATTTTCATAACCATTTACTGCCCGGTATCGATGATGGCTCACCCGACGTGGAAACATCGTTAATGCTATTTCGAGGAATGGCCGACCTCGGGTTTACAGATATTATCTGCACACCACACATTATTGCAGATACACATCCGAATAATCCCGAAACCATTGAAAATGCCGCTAATTTTTTGAAAAGAGAAGCTCATAAATTAGGTGTAAACATTGACTTCCGATTTGCTGCCGAATACATGTTGGATGATACGTTTCAACACGCATTATCAACCAAACAACCGCTCCTAAAACTCCATGAAAATCGGATTTTAGTGGAGTTTAGCTACATCCAAAAACCCAGTCGTGTGGAGAATTTTAGTTTCAATTTACAAATTGCAGGTTACGAACCTGTGCTCGCACACCCAGAGCGTTACATGTACTACCACAAACAATTGGGATTTTACGAACACCTAAAGGATTTGGGATTTGAACTACAGTTAAATCTACTATCTCTGACCCCGTACTATGGCAAAGACGTTCAACGCGTGGCGAATCACCTTTTAAATAACCAATTATATGACTTTGCGTGCACAGATATGCACCATGTTCGACATCTCGACGCCTTAAAAGCACATTTTACTCCAGATTCATTGAAAAAATTGTACGAGGAATTTGGTTTAAAAAATCACGAATTGGTCATCGCTTAATACCCGAACAAATCCTCAATCTTCAGCTCAATCACCTTGCCGTAACGTCCCAAATCGGCTTTCGTCACCCGATTGCGGTCGGCCACCACCACCAGCGAATACGGTTTGCCACTCACCCTTTCCTTGTGGAAATTAGCGATGTCAACCATGCCCAAAGTCGATAGCTTGTTGTAGTTCTCTAGGTTCGGTACCACCGTAGAAAAACCGCGGTCCAAACTCGCATCCAAGGATGAGATATAGCGCGAACGCTCCAACCGATTCGTTTCCGTCTGATTCGCCAAACTCTTCTTCGCCAACTCAAACACATCGGCGTTCTGCGGCAACGTGGTCAACAACTCATTCATCGCACCCACCGCATCGTGAAACTTATCGGCCTGCGTACCCACAAATCCTACCATGGAATTGTATCGGCCCTTGGCGTTGCCCGGACGGTAAACCGCATACGTACTATAAGCCAACGCCTTCGCCTCCCGGATGTTTTGGAATACCACACTGCTCATATCGCCCCCGAAATATTGGTTGAACGCCGATACCAACGGCGACTCCACCTCACTCAACACCGATCCCCTAGAATACCAGCTGATGCTCGCCTGTACCTGGTCGTAATGGGTGAAATATACCACCGGCTGGGTTACTTCCTTTTCTACGAACAATTTACTTACCGACTTAGACTTATCCAACTGAAATGCCAATTCATGCTTCGTTTGATCCGCCGGCATTTTGTGGTACTTTCTTAGCGATACAGCCACCGCCGACTGCTCCCGAGCCCCGTAATAATCCAAGGTGTGTTGGATGTTTTTCATCCCCTTGATCAATTTCACCAAATCCTCTGCCTTCATTTTTTTCAATTCGGCATTGCTCAACACCCACTTCGATGGATTGTTGGCTCCGTACATCGCGTACGACAACAAAGCACTGCGAATGGCCGAAGGATTCGATTTCGCATCCTCCCGCGATTTGATGATGTCCGCCACCATCGACGCAAAAACCGCCTCATCCACCTTCGGATTGTTCATCAACCGATCGAACAGCCATACTGCAGAATCGAAGTTTTCTTCCGGACCTTCAACCCCAAACACAAAATGCTCGGTACCCGCATTGGCGCCAAAACTGCAGCCCCAACGGTAAAAAGCCTGACTGATTTCCGCCGCCGTGTAACCATCCGTACCCACATAAGAAATGTAACTCGGAATCAATTCCAATGCCTTGTTATGCCAAATGCCGTAGTCGTAGCGGTACGACAAATCAAACAAGCGATTGTCCGTGTTTTTCACATAACGCATCACCGCAGGGCCCACATATTCCCGGGACACAGCTGTTTTCAAATCCACCACCTCGGGTTTGATTTTTTCCGATGGCAAGGCCAACCATTGCTTCACAAACGCACTCTGCTTGTCGCGGTTCAATTCCACCGAATGTATTTCAGGCTTTTCAATTTTCTCAGATACCGGCTTCTCCCCCTTGCGCTTGTACACCACCACGCGATCCATATTCAAGTAGAGGTTGGCAAAATCCACCAAATAATCTTTCGACATCTCCTTCATCATGGCGATCTCATTGAATTTATCGCGATAATCCAACCCCTGAATGAAGGCGTCTTTCAACAAGAAACACCGACTTTCATTCTCATCAAAGGCCTTGATCTTCTCGATTTCTTTGTTCAATATAATGGCCTTCAACAAGTTGGCGTCAAACTCTCCCTTGCGAATCTTCTCCAATTCCCCCAGCAACAATTCCTTCACTTCCTCCAGGGTCTGTCCCTCCTTGGGCGATCCCTGAAGGTAAAAAATGCCGTAGTCCGACAGCTGCTCCACGCCACTGTAGGCGTTCAACACCTTTTGTTGCAACACCAGATTCACATCAATCAATCCCGCCTTGGAATTGCTCAACAACAAATCTATCAGCTTCGCGGCCCGAGATTCCTCCGTGCCGGCATTCGGAATGCGAAAGCCCACATTTACATACTCTGCCTCGGGATCCACCAACTCGTACTTGCGCTCCTGATTCACAGGCGTCTCCAACTCAAAAACATAGTTGTACACGTCCTTGCGTTGCATGTACCCAAACTGCTCATACACCTGCGCCGCCACCGCATCGGGATCAAAATCACCACTCATGATGATCGCCATGTTGTTGGGAACGTAATAGTCGTTATAGTAATTGCGAATCGCCTCCAAGCTCGGGTTTTTCAGGTGCTCCACCGTACCGATCGTCGTCTGCAAACCGTAATTGTGCTTCTTGAACAAATCCGCCATCATCACCTCATAGACTTTGTCGCCCACCCGGTCCAATGAAATGTTCTTTTCCTCATAAACCGCCTCCAACTCTGTGTGAAACAAACGCAAAATGGGGTTGCGGAAACGCTCTGCCTCCAACGCAATCCACTTGTTCACCATGTTGGATGGGATGTCGTTGATATACACAGTCTCGTCATTGCTGGTAAACGCATTGGTTCCCTTGGCACCCATGGCCTGACACATTTTATCGTACTCATTGGCAATGGCAAACTTGGCCGCCAACTGACTCACACTGTCAATCGCGCGGTAAATCGCTTTCCGGGCGATGGGATCTGTGCTGTGGTTGTACTTTTCATACAACTGATCGATTTGCTTGAGCAACGGTTCCTCCTTCGCCCAATCCAAACTGCCGTATTTATCCGTGCCCTTGAACAACATGTGCTCCAAATAATGGGCCAGCCCCGTGTGGTCCGCCGGATCATTCTTGGAACCGGTTCTCACCGCCACCATGGTGTAAACCCGCGGCGATTTTTTTTGCGTCGACGTGATGAGCGTTAACCCATTGGCAAACGTATATTGCCTCACTTTCAACGGATCATTGCCGTAACTGATCACCTCCCACTGCGCCGTGGTCGCCGAATTCAACCCCACAACCACATCCTGGGCCTGGGCGCTCAAAGCACACAGGACAACCATCAACAAAGAAAAAACCGATTTCATAGAAGCACAAAAATAGGGGTTCTCCACCTTCCCCTCGGTGTATTTATCTTCGCGGACATCATGTACGTCGAAAATTGGGTGGCTATCGGACTTGGGGGCAATATGGGCAATCGGTTGCAATACATCGGCAAAGCCCAAATGCTGATCGCCCAACAAGTGGGCAACATCATCAAATGCTCCTCCCTCTATGAAACCGCCGCCTGGGGCAATACCGATCAACCCCATTTTCTCAACCAAGCCATCATCGTGAAAACACCCTTTACCCCCAAAATGCTGCTGGCCAAATGCTTGGAAATCGAAAAACAACTCGGCCGACGGAGAGATGTGAAATGGGGACCTCGTAGCATTGATATAGACATATTGCTATACAACGATGTTAAAATGGACGATGAATCCCTGCAAATTCCCCATCCCCACATGCAAAATCGTCGGTTCGTGCTGCAACCCCTAGCAGAAATCGCCCCCAACTACATCCACCCCCAGTTCCGCAAAACCCTCAAAGTCCTGCTACAGCACTGTCAAGACCCCCTCCCCGTGCAACCCTTCTACCCCTGATGTATCTGCCCTACTCACTCCTCCCCGATGTGCGATGGTTTGCGATTGGATACCAACAGCAGCAATACCCCATCCTACAGAATGCCCCGTTTATCAAACAAAACGGACACAATCGATATAGCATTGGCGGACCCAATAGCATACAACCACTGTCGGTACCCGTGTACCACGACGATCGCAATTTGCCCCTGCCCCAAGTCAGGATCAACTACAACCAAAATTGGATCAAAGACCACAAACAAGCCTGGCAAACCGCCTATGGCAAATCACCCTTCTTCGAATATTACGATTATCGATTTTGGGCGGTGTTCGACGAAAAACCAACCACCATGCAGGACCTCATTGAAGGGTGCAATCAGGTGCTGTTTTCCAACCTCAAACTACAATGCCCACCCCAGTATATCGCCCACGACCAAGCCGAAAAATCAATCATCGCCCACGACCTTCTAGCCCCCTACCAACAAGCCGCCCACGACCTCAACCTGCCCCCCTATCCCCAAGTGTTTGAGACCAAATTCCACTTCCGCGGTCCCTTGAGCGCCATCGACCTGTTGTTCAATCTCGGTCCGCTTGTCCCAGAGTACTTCCTCCAATTCCCCACAACACTACCCTAAACCTTCCCCAACCAAACTCCCTATATTCGCACCATGAGCATCCTCAAAAAACTGGCCTCACAAACCGCCGCATATGGCCTCAGCACCATGGTGGGACGGTTGATCAATTACCTGCTCGTACCCCTGTATCTGATCAAACTCACCCCCGCAGAATACGGTGTGGTGAGCGTGATGTTTACCTACGCCAGCTTCTTGGCCATCGTTTTTGCGCTGGGATTGGAAACCGCCTTTTTCCATTTTTCCAAGCAAACACAACAACCCGCCAAAGTCCTTTCATCGGCCACCTACACCCTCATCCTTACCGGTGGTGCCGCCATTCTTACCGCCCGATGGCTGGGACCCCAAATCATGGATTGGATGGGCTACCCCCAATACCCCGAACTCATCGAATACTTGGTCTACATCCTAGCCGCAGACGCCATTTCCGCCCTCGGATTTGCCTGGCTGCGTCAGCAGGAAAAACCTTGGTCCTTTGCCTGGATTCGACTGTCTAACATCGGCATCAACATCTCCGCCAACCTCGTTCTCCTCATCGCTGCCCCCGCCTTTGGCGACTTCGTACTCAACCACCGCGATACCTTCCTCGGACTCCACCTATCGCCAGAACTTTTTCAAAGCGATACCTGGCACGCCGTGGCCACTTGGGGACAAGCGCAAGCATCGCCCCACAACATGATTGCCAATATATTCCTAAGCAACCTGTTGGCCTCACTCGTAACACTGCCCCTGCTATCGCGCACCTTCACCCAACTCAAAGAAGGCTTCGACGTGTCTCTGGTCAAGCGGATGCTGAAATACTCGCTCCCCCTCATCATAGTGGGACTCGCCGGGATGATCAACGAAACCCTGGACCGACTCCTGCTGAAAAACTTATTGCCCGCCGATATCGCCGACGCCGAAACTGGCATGTACTCCGCCTTCTACAAACTCAGCTTGGTCCTCACCCTGTTCGTCCAAGCCTTTCGCTTCGCCGCCGAGCCCTTCTTTTTTAGCAAAAGCAGCGATGCCGATGCCAAAGAAACCTACGCTTACGTGATGCGCATGTTTGTGTATGCCACCGGAGGGATCTACCTCCTTACGATGGTTTTCATGCCCTGGATTGCACCCCTGCTGATGCAAAAACCCGTTTATTACAACAACGCACGCGGACTTTCGATCATTCCCGTGCTTCTGTGCGCCAACGTGTGCCTGGGATTGTATTACAACCTCAGCATTTGGTATAAACTCTCGGGACAAACCAAAATGGGGGGACTCATCGCAGCCGCCGGAGCCGTCATTACCCTGCTGGGCAACTACCTCTTCATTCCCCAATACGGGTTCGTGGCCTCCGCCTATACCACCCTCGCTGCCTATGCTACCTTGGTGGTGCTGGGGTATGCTTTCGGACAAAAAAACTACCCCATTCCTTACCAAGTGGGATTGCTGCTATTCATCCTCTCGGTGGCCATATTGCCCGTGACCTTCCTGCCTAAGTACGTCCCTTCACTACCCCAAAACACCTATTTCATCCTGCCCTTGGTTTACGGGGCGATGATTTATGTGATAGAAACCCTTTTAAACAAAAAACATGCTCGCCGTTAACATCATTAACCAATCGCAGCATCCCCTGCCCAAATACCAAACGTCTCTGAGCGCTGGGATGGACCTGCACGCCAACCTCACAGAACCGGTGGTGCTCGAACCCCAAGCGCGAATGCTGATTCCCACCGGATTGTTCATTGAACTGCCCGAAGGGTATGAAGCGCAAGTGAGGCCGCGCAGCGGCCTCGCCCTCAAACACGGCATTACCGTCCTCAATAGCCCCGGCACCATCGATGCCGACTACCGAGGAGAAATCAAAGTGCTGCTCATCAACCACGGACAAGATGCCTTTACCATCCAAAACGGCGAACGCATCGCCCAAATGGTCATCGCACAACACGCCACCGTTCAGTGGGTAGAAACCCAAAGCCTGTCCAACACCGAACGCGGCGAAGGCGGTTACGGTAGCACCGACTTAACGCAGCCCTAACACCCAATTCATCCTGAATCCTTACCTTTGCACCAATTTTTTACGTCCTTAAAGATTCGTTAACCTCCCTATGAAACTCATCATCCCAATGGCCGGCATGGGCAAACGCATGCGCCCGCATACCCTTACCACCCCCAAACCCCTTGTCAAAGTCGCTGGAAAATCCATCGTGCATTGGCTTATCACCGATATCGCCGCCGTATGCGGTGAATCCATCGATGAAATCGGTTTTGTGGTAGGCCGATTTGGCGATGCCGTAGAAGCCGAACTCCTTCAAATCGCCGAAAGCGTGGGAGCCAAAGGGAAAATTTTCTACCAAGACGTAGCCGAAGGAACAGGCCATGCCATCCACTGCGCCCGTGAATGCCTCAAAGGCGATGTCATCGTGGCCTTCGCCGATACCCTGTTCCGCACAAAATTCAACCTCGACAAAACCAAAGACGGCGTGATTTGGGTACACAAAGTAGCCAACCCCAGCTCGTTTGGTGTGGTGAAATACAACCAAGACAACATCATCACAGACTTCATAGAAAAACCCCAAGAATTTGTATCAGACCTGGCCATCATCGGCATCTACTACTTCAAAAGCGGGGAGACCTTGGAGGCGGAAATTCAGTATCTGATCGACAACAACATTCGCGAGAAAGGGGAGTACCAACTCACCAATGCCATGGAAAACATGAAATCCAAAGGCATGCAGTTTGTCCCCGGCGCGGTCGATGAGTGGCTCGATTGTGGCAACTACGCCGCCACCGTGTACACCAACCAACGCGTGTTGGTCAACAAAGCCCCCGAATTCGCTGGAGCCGCAGCCCGTTTCGATGAAAGTGTCACCATCCATGAACCTTCTTTTATCGGCGAAAATGTATCTTTGAAAAACTGCGTGATCGGTCCGCATACCTCCATCGGCAACAACACCACCGTGGAAAACTGCACCATCAGCAACAGCATCGTACAAGAGCAATGTTCACTCAGCCACTTCAACTGCCACGACTCACTCATCGGCAACCACGTTGTGGTGAAAGGCAACAGCACCCCAAGCCAAGAATACAGCCTGGGCGATTTCAGCAGCATCGGTTGATTGCTTCCACGGTAAAATCTCTATCCCCCCTCTTACTCGCCCTGTTCGGTGCGATATCCCCTTTGTCTTTGGTGGTAGCCCAATCCCTGCCAACCACTGCCCCCGCAACCTTCGCGCCGCCCGCCCTGAAATTGGCCTATTACCAAGCCGAAGCCCAATACCAAGCCGAAAATTATCACCAGGCCCAAACAGCCTTTCAATTGCTCCTGGATTCGTTTTCCTCTCCCGATACCAAACCGTTTTTGGTGGGTGCCCTGTACCGCTTGTCCCAGCTGCAGGCGCTGGAATACACCTACATCGATGAAAAAAATGAGGCCAAAAATCACCAGCCCAACATCCCGCAAGCCCTCTACTTTGTGGAAACCGGACTGGCCATTCAACCCAACCACATCGACCTGCTATTTCAAAAAGCCAACCTAGAATACAACCACAACAAACCCCTCAAAGCGGCAAAAACGTTTCAAACGCTGTGTACGCTAGACCCCCATTCATTCACCTTTCACCATTTTACCGCCATCGCCCTGTCGCAAACGCTCAAAGGTCCCGAAGCCACCAACCAAGCCAAAGCCCTGCTCACCTTCTGCGATACCTGGGAAACCCATTTGGGTAATACGGAAAAATTGCAGCAGTTCCGACAACTGGCGAATGATCACCTGCAAATTCAGGACATCAAAGCCCTCAAAAACAACCCCAATAATTCCACAGGTCAGCCCGCGCCAATCAAACTACCCGCCCTGTCCGCCCCCAACAAATACCGCAAATTCTTGGCACTGTCCCTGGAAATGCATCGCTACCAAGAAGCCCATATTTGGGCCGATTCCCTGGAATCTGTGGCCCCTATTTTTTCTGCCCACAACCTGGTCAACGCCTTTTCCTACGCCTACAACAACCAATGGGAACTCGCCCAAGCAGAAACCGCCAACAGCCAAGTGGAAACCGACCCCTTCATCCTCAACCAATACCTGAGAATCAGCGCCCGCATCGCCTCGCACCAAGCACAACAACACCCCAATTTCGGTAACCCCAAACTGCCCGAAACCGAAGCAGCATTGAATCTCTGGATCGACCTTCATCAGCGGGAAGGACTCTCTCCCAACGACCTCCCCTTCGCCATTTCCATCGCCAATCAAGCCCATTCCGTCCAATACCTAACCCTTTGGAAACAAATGGCACAGGATTTGAAAACCCCTCCTTCACAGAAATAATCCCCACCCCACAAGCCCATGAAGCCCCTTTTCACACTCGTCGCCCTGCTAGGCACCTATACTTTCGCACAGGCCCAAACGGTGCAGGTCGAAAACAATCGTCTACCGCAAGACAACCACTGGACGTATTTCACCGGGCGGTACGACATCTCTATAAAATCCGGCGATCAAGTCATCCCCGCCACCCTCAACTTGCGCATGAAGCGCGACTCCATCGTTTGGTTTACCGTCAGCGCCAACATGGGCATCCAAATTCAAGTCGCCAAAGGCCTTTTACTCCGCGATACCCTTCACCTAGCCGATATCTATCACAAAGAATATTACGTGGTACCCGTGGCCGATGCCAGCCGATACCTGTCGATCCCCGTGGGCGTGAAACAAATCCAAAACCTATTTGTAGGACAACCCCTGGTTGATACCTGCAGCCGCCAAACCCTACCCAACGGTCCGTTCGATGCCGTTTTATCCAACAATCTGCTGTGCTATACCACCCAGTCAGATCCCCTGTTAATCAAATCGCATTTCGGCGCCCCAACGTTGGAGGCCTCCGACCTCTCGCAACTGCGCCTCACTGAAATCAGTAGCCCCAACAACCAAAAAGACAAAGCCGCGGTGGAGCACAACCAGTGGCTCGACGTGTCCAAAGAATCCAACGGTGACTTCAAAACCCTCCCCATGGAATTGAAAATTACCGCCACCACTGCACAAGAAACTGCACAAGTCGATTTGACGTTAACAACCGCTCGCTACGATGCAATACCTTCGTATCCGTTCAAAATCGACGATTCCTACAAACGCCAAACCCTACCCCTGAAATAACATTTTGCGCATCCTGGCCCTCATATTGCTGCTGATTGCTTCCCTGTTGCCCAACCCAACACAGGCCCAATCACGCAAACAACTCGAGGCCAAACGCAAAAAAATGCAGCGGGTCATCGCCGAGCAAAAAAAAGCCCTGACATCCACCCAAAAAGAAAAGTCTGTTACCCTCGATAAACTCAATTCCCTCAATCAAATCATCCAACAACGACAGGTGGTCATCAAAAACCTGGGCATGGAAATTCGATCGGTGAACTACGAACTGGGACAGAAACAGAAATTCCTCGACAGCCTCACCAAAGAGCACGCAGCCCAACAACTGAAGCTGAAAAAAACCATCATCAAAGCCTACAAAACACGCAAAAGCGGTCGGGAAATCGCCTTCGTGTTCTCCTCAAAATCCATCGCCCAAGCCATGCGCCGGTGGAAATACCTAAGAAAAATATCGGGGTACCGCCGACATCAAATCAGCGCCATTACCGCCCAAGCCCAATCGCTGGGAAAAACCATCAACCAACTGGAAAGCGTAAAACAAGAAAAATCGGTGCTGATGGGGGAAAACGAAAAAGAATCCAAAGAGCTCGAAACCGATAAACAAGCCAAACAATCCCTGGTCAAAGAACTATCGGGCAAAGAAGAAGAACTGCGCGATAAAATTCGCGACAATGAAAAAGCCATCGCCCGACTCAACAACGAAATCAGTCGGTTGATCGCCAAAGAAATCGAAGCCGAACGCAAACGCAAAGCCCGTGCCGCCAGCAGCGCCAGCAAAGCCCGCAGCGGTAGCAACAGCAGCAGCGCCGGCAAAGAAAATCTGCTATCGCCCCAAGCCCGAGCCATCGGTGGCGCCTTCTCCAAAAACAGAGGCAACCTGCCCTGGCCCGTAGAACGCGGCTTCATCTCCCAAACGTTTGGTGTGCATGAACACCCCGACCTTGAAGGCATCACCACCGTAAACAACGGCGTAGACATCACCTCGCCCAAAGGATCACTCGCCAGCGCCGTCTTCGAAGGCACCGTGAGCGCCATCCTCAACATACCCGGACAAGGTCAGGCCGTGCTCGTCAACCATGGCGACTTCTTCACCGTATACTCCCACCTGTCTGTGGTGCTGGTGGAAAAAGGACAAGTCATCCGCATGAACCAACACATCGGGAAAGTCATGACCGACGAAGACGGTAAAGCCGTGTTGCAGTTCCAAGTTTGGCATGGCCAAGAAAAACAAAATCCCCAAAGCTGGCTGAGAGGTCGCTAACTTCCCAAGCCGTTTCCCTAACTTTGAAATTATGATGAAAGTGGCAGTCATTGGCGCCGGTGTGATGGGATCAGGCATCGCCCTGTGTAGCATCCAAGCCGGATACCCTACCGTTCTGTTCGATGTACATCCTGCCGCCCTGCAAAAAGGTCAGGACTACATCCAAAACCAACTCGATATCGCCGTATCCAAAGGCAAAACCACGGCCGAAAAAGCCGCAGCCGCCCTCGCGCTGCTGTCCACTACCCCAGATCGCTCCACCCTGGTGGCCGATTTCATCATCGAAGCCGTCTTGGAACAACTGCCCATCAAACGCGAATTGTTCAGCTTTCTGGAAACCATCAACACCCCAGAAGCCATCTTCGCCACCAATACCTCCAGCATTCCCATTACCCAAATCGCGGCCGGACTTCAACACCCAGAAAGGGTAGTAGGGGTGCACTTTTTCAACCCAGCCCACATCATGAAACTGGTGGAAGTCATCAAAGGCGTTGCCACCGCTACCCACGTGGCCGAAACCGCCTTCAACTGGTCGCAATCGCTCGGTAAAACCACCGTGTACGCCGCCGATGCCCCCGGTTTTATCGTCAATCGCGTGGCCCGACACTACTACGTAGAAAGCCTCAAAGCCCTCGAAGAAAATACCGCCTCCCTGGAAGCCATCGACCGCCTCCTAGAAAGCAGCGGCTTCAAAATGGGCCCCTTCAAACTCATGGACCTCATTGGTGTGGACACCAATTTTAGCGTCACCAGCTCCATGTTTCAACAATTTCATTACGATCCCAAATTCCGACCCAACCGCATTCAACAACAAAAAGTGGATGCCGGCCACCATGGCAAAAAAACCAAACAAGGGTTTTATAAATACGAATAACGGCTTCACCCCCAACGCATCCATAAAAGCACAATGAATCCCATGCGCCCAACAACCACTCGGATCCAACATGTCACACAGTGGCGGTGGCTTGCCCTGGTGCTCCTGATGCTTTCCGTTGGGCTGGAACTCCAATCCTGCGACGGTAACAATCAAGCCACAGAAAAGATTCCGACCGGACCGGTGAACCTCAACATCGACCTCAATCTTCCAGCCTATATGCAGCTCGCCAACCCCGGCTCCCATGCCTATTTTGAAGGAGGCGTGAAAGGAGTGATGGTCATCCACGACTACGACGACAATTGGTATGCGTTTGAACGGGGATGTGCGTTTCAACCGCTCGACAACTGTGCCAAGGTTTGGGCCGATTCAGTGAATATCCAAATTCGTTGCGGAACCCCCACCAGCACTGGGTTTCAGCCCTGCTGCAATTCCAAATATACCTACTCCGGATTCCCCCTCGAAGGCGAAGCCCGAGGTCGCCTCGCCCGATACCAAATTCAACGCAGCGGAAATGCGGTGATGGTATTCAACTAAAACGCGACACAAATATTTTTGAGCCATCGTCAGAATGGGAACAAAAAATGGGTAAAATTTGTGAAAAAACTTTTTTTTAACCCCTCATTTCCTATATTTGTCAACTACTATAACCCTATTCTAACCGAATATCTATGCAAAAAAACTACTTCAAATCATCTGTTTTTGCAGCGCTGGCCACCTTATGCACGGTGCCTGCACAAGCCCAATCGCCCGGATCCCACTCCCTAGAAATTGGTGGCGGTATCCACGAATATATGGGCGACCTAGGTTCGTCTATCGGCTTTGCCCGTAGACCCGACTACCAAGCCGTTCAAGTAAACTTTGGCTACTACCTCAACCCTGCCTTGGATTTGGTTGCCAACTTCTCAACCGGAGATGTTGGATACGCCCGTAAATGGGAAGGTTGGAACTTGCGTCCAGAATACATGTACCAGTCGTTCCGCGCCAACGTGGCCGATTTAACCGTAGGTGCTCGCTTCAAACTGAACAACGGAAGCATCCTCTCTGAAGACGCGAAAATCGCCCCCTACTTCCAAGCGGGTGTGGGTGGATTCTACGCACACAGCAAAATCACCTGGGGTCCAGATCCCTACGTGCAAGATGAATACTACTACACCTTGACAAAAAAGCCTGCCATCACAGAAATGAACGCAGCGCTTCAAGGGGCCTTCGGTATCAACTTCTACATCACCGAAAGAATTGGTTTGCGTTATAGCTACACCGCTACTTATACGCTGTCAGACATTTGGGATGGTGCCGCTCAATCCATTCCTGATCCTGTAAACAACGTGTACAAGCACCAATTGTGGCGCACCAACGACATGTATGGTTTGCACTCTTTTGCCGTTACATTGGCCTTGGGTGAAGGTACTGGCGTGTCGCCCAAAGCCCCCAAAGACAAAGACGAAGATGGTGTTCCAGACAAATACGATTTGTGTAAAAACACCGAACCCAAATACCGCCGCTATGTGGATAGCGTTGGATGTCCTGCCGATACCGACAAAGACGGAATCCTCGACGCCGATGACAAATGTCCTGACGTAGCAGGTCCTGCTGAATTCGGTGGTTGCCCCGATTCTGATGCCGATGGTATCCAAGACAAAGTAGATGCTTGTCCTACCATTGCCGGTATCGCCAAATTCAACGGTTGCCCTGATTCAGACGGTGATGGTGTGTCCGACAAAGAAGATGGTTGTCCTACAGTAGCCGGTTCACCCGCCTTCGGTGGTTGCCCCGATACAGATGGCGACGGTGTTGAAGACCGCAAAGACAAATGTCCTAACGTTGCCGGTGCCATTGCTGGTGAAGGTTGCCCTGATTCAGACGGTGATGGTGTTTACAACAACATCGACAAATGTCCTGACGTAGCCGGAACCGTTGCAAGCAAAGGTTGCCCCGAAATCAAAAAAGAAGTGGTTCAAAAGATTAACTTGGCCGCCAAAGGCATCAACTTCGAAAACGGCAAAGCCGTGATTACCGCTAGTTCTTTCAAGAGCTTGGATGACTTGGCTACCTTGTTGAATACCTACCCTGGTGCTAGCGTGGAAATTCAAGGTCACACTGACAACAACGGCACCCCTGAAGCCAACAAAACATTGAGCCAAGACCGCGCCAATGCCGTTAAGCGTTACCTCGCTGCCGGTGGAGTTGCTGAAGCCCGCATGACCGCCGTAGGTTACGGACAAGAAATGCCGATTGCCGACAACGCTACCCCTGCTGGTAAAGCGAAAAACCGTCGCGTAGACTTCAAATTGAGCTACTAAGATTCTCATTGCATAGAACAAAAAAGGCCACCCTGCGGTGGCCTTTTTTGTTTTGTAACCCCCCGCATCTCATCCCCATTCCCTAACTTCGTTACTATGTCGGACCGCCAAACCCCTGCCTGTTACATCGCCTGCCTCCTGCTGCCCCTGTTCAGCCTAGCCCCTGCCATCGCCCAAACCCCCTCCCAACAACAAACCCCCAGCACCAACCCCTACCAATCGACCAGCAATCCCCACTACTGGAAAAACAAAAAACCCTACGAGGGCTATTGGCAGCAAGATGTGCACTATACCATCAAAGCCATACTGAACGACGAAGCCGAAATCATCAACGGCGAAGAAACCCTCGTCTATACCAACAACTCACCCAATACCCTCACCGAAGCCTATTTCCACCTGTATCAAAACGCCGTACAGCCGGGTTCGCTGACCGATGAACTATACAAGCAGAACCGCGCCAAGGTCACCTACGGACAGTATGAATCGCAAAAACTGGGTACCGTCATCCACAACATCCAAATCAACCCCATAGAGAACGCCATCCGTGACGAAAATGACCTCCCTAACCCATCCCAAAATACACCCTTCGAAATCCAAAATACCCTGCTCAAAATCAAACTGCCCACCCCCCTCAAACCCGGGGAGCAGATCACCTTCCAAATCAACTTTACCACCTACTTCGACCGCGGAAGCATCCGCCGTCGCATGAAAGTCTACGACCACCACGGATACAAACACTTCAACGGCGTGCATTGGTATCCCCGAATCTGCGTGTACGACCGAAAATTCACTTGGGAGACCGACCAACACGTAGAAAAGGAGTTTTATGGCGATTACGGCTATTTCGACATATCCCTCACCTTGCCCAACCACTACATCGCAGAGGCCACAGGCACCCTGGTGAACAAAGAGGAAGTTCTGCCCGCTGCCTTGAGAAAACAGCTCGATATCGCCAATTTCAAAGACAAACCCATCGGTTCGCAGCCCTCGGTGATTGTTCCGGCGGATGGCACCTACAAAACATGGCACTATCAGGCCGTGAACGTGCACGATTTCGCCTGGACCGCCGATCCCACCTACCGCATCGGAGAAACCACTTGGAATGGCGTACAATGCGTGGCCATCGCCCAGGAAAACAACGCCAAAGGATGGCAGCAAACCGCCCAATTCACCGCAAAAGTCATCGCCACCTATAGCCGCGATTTCGGCCTGTATAACTACCCCAAAATTGTGTGCGCCGATGCCGCTGATGGCATGGAATACCCCATGATTACCCTCGATGGCGGTTACTACCCCAGCCACCAAAGTCTCATCGCCCACGAAGTGGGCCACAACTGGTTCTTCGGCATGGTGGGATCCAACGAAACCTACCGCGCGGCCCTCGACGAAGGCTTTACCCAGTTCCTCACCGCCTGGTGCATGCGCAAACTCACCAAAGAATCCCAACCCGAACTCAAACGCGCCTTCGCCGGCTACATGGAGGACGCCATCGACGGAACCGACGAAATCCTCGAAACCCATTCCAACGACTTTCATTCGGCCACAGGACACGGTGGCGGGTACAAACACGTGTACTACAAAACCGCCTCCATGCTCTACAACTTGCAGTACTACCTCGGCGACTCCGTCTTCCTGCAAGCCATGAAAAACTACGTGGAACAATGGAAATTCTGCCACCCCTACATCGAAGATTTTAGAAATTCCATCATCCAAAGTGCCCAAACCGACCTCAATACTTTCTTCGATCAGTGGTTTCAGACCAATAAAGCCGCCGATTACAGCATCAAACACATCTCCCCGCTCAGCAAACCCAACTTCTATCGCGTGACCCTACAGCGAAACGGCAAAATGGTGATGCCCGTGGACCTCGATTTCCTCATCACCCCCAACAACAGTCCCACCACATCACCCACCACAGCCAACGGAAACGCCATCAGCGAAAACGCGAGCAACGCCAAAAACCGCAACAACAGCGTTACACAATCCGATATCTTCTACGCCGTAACCATCCCCGTAAGCCAATACCAAAAACCCGGTCGCTACAACCTCAAACCCTGGATTGGCTGGGACAGACTCCGTCCAACCTACACCTTCGACATCGAAATGCCCGTCGACGGAAAAGTAAAACAAGTCTGGTTGGATCGCAGCGGCCGACTGGCCGATATCAACCGCGTCAACAACGTTTGGAAGAAACGCAGTGAGTGGCAGCTCGACCTCGGCAACGGAGAAAACACCAACTACTTGGGCGTTTACCAAGGACTCATCCGGCCCGCGGTGAGATACAATGTGGCGTCCGGCGTGCTGCTGGGAGCGCAAGCGAGCGGACAGTATGCCGGACGCAAAAAGCAATTCCTGTTGGGACTCTATTACGCCCCCGGCCTCGAAGCCCGCTACAAACCCGCCCAACAACTTCAATACCAAGCCCTCTTTAAACACCAAACCCGTGGCGGTGGCACCTACTACTACCAATCCCTCCTCTACAACGAAATCAATACCCACGAAATGGGCTGGTTCAACCAACTCGGCAAAACCGAATACGGCCTGTATGGCAAATCCATGCAGCGCTACCACCGCCTCATTAGGCCCGTTGAACACCCCCTCTACAATCCTTGGATCAACAGCGTCGCCAACGGCCATGATCCCTACTTTCCTCAAAAATCCCTCCTCGATGGCTACCTCCCCACCGCCAACCAATGGAGCTATGTCGCCCAAATGCACCTCAACCTCTACGTAAAACAAGGCTACAGCGGATGGGGTAAATCGGGATCCTTGCGATGCGATATCCGCATGCCCTCACCCTGGAGCCAATCCCAATACGGATTCGTACAACTGGAATGGAAACACTTCCAACCCCTGGGAAAATCCTTCCTGCGCCTGCGCACCCTCGCCTACCTCGGCGGCGGCACCAACCCCACCCCAGAATCCGCCCTCTACCTGGCCAGCGCCAACCCCGAAGACGCATTTTCACAGCAGCCCCTCTACCGAGATTATGGCATGCTCGATTTGGTTAGCAGTCGCGCCATCAACACCCTCCAAGTCAATGGCGGACTCAACCTGCGCGGATTCAATGGCTACAGTGCCCCCAAAACCGTGAAACAAGCCAACGGCACCGACACCACCCTCGCGTTTTTCCGAGGCAACCAAGGCCTGGGCGTCAATGCCGCCATCGACCTCACCCCCTTCTTCCGCTGGGTGCCCAAAACCAAATTCATCAGCATCAACCCCTACCTGTTCGGCGATGCCGGCATCATCGGTCAGCCCCTTACCTCGCCCAACAAGCAACAACAACTCGTTACCCAACAAGTGTACAGCCGACTCCTCGCCGATGCCGGTATCGGCTTTAGCACCAACCTCAAAAATGCCTCGGCCCTCACCAAAAACAAAGCCCTCAGGGCGGCCAAACCCCTCAACCTGCGGATCGACTTCCCCCTGTGGGTGAATGCCGTTCAAAACAACAACAACTACCTGCAATTCCGCTGGCGACTCAGTATAGGCACCGATTTCTAATTACCTTTGCTCCCGTGAATACCCTCTGGCATCATCAAACCCAATTCCCTGGCGACACCCATCAAATTTTGGGGGTCTACCACAATGATGTCGTGCATTACCTCTCACTCAATCCCCAGTGCCAGCCGCTGTCGTACGAGGTCATCAAACACCCCGCTACCCTCAAAGACAACATCACCTGGGTGGATGTCCACGGCAACTTTCAACTCCTGCCACAAGCCTTTGTAGAGGCCCCCATACCCGGCTTTCAGCCCTGCATCACCCGCAAACTGAATGCCCACGTTTCCATGGCCTTTCAGCCCTCAGGCAAGCCCCAACCGCTGCCCACAGAAACACCCAAATACCACCTGGCACAAGGATTGTTCGCCATCGCCAACACCTACGCCAACTACAAAGAATGCGTGAGCGTGCTCTGGTTCCACGAACAAACCGCCATCGTATTCGCCTACCGAAACGGCGAACTCATCTTCGCCAATCGCTACCCCAGCTCCAATAACCAAGAACACCTCTACTACGCCCTGCTGCCCTTCCACGAAGACAAATTAACACCCCAGCAGCTTGGCCTATACGTACTGTGCGATGAACCCCAACAAGCCGCCACCGCGCAGCTATTCCAAAAGTTCATCCCCCACGCCGATGTTAACCCACCCCAACTGCCCTGGGTGAGCCACAGCCCGGCACCCCTGCTTCATATCGTTTGTCCCCTCATCAAATTGGCCGGATGCGTGTCACAGGCGGACATCTAAAAGGGAGAATCATCCCCACCCAGTTCGCCAGCCATGTGCGTCCCTCCACCGATCGGGTGCGGGAATCCCTGTTCAACTCGCTCGACCACCAAAAAGGCATCGCCGATACCCGCGTGCTCGACCTCTTTTCCGGATCCGGCATCATCGCCCTGGAATTCTTGACCCGCGAGGCGCAAGCGGTGTATAGCATCGACCTCGACAAAAAAAACATCGCCCACCAAAAGCAAATCGCCAAAAGCTGGGAACTCCAAACCTGGCATATCGCCACCGGCAACGCCCTCAACCCCCTGTCTACCCTCAGCAAAAATCGCCTGGAAGGGTTTGACGAAGGGACAACGCCGCCGCTGTTCGACTTCATCTTTGCCGATCCGCCCTATGCGATGCCCAACATCCAAGGACTCCCCCAGCTGCTGATGCCCCTGCTCGCCCCACAAGGTTGGCTCATCATCGAACACAAACCCCAACTCGTATTCGCCGAACAAGAATTCGCAAAAAAAGAATACGGAAGTACCACAATGACTATCTTCGCTACACCATGAGCAAGATCGCCGTTTTCCCAGGCACGTTTGATCCGGTGACCATCGGACATGTAGACATCGTCAATCGCGCCAGTGAACTGTTCGATGAAATCATCATCGCCATCGGGGTCAACACCAAAAAAACTACGCTGTTCGATCTCCAAGTGCGCAAACAATGGATTCAAACGGCCTTCGCCAACAATCCCAAAGTGCGCATCGAATCCTACGAAGGACTCACCGTGGATTTCTGCAAAAAAATGGGCGCCAAATTCCTCCTGCGTGGACTGAGAAACGGCACCGACTTCGATTACGAATCACACATCGCCCAGCTCAACAAAGCGCTTTGGAACGACATTGAAACCGTGTTCATCATGTGCGACCCCGCCATGAGCTATGTGAGCAGCACACTCATCCGCGACCTGATTATTCACAAGGCTGACTACGCGCGATACCTGCCCGAAGGCGTTACCCCTGTTTGAATTGGGCCACGCAACGCTTAATCACGTCGTGCACACTCTGATAAGAATTGAATTCCGGCGTATTGAACCAGTCCAAATCGGCAAACTTCACCTCTGAAATGCCCTCTTCCATCTGAGGCTTCAACGTGCCCTTGCCCGTACTGTTCATCAAATACCAATGCGTCTCCTTCAACAACAAAATGTCGTCCTCATAATACACATGATAGGTCTCACCCACTTTGTCGCTGATATTGATCATGTTGATCCCCGTCTCCTCCATCACCTCGCGCAAAGCCGCAGCCATCTGGTCCTCATGACGCTCGATTTTCCCCTTCGGCAAATCCCACAATCCGTTGCGCTTGATGGTTAACAGCTGATTCTCCTTGTTAAATACCAATCCACCTGCCGCCTGAATCACCGTAAAATCCTCCATGAACTCGCGAATGGTGGCCTGGGGATCCGGACAAATCAACCCGAAATGCAAAGGCTTTCCGTTGTTTTGCGACGATAAAAGGATCTTGAAACTCTTCTGTAGCTCGTCGTCCCCGATAAAATACATATTACTCAAACCGCGCAATGCTTCCGGAGAATCTGCGATTACCAAAGCACCGTCGTTGAAATAGATTTTATAACTTTGCACTTCCATGTCCAATCCAGCCGCAAAATTAGCAAAATTTCTCCTAGAAATAAAGGCAGTTAAACTAAGTCCCTCACAACCATTTACTTGGACTTCAGGGATCAAATCACCCATCTATTGCGATAACCGCATGGTGCTGTCCTACCCCGAAGTGCGCACATTCGTCGCCGAAGAATTGGCCGCCCTCATCCAAAGCCAGTTCCCCCAAGCCAACCGCATCGCAGGCATCGCCACCGCCGGTATCGCCCACGGAGCCTTGGCCGCCGATAAAATCAACATGCCCTACTGCTACGTACGTCCCGAACCCAAGAAACACGGACTCAAAAATCAAGTGGAAGGGGAGATGCATCCGGGCGACAACATTGTGCTCGTAGAAGACCTCATCTCTACCGGAAAAAGCAGTTTCCAAGCCGTTGAAGGCGTGCAAAATGCCGGTGCCAACGTCATTGGCGTCATAGCCCTGTTTACCTATGGGTTTGCCAATGCCATGGAAAAATTTGTAGAAGCAGGCATCCCCGTGCATACCCTCACCAACTTGCCCACCCTCACCGCTGTGGCCGCCGAGCACGGTTTTATCCAACCCTCAGAGCTGGAAACCGTTAACCGCTTTGCCCAGAATCCTGCGGCTTGGGGAGAAGGTCTCTAACCACCGATAGCGGCGTTACGCTCGCCCCCTCGCTGTGCCAGGCCAGCATTCGCACCTTCGCGGCCTTGAAACCCGCCTTGTGTCGCCTACTCCATTCTACCCCGTCGCAGTGCAACGCAAACACTTCCGATACCCGCACCCCGCGGATCGGACCGATGCGCTCGCCCAAATTTTCCGAAATCCATTGGGTTAACGCCCCCTCCCACGACACCCCCTGCAGTCCGCCGCCCTCACCATCGTCGCCCACCACCGCCTTCAAACAACCCGTATAGTATTGGTCCGATGCCAACCCAAACGTGAGTTCGTACTGTGATATACCCCTTCCCAGCGGACGCACATACAGCAAAATGGCATCCACCTGCAGCGAAATCGTCTCCACCGCATCCGTAAGACCCACCGGTTTGGTGGACGTCCGCCCGTTTAACAACGCCATAAACAACCTGCGATCCGACACCTCCATCAACAGCAAAACCTGTATCGTCCAGGCCTGTTTTTGTAATTCGTCCCATTCCCGCCAACGATCCAGCCCCGCCGCAATCTCTTTCTCTTCGATGCTACCCTGAGGCGGACCCAACACCAACGCCAACGCCTCATTCAAAGAACCCGCAAAGCGCTGACTTTCGGCCAAAAGCCACAAAGGCAGTCCCGTGGCCGCCAAAATCCACGACTTCAATCGCGGCATAGAGACTTTTTCCGGAATCCTCAACCCGTCAAAATTCACGCACCCCTCCTTTCCATCATGTCTTGTTCTACCACATCGGCATCCAATCCCAACGACTCGCGAAGATACTGGGCCAATACCGCACTGAATCCATGGGTAACGTGCACGTGTTCCGCCCCTGAAGCCTTCACGGCCTCCAGGAGCTGCGGCCAGTCGGCGTGGTCACTCAGCACAAAGCCTCTATCCACCCCACCCCAATCACCCGATTTACTCACGGCCATCCAGCCGCTGCAATTGGCCAAAGAATAATTTCCCAGGGGCGAGATCCAAGCCGAACGCAACGCGTTCGGCGGACAAACCACCAAACTGTTTTCCGTGCTCACGCCGCGGTCCCTCAAATCCGTCAGACCCCCAGAACCATCCACCCAAGATCCAAAATCAAACCCGCTCTTTTCCAAAACCGTGTTCGATGCCGCAATGGCGCCGTGACAGATCACCGGTCCCACAGACCGATCCAAATACTTCAATATTCGCTGCGCCTTGCCCAACGAATACCCCAACAACACCGAAGGCAGGCCCAACGAAGCATTGCCCCGCCACCAAGCATTGATATCGTCGAATACAGTCTGCTGTTCACGCCACTGGAAGATCGGTAGGCCAAACGTACTCTCCGTGACGAAGTGGTGGCAGCGGACCGACTCAAAAGCCGGGGTTAAGCCATCACCCACTGTCTTGTAATCACCGCTGATGACCCAAACCTCCCCGCGGTAAGATAATCGCACCTGCGCGCTGCCCGGGACATGTCCGGCCGGAAACAACGTCACCTCCACGCCGTTCATCCAAATGGACTCGCCGTAAGCCAGCGACTGCACCGAAATGCGTTGTCCGAGGCGGAGTTTGAGGATTCCTACCGACTGTAAATGGCATAGATAATGTCCCATACCCGGACGAGCATGATCGCTATGGGCATGTGTCACCAAGGCTTTGGGTACACGACGAAGCGGATCGATATACAAATCGGCCTGCGCGCAATAAAATCCCAACTCGGTAAAAGTGACCAACGCCATCCCCCCAAATTTCCCGCTTTTTGACGTACAAAAGGGGAAAAAGTTTCGGTCAAATCCGTGTGAAAACAGACGCAAGGACAAGGGGTTATGGCCAAAAAAGAGTTAATTTGCGTGAATTAAGTTATGAAAAAACGCATATTAAGTTTGGCCTTGGCCTTCTCAGCATTATTCCAGCTGCGGGCCGATGAAGGCATGTGGCCGCTCACCTTGCTGCAAAAGATCCAAGATCCCATGCAAGCGCGCGGATTGAAATTGTCTGCCGAAGACATCTATTCCATCAACCAAGCCTCTGTGAAAGACGCCATCGTTCGATTGATGTCTAAGCAAGGCCGTATGTTCTGCACCGGAGAAATCATCTCCAAGCAAGGTTTGTTCCTCACCAACCACCACTGTGGTTATGGAGCCATCCAAGAGCTTTCTACCAACCAAGACAACATCCTGAAAAACGGATTCTGGGCGGCCAACCAACAAGCGGAGCGCCCCGCCAATTTCAACATCGGATTGTTGCGCAAAATTGAAGATGTAACCGGACAAGTATTGGCCGGCATCGCCATCAACCAAGACGAAGCCACCCGCGCCAAAGCCGTTGCCGCCCAAATCGCCAAAACCAAAGAAGCCGTCATCGCAGCTTTGGGCGAAGAACGCAACAACTACGTGGTGGAGATCTCTTCCTTCTACAATGGAAACCAATTCTTGGCGATGTACTACGAAGTATACCGCGACATCCGCCTGGTGGGTACCCCCCCAGAAAGCGTAGGTAAGTTTGGTGGGGAGACCGACAACTGGCGTTGGCCCCGTCACACCTGCGATTTCAGCATGTTCCGCATTTATGCCAATGGCAACAACAAACCCGCCGATTTCAATGGCGCCAACAAACCCTTCGCACCCGCGCACCACTTGCCCATCAACATCGGTGGGATGAAAGAAGGCGACTACGCCATGATCATGGGTTACCCCGGTCGTACCACCCGCTACACCTACAGCGAAGGCATCAAATACTTGGCCAGCAAAGAACGCCCCATGCGCGTGCAGTTGCGTCGCGACATCATGGATGTGTACGAAAACTACATGAAGCAAGACGAGTCTGTGCGATTGATGTACTCAGATCGTTTGGCGAGCATCGGTAACTACTGGAACAAATTCAACGGTGAAGCCAACGATTTGGCCAAGCCCAACGGACTCTACGATACCCGCAAAAATGCCGAATTGGCGTTCGAGCGATGGGTGCGTGAAAACAAAAAGACCGATGTTTATGGCGACGTAACTGGTCTGTACGATGAGGCTTACCGCGAGTTGTATACCTATGGTTTGTACCCTGTTTACTTGCAAGACGGTATCGCCAACAGCCAGTCGATGACGTTTGCGATGTCGTTCAAAGGATTGTCCGATGCCCTGAAAGCCAATGCGAAAGACACCGCCATGTCGCGTGCGATGTTGCGCGGCCTCGATGAGATGTTCAAAGAATACAACACCACCATCGAAAAAGAAGTGTTGGCTGTGGTACTGAAGCACCTCTACGAAGATTTAGACCCCGCTATGCTGCCGGCAGATTTCACCGTCTTGGTGGTAAAAAACAAACGGAACTATGCGGCCATCGCCGAAATGATTTTTGCCAAATCCATCTTCACAAACAAAGAGCGCATGGCTAAGTTTTTAGCCAAGCCCTCGGTGAGCAAGTTGGAAGCCGATGTGTTGTACAAGATTACCAATGGCTACTTGAACAAATTGCGCGTGGATTTGAAGCCCGTGTACGATGGTATCAACAGCAAATTGGATCGTGCCAACCGATTGTTTTTGTCGGCCCAATTGGAAATGTCGGCCAGCAATAACGTGACCATGGCCCCTGACGCCAATGGTACCATGCGTTTGACCTACGGCACTGTGATGGCCTACGACGCCCGCGATGCGGTGAGCTATTCTTACTTCACCACCGCCAAAGGCATTTTGGAAAAATACAAAGCCGGCGATTTTGAATTCGATTCACCCCAGCCTTTGTTGGCCCTGATCCGCGCCCGCGATTTCGGTCAGTATGCCGATAAAGATGGCGAGTTGCATACCTGTTTCCTCACCGACAACGACATCACCGGTGGTAACAGCGGAAGTCCCGTCATGAATGCCAAAGGCGAGTTGATTGGTACCGCGTTCGACGGCAACTGGGAAGCCATCAGCTCTGATTTCGCGTTCTTACCCAAGGTTCAGCGCACCATCAGTTTGGATGTTCGCTACACGTTGTTCATCGTTGAAAAATTGGGCGGCGCCAAGCACCTGATCGACGAAATGACCATCGTGAAATAATCACGGAGTATATTTATCACGAAAAAAGGGCTTCCTCGCGGAAGCCCTTTTTCTTTGAGCTATTTGTTTCTTGGATTTCACCGCAGGGAGCAACTAACAACACCCGCGACATCCTTGAATCCTATTTTATTAGCGGTTGCGAGAGAACCATCCACCGCGGGAGGTTTTCTCTTCCACTTTTTCTTCTTGCTTGGCAAACGGGTTCACCACCTCGATGCCATTCACAACCCTGTCCACAGAAGCAGACGGTGCTGAGGCTACCGGCGCATCCGATACCTTGCCCGCCGCCGATTCAATCACCAACGCATCCCGCAATTGCTTTTGCATGGTACCCACCATACTCACAAAAGTTTCCTTGGAAGCACGCACCTTGGAAATGGTATAGCAACCCATCAACTGTCCAACAATATACAAAGCCATAGAACGGGCGTCGGTCTGGTTTTTTAATTCACCAGCGATTCTGCCCGACATAATCGCTTTCTGAATGATTTTCACCTGAACTTCATTCACGGCTTCCAACTTTTCACGAAACAACTCATCAGAATGACTCATCTCTAAAATCAAGTTGGTCAACACATCCCCGCGCTTGATGCTGGTCTCTGTAGCCTTGCTCTTCTCCTGTTCCAATACCGCATTCAAGGCCTCAGCTACACCGCTTTCGATGTTGGCCAAACTTGCCCATTTCTGCTCGTAATACGGCAACATGACTTCATCCACCACGGCGTATCCCAACTCCGCTTTATTCGGAAAATAATGGTAAAATGCACCTTTGGTGATTTTCAAACGGGCAATCTCTTTGTCGGTACGCAAGGTCTCAAAACCCTTTGCCTGTATTGCTTCAAAGCAACGTTGTAAGATCAATTGTCGTGTAGATGTACTCATAGGGGGCACAAATATACCAACAAGTTTGTCTAAATGTTAACAAAGTGTGGAAAACACAAAATTTTTCTCGGATCATTTGCTGCAACCCTTAAAATCAGGCCTGTTACACCATAACAGACCCCAAAAATGAAAGATTTACCACCTATTTAAGGCGTCAATCTTCCGTACATCCGTGGAAAAGGAATGCTCTCGCGAACGTGCTTCAACTTGCATACCCAAGTAACCAAACGCTCCAAGCCCAACCCAAAACCCGCGTGAGGCACAGAACCGTACCTGCGTAAATCCAAATACCACTCAAACGCCTCCATCGGTAATTCGTGCTCCTGGATTTTCGACGTTAACAAATTCACATCCGTCTCCCGCTCACCGCCACCCACAATCTCTCCATACCCCTCCGGCGCCAACACATCCACACCCCGCGCAAACCGCGCGTCCTCCGGATTCCGCTTCAAATAAAACGCCTTTACCTCGTGTGGCCAGTCGTACACCATCACCGGACGGTCAAACAAACGCGTCAATACCGTCTCGTCCGACCCCCCAAAATCGTTTCCGTATTCAAAATTCTTCGCGCTCGCAATCCACTGGGGAATGTTCCGCAAATCCTCCTCCACGTCCGCCTTCTCCTGCTTCAACTGCGTAATCTTCGTCTGATGGAAATTGATCTCCCCCTTCTTCATCCCCGGCGTGGCCACCTTGGCCTCCCGCTCCGCAATCTCCGCATCAATCCCCGACAACTGCTGCTCACAACGCAACAACTCATCCTCCAAACTTTTGATACTGTTCACCCCGTTCACGTCCTCCTCGCCCTTGATGATCCGTACCGCCTGGTCGTATGTCATCCGTGGGAACGTGCCCAAACTGCTCTTCAACACCGACGTGTCCCGTCCAATCGTCTCCAACTCCTGCTCGCACTTCTCCAATACCCTGCCCACCACATGCTGCAAAAAGCCTTCTATGCAATCCATGTTCTGGAAAATGTCGTAAAACGCCATCTCCGGTTCAATCATCCAAAACTCCGACAAATGCCTGCGCGTCTTCGACTTCTCAGCCCGAAACGTTGGACCAAACGTGTAAATTCGGCCCATCGCCATGGCCATCGCCTCGCCGTATAACTGTCCGCTCTGACTCAAAAAAGCCGGCTCCCCGTAAAAATCAGTTTCAAACAAGGTGCTCGTGCCCTCACACGCATTGCCCGTGAAAATCGGCGCATCCATCTGCACAAAACCCTGACCCTGGAAATATTCGTGGATCGCGTAAATGATGGTGTTACGGATACGCATGATGGCCCACTGACGCGTACTCCGCAACCACAAATGACGCTGGTCCATCAAAAACTCAATGCCGTGCTCCTTCTTCGCAATCGGATAATTCTCCGATACACCCACAACCTCCACAGACGTTACCTGCAACTCAACACCCCCCACCTGCTTGTCATCCGCCAACACCAACCCCTTCAATACCACGCTGGTTTCCAAACTCACCGATTGAGCCGCCGCCAAATAGGATTCGCTCGCGGTTTCCGCCGTTACAACGCACTGACAGTAGCCCGTACCATCACGCAAAATGATGAAAACAATGCCCTTGCCCTCGCGCTTATTGGCTACCCACCCCCGCAAAAATACCGGTTGGCCAATGTGGCTTTTCATGTCCTGAATAACAGTCGACGGAGAGGTAAAATCTGGTGTGCTCATGGTAAAACGCTGGTTTTATTTGGTTGTGTGCAAAATTGCTTGCACAAAGATAAGAAAAGGGCTTTAAAATTTTTGGCACGATATTTGATATTCGGGCGCCCTTGCCTATATTTGTGTTATGGCCCTCAAACAAGAGTTATCGCAAAAGTTTCTGCAAAAGCTGAGTCCCCAACAGATTCAGTTCATCAAGCTGCTGCAGCTCAACACCCAAGACTTTGAGGAAAAAGTGAGTCAGGAGCTGCTCGACAACCCCGCGTTGGAGAACCTGGAAGGAGAAAACGACCTCGCGGATTACCGCAGCAACGACGACCGCAGTCAGGAATTGCGCAATGAAAAAAGCGACGAAACCAAAGACAATTACGACCAAGACGACCTGAATGTCAACAGCGACTTCGACGAATACAGTCAAGACATCAACGTAGATGAGCTCCTGCGTGCCGGCGGTGACGACGACTACAGCAGTTTCCGCATGGGTGAGGATTACAATAACGAAGAGCAGCGCGACATGCCCATGGCCGCGCAAAGCACCTTCCATGAATACCTCTACGAGCAAGCCCGCGCCATCTTCGAGGACCAAGAACTCGAACTCGTTTACCACCTCATCGGCAGCATCGAAGACGATGGCTACTTGCGTCGCGAACTCCGCAGCATCGTCAACGACCTCGCCTTCAACGAGAACATCTTAACCACCGAAGCCAAGCTAGAACGCTTGCTGATCAAAATTCAGAATTTCGATCCCCCAGGAATCGCGGCACGCGACCTGCAAGAGTGTCTGTTGCTGCAGTTGTACAAGAAAGACTATGGCGATAATCCCGCCATTGACTTGGCCGAGAAATTGCTCTCGGAGCAATTCGAGGCCTTCACAAAAAAACATTACGACAAAATAAAAAAGAGCCTGAAGATCAACGATGAGCAGCTCAAAGCCGCCATGAACGAGATCCTCAAACTCAACCCCAAACCCGGCGAAACCGGGAGCATCAGCGTGAAAACGCAATACATCGTACCCGATTTTTCGGTGAGCAACGACGATGGTGTCCTACAAGTGAGACTCAATGGCCGCAATGCCCCCGAGCTGCGCCTGAGCGCCTCCTATGTGGAAACCCTCAAAGCCTACGAATCCAGCGCCCACAAAGAGAAACAACTCCGCGATGCCGTTCAATACATCAAACAGAAAGTAGACGGCGCCAAATGGTTTATTGATAGCGTGAAACAACGACAAAATACGCTCATGAAAACCATGCAAGCCATCGTGCAACGTCAGAGAGAATTCTTCCTAGAAGGCGGCGACGAAACCAAGCTGAAGCCCATGATCCTCAAAGACATCGCCCAGCAAGTGGAGCTCGACATCTCCACCATCTCACGGGTGGCCAACAGCAAATACGTGGAAACCGATTTCGGGATTTTTCCGCTCAAATTTTTCTTCTCCGAAGGACTCACCAACGAAGAAGGGGAAGAAGTGAGTAACCGCGAAATCAAGAAGATTCTCAGTGACGCGATCGGACAAGAGGACAAAGTAAAACCCCTCACCGATGAGGCCCTCATGGACCTGCTCAAAGAAAAAGGCTACAACATCGCCCGCAGAACCGTGGCCAAATACCGCGAACAGTTAGGCATACCCGTTGCAAGACTCCGGAAAGAAATTTAATTTAGACTTAACTTCGTTGAACCAGACATAGTACCTTTCGCAAACTAAGTGCGTGTATTAACAAATCAGATGAATTCATCTTTACCTTTGTGACATAATATTGAACCCAAAATCAATATTTCCCGTATGTCAATTATTGACCTTTCTACATTCAACCTAATACACAAAATGATTCTGCTCTTTGTGTTAAGTACTTTTGGGCTGATGTGGATGCTTAAATTGTCATTTAAACTACATTGGTTCGACATACCCGTAGCTCGATCATCCCATAACGGCAATATTCCAAGAACAGCGGGTATCATTTTAACTTTCTTTTCTGTAGTATTATTAATTGTTTGGGGTCCCAAGGAATTCATTCACCCTTTAATAATATTCTCTTATATTTTCTTTTTTTTTATTGGTGTTTATGATGACATAAAAAACCTAAAAGCATCCACTAAATTTTGGGCACAATTAGTAATATGCGGAACGCTTACTCTCGCACTTCCAGAGTTTAGAATTAATAATTTTTATGGTATTTTAGGGCTATATAGTATTAGTTCTATTTATTCTATAATATTTTCCATTTTCGTTTATATTGTTGTAATTAATGCGTATAATTTAATTGATGGAATTGATGGACTGGCACTAACTTTTTCAATATTTGCGATTTTTATGTTAAGTATTGGCTATAACGATGTTAGCCAGCCAATGACCAATTATGGTATGTTGTTGATTTCCATACTTTTACCGTTCTACTTTTTCAATTTCAGTAAAAAGTACAAAATGTTCCTCGGTGATACTGGTTCTATTTTTCTGGGAATGACAATCGTTCTTATGGTTGGCTATTTCCTAAATTCCAACCACCCTGTAGTTGTTCCCTTTGGAATGAACCGAGCAGTTTTTGCATTGGTTGCATTGTGCTATCCGTTGCTCGATACTCTGAGAGTTTTTATTTTACGCGTTACCAAAGGTCTGTCCCCATTCACTGCAGATAGAAATCACATTCACCACAAACTTCTTAACATTGGATTTAGTCACTACTCAACAACCATTTCATTGTTAGTCTTCAATCTTTTAATTCTCTTCGTCAATTCTTATTCGTTACAGAACATAGATACTAACGCAGTTGTGATTATTGATTTCATTTTAATCGGCTTTTTTTTCGTTGGTGGAGTTTGGTTTGCTAGAATCAAAGTTCTCAAACGACATTAATCCACAAACAACTTCTGCTTGCGGATGACCTTGCCGTCTGAAGTGCGTTTTAACACCGCCACATAATAGCCAGAAGCCCAAGTTTGGGTGTCGAACCGCGTTTCATTTTGCATCAGCCCGAAAGGCTCGGTCACTTTCCTGCCCAACAAATCAAAAAACTGGACATCCAACTGGTCCAAAATGTCTTCATTGCGAATCTCCACCACCACATCCGTCTCAGTATCCACCGGATAAATCAATACCTCATCGTAGACCACCGTATCAAAAATCCGCATCCTTGTGATAATCTCACGCTTGATTGGCAACTCCGTGCGGAAATCGGTAATCGAGGTGCGCATCATCTGCACCTGCTGCTTCGTAAACAAGTTCTGACAGGCCTCGGTAGAATAATCCATGTAATTCTCAAACATGTCGGGCAGATCATTCTTCGGCTCCACACAGGTATTCCCTCCCAAATTGCATGTAAAACCCGCCCCGATGCCCTGCAATGGGGTATCGTCGATGTAATCATCCACCAAACACTTGTTCACCGAATACTGGTCGTCCGCCCAAATGTGTCGCAACCCAAAGAAATGGCCCACCTCGTGTACCGCACAACGTCCTTTGTTCGATGTGGCAATCGCCCCAGTGGCGCGCGGGTTGTTTCTACCCACCACCTTGTAATGCAACACCACGCCCTGCCGGCTATCAGCCACCCAAGAACCGCTGGTCCAAGATGGATGTCCATACGGCGGATAGGCATACCCCAACAACCCGTCCTGGTTGTTCACACTCAAATCACAAACCCAAATATTCAAATATTTGGTGGGATCCCAAGGATCATCGCCACCCGTGGCCGTCGCCTTCATCAAATCCTGGATGTTTCCGCCCGCCGAACCGAAGGTGGTTTTGCTCGTTAGCTTGCGCACAATGCCGTTGGTAGCCACCCCATTGGGATCCACCTTGGCAAATTCAAATTGTATGCGCGCACTGCCCGCCCGCGACTTAAAAATGGCACGGGTCTTCACCGAATCCGCATTCAAACGATTAAAATCGCGGTTCAATACCTCCAACTGCGAAATGATCAAAGAATCATGCAAATTCTCATTCGCCACATTGTAAATCACGTGAAATACCACCGGAATGGTGTACACCGTATCGTAATAGTATAACGTGTCGCGGATGACCTTTTTCCGTCGGTCCAACCCCTGCGCAGCCAACTTCAACGCATCCGAAGCCTTCGCCCTTTGCGTTTGTACATCGTATTGAACGCCAAAACCGGGATACTGCTGCTCCAACTGCTGCAGCACCGTGACAAACCCACAAGGTTCATCGGCGTGCCGATTGACCCCCGACGTTCCCACCTGCTGCGATATCAAAGTACCCACCGAAAGTATACCCACCGATACCACGGCCAACAGGCGTTTTTGCCAATTTCCAACAGGAAAAATCATCATAAGATTGCAAATTACTGCAAAATGTCAATCAATCCCACGCACTGACATTACTTTGACGGTTTTGTGTTCGGGATTTCAACCATACCCAAGACGCCCAAGCCCCAAAAAGCGAAACTGAATTTACTTGCCCTTGAACACCGGCTTGCGCTTTTCATTGAAGGCCGACACACCCTCTTTGTAATCCTCGCTCCGGCCCGCAATCTCTTGACAGTAAGCCTCATATTGCAACATGGTCTGTAAATCGGAATGCCCGGCCTTGTTCAACATCTTCTTGATCATCCCAATGGCTAGGGTAGGTGCCTGTGCATAGTAATCAGCCACTTTGGTCACCTCCTCATCCAACAACTCCGCAGAAACCACGCGGTTTACCAAGCCCCACTCCAACGCCTGGGCCGCAGAAATCTTGGGCGCCATCGTGGCCATCTCAAAAGCGCGAGCCGGCGAAATCGCCTTGGGCAAAAAATACGAAGAACCTGAATCCGGCACCAATCCCACATTCACAAAGACCTCTATGAACGAAGCATTTTCCGCCGCCACAATAAAGTCACAAGCCAAAGCCAACGAAGCGCCCGCACCCGCCGCCACACCATTGATTCTCCCAATGATGGGTTTGGGCATCTCACGCATCGCCTTGATGATGGGGTTGTAACGCTTGTACAAAGAGTCACTCAACGACCGGTTTTTAGATCCCGCTATCGCCTTCAAATCCTGACCACTGCAAAATGCCTTGCCCGCACCCGTCAACACCAACACCCTAACTTCCGCATCCTTGGCCGCCTCTTTCAACGCCGCCTGTAAATCGTAACTCTGGGTTTCATCGAATGCATTGAAAACATCCGGACGGTTCAACGTGATGTGCGCCACACTCCCGCGCTTCTCATAAATTACACTGGTCAACTCCATAGTGCGAAAATAATCTATTTTCTGATCGTTGCACCCGCCGCCTCAAAGGCCTTCATGAAAGCCTGCATCTTGCTGTCAACCTCCGACTCGGTTAATGTGGCCTCGGGATTCAGAAAATGGAACGACATCGCCACCGCCTTCTTGCCTGCCTCCAAGGGCTTGCCCTCGAAAACATCGAACACCCGAACATCCTGTAACAACGGCGCCTTCACCGTCTTCACCACCTGCATCAACGAAGCAAATGAGGTCGCCGTATCCACCACCAAGCTCAAATCCCTTCGCATGCCCGGATACTTCGGGGCCGATACCACCGCAAAACCCTCGCCCTTATTGCTCAACAACTTACGCCATGGGATTTCAACGCACCATACCGTAGATGAAATATCCGCTGCTTTCAACCACGCCTTCTGCGCCTTGAAAATTTCTATGGTATCAACCGATGCCTTGCTGCCCAATCGCACCAACAATCCCTGTAACAACCGCTTAATATCGTAATACCCTATCTCCTGTGGCTTGGCCTCCCAGCTCTCCTGCGATACACTGCCCCAAAACACCATCGATAGCGTAGGCGTTTCCCTGAAACCCTTGGCCGTTTTTTGGTAAATCCGACCCAACTCAAACAATTTCACACCCTCCGCCCTTCGGTTGATGTTATACGCCACCGATTGCAACAGCCCCGGAATCAACGACGCACGCATCACGTCCATGTCGCTACTCAACGGATTGCTCAAATGAACCAAATCTTCCTTATCGGGATACCAAGCCGCAGGATGCAATGAATTCGTTGCCGCTTCCAACAGCCCCTGGTCACACAAAAACTGTCGCAACACGTTCTCCGATTTCCGCAACTTCATCCCCTCAAACGTGCCCAGCGTCGCCTGCAATTTGCCATTCATCGGCACGCGATCGTACCCGTAAATGCGCATCACCTCCTCGTACAAATCCACCGCCTGCTCCACATCGTTGCGCCAGCCCGGAACGCTCACCTTCAATGCCTCAGTACCCTCAACTCCAAAGCCCAATCGCTCCAAGATCGCAACCACCTCAGACCCCGGAATGTCCAAGCCCGCAAACGACGTCAAATCCTTCACCTGCATCTCCACCACCCGCGCTTCAAACGGCACCGGATACACCGAAGTAACACCCGTCCAACTTCCGCCCGCATAGGCCTCCAAATGCTTGGCGATCTGCATCGCAACCCCCGCCATATTCTGCTTGTCTATGCCGCGCTCAAACCGGAATCCCGCATCCGTGTGCAAATTGTGTCGCTTCGCCGACTTCCGCACCGCCGTAGGATGAAAATGCGCCACCTCCAACACCACACGCTTCGTATCGGCCGAAACCGCCGTTGCCTGTCCGCCCATCACCCCCGCCAACGCAATCGGTCCGCGTGCATCCGCAATCACCACATCCTGGGCATGCAAAGCGATCGACTTGCCATCCAACAACACCAAAGTCTCCCCTGCCTTCGCCAATCTCACAGTGATTCCGCCCTCAATTTTATCCGCATCAAAGGCATGACTCGGCTGTCCCGTCTGATGCAAAAAGTAATTCGTAGCATCCACTACGTTGTTTCTCGGCTCAAGGCCAATCGCCCTCAACCGGTTTTTTACAACGGCCGGACTCTCGCCCAATTGCACCCCCTTCACCTCCAAAGCGATATACCGCTCACACCACTGCGTCTCCTCGATGCTCACAGAAATCCCCGCCTCTTTTTGCTTCCACTCCGCACTGGCTTCCGCCTCCTTCTCCGCGATGCGATCAAATTTTACCTGTAACAACGCCGCCAAATCATTGGCAACACCCACATGCGATGCCGCATCTCCCCGGTTCGCCGTGAGCCCAATTTCCATCACCTCGTCCTTCACCACGCCAAAATACTCGGCCGCTGAAGTGCCCACCACCGCCGAATCCGGCAATACCAAAATACCATCGTGACTGCTACCCAACCCGCACTCGTCCTCCGCACAAATCATCCCCTCAGAAACCTCGCCCCGAATCTTCGCCTTGCCAATCACAAACGGCTCCTTGCCCGGCATCACAATCTCCGTGCCTACCAATGCCACCACCACCTTTTGTCCCGCCGCCACATTCGGCGCACCACAAACAATCGGCAACAAACTCTCACCACCCACATTCACTGTGGTTACCCGCAACCGATCGGCGTTGGGATGCGTTTCACAGGTTACCACCTCGCCAATCACAAACCCCTCCAAGCCATTACCCGCACTGTACCAAGTGTCTAAGTGCTCGACTTCAAGGCCGCTCACCGACAACAAATCCGATATTTCTTGTGCCGATGCCTCCGTAGGCAACAGCGATTTTAACCAATCAATGGAAATTTTCATGACGTCTTGCGAAGATAAAGATTTAGCGTTTGCCTTGTTGCATCATCTCGCGGCGCGCCTTCTTGAACCGCACGTAGAAGTAAAAGCTCGACCCAAAAACCGCCAACATCAGCCAGCCCGCGCCCGAGCCAATGCCCGAAGCATAAAACTGCAATAAACTCTCGGTTCCGCTAATAGCGGCCGCGACCAGGGATAAGAGGGCGAGGACGTGGTTTTTTATCATTGGGTAAATTGATTGTTCCTGAATAATTGATGATCTCCCAGTCGGTGAAAGCCTGATTGCTCACCAAGCCCGTGCCAGTCGTGATTTGGTCTTCTCCCGTGATTTTCACGAATTTGTCGGTGCGAATCACCCCCGACTGCTGATCCCAAATCAACTCCTCCGTGTTCAACGTCTCGCCCTTGATATTCAATATCTCCACATTGTTGCGCACGATCACCTTCTTATCATCCATGTAACTGATGCCGTACTCGGCCGTCATATAACTTTCCAACGCACCCTGCTCATCGTAAAAATCCACTTTCAACCCCTTCTTCATCAACAGATAAGGGTTGCGCTTGGCCTTCACCGCCATGAGAATCGGACTGAAAACCCGCGCCCGCAATCGCCCAGAATCTGTGTACTCGATGGTCACCTTTTCCGCATATTCCGCGCTCTCAAACGTGCCCTTCTTTTTCTTTACCACCACCTTTTTGTGGGTATCGCTACACCCAACAAGCAGCAGCAAACCTATGGCCAATAGCCCCCGCATGGTTAATCGAATTTTCTACGCTGAAACCAGATATCGCCCAACTGCAACCCCAACGTCAAATTGATGAATTGCTCCTTCGCCAAGCCATCCGTCGCCAAACCGCGCTGCACGTAATCCAACTGCAAGTGAACCACACTGCTCAACACCGTATTGTCGTAATACCTGCGCACCAACGGAACACCCACACCCACAAAAGCACGCTGCTGAATGATGCGATTGCTGCCTAGGCCGTTGGGCTTGGTAAATGAATATTGCGTCTCCGACAATACACCCCCCACGCGAACCGGCCAACGCATTTTCTTGTGACTGGGATGCTTAAAGTCATTCGGATTCAAGGTAAACGTAAAGCCGTAATCCGTGCGATCCGTATACCGTCGGCCCGCGTCAAAAAACATCGGATCCAAACTGCCCCAAACCTGTTTGCGGTAGTCCAACGCTACAGACCAACGCTGTCTGTATTGAAACAAATACCCCGCACCGAAACTGTTGGGCAACGACAATGCCGTTCTGGGCGACAAGGCATTGATCACCGTATCCACCACATACACCTGGCTGCCCACCAAGTCCATCGTGCGCGTCAACCGCAACTGCTCCCCGGTCATCCCCGAGAAAAATTGCGCACTCGCACCAAACGTGTGATAAGTAGAATCCAACTTGAAGAAGGTCATGATACCCACCTTCTGCTGAAATCCATGCACGTTCACGGATTTGATGTCCTCCAACAAATTCAAATCGTTGCTGTCAGGCACACTGAAAATGGACTGGTCATTCAACTGACCAAAAACCCGAGCGATGCTATAACCCAAGCTCACATGCTGACCAAAGCGGAACGCATTCGCCAATTCCACCATGTTTACCCCACCATAACCCGCATGGGTGGTACGGTTGATAAACGGCGTACTGTCGCGAAACGTATATTGATAACCCACGGTTGTCAACGGCTGCAACGAAACCGCAGAATTGATGCCGTAACGCGTGCTTTTGATGCGCTTTTGCTTGGATCCACTGTCCAACATCGCCCGCCTGTGATAGTAATTGTACGTCCTAAAACCCAAATTCAAATAGCCCAATCCGCCACCCTGAAAGGTCTGCGTTTGATCGCCCGCTTGAATTTTTGCCCCCTTGAAACTGCCGCCCACATCAAATGTGGTATAATACAAATTGCCCAACGTGGCCGGATTGTGCATCGTGTAAGAATACGCCCCAGAGCGCGTGTGCAAATTGCTGCCGCACTGCACCTGATTCGTTCCCAACCACTCCCCGATACCGAAATTGCTGTAAGGAGAAAACGTGAGGTTTTGTCCCCCAGCCGATTGGCCCTGAACATGAGAGAATCCCAGTAGTACCAGAACGGTGAAAAAAAGTTGTTTATTGGGCTGTCTCATGGTGTTGAAGTGCGTGCATCAGCCCGTAATGAACGAGCATAGGCTCCACAAATATCTTTGTTTTCTGTTGTTCCGCCAAGAATAACCCGTCGCCACCCGTGATAAATACCTGTCCATCAGGGTGTTTTTCGAGGAACAGCGCAATTTGTCGGTGCGATTCACCCACAATCCCCTGCTGCACCCCGCACAAGATGCTCTCATTCGTGCTATTTCCCCAAGCGCCCACAAACGATTCGTGACTAACCAACGGCAGCTTGCCCGTTTGCTGATGCAACGCCAAATACCGCATGTGCAACCCCGGCGAAATACTGCCTCCCAAATAACAAGCCCCCGCATCCAACCAGTCATACGTAATGCAAGTGCCGGCGTCTATCACCATGCAAGCCGTGATCTCGCCGCGCTGACCCATCAAACAATGCGCCCCCAACACCCCCGCCAAGCGATCGGCACCCAAAGTGTCAGGCGTGGCATAACCCATCCGCACCGGCAAATGCATGCTGCTGCTGAACAAATGCACCGGACAGTCCAACCCCGTAAGCCAAGGGATGTCCTTCCTCACCGTACTGAAAATACAAGCCCTCAACTTCACCCCACGCAATGCCTCCGCCTGTAGCAGCGCATCTACGTCGGTGAATACCCCGTGAAAACGCAATATGCCCTCTTCGCTGAAGAGGGCATATTTCGATGCAGTATTGCCAAAATCCAATGTGAGGTACATCGTACCAGCCAATTATTTTGCGATGCCTACGCTGCGCTTCTCGCGAATCACAGTGATTTTCACCTGTCCGGGATAACGCATCTCCGTCATAATGCGGTTCGAAAGCTCAAACGCCAACGTGTCCGCATTCTCGTCGTTCGACTTCTCGGCCGACATAATAATACGCAATTCGCGACCCGCCTGGATGGCATACGCCTTCTCCACGCCAGGATAGCTCAAGGCCATATTTTCCATCTCCTTGATACGCTCAACATATTGGTCGTCGCCGCGACGTGCGCCCGGTCTTGAACCAGAAATCGCATCGCAAGCCTGAATTACAGGACTCAATAAAGACGTCATTTCAATTTCATCGTGGTGTGCACCCACCGCATTCACTACCTCAGGATGCTCGCCGAACTTTTCGCACAACTTCATACCCAACAAAGCGTGTGGCGTTTCCTCGTCGTTGTCAGGACACTTCCCGATATCGTGCAACAAGCCCGCCCGCTTCGCCAACTTCACATTCAATCCCATCTCCGCCGCCATCGTAGCACACAAACGCGCCACCTCTCGGCTGTGCTTCAACAAGTTTTGTCCGTATGAACTTCTGAAACGCATCCGACCTACATAGCGAATCAACTCAGGATGCAAGCCCGTAATGCCCAAATCCACCACCGTGCGCTCGCCCCATTCTACCACTTCCTCTTCCACCTGCTTCTTCACCTTCTCAACCACCTCTTCGATGCGGGCAGGGTGAATACGTCCGTCGCGGATCAAACGCTCCAACGATACACGGGCAATTTCACGACGAATAGGGTCGTAACAACTCAACACAATCGTTTCTGGGGTATCGTCGATCAGAATTTCTACACCCGTAGCCGCTTCAAACGCCTTGATATTTCTACCCTCTCTACCAATGATTCTACCTTTCACGTCGTCGTTCTCCAACGGGAAGCTGGTGACTGTATTGTCGATAGCGGTTTCCGCTGCCGTACGCTGAATGGTTTGCAATACGATGCGTTTCGCCTCGCGGGTGGCGCCCAATTTGGCTTCCTCCACGATGTTTTTCGCCAACGTCAATCCCTCCGTGTGCGATTGTACCTTGATGTTTTCCAACATTTGATTCTTGGCCTCAGCAGCCGACAAGCCCGCCACTTTCTCCAATTGTACCAACTGCTGCTCCATCAACTGCTGAACCTCGCGCTCCTTCACTTTGTAAGTCTCAATCTGCGATTCCAAACGCTCTTTGGTCTTGGCCAACTCCTCCTCCTTGCTCTTGTTCGCACGGATTTTGTCGTCCAGAGACTGCTCCTTCTGCTTGATGCGGTTTTCGCTGTTTACGATTTCGCTGTTTCTGCGGTTCGATTCTTTTTCGTACTCTGAGCGAAGCTGCATGTACTTCTCCTTCGCTTCCAAAATACGGTCCTTCTTCAGGTTCTCGCCCTGCAATTTGGCTTCTTCAATGATGCTTTGCTTTTCTTTTTCCAGCTGTGATTTGCGCATCGCTACAAACACAACATATCCAAGGGCCAACCCTACAATGAGTCCGGCGAGGATAAATACGATGTTTTCCATTTTGTGCTATTCCTTTAGTTGTTGCGGAGATAGACACAGAGATTTGATCCAATCAAACGATATGCTTAAGCAAACAGCAGTCTCTCCATGGCCGATATTTCCTGCTCCAGAAGATCGTCCATATTCCGATGACTCTTGCCGTGGCGAACCACCTCACCCGCCAAATCCAAAGCCGCCCATGATAAACGGTCTATGGGTTCTTGCGCCTGAAAACTCTTGAAAGCATTGATGCGCTGGTTGAGAACTTGGGCCGACAACCGAACGTCCTCCTCATCCTTGACCGCTACACGCAAACGCATCGCCCGATTGTCGATGTTCACGTTGATCAGAATGCTGTCGTTGGGTTGCACTTAAAATATTATTCGTTTAGTAAATCTATGCATCTATCAATATCTCTGACTAACTCGTTGATCTTGATTTTTAAATCGTGAACGTCCGAGCCCGACATCGACATTTCCTTTGCAAGTTTAATCAATTTATTCTCTTCTTTTAGTTCCGCAAGGGCATTTTTTTGCAGTGCGATGGTTTTCTTTAGCCCGTCTAACTCCTCCAACAACACCATATTCTCCCTTTTCAGCGACACATTCTCCTCCACCACTTCCTCCACCTTCGTGCGGATTCGTGACAATCGCTGTTGGAAATCTGTGCCCATATCACAAAGATACAAGAAATTTTTACGCCTTTCCCCTCGCCAAATGCAACAACAGCATCTCCCTGGCTACCAAACCAAAAACACGAGGCTCCAAGCCACTAAATCGAAGCCATCGCCGTTTCAATCGTTACATTCAGCGCTCCGTCGATCAAATAATTCACTTTCTCCCGACTTCGAAACGACAACACCCACAAAAGGACCCACAAAAACACCAACACACCCGCATCACCCAACTGCTGATACACCGTTTTTTTATTGTTCGGCACGATGCGCTGAACCATCGCCAACTGCGTGCCCGCCCCCACCACAAAACCAACTTCGTTGTTTTCCTGATTGGCCGCATTCACAATATCCGTCAAAGGCACATCGCACCGACCCGCCCTACCCTGGTACCACACCGACTCCATTACCGACTCCCCCTTGGGGTTGATAAAGCCTGAAATGCCCGTATTGGCAGCCCTTCCCACCCACTTGCGCTGCTCGATGGCCCGCAACTTGGCATAAGAAAAATGCTGTTTGTGTCCCGCCGTATTCCGCCACCAAGCATCGTTGGTAACCACCGCCAACCACTGCGCTCCATCGCCCACATAATCACTCACATAATCGCCATAAATACTCTCATAACAAATCACCGGCGCCGCCTTCACCCCCCCGCCCAAAGCCATCGCACGGTCGCTCTTTCCCAAAGTGCCCGAGGCCGAATTTTCGTCCAACGAAATCGCCAAGGACTCCAAAAATGGCAATGTACTCACAAAGGGCAACTGCTCTGTGCCCGGTACCAACTTCGACTTGTGATAGTAAGATAACGTATCGCCCAACCACAACGCCGAATTATGCAAAGTATACCAATATTCGGGGTCGTTGCTCTGTCTGGCCGCCGCCACCACCCGCTCCGATTTGTCGGGCATCACCACCTTGGGTTTGCCCTTGCCCGACCATGGATACCACTGCACCATGTTTACCCCCATCAAATAGTCGGTCTTCACCGAGTCATGCAACCTCATGCCCTGCAAATAGGATACCTGCTGGTCAGACGACATATAATCCACGTTGATGCTGCTCACCAACGACGTTTCGGGCCACAAAACGCAATTCAAGGCTTGTTTTCTCAACGATAATGCGCGCTTCGCCGAATCCGTGGTAGCCTGCATCTCCCGTACCATCTGCATCGGATCCAACACAAACTTCTCCTCATACGTGTCGTAATTCGGTTGTATCGCCGCCACCCAATAGCCCTTGCTGACAGAATCTTCGTAGGTGGTTAAAAATCCCACCAAAAAGGACACAAAACCCATAAAAATCACACAAAGCGCCGCTGTTAATAATGGCTTCACCCTGCTGCGTTTCCAAAAAGGAATCGCCGATCCCACACCCGCTTTGGAGCCGGGCCGTTCATACCAAAAAAGGGGCACTTCCAACCCACCTTCATCCAAACGCTCAACGCCGGTTCGCCAAAGCAACGCCGCCCGATAAACCCACACATTCACCAACAAGATCAACGCCGAACCACCCAACGTGCCTGTGAATTCGTACCACTGCACATACCACGTCATCCCGCTAAACGCATTGCCCAAACACAACCACGGCCACGACAAATCCCAGCGATGGTGCGCAAATTCATACAACAACCAAATCGCCACAAAAACATAGTCCCAACGCCAACGATACTGCCATTTTCTGGGCAACAATCGCTGACACATCCGCCATAAACCAAACGGCAAATACATGAAAAAGGAGTTCATGAGCAGCATCGCCACCGCGCCTACCTCAGACGCAAACCATACCCACCAAGTGGTGGTGATGTTCCAGAGCAGGAGCGACAAAAATACCAAGCCAAAATGTCGCCATCCGCCCATCTTGCGGCCGCGATGAGCCAACAACAACAACGGGGCGAACGCCACAAAAACCAAGGGCGTGAACGGCATCGGCTCCCAGGCCAACCCAAACAAAATTGAAGGCAGTATCACCAACCACCCCGTAGAAATTATCCGCTTATTTGAAAATTCTCCTTGCATTGATTATTCTGTTGCTAAAGCCCCAACGGATGCCGGTTGTTATCGAGTCTTTCTAGTAAAAATCGCTACATCCATGGCCCGATTCCCGTATCCAATTTCTGTAAATCGTTTCATATTAATCTTCCTCCGCTTCGAGATCGCCCGCTTTGGCATTACACCCCTCCAAAACCACCACAAATTCCCCTTTGGGTGCGTGTTTTTGAAAATGTGCCAACACCTCAGAAATGCTGCCGTTCACCGTTTCCTCAAACTTCTTCGATAGCTCCCTCGACACGCTGATTCGACGCTGAGGTGCACACGCCTCCTTCAATTGCTCCAACGTCTTCAAAATTTTATGCGGACTCTCGTAAAATGCCGTGGTATCGGGATTCTCCGCCAAAGCCAAAATCCGGGTTTGTCGTCCTTTTTTCTGCGGTAAAAACCCCTCAAATCGAAACTGATGCAACGCAAAACCGCTCTTCACCAAAGCCGGAACAAACGCCGTAGCGCCCGGTAAAACCTCAAAAGGAATGCCCGCTTCAACACAAGCCCGCGCCAGCAAAAATCCCGGATCTGAGATGCCTGGAGTGCCCGCATCACTCACCTGCGCGATGTGCGCACCACCCGCCAATTCTTGAATGATGGACGATAACTTGCCATGTTCGTTGTGCTGATGGAAGCTCTCGAGTCGCGTCTGAATCTGATAGTGGTTCAACAAAACCCGCGTTGTGCGCGTGTCTTCCGCCAAAATCTTCGTCACCGTATTCAACACCTCCACCGCGCGATAAGTCATATCGCCCAGATTCCCGATGGGCGTCGGCACCAAATACAATTTTCCCACTGTCATAAAGCAAAGATAGGTCTACGAAATCAATCGCAAACCCATCTCGCTGTTGTTAAACCAATCGTAACTTTAAAGCCATCGTCCCACCCGCTTTATCGATCTGTCAGACCAAGCAGTTCTCGACCCCGTTCTTCGATGGGCGGATCCCTCAATACGATGCTTCATCTCCGCCGTATGTTAATCCCGGCGGTCTGTCAATCCCAGCAATCGCTTCTTCGCAGCATACTCCTGACGGAAGAGTTTGTTGCGCGGACCCGCCCCCGTCACACTCAACAGCGTGCCACTGTTCTTGCAAGTCTCCAACCAACTGTCTGTGGTATTGACCCAATGCTCGCAATCGCTGATCAGCACCCCATTGCGTTGAGAATTGACAAAAGCAATGTTGTCGCGAACCGTCTTCACCAAAAAGGTATTATCCGGACTCACCAACGGAGAAAAATACAGGCGATAATCGCCGCCCTCCACATGAGGCAAATACGGATGCAGCTTTTTGCCGCGCTCTGCCTGCGCCAAAATGTGATCCACCAAAAAATCGTATTCGTCCAACACAGCATGATACTCGTGCTCATTGGCAAACAGTCCACACTCCTTGTAATGATGGATTTGGTACAACGTAGAAAACAACGTTTCGTGACACCAAATTTCCTCGCTCGCAATCTGTAAATAATTGTCGCTCAACCGCTCAAATCCCCGCTCATCGGGCATCATCGCCGCACTGAACGGCACCGATCGCAACCGATAATCATTCAAAAAATCGCGCTGCCACACAAAGGCCTTGAAAGCCGCAAACGCCGGAAACCAAAACCGATAAAACATGGGTATTTCCTGGGCTCCGTAAAGTATCAAACTGTTGGGACGCTCAATCGCTTTCTCCAAGTATACATTGATATCCCGATAGTAATCGTGGGTAGAATAATCCTTGCCTATCAATCGGAATTCTCCCTGAAACCAATTCTTCCCCAAGTGAATCATCGTGTTCAAATCAATCTCAAATTCCTTGGCCAATTTCATTAATTCGTCGGCCCGAAATGATTCTGGGTTCCGAATTCGTCGATACGCTGCGTCCTGTGAAATACACAATACATCGGCCACAATCGTGGCCGTCTTCATTCCTTTTTGTTTCGTCTTCTGATGTAATAACTGAGTAAATGTCTGAATCATACGCATAGCTCTATTTATTAATGTTTTGCACTAACACAATTTTTTATTGTTTATCACCCAAAAGTTTTGCGAAAAACGCAAATAATAATTTTTCCTCAGGGGCAGTTTGGCGATAAACGACGAGCATTGGCGCGGGCCCACACCAAACTTTGTATCGCATTTTAATCGATATGAATTATGGAAAAGCAATTGTACGAATCAAACAAATGGAATGAAATCAAATTTTACGCTTCTTGTAACTGCAACGAATTTGTACCCCGTAAAAGAAATCCCCATTATCCCGAACATCAACCCTGGAACCTGCCGCTGCGCAATCCACTATTCGGATACAGTTTCCCATCAAACCAGTGGAGGGCCTTCGCATGAAAAAGGCCTTACTCTTCACCGTTGTGCTCACGGGGTTTGTCCACCAAGCCTTCTGCCAAGACTACCTGAGCCAATACCAACAGTTCTTCAAAGGGTTGAACCTCGGCAGCACCCAAGCGCCCAAAATCATCGAGCTCGCCGCCCCCCAAATAGATCCCGCGGTATTCAATGGCGCCAATGCCAACATACCCGCAAAACTCGACCAAGCCGAAGAATTGGTGAGGTCGCTGCGATACACCCAGCGCGCCAACACCGGCAACATCCCCCACTGGGATAGCCTGCTGCTGTGGACAGAACAATACCTTAACCGAGGAATTTTGCCCTTGTTGTTGGTGGATTTTCGATACGAGCTGCTGAGCGATTCCTTCTGGATCCGGGAGCAGTACAGCTACCAATCCGATAGCAATTTCCTGCTCAAAAAAGGAACTTGGCAAACCAGCGATTTCCGCAAGGCGGATGCCTTCTGCTTCATTCCCATGAAAGAATACATCAGCCCGCAGATTCATTCGGTGGTTTTCGATACACGCTTTTATGTGAGTCACCGACAAACCACCAGCCTGCCCACCTTGGGTGGCGATATCCATGGTAACGCGTTTCGCATTTTGCCAAACCAACCCACGGCACTGCCTCCCACCAATGAGGGAATCAACAACCTCCTTTTGTTTTTGGAGGCCGACAGTCAAAATGAGCGATTCAGTATCAACAAAGGGATCAAAAGCGATGCGCTATCGGCCTTTAAGCGACTTGTGACCCGCTATCACCTGGTGAAAAATCCCCTCATCCCCGATTGGCAAACCATCACGCAGGGACTGAGTATCGATGAATTCAATGTGAGTACTTATGTCACCGCGGAAAATGGAAAAACCTTAGAAACCGGAGCGAAAGTGAGCATTCATTATAGCCACAAAACCAAAGGCGTTCCGGGGTGCCTCAACAAACCCATCGTCTTCGTGGAAGGCATCGATTTTGGATACCGCGGCTGGCCCACGGGATGCAGAGACGGCAAATGTGGCAATACCGGGTACATCGATCTACTCAAAGGAAAACAATGGGATGTTGAATCTCAATCCTGGACCGATTGGCACTCCATAGAACACGGTCCCGCCGTACTCAAAGAATACCGAGATTCTGGGTATGATATCGTCTACATCGACTTCTTCGATGGGGCCGACTTTATCGAAAACAACGCCGTAGTGGCCCAAGAAGCCATCAAACAAATCGAGCAACGACTCTGTGGCGAATACATTCATGTACTGGGTGCGAGCATGGGAGCCCTGGTGGCCAAACGCGCACTAACCCAACTAGAAAACGATACCATCGCCCACTGCATACAGAGTTATACCTCGTTCGATGGACCCCATCTGGGAGCCAATATTCCGCTCGGACTTCAAGCGACCCTAGAATACTACTCGGGGGTGTCGGGGAAAATCAGCGACCTGAAAAACCGAATGCTGAATCGACCCGCTTCAAAACAAATGCTGCTGGTACATTACCAAAACACAGACCGCCCCCATCCGTACCGCGATCGGTACATGGCCGACTCTACACTACAAGCCTTTCCAACAATGCCCTGGAGATTCGCCATTGTCAATGGAAGCAGTAATATCGATAATCAACAACAGGACAGTTTTGGCACGCTAGCACCCGGAGACCCCTTGTTGCATTTCAACATCGGTCAGCCATTGTTCAACAACATCAAGGCATTGGCCAAATTGGTAGGCGGAAAAACCCTGTCTGCTGTTGCCTCGGTGCTGCCAACATCCGATGCTTGGATAGTCACCTACTCCCGAGCCATCATGGTTGGAAAAGACATCGTTCCCGTCGTTGCCACCTTCAAAACAACCTACAAAAAAGAAAGTCCCTACCGCGTCACTGAAAGGGATGAAAAATTGGATCACATCGCCGGAGGCAAGTCGAGCGTAACAGCCAGCCTACACAACGCCTTGAAACAACAATCTTGGTTGGTTTCTTCAGAACTTTACAACACAAATACTTGCTTCATTCCTATCTGGAGCGCCATCGCAAGCGATTCTGTAAGGTACAAACTCTGGCCACTACCCGTCTTGAGCAAAACACTGGGCAATCAGTTTCTGCGATTGAGAAACACCCCGTTCCACAACTACTATGCTCCAAATTGGAATCAGGATCATGTCTATTTCGAAAATGAAAAAGACGGAAATGCCCACTGGTTGCTGCTGCAACTACAAGCCACAGAAAAACAATCCTTGGATTCTTTACAAGGGGAATTGTACGTTGGCCGGCCCTACGACCGGTTCATCAAACAATTAACGGTGAAAACCAACCAAACCTTGAACATCAACGGAACGATCCTCGCTCCAAGGATGACCCCGCTAGAGAAAGAAACCGTAAGCCAACTGAAAAAGAGAATCTTTTACCTTGGACATTGCCAGTCCTCCAACATTCAGTTGAACCCCAAATCGAAAATGATTGTCTCTGCCGGACATTCGGGCAAACAACCCACCCAGTTGATTTGTAAGAATCGGGCAAGCATCACCGTGGAAACCGGCAGCACCCTGTGGCTCCAAAATGAACTTTGTGAAGTCATCGTGGGCAAAGGCGCTCAATTGATCTTGCAAGACGGTGCCAGACTCATCATCGACAATGGTGCCCGTCTCATCCTGGAAGAAAACAGCCTGCTGCATATCGGCAAGAATGTCACCATCCAATTGAATGGGGAAAACGCGCTGCTGCACATGAAAGGCCGGGTTGTTTTGGCCCAATACGCCAATTTTCATATTAGCAGCAAACCTGGATCCGCCCTGGGATTGGTGAAATGGAGCAATGTGCAAGGGGGATTCGGACGCTTTAACCTGGTTGCCCATGGCAACAACAATTTCCGCCTCGAAGGCAACGATGCCAATGCCAGTCCCGTGCTACAAATCGAAGGCGACGTGAATCACAGTGGGCGGTTCGACAGTCTATTCCTGAACAGAGCCCATGTTCGATTTGGAAACCACAGCCGATGGACCATCTCAGGAAATGCCGAAATCAAAAATAGCGGATTCAATGCCACCGAATGGTCTACCATAGGCCAAAACGGACTGCGATGCACCCATGGGGCGTGGAATGTTAGCAACTGCACATTCCGAGGACTAAATACAGGCATTCAGTGGGGTGAAGATTGCAAAAGTCAACTGTTGAATAGCCAATTCGAACAGTGCACAACCGCAGTATTGGCGGCATCGAGTCGTTTCCACATCCAACATTGTACCTTCAAGAAGAACAATCTGGCAGTGGAAATCCACGGCAGTCGCTACCACGATAGCTTCACCAACAACAACTTTACCAACAACACAACCGGGATTTCCGTTACCGGCGACGCCTATACAGCGCCCCTGCATTGCAACGAAAATACCTTCTACGCCAATACCACCGGGGTTGAAATGCAAAATCGAAACATCGCGCTGCGCTGTAACATCTTTGGCTATAACACAAAAGGAATAAACGCCACAGAGTGCACCGTCATCGCTGGCGCGCACTCGGGAGTATTGGGAGAAAAAGACTCTGTTTCCTGCGGAAACAACACCTTTGCCTACAGCCAAAAAAGAAGCATTCAGCTGAACTTCTCCAAAATCTATTTGGATGGCGAAAACAACTTCTTGGTGCAACAAACCAACTCCGCCGATGACAAAGTTCAGATTGCGGGAACCATTCCCAACCTCGTTTCTACCCCTTGGAATACCAAAAACAGCACCGTAAACTTGGGTAAAAACCACTGGTTTCCCCTCAATAACAAAGGAACCATGGATACTGTCATCGAGAAATACTTGTCCATCGGCGCCCTAGACATTGGCGGCAAATGGTTTGAAATTAACGTGCAAGGTAGTCTGCGCACCAAAGTCAATACCCTTTGCTTCGATCCCCAAAAAGCACTCGATGTGGCCAGAAGATTCGCCGGAATCACCGACCAAGAAGACTGGATGAAACATGAAACCCCTGTGCTTTCAGAGGAATCCATGATCCTGAAAATTCCCAGCAGCGCCGCTGTTTACAGCATGGACGGTAGAGAAATCGCCCGCGCCGCCACCAGAATTAACTGGTCTGATGGATTGAGTACCGGTTTTTATTTGGTGCGCTTTCAGCAAGATAATGGCGCCTGGATATCCCGACGGATTTTTTACACAAACCAACAATAATACACCGTTGTACATATCAGTAATCAGTTGATAACAAACACAATCAAAACCCGTGGTTGAGCGTAATTTTGTGAGATGAAAATTACTTTTTGGGGAGCGGCTCGACAGGTCACAGGCAGCATGCATTTACTGGAACTACCGAGTGGCACACGGGTTTTGATTGATTGTGGATTGGATTATGAAAAAAGAAAAGAATTCGAAGAAAGAAATGCTACGTTTCCGTTCGACCCAAAATCAATCGATCTGTTGATACTCACCCATGCACATATAGACCACTCTGGTAACGTACCCAACTTGGTAAGACAGGGGTTCTCGGGAACAATCATCGGCACTGAACCTACATTGGAACTCAGCGATTACCTCCTGCACGATAGCTTGAACATTCAACGCATGGAACTCGCTGCAAAACAAAAAACCATTTGGAAAAATTCCGGAAAGCGGTTTAAAAAAGGCAAACAACCCCAAGTGCAAACCCTCTACACCAAAAAACACATCACCGAAATGCTAGATCAATCGGTGAGCTTGCCCTATGGCGTAGAATATGCCTTCAATGAAGAATTGAGCATCAGCCTCTACGAAGCTGGGCACATCCTCGGGGCAGCCAGTGTAAGATTTACAGTGAATCACAATGGTCAAAAAACAGTGGTGGGCTTCACCGGTGATTTGGGGAACGCCAATTCAAAACTGGTGCCTGATCCCAAACCCATGACCGGACTGAATTACCTGGTCTCTGAAAGTACCTACGGCGGAAGAAAACACCTCACAGATTCTCAAAAAGCCGAAGATTCCCTCTTAGAAGAGATCATCGAAACCTGTGTTACCCGCGGCGGTAAATTGGTCATCCCCGCCTTCAGCGTGGGTCGAACCCAAGCCATCATTTTTACCATTCACCAATTGTATCGCGCCGGACGATTGCCAGAAATTCCCATTTTTACCGATAGCCCATTGGCCATCCGAAGCACCAAAGTATATCAGCACAACATCGATTTTCTCAATGAAGAAGCCCAAGCGTTTCAGCAACAACATGGTAGTCTGTTCGACTTCCCGCTGCTGCAAATCATTGAAGATGAAAAAGAAAGCGAAATGCTCAGCGTAATGAATACGCCCTGCGTTATCATCAGCGCCGCGGGTATGGTTGAAGGCGGTAGAATACAAATGCACGTAAGAAACAATGTGGGCTACCCAGAAAACACCATTTTGATCGCAGGCTTTTGTGCAGAAGGTACTTTGGGACACCGATTGCTGTCGGGCCAAGATTTCGTGGAAATCAACCGCAAACCACGTCCCGTGCATGCAAAAATCAAGCGAACCGACGTCTTCAGCGCACACCCAGACCATCCCCAAATGCTCAACTATTTCCGTGCATCCAATGATGGCAGCCTGAAACAGTTGTTCCTCGTTCATGGCGACGCAACACAAATGGAACTACTCGCCAACGACGTAGACCATACCACCGTTCATTTGCCAGAAAAAGGACAAACCTTTGAACTCATAGAATGACCCTGATTGGAATCATATTATCGCCATTGGGATTGATTTGGGGCCTCATCGCCCAAGTCAAACGATGGGTTTATGATTTCGCGAAACTCAGAAAACCAGCAGCCCTACCCAACCTCGTCGTCGGAAACCTCAGCGTAGGCGGCTCCGGAAAAACACCCACACTGATTTGGCTCCATCACCAATTCGTCCAGCTGGGAATACCCGCCAACCACATCGGAATCCTTTCGCGTGGATACAAGCGCAAGACTACCGGATTTTTGTGGGCCACCACACAATCCAATGCCCACGACATTGGGGATGAACCGCTGGAAATTGCCACAGCCCTACAGAGCGCAGATAAAACCATCGCCGTATGCGAAAATCGTTTGATTGGGATCGACAAAATGCACCAAGAATCGCCCGATCTCGCCATGGTTCTGCTCGATGATGGATTCCAACATTTGCGTCTCAAACCCACCCTGAGTGTGATTGTATGCGATTACCACAAATTGTTCACCCGCGATTGGCCCATGCCTGCCGGCAAACTCAGAGAATTTCCTTGGGCAGCCATTCATTCCAATGCCATATTGGTGTCCAACTGTCCGCCTTCGCTGAGTCAGCAGGAAGCCGCACAATTAAAAAAGTCCTTGTTACAATCCATGAAACATTGGATGGTTGCAGGACTCAACGCCCGTAAATCGATCGCTTGGGAAAATCACATTGGCTTTTTGACCACCACAACCTCTTCGGCCGTTTCTCCGTTCGATCAATCCAAAACCCTGCAAAAGGAGCCGATTCTATTAATCACAGGCATCGCGAATCCCCATCGCGTGGTGAATAACCTGTCAGCCCATGAAGTGGTGAAACACCACGCCTTCCCGGATCACCACCATTTCAATGAAGACAGCCTAGCCAAAATACAATCAGAATTCAATCAACTACAAGCAAATCACCCCAATTTAGCCGTGGTTACTACCCGCAAAGATTGGGTGAAACTGCAATATCTTTGGCCCCAAAACAGGCCCATTTTCGTGGTTTCATCAACGGTATCGCCGCTGTTTGAAACCCAGCCCATGATTCAAACGCTTTTAACACAATTTATTCATGAACATCACATTGCCTAACCGAACTCTTCTCGCATTAACAACCGCCGTGGTTGCTTGTTTGTCGGCCTGCAACATGCCACAAAACACCCTGGCCGAAGAGTTTCAAGAAATCCCTGATAAAACTTGGTCGTGGAGTGATTCCAAAACCTTCACATTCACCATCAGCGATTCAACCCACTACAGCAACCTGTATTTGGGATTGAGAATCCAAGGAACCTATGCTTACAGCAATCTGTGGCTCATCTCCCAGATTCAGGGAAATAACACCAACATCAAAGAACAAGTCCAAATTGAGGTGGCCGACCAAACCGGTCGATGGCTCGGGGAAGGGATGTCTAACCTCATCACCTATTTGAAACCCGTTTACTTGCAAAAAAAATTGGCTCCCGGCACTTACACGTGGACCCTTTCCCAAAACATGCGGGATGAAAAATTGAATGGCGTAGTGGATATCGGCATCAAAGTAGAAAAAGGACAGCCCATTTTATAAAATAATTTTATGGTAGTGAAAGGATATGCAGCCGCATTAGCGGGTGTAGAGGGGATTGTAGTGTCTGTTGAAGCGTGCGCCATGCCGTTTCAAAGCGATATCAGTATGATTAGCGTGATTGGTCTGCCCGACCACTCCATCAAAGAAAGTCTCTATCGATGTGAGTCGGCCATTCTGCAGTCTAAGTTTAACCCGTTAAGACAAAAACAAATCATTAGCCTATCACCCGCCGATTTGCGGAAAGAAGGATCCGGCTATGATTTGCCCATCGCCATCGTGATGCTGGCCATGAGCTTTCAAATTCCTGAAACCAAACTGCCCAATTATATCATCATGGGCGAACTAGCTCTTGATGGAAAAGTAAAACCCATCAAAGGCGTCCTGAGTATGGCCCTGCTCGCCAAACAACACGGTTTTCAAGGGATTTTGGTACCCCGTGCCAATGCAAATGAAGCGGCCGCCGTTTCCAACATCGATGTGATTCCCGTTGAGTCACTGGAACAAGCGGCCGACTTCTTAGCCAACAATATCCAAATTACCCCGTGGGAACGACAATCGCAACCGCCCCAAACCACAACACACGCCTCGTTCTCAGAGATTAAAGGACAACACTTTGCCAAAAGAGCCCTGCAAATTGCCTGTGCAGGCGGACACAATGCGATCATGATTGGACCGCCAGGTGCCGGTAAAACATTGCTGGCCAACAGCCTTCAATCCATTTTACCCCCAATGACCCTCACAGAATGTTTGGAAACCACCCAAATCCACTCCATCGCAGGCGCTTTTACCAAACAGTCGGGACAGGATGGCATCATCACCCAACGCGTGGTTAGAAGTCCCCACCACTCCCTCTCTCACGTGGCGATGGTCGGTGGCGGCAACCCCCTGCAACCAGGAGAAATCTCGCTGTCGCACAACGGGGTGCTGTTTCTTGATGAACTCCCCGAATTTCATAGAAATACCTTGGAATCGCTCCGACAGCCACTCGAAGAAAAGCAAGTACACATCTCTCGTTCCCGACATCGTGTCACCTTCCCCGCCAATTTCATGCTCATTGCCAGCATGAACCCCTGCCCTTGTGGTTACTACAATCACCCGAAAATCGACTGCCAATGTTCGGCCAGTAACATCGCCAAATACCTCGCCAAGGTCAGTGGGCCTTTGCTTGATCGAATCGACATTCACATACCCATCTCGCCCTTGCAATTTGAGGACCTAACAATTCAGGAGTCGGTTGATTTTGGGGCGGCGGATCGGGCGGTGCGACATAAAATCATCCAGGCCCGAGAGATACAATTGGCGCGGTTTCAGCAACATGGGCTCAAGGGTACCTTCTCCAATAGTCAACTCTCAGGAAAATGGGTACAACAACTTTGTAGCATGGATTCTTCGTCTTCCGCATTGCTCAAAACTGCCATGGACAGGCTAAACTTGAGTGCGCGCGCCTACCACAAATTACTGAAAATTGCCCGCACCATTGCCGACATAGAAGGAGAGGAACAGATTCTCAAATCGCACATCGCCGAGGCGATTCAATACAGAAATCTGGATCGACACTTTGGCTCCGCCTAGCAGTTCTCCTGCCAGTGCCAAGCATCCTTCATCATGGTGGTCAAATCGCGTTTGGCAGACCAACCCAATACTTGATTGACTTTTTCAGTGTCGGCCCAAACAGCCACCACATCACCCGGTCTACGGTTGCCCAATATATAGTTCACCTTTTTGCCAGTGGCATTTTCAAAGGCCTGAATCACTTCCAAAACAGAATATCCTACGCCGGTGCCAATGTTGAATACCTCGAAGACATCGGTTGAAGGATCTCCCAACAACGTTTCTGCAGACTTATTGGATAAAAACAACCGATCAATGGCCGCCACGTGGGCCTCGGCCAAATCCATCACATGAATATAATCGCGAATGCAAGTACCATCCGCCGTAGGGTAATCACTGCCGTACACGGTCAATTGCTCGCGTATTCCAGCCACCGTTTGCGTGAGGTAGGGAATGAGGTTGTTGGGAACGCCCAAAGGCAACTCGCCAATTTTAGCTGTGGGATGAGCTCCAACTGGGTTAAAATAGCGCAGACACTGAACCTCACACCACGTATTGTCTTTGAGAATCACCTCGGCCATTTGTTTGGTGGCGCCGTATGGACTGGCCGCAGGACGCGTGGGTGTGCTCTCATTTACGGGCACCGATTCCGGTTCACCATACACCGTACAACTGCTGCTGAACACCATTTTATGGCATCCGTTTGATTTCATCGCATCCAACAAAGTAATCAGACCAACCACGTTGTTGTGATAATACATCAATGGATTTTCTACGCTTTCACCCACCGCTTTGTGCGCGGCAAAATGAATTACCGCCTCCGGCTGATGCGATACGAATAAACCGTTCAATAACGCGGCATCATTAACATCGCCCTGAACATAGGTTGGTCGGTATCCCAACAACGATTCCAACGCATCCAAAACCTCAATGCGCGAATTATGTAGGTTGTCGATGATGATGGGATTATACCCCGCTGCATCCAAACACAACACCGTATGAGATCCAATAAACCCCAAACCTCCGGTGACCAAAATATTCCGTTTTCCCATGATTATGATACTAATTTCACTTGTCCGTCTTTCAGTTGGTATTGTTGCCCCGAACCTGAGCAAGTGGCCATGCCTTGTTCATCAAACTGCAGCGTTTCTCCAAATGCACTCATCCACCCCACCTGCTTGGCAGGAACGCCCACAACCAGCGCATAGGGTTTCACATCTTCCGTTACCACAGCACCCGCCCCAACAAATGCAAAAGCACCCAAGGTTACACCACAGACAATGGTAGCATTGGCGCCAATACTCACCCCTTTTTCCAATTGGGTGGGCTTGAATTCGCTTTTTCTCACCACAGCGGCGCGGGGATTGATGACGTTGGTAAACACGGCACTCGGACCAATAAAGCACTGATCCGCCACCATCACACCCTTGTACAATGAAACATTGTTTTGAATCTTTACCCCGTTGCCAACAACCACATCGTTGTCGATAAATACGTTTTGCCCAAGCTGACACTCATCGCCCAACACCGATTTGGCAGAGATGTGACAAAAATGCCAAATTTTGGTGCCCTGCCCAATGACAGCACCCTCGTCCACAACGGCTGTAGGGTGAATTTGGGGCTGGCGATTTTGCTCAGGGGTAGACATTTCATTCAAAGGTACAGATTCAATCAAGGCGATTACAAATGAATTTGCGAGTGTAAATTACTTTTTACGAATCCCTATAATGGTTTGAGATCATCTTGGGCCCAAAGAATTTGCCGCACCCAACACAGAGAGGTGTGCTGCCTTTGTTGCCCAATGCTATAAACAAAAAGGCCCCCGGCTTCGCCGGGGGCCCGTCACAATGATATCAGTGGATTAATTCACACCACACCATCCCAAAATCAAGTAGCTCAATCCCGCTACCAATGCACTTACAGGAATGGTTATTATCCAGGCTACCAACAAGTTACGGGTAACACCCCAGCGAACCGCACTCAATCGCTTTGTGGCTCCAACACCAATAATGGCACCGGTAATTGTGTGTGTTGTACTCACTGGAATACCCATCTGCTCCGTCATGAACAACGTCATTGCACCTGCAGTCTCCGCAGCAACCCCCTCCAAAGGCGTTACCTTGGTGATTTTGGTACCCATCGTCTTGATGATTTTCCAACCCCCGCTCAACGTACCCAAACCAATGGCGGCATAACAAGCCAAGGGTACCCAATTCGGCAATTCTTTGAAATCAGAAATCTGTCCGCCCGCAATCAACGCAGCTCCAATGATACCCATTACCTTTTGAGCATCGTTACCACCGTGACCTACGCTGAAGGCCGCGCTCGACAACAATTGAAGCTTTTTGAACATGTTGGCCATACGATTCGCTGTTGGCGTCTTCACTACCTCACAGTAGATGTAGCTCAAGATGAAAATGAAGATGACCGCATAAATACACATCAACAAGAATCGGTTGTCCGCACGATCCAATTCCTTGGCCAAATCCTTTTCTATGTTGATATTGAATCCTTTGACAAATTTGTCATAATCACCAATTTCCGTCACACCCAAAACCAAGGCAACCGCATGGGCCGTTGAATCAGCACCTACAACGGAATAATTTTTGAAATAGGGTTTGCATTCGTCCAAAATGGCTTCCTTTTCCTCCACGATGGGCTTCTTAGATTCATCATAGAATGCGGCCTTCTTGGCCATTTCCAACTTGATCTTTTTGGAAACCAAATCTTTCAACTTGCCCTCAATCAAATAATCCAATGAAACCGCTTTTCCAATCTCAGCCGCAACATATTTACCCCCTTTGTCGTCGTAATCCGCAAGCATTCCCTTGGAGGCCTCATAGTTGGCAGTGGCTTTTTCAAATTTCTTCTTAACCGTCTCGTCTTCTGGTTTCTTCGCCAACTCTTTTTTGTACTTGTCTACCTTGTAGAATTTGGCCAAGTTCTCTTCCAACTTCGTATGTCGGAACGAATTAAACATCAACCCCAAAGCAGCCGAAGAAATCAGTATCAAGGCCATTTTCCCATAAATGTTGCGTTTGATCGTGACCAAGGTGATGAAAATTGAAATCAACATACCAATCAACGGCGCCAACAAAATGAAGTAGACCGTTTTGGAAATTTTGTCGAATTCAACCACCTCGCCAAAAGGAACCCAGCCCTTGGTGTAAAAAGCATGGGCCAAAGCGGCACCCGCAAATCCACCTATCAATGTGTGACTCGATGAACTTGGAATGCCATACCACCAAGTCAACAAATTCCAAAAAATCGCCGCAATCAAACCCGCCAAAATCACCGGTAATGTGATGTAATTGTCAATCACCGTCTTGGAAATGGTGTTGGCGACTGCGTGATCCTTGAATATGAAAAATGCCACAAAATTGAAAAGCGCCGCCCACAACACCGCCTGTAATGGCGTTAGCACCTTGGTGCTAACCACCGTGGCAATGGAGTTCGCCGCATCGTGAAAGCCATTGATGTAGTCAAACACCAAAGCCAACACTATAATGACTATTACCAACGTAGACATAATCGTTCGTCGATAAGTATTAAGCGTATTTTACAATGATGGTTTCAATCACATTCCCCACATCCTCACACTTATCCGTGGCCACTTCCATGATTGTATAAACCTCTCTTTTGCGAATCAACTCCTTGAAATCATTCTCTACCTCAAACAAATTCTTGATGCTCATGTCAAATACGTTGTCGGCATGATTCTCAAAACTGTTGATTCTCACCAAGCTCTCCATGATTTTCTCTGGACGCTTCAACTCACGCAATTGCATCACCGCCTTGCCAACCTCTGCCGCACTCTGCATGATGATCTCAGCCAAGCTCTGAATTCCCTGTTCGTGAGGATTTACCCCGTGGAATTGCATTTTCTTGCACGATGCGTGAATGTAATCCGCCACATCATCCATGGCCGTTGCCAAATAGTGAATGTCCTCACGATCAAATGGCGTGATGAAGTTTTTTCCCAATTCAGTGAAAATCTTGTGGGTCAACTCATCATTCTTGTGCTCGAAATCTTCGATTTGCTTGCTAATGGTCAATCGGTTGTTGGGATCCGTCTCGAAAACAAATTGATGCAACAAAACACCCATCTCGGTGATGTTGGCCGCTGTCTGTTCAAACAAGCTATAGAAGATCTTGTCTTTAGGTAAAAAAACGCTGAGGATGTTGTTTAATGCCATGATTATAAATTTATCGCAACAAATTTACCATCAGCCCAAACACAAAATTTCCCTTAATCCATATTTAACACAAAGTTAACATTGGGCATTTTTGAACATGCCCTGCAACTGATTCGTCAGCGCCAAAATCTGTATCTCAAAGTCCCTATATTCCGCCGCCGAGATGATGCCCATCTCCTCCACCGCCTGCAAATAACTCATCAAACGCAAACAACGATGATAGGCGTCATACATCTCTGCCCGTGTGTTTACCGCCCCACCGGCACTCACCTGTTTGGCTGTTTTCATCATTTCTTGTCCCAACGACACAAAATCTGCCCGGTTCATGCGATTCACCATTTCTAGCGTGTGGAAACCCAATTCCCAAGCACGGTCTGAATAATTTTGATTTTCCATGTATGCAATTTGCATCCCAAAGGGCTCAGCAATCGGCCATTTCCGTTTATACGCGATTATAAACGGATAGCACCCACTTAACCCAGTACGCGCGGCTCACGCCGCGCTAACCCGCATCCCGTACCCGTAAAATACGAGGAGGGCGGCCTGCGGCCGCCCTCCTCGTTTCAACCATTCGGTGCAATCCTAAAATTACACCCAATAATAATTACTTACTGTCCCACCAAACCTTCTTGTCAGCCAAGTCGTTCACACCAATCGCTCCTGGGAACTTGGTGTTGTACAAACGCTCGTCCAAAGAATATGGATATCTGCGGGCAATGCCCGTGATCAACGCCAACGGAGAAGGACTCAATGAAGGTACCCCCGTTCTGCGCCAATCGTTGTAAGGCTCAATCATAGAGAAGCCCGACACATACTTGTGTGTCAAAATCTTATCCAAAGTGATTGATCCAGCTGTTTCACTGGCCTGTGAAGTAACGTAAGCTGCAGGAGCAGGACTTCCAGTAACCAACTCAACGTGCGCCTTGATCGCGTCGTTGTGAGCTGTAGCCGCCGCCGCCTTGTTGCCAGCAGCAAACTGAGCCTCTGCCTCAATGAACAACAACTCCACGTAAGTAGCCAAAGGCGTAACACTGGTTTGAGAAGCAAAATAAGAACCGAAATCACTGATGTTCTTAACGGCCTGACTTCCCAACGCAGCCCCTTTGTACTGACCGCTGTCGTTTGTAGTAAAGTAGAATCCAATGCGAGGATCGTTGATGCTGTTCATGATATCAACCAATTTCGCACCAGCCAACATGTAACCAGAACGCTCCACCTGGGTGAAAGCATACCACTGGTTGTACTCGTTTGCTTTGGTACCAAATACACAGTTGGCATCAGCCGCAGAACTGGTGAAACCAGCCGCCTTGGCCTTAGACACGTAATCCAACGCCTTGGTGTGCCAGTTGGCATCGCGGTTGCTAATACGCATCGCATAACGCGCCTTAATCGCATAAGCCAACGCCTTCCACTTACCAGCGTCACCACCGTAAATGAAATCGTCAGAACCTGGAGCCAATGCATTGTCGGGCTTATCCAACAATACAACAGCGTCATCCAACATGGTTTGAATCGCAGCAATGATACTCTCCTGTGAATCGTACTTGGCGCTGTAATTACCAGCTTCCCCATCCAACGCTTCAGTCCAGGGAATATCACCCCACAAGTCCGTGGCTACACCCAACATCATCGCAGTCATGACCTTCGCCATACCCTGATACGCTGGATTTCCATCACCGGCTGTTTTTTCCAACAAACGCATGTTCTTCAAACCACCTTGGTAGATTACACCCCACTCGTTCTCAACGTCACCCTCATCAATGATGTAGGCACCCTGATCCAAAGATTGGTTAGAAACTCCCTCACTGTGTTGTGCCCACATGCTCGTAGTTCTCGACAATGAACCGCCGTAAGTGGCAAAAATCGCCAACTGACATGCACTGTTCAATAACGCGGGGTTGGCTTCGCTGGGTGAGTTGGGCGATACTTCATGCCCAGATACCCACTTCTTACATGAAGTGAACAAAACCGCTGTTCCTAATATGATTGCAAATAATTTTTTCATCTTTTTATCCTTTCCTAAGAATTAGATTCCCAATTTGATGTTAAACATAAACGACTTCAAACCAGGGTTGTTAAAGTAGTCGAAACCACCAATGTTTGAACTTGCACCTGTCAAGCTAGTCTCAGGATCTACACCAGGATATTTGGTGCTCAACCACAAGTTGCGACCAACTACACCCAAGTCAACATAACTCAAGTTTTTGTTGCCCTTCAAGTTGATTCTGTAGCTTACACCCAATTCGCGCAAACGTACCCAAGATCCATCGTAAACCGCTTTTTCAGCAGAGCTTCCTGGACCATCGCCCAAATAAGAACGATAGTAGTTGTAGGCACTGATTTGTTTGGTGTTGTCTTCAAACGTTAACTCGTTCTCATTGGTAATCAAACCCGTCTTAGCATCGTATTTAGGCGTACCCGCAACAATGCGCTTACCCTCAACAACGTAGGTTCTTGAACGATCTTCTGAAGGAGCAATGATACCATACTGTGACATACGAGCATAAGTACCACACCAGATGTCTCCGCCCTTGCGAACGTCGATCAACGCAGTGATGTTCAAACCTTTTACATTCAACGTGTTACGCAATGATCCGATCCAATCAGGATAAGGATTACCGATGTTACCACGGGTGTTGTTCAACACGGGCAAACCGTTGGCACCGATAACAACGCTACCGTCGGCAAGACGCAACATTCTAGAACCGTACATCGCACCGTAAGACTGACCTACAATGGCATAAGATCCAATGCTAGAGAAAGCAGACTCGATGTTAATCTCATCAACACCTGGAGCCAATGACAATACTTCGTTTCTGTTCAAACCGAAGTTTCCAGCAATTTCCCAAGTCAAGTTCTTGTTCTTGATGGCAGTTACACCCAACATCAATTCAATACCCTTGTTGGTCATAGATCCAGAGTTCTGACGAACACTACCATATCCAGATGAAGCCGCCAATGGCATGCTCACCAACAAATCAGTAGACTTCTGCTCGTACAATGTCAAATCGATGGTCAAACGACTGTCGAACATACGCACGTCGAAACCAATCTCTTTGCTGGTTCTGCGCTCAGGCATCAACCCTTGGTTACCCAAGCCGTTGCCCTGACCGAAACCGTTCTGACCCAAGTAAGGGAAACCCAATCCACCGGTGAAACCATCGGTGAACAATGGCTGACCATAATAAGTACGAGTAGCGTAAGCTGGAGGGTTGATACCCGCCTGAGCATAAGCCACACGCATCTTACCAAAGGAAATCAAACCACCTTTATCCATCAACTCAGAGAAAACAACCGAACCACTCACAGAAGGATAAAAGAAGCTGCTCTTCTTGTTACCGAAAGTAGAAGCCCACTCGTTACGACCGCTCGCATTCAAGTACAAGAAATTCTTGTAAGAAAATTCAGCACCTCCGAAAATCGCTGCGTTCTTGGTAGTACCATACCCTTGAGAAGCATACAAATTAGAAGCATTGCTCAAGTTGTAGAAATTAGGCACCGCCAAATCACGACCGCGCAAGTACTGATCGCTAGAAGTACGGGTGTTCAAGTTGTTACCCAAAGTCATGTTTACACTCAAATCTTCATTTACCTTGCGATTGGCGTTCAATACCAAGTCGCTGTAAATTTCTTTGTAACGCAACACGTTTTGTGAAATTTCTCCCCCGGGAGAGTTATCAGGCTGCCAAGAACCAACCGCAAAAATTTGCTGACGGCTGTCTGTGTATTGGTCAGTACCTACACGATAATTGATCGACAACCAATCGTTGGCCTTGTACTGCGCATTCACGTTACCAATGATTCGGTTTACATCATCCGTAAAGGGGTTGCGGTATACAGTCCAATAAGGGTTATCATAAATGGGGAAAAACTGATACTGTGTACCATCGGCATTAGTATAGCCATCGGCACCTGCACCACCTGCCAAATTGAAATCCGCAGGAGCACGCATCAAGCCCAACATAACGCCCGATAAGTTAGAACCGTTTTGAGCACGTGTACCTCCAGAGTTGATCAAGTTGACACTGCTTCCTACGCTCAACTTATCAGTAACACGACTGTCGGTGTTTACACGAATGGTTGTACGCTTAAACGATGTGTTTGGTACGATACCATCCTGCTGTGTGTTACCCACAGAGAAACGGGCACTGGTGTTGTCTCCATTCACGGTGATTCCCAAGTTGTTGGTCATCGACATCGCTGTTTTGAAGAAGTTTCCAGCATTATCAAACGATTTTCCTTCGGCGATTTTAGGTCCCCATGAGTTGGGTGTGGTTGCAGATGAACCCGCATCCACCAAAGTCCAACCAGCAGGAATGGTACCGGTGAAATTCTTTCTTACACCAGCAGAATCGATTTTCTGTCCACCCCCACCAAGTCCTTGACCGTAAGTGAACTGCTTTTCTGGCAACTTGTTCACTTTAGACCAATCCATGGTGCTAGAGAATTCAGCACTGAAACGCTTACCGCCCTTCTGACCGCGCTTGGTGGTGATGATGATGGCACCGTTGGCACCACGAACACCATACAAAGACGCCGCAGCTGGACCTTTCAATACCGTGATGTTTTCAATGTCATCAGGGTTGATGTCCACCGCACGGTTTGAGTTGTTTACCCCTTGCAAATTGGAGTTGAAAGGATAATCCCCTGCTGTGGTTTGATCCGTGCTGTTGTCGATAGGTACACCATCCACCACAAACAAGGGTTGGTTGTTACCCGTAAACGTAGCAGCACCACGCAACAAGATTCTTGAACTAGCACCCGGCGTTCCTGATGAACTAGTCACCAAAGCACCTGCTACTTTTGAACTCAACGCTTGAACAACGTTCTGCTCACCGGATCCCACAAGTTCTTTTCCTTTAACGGATTGAACGGCGTAACCCAATGCGCGCTGTTGCTTCTTGATACCCAAGGCGGTTACCACCACCTCTTCTACCCTGCCGGTGTCTGTGGAAGACCCCGCTGTTTGCGCATTGACTGCCGCTACAGAAGATGTCAAGACCACTGCCGCCGCCAAAGGCTTGAGTAATTCTTTAAATTTCATAGGCTATTTAAATTGGTTTAACAAACAACGATAGTTAAGATTATGTAAATAATCAATATTTAACGACGAATTTTCAGTGAATTGATTTGAAATCTTATACACACAACACGCTTTGGTGAATGACCTCATTCCATGAATGAACAATCAGATACCCACCCGATTTCCACCCATGCGCCTCCTGCAACCACAAAAAAAAGGCGCCTTTGGGCGCCTTTTTTTCCTAATCTATTAGAAGAATTTATTTCAAGATATCGCGAGAAATAACCACGCGCTGTACCTCACTTGTGCCTTCATAAATTTGGGTGATTTTCGCATCGCGCATCAAACGCTCCACATGATACTCTTTCACGTAGCCATAACCACCGTGAATCTGTACCGCCTCAACCGCCGTCTTCATCGCAACCTCTGAGGCAAACAACTTCGCCATAGAACTTGCACGGTCGTAGTTTTGATGCTGATCCTTTAACCAAGCCGCCTTCAAACACAACAATCTCGCCGCCTCAATCTCAGTCGCCATATCCGCCAACTTGAATGCAATCGCCTGGTGATTCATGATCTCCGTACCAAACGCCTTGCGCTCCTTGGAATACTTCAATGAAAACTCATAAGCACCGCTCGCAATACCCAAAGCCTGCGCAGCAATACCAATTCTTCCACCACTCAATACCTTCATCGCAAACTTGAATCCGAAACCGTCCTCGCCAATGCGGTTCGCCTTGGGCACCTTCACGTCCTGGAACATGATGCTGTGCGTATCACTACCGCGAATACCCAACTTGTCCTCTTTCTTACCCACCGTTACACCATCCCAAGCCTTCTCCACGATAAATGCATTGATACCCTTGTGCTTCTTCTCCACATCCGTCTGTGCGATAACCAAATAATAGCTCGCCGAATTACCGTTGGTAATCCAGTTCTTGGTACCGTTCAATACATAATGGTCGCCCATGTCGATGGCCGTTGTGCGCTGACTCGTTGCATCGCTACCAGCCTCAGGTTCGCTCAACAAAAACGCCCCAATCTTCTGACCACTCGCCAACTCTACCAAATATTTCATCTTCTGCTCCTCGGTTCCGTACGCCTCCAATCCCCAACAAACCAAAGAGTTGTTTACACTCATACAAACACTGGCCGATGCGTCAATCTTGGAAATCTCCTCCATCGCCAACACATAGGAAATGGTGTCCATTCCACCCCCACCATACTTGGGGTCTACCATCATACCCATGAATCCCAACTCGCCCATCTTTTTGATCTGCTCCGCTGGAAACTTCTGCTCGTTATCACGCTCGATCACGCCGGGCAACAACTCGGTTTGTGCAAAATCGCGTGCCGCCTGCTGCACCGCCAAATGCTCTTCTGTCAATTCGAAATTCATCATCGTCTTTTGATATAATTCAATGCAAAATTACTGCTTTTACTGATTATCCCTCCATTCATACACCCACTGAGCCTGAATCATCTCCAAATGCCCTTCGTTACTCTCCTCTCGCTGACCAGCAAAATTGGGTATCTCCAACACCCACTCCAACAATTCCGTAAACCGAATTCGGTAAATTTTTGCCTCGCTGAAATCATCGCCAAATCGCTCGTATAATTTCATCGCAATGTCCTCGTAATCAGACCACTGTATCGGGGGTTCGTACATTTCCATGCCTTTCTATTAATGTCCTATTATACCACTCTGATCCGGAACCGTGACCACCAAATCACCCTCTTCCGATAACTTGCACTGACAAGCCAACCTGCTGTTGTACTTCGGATTGCGAGCCCGGTCTACATACTCCTCCTCGCGATCACTCATGTCGGGCAACAAATCCTCCCCGCGCTCCACGTAAACGTGACAGGTAGAACACCCACATACCCCACCACAGTTGTGATTCAAATGTATGTCGTTGTCCAATGCCACCTCCAAAATCGACTCGCCCTCAAAAATCTCAACCGTAACATCGTTGCGGTTTTTTTCTTCAAACTGAAAGGTAATCTTTGCCATATGCGCTGCAAAATTAACACTTCCCATTGGGTTTGGTTCAGGATTTTGTGGAAATAATCTGGGGATTTTCGTATCTTTGTGCCCTCGTTCTATGATATCTCGAAGACTCGTTCGCATCAAAGCCCTTCAGTCGCTCTACTCCTTTCAACAAGGAGAGTCCATGTCCGACTTCCAATGGCCAAACCTTACACCCAAGCAAAAGACCTACTTCGATGATACCCTCGCTCATCTCATAGAATCCATCCAACAAAGCCACGATTTCTATCTGTTTTTGCTGGATTTCCCCTACCAACTTTCCCAGTATCTGCTCGAAGAACAAGCCCTCGAAAAAGCCAAGTTCTATCCCGACCAGATAAAAATTCGTCGACTCGGACTGCTCGATCGCATGCCCCTCATCAAATACCTGCATCGCGCCGTCTCCGATAGCCAACGCAAATCCTTTGCCTTCGACTGGGCCGACCTCTCCGCCCAATTTGATACCTTCTACCAATGGATGCAAGAGTGGGACTTCGTTTCCGATATCGACTTCTTTGAACAACCCACCTTTGAACAACAACAAGCCTTCCTAGAAGCCTTCTTCGCCAACCTATTCGAAACCAAAGAATCCTTCTTCGATACCCTCAACGATTACTACCCCGGTTGGAGCGATGACGAACTATACACCACGCGCGAAATAGAAAAAACCATTCAAGGCGCCCAGTCCAATGGCGTAGTGCCCGTGGCCAGTTCACCTGCCCCCAACTCCGAAGAAGTAGAACTCGCCCAACAACTGTTCATCACCACCGCAAAAAATAGCCTTGCCTACGAAGCACAAGTTTCGGAAATCTCCGACAACTGGGACCCTTCGCGCATCGCCGTCATGGACCTGCTCATCATCAAACTCACCCTCACAGAGTTTCTGCATTGTCCAACCATTCCGGTGAAAGTGACCATCAACGAGTACCTCGAAATCACCAAAAATTACAGCACCCCCAATAGCTCGCGCTTCGTCAATGGCGTGCTCGACAAACTACGCATCGTGATGGAAGATCAAGGTATGATCTCCAAAAGTGGACGCGGTCTGCGCGACAAATAAACTTCCTATTTCGACATCAGCTGCAATTGCTGATGTATTGCCAACACCTGCTCAATGAGCGAAGCACTGCCATCGTTGTAAATCAAAAAATCACAACGCTCCCTCCACTTTTCTTGTGGCCACTGCACCTGTACCCTGCGCATAAAATCCCCCTCATCCAAGCCGTCTCGCTCCTTCACCCGATGTGCGCGAATTTCCAACGAAGCCAACACCCCCACCACCTTGTCCACCGTTGCATCCGCACCCGATTCAAATAAAATCGCCGCCTCCTTGATTACGTACAAGTGACCTTCCCGTTGCCTTTCGCGCTTCCACACCGCAAAATCTTCAAATACAATAGGATGTACAAGCGTATTCAATTGCTCCATCAATTCAGCATTTTCGAAAACTTTCGCGCGCACCACCGAAGCATCAAACACGCCCGTTGCCGTATATACCCCCTCCCCAAACAGCGCCATCAAGCCCTGCTTCAAACCCTCGTGGGAATTGTACAATGATTTTACCGCCGCGTCTGCCTCGTACACCGGTACACCCAACCAGCGAAAAATTGTACAAACGGTGCTCTTACCGCTGCCAATGTTACCAGTGACCCCGACCGACAGCAAAGCCAAAAAACCTTAAGATGCTGCCTGAGGATACGCCGCCTGCGTCAACTCCATACTCACCGCCGATTTTTCGATCTTGGCCTTACCCTCCTCCATTTCGATCACAAAATGACCCTCGGTTACCGAAGTGATCTTGCCATGAATACCACCGGTAGTCACAATCTTGTCGCCCTTCACCAACGATTCCATATAAGCCTTCGCCTTCTTTTGCTTGCGCATCTGTGGCCAAATCATGAAAACGAAAAATACGCCCATGATGAGCACCATCATCACCATTTGTGATCCGCCGCCAGCGCCTGGTTGTCCTTGTAATAATATCATAATCTTCTTTTAATGTCCGTGTTCGTCGCCACCCATCATTTCCTCCTCAGACACACTGCCTTCTGGAGCAATCACGTTGGCCTTAAATTTCAATACCACCTCAGCCGTTTTGCTGTTTTCAAACGTCACTGTAATGCTCTTCTCATTCAAAATACCCCCTGGTCCGCCACGATTGGAACTGTTGAACGTAGCCGTCACCTTGCCGGTTTCGCCCGGGGCAACAACCTCATGCGTGTATTCCGGAGTAGTACATCCACACTGCGCAACCACATTGGCTATGCTTATGGGCGCCTCACCCGTGTTTTTGAAGGAATAGGTATGCTGCACACTCTCCCCATCTTTTACATCACCAAACATGAACACCGTGTCCTTGAACACCACATCGCCCCAAGGGCCCTTGTGGACATTCTTCGGAGATTCCGCCGTAGCCGTGTTCTCCTCGATGTCATCCGTGTCAAATGATCTAGAACCGCAGGCATTCATCAAAGCCGCCACCGGTAAAATCAACATCCAAAGTTTACGCATAGGTCAAATTTATCATTTATGCCCGAAAGTTGGGCTTTCTTTTGTTTAAAAACGCATCCGTTCCCTCCTTAAAATCCGCCGTCTCAAAGGCTTCACCAAATTCATAAATCTCACGCTGCATGCCGTTTACATTGGGACGGAAATAATCATTCACGCACTTGATGACCTTGTTTACCGCACTCGGACTTTTACCGCAAATTTTCTTCAACATCGCCTTGGCCTCATTCATCAACTCCGATTGCTCAACCACGCGATTCGCCAATCCATAGGTTAACGCCGTTTGGGCATCAATGGCATCGCCCGTTAACAACAACTCCATCGCTTTGCCCTTGCCAATCAATTGCACCAATCGCTGCGTACCGCCATATCCGGGAGGTACACCCAAATTGACTTCGGGCTGACCAAATTTCGCATTGGTACTCGCCACACGCAAATGACAAGCCATCGCCAACTCACAGCCACCGCCTAAAGCAAAACCATTCACCGCCGCAATCACAATCTTGTTGCCATTCTCTATGGAATTCATCACGTCGTGACCATCCGCACTCATCCGCGTGGCCTGCTCCGTGTTAAAATGAGCAAATTCCGAAATGTCTGCACCCGCCGCAAAAGCCTTATCACCCATCCCCGTCAAAATCATTCCGTGTACCTCGTCGTTCGCCTGCGCCTCATCCACCGCCTCCTTGATCTCCTTCAACGTCTCAATGGTTAACGCGTTCAACTTGCTCTCTCGGTTGATAGAAATCACCAAGATATTGTCCTCTAATGCCGTTAAAATATTGTTATATGCCATGTTGTGGTCTTATGCACGATGGGTTTCTACCCAGTTTTCTATGTACGATGCGATATCTCCCGTGCTCGTTCCAGGAGGAAACAACTGAGCTACGCCTATCTGATTCAACGACTCAACATCACTGTCGGGAATAATGCCACCGCCTGTCAGCAATACATCATCCATCCCCTTCTCCTTCATCAAAGCCAATATTCTGGGAAATACAGTGTTGTGCGCGCCCGACAAAATACTCACGCCGATGGCGTCAACATCCTCCTGCAACGCCGTTTGTACCACCATCTCCGGAGTCTGTCTCAGACCCGTATAAATGACCTCCATCCCCGCATCACGCAAAGCCGTAGCGATGACCTTAGCACCGCGGTCGTGACCGTCCAAACCCACCTTGGCGATGAGTACACGTACAGGTCTATTCAGTTTGTTACCCATGGTTTCTGTAGCAAAAATACTAATTCAACTCGGTATGGCCACCAACACCCCATTTTCATACCGCACAGCCTTGTTGGATGTGTTCAATTTCAAACATACATCCAAGTCCGATTCCGCATGCATCGACTGAAAACGCTGTACGTGACTTGCCTCAGACAAAAAGCCGTGTAAATCACCCTCAGCCGAAGCCCACAAACTCATGGCGGCCCTACTGGCATCATCCGCAACCGCCCATCCGCGATCCACCAACTGCCGCGCCACCGCCCCCGCAAACAACGTATCCTCCAAATTCACGTGGCCCTTCCAACCCGCACAAAACAAAAAAACATCCTTTCCTGTAGCGCAAATGGACTCCACCAGCGCCGCCATATTCAAAAAGCCTCCCACCCAAATGTCGGATGCCGCCAAACTCAGCGACAAAGCCTGTGTTCCATTGGTGGTTGTGATCACCAACGTCTCCCCCTTCACCCTGTCCGATGTAAACTCTTGCGGCGAATTGCCAAATTCAAAACCCTCCACCTTGTAACCGTTTCTTTCACCCGCAATCAACCACAACGGATTGGCCTCTTTCAAACGCATGGCCTCATCCACCCCCGCCACCGGCCTCACCGATTTTGCGCCATTCTCCAACATCACCACCATGCTGGTAGTCGCCCGCAAAATGTCAATGATCAACACCTGCTTTCCCTCCACCTCTTCTTCAAACAAGGAAAACAATTGCGGACTCAATATCGTATGTATTTTCATGGCTTATGTATTGGTGTAATTCATGGCGAATCCCGCCCCCAAGGTACAATACTGCAATGTCCCCTCTACCGCACGAACAATGGCCCCATCAATGGCCTCACGCTCCTCAGCCGAAAACTTGCCCAACACAAAATCCACCTGTCGGCCTTGCGAAAAATCACTGCCTATCCCAAATCGCAGTCGTGCGTAATTGGTTGTGCTCAAACTAGCCTGCACACTTTTCAAACCGTTATGACCACCATCGCTCCCCTTCGATTTCAATCGCAGCTTGGCCACCGGTAACGCCAAATCGTCTGTGATGATGACCACATTCTCCAACTTGATTTTCTCCACTTGCATCCAATAAGACACCGCCTTACCACTCAAATTCATGTACGTATTGGGTTTCAACAACAACAACTTTCTTCCCTTGTGCGATACCTCACAAAGACTGCCGTGCTTCACCGACTTCCATTCTCCCCCTAGCTTTTTTCCCAGCGATTCTACCACCTCAAATCCAATGTTGTGGCGCGTACCCTCGTACTCCTCGCCGATGTTCCCCAATCCAACAATCAAATATTTCACCTTAGTTTCAAATTAATTGGTTCCTACCAGGCGCTCACCGCTCATCTTTCCAGCACGATAGGCCGGAAAAACAGCACTCAGCACCCCCAAAACGCTATTCAACAACAAAATTAAAAACAAATCACTCATCCGTAACTCCACGGGATAAGGAATAGAAAATGTGCCCTGCGTGCTCACCCAATGCGTGTTGATCTGCAATACCACCAAACCCACACCCAACAACAACCCAACCACCGTGCCCCAAACACTCACCCAAACGCCCTCCCAAAAAACCACCCAAGAAATGGCGCGCTGCTCCATCCCCAAATTGCGAAACAAAACAAAATCCTTTCGCTTATCTATCACCAACAATGTCAATGCCCCAACCAAATTGAAGGAGATCAACAACAACACGAACGATAAAATAGCAAACGAAATCCACTTCTCCGTGTTGAACATCTTGTACATCAATGGGTGCTGCTCCTGTTGGTTTTTTACCACCCAATCTACATTTGCCCGTCCCGACATCCATCGCTCAACTTCCCTTTTTACGTCGGCCACTTTCCCCGCATTTCCCCGAATGGATTCATCCAAACGCAACTCCAACTGCGTAACGCCTTGCTCTGAAGCACCAAAAATTCGCTGCGCCTGCTTCAACCCAATCATCACCGTTTGCGTGTTCTGATCTTCCGGTAAAGAAACAATCGCCGAAGGGATAAACTCCTCCATCCCAAACGCATCCAAATCATGAATCCCCGCATCCTTGTTTATCACCATCAACGTAATCGGCTGCTCAATCTTTCCAACACCCAACTTGTAAACCAAGCCCTCGCTCAAAACAGCCATATCCGAAATTAAATTGGGGTTCGCCGCAATGCGCTCGTCCACAAATCGCGGAACCCCAGCACTCGACAAAGAATCCAAGGTGATTCGCTTTTTGAAGGCTTCGTCTACCCCCCACACCTGACATACCGTTTGTTGATCGCCGTATTTTAGCACAGCCTTACCCACCAACACCCGCGACACCACCGCTACCCCCTTCATTCTCTTCAACCCGTTCACGATTCCCCCGCCGGCCTCTGCTCCGCCATCAGCCAATTCCACCACCACACCCTTTTTGGGCGTAATCAGTAAATCAGGATCCGTTTTCTTGTACGCCGAAAAAATGCTGGTCTCAAACCCATTCAATGCACTCATCAAAACCACCAACGCCATCGCCCCCATCGAATACCCCAACAAAGAAATACCCGTGATCAAATTCACCACCGTGGGATTTGCCTTCGAAAAGAAATACCGCCTCGATATATTGAAAGAAAGTTTGATAAACCTCGTTATTGATGCCCCACAAAAATAGGCCCTCCAACCTAGAACTTTGTCAATCAATGGGTTTTCAACTCACAATCCAACCTTCCCTTGGAAGATGGAGTGCACCCAAAGAACATCCATTAGTCTTTCGGTGTGTTGAGGGATTTTAATAAATCTTCCATTTTCGACACATATTCCAACGTGTCGTCTTCGTAAAAATGAACCTCCGGCATTTTCTTCACACTGTTGCGCAACCGCTGTGCCAAGGCGTGACGAATTTCCTTGTTCAACGAGTCCAATTGCGCCATGATGGCCGCCCGGTTGGGATTGTTATACAACGACAAATACACCTTCACGTGACCCAAATCTGGACTCACATTCACATTGCTGATCGTAACAAACGCACCGCCCAACCAATCATTTTTCTTGATGTTGAACAATTCGCTTAAGTCGCGCTGTACCTGTTTGCTAAACTTGTCTTGTCTGAGTCCCATAGTACAAAGATACAACCGACTTTACGACATCAATGCACGAACAGCCAAGTCGTATCCGGTAAGTCCCAACCCGCAAATCAAACCCCTGGCCGAGGACACCATCAAATCGGTCTTTCTCTCCGCCTCGCGCGCAAACACATTGGAAATGTGTACCAATATCACCGGTGTTGAAATCGCTTTCAACGTATCGGCGATGGCAATGCTGGTATGCGAATACGCAGCCGCGTTCAACACAATTCCGTCGCAATCTCCTTCCAAAGCCAACCGTTGCAATTCGTTGATGATTTCGCCTTCGATGTTGCTTTGAAACACCGACAATCGAACACCCGTCCACCGCAATTGTAAACCCGCAAAGTAATCGTCGAACGATTGCCCGCCATAGATTTCTGGTTCACGCATACCCAACAAATTCAAATTGGGTCCGTTCACAATCGCAATGTGCTTCATACCACAAAGGTACGTACGCAAAAGATTTTTATCAGACTTCGCTCCGAATTCAGGTATTTTGCATTGGAAAATGAACAAACCTACGGTTTTTATCACTGGCGCAACCGGCTTCCTCGGTTCTCACCTGGCATGCCTGCTCCTCAAACAAGGGTACCGCGTGATTGCCATGCGCAGAAACGCTCAATCAGAAGGCTTGTTTCCCCGCATTCACCAATTTCACCAGCTTCCAAACGCATTCCAACCCCAATGGGTCACTGGAAACCTGTTGGATATTGATGATCTGTGCGAAGCCATCACCGACGTGGATGTGGTTTTTCACTGCGCGGCCAAAGTATCATTTGAACGGAAAGACCGAGAGGCATTGATGCAAAACAATGTCATCGGTACGCGAAATGTGGTCAATGCCTGCCTTAAAAACAACATTCCCAAATTGGTTTATGCAAGTTCTGTAGCGGCTATCGGCAGAACCGAAAACGAAGCGCCCATTACCGAAAACACCGATTGGGTTGAAAGCAAATACAACAGCCAATATGCCATTAGCAAAAATCTGGCTGAACAAGAAGTGTGGCGAGGCAGCGAAGAAGGTTTACTAGTAACGATGGTCAACCCCGGCATCATTTTGGGCTACGGCGATGGCAAAACCGGTTCCAACCAACTCTACCACATGATTTTGAAAGGCATGCCCTTCTACCCCATCGGTAGCAACGGGTTTGTTGGCGTTGAAGACGTGGCCAAACTCATGCTTCACTTGTACGAAAACAACCTGTGGTCGAATCGCTACTTGTGCATCGCCGAAAACTTAAAATACCAACACCTGTTCAATCAGCTCTCCGATGCGATGGGCGCAAAACAACCCCACATTGCCCTCAAAGGTGCGCTATTACACCTGGTCAACTTCGCTAGTAAAACCCTCGAAACACTGGGTCTGCCCACCCCCATCCCCAGCGATAGTATCACCTCCTCATTTCAAAATAGCACGTACCAAACCCTTCATACCAACCAATTAAACGGGTTTCAGTATACCCCCATCCGAGCGGTGAACTACTACGCATTGATGGCCTTGGGTTTGTTAAACAAAGACGCCATCAACCAAAACAATTAATGTACCTTTGCACCAACATGAAGTTCGGTGTTGTCATTTTCCCTGGCTCAAACTGCGACCAAGACCTAATCAAGGTGCTGCAAACCTACACAAGTGAGCCCGTGCTCAAGCTTTGGCACAAAGACACAGACCTGCAAGGTTGTACCCACATTTTTGTGCCCGGTGGTTTCTCCTACGGTGACTACTTGCGCTCAGGAGCCATCGCCAAACTATCTCCCATCATGACAGCCGTAGCCGAACACGCGCAAAAAGGCGGTTTCGTTTTGGGTATCTGTAACGGGTTCCAAATCCTTTGCGAAAGTGGCCTGCTGCCCGGCGCGTTGCTTCGCAATACCAACATGAAATTCAATTGCAAAAACGTTTACCTCAAAGCCGGCAATACCGATTTGATTGCAACCCGTAAAATCGATGCCAACGACGTATTGTGCGTGCCCATCGCTCACGGTGAAGGTAGATTTTACTGCGACGAAGAAACCTTGGCCAGCATTGAAGCCAATGGACAAGTGTTTTTTCGATACTGTGACGCCGATGGTAACCTTACCGATGAGGCCAACCCCAACGGATCACTCAACAATATCGCGGGGATTTCCAATGCCACCAAAAACGTATTTGGCATGATGCCGCACCCAGAGCGCTGCGCAACAGATTACCTGCTCAACACCGACGGTAAAAAGGTGTTCGACAGTATTTTCTAAGTTTCAACGACAACCGTCTGCCTTTGGTCGATATTCGACCTATTTGCGCTTCTATCCGACAACATTTTGGGGGTAGGCTTCGTCTATTGTGTATATCGCACCAACACCTAAACACAAAAAGCCATGAAAAGCAGCGTAAAATCAAACAGCAAAGGGGTGACTATCAAAAAAATCACTCCCAGACAACACACAGACCGCAGCCTTTCACAACAAGCCGCTGGGGTTTAACCGTTTCTGATTTTTTCTCTGAAACGAGTCCATTGAGGTGAACCAATAGACTTCGCTACTGCGACCTCTCCGAGACTTGTTACTTATTGACTTTCCTTGAGTCGCTCTGCGTTCTCTGCCACTTGTAAGGCATTCAAAATTTCCTGAATATCCCCGTTCATGATGGCCGACAAATTATACAACGTAAGGCCTATGCGGTGATCGGTAACCCGCCCCTGAGGATAATTGTAAGTCCTCACCTTCGCACTTCTGTCACCCGTGCTAACGAGTGTTTTACGTCGGGAAGAAATGGCCTCCATGTGTTTGGTGTACTCGATTTCATAGAGTTTCGTCGCCAACATCTTCATGGCTTTTTCACGGTTTCCGAGCTGGTTTCTTTCGGTCTGACAAATAACCACAAGTCCTGTGGGTATATGGGTAAGTTGTACTTTGGTTTCTACCTTGTTCACGTTCTGTCCACCCGCACCACCACTTCTACTGGTTTCCATTTTTACATCGGCGGGATTCAACTGAACATCCACTTCTTCCGCTTCGGGCATCACCACCACACTCACCGCAGAAGTATGAATTCTTCCCTGGCTTTCGGTGGCTGGCACTCGCTGAACACGGTGAACACCGCTTTCGTATTTTAGCACACCATAGGTTCCGGGGTGTGGCACTTCAAAAATGATTTTGCTATATCCACCGGCTGTTCCCTCGGTTTCATCAACCACAGAAATGGGCCAACCCAAGCCATCACAATACCGCTGATACATCCGAAACAAATCACCCGCGAATATGCCCGCCTCGTCACCCCCAGTTCCGGCGCGTATTTCAACCACCGCGGGTTTGGCATCTTCGGGATCTTTGGGCAACAATTGAATGCGTATTCTCTCTTCTAGCTCTATCTGCAAAGGCTCCAATTCGTCCAATTCTTCCTTGGCCATATCGCGCAGTTCCTTGTCCTTTTCGTTTTTAAGGATATCCCTCGCTTCCGCGATTCGATGGACACAATTTTTGTATTCGAAATAGGTCTGTACGATTTCCTCTAGGTCGCGATATTCTTTGTTTAATTTGGTGAACCGTTTCACGTCGCTCGCCACTTCAGGACTGCTCAACAGCAATTCTATTTCTTTAAAGTGGGCGTAAACGGCTTCGAGTTTTTCAAGCATGCGATTGCAAAGATACCGATAGTTTTTGTTCTCTTCGGTCCGATTGATTCAGGAAGTTCCGTTGAGTTATTCGCAACCTAGATGCGGTTACTTGTTTTGAAGCGCGGCTTGTTGTTGCGACGGCCATTGTAAGAGTTGCAGGGATTCACCATCGAAGACTGCGTATTGACTTCCGTGCAACCATTCTCCCAGGTTGATGTATCGGGCGTTGTTTAAGGTTACGTCTAAAACCAAATGTCTGTGACCGAATATATAAAAATCTGCAGCCTGTGGTGTAGCGGAATGCGCCGATACAAATTGGGCCAGGTGTTCTTTTTCATTGCCCAGGTACTGATCTTCTTTGGGGTTTTGCGATAGGCGACTTTTTTTACTCAGGGCGTGTGCCAAGGCTACGCCCCAGTTGGGATGAATCCATTGAAAGATAAAGCGAGCGAAGCGAGCGGTGAAAATTTTTTTCAAGAGCTTATACGACGCATCACCCGGTCCCATTCCGTCTCCGTGATGTAAAAAGAACTTTTTACCGCCGTATTCAAATTGATGTTCAGTGGAAACCAATGTCACACCACATTCGTTCACCAAATAATCAGAAATCCATAAATCATGATTTCCCGGAAACAAGAACACAGGAACCCCGCGATCTGTAATACTGGCTAAGGTGCCCAAAAATCGGACAAACCCCTTGGGAACCGTTTTCTTGTATTCAAACCAAAAATCAAAAATATCCCCCACCAAATAAATGGCATCGGCTTGCGGTGCACAGTATTCTAACCATTCAACTATTAACTTCTCTCGTTGGAGCGAGACAACCTCATTCGGCATCCCCAAATGAAAATCTGAGGCAAAGAATATTTTTTTAGTTGATGTCAAATCAATTCAATATCAGTTAAATACCAGAAAATTGCTTCAACATTCTAACATCGTTTACAAAAAAATCGCGGATGTCCGTGATGCCATATTTTAACATGGTAATACGATCGATGCCCATTCCAAATGCAAAACCTGAATATTCCTGTGGGTCAATATTACAAGATTGAAGTACGTTCGGATGAACCATCCCACATCCCAATACTTCCAACCAACCTGTTCCTTTGGTTAAACGACGATTTTCTTCTGTATCCAAACCCGCCCAAATATCCATTTCTGCACTGGGTTCCGTGAAGGGGAAATAACTCGACCTGAATCGGACTTTGGTGCCCTCACCAAAAAATTGCTGCACGAAATAATACAACGTCTGTTTCAGATCAGCAAAACTCACCCCTTTATCGATGTATAATCCTTCTATCTGATGAAAAAAACAATTGCTGCGAGCACTGACGGCTTCATTGCGATAAACACGACCCGGCATAACCAAGCGCAATGGTAATTTACCTTTTTCCATTTCCCGAATTTGAACCGAACTGGTATGAGTTCTAAGCACGTGCTCCGAGATAAAAAAAGTATCCTGCATATCCCGCGCTGGATGATCTTCTGCAAAATTTAAAGCACCAAAGTTGTGATAATCATCCTCAATTTCAGGTCCTTCCGAAACATCAAATCCCAAAGAATAAAAAATCTCCAACAATCGATCTTCTACAATGCGTAAAGGATGTAAAGATCCAGCTGGATATTGATACACGGGCAGAGAAACATCCTCGGTAGATTGTTGCTGATCCTGAAGGGCCTCTTCTTTTTCCTTTTGATCTTGATACTTGTTTTCAGCCTCCCGTTTCAATTGATTCAAAACGCTGCCCAACGATTTTTTTTCCTCAACTGAACAAGTCTTGAAAGTCTCAAACAATTCTGTGATGATTCCTTTTTTTGATAGATAAGCCAAACGAAATTGCTCTGCCTTTTGATTTCCATCAAACACATAAGCAAGAACCTCCTGTTGGATTTGTTGAATCTTCTCTATCATGTTACAAATCTAAATCATTGAGGTTATTTTCTCATCGCACTTATTTCCACCATCCTACTCAGTCATCCACACAGATGTAGTAGTAATAAGATTTAATCATTTAAAAAAGAATATTACGTAGTATATAGTATAGCTATGTGGATTTGATGATAACTCAAAAAAATAGGGCTTGTCTGTTTGAAACTCACAGTTATGTCAACAGATTATTTTTGTTAAACAATTGAATAATAATGTTTTAACTATGATTTTAACATTCTAATTGAGACTGTGATTAAGTTCAATTTTTGGAATCTATTCCCACAACGATGGAGTTTAATCCTCTTGATAGTCTCGTAGATATGAACACAATTACAAATTTGAACGTTCGTGTGAAATGGGTTTCACGTGAAACGAAAATTATTTCGTTGTTATTCCAGTATTATACAAACCCAAATCTGGTAATATTAACGTATTGTCGAGGTTCTTTTTCACAATCCAAGGTTTTAATGAAAAGTAAAAGCGTTCTCCCTCATATTCTTCCAAGTTTATACTTAGGTTGGATCCGTCAATATTGAGAGGTTGTGATGGGTAATTAGAAATTTGATTGCTGTTAATCCAAGAAACCCAATTGTAAGTACCTTCTGGAAGTACGATGTTCACTTGTGCTTTGTTTCTGAGCGTAACGATGTAATTGATTTGACTGTTGAATATTTTGATACTTAGGGTTGAATCGCTGTTGTTTTGGATGGTGTTTTTACTCAGTTGAATGTATGTTCTTTTGATACTGTCATTCTTTGATTTAGAAAACGATGAGTAATATCGTTTAGAATTAAATCCATAGAGACCTAACCAACTTTGTAGGGTATCACCATCCAGGATTCCAAAACTTTTATTATTGGGTTTTTGGAATACCCGCGTTGTAGAAATGAAGGAATCAATACCAAGATCATATTGAATTTGCTTCGTATGTTTCCGAGGAAATAGGAGTGTATCCTGTTTGATATATATGGAATCCAAGTCAAGTAACCAGGCATGTGAAACTGGTGATCCGATAACGCAATATTGACCGTTGTCTTGTGAGAGTGAATAAGCGGATTTGTAATTACGTATAGGTGGATACAAGGTTACAAATAGTGTATCGTGGGGTCTATTGACACTGTAAAAAACATTGTATGACTCGTTATTTTCAATCTTCTGATTGTTGTCATTTTCGATGATAACCGTTTGATATATTCCCTTTGGAAGACCTTGGAAATGGTAGGTATTATTTTTCTTCAATTGCGGATAATAGATTAGGGTATCCCTGAATATATATACTCCGTATTTTGCTTTTTCTGTTTTCGCGTTTTTTAATTTGATAATGACCTCACCACTGTCTTGATTCAGTAAAAGCGTACTGTTTTTGATGGGATTTTTTTCGTTGAGATCTACAATCCAATTGTCGAGATAAACACAGTTTGCACTTTGAGGTACACGGATATCAACGCTATTCCTTTGGACTTTAACCGATGTGGAATTGGGTGATGAAGATTGCCTACTTCGGGGTGAATAGACGAGGTTGCCCACGGTGGTTACATTCTCGTCAAATTCAAGTGATAAGACAGTTTCAGTGGCCTTTGTGGTACTTTGAATCGATACTAAAACGGGGGCTGTGGTGTCTTTGTCTCCACCCGCAGGTGGTACAGGATTGGCGCAATATTGAAGGGTTCCAAACAGTAGTATTACTCCACTGGCGTTACCTAAGGAGTGAACCAATATTCGTTTTATTACACCAAAGTATTTCATTGAATTAACGACCAAAATAAACCAATAATACTTGTATATCGGCCGGATTGACGCCACTAATTCGGCTGGCCTGTCCTAAAGTTTGTGGTTGGATTTTGCTCAATTTTTCTCTTGCTTCCATGCTTATGCTGTTGAGCTTTTTATAATCGAAATTGGTTGGGATGATAATGTCCTCCAAACGATGCATCTTGTCGGCCAGTTCAATTTCCTTGTCGATATAAGTTTTGTATTTGATAGAAATGCTGGCGCGTTCCTTGGATAATAAAGGGTAGGAGTTCAACGCTTCTCCAATGTGGGGTATGACGAGTAAATGGTCTAGCTCAATTTGTGGACGTAAGAGCAGTTTATTAGCACGTTGTTTCTCAGTTATAGGGGCTACATCCGAAGGCAAATAATCAGAAACTTCTGCGGGGGTAATATTGGTCTTGTTGAGGAATTGGACAATTTCTTCAGCTTCCTGATTGGTTTTATTTAGTGCATCTACCCGATCTTGGGTGGCCAGTCCGATAGCAAAGCCCTTCGGAGTGAGTCGTTCGTCTGCGTTATCTTGTCGCAAAGAAATTCGGTACTCCGCGCGTGAGGTGAACATACGATAGGGTTCCTCAGTACCTTTATTGATCAGATCGTCGATCAATACACCGATGTACGCTTCGTGTCGGCCCAATACAAAGGGCTCTTTTTCTTGAACGCGCAAGGCAGCGTTGATACCAGCCATTAACCCTTGGCAGGCCGCTTCTTCATATCCGGTAGTCCCGTTGATTTGACCAGCAAAGTACAATCCACCGAGTAGTTTGGTTTCGAGTGTGTTGTTGAGTTGCGTGGGCTGGAAAAAATCATATTCAATGGCATAACCGGGACGGAAAATTTTGGCGTTTTCAAATCCAGGAATCAGTCTCAAAGCCCTGAGTTGAACATCGTCCGGGAGTGATGTGCTAAATCCATTGACATATACTTCAACGGTATTCCATCCCTCCGGTTCTACAAAGATTTGATGTCGGTTTCTCTCTGCAAAGCGATTGATTTTGTCTTCAATGCTCGGACAGTAGCGGGGTCCAAGGCCCGTGATGCTGCCATTGTACATGGGGCTGTCAACAAACCCCTCCCTCAACACGTCATGCACCGCATCGTTTGTATAGGTGATATAGCAACTGCGTTGTTTCGATAATGGGGTAGTGCTACTGGAATAACTGAATTTAAAGGGTCCCTCATCCCCGGGTTGTTCTTCCATTTTGCTGTAGTCCAACGACCTTCCATCTACCCGCGGTGGAGTGCCGGTTTTCATTCTACCGGTTGTGAAACCAGCCATCACCAATTGCTCAGTGATACCGCCAGAAGCGTGTTCACCCATTCGGCCTCCGCCAAAATTTTTACGTCCAATGTGGATGAGGCCGTTCAGGAACGTTCCTGTGGTAAGTACCACGGTTTCGGAATGGAAAACCATGCCCATGGTGGTAGTTACGCCTTTAACTAATTGATTTTCAATCAATAACGACTTTACACTGTCTTGAAAGAAATCTACATTGGGGTTGTTTTCTAAGGCCAAACGCCACTCTTCTGCAAACCGCCAACGATCGCTTTGTGCCCTGGGGCTCCACATCGCTACACCTTTGCTTCGGTTGAGCATGCGGAATTGAATCATGGTTTTGTCGGTAATAATGCCCGACATCCCACCTAGAGCATCAATTTCTCTTACAATTTGCCCCTTGGCTACACCACCCATCGCGGGGTTACAGCTCATCTTGGCGATGGTTTCCATATTCATGGTAACCAAGAGCACCGAGCAACCCATGGTGGCAGCCGCGTGAGCCGCTTCGCAACCGGCATGTCCGGCACCTACGACAATAACATCATATTTAGTAGTCATGTTGAATTCGTTTCACGTGAAACGCTAGTTCAGAGAGGACCACAAAGATAAGCAGGCGTCTTCTTCTTGTCTCATTTCTTTTGCCTGACTTACGGTTTTATCTTTTAACCCGAGGAGGTGTAGTAACCCGTGAGAAATCACTCGTACCATTTCCATTTCTGTAGTTTGTTGATGGGAAATGGCATTCTCACGAACGCGATCGATGGAGATGTAAATTTCACCATCCACTTCATGAGATGCACCATCACCGAGATCAAAAGTGATAATGTCTGTGTAGGTGTCGTGCTGTAAATGTTCCATGTTAATCTGAAACAGCGTTTCGTCATTTACAAAGACGTAGGTAAGTTGGCTGATTTCCCAACCTTTATTTTTTGCTACAACATGCAGCAGCTTTCTCAATTTATTTCTGTGGTGTTGATTCAGAAATTTTGATTTACCTAGAAATTGAATAGTATTCATTGAAGGAGTAACAAGGTACCCGAGTGTCGGGTTTTTTTGTTTCGGTAAGAAGCTTGAATAAGATATACATAGGTTCCTTGTGGAACCAATTGTCCTGACTTTTCTGAACCATCCCAACCCACGAGGGCATCTCCCTGGAAAACGATCTCACCCCAACGGTTGAAAATAGTCATCGTTGATTCGCCTGCCGATATTGCGGGGTTGGAAATTTTAAACACGCGATTGATGCCCATGGGATTAAAAGCGCTGGGAATGAGTGTGGTGTCGAACCGACTTGAATCAAAACCGAGATATACGGTTTTTTCGTTTGAATATAACTCGTAGTTCAAAGGCAAAACACCGTCGTTGCTGTAAATCTTTACCCGGAAAGTTTGCCATCCATACAAGTTGTTGGGCAAAGTGAATGTATTGTTTTTTCCTGAATACAAGGGGTTCCACGTGAAACCATTTTTAATTTCTAAGTGATAATCGAAGTCGGTAGAGAGGGCCGTGTTGGCCCAACCCACGTGCGGATTCCAACTCATAACTTTTTGATTATCATTGAGTAACAGCGTTTTGTGGGTGTACGAAGTATCGTCTTTTATGCCACAATCGTTTGTTCTAATAAGCCTGTATTCTGCAATATCTTGGGTTGTTTTGGTAGATAGATCGTTGTGAGATACGTTGCCCGCCGTGGAGGTGCTGTATATGGATGACCAAACACCGCCAGCGTATTTCTCAAACGATAGGGTAGAAGAGGGGCCGTCCTTTTTCCAAATGGCGTCCAAACGAACATTGTCGTTGCCAATGACGCTAGCTCCGGTGATCAACGTGATGGGTTTGCTGTTTGCACTGGAGGTGTAGTCAACAAACACGCTATTTGATGAGCTTGTTATGGTACCACCCGATTTGTGGGCCCGAGCGAAATAAAGATAGGATTTGTTCAGTTCGTAGGTGCCATCAGTGAAAGAATAAGTGGCTGGATCGTTAACCAAATCGGCGGGCACATCACCCAGAAACGACCACCGATTGTCCGTGATGCAATATCGCCAAATGCTATATTTCGAAGCCAACCAACCGATGTACTTCGAAAAAGTGAGATTCGTATTTTTGTTGCACCAGAACTTGGTATTCTTTGAAACAAGTAGTTTAATCGGGGAATGATAATTACTTAGTAAACCACCGTTTAAGCAACTATCAAAAGCGGCAATGCAAAAAGCATTGTTACCCGTGCGGGGGTTGAATGTTGCCGTGTCAAAACGATAAAAAGTGGAAAAGGTATCCTTGATCAAGGCATTTCCTCCGCCCAACAGTTTGAATAAACTATAACCTAAAATATCAGGATCGGAAGGCTTTCTCCAGCCAGCGATGACTTTCTGACTGCCAAACTCAACGGATACACTATCTGGTTCAAATTGTCCCGGCGCCGTGTTGTCAACAAAGACATGGTTGGAAATGAGCGTATCCGTGCCGTTACATGCAAATGAAGTGGATATATAAATTTCCCAGGTTTTGGTGTTCGGCAAAGTGGTGCTGATGTTGTACGTGTTGAGAATAGATACCTGTTTCAGTAACTTCCAAGGAGATATTGCGTCCTCCCTTCCGTACAATCGGTGATAAGAAAAACTACCACAGGCATCCGAAGGCGGCGATAAACTCACCGTTAATGTGAACGTGGGACGATCCAAACAGGCTCTGTAAACGGTAGCTGGTACAATAACAGCAAAGAGGTTTGATGTCAAAATCAAAGACAAACAAAACCATATGTTGCGTAGATGTACCACAGAATCAGAATTTAAGTTTGATCGGTATCCCCGGAAAGTACATGTATAAACGAACGCGGGTCTAAATAATTGTTGGCCAGCGCTATAATCTCATCGGCCGTCACAGCCCAAATACCCGGAAGTACCGTTGAGTAATAATCCATGTTCAAACCGCGATACATTGCGTGCTGGTATTTGCCTCCCATGGCAAACGGACCGTCAAATCCCCCGCGAAATTGACCAGAATAGTATTGCTTGATCTTTGTTAATTCCTCATCAGATAGGGGATTCGACTTTAAATCTTCGAAAATTTCGTGAATGACCGTCAAAGACTCAACCCCATTTTCGCTTTTCAAATCCCCGGAAATAGTCCAGGTAAAATCATTGAAAGCGGGTTTGAAATAAGAACCAATGCCGTAAGTTAGCCCCTTTTCTTCGCGTAAAATTTGCATGAGTCGGGAACCAAAATAGCCCCCCAAAACCAAGTTTAACAGGGTTAAACCGAAACGCTCCTTTTGGTCTTTGGGTTTAACGTGTCGTGCCAAAGTCACATTCACTTGACTCGTTCCTTCAACCCGATGATAAATGGGCTGCTCTGCCAGTCCGGGGACACCGTTAAATTGGTGTTGTTCAATCGCAACGTTCCCACCAGAACCAGACTGTAGTGCAGCGGACAAACCATCTATGATCCCATCATCTACATCTCCAGAGACAAATAACATCAATTGATTCAGTCCATAGTGTTCGGACTTGAATAACTGAAGGTCTGTTCGAACAATATTTTGGTAATCATCGGGGTTGCCGTGAATCCCCAATGTGTGATCTTTACCGTACAAAGTTTCTAATGCGATGCGGCTCGACCAATATTTGGGTGTTTTTTGTTGACGTTCCAAAGAGGCAGATCGGACCATCTTGGCCGACTCCAATTCTCTGTCGGGATAACTGGCGGCTTGAATGTTTTCAATGGACCACCGGAAGGCCTCCAATATGTTTTTCTTACTCGCTCTCAAAACCACCGAGGATCCGAGATGACCACACTCGGTTCGATGCGTGGCTCCCAAAAAGTCGAGATATTCTATCACCTCAAACTCACTTCGCTCGTCGTTTCCGGAGAATAATAAATCATTCGCCAGCCCGGCAACATAGGGTTTTGACTGATGAAAAGAGCCCGCCGCCCAAAACAATTCCACCCGAACAACGCCAATGGAACAAGGGTTGGAAAGGTGAATTTGGTGTCCAGAGCGCAGCGTAAAAAAGCGACTTTTAGGCACTTCAAAGGTCTGAATGGTCTGTGTTTCAGGTCGATTTCTCAGCATACTCATGATTTTGGGTGGTAGTTAATTACAGACACAATCTCGGGGTTCAGCGTTTTCTCAGCAATAGTTAACACATCGCTCAACAAAATCTTTTCGATAATTTGAGTCTCGCGATTGATGTCCTCCAAGGAACCCGCATTTTCAAAATAGCAAAGCCTTTGGGCCAACTGCATGGGTTGGGTAGCCTCAAACAGCAACTGTGTTTCATACCGATTTTTTACCCCGTGGTACATTCGTTCAAGCTCTGAACGCTTTGCGATTTCGCTTCTCATTACATCCAACAAAGCAGCTTCGCCTTCTTCGTGGCTTACGCCATCATTTAATATCCCGTACATCACAAAGAGACCCTCTCCCAAACCCCGCAAATAGAAACATTCAGCAGCATTGAGTTGTTGGGTTTCTTTTACCAGTTTTAGTTGTAGCGGTGAAACATCGGATCCGCCCAGCATCTCAGCAAACAATTCAAGCGCAATGGAATCGGGATTTGCAAAAACAGGCCCTTTCCAAATTAAAAAGACCGCCGGGTTTGGACTCAAGTCCTCGGCTTCAAAAACGACCCTTTCAGCAATATTATCGTCCTCCACATAGTTGTTTTGGTTGGCCTCTCCCGGTTTTGAAATGTCTCCAAACCATTTTTCCGCCAAGGCTTTCGTCCGCTCGAAATCGATGTTTCCCACCACGGATATAATGGCATTCTGGGGGGTGTAGAATTTGTCATAAAATGATTGAACATCTTCCAAAACAGCCTCTTCAATGTGCTTGATGTCCAATCCAATGGTTGGCCAGCGGTAAGGACTGTTTTTGTAAACAAGCGCCCGCACATGGTGCCACAACATACCAAAGGGTGCATTAAAGCAGCGCTGTTTAAATTCTTCCACAACAACACCGCGTTGCACCGAGAGTGATTTTTCGTCAATGGTCAATGCGCGCATCCGATCACTCTCCAACCAAAATGCGGTTTCCACATTTTCCGATGGCATCACCAAATAATAGTTCGTGAATTCATTGTTGGTGAATGCGTTGTTCTGTCCGCCCGCCTCCTCTACCTCTTTGTCAAAAACAGGAACATTTTCACTTCCGGCAAACATCAAATGCTCAAACAAGTGGGCAAACCCGGTTTTGGTATAAACTTCGTCACGAGCCCCCACATTGTATAAGGTGTTAAGGACAACCGTGGTACGGGTCTTGTCTTGCAAATGAATGACTCGCAGACCATTTTTTAGCACGAATTTGTTGTATGAATGCACAATACAAATTTACCACATTGCGCTAGCCTAAAAAAAACACCCCGCCGGCGATTACCAACAGGGTGTTTAACTGTACAGTGCAGGCTAATTTACTCTCCTGCGGGCTGCAAATCGTCCTCGGTGATTTGTACGGATTTCCCTTTCGCCTCAATCAAAAGGATGTTTTTAACAACAACCTCTGATGTCTCTTTTTTCTGTCCGTCCGCATCCAAATAAGAACGATGCTGCAATCGACCCTCAACCATAAGTTTGCTTCCTTTTTTCACCATTTTCTCAAATCGGTCGGCCACCGCACCCCAGGCCACCAAACGGTGCCATTGGGTGTTGTTTACCACATCGCCCGACAACAATGTAACGCGTTCATTTGTTGCCAAAGTCAGTTTCGCCAACTTTTTTCCACTTTCAAACTCACGGATTTCTGGATCATAACCCACATTTCCGACTAACCTAACGGAATTCAATAAATTTTTCATAACTCTTCTCTCGTAAATAACTGTATAACAAATAATAACACTGTGTTTTCCATTGTCCGTGGCCTTGGGACAGTTTCAACAATACAAAGTTGCCATCGAGGCAATCAAACAGTCGGCAATCAATCATTTATAAACGATTATAAACGATTAACTGTCTGAGGGCTTTTTGGGGGACAGTAATCAAAAGGTTGTATTGTTTCAAAATCGCTTATGGAAAATCAATACAATACAATGAGTTGCTGCAAAGAATGTAGCGACAAACTGAAAGGGAGGGCCGACAAGCTATTTTGCAACGACGCATGTAGGAGCGCCTTTAACAACAGAAAAAACAGAGCACAACTCGACCCCTTAAAATCCATCAATCGAGTTTTGATCAAAAACCGTAAAATCCTCAAGGAAGTATATGAAACCACGGAAGGAAAAAACACAGTTTCCATTCGTCGCCTTGAAAACAAGGGCTTCCTTTTTAACTTCTTTACCCATACCGAGGAGCCACAGAGTGGCAATTGCTATCGATATTGCTATGAATTTGGTTATGCAGAGGCAAAAAACGGAGAACTCATGATTACCAAATACCCTGGAACGTATTTGTAAAACGGCGGTGCCCCGAAATTACACTACCTTTGCAAATTCAAAAGGCATCAGTTATGGCAAAGTCTCCCAAGAATGAACAAGGCAATGGCAAAAAATTCCAGGTTAGACAACCCGGAGAAAAACGCAATCGCAAAATAGACTTTGATAAAACAGAGCCGAAAAAAACCAAGTTTTTTAGCGAAAACAAACCCGGAAATACCTCGCGTTCCACAGATAAAAAGCCGTTCGGTGACCGCAGCGATAAACCCAATTTTGGAAATCGCACCGATAAGAGCAATCGATTTGAAGGAAGGGACGAAAATCGCAGAGACAATCAACGAAGCAATTTTTCCAGAGGTGATAAGCCATCATTCGGTTCAGACAGAGCACCTCGTGGCAACAATCCGCGGTTCGATCGGTCTTCATCATCCGATGAATCTACCCGGGGAGGCTTCAAGAAAACCAATCCTCGCTTTGCTGAGAAAGGGGGATTTACCGGGGGTGATAAATCTGGACGGCCGCGATTCCCAGGGGATAGAAGTGCGAGATTCTCAAAAGATGGGGATGACAAAAAACCATTCAATGCCCGCGAGGGAAGAGGTGGATTTGACAAACCTCGTTTTTCGGATAAGCCACGATTCGACAAACCATGGGACAAAGACAATGACCGAGGTGGTTTTAAAAAACCCTATGATTCGGACAACAAACGCAGCTTCGATAAACCCCGCGAGTTTGGCCCGAAAAAAGAATTCGGTTCCAAGCGCGATTTCGATAAGCCGAGATCTTTTGATAAGTCGAAATCATTCGACAAACCCCGATCATTCGACAAACCAGGATTCTCGGACAAACCGCGCTTTTCGGACAAACCGCGCTTTTCGGACAAGCCTCGTTTCGACAAACCCCGATTTGATAAGTCACAGTTTTCAAGTGCCGGTGAAAAAAGAGGTTTTGATGAACGCCCACCCCGCCGTGATTTCGAGGATCGCCCCGCCAGGCCAGCAAAATCATCAGCCAATAGCGGAGCCAAAGGGTTAGCAAAATTCAAACCGAGGAGTTTTTCTGCCGACGCTGAAAGCACTTCGGATCATCAAGAAATTCAGAAAACTTACGGCATTCCAAAAGCGGAAAAAGCGGATACACCCAAGGGGTTCAAAGGCAGTAAAAGAGAGTTCAATCGCGTATCCAACAATTTGGAAAAAGGCGCTGAACATGCAAAAAGCAATGAAATCAGACTGAATCGTTATATCGCCAACAGTGGAATATGTTCTAGACGCGAAGCGGATGAATTGATTTTACAAGGCCTTGTGCGTGTGAACGGTGAAATCGTGAAGGAATTGGGTACGAAAGTGAAGCCTCACGACAATGTGAAAGTGGAAGACCGCAAGGTCATCCCCGAAAAACCTGTGTACATCATCATGAACAAACCCAAAGGATACATCACAACAACAGATGATCCCGAAGGAAGAAAAACCGTGATGGATTTGATCGATTTACCCGGAAAAGAGCGTATTTACCCAATTGGTAGGTTAGACAGAAATACCACAGGTGTGTTGTTGTTGACCAATGATGGTGAGATGACCCAAAAACTCATGCACCCCAGTTTTGAAATTAAAAAGGTGTATCGGGCAACATTAGACAGGAAGCCGTCCAAGGAACACATGCTACAATTGGTTGAAGGTGTTGAATTGGAAGATGGGATGATGGCTTTTGAGCAGTGTGGTTTTGTGGAAGAAGGAAAAGAAACCGTTTTGGGCGTGGAGATCAAAAGTGGTCGAAACCGCATCGTTCGCAGAATGTTTGAACATTTTGGATACGAGGTAACGGCATTGGATCGTGTGTTATTGGGTGAGTTTGATAAAGTAAAATTGGGTCGCGGGAAATGGCGTTTCCTCACAGAAAAGGAAATGAACTATGTGGATCGTCTGAAGCGCACAAAAGCCAAAGCGCCAAAATAGTCGATTCAAAGACGGCACGTCTAAGCAGCATTATTGAGGATCTTTCAACAAAGACTCAGCTTTCATTTGAGATTGTAATATGCGCCAATGCATGGGCCAAAGATTGTTGAGCCCGTTGTTTACGGCGTTGGCAGTACCCAAAGAGAGGCCATTCCATCGCAATCCCACCACCCCTTTGAACTCGGTTTTCAAGGATAAAAATGCCCGCTTGTAGTAAGAAAGCGCCTCGTCGAGGTCTAGGTCTAAAGTTGGGTAAGGAATCAATTTTTGGGCGAGCAAATCATATTCGGGATGAACTTTCCATTGGTTTTTGTTGTTTTGTCCCACGTTGATTCCTGTTTGTTTCACGCTGGGCAACAAAGCTGGCAAATTGGGATAGAAATCGTTCCATAAACCGTTTCGTACCACCATCAATCCATCGGACAATTCATAGCCCATAAAGTCGGTTTTCAAAAATGTGGGCAAGGTTTTGCAGGGTTTCATCTTGGCCGATTTGGGCAACGACAAGCGCTCTTTGTACGGCTTTCTAAGAATGGCGAAAAAGAAGCCTTCGCCGAGGGTCAGGTGTGGCAGCATGCGGTATTTTCCCGGTTCGAGTTCAAAAATTCCCAATGATTCTGGGAAGTCGAATTCCATAATTTCCGCACCCAAACTTTCTACGATGTGATTGATGTTGTCTTCGTTTTCTGATCGATTGTAAGTACAAGTGCTGTATACCAGGATGCCGCCTTCTGAAAGACTTGGCCAAATATCATGGGCGATGCGTTGTTGCCTCAATGTGCATAGCGTTACATTCTCCGCACTCCATTCATTGACAGCATCTGGGGTCTTGCGAAACATCCCTTCACCGCTGCAAGGCATGTCGGCAACGATGATTTGAAACAGTCCTTTCAGTGAGCTACCCAAGAGTTTTGCGTCTGCCGAAGTAACTACGTGGTTCCCTTGTCCCCATTTGCAAAGATTCTCAATCAGTGTACCGGTTCTTCCCGCAATGACTTCATTCGCAACAAGCAGGTCTCCCTGTCTCAAATGCGATGCAACATGCGTGCTTTTTCCGCCTGGCGATGCGCAAAGATCCAAAACGATGGCACCGGGGTCAAAGTTGTTGAGTAGGCGTTTCACCAACTCCCCAATCATCATACTGTTGGCTTCTTGCACATAGTAAGACCCGGCGTGAAACGCCGGGTCGGCTGTGAAACTTGGCCGATGGTTTAATACATATCCATCTCCGCAATGGGGAATGGCTTCACCCAAAATACCATCGCGAAAAGAATCCTCTTTCACATTTTTGCTGTGGTTGATGCGGATGCTAACGATCGGATTATCGTGTAAAGACGACAATAAATCTTCAGCTAGATCGCCAGGCAAAGTGCCCCTCATTTGTGCGGTGAAATCTGCAGGTAAAGTGACACTCATAGGGAGGAGGAATTAAACCAGAGGGTATCACCAACTACCCGGGTGTTGGATGGATAATTTTCTTTAAATAACAAACCTGTTCCTAGTCCCTGGGGTAATATGGGCTTGTACTGCGACACCCATTGTGCGATGACGGCCAACCCCACATTCCCCTCCAAAGCACTCGTGCACCACCACCCAATGTCTTGCTTACAAGCTTCTGAAATCCAAAGATCGGCCAGGTCCGTCCCACCCAACAAAGTGGGTTTTAGAATGATATATTTTGGCTTGGCCCAAGACAACAAATGGCGACCACTTTTTACAGTATCCCCATCTTTCTGTGGGTGTAGTCCAATGAGTGATTCATCCAAAGCCACATCGATGGCGCTGAATCGACAAATTTTATCAAGTTCTGCGCAATGAACGCCCACAGGTTGTTCAATGGAATGAATTTCGAATCGGGATAATTCTTTGAGTTGCTCCAAAGCCAAATCATCGGCAAAGCCGCCGTTGGCATCCAATCGCAATTCCAATGCAAAAGCCGAATGATGGTTACGAAGGCGTTCTAATAATCTACATTCTTCGTCGAAATCCAACGCCCCAACTTTGATTTTAATGCACTTGAAACCCGCATCAATTTTTGACATGGCCTCCTGATACATCGCCTCTGCACCATTCATCCAAACCAGTCCATTGATGGCCATTCCCACTTTGCCTTGGGTGAATAAGTTCTCATTCCAATAGACAGAGGCCTGCCTTTCAGGTTGTATTAATGATTGCTGTCGCTGTAAATTTTTCCAAGCCGAATGTAGCGCAAAACGAAGACTGGGCAAGGCTTCCTTTGAACCAGGTTCCCATGCTGAGAGCCAATCCAAAACCTGTTGTTCTGAAATTTCCTCATCCAACCAAGGCGTTAAAACGGATGTCAAATCTACTTTGCCATCCACACTTAAATCGGGCAGTGGTGCTGCTTCACCCAAGCCACAACAAAGTCCAGATTGGAGCGAGAGCAACAAACTAGATTTTTCCATGTATTCTCCCCGACTTGTTTTGGCCGGCTTGAGAAATTCCATGGTTTTGGTTTCAATGTGAAGGCGCATGGGGTTAGTCTTTGTACGGACCCAAGAAGTCGATGATTAAAAAGGTGAGTGCGGCGTACAACAAAACCATCGCCAAAATGGACAACGATAATTTTTTCAATTGACCATTGAGAGCTTCCCGGTCACCAGGCTTGGCGGTTTTAACGCTTTGATAGTGACTTGATAGTTGAATAAATATCGGTGAGAATACACCCAGTAAGAAAAAGGTTTGAGAACCCCAAAAATTCGGCCACTCGAAATAGCGCTTTTCGAAAGTCAATAGAGATGTTGGCACCAGCGCTCCGCCAATCAGGAGGAGTAACCGGTGGTAGATTAGTGTTTTTTTCTCACCGAGCCTCACAGCCAGTGTTTTCTTACCCATGGAAGCGTCAGAAACCAAATCTCTGTAATTGTTCACGTTTAAAACCCCGGCGCTCAACATACCCATGCCGAGGCCAGCCATCAAAAAGACATCCCAATATTTACTGGATGCGGCATCGTAAAAAAAGCCATTAAGTAGACCCATACCCATGACAGGTACAACACCAAAAAACAAAACCACCGACAAATCACCCAAACCCCAATAACCGTATGCGTTTTTACCCAAGGTATAACCCAACGCGGCCGCAATGGCAAGCAATCCTACGGCAAATAAGTACAAACCAGATGCAGATTCGAAAAGTCCGGAAACGTAGATTAATCCCAATCCACTCAACAAGGCCATGCCACCAATCATCCACAAGGCACGTTTCATGGCCGTATTGGTAATTTTTCCTGACGCCAGTGCACGGTCAGTTCTTTTTGCTACCACATCGGTGCCTTTTGAAAAATCACCCAAATCATTCGCATAATTACTCAGCACTTGTAACAGCGTTGCCGTTATCATTGCCAGCAAGAACAACAACCAAGGAGATGCATTATCCGTTTCGGATTGGTGAGGCAAGGTAGACATTCCCTCGAAGCATATATGTGAAACGGCTGTGCCGAGAATGATTCCGGAAAGCGCTAATGGTAATGTGCGAAGGCGTGCAGCTTGAATCCAAGGGTTCATATTGCGAAGATACACCAACCAAGCATTGGGGGTGCAAATTCGCTGAATCAAATGCCGCGACGAAATAAGTAAAAGGGAGTATTTGTGGGTCCGAATTTCTGATAAAAGGCAGCAACGCTCGGTATACTGCTTCCCTCGAAGTCAAAAAACGTGGGGCCACCCAAATGCTGCTGAATGGCTTGGTCGATGATTCCATGCATGATCCCCAAGAGTTTGCCGGGCTCCGTAGGACCTGCGCAGACATAATGCATGTGTTTTTGTTGCGCGTGACCCAACTCGGCGAATCCTAGAAAAATAGCAGCACCCAGCAACTCGCCGGTTTCGCTGTTGGTGGCAGTCAGGGTCTTGGCGGCACCGTATCTGGTCTGCAATTGACGGCAGCCTGCAATAAACCTTTGGTAATCTCGATCCGATAATTGCACATTTTTATCACCCCAGGCATTTCGATATACGGCAACTACCTCATCAAATGACTGTGTATTGTTGGTATAAACGATAGGCAAAGTGCGCAAATGCGATAGATTTTTTCGGCAATCCTTTTTGTAGTTTGGCGGTTCAGCCAGGGAAAGAATATAGTTGGTTTTGCTTGGTAAAGCGATGGATGCTTCACCATCAAAATAAGGATTCAGTTGAAGTCGTACCCGCAAAAAACGGTTGGGAATCGCGGCAATAAAATCTATTGTGCGAATGGATTGGCTGGAGCCAAAAGCGCCTAGTTGCTGACAAAAAACAGGTTGAACAATGTATTCAATACCCCATTTGGTTTTCAAGGGTAATGGAAAAACAGCCTCGTAATCTCCGTAAATCAAGGCCGACCAATGACCATCGCATAGCGCATCCAAATAAGAAGATAGCGCATAAACTAGGGGTGCTTTTGAGCGCATGATAGCGGCATCCCATTGGGTGGAATCAATTTCCTTGCGACGAACAAATTGAATATTCACGGGCTCAGTTTGTTTGTTTATCTAGACTGATCGGTTCTGCCCATGATTCTGTAACGCGTTTCCACCCTGTCCAAGGGTAGCTGTTAGATACCGATTCATTGTGAAAAATAAAACTAAAAACACCACCCCATTGTGAAATGGTTTGTTTAAATGATTCACCCAAATTCATTGAATCGTATGGAGATAAATTCAAATAATTTTTACACGTGACATCCATAATGCAAAAGGGAACCACTTGTAAGGAAGTGGATTTTTCGGAGGAAACATCGTACCATGTATAAGGAACGGCCGTACCAGCCCGGAACCCTACCGCGTCTGGATAACCCATGCTCCAATCCGTTTGAACACCCAATTGAATTAACAGTTGATACGATTGTGGTAAATGCAAATGGATGAAGTGGAGTCGGCTGTGTTTTGGCGTTGCGCCAATGAGTTTGGAGAGGGTTCGTGTTTCTTCTTCCCATGCCGTAACAGTTTTCATGGCATTGTTTTTTTCTTGCCACGATGGATGTATGCCAATCCATTCCGGATTCAATGCAACGCTTGTTTTGAGTCGTTCAAACTCTTTAAACAACTTGTTTTTTGAAATTTGCTTGTTGCGATCGTCTCTGGTTGTCGTTGTTAAAACGAACAGTTTTGGGGATAATGCTGTCGTTGACTGCGATGGCTTGAGGTGTTGAATCGTGGCATAATCCATGGCATAGGGGTCTTTTTTACCCATCAACACCGCCAAACGTTCAAGGAATAACTGCGGTGCCGTTACCAAGTCTCTTGCGAGTGAACCCAATTGTGTTATGATATCTCTACCACCATAGCGCAGCGCCATGTCGATATCTGCCGTGGGAATAATTGACCAATTTCTATTGGGGTTTACATTCAATAAAATGCCCAAAATACAAGTCCATTGGTCTACCAAGGGGCTATTCAAACATTGATTTTGGGCGAATAAGCTCTCTTTGGCGGGGAAGCGACCGTGAGCGTCGGGTTGGACCCGGGCATCGGTGGACTGTGCAATACCCCATTGCACCTCTTCATAGCGGGTGAGACTCCAAAAAATGGCGGAGAAAAGGTCAAAGGGTACTTGTTTCGATGTCAAATCCCAAGCGTTGTATGGGGCTTGATTCTCGGATGGACTTTGTGGTTCGTAAGGGAATAAACCCAAAAGGGATTCGGGTAAAGGCATCCCAAAACAGGTTTCGATGGTAGCATCCCCAACAATTGGGTATTTTCTCACGGAGGGTGAGATGCCCCAAGGTCGAACGTGGTCCTCAAACAAAAGCCCAGAATCATAAATCCAAAGGCCATGCTGGGGCCCGGAATGAATGAGCGGAGTGGAGGAATAGAAAATTTTTAATGCGCTATTATCCTGATGAAAAATAGTTAGGTCATGGGTTAGTTGTACTCGCATGCCCAAACGACGTAAAAACACCTCTTGTATAAAGTAGTGAAGTCGCGCGGAATTTTGGTGGGCAAACAATAACACCATAAATGTTTTGTGTAATTTTGTGCAAAATAATGAAGGTTGCTTTAATCACCGGTATAACCGGACAAGACGGGGCCTATTTGGCGGAATTTCTTTTGAAAAAGGGCTATAAGGTGCACGGCATCAAGCGAAGAAGCTCTTTGTTCAATACAGACCGGGTAGATCATATTTACGAAGATCCGCACATTGAGGGCGCGAACTTCAAGATGCACTACGGTGATTTGACGGATTCAACCAATTTGATACGGATCATACAAGAGGTTCAGCCAGACGAGATATACAATTTGGGTGCGATGAGCCACGTTCACGTGAGCTTTGAAACACCGGAATATACGGCCAACTGCGATGCCGTGGGCACCTTGCGTTTGCTGGAAGCCATTCGAATTCTGGGATTAACCAAGAAAACACGCATTTATCAGGCTTCAACGAGTGAATTGTATGGTTTGGTGCAAGAAATACCCCAAAAGGAAACCACGCCATTTTATCCCCGAAGTCCTTATGCCGTGGCAAAAATGTATGGCTTTTGGATTACCGTAAACTACCGCGAAGCGTATGATATTTATGCTTGCAGTGGTATTTTGTTCAACCATGAAAGCCCCATTCGTGGAGAGACGTTTGTAACCAGAAAAATCACCCGCGCCACAGCGCGAATCGCGCTGGGCTTGCAAAACAAGTTGTACTTGGGCAATTTAAATTCAAAGCGTGACTGGGGTCATGCCAAAGATTACGTGGAAGCGATGTGGTTGATTTTGCAACAAGAGAAGGCAGAGGATTTCGTTATCGCCACGGGAGTGACCACAGAAATCAGAGAATTTGTGCGCATGAGCTTCAAGCATGTGGGTGTAACTATGGCATTCAAAGGAGAAGGTGTAAACGAAGTCGGCTACGTTGATGGCATCGATGAAGCGGCTTTTGAGGCGGCGACGGGACAAAAATGCGGATTAACGATCGGACAAGAACTGGTGTTTGTTGATCCCAAGTATTTCCGACCAACGGAGGTGGACTTGCTCATCGGAGATGCAACCAAAGCCCGCACCAAACTGGGATGGGCGCCTAAACATACTTTGCAAGACTTGGTAACAGATATGATGCAGAGCGATATTAAAGTGATGCAGAAAGAAACGTATTTGAAAGATGGTGGGTTCGAAACGAAGAACTATTTTGAGTAAATAATGGAACAGCAAGCGAAAATATATGTGGCAGGTCACCGAGGTATGGTTGGCTCAGCCATTGTTCGCGAGTTGACGCGTCTTGGATATCAGAATATTATAACCCGCAGCAGTGCAGAATTGGATTTGCGAAGTCAGGTTGCTGTTGAAGCATTTTACAGAGAGGAAAAGCCAGATTACGTTTTTGTTGCAGCCGCTAAAGTGGGTGGTATCCTAGCAAATAACACGTATCGCGCAGAATTTTTATACGATAATTTGAGCATTCAAAACAACTTAATTCACAATGCTTACGTGTTTGGCGTGAAGAAGTTGTTGTTTTTGGGAAGCAGTTGTATTTATCCCAAGTTGGCACCGCAGCCAATGAAGGAAGAGTATTTGTTGAGTGGATATCTGGAGCCAACCAATGAACCGTATGCCATTGCTAAAATCACCGGCATTAAAATGTGTGAGGCTTATCGTGATCAATACGGATGTAATTTTATTTCTGCGATGCCCACCAATATGTACGGTCTAAACGACAATTATCATCCCGAAAATAGCCATGTCTTGCCCGCGCTGATTCGAAAGTTTCACGAAGCCAAAGAGTCTGGTGCACCAGAGGTGGTGGTTTGGGGCGATGGTTCGCCAATGCGCGAGTTTCTGTATGCCGATGATTTGGCCAATGCGCTGGTATATTTGATGTTGAATTACAATGAAAAAGAATTTGTGAACGTTGGATATGGCAGTGATATCACCATTGGTGATTTGGCGAAAACCGTGGCCAACATTGTAGGGTTCACCGGGAACATTGTTTTCGACAGTTCTAAACCCAATGGAACACCCAAAAAACTTATGGATTCAGGGAGGTTGTTTGCCACCGGATGGAAGCCCAAAACGGATCTTCCAGAGGGGATAGAAATGGCGTATGCTGATTTTCTAACCAAGCACTCCAACAAAAACATGTAAATTTGCAAAAACAAAACCAATAGATAGAATATCATGAAAGTAGCCATCAATGGATTTGGTCGTATCGGCCGTCACGCCTTCAAATTTTTGATCAACAAGCCTGGTATTGAGGTTGTTGCCATCAATGATCTAACCGACAATGCCACCCTGGCGCATTTGTTGAAATACGACTCTGTTCACGGAAAATTCCCCGGTACAGTTACTTCTGATGCAGAACACTTGATCATCAATGGTAAGAAAATCAAAGCACTTGCTGAGCGTGATCCTAAGGCTTTGCCTTGGGGTGTTATGGGTGTAGATGTTGTGTTGGAGTCAACAGGAATCTTCACCGATGCTTCAAAAGCAGCCATGCACTTGGAAGCCGGTGCGAAAAAAGTAGTGATTTCTGCTCCTGCTACAGGAGATGTGAAAACGGTTGTTTTGGGTGTAAATAGCGAAGTAATTGATGGAACAGAATCCATCATGTCAAACGCGAGCTGTACCACAAACTGCTTGGCGCCGATGGTAAAGGTGTTAGATGATTCCTTTGGTTTAGAGCAAGGGTTCATGACAACCATTCATGCGTATACTGCTGACCAGAATTTGGCCGACGCTCCTCACAAGGATTTGCGTCGTGCCCGCGCCGCTGCTTACAGCATCGTTCCAACAAGCACAGGTGCTGCCAAAGCCGTAGGTTTGGTATTGCCTCACTTGAAAGGCAAATTGAACGGTAACGCGATGCGTGTGCCCATTCCAGATGGTTCTGTAACTGATTTCACCTGCGTTTTGAAAACGGCTGCTTCTGTTGAGCAAATCAATGCGGCCATGAAAGCAGCGGCAGAAGGACCAATGAAAGGCATTTTGGAATACAACGAAGATCCTATCGTAAGTATTGACATCGTAGGTAATACCCACTCTTGCATTTTTGATGCCGAGTTGACACAGGTAATCGGAAATACCGTGAAAGTGGTGGGCTGGTACGATAACGAAACCGGTTACAGCGCGCGCGTTGCTGACTTGATCGAAAAAATCGGATAATTTAAACGGAATATTCAATAAAAAAGGGGGCGCTAGCCCCCTTTTTTATTGCTATTTGCATTTGATTTTACTCCATAATTACTTGAATATCTCCCAAGGTTTTTGCCCTAACCCAAAGTGCTTCTTGTTGTAAACTCCACCCACTAATTTCAAGCGACTTCAAATTCCCTTTGATTTTAATGCCACCATCCATGGTCTGATTGAGCGACTCACCGATGGACTTTTTCGTCAAGTTCATTAAATCTGATAAATCAAAAACCATCTGCTCTTCTAACTTTTTGCGGATGGTTTCATCCATCATCCACTTGGCTGTTTTGATCAGAACATTCTTGGTAGCAATATCGTATTCTACGTTTTTTAGCGCCAACGATGCCTTCGTATTATCAAAGCTGGGGTTGCCTAACAAATAGAATACCCCTTTCTTGGTGCCGGCAAAACCAACCGCCACACCCAGCTTTTCACCGGCCGGAAAAAGCTTTAACGAAGTGATGGTAATCTTCTCCTTTCCCAACGCATAACTCTCAGTTTTCATGATATCAAACAACTGCTTGGATAGGCTGTCATAGTTCATTTTAAGGTCGGTATAAACTTCAAATCCATTGCCTTTTTTGTAGGGTGATAAATTGGGTAATCCCACCGCTGGTTTGTTCCATGGCGTACTTTGAATGGTGGGTGTGGCCGTGAGACCTACACTGAAATTGAGCACAGAGCCATTCATGTTGATTTCACTGACCGACAAGCTTTGTGGTTGAAATCTCAAATAACCGGTGGCTGGAATTTGAATGTCCTCTTGAAATGCTTTCCATACCGGTAATATGTAGGGTTTTAAGTCTTGTTTGCCAATTTCAGCATCGATCATCTTCGCCAAATTGCCAAGTTCGGGCCGAATCTGACTCATTAATACATCATTGATGTTAATCTGAGCAAAAGTCACACGACATGGATCTATGGGTGTAAATTCCGTAAAAGAAGTGGTTGATTTGATGCGATAATTGGATGTTAGCTCCACATCGCTTTTGAGCTTGATTTTGGCACGTCGAAGCGATTCTCCACCCCAGCCACAGCTAAAGGGAATGGGAGGATTAATACAATTATCAAAAACGCAAGCAGCGCAGTATTCTCCCGAAAATCCATAGGCAACATCCAACCCCAAAAAGACGGTTTTACCTTTGCCACTTAACTGTATGGGTTCTCTTTTTAATTTATACTGATAGCGCAATCCAGAACAAGGGTTATCGGATCCCTTAAACTCTTTGTCAAAGGATTGATCTGCCAATTTGATAAAAGGTTTCAATTCAACCCGAATGGGAATGTTGATGGTAGAAGCCACAATAGGCATGGGTTTCACCTCTACCACTTGATTGGCTGTTGTAGGTACTTCGGGCTGAATGGTTCCACAGCCTGAGATAAACAATAGCAACCCCGTCCAAAGCACGGGAAAGGGTTTTTTTCTTTTTATGGATGACATATAATGATGCTGCGCGTAACGGTGTTTTTTTCGCACTGCAATTTTACTGTATAGAAACCTGAAGCAAAAATCTTCGTGTCTAATTGGGTCAATGATTGGGTGAATGAATTTGAGTATACCTGTCTGCCATTGGCATCAAAAATGACAACATCAAAACCCAAATTGGAACACGGACAAACGAAAGTCAGCTTGTTATCTGCTGGATTGGGAAACACTTGCCACTGATTCGTGGACTCTTGAGTTCCAGCAGCTTCCTCTACAAAATAGACATATTGCAGGGTATCATTCATTGTTAGTCCATCATTGGATTTTTCGACATAGCAAGTCATTAGATAAGCCCCAGCTTCGTAAAAAGTTAATGGCTTGGAACAGCTTGTCCAAAGTGAATCTCCTGCATTCATAGCACCAATCGTCATGGTATCAGAATACACGATTTTTCCAGAAGATGGTTGGCTGATTCGGTATACCAATCGATTGGGTTTGGTAGCATTTTTAACTCCTTTGTTGGTAGACAATACTTTGGGGTATCGGACAGAATCTTGTTTAATAATTCTTGTTGACTTTTCCGGTTGCGAGGCTTTCAGCAATCGTAAATCTTGATAGAGATTAACATCTATCGTTTGCCAAAGGGAGTCGTTGAAGATGTTTTGATCCTCAAACGAAGAGGTGTACAATAACAAATCAACCTTGCCGGTAACTGTAAACCTGTGTTGAATCGGGAATCGCAGTGTTGCTTGTTCTTTTCCTGCCAATTGGGTCACCTGAGATACGAAGGCGGTACGTTGTCCTTTTTCGAAAATGGAGATTGTTACCATGACCTTCCGAATACTATCTATCCCCTGGTTTTGAATGGTTGCATCGACCCATTGTAGGGTATCGGCCAAATCATAACGTGTGCTATCGTTATGGGTTTTTAGGTTGATTGGAAAAGCGTCCTTGCCAACAACAGCGCTAAATTTTTGAATGAGTGTGTCGTTGGTTCGGTCCATATCCGAGCTCAAATTGGCATAACATCGGATGGTGTAATCTCCCACATTCATTGGTCTAAACGTCGCAACAAAAGTCACAGTATCTGTTTTACCAGTGTCTAAGGTGATGTTTTTGATGTCATAATAAATGCGGTTGCCATTGAAAAAGACTTCACAAACTGCCGGACCTGTGTTCTTTAGATAACCTAAGTTTTGTATGACCAATTTGGGGGCGATACTGGGCTTTCCGATGCTCAATACTTCATTTTTCGCCGGTCTTTTAATATCGGTGGCCTTGAAATCATGGGGTTTGCCGACATTGAAATAACAAACCATAGAATCGTTATCGTTAAACAAATCCAAGTTATACCGGGTTTTCACCACGAGTTTGTATTGTCCAAGGGTCTTGGGTGTAAAGTTCTTCGGCATAGTAACATCCGTACCAAACAATCCCTGCAAATAAGCTTTAATGGAATCGTAGTAGAGGCGATTGCCAGTGGGTCCATAAATCGAACAGTAAAAGGGCACATTAAAAGCAGCAACCAAACCGTCGTTGTAAATGAAATATTTGATGGGTAGCGCAGTGCCGGGTTTATGGAAAGTCGCTAAATCAGGCGATCTCAATGAATCTATTCCAATGTCTACAATCTTTCTAATGAAAATATATCGCGTTTGAGTATCATTGATTTTGTAGGCATCGGTGGACATTTCAGTTGTGAACACCACTTTGATTTTACCCGTATCGCCACACTTGTAGGTTGGCCAGAAAAGAATCTTGGATTGAAACTTAGGTAGATTCAGAAATTGGGTTTGATTGTAAACCACCTTGCTGCCCTGGAACATGCGGCATCGAACAGTAAATGTGGGCGAATTGTCATACCCGATGTTTTGAATGTTGGCCATCGGCATCAGCGTGTCTGTTTTATAATTGTAACCGCTTCCTTCACTGGGTTCGTAAACTGAATTGATCATAATATCCCGTTTTACACCCACATAGAAATACCGCGTTTGGGTGTCGTTGTCGGAGACTTGATCGCCCAATTTTTTCACGATGAGCATAACCTTGTGTTCGCCATACGATGTAGGAATGTAGGTTCGCGGAAACACATACTTTCTCTTGATGCCGCTACTCAAAGTGTCTCTTAGGGTATGGCTATATTGTTTATTCGAACCATACCAAATTTCGCAACGAATGTCAAAGCTATCGGTGGCGTTTTGCACGCCTATGTTGCCCACGATTCCCTCCGGAGCTAGGGTGTCTTTGTTGTATTTGTTGATAGAATCACGGGGTTGGTCTACAGAGATTGCGGCAATGTCGATATCGGCCTGTAACCTGGGTTCGATCAAAAACTTGTACGGTGCATCAGGGGCAAAATCTACCCAATTCGATGAACCCAACGGTTCAACATAATAGAACGTTTTGGGTCTAACGGGCGATTCCATTTGATAGCCAAACGATATGTTATTTGTGCCCAACTGTCTTACGCCCACAAAAAAAGACCCATTGATGGAAACGGGTTTTTTAAAATCCAGAATGTAATTGCCTGTTTTACTTGTCAACGAATCGCTCTGATAGATGAGCTTGCTCGGTTTTTTCGTAATTGAATCACAAGACCAAATGCCCACTTTGAATGGTTCGCCTCCAGAACCAAAGGCGACGGTAACCTGATTGATGTATTTGGCTGAGTTGGAGAAAAACCGGGCCACAAAATCGCCTGTTGCCCCATTAAATCCAATCCCGCCCGGTGCGGCCGACAAAGTAACATCCCGATAGCTGTAAACATTGGGATTGCCTAAACGATAGGAAACGCCGGAATTGTTGCTGGTGTTTTTATCACTGCTCGTAACGTAAATGGAATCCAATCCTCCGTTCAGGGGGTTTAATGAAGGGACATTGAAATAGAGCTCTTCACCAGGCAGCAGGGTAATTCGAAAACTATCTTTTTGTTTATTGTAACCTTGGGAATGCGAATAGACAGTGTAGTTGTTGAGTGTTTTCTTGCCCACATTCCTAAGCAGTGCTTGAACGCTATCTGGTTTGCCCAAGGGAAGCGGAATTTTACCCAATGTATACACTTTGATTACGGCTAAATCTTGGTTGATTTTGGGGAAATTGAAAATCATGGTAGCATGATAACTCGTGCTGCTGGGGAGGCTATCTACAGGGTTTACACCAATGCCGTATTTTACTTGGTTCAAGGCGTAAGCGCTTACCGTTGCGGGACCTTCAAAGTACCACTGCAAAGTGGATGGCTGTTTTTTAGTCTGATTGTATTCAACCAATAAAACAAGATTATCACCAAGGGTTGTGTCGAACACATAGGGTTTATAGTTGAATGGCAGGTTATAGAATTTTTCTGATCCCCCGATGTAGCTTGAAGGGCTGCCAGAAAAGACCAATTTTGCCTTGTTGATTTCTGTTGGGAAGTGTAGTTTCCCTGTACCAAAATCACTGCGAGAGGTATTGTTTAGCCAAATTTTACAGGAGGTGCTTGTGTTGGGAGCAGATCCGGCAACCCGATAAAATTCCATCGATATCAATGTGTCGAGATGGGACATATTACCCAAAACAGCCCTTGGAATGATATAAGCAAAACGAGAGGTTTGGGTATCTCGGGTGGTACTGGCAACCATCGGTCCGCCCAACGTACCAGCGTAAGATCCATCACCAATTTTCACATACTGCGCGGATACTTTGTTTCCAAACGACAGGAAAAACGATCCCAAAACACACAATATATGTACCTTAAACTTCATCTTATACAAACCTACATGAAATTCATGAAGATGCCGTGGGGTTTTACTTAATTTGCAGTGACGTGAATAAGCAAGACCTCATACAGCAAATCCGATTAAAACAATCCTATCTCTGCACGGGATTGGATACTCAAATGGAAAAACTTCCCGCGGGTTTATCCAAAAATGGTCAGGGATTGGTCGATTTCAATCGCAATATTATTGACGCAACAAGCCCTTATTCTGTGGCCTATAAAATTAACACGGCCTTCTATGAACAATACGGCAAAGCGGGATGGGAGTGGATGGAAGAAACGTTGAATCACCTTCCCAGTGATACACTAAAAATTGCCGATGCCAAACGGGGCGATATCGGCAACACCAGTTCCATGTACGCCAAAGCATTTTTTGATACGTTGGCCTTTGATGCCATCACGGTAGCGCCATACATGGGAGAAGATAGTTTACGTCCTTTTTTGGAGTTCGAAAACAAATGGGTCATTTGTTTGGCGTTAACGAGCAATGCCGGCCATGCGGATTTTCAATTGGGCGAGTATCAGGGAATGAAACTCTACGAGAGAGTGATTGAGACTGTCTGCAAATGGGGCAGTGAAGAAAATCTCATGTTTGTAGTAGGGGCCACACGTGCCAAGTTGGTGCAAGAAATCAGGGCCATGATACCGAATCATTTCTTATTGGTTCCGGGCGTTGGTGCTCAAGGTGGTAGCTTGAAAGACATCACAGAGGCAGCCGCTAACCCGGAGGTAGGATTGCTTGTGAATTCTTCTAGGGGCATTTTGTATGCCTCTTCAGGAGAAGATTATCAAGCGGCTGCCGCTGCGGAAGCGAAAAAATTGGCTGATGAAATGGCATTGTACCTGTAACGAATGGTTGAAGTACATTCAACCGTTACCCTTGTAGTTTGCCGCAATGGCGGTTTGATTGCTTAACCACGGGGTTTAAGCGGACGTATTTCCAAATTCACGTTGTGAAAATTTGGTGGTGACTCCAAGCAATAAATAATTTGATTGGCTACATCGTAGGGCATCAACATGTTGTCGTGCGCTTTGATATTTTCACTGTGTCTGAAAAAATCAGTTTTTACAGATCCTGGATATACACAAGTAACCTTCACACCAAAATCCCGAACTTCTTTGTATAAGGCATCGCTAAAACCACGGACCGCAAATTTGGTGGCGCAGTAGGCACTAACCTGCTGATATCCCTCTAATCCAGCGATGGAAGAAATATTGATTATGTGTCCCAGACCTTGCTGCTTCATTGAAGGCAGAGCCAATCGCGTAGCGTAAAACAACCCAGTAACATTGGTATCAAACATTTCATGCCATTGTTCGATGGGCAGCTCGTCACAATGACCAAAGTAACCAAGACCCGCATTGTTAATCAGTATGTCGATTTTTCCATGTTTTTCTAAAACGGTATTGAAGACCCCAGAAAGCGATTCCCAATTTCTGACATCGGCTGACAAACAGGTGTAGTTTGGATGGGAATGACTGCAGCCACTTCTGCATATCCCAATAACAATGGCGCCTTTTTCCAACAATTGCGCTACGCACTCATGACCAATTCCTTTGTTGGCGCCTGTAACAACGGCGATTTTATTTTGTAATTCCATAATTTGCTAGTGTTAACAAGGATAACAATGAGGATTCCTTTTGGTTCCAATCCCAATTCAAAACTTGGGCTTCGATTTTATGTTTTTCCAAAAAATGAGTGTATGATTTGTCATAATACACCAACAGCAACACCACCCAATGTTTGAGATTTCCCTCTTCCAAGGCCAATATGGCGGCTTGTTCGTGCTGTCCGCCCAACCGTTTTCGGAGTTTTTGAGTTTGTGATTTCAAATCCTCCATTGGAAAAGTCCCGTATTCCAATAAAATGCGTTGAATGCGTGTATCTCTGTCTACGTTAAGTTCGATGTATCGAGCCACTTGCATACGTTCCCACAAACCCTGAGGTACGGCGCAATGTCCGATGGTTCTGCTTTCGTTTTCGATAAAAACAGGTTGATTCGGTTTGCATCGCAGTAAGGAAATGGCAATCAAATTTTCGAATTGCTCATTTTTAGGCTGAGCAGGCAAACCTAGCCCCCCGAGTGCACTTCCTTTGTGGTTCGCAAGTCCCTCTAAATCAATCACATTGGCATCGGCTTTTTCAAGGAGATGCAGGACTTCCGTTTTCCCAGTTCCGGTATGACCTGATATCACAACATAGTCACGCGGGGCTTCCAACATTGAAAATACCCAGTGACGAAAGGAGCGATAGCCACCTTGTATCATCGTTGCGGGTAATCCACTCCACTGTACCAAAGTGGCTGCAATCTGACTTCGCAATCCGCCCCTCCAACAGTGTAATAAGAGTTTTTTATTATGGGTTTTTGCGACGTTTAGCAGCGATTGATAGTACGACTCGAATTTGGGACCCATCAATCGCAAGCCGAGTTGAACCGCGGCTTCCCGCCCTTCTAATTTGTACGTTGTACCAACCAAAGCGCGTTCTTCATCGTTCAGTAAAGGCAAATTGATTGCGCCCGGAATATGCGCTCGTGCGAATTCGGATTCGCTTCGAACATCAATCCAACAATAGGAGCCAGTTTGGGAGAGCGCTTCTTGAATCGATAACGCTTTTATCTGGCTCATAGCATTACATGATTACTTCTAATAAACTGCGATAGGCGAGCACATCGTCACCGTATTTGGCTTTTGTTTTTGCTTGCAATGCCGGCGCGAATTCATCGCGGTATTGCTGGTAACTACCCAAGCTGGGTGCGGTATATTGGATAGCGTAATTCACACCATCGTTGTCTTCCGCTTCGGTGAGCAATTTGAGAATTTTGCATTCTGTAAAACATCCCGATTGCATAACCTCTGGGATGTGTTCCTCCTTCATCCAAGCCAACCATTCGTCGGCCATGCGGGGATGTAAATTACAAGTTACGTTGTAGATAATCATGGTTACTGCGCAGAAATTCTGATGTTAAACCCTTCCATGATGAGGTTTGCCAACAGCTTTTTGCATGCAGTTTCTGCCATTTTGTGGGCCTCATCGGCTGAATTAGCATCCAAGTCCATGGTGATGAACTTGCCAATACGTACATTGGAAGCGCTAGTAATACCAATTTTAGGTAGCCCGTTGGCTACTGCTTTTCCTTGGGGATCCAATAATCCTTTGAGCGGTAAGATTTCTATCTCGGCAACGAATTTCACAATACAAACCTACATCAAAATCCCCAAAAAATCGTGTATTTTGCAGGGATGATTTTTGCAAAAAAGCGAATGTTGGGTTTGGTAACAGGTGCTCTGTTCTTTTTCATTTCATGTCAGTCTGAATCCAATTCAAATAATCAAAACGCGAAGTCTACAGACGCCCCCACTGCCGACACGGTGACAAAGCAGGCCGATGCCGGACATTTGGGCTCAGATTCAGGCATTGTGGTGGTAGAAATGCACCGCGATGCTACTCAATTGCTGGGATTTTGGCAACAAATGCCCATTGCTGGAATCAAGGAGGCAATCAAAACCAACGCAACATTGATTGTAAATCGTATCGTCAAGGACAAATATAAAATGGAAGGCGGTCTCACCGTGTTGTATAAAGAATTTCCGGATTTGGGCAGTGTGGATGTGTTTGTGGGTATCCCCGTGAAACCAGGTTCTAACAAGAAATTACCTCCGTTAACGGATGGATTCGTATTGGAAACATTGGCAGGGGCCGATTATTTCAAGGCTACCGTAAATGCGGAGCCCGGAGAAACGCTAAACAGTTGGCGCAAATTTCTTGGGTGGATGCAAAAAAATGGGTATGCCAATACCTCAAATAGCACGGTTGAAAATTATCCGTATTTTGAATATTTCCAAGATAGTCGCAATGCCGAAATGACGACCACCGTGTCTCAAGCGGTGCTGATAATGAAGAAACCACAATGAGGATTCCCGCCTATCTGAAACCTGGAGATACTGTTGTCTTGATTGCACCCGCCAGAAGTGTGATCGAAACAGACATCGTGTCATTTCAAAATTGGGTTGCGGAACAAGGGTGGCGTTTGGAATTATCTCCTTATATATTTGCTGTTCAGAACCAGTTTGCTGGGGAAGATGAAATGAGAGCCAAAGATTTGGCTTGGGCTTTATCTCACCCCACCGCAAAAGCCATTTTTACTGCCCGTGGGGGTTATGGTTCGATGCGCACGCTGGAAGCACTGGAACACCTGGTGGGAAATGTGAATCATTGGTTAATCCAACAACATCCGAAGTGGTTTGTGGGATTTAGTGATATGACCACCATTCACCTTTGGCTCAATGGGCAAGACTGGTGCAGCGTCCACGGTCCAGTAGCTACCCAATGGGCTCAACAACACCCGTGGGTTAGTGAAAACAATACCGACTTATACAATGCGCTTTGCGGAAACGAATTATCCCTAAAAGTTGATTCAGCAAACGTGGTAAACCAACAGGTTTTTTCCGGCGAGCTGTTGGGGGGTAACCTCAGTTTGATATACGCTGCTTTGGGTACAGAGAATCAACCGAAAACGGCAGGGAAAGTATTGTTGATAGAAGACCTTGATGAATACTTATATCACATTGATCGGATGATTAGATCCTGTAAATATGCCGGTGTTTTTCATGAAATAAAAGCGCTGTTGGTTGGCAGTATGATCGACATGAAAGACAACGCCATCCCTTTTGGGAAAGCCCCACGAGAAATAATTTTAGATGCGTTGGGTGGAATGGGTTTTCCGATTTTGTTTGATGTTGAAATCGGACACGACAAACGAAATCATGCGGTAAAATTGGGCTGCGATATTACCTTTGACCTTCAAACATTGACTCAATAACCGTGATCTCCTCAAAAACATATATCGCTTTCACCAAGTTTGGAATTGTGGGTGGGCTGAGTTTTTTGGTGGATTTGTCAGTTTATTATGCTACAGGTGTGTTTTTGCCCAGTTATTTGGCCAAAGCGCTGGGTATAGTGGTAGCAACGGGCGTAAACTACAAATTGAATTCACTTTGGACTTGGGGCGTAAAAAAAGGAGAGAATGTCGGTGATAAACAGCAGTCGGTCTTGAGAAATTATTTGCTTCTCTATGCGATGAGTGGTTCTTTGAATGTGCTAACCAATGAGTTGATGCTGACCCTGTTGCCTGATTGGATATTGCAACTGAATGTAGTTTTTCCAAGTCACGCTACCGGGGAAGCGTTAAAAAACACCTTGCTAGGTTCCAAGGAACTGTTTTCGGTAAAAGTGGATAAACTCTTTGCTGTATTGGTAGCAACCATCGTAGGGATGATGGTCAATTTTGTTGGCCAAAAATTGTGGGTGTTTGGGAAAAGTAAATCCCAAGGTTAAGAAAGCACCTGCGGAACCATTAACTTTGTGATTCATCATTATTAATTTTTATTACAATGGCATGTACATCTTGTGGAACCAAGTCAGGCGGCGCACCCGGTGGGTGTAAAAGCAATGGCACTTGCGGTACCAGTGGTTGCAATGCATTGAACGTATACGACTGGTTCAAGGATATGGATTTACCAACCGGACATAAACCCTTCAATGTGGTGGAAGTTCGATTTAAAGGATCCAGAAAGGAATTTTTTCGTAACACCAACAACCTAGAGTTGTACACGGGAGATTACGTGTGTGTCGATAGCAGCATAGGCTTTGATATTGGCACCGTTTCCGCTACCGGTGAAATCGTTCGATTGCAACTGAAAAAATATCGGGTTCGAGAGGACTCAGAGGAAATGCGTAGCATACAGCGTGTAGCATCGGAAAAGGACCTAGAGCGAAGAACAGAGGCTAAAAGCAAAGAAGATCAAACCTTGGAGCGCGCCAGAACCATCGCGTTTTCATTGAATCTTCAAATGAAAATCTCTGATATCGAGATTCAAGGGGATGGTCGTAAAGCCATTTTTTTCTACACGGCGGAAAGTCGCGTTGATTTTCGTGAACTGATTAAGCGATATGCTGATGAGTTCAAAGTGAAGATTGAAATGCGTCATATTTCGTACCGTGAAGAGGCCTCGCGATTGGGTGGCACCGGGGTGTGTGGCCGTGAATTGTGTTGCAGTACCTGGTTAACCGATTACAAGCAAGTAAATACGGGTGCAGCGCGGGTTCAAAATTTGAGCATTAACATGGAAAAATTGGCCGGTCAGTGCGGTCGTTTGAAGTGTTGTTTGAATTATGAATTGGATCAATACGTAGAAGCAATCGATTCATTCCCGAAAGCGAAAGTGGTGAAGTTAGACACTGTGGCGGGTATGGCCTACGCGAGGAAAACTGACATCCTGAAAAAATTGATGTGGTTCTCGTATGACGACAATCAAACTTGGGTGGCATTGCCTGTTGCAACTGTTAATGAGGTGATGGAGGAAAATCGCAACGGCAAACAATCAGCCGCTTTACAAGATTTGGCTCCAGCGAGTGCGATTTTGGAAAAAGTAAGTAATGGTGGTCAAGATCAAAACAACGATTTCATTGGTAACAATGAATTGTTGCAAGACGATGAGTTTGCTTTGAGAAAACGCGGACCTGAAAAACGGGAAGGCCGAGGCAATAATGACCGCAGAAGAGGAGGGAATGACCGTAGGAATGATAACCGAGGTCCACGACCAGAGGGAGGGAGCCGAGGTCCTCGTCCGGAAGGACAGAATCGCGGACCCCGTCCGGATAACCGCGGCCCGAAACCTGAGGGTGGTAATCGCGGACCCCGTCCGGAAGGCGGACAGAATCGCGGACCCCGTCCTGAGGGGCAGAACAACACCCCACGACCTGATGGGGGGAATCAGGGTAATCCGAACAATCGGAATGAACAGCGTTCACCGCGTCCAGATAACCGCGGCCCGAGACCTGATGGTGGAAACCGAGGTCCACGACCCGAAGGCGGTCAAAATCGCGGTCCAAGGCGAGAAGGTGGACAGAATCGAGGTCCTAGACCCGAGGGTGGACAGAATCGCGGACCCCGTCCGGAAGGAACAGGAAACACGCCAACGCAGGAGTAAGAAAAATTTGGATGTAATAAAAGAGGCCCACCCCGCAGGGGTGGGCCTCTTTATTTTAGGTGTTATATCAAATCCTAGTGACTTAAATACATGCTTTTTTGCTTGTACAATTCGCGGAACGCCGCATCTTTTAAGTCTTTGATGAACAAGATACTCTCTCCAGTGCTCTTCATCTCTGGACCCAATTCGCGGCTTACCCCTGGGAATTTGTTGAAGCTAAACACAGGCTGTTTGATAGCGAAGCCCGCAGGGCGAGCTGGAATTGTAAAATCTTTGATTTTGTTTGCCCCCAACATCACCTTAGTAGCCATGTTGACATAAGGGAAGTCGTAGGCTTTACAGATGAAAGGAACTGTCCTCGACGCACGAGGGTTGGCCTCAATCACATAGACTTTTTCATCTTTAATGGCAAACTGAATATTCATCAAACCGCGTATGTTCAAAGCATGGGCTAACTTCTCGGTATACTCCACCATCTGCTGTTGAACGCCATCGCTCAGAGAAAACGGAGGTAGTACGGCACTTGAATCCCCTGAGTGGATACCCGCAGGCTCAATGTGCTCCATCATGCCCAATATGTGCACGTCCTCTCCATCACAAATACTATCGCTTTCTGCTTCTTCAGCTCTATCCAAGAAATGATCAATCAAAACACGGTTTCCGGGTAAATCTCCCAAGAGTTTTACAACGGCTTTTTCCAAATCTTCGTCATTTATTACAATGACCATCCCCTGTCCTCCCAACACATAGCTTGGGCGCACCAAAACGGGGTAGCCTACTTCATTGGCGATTTTTATGGCTTCTTCAGCATCCAATGCCACACCAAACTTGGGGTATGGAATATCTAAGGAAGCAAGCATCTCACTAAAACGACCGCGGTCCTCTGCGATATCCATGTTGTCGTAGCTTGTTCCAATGATTTTTACCCCTTTTTCATGCAGTTTTTCAGCCAATTTCAACGCCGTTTGTCCGCCCAATTGAACGATTACCCCTTCGGGTTTTTCGTGTTGGATGAGTTCCCACAAATGCTCCCAATACACCGGTTCAAAATACAATTTGTCGGCCATATCGAAATCCGTACTCACGGTCTCGGGGTTACAGTTAATCATGATGGCCTCGTAACCAGCCTCACGGGCAGCCATGATACCATGTACACAACTATAGTCGAACTCAATACCCTGTCCGATCCGGTTTGGACCGCTACCCAAAACAAAAATCTTCTTTTTATCACTCACGATGCTTTCGTTTTCGCCATCGAATGTGGAATAGAAGTAGTTGGTGGGACTTGGGAATTCAGCGCTACAGGTATCCACCATTTTATAGACCCTGCGGATTCCCAATGACAGACGTTTGTCGCAAACTTGCTCTGCCGTTGTGTTGCCACCCATCAACCAAGCAATTTGCTCATCGCTGTAGCCTTTTTCCTTGGCAATTTTGAGCAAAGCGGCGGGAATATTCTCTGGGTTATATCTGCGGATTTCCGTTTCTGTTTTTACTAAGTCAGCAATTTGTTCCAAGAACCAGCGATCGATGCGGGTAATTTTCTGAACACTGCTGATGGGAACGCCCAAAGCCAGGGCATCTTTTACCTGGAAAACGCGATTCCAACTGGCGTGTTCCATGCCATGGACAAGCTCTTCCAAGTTGCGACTCACTTTGTTTCCATCGGCACCCAATCCATGTCGCGAAATTTCCAAACTTTGACAGGCTTTTTGCAGGGCTTCTTGGAAACTGCGACCGATGGCCATCACTTCTCCCACCGATTTCATTTGGAATCCCAGTCTGGTTTCTGCTCCGTGGAATTTGTCAAAGTTGAAGCGTGGAATCTTGACGATCACATAATCCAGGGCTGGTTCAAAAAACGCACTGGTTGTTTTGGTCACCGGATTTTTTAACTCATCGAGGAAGTATCCAATTGCCAACTTCGCGGCAATTTTTGCGATAGGGTAGCCAGTGGCTTTGGATGCAAGCGCTGAACTTCGGCTCACGCGGGGATTGATCTCGATGGCAATAATCTCCTCATCAACGGGGTTTACACTGAATTGAACGTTACATCCACCAGCGAATACGCCCATGCTGCGCATCATTTTGAAAGCCATATCGCGCATGCGTTGGAAGGCGGTATCACTCAGTCATGGCCGGCGCAACCGTGATAGAATCACCCGTATGGATACCCATTGGGTCGAAATTTTCAATTGTACAGATTACGGCAATGTCATCTTTGGAGTCGCGCAAGAGCTCAAATTCGTACTCTTTCCAACCCAAAACGGCCTGCTCAACCAAAACTTCGTGGACTGGACTAGATTCGAGACCATATTGTAATGCGCGATCAAATTCTTCTTTTTTATAAACGATAGCACCGCCAGTTCCTCCCAAGGTGTAACTCGGACGAATAACCAAAGGAAAACCAATGCGTTGGGCGATTTCTTTCCCTTCGAGGAAACTATTGGCGATTTGACTTTTAGCCACACCCACGCCCAATTCAACCATCAATTGGCGGAACTTCTCGCGGTCTTCCATTTTGTCAATGGCAGGGATGTTTACACCGATAATTCGACAGTTGTATTTCTCCCAAATCCCCAATTCATCGCACTCTTTGGCCAAGTTCAAGGCTGTTTGACCGCCCATGGTGGGAAGTACAGCGTCAATGTCCTGTTCTTGCAAGATTTTTTCAATGCTCTCAGGGGTCAATGGCTGGAGATAAACATGATCGGCGTTCATTTTATCCGTCATGATGGTGGCTGGGTTGCTGTTAATCAGCGAAACTTTGATGCCTTCTTCGCGGATACTGCGGGCTGCCTGCGATCCAGAATAGTCAAATTCACAAGCTTGTCCGATGATAATCGGCCCACTGCCGATGATGAGTACGTGTTTGATTGAGGGGTCCTTTGGCATGATTCCAAAAATTGTACAAATTTAGGGCATCGCAACCGGAAAAGGGGTTTAATTTTCCACGATTTGCGTAGAATCGAAAGAAAAGGTGGTTTTAAGCGAGTAAGAATGGCAGAATTAGGTATTCCAGAAAGAACAGCCCCCAGTAAAACATGTAAAATCGTTTGATACTTACCGATGAATTAAGATCCACGCGTTGGGCTTGCGACCAAAAAATTGCGAGCAATAAAACGTGGATAATTCCGGCTGTTGTATGGATATCAATCAGAAACCAAAAAATGGAAAGGAAAAGATAGGCCATGGAAACAAGCCATTGCCCAGATTTTAGGGCTTTTTGTCGGCTCCAAACCAAAGCCAACGTTTTGAAACCATGAATTTTATCGCCCTGAGTATCGGGAATGTCTTTGAACCAAGCGATGCCCAAGCTAAAGGCTGTGACGAATACGACCAAGGGTGTAAGCCATGTGAGTGAGATCAAGGGCCATCCAAATAGGCGGGTAGCGAAGTGAATGGCAATGCCTACATTGATAAGAGGTCCTCGAACCAAAGCAATGGCGGATGCAGCCCAAACATGATGTCGTTTGAACTGAATGGGTGGCAAAGAGTACATCGCTCCAATCGCGGCAATAACGGTGATGAGAATTCCGAGAAAAGGCTGGATAAACCACGCACCGAAAATGGCGATGGCGCCCGCAATACCCACAATCCGTTTGCCTTGATTTAGGGTTAGTTCACCCGATGCCAACGGCAACTGTGGCTTGTTAATTTTGTCCAGTTCCACATCAACGATTTGGTTGAGCCCGGTGATGAAAATGTTACACGCCAAGCATACAAAAAGCGTTGGGAGAAGGACACTAAAAAATCCTGTTACTGTTGCTGTAACAACCGGGATAAATCCCACGACCTTGGCTGATTGTGATACCTGTCCTGATGCGTTGAAAACATGCATCCCCTGATGGCCATCGTGTGGACTACAGAATACAACTAAGAACAACAAGGACACTATGCTGATGCTTGAACCAATGAGGGTATGGGGTCTTGAAAATCGCCAGATCAGTGAAAGCATGGGTCAAAGTAACAACCAATCCAACAAATTTGTGTTACTTTGATTGATGCAAGTCCCCAATTCATGGTTATGGTACACATTATTGGTGGTTGTATTGGTGGTTGGTGTGATTTCCGCGCTTGAAAAATGGCGTCCTGCATGGCAGTTTTACCTGAGAAAAAGTTTACACATCATAGTCATTTTTGTTGCCGCACTGGCTTCCATGTATTTGGTATCCATTTGGTTGCCAATTGTATCTTGGGTAGCTTCCATTGTTTTGTGGATTGCCATCAAACGGGGTTGGTTTGAGGAGGTTGTTGCGGGTGAACAAGCCCGAAAGCCTTGGGGAATGGTCTATTTTTCCGTGATATACGCGGTTTTAACCTCGTTGCCCTGGATGTTGTTTGGCCCGGGTTCGCATCAATGGTTGATGTTGAGTTGGATGAATGGTTGGTCGTTTTGTACTTTGGCTTTTGCCGATGGCATGGCGGGGATCATGGGTCGTTGGGGCACAAGGGCTCTCGGTTTAGATCGTCAACAAGTATTGGGAATCTTCAAATTAGACGGTGAAAGAAAATCCTGGCTTGGATTTATTGTTTTTTGGCTTGTTTCTGTGGTGGTTGGTGTTTTATTCTATGCGATGGGCAAGGAATTTATACCAAACGCGGTGTTGATTGATGATGTGGTTATACCCCAATTGATAGTCTTTGGATTCGCTGTGGCCGCGGTAGAAATGGTTTCTGGTAAGGGCAGTGATAATATCTTTATTGTTGTGGCTGTTTGGTTATTCTCCGGAGCGATGGCCATGAGTTTTATGGGTAGTCCTCATGCCATTTTCTTTCAAGGAACAGGGTATTTATTGTTGTATATGCTGTTATCGGTTTGTGCAGCCTTTGGGTTGTACCGAAGCAAATTATTAGACAATACAGGTGTGTTAATGGCTTGGATTTTGGCCTTTGTGGTTGTGGTGATGGCGGGATGGTCGCTATGGCCTTTGATAGTTTTTTTGGGTTTATCCAGTGTCATAGGTCGATTGAAGAAGAAGAAGTATGGTCTTTCAATGTTGGGAGATTCGAAGGAGGGAAAGCCCCGTGACAGATGGCAAGTATTGGCCAATGGAGGCTTGTATATGGGCTGTGCATTATTGGTTTATTTGATCAATATGGATGTCGCTGCTTTTTTTGGATTAACGATGGATGCAGGCGTTGATGAAAAATGCGCGTTGCTGGCATTCTATACTTTGTCTGCAAGTTGTGCTGACACACTGAGTAGTGAGGTGGGCCAATGGATTGGGGGCATCCCGAGGAGTATTATAACAGGAAAACAGATTCCAAAAGGTGTTTCCGGTGGAGTTACTGTTGCGGGGTTTGTTGGAGCCGTCATAGGCGCTGTGTCTATCGGGTTATGTATTTACTTCAATGACTGGATTGAATTGAAAAAAGCCTTGGATTGGAGTGAAACTCAGATATTTTTATCTGTGGTGAGTTTGGGTATTCTTGGGACGGTAATTGATAGCATGATTGGCGACTTGTTTCAATGCAAATACATGCAATCAGACGGATTACTTTCTGATGTCCCCGACAAAGAGAATTTTGTAATTGCAAAAGGAGTGATTTGGGTGACCAATGATAGGGTGAATGCAATGACAGGCTTTGTTACGTTTTTTTTAGGTGGTTTAATTCTTTTCTAGCGGCAGATTTTAGAGGGATTTGGGGGGTAACTATAAAATCTGTGTTTCAGGCAACTGTAATGTAAAACTTGTTGTCATGTGTATCAAAAAGTATACAAAACAAGGTCAGAAAATGAAGAAGTTCAACAAAACCATCAACATTCCATACTTTTGCAGATGCGTGGAAAGAGTTTATAAAAAAATCACAACGTTAACTTTATTCGAAGAGAATCTATGATAAATAATACAATCAAAGGTATTAACCTATTCCTGTTTACAGCCATTTTAACGATTTCAAATTCACTGATTGCTCAAACTATCAGTAGTAATTTGTCGTTTAGTTTAAAATCAGGAAACGTATTTCCGGTCGATAATAATAACTGTGGAGTAGCGGCTCCCACGGCTTATTTTGTGGCAGTAGAAGCGTATAACTCAGGTACAACTGAAATCAATGTTGGATCATTGACGTTGGACTCGGTGCCATCAGGATGGCAAATCAAGGGCCCCATTAATGGGAAATATCAAATAGGTAAATTGGGGGCTGGACAGAAAAAAACGGCCTTCTTTTATGTTCATGCGAATTGTGCCGACAAAGGTTCCACCAAAGGCATTCGATTCACGGCTGACAATGGTTCAAATTATCAGTATTACCGTCCGTCTCTCAACGTAGTTGGTATATTGACCACGGCGTCTGCGGGTTCCATGACTAGCAAAGTGAGTTCTTTGCGTGTGTTGGGGGCCTACATCATGGATACGGTAACGTTCTCGTATCAAGGTTTTCCTAGCGGTGGAGAGATGTTGTTCTCACCGAGTACCTTGGTGACCTTCAAATCCAATTTGTTGAAATTGGAAAAAGTAAAGGTTGTCAGTGCGGCAAGTGGGATTGGTGTAATTCCAGGGGATCAAGATTTATTATATTTTAATGCAGGATTTACGGCTAGTGGTTCAACCAATTACGACGTAAAAGTACTTTTTAAATGGAAAGTTGTGGGATTGGGTGATTCCACATTGCTTGTTCCACTATCAGCTAACCAACAGGGTGGCTCAAACGTAAAAGGTAAAGTAGGTGATTCATTGTCAAATTTATCGTCAACTCCGATAATATTGGCTAAATGGATTAACATGGTGAATGGGAGCAATGCCATTACAGTTACCAAAACAAGTAATAAAACTACATACAATGCGGGTGATACTTTGGTTTACAGCGTTGCCTTAACCAACAGTTCTGCAGCAGATGTTATGGTAGATCGCATTGTGGATACATTACCTTCTGGGCTTTCGTTTATTGATATTGCTTCAACCTCTGACTATAGTGTAGCTGAGTTTTCAAGTTTGCCTTCATTAGGGGCTACTGGAAATCTTTTGTTCGAAGGTGGAAATACAAACCCCAGTACCGGGGCGATTTCCATTTTTGTGCCTGCCAATAGCACGAAGACATTGAAGTTGAGATACAAAGTAGCTACCGGAACTACCGGCACATTGACCAACAAAGCGGCGGCGTATGTTTCAACCACCCGTTTGGATACCGGGTACGCCAATGTATATCAATATGGACCTCCAGTTGCAACATTAAAAACTAAGTCGAATGTCAAGTGTAAGGGAGGAAATGATGGATCTTTTGAGGTTCAAGTAACGAATGGAATGCCAACATACCGGTACAGTATTTATGGTGGTACACCATATCAATACTCTCCTGTCTTTAATAACTTACCAGCCGCTTCTTATGTGGTCACGGTTACTGATTCCGCGGGCCAAATTGATACTGTTCAAATTACGATTGGTGAACCGGCTGCTTTGAATTTGGCAGTTGCCACGAAAACAAATGTAACATGTAACGGGTTGAATGATGGTACTGTAACACTTACTTGTTCCGGCGGTACGGCGGGTTACAGTTACAAAGCTGGTTCTGGCACTTATCAGTCCTCCGCATCGTTTAGTAACTTGAATGCTGGATCTACAATATTCACCGTCTTGGATATAAACAGTTGTGTGGATACTCAAGCAGTAGTTATTACAGAGCCAACGGTTTTGAATGTATCACTTACATCCATAAATGTATCTTGTAACGGATTGAGTGATGCTTCAATTACCGCATCAGGAAATGGTGGTTTAACCCCGTATTTATATAGCCTAAACAGCGGTAGTTATCAAGTTTCAAATGTATTTAATAACCTAGGAGTGGGTTCCTATACGATTACCATAAAAGACATTAATGGATGTACTTCTAACAAAAGCGTAGTTATCACCCAACCTACAGCATTAACTGTATCAACAACTTCAACGACAAATGTGGATTGTAAGGGTAACACAACAGGATCAGTAACGGTAGCTGGTTCAGGAGGAACAACACCGTATACCTATAATATTGGAGGCGGAACATATTCATCAACAAACACCTTTAATTCACTTGCGGCAGGTAGTTACACTATTGGTGTGAAAGATGCCAACGGTTGTACTAGCAGTGTTACCGTAATAATTACGGAGCCTGCATTGTTAAACCTCTCAGCGTCAGTCACTCGTCCTGTGTGTTTTACAGACAAAACGGGTTCAATTTCTCTTACAGCGACCGGAGGAACTTCTGCTTACTCTTATCGTATTGATACTACTTGGTCAAATCCAACGTCTGCGTATTCTACTTCTTCAACGTATAACAACTTATTTGAAGGTAAGTATGCAGCACAAGTAAAAGATGCCAATGGCTGTTTGGACACCGTTCAAGTTACTATTAAGCATTTGGATCTCATCAAACCAATTCCAGTTCCACATAAAATTCTCACGGTTTATTTAGGCGCCTTGGGCACTGTGTTTGTTTCTGCAAACTTGTCGGATAGCGCCTCTACTGACAACTGTGCAATCGCCTCTCGCTCTATTAGTAAAACAAGCTTTAATTGTACCAACGTTGGATACAATACTGTGAATTTTAAAGTAGTCGATATCAATGGCAACAGAGATAGTATCGATTACATCGTGAATGTATTGGATACAACCAAACCTGTATTGAATACCAGAAACTTCACCTTGTATCTTGATAACAGTGGTTTGGCAACATTGGCCAAAGACAGCGTTGATTTAGGAACTACAGACCAGTGTAACGCTGTGGTTACATCGTTGTCTCAAACCTTGTTCGATTGTATGAATTCTGGGTATAATAATACCCTCAATAAAGTTGTTTTCACCGCAACGGATGTAAATGGTAACTCAGCTACTGATACATTATTAATCACAGTTCTCGATACGATTAAACCAACCTTGGTGTTGAAAAATGTGACACTGTACCTCGATGCAAACGGTAAAGCCAATTTAACAACCGCAGATTTCGACAATGGCAGTTACGACAACTGTAATATTGACAGTCTCATAATGAGCGACAGCACATTTGACTGCGCTCAAACAGGAGTCAATGTAATCACCATTACCGCTGTAGACCCAAGCAAGAACCGCAGCAGTTCAACCATCAATGTAACCGTTTACGATACAATCAAACCAACGCTTCAGGTTAAAAACCATACGGTATACCTGGATACCACCGGAACGGGCTCCATGACCAAAATGAATGTCGTGGCCTTGCTTTACGACAATTGTGGTATCGATACGCTAGACGTGAGCAAATTGAATTGGACAGTCTCAGATACAGGCGTCAATCAAGTCTATGTATGGGCTCAGGATGCCTCTGGAAATAAAATAGGCCCCGATACAGCGCTGGTAACTGTCGTTGCAAAAGACACCGATGGTGATGGTATCCCAGATTATGTTGAAGGCTCTAAAGACACCGATGGTGATGGTGTATTTGATTATGCAGACATGGATTCTGACAATGATGGATTATTAGACTTCATTGAAAACGAAAATCGTGATACCGCCATGGATTTTGATGGTGATGGCGTCCCCAATTTTAAGGACCTAGACAGTGATAACGATGGTATTTTTGATGTTTATGAAGCTGATGGATCAGATGCAGATAACGATGGAGTTGCTGGAACAAGTCCAGTGGTAGTCAATTCTGCGGGTGTTCCAACCATAGCCAATGGTGGTACAGGATACAATGAAATTGACACCGATGGCGACGGTCAACCAGACTACAAAGACCTCGACACAGACAGTGATGGAATTGCTGACAAAACGGAAGGCGTTGCAGATCCCGACAGCGATGGTATCGGAAACTGGAGAGATACGGATTCTGACGGTGACGGTATAGACGATAGCATCGAAGGCACTGTGGATACCGATGGAGATGGTATAGCGGACTTCCTCGACACAGATTCAGACAACGATGGAATCAGTGATAAAATTGAAGGAACTGTAGATACAGACGGAGACGGTGTGGGTGACTGGAGAGACCTAGATTCGGACAACGATGGAATCAATGACCAAACCGAAGGAAACATCGATACAGACTCAGATGGTACCGTAGATCGATTGGATCTTGACTCAGACAACGACGGTATTCCTGACAGTGTGGAAGGTAGCGTGGATACAGACGGTGACGGCCGCGGTAACTGGCGTGATCTTGATTCAGACGATGATGGTATACAAGACAGCTTTGAAGCAGGTAGCAACCCATCAACTCCTGTAGATACAGATGGCGACGGTAAACCAGACTACCTCGATTTGGATTCTGATGCCGATGGTATTCTTGACACCATTGAGGACGTAGTAGACACGGATGGTGATGGTATTTCTGATTTCCGTGATGGCGACTCTGATGGCGATGGCATCTCCGATTTAATAGAAGGAACAGTTGATACCGATGGTGATGGAACAGGCGATTGGCGCGATTTGGATTCTGATGGCGATGGCATTTCTGATAAAATTGAAGGCTCAATCGATTCAGACGGTGATGGAACAGGCGATTGGCGTGATTTGGATTCCGATAACGATGGTATCTCAGATAAAATAGAAGGTACTGTAGATACCGATGGTGATGGTAAATCAGACTATCTCGATTTGGATTCCGATGGTGATGGCATCTCTGACAACATTGAAGGCACCACGGATACCGACGGTGATGGAACAGGCGACTGGCGCGATCTGGATTCAGACAATGATGGCATCTCTGACAACATTGAAGGCACCACAGATACCGATATGGATGGTATAGGCGACTGGCGTGACTTGGATTCTGACAATGATGGCATTTCTGACAGTACTGAAGGTACAGTTGATACAGACGGAGATGGTACGGGAGATTGGCGCGACATTGATTCCGATGGAGATAACATCCTCGATAGTATTGAAGGAACGGTTGACACAGACGGCGATGGTAAGGGTGATTGGCGAGATACAGATTCAGATAATGACGGTATTCTCGACAGCACTGAAGGCACCAATGACTTCGATGGAGACGGTGTAGGTAACTGGCGCGATCTAGATTCTGATGGCGATGGCATCCTAGATAGTATCGAAGGAACCGGCGATAAAGATGGAGATCTGGCTGGAAACTGGTTGGATTTGGATTCAGACGGTGACGGTATCTCCGATAAAGTTGAAGGCACCACAGATACTGATGGTGATGGTGTAGCTGACTATTTGGATACGGATTCCGACAACGATGGTATTTCTGACACAATCGAAGGAACAACGGATACCGATGGCGATGGTGTTGGTGATTGGCGCGATTTGGATTCTGATAACGATGGTATCAATGACCAAACCGAGGGTACAACAGACACCGACGGTGATGGTATTGGAAACTGGCGTGATTTGGACTCTGATGGTGATGGCATCAACGATCAAACCGAAGGCACTACAGACACCGACAGCGATGGACAGGCTGATTATCTTGATCTTGACTCTGATAATGATGGCATCTCTGATAAAATAGAGGGATCTACCGATACGGATGGCGATGGAGTTGGAAACTGGCGCGACATTGATTCAGATGACGATGAACTGTTAGATGGAGATGTGCAAGAAGGCCTAGCGGATTCCGACAATGACGGTATTCCAAACTACATTGACCCTGATTTCTTTATCCCTGAAGGAATTTCTCCCAACGGTGATAATGTAAACGATGTTCTTTATATCCGCGGTTTGAAAGCGAAAGTTTTCTCACAAGCAACCTTGTTGGTATTCAATCGCTGGGGTCAGGTGGTATATGAATCAGCCGGTGCCTACAAAAACGACTGGAATGGTGTAGGAACAAATGGAGACTTATTGCCAGAAGGCGTGTATTACGTAGTATTTAAATATGGATCTACCACAGTTGATAGAAACATTTATATCAAAAATTAATCTTTGAGAAGAACCATGAAATTCATGATAAAAAATAAGTTGAAATGGGCAATGGTGTTGGCGTTGGCTAACTCAATACCCATGTTCGCTCAACAAGAGCAAATGTACACCCACTACGATTTCAATTCACTTGCGATGAACCCCGCCTATGCTGGTTCAAAGCGCACATTGGTGGCCAGTGCATTAAACCGTACTCAGTGGGCGAATTACCCCGGCGCGCCAAATTATCAAAGTTTGGCACTCCATTCACCCGTGTCTCAAGCACCCGCTTTCAGGGATTTTGCAGCGGGTTTGAATTTTCAAACTGGTAAAATTGGAAAATTTGAAGTGGCCTCGCCATTTTCGGAGACAGAGTTTGCCGCTAACATTGCATACCACAAAGAAATTGCAAGAGATTTGAGGCTGGCCGTTGGATTGCGTTTGGGTGCCTTTAACTACTCAGCAGAATTATCAAAGTTGAAAATTCAAAACCCCGGCGATGTTACATTCAATAACAATGATTATGCGATCACAGCGCCAATGACTGGATTTGGTATTTACCTGTATAGCGATAAATATTTTGCTGCTGTAAGCTCTCCAAGGATGGTGTTCATCAATGAGAGAACAGCACCAAGTGGAGTTAACTTAGATTATGTAAGTCAAATGCACTACTACGCCATTGCTGGTGCAGTATTTGATTTGTCGAATGACCTTAAATTGAAGCCTACAACGCAAGTTAAGTTTGTTAATGGTGCCGCTATGCAAGCGGATCTGAACTTACATTTGATCTACAAAGACTTCGGTTCAATCGGTGGATTCTATCGCACCGGGGGCGACGTTGGATTTATGGTGATGGCTCAGTTGAATCCCAACTTCAATCTGTTGTATTCTTTCGACAGTAAAACAGCCCCTCTTAACAACTATGTCAGAGGTTCTCATGAAATCGGATTACAATACATGATTACACCTAAGGAAAATAGCCGAATCAAAGTTCCACGTTACTTCTAATAAAATTCTAGTCGCACAACGATGAATCTCATAAAATACACAGCCATTCTGACCATTGGTCTACTGAGTCAGATTAACCCTGCTTTTGCTCAAAAGAAGTTGGCAAATGACATTTATATTTATAATTATTTTGGTATTATCAATAAAAATAATGGTAAAGCCAATGCCAAAATTTCCGATTACCCCAATCAAAGAGCTTTGGCTTTCTCGTATTCCCAAGTGGAAAACAACCAGCTGGCTTTTGAAGCATACTCAGAATTGTTTTCGAAATTCAGCGATAAAGTTGACGAATTTGATAAACTGTCCTTTGCCTTGGTGGCAAGAAAAGTAGAGAATTATTATCTATCCGATAGTTTATTAATAGGACTAAAGACTGCGGAATTTGCAGGCAAACCCTTCTTTCCTGAGTTAACGGCGGAATTTGCTTCTCAAAATACAACTGGGGAAGTTTATTGGCCCGAAAATGATTTCTCAGAGTTTTATTTATTAAAGCCATTTGTGAGTAATACGGGTCTTGGTGAATATGCATTGGTTTCAGATAAAAAAGGAGATGCATATTATTCAACCCATATTCAGAATGGATTGAAACAATCTATCTCTGTATGGCACGAACAGCCTTATTATCAAATATATAAAGCACCATATTCTGATAGTTTCTTAGGAAAAGGAAAAGAAATTACAAACAATAAATCTGTTGCACATCAGCACGTAAGTTATGTTGATCCAAACACAGGTTTTATATACGTAACACGAAATGCAAAAAAGAAAAATGCCAAGCGTGAACGTGTGCTGCAGGTGTTTGCAATGCGACAAAATCCCGTGACAAAGAAGTGGATAGAAATTCCGTTTCAATTAAACAACTCGGATTATTCTGTGGCAGACCTGATTATTTCTCCCGATGGTTCGAAAGTCGTTTTTGCTTCAGATATGCCTGGTGGTTTTGGAAAATCAGATCTGTATGAAGCACCGATTATTCAAAACGACGAAAAGGGTATCATCATCGGGGATGCAAAAAATATGGGTCCAGAAATTAACACAGCGTTACGCGATAACTTTCCAAGCTACAGTGATTCAGGACAGTTTTATTTTTCATCTGACGGTCATTTGGGATTTGGTGGATTAGATATTTTTTTCTTGGACGCCTCAACGGGTGCAATCATCAATGCTGGAAAACCGATAAACTCAAATTTTGATGATTTTGGCGCTCAAATTCACGACAGAGATGCATGGGGTACAATTACTTCAAACCGGGGTTCAAAAGGTATAGATGATAACCTATATTTCTTCCGATGGATTGGTCCTGCTGAAGATGAAATTGAAGAAGAAAAAGCGAAACCCGTTATTGTTGAAGTTGTAGATGCCGAAACTGGACTGCCGCTAAAAGGTACGGAAGTATCCTTAGATAACTTAAATGATGCAGAAATTGGCATTAAGGGAATAACGGATAACTTCGGTGCTTTCACATTCAATGATGTTATTGCTGGGGAAGCCAATCCTAATTTACAGGTTTCGGCCCATCCATGTGGTTATAGATATGCCACAGCAGATAGTATCGTTGACCTGCCAAATGGGGGTAGAAAGATAGTATTGAAAGCAAAAGCTTATAAAATTGGTGATGACTTAGGCAAATTGTTCGAAATCAAACCAATTTATTACGCGAGTTCAAAGTTTGAAATTACAGAAGAGAGTAAAATTGAATTGGATAAACTTGTTGTGATTATGCAAGATAATCCTGGTTTGAGTGTAGAACTTGGTTCACACACTGATAGCCGTGCTTCTGTTGTTTACAACCAGAAATTGTCTGAGGATCGTGCTATGGCAGCGTATAAATATGTTGTCAATCGCGGTGTGTCGGCAGATCGTATCGGATACAAAGGGTTTGGCGAATCGAAACTCATCAATAAATGTGCTGATGGCGTCGCTTGCTCTGATGAATTGCATGCGCAAAATCGAAGAACTGAATACATCATCCGTGCGGTTGTGCCTTGTAATGATAAGCCCGTTGCCATCGATTCTACTAACAAGCCTGTTGGTGTGGATACGGCAGCGCCTATGACAAAAGCATCCGATGCAGCGTTGGCAGACATTTCTCAAACAAACATGATTTGTGGAGATGCTGATGCCGATGGAATTCCCGATTATTTGGATACGGATTCAGATAACGATGGATTGCCAGATGCTTCAGAAGGTCGCGGTGACGTTGACAAAGACGGCTATCCTAACTTCTTGGATCGCGATTCAGATGGTGATGGAATTGCCGATGGTATTGAAAAAACGGGTGATGTCGATAAAGACGGCAAAGCCAACTACTTGGATACAGATTCTGATGGTGATGGAATTGACGATAAAATTGAAGGGGTAAAAGACTTCGATAAAGACGGACAAGCAGACTATTTGGATACCGATTCAGACAATGATGGCATCGCAGATAAATTGGAAACGGCCGATGATTTAGACAAAGATGGTGTTGCCAACTATCGTGATCTTGATAGTGATGGTGACGGTATCAATGACAGCGTTGAAGGTAAATTGGATTTAGACCACGATGGCAAACCCAATTTCTTGGATTTGGACAGCGATGGTGATTCAATCCCCGATAGCATGGAAAAAGGCAAGAGCAACAATCCTGTAGATACGGATTCAGACGGTAAACCAGATTATTTGGATACCGACTCTGATGAAGATGGATTGCCTGATAGAGTTGAAGCCCCTGCTTGTTTGCCCGGTCAACAACAAGACAATTCAGCAGGAAAGAGCGGTGATGTTGCAACCAATAAAGTGGCAAATCCAGCCCAACCTACAAGTGTAAACAAACCGGTGATTGATGGTGTAAAGGTGGAATACCGTATTCAATTTGTGATATCAAAACAGCCCATGGATAAGACAGCATTTGAAACCAAAGGCATAGGTGCCGTGTATGAATATCGTCAAGGCGAATATTATAAATACTGCACTGCCAAAGTGTTTGCTTCCGAAACAGAAGCTGCTGCAGAAAAAGCCCGCGTTCGCGCTTTGGGTTATTCTGATGCTTTTGTGGCTGGATTCCAAAATGGTGTAAGAGTGAAGTAATCCACAACAATCAATATGAACAAAAGAAGGGGGCTTTGCCCCCTTCTTTTGTTTTTGAGACAATCGAATAAAAACCACAGCGTATTTACATTAATTTAGCGGAAAACATGTCTCCCTCAGAACCAAAAAATACAGTAAATCATGGGGTTCCCAAATGGGTCTGGGGTGTTTATCTCCTCGCCATTTTAATTGTGTCGGCAAGGAATCTCATGTTGCCATGGGGCGACCTATTTTCCGATGGTGGATTCTACAGCCACTACAACAATTACATCATATTTAAGCAATCCTTTTATCATCTGATTGCGCAGAAAGATCTCTATGTCCATTACCCACAAGAACAATACGATCTCTTCAAATATCCACCCACCTTCGCCCTGCTATTTGCTCCCTTTTCTGTTCTTCCCGATGTTTTAGGGTATCCGTTATGGACGGGCATCAACCTGCTTCTTCCTGTAGTTGCGATTCACCAACTGCAGGGCCTTTCTCAACGGGGTAAAGCAATGTTCTCCATCCTGTTGTTGCTTGAGGGCATTACAAGCGCTTTAAATAGCCAAAGCAACGGTTTGATGTTGGGGTTGCTTTTGTTGGCATTGGTGGCCCTGCAACAGCAATCGTACAACAAAGCCATCCTGTTTATCTGGCTTACGGCGTTTATTAAATTGTTTGGCCTGTTATTTTTTGCACTCATCTTGTTTTTTCCCACGGCCATGAAAAAATCCTTGTGGCGCATTCCTGTTGTTTTTGGATTGCTGTTTATACTTCCTTGGCCCATGTTGGGTTGGGAAGGACTTGTGGCACAATATCAGTCGATGTTTAATTTACTTGCCCACGATCATGGCTTCTTTGTGAAATATTCCGTGATGGGATGGTTGAAACAGTGGTTCGCATTTCAGCCAGATAAAAATCTGGTGCTCATGTTTGGGCTGATCTTGCAGCTCTTGCCATTGTTGGTCTTTTCTATTCGATTTAACCTGTGGCAATCAAATTCCCTTGCAGAACTGAACACAGTGATGTTGAGTAGATTCCGTTTTCTCTATGCCGGGTCTTGGTTGATTTGGATGGTCATCTTCAATCATATGGCAGAGTCTGCTACTTATGTGATTGCCGTTGGTGGGGCCTTGCTTATTTTAACCTCCTTGTATTTTGCGGAAAGTTCTCCCGATACCACTGAGAACAAATTGGAGCTTAGGCAAATGATGAATTCCCAAACCTCGAAAATCTGGATCCTCAGCTTCGTTTTACTGATTCTTTTCACTGTGTTAGGACCCACAGATATCTATCCCAAACCACTGCGCTTCTGGATCGTGGAACAAGCCCAACTCAAGGCTTTTCCTTGTATTTTGATCTGGGTGATGTCTTCCGTAGAGTTGTTGAAAACAATGCGATTGGAAAGAGGTTAGGCTTCAGCGCGCTTGAACAACCAATAATCCAAAGAGATTTTTCCTGGACCGGCATACATCGTGTATGCAAAAAGAACCATGTATACCATTGACAATTCTTTCTCATCGATGGGATCCCCGCTATGTGCTCCATAGGCTGCAACAGCCATGGTGAACATCACAAGTCCAGCCGCAAGTCTTGCTCTAAAGCCCAAAATGATAAAAATCGGGGCGACAAATTCACCGAGAACACACAGTGCCAAAGAAATTGATGGACCAAGTCCCAGGAAATTATAAAATTTAATGTCTTCCGAGCCCATAAGTTTTTCCAACTTGGGAAACCCATGTCGAATCATTAACAATGAAACAAAGATGCGCAATATCAGCAAAGCGTTCGTTTCAAAGTTGGATTGATCTTTGGAGTGCCAATTCTCATTGTTGGTTGAGAACAGGGCAAGGAAGCGGTTTTTCATCGATTGATTTCAGTTGAGTGAATTGCAAGTATACGGCAATCCGAAATTTTTTCACTGTTACCAACAAAAAAAGGGAGGCTATGCCTCCCTTTTTCCTGTATAAAAGTCAATCTGTGCTTAACCAGAATTAACGGCGGTTGCGATTGTCACGACCTCCGTCGCGGCCACCACGACCACCATCGCGACCACCTCTTCCACCTTCAGGACGGGGAGCACGTTCGCGCTCTACGTACCCTTCAGGTTTGGGCTGCAATGATTTCATGCTCAAACGGAACTTGCCAGAACGCTGGTCAACTTCCACCAACTGAACAGTAACCTCTTGACCTTCTGTGAATACACCTTCCATGGTTGCCACGCGATCATAAGAAATCTCGCTGATGTGCAACAACCCGTCTTTACCAGGCATGAATTCAACAAATGCACCGAAATCGGTAATGGTCTTCACTTTTCCAGTGTAAGTACCACCTACCTCTGGAATCGCTACGATGCCATTTACAATCGCAACAGCGGCAGCCATGCTATCGCCATCGTTCGACAAGATTTCTACGTAGCCTTTGCCATCGCGCTCTTCGATAGAGATGGTTGTGCCAGTGCGGGCTTGAATGTCTTGAATGATCTTACCACCAGGACCGATAACCGCACCGATAAATTCTTTATCGATAACGATCATCTCAACACGGGGTGTATGAGGCTTCAACTCAGGTTTGTAAGAAGTAATGGTTTTGGCCATTTCACCCAAAATGTGCATACGACCATCTTTGGCTTGCTTCAAGGCTTGTGCCACCATTTCCCATTTCAAACCGTTGATTTTGATATCCATCTGACAAGCGGTGATACCTTCTGTAGTACCAACAACTTTGAAATCCATGTCGCCTAAGTGGTCTTCATCACCCAAAATATCTGTCAATACAGTGTATCGTCCGGTTTCATCAGTGATCAAACCCATCGCAATACCGCCCACAGGCTTTTGCAATTTGATACCTGAATCCATCAAGGCCATAGAACCCGCACAAACAGTGGCCATAGAAGATGATCCATTGGATTCCAAAATATCACTCACAATACGAATAACATATGGCACATCCGTTGGCAACATGGCCTTCAAACCACGCAACGCCAAGTTTCCGTGACCAATTTCACGACGTCCGGGACCGCGGTTAGGTCGTACTTCACCCGTAGAAAAACCAGGGAAGTTGTAGTGTAACATCAAACGACTGTGACCGTGCAACATCGGTGCATCCAACAATTGCTCATCCAATTTACCGCCCAAAGTAACCGTAGTCAATGACTGTGTCTCTCCTCGGGTGAATACGGCAGAACCATGTGCCGCTGGCAAATAATCAATCTCAGTGTAGATCGGACGAACTTGGGTGGTTGAACGACCGTCGAGACGACGTCCGCTATCCAAAATCATTTCACGCATTTGGTTGTATTCTGCTTCGTGGAAATATTTTTTGGCCAAACGAACCATGCGAGATTCTTGCTCATGACCTTCAAACTGCTTGCAGTATTCGCTGATGATGGCTTTGAATTGTTCGCTGCGTTCCTGCTTGGGAGCACCACTTTCAGCTACCTTGCGGATGGCTGCAGAAGTTTCGGCAATCACGCGAGTGCGCAATTCCTCGTCATTGTCTTCGTGGTTGTATTCACGAACGGGTTTGCGACCACCCATTTCCTGCAACATCTCCAACTGAGCGGCACATTGCAATTTCACGGCCTCATGACCGAATTTCAAAGCTTCCAAGAACTCCTCTTCTGAGAGTTCCTTCAATTCGCCTTCCACCATGTTCAAGTCGTTTGCAGTACCACCAACCAACATGTCGATGTCTGACTTTTCCAATTCCTCTTTGGTGGGGTTGACGATGAATTTTCCATCAATACGACCTACACGTACCTCTGAAATCGGACCTAAGAAAGGAATATCACTCAACATCAACGCAGCAGAAGCCGCCAACCCAACGTAACTGTCGGGAAGAATGTTGTCGTCCGACGAAATCAATGTCAACATCACCTGGGTGTCGGCATGATAATCTTCAGGGAACAGAGGACGCAAGCAGCGGTCTACCAAACGTGAAATCAAGATTTCATAATCCGACAAACGGGCTTCACGACGCAAGAAGCTACCAGGAATACGACCAACGGCCGCAAATTTTTCTTGGTAATCAACGCTCAATGGCAAGAAGTCTACGCCTTCTTTCGCATCATAGTTTGATACAACAGAGGCTAAAATCATGGTTTTGCCAACTTTTACTACGCAGCTACCATGGGCTTGACGGGCCAATTTACCGGTTTCAATTTCGATGATCTTTCCATCGCCGGTGTCGAATTGTTTTTTGTGTATTTTAAACATTGTTAGATAATTTCTGAAATAAAAAGCCCCGCTTCGCGATGCGAACGGGGCTTTTCTTTAATCGTAAAAGGTTAAAAGACTGAACTTACTTACGCAAGCCCAATTCTTTGATCAACGCTCTGTATTTGAAGATGTCTTTCTTCATCAAGTAGTTCAACAAGCTTCTACGCTTACCTACCAACTTGATCAAAGACAATTCCGCACTCTTGTCTTTGCGGAACTCCTTCAAGTGCGCACTGATGAAATTGATTCTTTCAGTGAACATGGCAATCTGTCCTTCTGTACTGCCAGTATTGGTTGCAGCACCTCCGAAGGTGTTAAAAATTTCTTTCTTTCTTTCAGCAGTTAATTGCATGGCTATCTCAAATGGGAGGCAAAGATACAAAAACAATTTGAGTAAATGTGGATATTCTTGTGAAAAAGTTTGAAAAAGACTTCCTTTTTCATCCTTACCATGGGCGACGAGGGCATGTGTGCTTTGAACTACCTTTGCACAATCCATGCGTGAACTCTTCTTTTTAAATCAATACCTCATAAAATATGGTAAAATGATGGTTTGGGGCATCCTGTTCGTCCTTTTAACCAACGTTTTCTCAGCCTCGGTACCCGTTTTGGTTCGATTGGGGTTGGATGAGGCATTGAAACAGTCTTTGTGGATCACGGGGGAAGGTGATTCCTTAGCCGCTACCATTATTTTTCAAACAGCCCTGGCTTTTGGAATAGGCATTCTGTTGGTTGCCATAATCCGCGGTGTTTGCATGTACTACATGCGACAAACGTTGATTGTTGTATCCAGAAAGGTGGAATACGACCTGAAGAATCGGCTCTATCACAAATACCAAAAATTGGGTGAATCGTTTTACCGGAAACACATGACGGGTGATTTGCTTTCGCGCATGAGTGAAGATGTCTCCAACGTGCGTATGTACATCGGTCCGGCCATCATGTATTTCGCCAACATGATTTTTACGTTTGTTGTGGTGATTTATCAAATGTTACAGGCCAATGCATCGCTCACCGTTTGGGTGCTTTTGCCGCTGCCTGTTTTATCCTACTCTATTTTTCAGGTGAGCAGACGCATGAACATGGGCAACAAATTGATTCAAGAACAACTTTCTCTTATAACAGCCAGTGCCCAAGAAACCTTTGCCGGTATACGCATCATCAAATCGTTTGGCATGGAATCTACCTTTAGTGCCAAATTCCAAGTTGAAGGAGAAGAGTACAAGCAACGCAACATGCGCCTAGCCAAAATCAACGCGTTGTTCTTTCCGATGATGCTTCTATTGATGGGTCTAAGTACCTTGATTGTCATTTATTTGGGTGGGAAAGAGGTAGAAAAAGGGGCATTTACGCCGGGTAATTTGGCTGAATTTGTGATCTATTTAAATATGTTGATTTGGCCGGTGGCGAGTCTCGGTTGGACAACAGCATTGGTTCAAAAGGCAGCAGCGAGCCAGAAGCGGATCAATGAATTTTTGAATGCAATCGAACATCAAGAAGATCGTGGAACGCCGTTCCAATTAAAACAGAATATCACCTTTGATGGAGTAACGTTTACCTACGAGGGGAAAACGCAACCCGCATTACGCGATATCACCTTGAAAATCGAGCAAGGAGAAATCATTGGTATTACAGGGAGAACCGGGTCCGGGAAATCAACATTGGTTCAATTGCTGGCCGGAATGTATTACGCATCAGACGATTCCCAACGGGTATTGGTTGATGGTGTGCCATTGCAAAATATAGATTTGCACGATTTTCGTCGACACCTAGCCTATGTACCCCAAGATGTGTTTCTTTTTTCGGAGACCATTCGCGACAACATCGCCTTTGGTATAGAAACAGGGGAGATTTCGGATGAAGAATTGCAAAAAGCCGTACAAGCAGCCTGCCTAGAAAATGACATTCCGCAATGGCCTGAGGGCTTGAATACCCTTCTTGGTGAACGTGGTGTTAGTTTGTCGGGCGGACAAAAACAGCGTGTTGCATTGGCGCGTGCCCTGGTCAAACGCGCAGAATTGTATGTGTTGGATGATTGTTTGAGTGCGGTGGATGCAGAAACGGAGCGACACATTATCGACCATTTATCACAATGGCTCAAGGATTCAACGGCGATTGTTGTAGCCCACAGAATAGCACCGCTAAGAATGGCCAATCGCATAGTTGTATTGGAGGAAGGGACGATCACAGACATTGGAACGCATGATGAATTACTGGCGCGATGTGAATATTACCGCAATTTGAACGAAAGCCAAAGTGCTGAATTCCAATGAAAAACGGGCATCAAGCGTTAAATTGACACTTGTTTTTGATTTTATCTTACATTTGTGTGCAGAACCTCAATAATTTTTGCATATTTGCCAAGAGATTTGAGTTCTCGAATTAAAAAGAAGATGATGCAGGAAGAAAACTACAACAGAGATTCGCAAGAGGAAATCTATTCAAAGCGTGTACGTGCAGGAAAACGCACTTACTTTTTTGATGTAAAAGCTACCAGAAACAACGACTATTACATCACCATCACCGAAAGTAAGCGCAGCAAATACGATGACGGTAATTTTGTAAAGATGAAAATCCACTTGTACAAAGAGGATTTCAACAAATTCAGCGATGGTTTGGCCGAGACCATTGGTCACGTGAAAACTACCTTGTTGCCTGAGTACAATTTTGATGAGTACGATCGTCAGGACGACGATTATCAATAATCCTTGGGCGTTCATCGCCCAGAAAGTGCAGCAACTTTTTCTCTATCACCGGATTTAGCCTTGGCTTTTCCTATTTTTGTGCCGTGTTCAAACGTGTATTTATTTATGGCTTGGCATTTGGCTCATTAAGTGCCTCGATGCTGTTGGTGCAATACCTCAATGGTTTGTATAAAACCACCTCCTTTGTGGCCTTCTTTCCCATGTTTTTTAATTTGGTGATCCCTGGGGTGGGTGTTTATCTTTTCGTAAAGAGCTTGATGCACATGCAGACCGATAAGCCCATCAACATGGGTAAGGCCTTGTTTTTTTCGTTGATGATGTCACTGGTGATGGCGGCTACAAACATTGCGGCCTATCAGCATATCTATCACAACAAGACGGAAATTATTCAGGATTGGAAGAAGTTGCAATACGCTGCCATTGACAGAAATGTTGACAAAGACAGTAGCATCGCCGATGCAGATAAAGTCAAACAAAAAACACTCATGAAAGAAAACTTCGATGTGAAGATTTCTCCTTCATCTTTCGGTGGATTTGAATTGATGATGTGCGTATCCACAAGTATGGTTGTGGCATTGATGGTATTTGTGTGGAATATGAAGCGGGCACAATAACACGTTTTGAAAATGAAGAGATTGTTGGGTAGGATTTGGTTAGCGTGGGCGGGCTTTTGGTTCGTTGCCTTGTTTTTACTGGTTTACCCGTTGCTCATTCTGTTGTTAGCCTCGCCGAGAACCTACAGATTGGCTCATGGCTTACGCAAAATATGGGGTAGAGTTACTTCTGTTGTGGCTTTTGTAATTCCCATTGTGCGCTATGAGCAAAAGTTGCCCAAAGATCAGCAGTTGATCTTTTGCCCCAACCATATTTCTTATCTCGATATCCTTACATGCGGTAGTTTTTTGCCGGGTTTCAATTTTTTCATGGGCAAGATAGAACTATCTCGGATACCTCTTTTCGGTATTTGGTTTAGAACGCTGGATATCGCGGTACACAGGGAAAGTTTACGCGGTTCCTACAAAGCGTTTGAGGACGCATCGAAGCAAATGGATGCCCTTGGTGCCAACTTGGTAATTTATCCAGAGGGAAGAATTCCTGATAATGCACCCGTCATCAAATTTCCCTTCAAACCAGGGGCCTTTCGCCTTGCAATTGAAAAACAAATTCCCATTGTTCCAGTAACTCTGGCAGACAATCAAAAGCGATTTAACAGTGATACTTTTGATGGATCTCCCGGAATCATGCGCATGTTTATCCATGCACCGATTGAAACCAAAGGTTTGTCGATGGATGACATGCCCATGTTACAAGAAAGAGTGTACAATGTTATATCTTCACAGCTCAAATCATTAGGCATACTATGAAAATCACCGAAAAAAGAGTCCAAGAGCTAGCCCATTTGTCTCGGTTGCAATTTGAAGGCGACAGCTTGAAAAAAATGCAAAGTGATTTGGAAGACATTTTGGCGATGTGCGAAAAACTCAAAGAAGTGGATACAACGGGTGTGGAACCATTGATTTACCTCACAAACGCAGAAACGGTGTTGCGTGAAGATGTGGTTGTTCAAACCATTACACATGAAGAGGCCTTGCGCAATGCACCAAAAGCTGATAGTGATTTCTTCCGAGTGCCCAAAGTGATAGATGGCAATGGTTAACGCCCTCATTTCACTGCAAAATATTAGAAAAACCTACGTGCTGGGCGATCAAACCGTACACGCCCTCAAGCAAATAGATCTAGATATTCATCAAGGAGAGTATGTGGCACTGATGGGGCCCTCGGGCTCTGGCAAAAGTACACTCATGAATATCATTGGTTGCTTGGATACCCCCTCGGCAGGTCAATATTGGCTCAATCAAAAAGAGGTGAGTCAAATGACGGACATCGAATTGAGTAAAGTCAGAAACGATGAAATTGGCTTTGTCTTTCAAACGTTCAATTTGCTTAACCGGTTGAGTTCTCTTGAAAATGTAGCCCTTCCATTGGTCTATGCTGGCGTTTCACAGAAAGAACGATTGGAACGAGCAAGAGAAACCCTGAACAAAGTGGGATTGGGGAATCGACTTGACCATAAGCCGAATGAATTATCGGGTGGACAAAGACAGCGAGTGGCGGTGGCTCGGGCACTGATAAACAATCCAAGTCTTTTGTTGGCAGATGAACCCACCGGTAACCTAGATACCCAAACGTCTCATGAAATCATGGGCCTCTTTGAGGAAATTCATGCCGCTGGAAATACAATCGTCTTGGTTACCCACGAAGAAGATATTGCCAATCATGCGAAAAAAATCGTTAGGTTGCGTGACGGTTTAATTGCTTCATGATCAGTCCTATAATTGGTTGGTATTTCAAACAGCGTGTGCAAGAATTGCACACCAACATTGAGCGGTCGTTAGAGAACCAAGACAACCTTTTCGCTGAATTGATGGAGAAACTGTCGCTTACGGAATACGGTCGGAAGTTTGGCATCGAAAAAACGACAACCTACCCATCCTTTGCCAATAGAATTCCGATCGCAACATTTGAAGATTTTTTGCCCTACATCGAAAGAAACCAAAAAGGGGAGCAATCCTTGTTGTGGCCAGGCGATATCCGTTGGTTTGCCAAAAGCAGCGGCACCACCAGCAACGTTTCCAAGTTTATTCCCATGAGTTATGAGATCATGGAGCACAATCATTTTGAGGGTTCAAAGGAAGCGTTGACACAGTTTTTTAGTTTTTATCCTGAGGGAAAAATTTTCGATGGAAAGGGACTGTTGATTGGCGGTACCACCAAGCAAAGTGAAGAGGATCACACCTATTATTTTGGCGATCTAAGCGGCATTTTAATGGTGCATTTGCCTGCGTGGGCCAATTGGAAAAGCACACCAGACGTCTCCGTGGCTACACTGGAAAGTTGGGAAGAGAAATTGGAAAAGATGGTTCAAATCATCAAAGATGAAAATGTAACCAGCGTGAGTGGGGTACCCACTTGGACCGCCGTAGTGATGCAGCGAGTGCTAGAAGTGACAGGAAAAAAGAACATCTTGGAGGTTTGGCCCAATTTTGAATTGTTTATTCATGGCGGTGTGAATTTTGAGCCCTATCGTGAACAGTTCAGAGCGTTGTTGCCCAGCGACAATGTGAAATATGTAGAAACCTACAATGCCAGTGAAGGGTTTTTCGGGGTTCAATATCAAGCCAATCGCAATGAGTTGGTATTGTTGACCCATTTGGGTATTTTTTTCGAGTTCTATCCAGCCAATGAGGCTCCTAGTGTAGAAAATTTAGTGCCGCTGTCTGACGTGAAAACGGGCATCAACTATGCCGTGGTTATTTCCTCCGTGGGTGGATTGTGGAGGTACATCATTGGCGATACAATTCAGTTCCACAGTCTCAATCCCTTCACCTTCAAAATTACTGGCCGAACCAAATTGTTTATCAATGCCTTTGGTGAAGAATTGGTCATCGAAAACGCCGAAACGGCCATATCCATCGCATGTCGCGAAATGGATGCCATTGTAACCGACTACACGGCCGCCCCCATTTACTTGGATCAAAGCGACGAAGCAGGACATGAATGGCTCATTGAGTTTTCCAAAGCGCCAGAAAATTTGGATGCCTTTGTGTCCCTCCTTGATAAAGAGCTGCAGAACACCAATGATGATTACAAATCAAAGCGAAAGGGTGATATGCTGATGAAAATGCCCAAAGTAACCGCGGTGCCTGCCCTTACCTTTCATGAATGGTTGAAGTCGAAGGGAAAGTTGGGCGGACAGAATAAAGTACCCCGTTTGAGCAACGACCGAAAGATCATCGAAGAAATCAAGTCGATGATGGGATTGTAATAGAAGGCAAAATTGTATTTTTGTCTTTTATACACTTATGTACGGAGCCATTAAAGAACATTTGGCGGCAGAGCTGAAAAGCATTGAAGAAGCCGGCCTTTTCAAAAAAGAACGCATTATTACAACGCCCCAAGACGCAGTCATCAAATTGGCAGACGGCAGTGAGGTTGTAAATTTTTGTGCGAATAATTATTTGGGGTTGAGCAGCCATCCCCGGGTGGTAGAAGCAGCCAAACGCGCCATCGATACCCATGGATTTGGCATGAGTAGTGTCCGTTTTATTTGTGGTACACAAGACATTCACAAGGAGTTGGAAGCCAAAATTGCTGATTTCTATGGTACGGATGACACCATCTTGTACGCGGCGGCATTCGATGCCAATGGTGGTGTATTTGAACCATTGTTGGGTGAGCAAGATGCCATCATCTCTGATAGTTTGAACCACGCTTCGATCATCGATGGTGTGCGATTGTGTAAGGCGATGCGTTTCCGCTACGAAAACAACAACATGGCGGATTTGGAAGCCCAATTGATTGCGGCCCGTGAAAAAGGAGCTCGCTTCATTTTGGTAGTAACGGATGGTGTGTTTTCAATGGATGGCTATGTGGCTCAGCTCGATAAGGTCTGTGATCTAGCAGAAAAATATGATGCCATGGTCATGACCGATGAATGTCATGCCGCTGGATTTATTGGTGCCACAGGTCGAGGTACACCAGAATATTGTAATGTCATGGGTCGTGTCGACATCATTACTGGCACTTTAGGAAAAGCCCTGGGCGGTGCAATGGGTGGGTATACCACAGGCAGAAAAGAGATCATTGAGTTACTTCGTCAAAGAAGCCGTCCATACCTTTTCAGTAATTCCTTGGCACCAAGCATCGTGGGTGCGAGTATCGAAGTGTTGAATATGCTCAATGAGACAACCGCGCTGCGCGACAAATTGGAAGCCAATGTAAAGCGTTTCAAAGCGGGTATCAAAGCGGCCGGATTCGACATCAAAGATGGGGATAGTGCCATTGTTCCGGTGATGCTTTACGATGCAAAATTGAGCCAAGACATGGCAAACGCATTGCTTGAAGAAGGCATTTATGTTATCGGTTTCTTCTACCCTGTTGTGCCGAAGGAGCAAGCCAGAATCCGTGTACAATTAAGTGCGGCGCATGAATTTGAGCACATCGACAAAGCAGTGGCTGCCTTCACCAAGGTGGGTAAAGCATTGGGTGTAATTGCCTAAACACCTATATTTGTTTTTTAGCAAAATCGATATGTCTATTTGGAGAAAGAAACCCATTGCTGCCTATCAGGCCGATGCGAAGAAAAATGATCTGAACCGGGTACTTACCCGCTGGGGATTGACCTCATTGGGAATCGGTGCCATCATTGGTGGCGGGATATTTACATTGACAGGTATTGCCGCACACAACCATGCAGGTCCTGCACTTGCTTTGGCCTTTGTGATTGCGGGTATCGGTTGTTTGTTCGCTTCACTCTGCTACGCGGAATTTGCTTCCGTGCTGCCCGTTGAAGGATCAGCCTATGCTTATGCCTACGGAACGGTTGGGGAATTGTTTGCCTGGTTTATTGGTTGGAATTTGATTCTTGAGTATATGATGGGAGCAACCACAGTTGCGGTGGCATGGAGTGGTTATTTTACCAAATTGCTGCACTTATTCCACATCAACTTGCCAGAATATTTGATCAATGACCCAGTCACTTTTGGTGGTAATGCCTTCAACTTGCCTGCATTCTTGATTACTTGGGTGATTACAGCCATTTTGGTAAAAGGCATCAAAGAAGCGGCATCAACCAACAACATTATTGTGATATTGAAAGTGGCCGTTGTGTTGTTTGTCATATTTGTGGGTGCGTTTTTCGTAGATACCAACAATTGGGATCCCTTTATTCCAGCCGAGACAATGGGTGAAGATGGACATTTACATTTCGGTGTTGGTGGTGTGCTTACAGCCGCTACCATCGTGTTTTTTGCTTACATCGGATTTGATGCGGTTTCAACCCAAGCAGGTGAGGCAATTAATCCGAAAAAAGACGTACCATTTGCCATTATCGCCTCCTTGATCATTTGTACGTTGTTGTATATCGCCGTTTCTTTGGTGTTGACGGGCATGGTTCCTTACAACCAATTGGACTTGAAAGCACCCGTGGCCTCAGCCTTCTCAGGTGCCGGGATAGATTGGGCCGTTTATTTGATTACCATTGCCGCAACAGCAGGATTGATGTCGGTGATGTTGGTGATGATGTTGGGACAAACCCGAATTTTCCTGGGTATGGCCAAAGACGGTTTACTGCCCAAAAACTTGTTTGGTTCTCTTCACCCCAAATTCAAAACCCCTTGGAAGAGTACAATTTTGGTTGGATTTATCGTTTCGATCGTTGCGGCGCTTACCCCAATTGATAAAGTGTCTGAAATGTGTTCTATGGGCACGTTGTTGGCTTTTGCGATGGTGTGCATGGCCGTGTTGATTTTGCGAATCAAACAACCGGATTTGGAGAGACCTTACAAAACACCGTTGATTTATTTCGTTGCACCGATGGGTGTGTTATTCAATGTGTTCTTGATGTCTCAAGTGCGTGAAAACACTTGGTATGCATTCTTAATTTGGGGTTCTTTGGGTGTGTTGATATACTTCCTATACAGCCGAAAAAATTCAAATTTGAATCAAGCACAATAAGTAATCTGATCAATTTCATCAAAGGCTTGGTAACACCAAGCCTTTTTTATAATATGCTAGTTTAATCATGACGACGACAACAAAAAAGCTGGGATTATTTGATTCTGTATTGCTCGTTTCGGGCAGTATGATAGGCAGTGGAATATTCTTGGTAACAGGGGATATGACACGGCAGCTGGGGAATGGCCCTCTGGTCCTGCTCGCTTGGGTGCTTACAGGTATTATCACGCTGATGGCAGCATTGAGTTTTGGTGAATTGGCCTCCATGATGCCGAATGCGGGCGGACAGTATAATTTCATCACCCGTATATATGGAAAGCGAATGGGTTTTGTCTATGGTTGGGCTGTATTTTCAGTGATTCAAACGGGTGTAATTGCGGCAGTAGCCATGGCCTTTGCCAAGCATTTGGGCATTTTTATTTGGGGTCATGATAAAGTCGTTTTAACACTGCCTATCCTCGGCAAATCCTTTACTCTACTTTCAGGCCAATGTATGGCCATCGGCAGTATAGTATTATTGACTTGGATCAATAGCCAAGGAATTCAAGAAGGCAAATGGGTGCAGCGTATTTTTACTTTGGCCAAATTGGTAGCCCTCGGCGCGCTGATTGTGGGTGGCTTGTATGTGCTTTTTGGTGGGTCGCTCAATGGGGCCAATAATTACTTTTGGTCGAATGTTTCTGACGGTTTAAAGGCATCAAAATACGTTGCAGACACTGAGGGTACGAGTCACTCCATTGAGCCTGTAAGTGGATTATGGAAATCCATTTCTGGAATGACTTTGTTGCTGGCTTTTGCCAGTGCCATGGTGGGAAGTCTATTTTCTTCGGATGCATGGCAAGGCATCACATTTATGTCCGCAGAGATTGACAAGCCAAGCAAAACCATACCCAAAGCGTTATTGTATGGTACGTTTATCGTGACAATTGTCTATTGTTTGGCCAATGTTGCTTACATGACATTGTTGCCTTTACAAGGGTTGAATTGGGCCGATGCGCTGGCAGCCGTGGGGCCAGATGGTTTGGTAGAGAATTTCAATTTAGGTATAGCCCACGCCGATCAAGATCGGGTTGGGGTTGCCGCCGCCTCTGTGTTGATGGGTTCAACAACAGATGCATACGCTGGCTTGTTGGGCTTGTTGTTCATGGCGGGGCTTATCGTGGTTAGTACTTTTGGTTGTAATAACGGGCTCATTTTGGCCGGAAGTCGTCTCTATAAAGCCATGGCCGAGCAAGGGTTGTTTTTCAAAAATGCGGCAAGTGTCAATAATAGGAATGTTCCTGCCAACGCATTATGGATGCAAGCATTTTGGGCCAGTATACTGTGTTTGAGTGGCACATACGGCGATTTGTTGAGTTATTGCACATTCGCATCGCTCCTCTTTTACATTATCACAGTAGCAGGCGTCATCATCCTTCGCAATCGGGAACCCGAGGCAATCAGACCTTACAAGGTTTGGGGATATCCTTATTTACCCATTGCGTATTTAATTCTCGCAGGATTTGTGGCCGTAGGAATTTTGGTGAGTCAGTTTAACATTGCCATCACCGGAATAGGTATAGTGGCTTTGGGATGGCCGATTTATCTGTTTTTTCAGCGACAAAAAAATGCGTTGTAACGGGGTAGGTGAGTTGCGGGAATAAACAACCATCCTCGCTTAGAGCTGTTTAGTGTAAATTTTCAATGGCCATCGCGGATTCAAAGTCGAATCGCTTTTTGCGCAATTGCGCTTGGGCCGATAATTGGGGAAGCAAATCACCCAATTGATCCAAATACAGGCTTTGATCGCCGTCGCTGAGCGCTTCGTTGGGTTGATTGTGAACCTCAATAATCAAACCGTCTGCGCCCGCTGCAATGGCTGCATTAGAAACCGGTGAAACAATGTCCCTGATGCCCGTACCTTGGCTTGGATCCAAAATGATTGGCAAGTGACTCAGGTGCTTAATCAAGGGAATTGCGGCGATATCAATGGTATTTCTGGTGGCCGTTTCAAAGGTTCTGATGCCACGTTCGCACAGGATCACACGTTCGTTTCCGCTGCTAACGATATATTCAGCAGCCAACAACCACTCTTCAATGGTACTGCTCATGCCGCGCTTCAACAAAACTGGTTTACCACATTTTCCGAGTGCTTTGAGCAAAGGATAATTCTGCATGTTTCTGGTTCCTACTTGCAAAATATCGGCGTAGGTAACCAACTCATCGATTTTATCGATGCTCATGATTTCAGAGACAACGGCCAAACCATATTTGTCGGCTGCTTCACGAAGCAATTGCAGCCCCTCTGTTTTTAACCCCTGAAATGAATAAGGACTCGTCCTTGGCTTGTAGGCACCGCCACGTAAAAACTTGATGTTTTTCTTAGCCAAGAATTCAGAAATGGTAAAAATCTGTTCCCGATTTTCAACGGCACATGGACCTGCAATCATCACCAAGTCCTTACCAATGGTGACACCATTTACCTCAAAAGTTGTGTCTTCTTGTTTCCAGTCGCGACTTACGAGTTGATATGGCTTGCGGGTTCCCATGCTGATGAAACAACGAATTGTTAATTGGGTTTAGTATAAGTGATGATTAATTTCGTTTTGGTGTGATCAATACCCGTTCTAGCACCGATGACGGGATTGTCGGAAGGTACAGCCAAATACAATCCCAAATTGGTATTCAGCGACTTAAAGTATTTGTCGTTCAGAATATTCTGAATATGACGTGTAACGGTAAATCGGTAACATTTTCTCGTCTCATCATAAATACCACCAAACGTGGCCGGCGCTTGCGTTGCATCGTCAATCAGTCGATTGCGGTCGCTGCTCGCATTCAAAGGTTGGTATAAGTTCAAACGCGGGGGCGCAAATTGTCGAACATTGGGTGACCCATCGGTGTAAAACACAATTTCCGCTTTGTTGATACCCACATTGCCCGTTGAGATCAAGTTGGTCAAGTAAGGAATTTGGATTTCCGTTTTTAAACCACCCAATGCCTGAATGTAGGTTTTGGCAAAAGATTGATTGGTGCTGTTTAACTGCTCGGTAATCACCTGAGGATAAGGACCCACTTTGCCCTGGTTTACAACGGTTGAACGTTTATCCTCAAATCCAAAAACGAATGTATTGGTATCGTTGTAATAGAGCAGGATTTTTGCCCTGTAAGCAAGAGAAATGGCATTGCTCAGGTCGAGAACAGCATATCCACCATCTCTGGGAAGTAATTCATCGTTTTCGGGAATGATGGCAATGCCTTGGAAATGTTTGGCCAATCCCTCATTGGATTGATAGGCTTCTGATGGCAGTTGCATTAGGTGACGCGCAAATTCTGCACTCAACTTAATCTTCAAGCCGGGCTTCAATCCCAATTTTTCTTTTTTGTATCCAATCGAATCAAATTTTTGCTGGAACATCAAACCAAAATAACTGCTACTAATTTGCTGGTTTACTGCAATGGTTTCATGTTGATAGTAAACTCGCGCGTTGTTGATGGTTTCATTGAGCGTAAAAACCTGAAGCCGTTGTTTGGTTAATGGATTTCCATAAAAATTTAAACCGTCTACCATCGGAATATAGAGAATGGCAGAATCGGGTTCAATGGAATTGGGAAAGTTGTTCTCAGGCTCCAGAATCGTCATTTTGGCAAACAAACTGGCTTTGCTTTTACCCAAAATGGGATCGTGCATTTCCCCCAACAAGGTGTAACTTATTCCGTTGCCGGGCAATGAATCTTCTCGAACGGTTTTTGCCTGAAGTGTGAAGGTATCGGTACGGAAAATTTCGAGCTGGTTGTTGTTGCTTTGTCCGTCAATAATGATGTTCCCGTCCTGCTTTTTGCAAGCGGCAAATCCCAACAGGATAGCAAATGCAGCAAGGATTACCCTGGATTTCAAAATATGATGTTATGACAGCAAGCGTTCGTACAAGGAACCGTATTGGGAAGCTGCGTCTTCATCGCTGTGTCTCATTACGATTTTATCACTCAAATGAGCCTCTACCACACGGTGGGCTTCCTCGCTGTTGGTCACAATCGCATCGGAGTGTTTCACTGCACCGATATTCATCGCATTAACACTCGCATCTCCGAAACACTTCATGCAATCGTCATCCAAAGAATTGAGACTCGCTTTGCGTGCAAAATCATCGCCCAAATTAATCTTGTCTTCGTCGCAATAAACACTGAATACAATTTTGGTATTCTTGAATACCGGTTCGTCTTTGTAAAGGGTTTTCAGGTACATTGGAATCAAACTAGTCATCCATCCTTGGCAATGGATAATGTCTGGAGCCCAACCCAATTTCTTCACCGTTTCCATTACGCCTTTGCAGAAAAAAATCGTCCGCTCATCGTTATCATCAAACAATTTGCCACTCTCATCGTGAAACAAAGCCTTGCGGTGAAAATAGTCTTCATTGTCTAAGAAGTACACCTGCATTTTGGTCTGAGGAATAGACGCTACCTTGATGATTAATGGATTGTCGTTATCATCGATGCTGATGTTGATTCCCGACAATCGAACCACTTCATGGAGTCGGTTGCGACGTTCGTTGATGACACCAAATCGGGGTACTAAGATTCGGATTTCATTTTCTTGCTCTTGCAATGCTTGGGGAAGCATGCGAGCTACTGTTGCCAGCGGAGAAGTCTCCAAAAATGGTGACATTTCAGAACTTACAAACAGAACACGTTTTTTGATTTGGGTCATACAGAGTGAAACTATGCTACGAAAAAGTTTACAAAAGTATAATAAAAAAATCGGAAATTGAAACAACAAACGGCGAGAAACCTAGGAAAAATCGTTATTTGCACCCTATTTCCTGCTCAACATGAAGGTATTTACACTTGCATCAGAACTAAAAGTTCTACAACAAGAAAACCCCAATCAGAAAATTGCCTTCATTCCAACGATGGGAGCGCTGCATCAAGGACACTTGTCGTTGGTTCAAGCCGCTCAACAAGATGGCTGTCTTACGGTTGTGAGCATTTTTGTGAATCCCCTACAATTCAATAATCCGGAGGATTTGGAAAAGTATCCACGCACGCTTGAGGAAGATCTAAGGAAACTCAGAAGTCAGGGTACAGACGCTGTCTTTACGCCCACCGTTGAAGAGATGTACCCCACTCAATTGCAAAATGTGGTGGTTGATTTGGGTGCCCTTGATCGTAGATTTGAGGGTGCCTGTAGGCCCGGCCACTTCCACGGTGTAGTTCAAGTGGTCTACAGATTATTTCAATTTGTGCAACCCCATGTGGTTTATTTTGGAGAGAAGGATTTACAGCAATGTTTGGTGATTGAACAACTCATAAAACAAGTGTTTCCAAGCCTTGAGATGCGCAGAATTTCAACCATGAGAGAGTCCTCGGGCTTGGCCATGTCCTCACGCAATGTTCGACTTTCCGAAGATGGCCGAAAAACAGCCAGTGAATTGTATCTCAGTTTGCAGAAGATTGTGGCGGGGCGATATCACCTTTGCGCGATAATCGAAGCGGAAAAAAACAGACTCACCCAGCTGGGATTTGAAGTTGAGTATCTCGATTGTGTTAGCCTGCCTTTTTTGGACGAAATATCTTGCGATTTCTTCAGGGATTTGAAAAGCGATCAGGCCCAACCCTCGTGCGTTGTGTTGGTGGCGGCGAGTTTGGAGGGCGTGCGGTTGATTGACAACCAAGTATTTTAACTACTCCCGATTTTTGGAGTCTATGGTTATTGTTACCGGTCCGTGATTGACCAACTGAACATCCATGTCGGCCCCGAATTCTCCAGTTTTAACTGGAATATGCCAGTCTTCTCTTAAACACTGAATGAATTTCTCGTATATCGGTATGGCAATGTCTGGTCTTGCAGATCGAATGAATGAAGGTCGGTTTCCTTTGGCAGTTTGTGCGAACAGCGTGAACTGACTGATTGCCAATATTTCTCCAGCTACATCCAATACCGACAGGTTCATTTTTCCATCGGCATCGGGAAAGATGCGCATTTGCGCTGTTTTTTGTGCCAGATACGTTGCATCCTCCGCGGTATCTGCGGCCTCAACACCTACCAACACCATGAGTCCGTGTTGAATGGAACGAGTCTCTCCCGCTTCAATGGTAACGGCAGCGTTTTTTACTCGTTGAATCACCAGCCTCATGGTGTTGTTGTGTTGCTGTGGTTAGTTTTTAATGAATTTCTTTTGGAATACTTGTCCGTTATCTAACAATCGAACCATGTACATACCAGCACTCCAATTGGAAACAGGAATGGTTATTTTGTTATTTACAGAATTGGAGTGGAACACTACCTTGCCTTGCATGTCAATGACTTCCAGTTGACTGTTTGCGCTGATTGGACCAAAAACGGCAACTTCAAATTGGTTGCTGCTGGGATTGGGTTGCAGTGAAAAACGGGTATCTGGACCATTCAAAGTTTGTGTTGCCAATACAGCGGTACCCTCTTTGTAGGCTTTTTTGATCGCCTCAGAATACGCAATACTTCCACCGTTGTCGATCATGCCCGTTTTATCAATGAACATAGAAACCAAGTGTATTTGGGTCAAATCCCAACTCGGATCAATCTCGAAATTGAAATTGTGGATGAATTTCTGTCCGGCTGTTGCACTAGCCCCAAAGGCATTTGGAAGCCCTGAGAACGTGGGTGCAATCAAACGACCTACGTGATCGTACACCATTTGTGATGCAGGAACAGGGTTGGGTAACTTTTCAAAACCACCCATTACGCCGCTACCACCACCTGCATAAGCGTTGGATTGGTTGTAACCCGAAGCGGTCCCAGTCACATCATCCTCAACGATGGCACAAGCGATGCGGAAATCTCCCGAAATATCACTTTCAATGGTGGTTTCAACACTCACATTCATGATGCGTGTGGTTGCATCATATTTCGCGGCTATATCCATTACACCCTTGGGTGCGATTTGTATGCGTTTGATAAAATCTCCCCCCATGGCAGATGGGTCCATTTTGGTGCCTCGGTCCACCAAAGCACTGGGGTATCCACTGATTTTTGGGGCGATAGAAGCGTTGTAATAAGGGTTCATCATGGGGTCGTTGTTGTGCACGGCAATTCCCTGGAAGAAACCAGCGTATTTATCATGCATGTTTTTGAGTGCTACGGCTCCACGTGGACACCATTGACACCAAGTACCAGTAGCCTCTTCCCCAATCACCAATTTGCCTTTGGCTGGAACAATGGGGTTGATGGTGATGGTTTTGCTGTTGTCATTTGCATTGTCATCAGCGCTACCATTAACAGTTACAATTGAGGCAACCACGTCGCCCGTTCCACCCACAATGGTGATGGGACTGTCAAAATTGGTGCTATACAAACCGTTGGCTGCAACAGAAATGCCCGTTAGTTTTTTGCTCAAGGTGTTGCCGTTGTATTTGATAGAAACTTCGGCCTCTGTGATGGTAGAGGTTCCCAAATTTCTGATTTCTACTGAAGGAACCACATTCGCACCGGCCAAGAATCCAATAACATTGCCTATGTAAGTGACAGAAGCATTTTTTGTTGTACTGCTGTAAGCAGTGTAAGAATAGCTTACATCGTCGATGTAAAATGAACTTCCATTGATGGGAAACAAATCCATGGATGAAAGGGCTCTGGTTGCATTTTGAAAGGCACCCACCTTGGTTCCATCGATATACAAATCCCAGGTGTTTGTGTTCAAATCAACCTTCAATTCAAAATCAAACCACTGTCCTTGTGGATATGAAACGCTCAACAAATTACCGGCCGATGCGTTGTTGATGTTCAAGGTTTTATCCTCCATGAAATAAACGTCGATGGTATATCCCTTTCCCACAGTTGTTTGCTCTTGGAAGTTGAAATACGCATTTTTACCAGCATCTACATTCATGGCCATCTTCAAAGAAAATTGACCTGTTGTGCGCATGCCACCGAAGGGGAGCACTACATCGGAAGGACCTCCATTGGCCGCGGTGGATTGAAAATAAATGGAATTACTTCCACTTTTGGCTTTGGCATTGGTGATTTTAACATCATCCGCACCGCCATTGGGACCGCTCCAAGTTTCCCAAACCGCACTTTTGGCGGCGAGGTTATCACCTACAGCATACGTGTCAAAGTTGTCGCTGAAAGTTTGGCCAAAGGAGTTGCCAATCAGTGCAGTACACAAAATGAATAAGTATTGTTTTTTCATAATTTCACAGTTTTTTCAAATATAGGCTAAACCCCATGTAAACAAACATTGTCCTATTTTTGCTCGCCTTGAAGCCGCTTCTTCAGATGAAATTAGCACCCAACATCAACTTTGTAAGTTCCGTGGTACGACGATTTATGAGCCGTCCTGAAGGGTTGGTGTTATTCATTTTTGGCTTGATACAACTCGTTGGAATCACAGATCCGCCGTTAGAGATTGCCCACAGTTGGAGACAAGCTTTTACCGCGATGGTTACCCGCAATTATGTGGAATTGGGGATGGATTGGCTTCATCCGCGCATCGATATGGCAGGTGAAAAAACAGGCATTGTGGGTGCAGAATTCCCCCTGTTTAATTTTTTGTCTTTCCTGGTGTCAAAACTGTTTGGTTACCAGCATTGGCATGGTAGAATCGTGAATTTGGTTGTGGTGATGTGGGGTGCCTACAGTTTTTATTGTGTGTTGAAATCCATGCTCTCAGAGCGAGTTGCCTACTTTTCCATGGTTGTTCTTTTATGTTCTTCCTGGTTTACCTTTTCACGTAAAATCATGCCCGACACCTTCTCTGTTTCATTGGTCTTGGTAGGATTGCGTTATGGGTTCAGCTTCTGGAATTCCGGACGATGGAGCCATTGGTTTTTTGCAGTTGTAGCGATTGCTTTGGGTGTGTTAAGTAAAATTCCCGCCATGAGTTTGTTGGCCATAGTGGGACTGCCATTGTTTGTAAAAGTTGACAATGTTAAACGAGTTGTATGGGTGATTTTAGGCGTGGTGATATCCGTTGCACCGGCCTTGTTGTGGTACTTTTATTGGGTACCTAAATTGAACTCTACTTATGGATATCACCTGTATTTTCCAAAAGGACTTGTTGAAGGTTGGCAAGAGATTAAACCCCTTTGGCGGTTGCTATTAGAGAAATTTTATTTCACGAGTTACTATTCATTCTTGGCACTGTTGCTCGGCATGCTTGGGGTGTGGGCGCTAATACGCAGAAAACAGAAACCTGTAGCCGTGGCCTTGGCGTTAATTGCGTTTGTATTTGGGTTGTTTATATTAAAAACAGGGGCGGTATTTCCTCAGCATACGTATTATTCAATCCCCTTTATTCCCGTGATGGCACTGCTATCGGGGTTGGGATTGGATTATTTGAAAGGTCAAATTTCGCCTGCGGGCAACACAGTAAAACAAAACAATACCCTTGTCTTTGGCCTGTTGTTGTTGGTAGTAATTGAGTCCGTGGGGAATCAAATACACGATCATTTTATTAAACCGTCTGAGCGCTACAAACAAACCTTAGAAACAGAAATTGCCTCAGTCATTCCCTTGGATGAAAAAGTTGTTTTGGTGTCGAGCGCGAGTCCGCAAGAACTGTTTTTTTTGCATCGCAAAGGCTGGACCATTTATCCCGAACAAATCACGCATCATCGGGATGCAATGAAATATCGCAGTTTGGGTGCCCGTTTTGTAGTGGTTAACAAATCCGTTTTGAAGAATGTTTCATCCAGCGATTTGATTATGGTGTCGTTGAGGGATGTGGTGAAGTTTTACGAGTCGGACCATTATTTGGTATATCGCTTTAAATAATCTTCTCTGTTTAGGGGTTGTTTGTGAAAACGGTGTATGGAAAATGGAAGGCCTTCAACAATCAGTTTCACCTAAAAAAACAATAACATGAAAAACAAAGCATTGATTATCATCGTATTGAACTGTCTATTAATTCCATTGGGAGCTGTAAACTTGAAAAAAGAAACCGCAGTTAATTTCAACGCAAACTGCGACGTCAAGGTTGTTATAAATGGGGCTTATTTACCTCAAAAAGAATCAATTTCAACAAGTTTTTTTCAAAAGAAACATCCAAAATACAGACCGATAAAGCGTAAATTCAGAATGCGCAGATCGGCGCCGAGATGTCCAGGATTCTAAATAACACGGGGGCCGCGATAAATCGCGGCCCCCGTGTTATTGTTTGATTCAGATGTTCCGTTTTGGATATTGACATATTTGGACAACAATTTTATTTTTTTATTGTCTATAGTGCCATTAAAGACATGTTAAAATGAAGAATAAATTAGTTTACATTTTGCTGCCATTGGTGCTTTTGGCATGTAACAAGGATGAAAAAGACACCCAAGCCCCTGAGGTAATTATTGTGAATCCAATAGCGAATGTCATTTATAAATCAGGCGACACCGTATTTATCAAAGGAACTGTCACTGATGAAGAATTACATGAACTCAATATTCAAGTCACCAAAGAGAACGATACACTTGTGCTCTTTACGGCCAATCCAATGGTTCATGAAAAGCAATCTTACAACATGAATGAAATGTGGGTTGTGCCAGCCCTAAAAGACTCCATGGCAGTGATACTGAGTGTTGAAGCCCATGATCACCATGAACATTCCACCAAGGAAAACGTGAAGTTCTTCATTAAACCTTAGTGGTATTATCATCAATCACCGCCAAAAGCGAATTCAGAGGTGAGTTTTGTAGCCCCGACGAGAATCGAACTCATATCAAATGTTTAGGAAACATCTATTCTATCCATTGAACTACGGGGCCAAGGGGCTGCAAAATTAACGCAATCCAACCGATTTCTTATGCAGCACGCAATTTGAACCCACCATTGGTTAAATTTGTGCACGCATGTCGACCAACTCAAAACCATTTGCGTTCCAGAGAAATATCAAAATCCTGATATGGGTGTTTGGTTTGTTGTTGGCATGGCCATTCCTTAGGAGTCTCAGCACAAACAACGACCTCAACATTTTTTTTGGTGCGGCAGAGCGATTGACCCAGCTCAAAAACCCATATACAACGCCCTACAACGCCCAAGGTTGGGCCCTCTATTACTACTACAGTCCCTTGTTTGCGAGTTTGCTCGCCCCCTTTACCTGGCTTCCCACTTTCATCGTTTCTGAGGAAATACCCTTTGGTTTGTTTGTGCTAAAACTCTTGTGGAACGCACTAAATCTCTATTTTGTGTACCAGCTAGTGCTGTTTGTTGAGCGAACATTTTTGCCTAGTCGTGACAAAAAAGGTTTTGTATTTTGGTTGTGTTTTGCCCTTCTCACTTATCGGTGGGTGTTTCTCAATTTGCTTTACGGACAGATGACCATTTTGATCGTTTGGGCCGTAGTCAAAGCATTTGATGGGAAGATTTCGGGTTCCATAAAAAAGAACGTGGGATTGGCTTTCGGAGTAACGCTGAAAATATTGCCTGTTTACATGGTGGGTCAATTGTTTCTGATGCGAAAATGGAAGGCCTTTACAACCGCTGTGCTTTTATCGGTATTGATGGTTGTTTTACCTTACGCCTATTTGCCCACAGCCTATCATACAGAAATACTATTGAGTTGGCTCAACAACATCAACCCATTTTCTAAGAATCACATAGTGGAATTGGGAGAAGGAGGTTTTATTGACATGGGCGCGCTAATCACCAAATATTTGACAGGCTTGAATATTGAAGGTGAAGCCCGCGTAGACTGGTTTTCAATGGGAGCAAGCGGGGTTTTTATCACTACCCAACTATTCCGATTGATGGTTCTTGCCTCATGTTGGTTTTGGTTAGAACGGTTCCGTAAATCGGCCATGCCTCATTGGGAGTTGCTCACAATGTCTGTGTTTCTAGCTTGCATTCCATTGGCATTTCCTCATCAACGAGATTATAGCTTATTCATGGTTTGGCCGCTGCTATTGTTCATGCTTTACGATGTAATTTTCATCCCCAGCACGGTCAAGTCGTTTTCTTTTTATGGTCTGTTGCTGGGTGCGATCTTGATGGGGTCTGTTGTTTTCTTCGAGGCGCTGCCATTCGATATCCGGCGCGACATCAGCGGTTATCGCATACAAGGCCTTGGAGGATTGATTTTTTTGATTTTCGCCCAGGGCTATTTGTGGAACAAATCAAAAGGCCTCAGTGAAAATACCATTGGCATCGAGAGATAAGGTTTCGTTGTATCTTTGAATCAATAAATTCTTCATGAAAAAATTTATACTAGCACTGATTTCTTCAACCTCTTTGGTGGCTTCTGCGCAGTTCTGTACTCCGGATACAACCATCAAAGTACCTGGTTTTTATCCCAGCCAGTTGGCCGACGGTTCCGTGGGTGTGGCCTATAACCAAACCGTGATGATATTGTCTTTCAAAGACACGTCTGCTGTGGTTGGTGGTAGTAAGCAAAAAGTGACCATTGATTCCTTGAAATTGACCAAAGTAATCGGTTTGCCATCGGGAATGGGGTATGTGTGTTACGAGCCACGCTGTATATACTTGCCATCTGCTGTGCGATGCATCAAATTAAACGGTACACCCACGCAAGCCGGACTTTTCCCCTTGAAGTTTGCCGTAACGGCCTATGCAAAATTGAATGGGTTTTTCCCTGTGGCTCAGCCTGATACCATCAAGAATTTCAGTCTCTTGATCACAGGAACCAGTGGAATACAAACCCTTCAGTCGGAAAACGAATTAACAGTGTATCCCAACCCCACAAAAGACGTATTGCACGTAGCTCACAGTAGCGGCTCACAGCCCCAAATTGTTACAATGACGGGTCGCATTGTCCCTGCTCACTGGGATCTTCAAAACGGATTGTGGTCTGCTAGCTTGCAGGATTTGCCATCGGGTGTTTACACTGTTTCCGTATCGGGAATCAATCGTATTTGGATCAAAGAATAATGTCGAAGTTTTACGTAGAAATCCCCAAGCAGAAAGCAGAATTGCCTGCCCTGATTGTATTGGGTGTCGTTTGTTTTGTGGGTTGGGCCTTCCATTTTGGTATTTGGGGGATGACCGGTGGTCTGATTTGGTTGGGTTTGTCGGTTCCCGCGGTCTATTGGCTGTATAAAAAGCGGACCGGCACTTATTTTATCCAAGCAGATGAAGTAGGGATTTCCTTCCGAATCCATTTTTTTTCGCAATTCAAATCCATTCCCTGGAAATACCTGCAGCGCATCGATTATTTGTTGTATGAAATTAATTTCATGCTCAAGGAAACGGCGCAAGTGGTTTCTTTGGCCACAAGCAGCATGGAGGATGAGGACACGGAAGCGCTGAAACAGTACATCTCAGACGCCATCGCCAAGCGCGGGGAGTAATTTTCCTTTACCTTTGCGGGGTATGTCGTTTCAACCGAATTTTGATTTTGTAGAAGAACTTCGCTGGCGCGGTTTGCTCCACGATGCCATGCCCGGAACCCACGAACTCCTCAATTCAGAGCAGGTAACGGGGTATGTTGGTTTCGATCCTACAGCAGATTCATTACACATCGGCAACTTGGTTCCCATCATGCAGTTGGTGCATTTTCAACGCGCCGGCCACAGACCCATCGCTTTGGTAGGCGGTGCAACTGGTATGGTAGGTGACCCAAGTGGGAAAAGCGATGAACGGAAATTGCTCGATGTAGCCACCATAGAATATAACATCGCTTGTCAAAAAAAGCAGCTTCAAAAGTTTATTGACTTCGGAGACCAGGGCAATCAAGCCAAGATGGTGAATAACTACGATTGGTTTAAAAATTGGTCTTTTCTCGATTTCATTCGCGATGTCGGCAAACACATCACCGTAAGCTACATGATGGGGAAAGACAGCGTTCGAAATAGACTGGAAGCGGGTGGGATTTCGTTTACTGAGTTTTCTTATCAGCTGGTGCAGGGGTATGACTTTTTGCATTTGTACAAGGAGGAAGGCTGCAAATTGCAGATGGGTGGCAGCGATCAATGGGGGAACATCACAACAGGAACGGAGTTGATTCGCAGAATGGCTTCTGGCGAAGGCTATGCGCTTACTGCGCCTTTGATTACGAAATCGGATGGTACCAAATTTGGCAAATCCGAAGGAGGCAATGTTTGGTTGGATCCCGCCAAAACATCTCCCTATAAATTTTACCAATTTTGGTTGAATGTGGCTGATGAAGACGCGGTTCGATTCATTAAAATTTATTCATTAAAGGGAAAAGAAGAAATTGAATCGCTGATCGCAAATCACACAGGACAAGAACATTTGCGGTTATTGCAAAAAGAGCTGGCAGCCGAAATGACCGTTCGCGTGCATTCGGAAGCGGATTTGGCTATGGCGTTAAAAGCAACCCAAATATTCTTTGGAAATGGCTCAGCGGAAGATTTGAAAGCACTGGACGAGGCAACTTTGGCTGCGGCCTCCGAAGGAATGGAGCGATTTGAGGTGAATCGGGATTTGTTGATGCAAGGTGTCAATGTATTGGATTTACTTGCCACACATACGCAAATTTTTCCTTCAAAGTCTGAAGCCCGCAAAATGTTGCAAGCCAATGGATTTGCCTTCAACAAAGAAAAGTACACCGATATCGAGGGCATGCTGCAATTGGATATTCTGATGCATAATCGTTACCTCATTGCCCAAAAAGGCAAAAAGCAATATTTCCTGATAGAGGTGAAATAAGGGGGATTATCGCTTTTGCGATACAATTTTTTCCAAGTATGTGCCGTAACCGCTTTTCTTGAGGGGCTGTGCAATCTCCAGCAATTTTTCGGTGGAGATAAAGCCTTGTCGCCAAGCAATTTCCTCAATACAACCAATTTTAAGGCCCTGACGGTCCTCGATGACTTGTACGTATTGACCGGCTTGCATCAACGAGTTAAAGGTACCGGTATCCAACCAAGCTGTGCCGCGTTCAATGATACGCACTTGCAAGGCGTTTTTCTCCAAATAAATGCGGTTGACATCCGTAATCTCCAGTTCACCACGCGCTGAGGGTTTCAAATTCTTTGCAATCTCAACCACTTGATTATCATAAAAATACAACCCAGGTACAGCATAGTTACTCTTGGGCTGTGCAGGTTTTTCTTCGATGCTGATGGCATTGAGTTGATCGTCAAATTCAACCACACCATAGCGCTCGGGGTCACTCACATGGTAAGCGAAAACAATACCACCTACAGGATCGATACTGCTTTTCAGGGTATCTTGAAATTTGGAACCAAAGAAAATGTTATCGCCCAGAATCAAGGCCACAGAATCATCGCCAATAAAGTCGGCACCCAAGACGAAAGCTTGAGCCAAACCATCGGGAGAGGGTTGTACACAATATTCGAATTTGCAACCGATTTGACTGCCATCGCCCAGCAACTTTTCAAAATGGGGCAAATCATGCGGTGTGCTAATGATCAATATTTCATGAATGCCCGCCATCATCAAAACTGAGAGCGGATAGTAAATCATGGGTTTGTCATACACTGGCATCAGCTGCTTACTCATGGCCAGCGTGAGGGGGTGTAATCGGGTACCAGAACCTCCGGCGAGAATAATCCCTTTCATAAATGCAAAGGTATGATTTGACAGCGTTTCACGATGATTGGGGTGTGAAATCTTCGTGAAATCAAGGCATGGCTTGGGGAAATGCTTGGTAAACTTGCACCCAGTCTACCTGAAAATCTGATGTTTTATTTCCCGAGGCCACCAAATTGGGTAGGTATTTGTTTTCCAATCCGTTGTTCAAGATCAAATACATGGGTTCTTGAAAAAACTGACGCATCCACTTGTTCAGTTTAACCGATTTAACCCGCACGTTATCGGTGTAGAATTCAATGCGCTTGGGTGTCCACAAACAGGCATAGATGTGAAAGGCGGTGTCTGTATCCTCGCTCAGCCTAATTTTTTTCATGAGCATCTGTTTGGTGTGGGTTTCGACTTTCCCGGTGTGAATGGTCATGGTTTGGGTGTGAATGCCGTGGCCATTGGCTCGTCCATACATTTCAAAAATATCAATTTCTGGGGGCCAATTGTTTTTCCCGGTGAGCCACCATGCAGGCCAAGTTGCCGGTCCGGAAGGGTTTTTACTGCGAATGGCGAAGTACCCATAGGTGAAATTCTTGGAATGAAAGGTGTTGGCCACACCGATGCTGTAGGGAATGATGATGGCGGGTTTGCTTGATGGCTCTTGAGCGCCAACATCACTGGCGATAGTTCCTGATTCACGCGAGTAATTTTCGATGGATTCTATCAACCTGCCTTGTGAATCAACCAAACCCGTTTTGACCAAATTGGGGGCAATGGCATTTGTTTCTGTTTGGGCTTTAATCAAACGTATTTGGTCTTGTTGGGGTTGATTTTCAATAATGATGGGTACGGGGTTGGGTTCGTTCAGCAAGTGTAAGCAACCATTGCCTACAAAGACTTGTGGGTCCCCATAAAATTGATGCACATTATCCGGGTGAAAGCGGCCCCAGGGTTGTCCTTTCGACCAAATTTCTGGTTTCCAATCATTAAAAGAGTCCTGAAACACACGTTGATAGTCTTTGATTTTTTTGGGAAGGATCAGTGTTTCGCTGTTTTTGGTCGATGCATGGGCTCGAAATCCAATCCAAGCATTGCGGAAATCCCAATTTTTCTTGAAATACATGCCCAATTTTGCCCTGCCAAAACCGTCACGTGTACTGTCGATCTGCGGCCATTCAACAGGGTTCCGCGCATCCAACGACGACGAAGCCATCGATCCGAAGAGGCTTAAAATTGAAATACTCAAACGCAAAGGCAATCGGAGCGATAAAAAAATGGGCATAAACAAAGTTAAGATTTTCATAGTAGGTTTGAAGTAGTGAGTGAAACAGCATTTAAATCGGGATTTGTGAGCATCATTGGCATGCCCAATGCAGGAAAAAGCACCTTGTATAACGCCTTGTTGGGTGAGAAGTTGGCCATTGTAAATTCGAAGGCACAGACGACCCGACATCGGATTTTCGGCATCAAAAACGGGGATGGGCATCAGATAGTATTTTCAGATACGCCGGGCATTTTGCGTGAAACAAGCTATGGCATGCATGAGCGGATGATGAAATTTGTGAAAGAGAGTGTGGACGATAGTGATGTATTGATTTTATTGATTGATATCAATGGCAAGGATTTTTCCGACGAGGTTCACGAGAAATTTGATCGTTCCAAAGCCAAAAAAATCGTGGTGCTGAACAAGATTGACAAAGTACAGCAGCAAAAATTGGAGGAGAAGTTGGTGTGGTTAAAGAAGACCTTCGAGGCGGATGTGTATTTGGCTATTTCTGCCCAAGAAAAGTTTCAGCTGGATGTGCTCGAACGATATATCGTGGGCTTTTTGCCGGAGCACCCTGCGTATTTCCCGGAGGATCAACTGACCGACAAAACTGAGCGATTTTTTGTCAATGAGATCATTCGTAACAATGTATTGAAACTGTACGATGAAGAGGTGCCTTATTCTGTTGAGGTGGTGACTTTGTTGTTCAAGGAAGAGCCCAAGATATTGCGATTGAGTTGTGAAATCATTGTTGAACGACCTTCACAGAAACCGATCATCATTGGTAAACAAGGACAAAGCATCAAGAAATTGGGCATCGAATCAAGAAAAGAATTGGAGCAATTTTTCCAGAAGCAAATCTATATGGAGCTTTTCGTGAAGGTGCGTGAGGATTGGCGTAACAACAAGAAGATGTTGGATCAATTTGGGTACGAATCAGAGTAATACTGGCTAGGATGCCGATGGCTTGGACTGGTAAATATGAGCGTCTTGTGAACTTTTTGCAGCACCTTGTTGCAGTGGTTAGACGAGGAGTTTCTTTTCTAGGTCGTATGCGGATCATTGTTGGTATTGGCGCCTTGTCGATTACACTGTTGGCATTCACGCTAATTGCGGAGACCGATCAACAGGGTGTATTTTCATTTACCAGAAATTTTGGGTCCAACGTAGCCGCCAGATCTGCCATTGCTGATTCATCGTTGTTACCATGTTTTGCTCGTGATACCGTGTATTTTGTTCCTTGCAATGGCAAATCCATTCGTGTTGAAATCCGGGTTGCTCGATTGGCGGATGCATCGACTCGTCGAAAAATGTTGCTGCTGTTACCGGGTTGGAATTACGCCGATACACAGTGGTATACACGTACGCGGGTTTGCGATGAGGCCAGAAATCGAGGCTACGATGTGATGTTGGTGGAAATGGGTAAGAGTGTTTACATGGATAGTTTGTATCCGCAGATGCGGGCGGATTACCGATTGCATCCCACGCGGACGTGGTTGTGGGATTCAGTGTTAAAGCCATTACAAAAAAGGCGTTATTTTACTGACAAAGGCACACCAGAAGACCCAATAAAGACCGTGGATGGTCATGTTTATTACAGATCATTGAAATTGGCAGTACCCACATATGTGATGGGATTGTCGACCGGTGCCCGAGGCGCGTTGCTGCTGGCCTTGGAGCATCCTGAGGCCTTTCAGGGATGTGCCGGTTTAAGTGGTGATTACAATCCGTTGTTGATGAAGAACGACAACCTAATGATCAATTGTTTGGGAAAATTTGATGAGGTGCCATGGCGATGGTGGGGTACGAACAATATCGAGAGGCGGGTGGATGCTTTTCGGGTTCCCCTATTTTTGGCCCACGGAACCGATGATAAAGTAGTTCCTTGGCAACAGACAGAATCTTTGTTCAAAGCATTGGAGTCATCAGGTAATTATCAGAAACGGGCATTGACTTTTCAGAAAAACCATGCCGACGTGGGGTTGGTTCGCACACTTTTCGTTAAAGCTGCAGGACACAATTATCCATTTTGGAATGAGGCTGGCCTTAAGGCTTTGGATTATTTCGATGGTTTGATTCAAAATAATTGAAAACAAAAAAGTCGCCATAATTGACGACTTTTCTTTTTTAGTAGCGGGAACAGGACTCGAACCTGTGACCTTCGGGTTATGAGCCCGACGAGCTACCACTGCTCCATCCCGCGATTTATTCGTAGCCCGTAGGGGAGTCGAACCCCTCTTTCCAGGATGAAAACCTGGCGTCCTAACCGATAGACGAACGGGCCATCTAAGGGGCTGCAAAGATACAAATGAAGTTTAAACTTCCAAATGTTTTTTGAAAATTTATGATTCGTGTTTGGTGATAATTCCATCACCCCAGAGCTCTTCGAGTTGGTAGAAGTTGCGTTTTTCCTCAGAGAAAATATGGACCACCACATTAATGTAATCCAAAAGAACCCACTCGGCTTCGTCGTTTCCTTCCCGATGAGCAGGCTTTTCACCCAGTGCTTTGCGCGCTTCTTCCTCTACACTGTCGGCCAAGGCGTCTACCTGTCGGGCAGATCCCCCATGACAAATCACGAAAAAATCCGCGAATGCGCTACTGGTTTTGCGCAAATCCAATGATACTATGTTTATGCCCTTTTTCTCTTGCAATCCGTGTACAATCACGGCAACCAATGCTTCTACGCTTGAGGTCTGAATTTTTTTCGCCATCTAATCACTTACTTTGCTGCAAAGAACGCCATTTTGTTAGACATTCAGTTCATACAATCTGTGGGTGATGGACATGTTTTTTTTACCCCGTCCTGTGATTCCACCCAAATGGAAATTCAACGCTTCATCGCGTTGGGCGCCATGGGATTGGAAAAGCAGAATGTCCCCCTGCTGCTCTACACGCACTATCAAACCAAAGGCGTAGGACAGCGTGGCAGTGATTGGGTCTCAGAATTTGGTATGAACTTGCTGATGACCGTGGCCTTCCCGCTGCAAAAAAACAAGGAGTATCCGTGGGTTGAAATCAACAAATCTCTGGCCACATCTGTGGCGATTCAATTGAGTGAATTAATTGAATCACATGTTGAAATAAAATGGCCTAATGATATCATATATAACCACTTAAAATTGGGAGGTTTGTTGCTTGAAACAATGCTAATCGGACAGAAAAAGTACTTATTGATGGGGTTGGGCATCAATGTAATGCAGCGAGATTTTCCTGTTTCCATCATGGCAACTTCATTGTGGTTGGCCAAGTACGGCGCCGATGGATCGAGTACAGTCCTTGGTTCAAATGCGGGATTGGGCAGTGTTGATTCCTTGGTTGCCCCGTTGTTTGAAAAACTGCTGATTACCTGGAACAATCCAGTTCAAGATTCGATCAGTTACGATCAGCACCTGTATCGAAAAGGGCATTGGGTAGAATTGTTGGATGTGAAGTTGGATCGGGTATTTCAAGCGAAATTGTTGGAAGTGAATGCCATGGGACAAATAACGGTTCAATTGGAAACAGGTGAAATGGCGGCGTATCATCATGGTGAAGTGAGGATGTTATATCGCAACAAGTCAAATAATTGACATAATCCTCTTGAAAAAGTAAACGAATGTCACTTTCAATGTGTCTATCGGTTACATTTGGTATCGCTTATGGATCGTAAAGCATTTTTTCAACGCATTAAGTCTTCAGGTCAAGATGCCGTTTTTGCCGAAGAGGGTTTGGGAGGAACCCCTGATGTTCAGGGTAAGAAGACATTGAACCGTCGGACAAATACAGGTACTAGTGCCTACACAGGTACTTTCGGGAAAGCAGAATTGATGCATTTATTGCGTCGTACCCTCTTTGGAGTAAAAGTATCGGACTACAATCTATACAAAGGAAAAACGTTGGAGCAGGTGGTTGATGCACTGTTGAACGTATCGTCGTCGCTGCCAAATCCACCCCTAAACAACTATGGCAATCTGGTCAACGACCCCAATGTTCCTTATGGATCCACATGGGTGAATGCGGCTTTGGATCCGGCGGTTGAGCCATACCGCAAAGGCAGTGTGAAATCGTGGTTTTGGGGACAAATGCTTACCCAAACACCGGATATTCAGGCCAAAATGGTGCTGTTTTGGCACAATCATTTCGCCCTGCAATTTTTAGAAATCCCCGATGCAAGGGCTTGCTACGTTTATTCGAAGGTGTTGTATACCCATGCTTTGGGAAATTTGAAAGATCTTACCCGGGCTGTGACGATAGATCCAGCGATGTTGTTCTATCTCAATGGCCGTTTGAATACCAAAAAAGCACCCGATGAAAATTATGCGCGGGAATTACAGGAGCTGTTTACGTTGGGTAAAGGTCCCAACAGCAAATACACGGAAGACGATGTAAAGGCCATGGCGAAGGTGCTCACAGGCTGGAGTATCAACCCATTGACCAATCCCTTCAGTACGGCCTTTGTGAGTGTGAATCACGATTCCTCTGACAAGCAATTCAGTTCGTTTTATGGCAATACTGTTATCAAAGGACAAACGGGGATCAATGCGGGCAATACGGAGTTGGATGACTTGTTGACCATGATTTTCAAGGTGGATGAGGTGGCCTTGTTTATTTGTCGCAAGCTCTATGAGTATTTTGTTTACTACGAAATTGATGATACGGTAGAATCAAATGTCATTGTTCCTTTGGCCAAAGTTTTCCGCGATAGTGGTTATAGCATCAAAGCGGTCTTGAAGACTTTGCTCATGAGCGAACATTTTTTCGATACATGGAACCGCGCTTGTGTAATCAAGGACCCGTTAACCCAACAGGTTGGATTTTGTCGAGAAATGGAGTTAAAGTTCCCCAATGCCACCGATTATTTTCTGTTATACCAAATGTATAATATGGGGCTTAGTTTTGGTCAATTAACCCAATTGAATTTGGGCGATCCCCCAAACGTGGCGGGTTGGCCAGCGTGGTATCAGAAACCGTTGTTTCACCGCAGTTGGATCAATAGCGATACCCTGCCGAAGCGAAATCAATTTACGGATTACCTGTTGTTTATCGGACACAAGGTGGGAACATTCACCCTCTTGGTTGATCCGTGGATCTTCGTGAAGCAATTAAGCAACCCCGGTAAAGCCGATGATTTGATCTCCGATTGTGTGTCGCACCTGCTGCCAATGTCGATCAGTGCAACCCAAACAGCCAGTTTGAAAGAAGTGCTTTTGCCGGGTGGCATTCCAGATTACAACTGGAGCGACGAATATCGTGCGGCGACGGATCCCAGCGATCCCAATTATTCAACGGCATTATCGACAGCAACAGTGAAACTGCGCTACTTGTTAAAATCCATCATGAATCTCTCAGAATACCAATTGTCATAAACCATGAAACGCAGATCATTTTTCAAAGCCAGTGCTGCCGCTGGAACCGTTTTGCCCTTGACATTGAATGGCATGGGAGTAAAAACATTTGAGGACTCTCCATTGCTGCGGTCGTTAGGAAGGCGAAGTGCCGATGGTAAAGTTCTGGTTATAATTAACCTGTCGGGAGGAAATGATGGCTTGAACACCTTGATTCCCATCGATCAATACTCCAACTTAAGCAAAGCGAGAAACAATATCATTATTCCGGAAGACAAAGTACTTCCATTTTGGGATAAGCCGGCTGCTGGCTTGCATCCGAAATTGAGTGGATTGCGCGACTTGTATAACAACGGCTTGTTGAGTGCCATACAGGCGGTGGGGTATCCCAATCCCAACTACTCCCATTTTCGATCTACAGATATATGGATGAGTGGATCAGACAGCAGTGAAAGTTGGACAACCGGGTGGATGGGTCGATACTTGGATGGACAGTATACAGGTTATCCCAAAGGATATCCTACTACAGCCATGCCAGATCCGTTGGCCATTCAGATTGGACAAATGGTTTCTCTGACCTTTATGGGTCCGGAAGTGAATATGGGTATGGCCATCACAGACCCAACCACATTTTACAACTTGGCCAATGGCACAACAGATCCAACCCCAAATACGCCTGCAGGGAATGAATTGGCTTTTTTGCGATTGATGGCACAGCAAACCAATCAATACGCTACGGTCATTCAAAATGCGGCAGCCAAGGGTACCAATAAGTCCAGTAAATATCCCACCGGAGGGCGACAGCCGCTTTCGGATCAATTGAAAATTGTTGCCAAGCTGATCAGTGGTGGTCTCAAAACGCCGGTTTACATGGTAAGCATTGGTGGGTTTGATACCCACAGTGAGCAGGTGGATAGTGCAGACCATACCGTGGGTGCCCATGGTACGTTAATGCAGCAGCTTGGAGATGCCATTGCGGCTTTCCAAGATGATATCAAATTATTGGGATTGGAGGATCGTGTGGTGGGAATGACTTTCAGCGAGTTTGGCAGAAGGGTCATGAGTAATGCAAGCAATGGTACGGACCACGGCGCGGCAGCCCCCATGTTTGTATTTGGCAAGGCCGTGCAAAATGGTGTGATTGGTGCCAACCCAACGATTCCATCAACCGTTACGGTGAACGATAACTTGCCAATGCAATACGATTTCCGACAAGTTTACGCTTCGGTACTTACCGATTGGTTTGAATTGCCGGCAGCGGAGGTGAAAGCAGCCATGGGCGGCAAGGATTTCAATACATTGCCCATATTCAAAGCCAACAAAGCGAGCATTGAAGACTATGTGGATTTGGTAAGCAGAATATCTTTGAATAACATTTACCCCAACCCAGCGGTTCAAAATGCACAGATTTCCTATTTTACCGAATCAGGACATGTGAAGTTGAGTGTTTTTGATGCTACAGGTCAGCTGGTCCGTGTTTTAAAAGATGAATGGCATGGTCATGGAACGTATGTAGCTGATTTCGATGTTGTTGGATTGCGAAAGGGAAATTATTACATCCAACTATCGCAAGGCGAAAAACGCATCACAGAAGTGCTGTTGGTGCAATAAATTTGTGAAAGAATAGGCGATAATTCAAAATTATTGTATATTTGCAGTCCTAAAAAATTGCCCTATCGTCTAACGGCAGGACAGCGGTTTTTGGTACCGTACGTCTAGGTTCGAATCCTAGTAGGGCAACAAGTTGAAGGTTTGATGATATCCGGTGCGTACAACGCAGCCAGAGAGAAAGTAAAACGACTATGACATCACTTATACACCCCGTTAAAATTTTTGCAGGCAGCGCGTCTGCCTCCCTCACCCAGGACATCTGTGATTTTTATGGATCAGCCCCTGGCGATTTGACAGTTTCGCGTTTTAGCGACGGTGAATTTCAGCCTAATTTCAATGAAAGTGTTCGGGGTTGTGATGTGTTCATTGTTCAGAGCACGTATCCCAATTCGGACAATCTGATGGAGTTGCTGATGGCGATCGACGCAGCGAAGCGCGCCAGTGCAAACTACATCACAGCGGTGATTCCTTATTATGGTTTTGCCCGTCAGGATCGCAAAGACAAACCCCGTGTTTCCATTGCCTCTAAATTGGTGGCTGATTTGTTGCAAACCGCTGGAGCCAACCGTGTGATGACAATGGAGTTGCATGCTCCTCAAATTCAGGGCTTCTTCAATGTGCCTGTGGATCATTTGGAGAGCTCTATCATCTTTGCGCCTTACATCAAAACGTTGCCTCAGGAGAACATAGTGATTGCTGCCCCCGATGTGGGAGCCTCAAACCGAATCCGGGAAGTGGCCAAAATTTTGAATTTGGGCATGATCATTTGTGATAAAGAGCGTAAAAAAGCCAATGAAATTGCCAACATGACTGTCATTGGTGATGTAGAAGGCAAAGACGTGGTGTTGATCGATGACATCATTGATACCGGCGGAACTTTGTGTAAATCTTCGGCCATGTTGATGGACAAAGGGGCCAAATCGGTTCGTGCGTTGTGCTGTCACCCTGTGTTGAGTGGCAAGGCTTATGAGAACATTGAAAATTCGGTGTTAACGGAATTGGTTGTGACAGATACCATTCCTTTAAAGCATCATTCAGATAAAATTAAAGTGGTTTCTGTTGCGCCATTGTTCGCTAGAGCGATTCGCAATGTGCATGAACATGGTAGCATTAGCTCATTGTTTAAGCAGGTATTTGCCCACCAAACCAAGATTGATCTCCATTAAAAAAATTAGATAAGTAAATAAAGATGAAAACCATTTTTCTTAAAGGCGAATCACGCGCAGAAGTAGGTACCCGCACCGCGAAAGCGTTGCGCGCTGAAGGCAAGGTTCCTTGTAACATGTATGGTTTGGCAGACGGCAACTTGAACTTTGCTGTTTATCAAGCAGATTTTAAAAACTTGGTGTACACACCCAACGTATACAAAGTGAAGATTGAATTGGATGGTAAAAACTATGATGCCATTTTGCAAGATATTCAATTCCACCCTGTATCTGACATGATTATCCATTGCGATTTCGTGGCAGTAGATGAGAAGAAGCCCGTAATCATGGACATTCCAGTTCGCGTAGTGGGAAACTCTCCTGGTGTTCGTGCCGGTGGTAAATTGGTGAAGAAATTGAACCGTTTGCGTGTGCGCGGTTTGATTGCAAACTTGCCTGATTTCATCGATGTAAGCATCGATACTTTGGAAATCGGACAGTCAGCAAAAGTGGGTCACGTAGAAGTTTCAGGATTTGAATTGTTGGATTCACCTGCGAACGCAATCGTGACAGTGAAGACTACCCGTGCGTTGATGCAGGCTGCTGCAGAAGCAAACAAAAAGTAATTCCCAGTAAGACACTAACAAAAAACCCCCGGGCAGCGCCCGGGGGTTTTTTATTGCTTGCAACGCAACAGCGCTGCGTTTGATTCGTTATTTGGTGGCCTCTTCGAAATGGGCGTTTACAGCTGACCAATTTACAACGTTCCAAAAGGCGTTGATATAATCGGGACGGCGGTTTTGATAGTGCAAATAGTAAGCATGCTCCCAAACATCCAAACCCAAAATTGGCGTTCCCTTCACTTCAGCGATGTCCATCAATGGGTTGTCTTGATTGGGGGTAGAAGTAATTACCAATTTGTGGTCGTGAACGATGAGCCATGCCCAACCGCTACCAAAACGGGTGGTGGCTGCACTGTTAAACTGCTCTTTCATGGCGTCAAACGATCCGAAAGAAGCAACAATGGCATCCATCAATGTGCCTGTTGGCTGTCCGCCCGCATTGGGACCTAAAATGCCCCAGAAGAACGTGTGATTCCAATGACCACCGCCGTTGTTGCGAATCGCGGTGCTGTAACCAGAGATGTTGTGTATCAAATCCATCAATGTGTGGCCTTCCGCTGCGTTTCCTTTTACGGCATTGTTTAGGTTATTGACGTAAGCCTGGTGATGTTTACCATGATGAATTTCCATGGTCTTGGCATCGATGTGTGGCTCCAATGCATTGTATGCATAGGGTAATGCTGGTAATTCGTGCATAGCTGATTATTTTAATTGTTAAAACAAAGTTAGGTGAAAGGGGTTTGCTTTTCAAATCGGAAAAATCCATATCCCCATGCTGTATTTTTGTGGACAGATAACCCATGCAACCGCAACTGATATTGGAGCAATGGCCCAGTTGGATTTATGAAATTTCTGTGAGCAAAACAGAATTGACCGCTGCCCTATTGTCGTTTTGGTGTGTTTGGCTCGCGGCGAAAAACAATGTACTCAATTGGCCTGTGGCCATGGCAGGTTCCGCCATTTATGTGGTTGTTTTTTTTCAAGGTGCCTTGTATTCGGATGCTTTTTTAAACGTAGTTTTTCTATTTTTTCAGGGGTTTGGATGGTACAGTTGGAAAAAAAGTATCAGTGGAAAATTCGCAAATCCAGCCAAAATGGGTGATCATACCGCACCATCCATGGCCAGTGGTTTGGATTTGCTGAGAATATTTGCGGTGGGTGCCATATGCTACTACCCTTGGACGTTGTTTGTGAAGAGTGGAACCGTGCAGCAATGGATTTCACAAGGTTCATTTCAGCCCCCCCGATTTCTACATTTGGATGCGGCCCTGTTTATCGTCAGTATTATCGCTTTGTATATGCAGGCTAAACGATGGATTCAGCACTGGTTTCTTTGGATTTTGATAGATGTAGTGTATGTACCTGTTTATTGGCAGAACGACAATCAAATTACCGCCTTGTTGTATACCCTCTACATTCCATTGGCTGTAAAAGGCTATCTGTTGTGGCGTGTTAATCTTCAGGAACGTACAGCAGTTGGCTAAACTGTTGCTCTTGGAGAATTTCATTGGCCACGTCCAAGATATCACTGGCCGTTACCATTTGAATTTGTTTGATGGCGTCTTCGATGCGGGTGGCGTTGCCTTTGCGCAAAATGCTCTGTCCCAAATGCATCATCAATCCGCTGCGGTTTTCATTGGAAAGTATTAACTGACCGGAATATTGATTTTTGGCCCGAGATAGTTGTAGGCTACCCAAAGATTGGGTTCTTAATTTTTTTAACTCTTTAAAGATCAAGGAGACAGATTTTTCAATGTATTTGGGCTCACTGCCCACGAAACAATGAAACAACCCTGTATCAGCAAATGCACTGTAACCGCTTTCTACATTGTAAGTGTATCCGTATTTCTCTCGGATCGCCAGATTTAATCGGCTATTGAGTACCGGCCCTCCAAAAAAGTTGTTCAACAATAACAGCGTCCAACGCTTGGGATGATCTAGTTCGTAGGCCAAACTGCCCAATATGGCGTAGGCTTGTTGGAAATCTGTTTTTTTACTTTCGAAGAAACTGGGTCGGGGCTCAAAAACAGGAATGGCAGACAGGTTGGTTTGGTTGGATGATTTCTGGTTAGAAGAACCCACATGATCTGACGGTAGAAATCGTTGCAAAGCCGCCAGTACTCTTTCAATGGAAACGTTGCCGACCACCGAAAAGACCATATTATCGAACCGATAGTGGGTACGAACAAAATCAAACAGATGGGATTGGTTAATGGCGTGTACTGTAGACTCGGTGCCCAGAATATTATGAGCGAGTGGGTGCCCTTCGAAAATTCGTTCTTGAAATTCATCAAAAATGTTCTCTTCTGGGGTGTCGAGATACATGTTGATTTCGTCTACAATAACCTTTTTCTCTTTTTCCAGTTCTTGCACCGGAAAAGTCGATCGGAAGATCACATCGCAAAGTATGTCGGTCAGTCGCGCCAAGTGCTTTCCTTGGGTAGTTCCATAAATTGTGGTAATTTCCTTGGTGGTGTAGGCGTTGAGTTCCCCACCAACTACTTCCAAGTGGTTTAATACATGGATGGTTTTTCTGCGCTCTGTACCTTTGAACAGCATGTGTTCCAGGCAGTGAGCCAAACCTGGGTGTTGATCATCGTTTTTACTACCGGCATTGATAGAAAATCCGGCATGCACCAATTGGGTCCCACGAACCCGCTGATGTACTACGCGAAGGCCGTTGGGCAGGGTGATTAATTGGTGGTTTTCGGTTCCCATGAGCATACAAAAATACCTTCTGTTTGGCGTATTTTTGTTGAATCTCATGTTAATCAACGATACTGCTCCCCTGGTTCAATTATTGAACGAACGAAAAATCCATTCTGTGGTGATTACTACGCATCACAAACCGGATGGCGATGCCATGGGTTCAACCCTAGGATTGTGGGGATTTTTACGTGAATTTGTTGAGGATGTTGTGGTTTGCACACCCACTGATTACGCTGAAAATTTGTTTTGGTTGCCGGGGAATGAACATGTGCTAGATTTTGAAAAGGTGCCGGCACAGGTGGCAGAAAAAGTGGCTCAAGCCGATGTTGTTTTTTGCTTGGATTTTAATCGACTGTCGAGAATCAACCAACTTGGCGATTTGGTTCGTGATTCAAAGGCCATCAAAGTGATGATGGATCACCATCTCGAACCGGAATCGTTTTCAACTTATACTTATTGGGATCACGAGGCATCCAGTACTTGCGAACTCGTCTATCAGTGGATTGCCAATGAATTTGGAGCAGATCATGTAACACCCAGTATTTCCACCTGTTTGTATACTGGTTTGATGACAGATACTGGCAATTTTCAGCACAATAATACCAAGCCTTCAACCCTGCGTTTGGCGGCAGATTTGATGGAACACGGGGCAGACCACCTTGCCATACATGCCAATATTTACGATGTGTTTTCTCTCGATAGAAGCCGATTGTTTGGTTACAGCTTGTATAAAAAATTGGAGGTGATTCCCGAGTGTAAAACGGCCCTCATTTATCTCGACAGCGACGAATTGAGAAAATTTCATGTACAAACTGGGGATACAGAAGGGTTGGTAAACTTTGGATTGGGTCTGAAAAATATTGTGTTGAGCGTATTGATTATCGACAGAACCGAGCGCGTGAAAATGAGTTTTAGAAGCAAAGGCGATTTTCCTGCCAATGAGCTGGCTAGTAAATATTTTGAGGGCGGTGGACACCGAAATGCCGCGGGAGGTCAAAGTACCGATACCTTAGAAGCTACTGTAGAAAAATTCAAACGGGTTGTTTGGGAATACCAAGAGCAATTATTGGCGGTTCAATAAGACCAAAGGCAAACCTATCGCAATCAACAAATCGCAATTATAACAATCAATGAAAAACATCAAACAAATATCTTTCCTGCTCATTCCTCTGTTGATGTTGTGGGGCTGTAATGGCGGTTTCAAAACAACCGACAAAGGATTGGTTTACAAGTTTACCCAGGGTGAGGCCCTCAAAAAACCCTATGGTCCGCACCACTTTATGTTGTTGAATCACATGCTCATTGGTCCCAATGGCGACACCTTGGAAAACAGTTTTAAGTCTGATACGCTGGAGGAGTTGCCCTATCCTTTGCAAGCCAAGAATGAATTGTTGGAGGCGTTGATGCTGATGGGTACGGGTACGGAAATGGAAGTCAAAATCAGCACTGACAGTTTGAAACAAAAAATTGGAGGTTCGCCGTTGATTGGCTTATTGGAATCTGGCAAAGAGGCAAGATTTATTATCCGGGTTGATCGGGTACTTACAGCCGAGGATTATGATGCTTACCGCAATCAGAAATTTTTGAATCGCATCATGGCAGAGAACAAGTTGATTGATGAATATGCGGCCCAAAATGCCACGGCCAATTTGCCCGATGGGGGATGGCTATTGGATTCTACCAAGATGATCAAATATCGTATCAAACAAAAGGGAGGCGGCTTTGATATAACACATCGAAGATTGGAAAATGCGCCCATACAGAAAAGCGCTAAGGCAGTGACTTTTCATTGCGAAGTGTATAATATCGATGGGACATTGTTGGTGAATTCTGCGATGGAAGGACGAAAGTATCGCTCAGAAAAGGTGGGTACAGATCCATTTGAGTCGGCGTTGGCGATTTACGATGTGAAGTGCTTGAATATTTTGCCGTTTTACCTAAGCGAGGGAGAAGAAGGAGAGTTTTTAGTCACGTCTGCCAATGGGTATGGAAACAAAGGACGCATCGGTGTGCCTCCCTATGCGCCGCTGAGGGTAATCATTAAATCAGTGACCGCCGAGTAATACAAAGTTTTCGGCATAAAGCAGATAGAAGGTAGTAATTTTGAAATTTCATGGGTAAAAAGAACATTATAATCACCGGGGGAGCAGGTTTTATCGGGAGTCATGTCGTGAGGAGATTTGTAAACAATCATCCTGATTTACACATTATCAATGTTGACGTCTTGACGTATGCGGGTAACCTGGAGAATCTCAAGGATGTAGAGAAAGCGAGTAATTACGAGTTTCTGCGAATAGATATTACAGACAAATCGGCGGTAGAATCTCTTTTTGCTTCAAGAACCATTCATGGGGTGATACACTTGGCTGCTGAGAGTCACGTGGATCGCAGTATCACCAACCCCATCGATTTTGTGATGACCAATGTGGTGGGTACAGTGGTTTTGTTGAATGCTTATAAGGCTTATGGCGATACGGAGAATGGTCGGTTCTATCATGTGAGTACCGACGAAGTGTATGGCACATTGGGTGAGGACGGCAAATTCACAGAGGAAACTCCATACGACCCAAATTCTCCCTACAGTGCATCGAAAGCGAGTTCAGATCACTTTGTTCGCGCGTATCACGAAACCTACAAATTGCCTGTTGTCATCAGCAATTGCTCTAACAATTATGGCAGTCACCAGTTTCCCGAAAAATTAATTCCGTTGATGATTCACAACATCACGCACAACAAACCCCTACCCGTGTATGGAAAAGGCGAGAATGTGCGCGATTGGTTGTGGGTTGAAGACCACGCCCGTGCCATTGAGACCATTTATTTTGAAGGTCGCAACGGAGAGACTTACAACATTGGCGGAAACAATGAGTGGAAGAACATTGATTTGGTTCACAAACTGTGCGAAATCATGGATCGGAAATTGGGCAGAAATGCGGGGGATTCAGCCAAATTGATCACCTATGTAACCGATCGCAAAGGCCATGACTTTCGCTATGCCATTGATGCGAGTAAATTAGAAAACGAATTGGGATGGTCGCCCAGTGTGGCCTTTGACCAAGGATTTGAGAAAACCATAGATTGGTATTTGGAGAACACGGAATGGTTACAACGTGTCACCTCAGGCGCTTATGCCGATTATTACGAAGCCATGTACACAAGCCGATAAAACCGGGCAATTATGAATACACTACACCTATACAACACAATCAACAAAACGCTAGAACCGTTTTCATCGATCGCTCCCAAACACGTGGGTATCTATGTCTGTGGTCCTACCGTGTACGGCCCGCCGCATTTGGGTCACGTACGCGGTCCGATTGTGTTTGATGTACTGCGTAGGTATTTGCTTTTGCAGGGGTATAAGGTGCGGTATGTGAGGAACATCACGGATGTAGGCCATTTGGTGGGCGATGCCGATGAAGGGGAAGATAAGTTGGCAAAACAAGCCAAGGTGGAGCAGTTGGAGCCAATGGAAGTGGCGCAGTCTTACACGGATGCGTATAATTCTGTGATGGATCGCATCAACGTGATGAAGCCCAGCATCGAGCCGCGCGCTACGGGGCACATCATTGAACAAATAGAGATGATTCAAACGATTATCGAAAAGGGTTTGGCCTATGAAGTGAATGGCTCGGTGTACTTCGATGTATTGGCCTACAACCAACAAGCGCACTATGGTGTTTTAAGTGGGCGTGTTTTGGATGATTTACAGGCAGGTGCTGGCAACCAAAGTCGATCGTTGGAGGGGCAGGACGAGAAACGTAATCCCAATGACTTTGCCTTGTGGAAACGTGCGTCTGCAGAACATATTATGCAGTGGAGCAGTCCGTGGGGTAAGGGTTTTCCGGGGTGGCACATCGAATGTAGTGCGATGAGTGCACGGTATTTGGGTGAGCATTTCGACATACATGGGGGTGGCATGGACTTGTTATTTCCTCACCATGAATGTGAGATAGCCCAGAGTACGGCGGCACACAATCATGCTCCTGCGAAGTATTGGATTCATCACAACATGATCACCATTAACGGCCAAAAAATGGCCAAGAGTTTGGGTAATGGCATCATGGTTGAGCAGTTGTTTAAAGGGGAGCATCCCTTGTTGACGCAGGCATTTGGTCCGATGACTTTGCGGTTTTTTGTCTTGCAAGCCCATTATCGTGGTACATTAGACTTTAGTAATGAAGCCTTGTTGGCTGCACAAAAGGGCTGGCAACGGATGCAGTCGGCGTTTAAGTTGGTGTCGAATTTGCCCACCGTAAACGAAGGAGCTACACTGGAAGTGGATGATATTACGGCCTCCATTGTTTCGAGTTTGAATGATGATTTGAATACACCCCAGGCCATTGCCGCCTTATTTGAACTGTCGCGCAGAATCAATTTGATCAACGACGGTAAAGAGCAAATTACGGCAGGCACTCGTGAGAAGATGGAGCAATTGATTCAGGATTATTGTGTGGGTGTATTGGGTTTGGTGGCTGAAGATGCCGGCGCAGCGGATGGATTGTCGGATGCGATGGATATCATTTTGGCGCTAAGAGGTCAGGCGAAAGCCGATAAAAATTGGGCATTAAGTGATCAGATTCGCGATGCATTGAAAGCCAAGGGATTTGAAATCAAGGACGGTAAAGAAGGAACCACTTGGAATAAGTTATAAAACTATATCATTATTTAGTAATAATTTATGCCTGGTCATTTCACCTTTTACTGTAATAAAATTGACGGTGATTTGGCCCAATTCGACGATACAGAGGCCAAGCATGTGTTGCAGGTGCTGCGGTATGGCATTGGGGATGAGATTTTTTTCACCGATGGTGCAGGTCATCGATTTCGTGGAGTCATCATTCAGGGTAATAAGCAGGGATTTCAAGCGCGCATAGAGGAACGAAAGATGGTTCCTAAACCGGTTGAGCTTCATGTTTGCGTGGCCATTTTAAAATCGGGAGATCGCATGGAGTGGGCCGTGGAGAAGTGCACAGAATTGGGTGTGAGTTCGGTGGTTTTTTTTCCGTCCGATAATGGCGAGCGGGGTAAGGTGAATTTGCAGAGGATGCAAAAGGTGGCCATTGCAGCGATGAAGCAGAGTCATGGTGCTTGGTTGCCCAACCTATCACAATCGAATTTTTCAGATGTGTTACTAGGGGGTGGTGACATGCGTAAATACATGGCGTATTGCGGAGATTCTGAAAAAGTGAATATCGCTGGTGTGACATTGCCTGCCAGTATTCTCATAGGTCCAGAGGGAGATTTTTCTCCTCGTGAATTGATGTTAGCCACAGAATCAGGGTGGATTCCATTGGATTTGGGTTCGCAAATTTTACGCACTGAAACCGCCATGATTGCCATTTCAGCTGCTTTGCGTTTGCGATAAATGTGGGTAAAAGGAGGTCGAATCTGCCTTTGGATTCGGTGTGTGTTTTGGGGGAATTGGGTATCTTTGTTTTGTGAATGTATTGCTATTAGGTTCAGGAGGTCGCGAGCACGCTTTTGCCATGAAAATGGCGCAGAGTGAGCGTTTAAAAAACTTGTTTATCGCCCCTGGAAATGCGGGCACTTCGCAATTTGGGACGAATGTAAACTTGAGTCCAACGGATGTCGCCGCGGTATACAATTTCTGTAAGGAAAATCAAATCGACCTGGTGGTTCCTGGCAACGAGGATCCGCTTGTCGCCGGTATTAGCGACTATATTGAGTCAAAATCCATCGAGGATGGGTTGGTTATCAAGGTGGCAGGTCCAAGTCATTGGTGCGCGCAATTGGAGGGGTCTAAAGATTTTTCAAAGGCGTTCATGGGTCGCCATGGCATTCCAACAGCACGGTATCAGTCGTTCCAGTTGAACCAATTGGATGCTGCCGCTGATTTTATGAAAACGTTGGAACCGCCATATGTGTTGAAGGCCGATGGCTTGGCGGCGGGAAAAGGTGTTATTATCACTTCTTCTTTTGAGGAGGCCATGGAAACGTTGCGTTCCATGACCGATGGATCGAAATTCGGCAAAGCGGGGGAAGTGGTGGTGATAGAGGAATTTTTGAAGGGCATTGAATTGAGTGTGTTTGGTATCAGCGATGGCAAAGATTGGAAAGTGCTTGCATCGGCCAAGGATTACAAGCGTATTTTTGATAATGATGAAGGTCCAAACACAGGCGGAATGGGCGCGATTTCTCCAGTACCGTTTGCGGATGAGTTGTTCATGCAAAAAGTAGTTGACCGGATCATGAAACCCACCTATGATGGACTTGTGTTAGAGGGTCATCCTTTTAAAGGGTTTTTGTTTGTGGGATTGATGAATGTAAACGGGGATCCTTTTGTGATTGAGTACAATGTGAGAATGGGAGATCCCGAAACTGAGGCCATTTTCCCAAGGTTAAAAACACCCATGTTGGATCTGTTGGAGGCAATGGCATCTGGAAATTTGGGCGATATGGATGTATCCTTGGATTCACGCACAGCGGCAACCATTTTCTTGGTGTCTGGCGGATACCCGGGCGACATTGAGAAGGGCAAAACCATTGTTTTCCCCGAGACATTGGCTGAAGATCAGTGGTTGTTTCAAGCGGGAACCAAGCAGGATGGAGATAACATCGTTACAAATGGCGGACGTGTGATTGCGGTGACTTCATTGGGTGAAGACATCCCATCGGCGCTGTTAAGATCAAACACTTTGGCCAAAGAAATTCAGTTCGAGGGCAAATTCAATCGAACAGATATCGGACTGGATTTGATGAATTTTCAAGCATCTTAAAGGAACCTTTTGTATGTCGAAAATGCAATTCACACCTTACGATCAGTTGATTAAGTCTCGTTTGAGGACGCCGGGACAACTCTTTATTAGTTATTTCTTGCGGGGTTTGTTGGTTGTATTACCCGTGGCGATAACGGTGGGTATTTTGGGATGGCTTCTCAAAGGCATCGGTAGGTATTTGTATTTGGACCAACTTTCGGTGGGTGCAATTTTATTGTATGGAACATCGGGTTTGTTGGCAATTGCCGTGATTGGGTTTTTTACCAAGGGTGTAATCGCCCAGCAAATCATGGGATTTTTTGAAGGAATTATCGAAAAAGCACCGGGGTTGAATTTCATCTTTGGTACTACCAAAGACATGACGGAGGCCTTTGTTGGAGAGAAAAAGAAATTCACCAAACCCGTGGTGGTAGAAATTTCAGAGGGTGTCTACAAAATTGGATTCCTAACACAGGAAGACATGAGTTCTGTGGGCTTGCCCCATTGCTGCGCGGTGTATTTGCCATACAGCTACACGCTATCGGGCGAAACCACTGTGGTTGAAAAAAGCCGCGTGCGTAGGATTGATCAGGAAAGTGGGGATGTAACCAAATTTGTTTTGAGCGGGGGCGCCACCAACCTGAAATAGTTCTTCGGGTATTGGGGATAATTTTTGGACCCTTTTGGCGTTATACTCTGGATTTAACGCTTTAATTCGCAATCTATGTTATCCCTAGCATTCACCCTGCTTCAAGCGGCTGCGCCGCAAGATTCTGCCGCTGCCAACGCGGCTGCCAAAGCAACTGAGCATGTATCTGCCCCCGTATTGGAAATTATGACCAAGGGTGGTGTGGTAATGATTTTCTTGGCTTTGTGTATGTTGATCGCCATTTATTTCATTGTTGAGCGTTTCATTTACATCAACCAACGCACCAAAATCGACCACAATTTGGTGAGTGTTATCAAAGACAACTTGAAAGAAAATCGTCCGGATGCAGCATTGGCTTATTGTCAGCGTACCAATACGGCCCAAGGCCAGGTGATGGCGACAGGATTGAATTTTTTGGGCAGCAACATGCGTGAAATTGAAAGCGCTATGGAAACCCGAGCCAATGTTGAACTGAGTGCCATGGAAGGTAACTTGGGTTATTTGAGTTTGATCGCTCGTATCGCACCGATGTTGGGATTTGTGGGAACAATTTGGGGTGTAATCAACATTTTCTATACCATCGCCCAAACCAATGGGTTGGAAATTGGCGGTATCTCTGAAGGTTTGTACATCAAAATGGTAACGAGTTTTGCTGGTCTGTTGGTGGGTATTATCTCTTTCATTGGATATCAATTGTTCGTGCGTAAAGTGGATCGTTTTGCCGAGCGTCTTCAGGAGCAAAGTTTGAGTTTCTTGGAAGTACTTAACAAGTCTAACCACTAATCTGTTGAGCCATGAGAGTAGGCAGACGTAGACGCGAAGAAGCCGAAGTGGAAGCTTCGTCCATGAACGACATCATGTTTTTCTTGATGTTGTTTTTCTTGATTGCAAGTACCCTCGCCAACCCCAACGTGATCAACATCATGTTGCCCAAGGCGTCAACCACAACGCACATGGAGACGAAGACTTTGCCATTGACAGTGCGCATTGAAAACAAAGGCACTGAGAATGAGGAATTAGGAATCTACATTGAACAAGACCGTGTGGCTTTTGATGATTTGGATGACATCCTCACGGAAGAAAAGGAAAAAGCCGGTGTTTCTGATGAGGGTAAGAGTTTGTTGAACGTGGTGTTGCGTCTAGATAAAGACCTCAAAGTACAAGACATGGTAGACGTGATGCAGGTTGGTGCTAACTTGGGTATCAAAATGGTGCTCGCCACCGATAAAACAAGTAAGTAATGAATTGCAAGTCGCTCGGTTTGTTGGCATTGTTGCTGCTAAACCTGGCGGCGGAAGCAAGTGTTTCCTCGTTTGCGCTAAACAATGTGCCCTCTGCGGATGACACCACCTTGGACTTAGCCGAGCTGGCCTATCCGCCGTATGTAAATCAAAGTCAAGAGTGGTCTGTACAGCCATTTCGGGGATTTTTGGTCCCGCATCATTACGATATGATGGCCATGTACAAACACGTCACAGGATTGAGTTTTCGCTATCGTGCAGCCATGAAAGCCCCGGAAGGACAGGGGTCGTTTCGTGACAAACTCACCTATGGCTTCACCCTCAATGTGATGGACCTTGGCAGTGATGTTGCCGGGTATGGCATTGGATCTGGTGCGATGTTGATGGCCCAATCTGGGCGCAATGGCTACTTCCTGTTTAGCATGGGTTTGGGCTATTTAACCCAGAAATTTGATGCCATCAGTAATCCTCGAAACGTGGCGATTGGCAGTCGGATGAATGGAACGATGCAGTTGGGTCATCACTGGGAATTGGCCTCATGGCCAGGCAGAAAATCACCCGAGACGCAAACCATTAACCATCTTTGGAAAATCAATGTTGAGTTGGGCATGATGCATTTTAGCAACGCCAACTGGAGTCAACCCAATTTTGGGATAAACATACCTTATGCGGCTTTGGGATTGAAGAAATCCTTGGTGCATAGTTACTTTCGGCCATACAACGACAAGCAACGCGTAGGGGTTCATCGCACAGAAATCAGCGATTTGCGCGAATGTCCAAACCGGGGTTGGAAACATCCTTCTACGTATGAGCGTTGTATGGGATTTGACCCTAAACCTTGGTCGCATAGCGTTGGTTTTAGGATGGGTCGCAGGCAAATCGAACTGGATCAACGGGCGACGTTCACCAATGTTTTGTTGGATTATGTGGCCGAACACGCTACGGAAAGACCCGGTCACAGATGGCGCTATGGTGTCAATGTCTTTTTTGATAAATCCTATACCTACACAAAGTTTGGGGAATCTTCGGATGCCATTGGGTTGAATGATTTTACCGAGGTGGCCTTGACGGTTGGACATCGGTGGCAGTTTGGTCGCTGGGGTATTTTGGCCGATGCAGGATTCTACTTGTACCGTCCGAAAGACATCAAAAGGGCCTATTACGAGGGCGTTGGATTGAGTTATCGCATCAATCCGAGGTTGCAGGCTATCGCTCGGTTAAAAGCCCATTTATCTTCGGCCGACTATATGGAATGGGGCTTGGCTTACACCCTGTAGAAGCGCAAAAATCACATCGAGTATTTGAGGTACAAGCCCAAAGAATACAACAAATATTTATCCTCTAAATCGTAGATGGGTTCTAGTCTGCTTTCGAGTTGGAAGCGCTGGGAAACCAAATGAAATCGCTGGATAAAGCGGGCGGCTACGATTTTCCTAACGGGATTGAAATAGATGGGATTGGTCTCATTCACACATTGATAAAAGGGGGCACCCAGGGGCGTAGTGAATTTGTTGGCCTGATATCCGGTGAAGATGAGTTGTTGATTGCGATTCAGGCGGATACCGAGATTCACCATCATCGCTGTGCCTTCGCGCATGGGCTGAGACAATTTTGGTGAAAAGTCCTTTTGATAGAAGGCCCAAGCATTGACCGTAAACTTGGGGATGTTGCAATATTTGGCCTCTTTACGATCAGAATACAGCGTAAAACCGGTGGAATAGGTGCCGCGATTCATCAAGGGTAAAAAATATCGAAACCCCTCTCCTCCTTTATGTAACAACATCAAATATCCCTGCATTTTGGCATTTAAAGCATGCTTGTGCGATTCAAACAACTGATACTCTATTCGGGTGCCGAAGGAGATGATTTCTTGTCGGAAAGTCTGCGTATCCAATAACTGTCGCCAATCCAACCAAGCTTCGGTATCCCAATGTTTGGTGCGTTTGAACACTTGCGTTCCGTATTCAACCGGACGTTTGAAAGCCAAGTCATAGTTGATCATGGGCTCAGGCAGGTTGTGTTGGGTTTGAGAAATGAGGTTGCCGGCAATCAAGGTGCCTTTTTTGGTTTGCAACTTGATTTGCATGATTGGGCTGAAGCGCATTTTCGATTCATATCCCCCAAAATCGTATTTGACCAAACCGCCCAAAGAAAGGGAAATGGATTCTTGATAATCATCGGAGCGACCCAAATTCATGGTGCTATACCCCCATAACTGATTGCCAAAAAAGGTCTCACCTGGGTTGATGCGCTGCAAATATTCGTTGTCTTTGTTATAGTGAAGAAATCCCCAATGGGGCTGATATTTTGTTGGCCTCATCCCCCGGTCATCTTCCACAAATTCTAGCATTTCCGGAGACAGTACTTCTTCGTTATACGTGCTATCGAACGATTTATTGGTGAAAGTATCCTGAGTGGGTGTTAGCACCTTGCTTTGCGTTTCTTTTTGACCAACAAACCGATAATAGGGTTTGGGGGTAAGGCTAAAAATATCATTGTTGATTTGCCCGATAGCAGCAGGTGCAAAGAGGAATGCACAAAGTCCTGTAAAAGCCAAAGGAATGGGTAGGTTTCTTACCCGCAGGGAATTCATGCTGCAATTAACTCAATACCCGCGAATTTTTCTGTATTCACGTCGCGCATCAACCAAATAGACGGAGCTGCCATATTTATCAATGAGTTTTTCGAAAGTAGCCATGGCTTTTTCTTGGTTATTCAGTTGATAGGCATAGAGCATTCCCAATTGATACAGGGCGTTGTCTGCAAGGATATCGAAATTGAACGCCAGTGACAGTGTCTCAAGTAGTTCGGCGGCTTCTTTGTATTGGCCTTGATCTTTTTTGATGCGCGCTTTAACGTACAATACCTCATCGGACAAGGCATGACCAGCGTAGTTGGTCACGATACTGTCGAGGTAGCTCCATGACTTCTGATATTGGTGTTGTTTTTCAAATAACAACGCTTTACCATACCATTGGAGGGCTTGGTAATTGCTATCAATGCCAAGATTGTCGATGATAACCAGGGCGAGTTCCATCGCATCGTTACTGATGAGTTGGGTTGTGGCACTTTTGAGCACATCCAATTGCATGCTTGCCCAATCGAAATCACCGCGGTAAAAACTCAATTCTGCCCGTTTGAATTTGGCAAATTGTCCAGTTTCTTCCTCTTTGAAGTCCTTTTCTACTTGCGCAAATAGCAATTCGGATGTCCAAACATCTCCCGCGGCTACCAATACATCCCCGAGGGCCAATTTAATTTTTGCGAGGGAGGATTTTTTCAAGTAGCTGCCTTCATTGAGGTATTTTCTGAGCAAAGATTCTGCCTCTTGGTAGTTGGATTCGGCAACGAGGCCAGCGGCTGTGGTTTGGTTATTTTTTGTAGAATTGGCTTGAGTGAAAATGGAATCATAGCGTACCAGCAGTTGGGCCAACTTGAGCGCATTATTCAGGGTAGCTTCTTGTGGGCCGTAATTTTTTTCAAATTCACGCATTTTGTTTCTCAGGGCGATCAGCGTTTCTGCATTGGGATCGCTCGATAGCGTTTTTTCGTAGGTGGCATCGATGAGGGCAGACTGACAAGCGGGAAGATCGAAACAAGATTCTTTCAAACTGAGACAATACTCAAAGCACTGAATGGCGATTGTGAACTGTTTATTAGACTGGCAAAGGAGTCCGAGCTCGTAAACGCGGGTACCATTTTCTTTGAGGCGTTTGTCCAGTGATCGGGTGTAAAGGAAGGCGCTGCTCCAGTTTTCCTGTTTGATGAAGGTCCATTTGAGTCCTTCTGATAGCGCTGTTACTTCGGGATACTCTTGAATTTTTTTCAGCAACAATCGTTGCATTATCACAAAATCGGCACTGTCCGTTACATGGCTTTCGAATACGGGTTTTACGGTTTCAAAGGGCAATCCCGATAGCATCATGTTGGTATACTTTTCAAGTCCTTTTTCCCGATTCCCGGTTTCCATGTAGAGCAGGGCCAATTCGTTGGATATTTCTGGAATTTCACCCAGCAATTCCTCAGCAGATACAAGGGTTTTGATGGCATAATCACGAAGGCCAAGACTTTCAAATTGGTTGGCAACGTACACATGCATATTGCCCATTTGTTCCAAGGCTCGCGGACTGAGTTGCTCAATAATTAATTCGAGGAGTTCATCGGCTCTGGCGAGGTGTTTTACCTTCTCCGCTTCGTCTGTGTAAGTGGTATTTACCCAACACTCATGGATTACCCATAAAAGGGGTTGGTTTGATTTTTTAATTTTCTTTTTAATCCATTTTATGGCTTTGTCTTGTTCGCCGAGTTTGACAAGGCATTGGATATACCTTCTTTGTGTGTATTCATCGTTTGGGTTTACATCCACGATGTCTTCAAACAATACGGCGGCTTTGGCGAATTCATTTTTCTCAAAAAGAACATGGGCAAGCGCCAAATTTGGATCTTCTTGTCCGGCAGTTCCTGTGCGCGGCTGTCCGTTTAAAGAGCTACTGGTTAGCGCGATTGTCATACATAAAATACCGACCCATATCTTGGTAAAAAGATATCGTTTTTTGGATTTTTGGGTGACAGGGGCGCGAAAAGGCATGGTTACTAATGAGACTGTTGGAAGTAATCGCTAGGGTCAATTTGTTGTTCTACCATTTTGCGATATTGTCCATTGGGTAGTTGCATGAGGGCAGCGTGGTTCCCTTGTTCAACAATTTCTCCATGTTTGATCAATGCGATGGTATGGGCATGTCTGATGGTACTCAAACGATGGGCAATGACGATGGAAGTACGGTTATTCATCAGGTTTTGAAGGGCTTTCTGAACAGCCAACTCACTCTCTGAATCCAGCGCGCTTGTGGCTTCGTCTAGGATAAGAATTTTGGGGTCTCTTAAAATGGCCCTGGCAATGGCGATGCGCTGTTTTTGTCCGCCCGAAAGTCGCATTCCCCGATCGCCAACTTTGGTTTGATACTTTTCAGGAAAGGCTTCGATAAAATCCGCGGCATTGGCGCTGCGTGCGGCCGCTTCAATTTCTGCTTCTGTGGCATCGGGTTTTCCGTAGCGTATGTTATCGTAAATGCTGCCACCAAACAAGAGTAGTTCTTGCGGAACCAAGGCGAATCCTTGTCGGTAAGCCTCCAAATCAAACGCATTAATGGGTGTGTTGTTGAGGCTAATTTGTCCGGCCGTAGGCTGGTAAAACTGGTACAGTAAACTGGCGAGGGTTGATTTACCCGAACCAGAGGGGCCCACCAAGGCGAGTACTTCGCCGGGATTCACAGTAAGGTTGAGATTATGGAAAACGGGAAACTCGGGGCGGGAGGGATAGGCAAAAGAGACTTCGTTAAAAATGATGGGCGATTCCCACTGGGGTTTTTGTTGGGTTTTTGATTGGGGGGCGTTCAGTTCGGTGGGCGTATCAATAAGTTCGAGCACGCGTTCTGTAGATCCCAGCGTTTTTTGAATTTGTACAAACTGTTCCGCCATGCCGCCGATGCTGCTACCTACAAACGCGGTAAGCATCATGAAATTGAACAATTCTCCCACACCCATTTCTCCTGATTGTACCAAACCAAGGCCCTGATAGATGAGCCAAACGATGGCACCAAACATACAGATGATAATAAAAGAACTAAACGCACCACGCCAATAGCCACGAAGTATGGAATCTCTTTTTAATTGCCAGGCACTTTGGCCGTAACGTTCACTTTCAAATTGTTCGTTGGTAAAGGATTTTACGGATAATATTCCAGACAGCGATTCTTCAACGATGACATTGTTTGCGGCAGTGGTGTCTTGTAATTCTTTGGATTTTTTACGTAAAAATCGGCCAAAAACTAGCGCAACAACGATGATGGCGGGTAGCGTGGCGAGCATTAAAACGGCCAATTTTGTTGAGGTGATGAACAGTACCACCACACCACCAATTAAAACCAAGATTTGTCGTAAAAACATGGCGAGGTTGGTGGTAAAGGCGTCTTGAATTTGGGCGATATCGGCTGAAAAGCGGCTGAGTAGTTCACCCACGCGGTGCTGGGAGTGGAAGGTCATGTTCTGACCAATCACACTTTTAAAAAGGTCTGTTCTAAGTCCATAAGTCATGTCTTCGGTGACGCGAACGTAGATGGCAATTCTGGCAAAACTGAAAACGGCTTGGACGATAAAAAGATAGACAAAATATACGGCCACCTTTTCAAGTGCTTCGGTATTGGGTGCTTTGGAGATGCCGTGATTGTTGTAAACAAAGGCACCGTCCATGAGTTCACCAAGCAATTTTGGAAACATCAAAGAAGCACCGGCGGAGATGGCCAAAAACAGGGTGCCTAAGAGGAACCACGCGCGGTTTTTGACCGACATATATCGAAACAAGCGCAATGAATTTTTAAAAGCTTGAACAGATAGTTTGGCTTTGGGTATGTCGCGGTCTTGTTGATGGGGTCCTGCCATTGTACAAAGTTCTGCGTTTTTTGCCAAATTGGTGGGTGTATTTCTACAATCGTGTGTTTCGATGGGATGGTTGTGAATAAACGACTTAAACTGTGGATGGGAAATGCCGCCCATGACTGGATGGATTTTGCGTTTCCCAGGGTTTGTGTATGCTGTGGTGATCTGTTGTTGAGGTCGGAAATGGAGGTTTGTTGGGTCTGTTATGCGCAGTTGCCATTTTCAGTTCATTCATTTGGACATCAAAACCCCGTGGCAAAATCACTTTGGGGACGTGTACCCATTTGGGGAGGGTATTATTTGTTGAATTATCAATCGCAAACCATGACCTCTCACATTTTGAAATCTTTAAAATATGACGGAGGTGTGATAATGGCCAAAAGATTTGGAATTTTGATGGGTGAGGAATTGCACAAACAGGGGTTTCATTTGCACTGTGAGGGGTTGATTCCAGTGCCGATGCATCCAAAAAAAGAATTAAAAAGAGGCTATAATCCCGCCAAATTAATAGCGCAGGGAATATCGGAAAGTTTGGGCATTGATTTGATTGAAAATGCACTAATTAAGCGCAATGCCACAGTGTCTCAAACCAAAAAAAATCGGATAGAAAGATGGTATCAAACACAGCATCATTTCGACGTAACTGCCGCAGCTCAAGGTCTTAAACAGGTGGCTTTGGTGGATGATGTGTTTACAACAGGTGCAACGGCGGAGCGGTGTTTGCGGTCTTTGTATTCAGTAGGGATTGAGCGTGCTGCTGTGTTGAGTTTGGCCTTTACTGTCTGACCTAATTTTTGAATGGTCGTAAAATTGTGTAAATTTGTTAAAAAACCAATAAAATGAAGAAAATACTACTGCTTTTGGGTGTTGTGATGCTGGGTCAAGCGAAGGCACAGGTAACATCCTCACAAATTGGGGCCATTTTGGTTCCGAAGTATGCGGGTGCAACCAAGGCCTCTACGGGGGACACTACAAGAACGCCCATTATTTTCCGTGTTCGGATCAATGGCTTGAAACCCAACGAAAAGTACAAGTACATTACGAAGGGGTCTGACACCACCGATTTGAAAACGCGATCGTTGTCTACTGCGGGTGCGGGTAACATGATTACCTTCAATACAAACGGCACTTTCAAATACATCTCTTCACAGTCGTTGACTACCTCTGGTAAGAACGATACGTTTGAGACGAACATGATGGGTGAATACGAGGGATGGTTTGGTTTGATTAACACCTCCAATACTCGTTTTGCGGCTGGAAAAACAATCTATCCTTTGTTTTTGGCTTTGGGTTTGACCACCAATGATACATTGATTGGGTATTGTTCAGACGGAATCACGTTCATGGATTACGGTACAGCGTCTTCAAACGCAACTGTTGTTTGGGGTAGTTCTCAGGCGGCTGCAAAATCATTTGTGGCTTTGTATGACGTTACCAACTCCGGCGGAACGCGTCCCTTATCAATTGGAATGGTTGAAAATGCTGCTGTAAGTGCGGGTTGGAAGACCTACACACCCACAGTTGTGAAAAACAAGGTGATAGGTGTAACCGGAGCTTGGTCTGCCTTTATTCCGAATAATTTGTCGGGCGGTTTGAAGCGCGTAGAAAACTTGAGTTTGTCTACTGGATTCGTGATTTATGGAAACAACGACGCTGATGGTGTTTGGGGTCCTTCAAAGAAAAACACCGTGAATGCTTCCGGTGGTGCAGGCGGACACATCTATTTGGATAACGATCATGCCGCCTTGGTTCCAACCTTGGTGGAGTTTTGGACAAGAACGTCTTCCACCAAAGAAGACATTGGCACTTACAATGTGTATGTAACCAGAAAGTATAGCGATGAAAAAGATCAAACAGTCAGATTTTACGTAGCTGGAGGTACAGCAACCAAAGGTGCTGGAAACGATTACACTGTAACTGAACGTACCATCACCTTCAAAGGTTCAGGTGCAGCTATTTCAGATACTTCAGTAATTACCATCAATGACGACAATGCCGCGGAAGGACCAGAAACCATTGTTTTGGGTATCGACCAAGCAAGCAATTGTGTGATTGGTACGGAAAAAGCCCATACAGTAACGGTGGCAGACAATGACATTGCCAACGTGTTGGTTCCAAAAACATTGGTTGTTGTAAAGGAAAATGCGGGTAAAATCGGTGTGGCTTTGAAAATGGATAAACCTGTATCGACAGCTTCGAAAATGATGTTGTTGGTTAAGAGCAAGGGCGACAGTACTTACATCCCATCTGAATTCCAATTGGGTAAATCTGGCAAAGACTCAACGTTCAATTTGGGTTCAAGCACCAAGGCGGATTCAATCATGATTTATGCGAAGGTGAATGATGAATTTACCATCGATCAGAATGATACGATAACGTTGGTATTGCGTCAGATTACCGGCAATGCGTACATTAAAGATTCAATCATTACGCTGGTGATGACGGACAACGATGGTCCTGCAACGGTGGAATTTATCGATAGTCGTTTGACGATCACAGAAAACATTGGTAACCTCGCGGTAAAGATTCGTGTAGCTTCTCGTTCTGATGCCGATGCGGATTTCACTTTGCGCTGCTACACAGCACTGAGTTCTGCCACAGAAGGGGTGGATTTCAAGTTCAACCCTACATCAAAAATCATCAATATTACTACGGGTACGCCTGACACCATTGTTGTCAATGTGCCTTTCTATGATGACAAATTATTCGAGTTAACCAAGAAGGTTTATTTCGGATTGGGCGTATTGTCGAACTCAAAAATCACCAAAGGGAAAGATACATTGATCGTGACTTTGTTGAATGACGATTTGCCAATCTATCCTATCGGAACCATCAACAAACAAACCAACGCCAATAAAACCGCGGATAGCTTGAACGTTCGTTGTCGCGTATTTGGCACTGTACACGGTGTGAACATGCGTGCGGCTGGTTTAGGCTTCACCATCATGGATGGAACTGGCGGTATGGGTGTGTTTAGCAACCCTAAAACCTTTGGTTACACAGTGAAGGAGGGCGATAGCATCATGTTGCAAGGTTCAGTGAGTCAATTCCAGGGAACCGTGCAGATGGACAAGTTGGATACGATCATTAAAATCGCTACCGGTCAGCCGTTGAAAAAGGCGAAGGTAGTAAGTGGTGTTGATGAAACTACGGAGTCTGTGTTGGTTCAAATGCGCCGTGTGAAGATGGTAGATCCTACAGAGTGGCCTTCTACAGCTTTGGCGGCCAATGCATTCAAATATGTGCGTGTAATGAATACTTCAGGCAGAGTAGATACATTGAACATTGACGCAGAAACAGATGTAGATGGTTCTACTGCGCCGGTAGGTTACTTTGATGTAACGGGTATCGGTGCTCAGTTTGATAACAGCTCACCGTATTTGACACGCTATGTATTGTCGCCCCGTTCTATCAGCGATTTCAAAGCATCAACTTTGCCCACGGTGAACTTTACCAAGGTGAAGGATTCAATCTTTGAACCCGCCGATTCTTTCCGTATGGATTTTTCAGTGATTCCGGCAGATGAGAATTTCTCTTTTGACGTAGCGATTGCGGGAGGCACAGCGGTATCTCCAACAGATTATGATTTTGCTACCCGTAAAATTAATGTGTTGAAGAACGTAAGTAGCTTCTTTATCCGTGCCAATATCTCTGATGATGGAGATCCGGATGGTGACAAGATTTTGATTTTTGCGATCCGCAATGCTCAAGGTCCATGTTTCATTGGTAAAGATTCATTGTTGACACTGAAAATCAAGGATAATGAAGCCAGTGTGGTGAAGAAATTCGCTGCGGGTTCAATCAAAATGTACCCCAACCCTACCCAGGGCATGGTGAACATTCAAAGTGTTGAGTCGATGAAATCGGTTAAGGTTTATACTATGGGAGGTCAGTTGGTAAAAGAAGTTGCTATCAGCGACATGATGAAGTCCACTGCCTTAACCATGGAATTGAATGTAGTGGCTGGATTGTATCGCGTACAGATTGTTACGGCGTCTGGCGAGATGTACAGCGATTTCTTGAGTTTTCAATAAAATCTGAAAATCAGTAACGAAAAAAGGGGGCACGGCCCCCTTTTTTCGTTACTGATGTATTCATTTCGTTAATTTCGCCTCAATTTGAAAGCAGTATTAAAATTTTTGCGCTATGCGGGTAACCACAAAAGATTGATTGTACTCAATTTTTTGTTTAACCTGCTGTATGTGGTTTTCCAGTTGGTGACCCTGATGATGATCATGCCGGTACTGCGTTTTTTATTTTCAAAAGATGGCGCAAACACTCCGGCACTGAGCAGCAGCAATTATGGTGTTGGTGAGTGGTTTAGTCAGCAGTATCAAGCGTTTATTTCTTGGTTTGGTGCTTTGGCGAAAGGAGAGCCCTTTACGGCATTGGCTTATTTGTGTATCGCGCTGGTTTGCGTAACGGTATTAAAAAATGGATTTCGCTTTTTGGCCATGAACTTTATGGTGTTGATCCGCAACCGCAGTATTCAAGAGATTCGTCAAGGGGTGTATCAAAAGTGTTTGGATTTACCCATTGCCTATTTCAACAATGAAAGAAAAGGGGATTTGATGTCGCGCATGAGCAACGACATCAAGGAGATTGAATTTGCGTTGATGGTCTCATTGGAGGCGTTATATTTCCAACCTTTGAATATTATTCTATTCATGGTTGCGTTGGTGGTTTTATCGGCCAAGCTCACGCTCTATATTTTGTTGTTTTTGCCAATTACGGCCTTGATTATCGGGGTTATTGGACGATCGTTGAGAAAACGCAGTGCGAAGAATCAGGAATTATTGGGTCGGGTAATGAGTGCCTACGAAGAAACTTTGGGCGGCATCAGGATCATCAAGGCATTCAATGCCTCCGCCTTTTTTGCTAAGAAATACAACGATCAAGATGAGCAGTACACCAAAAACAACATTGGGGTTCAACGTAGGTATGATCTATCGTCGCCCATGAGTGAGACCATTGGTATTGGAGTAAGTGCACTGTTGTTGTGGTTGGGCGGCAGTATGGTTTTTCGTCATGAACTGGACCCAGAATTCTTCCTGACCTATTTCGCCATTTTTTCACAATTGATACCACCCTTCAAAGCGTTTTCGAATGCTCTATATGCTGCCCAAAAGGGCATGGCGAGTTTGGATCGGATTCAAGAGTTGGTCACGGCACCCGTTATGGTTGAAGACCCTGTTGAACCCAAGAAGGTGGTATTTAAAGAGTCTTTAACGCTGAATGAGGTGGGATTCTCTTATTTGGATGGCAGTCCTGTTATTGAGAAATTTAATTTAACGATCCGAAAGGGACAGACCATTGCCTTGGTAGGTCCGTCGGGAGCTGGTAAAACCACACTCACGGATTTGGTGGCCCGGTTTTATGATGTGAGTCAGGGTAGTATTTGTTTGGATGGTGTTGATATCCGTGACTTTCATCAAGAGTCATTGAGACAGCTTATCGGCATTGTGAACCAAGAGAGTATTCTTTTCAATGAATCGGTAAGAAATAATATTGCTTTGGGACGTCCGGATAGGCCCTTGGAGGAGGTGATTGCGGCGGCTAAGGCGGCCAACGCCCACGAGTTTATCATGGAAATGGAGAGGGGTTATGATTCTGAAATTGGAGAAAGAGGGGGCAAATTAAGCGGAGGACAAAAACAGCGTTTGGCGATTGCCAGGGCATTGCTCAAGGATCCGGAAATTTTAATTTTAGATGAAGCCACATCCGCTTTGGATAGCAAGAGCGAAAAGGCCGTTCAACAAGCGTTAGAGCTGTTGATGAAGGATAGAACGAGCATCATTATTGCGCATCGACTATCGACAGTGGTGCACGCTGATTTAATTGTTGTGATGGATAAAGGGAAGTTGGTAGAGTCTGGTACTCATAACGAATTGTTGGAGAAGAAAGGGATGTATTTCAATCTCATTCAACTCCAACAACTGCTATCGAATTAATTATTCGGGTTTGTCTTCTGAGGTTGTTTCCTCTGAAGCGATGTTGTCTGCTTCAATGCTACCGGTTGTATTTGCTTCAGTTGGCTGAACAGGATCGGCTTCTGTGGTTTCATCAGATGGCAGGGATACTTCTGCATCGGAGGTTGATTCTTCGGTATTTACAGTTTCTTCAACGGGATCAAAGGGTCTGCGGCCAATCAGGTTTTCCAGATCTGCTTTGAACAGAATTTCTTTTTCCAGCAGTGCTTTGGCCACTTTTTCTAGATCATCCTTTTTCTCTGTAAGTAAGGCTTTAGTGATGTCGTAGGCTTTCTGAATCAATGCCCGAACCTCTTGGTCGATGAGTTCCGCAGTTTTCTCAGAATAGGGTCTTTGGTAGCCGTATTCACCTTGAGGATCGTGGAAACTCACATGACCTACTTTTTCGTTCATACCGTATATGGTAATCATACTATAGGCCAATTTGGTGATTCTTTCCAAGTCATTTTGGGCACCAGTTGAGATCTTACCGAAGAAAATATCTTCTGCAATTCTACCTCCCAAGGTCATACACATACTGTCCATCAATTGCTCTGTACGATAGAGGTATTGCTCTTTCGGCAAGTACTGAGCATAACCGAGGGCAGCAACACCACGAGGCACGATGGATACCTTCAACAAGGGATCTGCGTGAGGCAAATACCACCCGGCGATGGCGTGACCTGCTTCATGATAGGCAACGATGGCTTTTTCTTCAGGACTGATGATTTTGTTTTTCTTTTCCAATCCACCGATCACACGGTCAATGGCATCTTGGAAATCTTGCATGTCAACCGCCTCTTTGTTGTGACGGGCGGCAATCAATGCGGCCTCGTTACATACGTTGGCAATTTCCGCACCGGCAAATCCAGGTGTTTGTAGGGCCAATTTGTGCGCATCTACGTCTGAAGACAATTTGGTTAACGGGCCCAGGTGTACTTTGAAAATTTCTTCACGACCTTGTAAATCCGGTCTGTCCACGGTGATCTGTCGATCGAAGCGTCCGGGTCGCATCAATGCACTGTCCAGAATGTCAGGACGGTTGGTAGCGGCCATGATGATGACACCACTATCGGTTCCAAATCCATCCATTTCGGCCAGCAATTGGTTCAGGGTGTTCTCGCGCTCATCGTTGGAGCCTTGCATCAAGTTTTTGCCTCGGGCTCTACCAATGGCGTCAATCTCATCGATAAATATGATACAGGGTGCCTTTTCCTTGGCTTGTTTGAAGAGGTCTCTCACGCGACTTGCGCCCACACCCACAAACATTTCTACGAAATCAGAACCTGACAAAGAGAAGAAAGGAACGCCAGCCTCACCGGCAACTGCTTTGGCCAACAATGTTTTACCCGTACCTGGAGGGCCAACCAAAAGAACGCCTTTGGGAATTTTACCGCCCAAGTTGGTGTATTTCTTAGGATTTTGTAGAAAATCCACAATTTCCATTACTTCAAGCTTGGCCTCTTGCAGGCCAGCAACGTCTTTGAAGGTTTTGTTGACTTTGGTGTCTTTATCGAACAGCTGGGCTTTGGATCTTCCAATGTTGAAGATACTAGCGCCACCGCCGGCCCCGCCGCCACCGCCCATTCGACGGAACATGAGGTTATAGAAAATGAGGAAAATACCAATGAAGAAAATCCATTGGAACAACTCACCAAACAAGTCGCTCTGGGTTTCGTACTGAAGCACGAGTCCGTTTGGATCGAGATTTTTTTCCTTGAGGGTGTTTTTAAGATCTTGAATCTCATTGTTCAAGTATCCTTTCTCAATTTCAAAGCTGTAGTTGGGTTCTGTTGCGCCCAAATAGTCTTGACGTTTTCTGACGCCTTTGTATCGTTTCTGCTGAACGGCTTCTTGTGTGAGGTAAACCTCAATGAAGCGATCGTTTACAACCACAATTTTCTTCACGTCACCCTGAAGAATCATTTCTCGGGTTTCTTTCCAGTTTGTGCTTTGTCCTGTGTTCTTGGGCAAGAACAGCATCGCCATGAGTATTAGGAACAGCGCGCCGTAAATCCAGTAGGGGTTAAAGCGAAATCCTCCCGGCTTTTTATTTTCGGGATTGGGTTGATTGTTTTCCATGTTGTGGTTGTGTAAACAAAGGTTAAGCCAAGAATTAAATAAAATTCAAAACTACAATTTTAGGGATTGAATTGCCATCAATTACGCCGATTCGGCAGAATAATTGGATGTATCTGCTAAATTGTCGGACAGCAATCCCCATAACTGTCAGTCTGCCATCTTACTGTAGCTCTGTGAATGATAAACACTGTTTGGGTTTTTTAGTTTTAGGGGCCCACATTGAAGGGGGGATTGGAGAAGGAATCGATGGAAATGACGCTTGAAATCAAGTTTCAACGAATTGTTAGAATTGTTAAATTGGTTTAATTCGACAAAACTGGTCATATTTTCTAATAATTTTCCGTTTACATCGCAATAATGCGTTAAAAAGAATGTTACTTTTGTAGTAGTTTTTATGGGGTATTTAAAAAGGTTAATCAATCAATACAAATGGATCATTTTGGGGGTAGTTTCAGCGTCTATATTGCTGATTTTCTATTGGTTGTCGGGGTCTGATCAAGATTATTACCGCGATGAAATTGAGAGTGCCGTTGAAGTAGATTCTGTTATTTCCTTGTTAGACAAATTGCCCTCTGGAAAGTATGAATCTGTGGGATATGACAAGGCCGCTCAATATTATGACGGTCAGAGAGAATCTTATGAGAAGTTGTTATCCTATCTGAATGATCGCGTGGGTCGTGACAACACGGAATACGGTATTGCCAGTTTGTTTGTAGGAAGGGGGTTGGTTGCATTATCGGAAGGACAGATGGACTCGGTGGTTTATTACATTCAGGAGGCGGAGAAGATTATGCCTTTGGGTAACAATCGATGCAGTTATTTCGAATTGATTGCGATGTATCACTTGCGTAGGAGTGATTTGAAAATGTCTAAAACCTATTTAAACAAGGGATTAGAAGAAGCAATTCGGCATCGGGACGTAGCGAAGCGCAGATTTTTCTTGAATAAACTGGGTTCGATTTGTTTCAATGAGTCGTTGTATGGTGCGGCATCCAAGTATTTTCTGGAGGTGTATTCAACCTATCCTTCAGGAAGAGGTGCGCCGGCCGAGTTGATTGGCAATATTTTGTCGGTAAAAATCGTAGAGGGAAATTACCAGGAGGCAGAGGTGTTTTGGAAAAAGAACGAGGACTTGTTGGCTGGGGCTCGAGATCGGTATTCACGTCAGTTGGTGCTAATCAATCGCATTGAATTGAATTTGCATTTGGGTCGGTTCGATGAAACGGAGGCATTATTTTCACAATTGCCTGATTCATCGGTATTGAGCAATCTACGGATTCATCATTTGGCCAATAAGTTGAAATATGCCAGCGAGAAATCTGAAAAATTGGTTGGTTCGATATTGGAACGTCATATGGATTGGGTCATGGGCGATTATTTTGGCGCTGTAACGCGACTTGAACCTTATTTATTGGCATCGATCAACGCAGAGGATGGATTGCTCCAGGCAGACAGTTTGGAGGCTTGGAAGAATCGCTCATTGGAGCAATTTGAGGAAAATCCCATGGCATCTTCAAATCACTATAAGTTGATATCAACCCTGTATAGCAAAACCCCAAAGATGATGGCGGAGGCGTATGAGGTTCTTCAGGTTTCCAACGATTACAAGGACAAATATCATTTATTGGATGATTCCGTGAAGCGGGCTGATTTCACTGCGAAAAAGGATTTTGAGAGCATGAAGACAAAGCAGTTTGCTTTTGAAAAAGAGATGCTGCAACAGAAGAAAATCAATGGGTACTTGGCTGGAACCTATGGATCAGTTGTGTTGACTTTGTTCTTGTTGGTTTTGTTTTTGTGGGCCCGGCAAACGGCTAAAAAGAAGGAGTTGGATTGGGCACAGATGCAGTTGCATGTTCAAGTTGAGGAAAAAGAGTTTCTTCAGAAGGAAAAGGAATTGAATGCGCGAATTATTGGGTTGAGCGAGCTGGTGATGGAGAAGAGTTTGGAATTGAGTAAGAAGTTAAAGGTGTTGAATACCAGTAACTCTCCTGAAATAGAGACTTTGAGGAAGGAATTGGAAGCGTTGGGGCGAGTTGAAACGACATCCCGACCTCAAATCGCTGATTCAAAGTTGAAGGAACAGGGTGATATTTTGGAGCAGTATCCTCAGTTGAAGGCGATGAATCTGACAGAAAAACGCATCTTTATTTTAAGTGTGGATGGTTACAAGTCCAAGGACATTGCTGCCATTGTGGGTGTGTCACCCCAATACATTCATAATGTGCGTTCAAAAATTCGAAAAGTGTTGGGCGTAGATAATAGCGTGCATTGGGAATCGTTCAAGGACAAACGGTTCCAGGGATAATTTGGGTTAACCCGGAAAGTCCATGAACGCTTTTCCAACCGCAAACACATCGCTGTAGCTATTGTACATTGGTGCGGGTGCTACGCGAATGACGTTGGGTTCGCGCCAATCGGCGATGATGTTTTTGGCGAACAAATAGTCGAACAAGGCTTTCCCTTTATCATCGGTGAGCAAGCTGAGCTGAGCGCCCCTTTCATCGGGGTTGGCCGGAGTAATGATATTAAACTGAAGGACCGGGTTGCTGAGTTTGGCTTGTGAAAGAACAAATTCCAGGTAGCTGGTAAGGGAACGGCTTTTTTCACGCAGGCGACTCATGGTGGCCTCATGGAATAGTTCCAAACTGGCCAAATGAACGGCCATGCCAAACACTGGAGCATTGCTCATTTGCCAACCGGCTGCGCCGGGCTCAGGAATATAGCCTCGTTTCATGAGGAAGCGGACATCTTCTTTGTGTCCCCACCAGCCCGACATCCTTTTGGTTTCAGGATTCAATCCATGACGCTCGTGGATGTATACGCCGGAAACATTACCTGGGCCACTGTTGAGATACTTGTAGGAGCACCATGCAGCAAAATCAACGTCCCAATCGTGCAGTTGTAAGTCGATGTTTCCTGCGGTATGGGCTAGGTCAAATCCAGCCAACGCACCCACAGCATGGGCCGCTTTGGTGATGGCAGGAATATTGAAAAGTTGTCCGGTATAATACTGAACGCCGGAGAAGAAAGACAGTGCCAATTGATCACCAGCTTCAGCGATGGCGCTCAAAATATCTTCAGTGCGCAGGGTGAATTCCCCATTTCTTGGCGATAATTCAATCACAGCATCATCGTACCGGAGACCGTGGCCTTCCACTTGACTCTGAACGGCGTACATATCGGATGGAAAGGCCCCGGCTTCCATGATGATTTTGTAGCGTTGGGGGATTTTTTCTCCGGAAGCAGACGTTGTAAATGTTGGGCGATAAAAGCTGTACATCAGCAAATGCAGATTGACGGTAAGATGATTCATCACCACCACTTCATGGGGTTTGGCACCGGCAATTTCAGCGGTGTAATCGGTGAGAAATTTGTGGTAGTGAAACCAGGGTTTGCGACCGTGAAAATGGCCTTCGACTCCCCATTTGGCCCAGTCTTCGAGTTCATTTATTAGGGCTTGTTTCGCACTTTTGGGTTGTAAACCAAGCGAATTACCACAGAGATAAATCTGGGTTTCTCCGTTTTCATTTTTGGAGAAATGAAATTGCTCTCTGAATTGTGAAAGGCTGTCTTTCTGATCTAGTTGCGCCGCAAATTCTGCGGTATTCTCAAACGATTGATTCACCTTACAAAGGTACAACGATAATTAACATGCGGAAAATTTGACCAAATTTGATCATATTTGTCGTTACGATTATAAATTTTCAGTGCCTTGAAACTCGAAGAAGCCATTAAACAAAAACGATTTGAGTCGCCCCAAATCAAAGCGATGCTCAATATCATGTATACTGCCAACTGGCTTATGGGTGAGTTTCGGGACATATATAAGCCTTACGGAATTACACCCCAGCAATACAATGTTTTGCGGATTTTAAGAGGAAAGCACCCTGAATCGGTGAACCCGTCGGAAATCAAAGAGGTGATGTTGGATAAAAATCCCGATATCACACGATTGTGTGATCGTTTGTTGGCCATGGGGCTAATAGGACGTAGCATCGATGCGGTGAATCGCAGAAAAATGAACATTGTAATCACCCAACAGGGTCTACATTTGTTGGCGCAAATCCAGCCATTGCTTGAGGAGAGACAGCGGGTAATTCTCAGCAAGGAGGGATTGAATTACGACTTATTGAGCGATTTGTTGGATGAGCTTAGGGGCTAAGCCAATTTTGTGATGAGTGTGATCCCATCGCGGATGGGAAGGAGGGTAACCATTGCGTTTTTTATTTCTTTGGCGTACACATTGAAAGCATGCATATTCTGTGTGTCTCTGTCAGAAGCCAAATCTTGCGGATTGATGACTCTTTTGCTCCATAGTGTATTATCGAAGAGCATCACGCCACCCACCTTTAAACGGGGATAACAATGGTCTAGGTATGATTTATAGTTGTGTTTATCGGCATCAACGAAGATGAAATCAGGATTGATATCTAAGTTGGGAAGAATTGTAAGGGCTTCGCCTACATGCCATTGTACGCGGTGATTGGGTACTTGTTTTTGCCAGAATTCTTGGGTTTTGTGGGCGGTTTCGGCGTCTGCTTCAATGGAGTGAATGGAAGCGGATTCCGGTAAATGTTCTAACAAACAGGCGGTTGCGTAGCCTGTGAATGTGCCAATTTCCAACACGCAGTGGGGTTGTTTTGCGGCAACCAAGGAGGATAAAAATCTACCTTGGAGGTGTCCCGACAGCATGCGGGGGTTGATCATTTTTTTCCATGTGAACTCATTGATAGCCTGTAAAAATGAGGTTTCCGGGGAACTCACATTTTCGCAATACACATGGATTTCATCTTGCCAATCGGGATGCATAATTTTATTGCAAATTTCATCTTGTTTTTCTGAATCAAAAATCTATTTTCGCGGTAAGTAAGAATTATGTATTGGACACTTGAATTGGTTAGCTATTTGGACGATGCGCCATGGCCAGCCACCAAAGATGAGTTGATCGATTATGCGATTCGTTCTGGCGCTCCTTTGGAGGTGATAGAAAACCTGCAGGAGCTTGAAGATGACGGAGAGCCATACGAGAGCATTGAAGAAATTTGGAGTGATTATCCGTCGGATGATGACTACTTCTTCAATGAAGATGAATTTTAATCTTTGGTCGAAAAATCATTGAATTAAGGGTCAACGGAAGTTGGCCCTTTTTTGTTCTAGCAATAATTCGGCAATGGTATTGCGAAGCTTTTCGATGTTTACGTTGTTTTGGGCAGAGATAAAGACTGCAGGCGCATTTTCTTTGGCGATCCAACTTTTTTCAAATTGTTCTAGGGTAAGACCGGTAGATCCCACAAAAAAATCATCGTCTTCCGGTTCTTTGAAAGCATCAATTTTATTGAATACGATGAGTTCAGGTTTGTTGCTAGCGCCAATTTCGTGAAGAATTTCTTTGACACTCATCATTTGTTGTTCAAAGGCAGGGTTTGAGATGTCTACCACGTGAATGAGCAAATCGGTTTCCATGGCTTCGGCGAGTGTGCTCTTAAAACTCTCAATGAGAAGGGTAGGCAGTTTTCTGATAAATCCAACCGTATCGCTCAACAACAACGGAAGCATACCACCTTGATTATCAGGGTGGGGAATGACTACTTTTCTCACGGTTGCATCCAGGGTGGCGAATAATTTGTTTTCTACCAAGACATCGGATCTACTCAGCAAATTCATGACGGTGCTTTTTCCCACGTTGGTGTAGCCAACAAGGGCACATCGAAACACGCCATCCCGGGATTTTCTCTGGGTTTGTCCAATTTTTTCAATGTCCTGCAGCTTCGTTTTTAGGAGTGAAATTTTATCTCGCAGAACCCGTCTGTCTGTTTCAATTTCCTTTTCACCCGGACCTTTCATGCCGATACCTCCTTTTTGTTTAGAGAGGTGGGTCCACATACCGGTCAGTCGTGGCAACATGAAAATACTTTGGGCCAGCTCCACTTGTGTTTTAGCTTGAGCCGTTTTGGCATTGTTGGCAAAAATGTCAAGAATGAGGTGGGTTCTACTGAGTATTTTGGCGTTTTCCAGTTCAGATTCGATGTTCCTCACTTGCGCCGGTGTGAGTTCGTCATCAAAAATGACTAGGTCAATTTTATGGTTGGCGACATATTGTTTGATTTCCTCCAATTTGCCTTTTCCCACATAGGTTTTTGGTTGCGGATGTTCGAGGTTCTGAATAAATCGTTTTTTGGATTCAGCGCCTGAAGTGAGCACGAGTTGTTCCAATTCGGCCAGGGTTTCCTCAATGGGAATGGACTGTTGTGGCGTATTTACCCCCACCACAATGGCGGTTTCTTTATGGTTGGCTGTAGCGTGCAAGAGATTGGGACTAAGAATAATTGTTCTGCAAAATTACGGCAGTGCTTGGGAATTCAACCAAGTAGGTTGATTTTTGAGAAGTGAAGGATTTGAAACGGCTTATTGGGTTGATTTTGGGGTTGTTCTCGTTGACGATATCTGCCCAAACCACTGTGGTTTCAAATCAGGCAGGGCTGGCTCAAAAGAAAAGTCAATTTCGCAAGGCTTTGGGACAAGCCAATGGACAGGTTTATACGGTCTATTCGTCCAATGCTGATCTGGGTTTGGGCTTTGTACTTGAAAAATATTCGACGGACATGATTTTTCAGTCGGATAGAAAAATAGAAGCCCAAGGCAAACAGAAGATCTTGAAATTGGTGATGGGGGATTCTTTTTTTTACTGGGTGTCGGTATTAAAGGTGCGTCGACAGGTATTCAAGTTCTTTCATCATCGACTGGAATTGGGCATGGACGGACCGGTTGTAAGCAAGGAAATCGCCACTTTTACAGGAATGGATTTGGATATCACTCAATGGGAAACTGTAGGTTCAACGGATCGACAATCATTGGGAATATTCGCTTTTGGAGTGATATGGGGCTGGTTTGATGATGGTAAGCGGATGACGATGGCTCGGGGAATGAGTATCAATCAAGGTGGCGATGTGCTAGATAGTTTTTTGCTGTCACTGCCCATTGAATTTGGTGTAGATGAGGTGGTTTGGCGATCGGCGGAGGTCAACAAGCGGGGAGAAATGGGCTTGGTGTACGAGGATTTGGTTTCGGGTCCTACCCTGTTTAATGCCAAAAAAGAGGTAAGTCATTTTCATGTGATTTATCGGCAACAGGGCCAATCCTACCAAGAACGCATTGCTTTGAACGGCATGATTCGTGAGTTGGCGATTTCGATGGAACCTCAAACCCAAACGTTTGTCCTTCATGGTTTCTGGTCGGACTGGAAACAGCTTGGTCTATCCGGACATTTTAAAGGTCATTTCGAGACGATGAGACTGAAGAATGATAGCGTAATAAACCATTGGTTGATTGATGCATTTACATGGGAGGACAGGCAAAATCGTCAATTGTCTGGCTTATCGGCCACCAAGAAATCGGGCAAGCCTGAGAACTATTTTATTCGGGATATTGTACCCTTGAGTCATGGGGGGAGTGTGATTTTGGCCGAGCAGTTTTTTGAAACCCGGCAGATGGAAACGTATTATGTGAATGGTGTGCCTCAGACCAGTAGTAAGTTGTTTTATCATTACGGCGACATTGCCACGTTTTTTTTGAAGCCTTCGGGTGATTTAGATACGGTTGTGATGATACGAAAAACGCAGGTGGGAACTTCGTCGAGCTCCTATTTGTATGGGTTTGCCTTTTATATCTGTGCGGGTTCATTGAATTTGGTTTACAATGATGATGAGGGAGAAATGAATCGTGTGATGCATGTGCAAATTGACAATACCTTTGCAACGGAGAGGGAGTGGTTGTTTCGCAGTGAAAATATTCCCGGTGCCATAGTTCCCTATGAGGGACTTCACACCGATTATTGCACGCTTACAGTACCCATTTACCGCGACAAACAATGGCATTGGCTTCAAGTGTATTCAAATGATTAACCGCCTCAAAGACCACGGATTATTTACCTTGTTACTGGTAATTGTTTTAGCCATAGCTATACGAATACCAGCTTTGTGGGTGATTCCAAAGGAAGCGATTATCTCGAAGCCTGGAATCTTGTCTGCTTGGGTCTCATGGATTAACCGCTGGCCTGTCTTTTCCGTAGTGATTTCATTAATTATGGTTGTAGCGTTGGCCATCATGATCAATGAGATGGTCCGATCGCACGCCATCATGCGTCCAGTGGGCTATTTACCCGCCTATTTTTTCATTTTGTTACAGAGTATTTACTTGGAGAATATGCTGGTGACAGAATATCATTTTGGAAATTTCTTTGTGTTTTTGGGGTTGATATTGTTGTTGCGTTTGCGCGATGGATATTCCACGGTACTGTTGTTTTATAGTGCTCTGGCGTTTGGGATGGCGATACTGATTGTGCCGGATCATCTGCTTATTTTGTTGTTTGTCTTGTCGTGCGTGCTGGTATTCAAAACCATCGTTATACGAGATGTATTGGCCATCGTATTTGGTTTGGTATTGCCGTATTATGTGTTGCGATGTTTGATTTTTATCAACGGTTGGGATGTTGCAGCTGTTTCCAATATTACCACTACCCCTTTAAATATCAATGGTTTGGGCGATGGTATAGTGGGCTTACTCACCAAATACAGCGTTTACGTATCGTTTTTGTTGGTGGCAATTTTTGGCTTGATGAAGGTTAGCGGGAATTATTTCAGCGACAATGTAGAGGTGAGGCGCAGTAAATTGGTGATCCTCTTATTTTTCGTGTATAGTTTGTTGCTGTTGGCCATTCACTGGCGAGAGCTTAAGAGTTTTCATTTGTTAACCGCTTTCCCGGCGGCCATACTCATCGCCTATTTCTTTACTGGAGAAAAGCGATATTGGTGGAAAGAGTTGATGGGATGGGGGTTATTGTGCGCCCTCATTACGACTTTGTATTTCGTGTAATCCAAGGCTTTCGAGCTGTTGGATCCATCCATGGTAAAGGTGGGTGATATCTGCTACGATATCTGTTTCAAATTTTTCGTACCAGTCGGTGGGGATACCTACTTGAATAAAAATTCTATGCAAGGCGAAGGCGATGCGATCAATTTGTTGGTAATGAAATAAATATTGTACCTCACAAAAGCGATCGTAACGCTCTAAAAAGAGCTCATGATTGGGATGTTCTAAAAAACGAAGGGCTTTTTCTACGGTAATTCGCTGTGATTTAAGCTGACTGTAAAATAATGTTAGTTTTTCTAATTGATTATCTATATAGTACTTGTCTAGCATTATTTCAATTAACACATGAAGTGAAAACCAAAATTTGGGTATTTGATAGTTTGCACAAATAGATTTCCATTCATCGCGCAGATTGTCGTAGGTTTTTTTAAAGAATGCCGATGAATGAAAGGCTTTATCGCGGTCGATGTGTTGCAAACACCCTTCGAAAAATTGAATTAGGTTGGTATCTGGATGACTGGATTTTTTGAGTTCATGCAATGCCTCTTGAAAATGGAATTTGCAAGATTTGGGGGTGAAGTTTCTCAGTAAATCGGGCATGATCAGCGCTACATTGTAGGCAGGTGCATCGGGTTTATGATCGATGAGAAAGTGGCTGAAAAAATTCATGGGGCACGCGAACTTACAACCTTTGTGAAACATTTTTGTTTAAATATCATGAAGCATTGGGTACCACTGTTTGTTATTACCTTTTCGTGTGTAATTACCACTTCTTGGACGTGCGCCTCCGGACAGCTGAGAAGCCGTGCTTCCAATGCCGATACCTTGAGAAAAGATACCATGTCATACAAAATTCAGAAAACAGAAGAGGAGTGGAAGTCGGTGTTGGGTGAAGAATCCTACCGAGTATTGAGATTAAAGGGTACGGAGCGACCGTTTACGAGTGAATATGAAACCCTATGGGATTCTGGTACCTATGTCTGCAAGGGCTGTGGTCAGGAATTGTTTTCAAGTGAAACCAAGTTTGACGCAGGCTGTGGATGGCCTAGTTTCTATCAATCGATCGACAAATCTCGGATCAAGGAAATAGCGGACTATTCGCATGGAATGAGCAGGGTGGAAGTCGTTTGCAGCGCTTGTGGCGGACATTTGGGTCATGTTTTCAATGATGGATACGGACAACCAACGGGGTTGCGTTATTGTATCAATGGGGTAAGTTTGGGTTTTCGGAAAAAGACCGAATAATCGGATAAATCAACCCGCCTCGTTCCAATTCAAGGTGCATTCTGTGTAACTTGCTGCTTTGAATTCATGTCGAACGGAAAGATTTTTTTACTCGATGGAATGGCATTGATTTATCGTGCCTTCTTCGCCTTTATCCAGAATCCACGCATAACCAGTACGGGTTTAAATGCCAGTGCTATGATGGGTTTTACCAATACACTATTGGATGTCATTAAAAAACAGAAACCCACGCATTTGGCGGTGGTTTTTGATACGTCGGCTCCCACACAACGACACATACAGTTTGAAGCCTATAAAGCGCAGCGTGAAGAAATGCCGGAGGACTTGCGCAAGAGCATTCCCTATGTTTTCCGAATCATCGAAGGGTTTAATATCCCGGTTATTACGATGGACGGATATGAAGCGGACGACATCATTGGCACGTTGGCTTGGAAAGCGGGTGATTTGGGTTATGATGTATTCATGATGACGCCCGACAAAGACTTCGGTCAGTTGGTCAGGGAAAATGTGAAGATTTATAAGCCGGCGCGGATGGGAAATAGTGACGAGATTTTGGGTGTGGACGAAATTTTGAAGAAGTGGGAGATTACGGATCCCAAGCAGGTAATCGATATTTTGGGGCTTTGGGGTGATGCTTCAGACAACATTCCCGGTGTGCCAGGCGTGGGTGAGAAGACGGCCAAGAAGTTGATCCAAGAATACGGCACTATGGAAGCCATTTTGGAGAACACCGACAAGCTCAAGGGTAAAATGCAGGAGAATTTCCGGACCTATGCTGAGCAAGCCAAAATTAGCAAGTGGTTAGCGACCATCGATACACAGGTGCCGATTGAATTGGACTTGGAAGGCCTAAAAATGGAGCCGGTGAATGAGCCCGTACTGAGAGAAATTTTTGAAGAGTTGGAATTCAGGACGTTGATGCGTCGGGTGTTGGGCGATGGTGGAACTGCGGGTTCAAGCGCAAGCGATGGTGTAGCAGATGCTACCTCCAGTGGTTCCGGAGCCACGGATTTGTTTGGCAACCCGGTAGCTCCCTCCACACCAAAAAAAGCAAAACCCCAACCATCCAACCAAACTTCCTTGTTTGATATTGTCGGGGGTGACGACGACGAAGCGGGTGATTCGGGTGTGGCCGTTGTTTACAAGACTATTCATGACGTACAACATGAGTATATCGTTGCTGATACAGATGCGGGGATAGCGTCGTTATTGCTAGCCCTACAGGAGGCTCGAGAATTTTGTTTTGATACAGAAACCACCGATGTAGAATCCCTGCATGCTGAGTTGGTGGGACTTTCATTTAGCACGGCGCCACATCAGGGATGGTACGTGCCGGTTCCTGCAGATCGCGGTGAGGCAACCGCATTGGTTCAGAAATTTGCCGATGTGTTGGCTTCCGATCGCTTGAAAATCGCACAGAACATCAAATATGACATCACCGTTTTGCAGAATTATGGCGTTACTGTGACTGGTCCCATGTTTGATACGATGTTGGCCCATTACTTATTGGAGCCAGATCAACGACACAACATGCAACTGTTGAGTGAAAAGTTTTTGGGATACACCCCAATTTCTATTGAGACGTTGATTGGAAAAAAGGGCAAAAGTCAGGGGTCGATGCGTGATGTAGAACTCAGCGCAATTGCAGAATATGCGGCGGAAGATTCGGATGTGACTTTGCAGTTGTATCATGTGCTCAAGCCGGCATTGGAGGAAAGGGGTTTGCTGGGGCTTTTGATGGATGTGGAAATGCCTTTGGTAACCGTTTTGGAAGAGATGGAACGTCAGGGCGTGCGTGTGGACGTAGACTTTTTGAAAGATTACAGCAATCAATTGTTGGAGCAGGTTCGCGGGGTACAGGCGAACATTTTTCAGGAAGCGGGCGGTGTGTTTAATATCGCATCGGCACAGCAAGTAGGAACCATTTTGTTTGATAAACTCAAGCTTTCAGATAAGCCGAAGAAGACGAAAACCGGTCAATATCAAACCGACGAAGAAACGTTAAATGCCTTATTGGGAAAGCATCCCATTGTGCAGTATATTCTCGATTTCAGGGCCTTACAGAAATTGAAAAGCACCTATGTGGATGCATTACCCTTGTTGGTGGATGCGCATACAGGACGCGTGCATACACACTTCAATCAGGCGGTTGCTGCGACAGGACGATTGAGCAGTCAGAATCCGAATTTGCAGAACATTCCCATTCGCACAGAGTTGGGCCGGGAGATCAGGAAGGCGTTTGTATCGAAGGGACCTGAGACGGTGTTGTTGAGTTGTGACTATTCTCAAATTGAGTTACGAATCATTGCGCACATGAGTGGTGATGCGGGAATGCAAGAAGCGTTTAAACAGGGGATTGACATTCACACGGCCACAGCAGCGAAGGTTTGGGGTGTGGGGATTGAAGAGGTGGACAAGGAAATGCGTCGCAAGGCAAAGACGGTGAATTTTGGTATCATTTACGGTATTTCGGCGTTTGGGTTAAGTCAACGAGTAGGTATTTCGAGGGGCGAAGCCAAGGAGATTATCGAGAACTATTTCAAGCAGTTTGGGGGTATCAAGGACTACATGGATGAAACCGTGAATAAAGCGCGGGAGCAGGGATATGTTGAGACCATCTTGGGTAGACGGAGATATATGCGTGATATTTTATCGGCGAATGCAGTGATGCGTGGTTTTGCAGAGCGAAATGCGATCAATGCACCCATCCAGGGGAGTGCGGCGGATATGATTAAGTTGGCCATGATACAAATTCACGATTGGTTGAATGCTGAAAAGTTGAAGACGCGGATGATTTTGCAAGTGCATGACGAATTGCTGTTTGACGTGCCGGCAGACGAACTGGCCTATGTGGAGCCAAAAATCAAGGCCTTGATGGAAGGCGCGATGACTTTGGACGTACCTGTATTGGTAGAATCTGGCAAGGGCAACAACTGGCTAGAAGCGCATTAATTGGGACTCTGAAACTCGGTGCGCGCGAGAATCAGTTGTAGAATATCCAATTCAATCCGAAGCGGATGCGATAGGGTTGGATGGGGTACCCCGCGATGTATTGGTATCGCGTATTAAATCCGGGTATGATAAAAATCTCGTTGATGTGTTCTGCTTTGAGGAATACATCCACGGTTTGAACGCGTGCAACGGCATATAGGTCGAGTTCAAAGTAATTGCCCGATTCGGTTTTGTTGGCGTCTACCACGAAGGTGGCTGCATCGGGGCGGTAGTATGTGGTTTGAAATTTCGAGGTGTATTGGATGTCGGCCCCCAGGGTTAAATCCATGGCATGATGGAATGCGGGGGTTCTGTAACGGAGGGAAGTTGTGGATTTCCAAACGGGCACACCGTAATTAAACAGATTGTTTAATTCAGAGGGTTTAAATGTCTTATTGGAAATGAATTGATTTATTGAAAATTTTGTAAAATACCAATTAAAACCAAGGATAAACGACATGTATTGGGCGTCATTTAATTGTGTTACGGGCACGGAATCAATGGACATGGTTGGATTGATCCAAGTACCGTTTTGAATGGTGAAAGAGGTATTAAATTTTACCTTTTGTGCATCTGCAAGTGGTGATGCCGTTTGGTTTGTTGCAGGGTTTGGGGTTTTCAACTTGGCCACATTGGGCTTTTTGAATTTTGTTAAATAGAAAAAAGCCTCATTGCTTTTGTCGCCCGTGTACAACAGTTCTTTGTTGTACAAGAAATGGTTGGAATAGAATGCTTGTTGTTGCAGGCTTGCCGGTTGAAATAGGTTGTTATAGTACAAAACAAGACCCCAAGAGAGTTTGCTATTTCTAGGACCCACGACGCTCTGCGCATCAATATACATGCGACTAGAGGAATCAAAGGAATTTTGGACTGGGTCGTTGATGGAATTGTAATAGTAGGTTTTGAAAAAAATTGGCATCCCCACTGTGGTCTGGTTTGATCCTTTGCCGTATCCGGCCAATGTATGCATGGTGTTGATTCTTGGAATAAACTTACCGAAGCCTTTTGAAACAAACTCCACAGAATGGGAGGCCGTTGGATCAGTGAAGTTGTCATTGAACTGGCTCTGTTTGGACTGATACGATTGGGATTGGACAACATAATTTAAACTCAGAGAGGAAAATCTGTGTTGTCGCATTCTGGGGAAATAGTATTCTATGCCCGTTTTGTGGGTGAAAATGTGCCAAACATTGCTATCGGCTGTTTTGGTTTTGCTATCGAAATAGGTTGATCCGTAGTAGTTGGTGTCGCGTTTACTGTCCTTGTACTCGTAGGTCAATCTTTGAAAAGCCACTTCCTGACTCACTGCCCAATGCTTGTTGAGATAATATTTATGGCTAAATAGGTGCTCATATTGTTTGAATTTGGAGGCGGCCGTAGTGAGTGTAGGGTTGTAAAAGCCCAAAATTCGCGTACCCCATTTTTCTGTCGATTGCGGAACGAAGAAGAGAGAATCCACGGCAAGTCCGCCATTTTCATTTCTGCTGGATCGGTTCCACGTGAGGGCGATGATTTGCTTGTATCGGTTGTTTGTGCTTTGATACAAGCTGCCCAGTTTGATGTTGCGAAATTGGTTGTTTTGTCCAGATCCGGTGTATTGCTCTTGGTTGATGATGCTGCGATAATCGAGGGTGACATTCCATCCCGGACTAAAATTCTGGGTATGGAGCGCGTTCAGCGCAATGGTTTTTCCAGGTCCTTGTAAGTAGTTGAATTCTGTGAAAGGTGCAAAGGCGCGGTAAAAATTCATGTCGCGGGCGCGCTGTATTTGCGAACCAAATGGGTTACAGCCCGGGTTCACGATGTCTTGCAGCGTGTTGATCTCAAAGCCCGTGTAAACGGGGCTTCCGGGCTCTCCCAGGTTGAATTGTTGTAAAAACCCCAAACCATATCGTCCTTGACTGCGATATTGATTGACCCTAATCTGTGCGGTGTCGATTTCGGAACAAGGGTAAATCAAGGTATCCTTGGGATTTTTGGTTTTTCTTTTTATATCATTTGAAAACCATATGTAGTAGGGCTCCAACGCGGTATTAAACTCAAGGAAGTCGGAAATGCTGGTGGTTCTTGGGGGAACTTTGGATTTGGGTTTGGTGGCGGTGGTGTCTGCTTTGATTGTCGAAGAATCTCCCCGTGATGCGGGCGCAGTGGGTTCAAACACTTGTGCATCAACGGTTGCCGTCAAGCAGAACACGCAAATCAAAACCCAAGTATTGTTTAATTGTTTCTTCAAAACCAGTAGGACGCACAAAATTGCAAATAAATATCCAACCTTGGTTGGTGAGACGTAAATTGGTGAAAAATTGAAATGACCATCTTGGGAGTATTGATAGACGAAGGATTTTTGCACTTGGTGGGCATTTTTTTGCTTAGCGGTGTCAAATTTCTGCTGGGTTTGATGTGGGCCATTGCCTTCGTAGAAAACGATTTATTGGGATTGACCATTTCGGTTTTTGGTGGGATTTTCGGGAGTTTTATATGGATATTTTTAGGCCATTGGATACAGGAAAAATGGATCCAATTCAGGCAAAACCGGAGTGGTGTGCACTCGTCGGTAAAGCGTTTTAGTAAAAAGAACCGATGGATTGTGAAAATCAAGCGTTCAGGTGGGGTGTATTTATTGGTGTTTCTCGCCCCCATCATCATCAGCATACCTGTGGGTTGTTTGGTATTGACATCCATGGAATCCAACCGATTTCGTTTGTTGTTGTTGATGTCCGTTTCTGTCCTCCTCTGTGGCATTGCCATTTATCTAGGGGTAAACTATGCGTGGATTTGATGGATGTTTACCGTCGGTTTTCAGCCATATCTTGAGGAAATGGCATTTTTCTTTGACCATAGTTTGTATCCTATTTCCGATGATGAGTAAATTGTACCCAAAATGAAGACATTCATGAAGTTCTTTTGGCCGATTGCCTGTATTGTTCTCCTGTTTGCGTGTAAACGCGAGCCGTTGTCATGGGACAATCGGGTGGTGGCGCCATTGTTCAAGACCAAGTTGGGTTTGGGTCAAATCGATGCGAAATTTTTACAAAAAACACCCTCAGATAGCAGTTACAAACTGACTTATGAGAATTTGGTTTATAGTTATCGCATGGCCAATGTGAGGGCCTATGACACGGGACTCACCGCCTCATTCAACTTGAAAAAATTGAAGTTGAACGACCAAACCATCGTGCAGAAAATTACGCTCGGACAGATCAACCCAATTTTTAAGTTGCTCAACGGTCAAACGGCCGATATTCCTGAGCAAAACCAAGGAAATTTGTCGCCCGTAGATATCGATGCCAGTGCATTTTTTGAGACGGCGACGTTAGACAGTGGCTATTTGGATATCAGTATTTCCAATAATTTGCCTGTGAATGTAAAGTTGGTGGTGTTTGAATTGACCAATGCTGGCGATAACAGTCAGGTTGCTTACGATTCTTTCACCAATATCCCCATGAATGGGAAAGTAACGAAACGGATAGATTTAAAGGACAAAACAGTCACCAAACAGTTGAAAGGAAGCATTAAACGGTTGACAACCGAGGCCAGCAATGGGCCTGTTTTGATTGACGCCAGCAAGGGTGTGGATGTGGAATTGACTGTGTCGCGACTGAGACCACGCTATGCCATCGCAGCATTTCCATCACAAAATGTGATTGAGCAAAATGAGGGACTCACTGTATACATGGGTGGGGCAGAGGTGAAATATTTTAAGGCAAAGGCCGGAAAGTTGAAGATCAATTTGGTGAGTACCATTCAGGAAGACATGACCATGTACTTCGAGATACCGAGTGCCAAAAAGAATGGCGTGGTATTGTCGAGCATCGTGAAGTTACCTGCCGCGCCTGCGGGTGGCTCAAGTAAGCGATTTGAAGACTTTGACTTGACCGATTACATCATTGATTTTAGGGGGAAGGATCCCGATGTAAAAGATACGGTGAATACTTTTCACCAAATATTGATTGTGCGATTGGACAGCTCAGGACGAAAGGTGGCGATTGGTTTGCGCGACAGTATTCGTTTGGAATATCGCATGGAGTCGCTTGTGCCGGATTACGCCATTGGCTACATGGGGCAATCGTTAACTCAGACCGGCGATCAAAAAACGCCATTTGATTTGTTTAAAGGGCTGAATGGTGATTTTAAATTCAAAGATTTCAAGGTGAGTTTGGTGGTGAAAAATGGCATTGGAGCGGATGGAAGGGTGAAGGTAAATTCATTGAAAGGAGAGAATGTATTCACAAAGAATTCCGTGGCATTGAATGCTACGCCATTGGCCAATGATATTTTTATTACTTCGCCCCCCTTTGTGCGGGATGCGTATACTGTTTCTGAGGCGGTTTTGGATGCGGGGAATTCAAACATCAAATCGTTCATCGAGAATTTGCCTCAAATGTTGGATTACAACCTCGACATGGAGGTCAATCCCAATGGAAATGTGAGTTTATATAAGGATTTCGTTTTCGACAATAGCAAGGTGGATATTGTATTAAAAGTGGAAGCATCGGCCAATTTTTCTGTGGGTGAATTTGTATTGCGCGATACGCAGGCCATCGATTTGCAAACCATGGGCGATGTTTCACGCATCAAATCGGCCAAAATGGAAGTCAACGTGAGTAATACTTTTCCCATCGGGGCCAAGTTGCAGATGACTTTTTTGGATGCAGAAATGGGATCATTGAGTCAATTAGACATTGATCCATCGGATCAGGTTATAGAGCCCGCTGTTTTGGATGCCAATGGATATCCCACGCAGCCGGGCGAGACCTTTTTTACACTGGGATTGGGCAAGGACAAAATCGAGGCGTTGAAAAAGGCCAAGTTTATTGCTATCACAACCACCTTTTTGGGATCGGGGCAGATGCAGAAAATTTACGATGTGAGCGCGATTTCTGTGAGCACGGTCATTGATTTTGAGTATGAAGTTAACATGGGCAAATAGGATGAGGCGATTGGGAATTGTTGGGTTGTTGTTACTGGGTTGTACGTCTGGGTTGGGGGCGTCTGCGATTGATCAAAAGGGAATGAAGCCTGCACCGGAAGAGACGCCGAATACACCCAAATCCAGTGCCGCCGGGGAGCTCTTCCGCTACAATTTTAACAGTGGTTCCAACGTATTGCCCTTTTCAATGATGGGGAAATTGGCCTTGGGTGGTTATGTGGGTTCAGCTATAACGCAAGATGTAGAGTCATATTTGAAGGGCAACAACCGTGCGGGGATGTATCAGCAGTTTTCCTTGGTGGTTTATCCGCTGCGGTCTCGGCTTGATGGGGGCGCGCTGCGCACATCTTCCACGGCGCAATCCAGTGTTTCGCCGAAAAAGGTCTCTTTGAATGCCATTTCCGTTCGTTCTGTTCAATCGGTTGGGGCGAAGTTCACGGATGATGCGTATCGCCTCGTTTTTCGCGGCAATGGCTATTACAGAGGTCGGTCGTTGGCGGTGGGAGACAACCAATTTCAGGTGTTAGGATACAATGCCGTTGATTTTCGTTTTGAAGCAAAATCGAGATTCCAAGTATCCTTGTTGCAAGCAACTTCGTTTTCTCGATTGCAGACCGGAAATATGTCGTTATTTACCAGTGCTTCCGGCGATTCTTTGGCCTTCAATGGTCGATTTTACAGTCAGAGCGTAGGGAATGAGCCTTGGTTAAGCAAGGGTGTAGGTGTGGCCATTGGATTTGATAGAATGTTTAAAATCAGGGGTTTGGGTACGTTTAAGCATGCGGGGAGGACGCATTATTTGTATCTAGGAGTCAAGGATTTTGGTTTTATTCATATGCCCAAATTGGCGGTACAGAGCCGGGGTTATGTTTGGGACGCATCGATGCGGGGCTTATCTGTTGCGGGTGAGTCGAATACCAACACGGTTGGTTTGAAACAGGCTGTAGTCAATGCCAAAGAGTTGCAGTTGAGCAATTGGTTTGGGAATCAGCGCGATTCAGCGATTTCTAGATTACAAATTCAAGATCAGACGCGTTCAGGGACCGTATTAACGCCATTTGCTGTGTATGCCGATTTGACCAACATCAAGGTCAAAGGTCAGTATTTTAGCCTAAATGCCACGTACTTGAACGTGCCCGGATATCGGGTATCGGGTAGGCTTTCCTGGGAAAAGACTTGGATGTCCAAGGGCGAGCAAAAATGGACTTATTTGTCGTTGAGTCCCTATGTGGCGATTGGCGGATTTGACACGTATGATTTGGGTTGTGCCGTGAATTTCGAGACGCCCATTCAGCGGTTGGGAAAGACGTTTTTCCGCCTAGATGTAAGGGGCTTGGAAGCCTGGGCGATGCCAAACAAGCAGCACGGTGCAGGATTGTCTGCCGCGATGATTTTTAAACTTTAGGGATTGGCGATGCGATAAAGGGCCCACTGCCCACTGCGGGTTAGGGGAAGGGTGTCTTTCATGGGCACCGCGATGTTGGCATATTCGGCAAACCATCGTTGGGTATCATTGGTGACAACATAGCCCAATTTCCTGCCTTTTGATTTCCATGGATAATCTGAAGGTATGGGCTGCAATTTTGACTGGTAGATTCCTTTGGCGAGATCGGGTTGATAATCGGGGGCCAATCGCACGCCTTTGGTTTGCAAGGTGTAAAGGGCGGTATTGGGAGAAGGGTCGAAGGCCACAAAGACTTCCAAATCCTCTTTGTTGTATTGTTTCAGCCAAAGGGCGATGTTTTCGAGGTCTTGGATATCGGTGATGACGTTCTGACAATAGTAATCGTTGGGTGTAAATCGATGGTGCAGCATGCGTTTGGCGTGACCAAAGCTCACGAAGGGAATGATCCACAATCCCATCATACTGGCAATCGCGGGCATGCCTTGTAAAAAGATTTTTCCATTAAGGTATCGCTGTTGAAGCGACAGTATCGCCATCAGAACGAAGGGCCACGCGGAGAGGAAGTAGTAATCGTGGAATCGAAATTGGAGGTGGAAGAGTACGTACAGTCCGCCAAAGCCCAAGAACAACCAGAGACTGAGTTTTTCAATGAGGGTAAGATTGCTGCGGAATTTGAGGATTGTGTAGAGCCAGATGCCGACGATACCCACCAAGCACCAGGTGGGGTAAAGGGAGTCTTTCCAAGTGTTGAGGCTATATTCTGTGACTTGGATGAATTCACTGATGGATTTGCTCGGGTTGACTTGCTGAAGGAAGTGGGTATTGTAGGTGCTGTTGGTGAGATAGGAGGAGTAGCGGTACCAGGCAGCGACGGGGATGAAGGGAATGAGCAGGGCGAGCCAGGGAACCTTGGGCAGTGTTATGGTTTGGGTTTCATCAAGAATTTGATAGGTGTTGTCGCTGGTTTGAATGACGTTGGAGCGATGTTTTCTTGATTCAAAAAACAGGACTGCGATGATGGCGACATGAACGATCAAGAACGATACTTTGATAAGTCCAGTGAGGGTTATTAAGACGAGGTAGAGACGAAAATTTCTTTTGGGCTCGAGGTGAAATTGCCATTGAATCCAGTGGTAGAGTGAGGCGATGGATAATGAGAGGGCAACGGGATCGGCGAGAAAATTCCAGGTGTAGAAGACGAAGGTGGGTGATAGGTAAAATATGCCGAGGAGGGCCAATTTGCTGGCGGTACGGGGAATGTAGAGGGATAGTAAGCGCCAGGCCGACCACATGCCATAGGTGACTGTGGCACCAACGAGCAGGCGGTAAAGGATGGGTTTGAATCCGAAGAGTTTGTATAGCAGAGCGACCAAATAGGGTATGATGGGGAATTCCATGCCCGCGACGCCTTCGGCGGCGCGGTTTTCCATTACCCTGGGCTCAAAAAAATTCATTGATTCGTGCCAAAAGTTCCATGCAACACAAGCCCGATCTGCTTGAGCTCCTTGGTGCATCCCGTAGACGGGCATATTCATAAAATCTAACCATCCCAGGGCTAACTGGATGAATATCCAGAACAGCCAAAAAGCGCGATCAGGGTGTCGTTGTTCCAAGATGTTAATGGTTGAGATGGTCTATGTTGGACTCTTTCACGATGTAGGTGGGCCTATTCTTTACGTTCTCACTCACTCGGCCCAAGTATTCGCCTAAAATCCCGATACCCAATAACTGAACGCCTCCCAAGAACAAAACGGAGATGTGTAGGGATGTCCATCCTACTTCGGTGTAGCCGAAAAACTTTTGATATAGACTGTATAGTATCAATAAAAATGCGATGCCTGAAACGGCGAATCCGAGTAGAGTGGCCATTTTTAGCGGCCAATTGCTAAAACTGGAAATACCATCGGTGGCAAATCGGATCATTTTGCTGTAGGTGAATTTTGTGCTACCGCCCATGCGTTCTTCACGGTCATATTCTACATAGGTGGCATTGAAACCAATCCAGGCGATCTGACCGCGGAGGTATTTGTGTCGCTCCGGCATGTTTTTCAGCACAAATTGTACTTTTTGGTGTATGAGTCTGAAATCACCGGTATCGATGGGGATGTTGATTTGGGTGATTTTGGCCAGCACGCGATAGAAGACTTTGGCGGTGAATTTTTTAAGCCACGATTCGCCTTTGCGTTTTTTGCGTTTTGCATAGACTACTTCAAAACCTTCTAACGATTTGTTGTAGAGGTCGGGAATCAGCTCAGGGGGATCTTGTCCGTCGCCATCCATGATGATGAGTCGTGTGCCTGAGGCATGCTCAATTCCAGCGGTAATGGCAATTTGGTGTCCGAAATTGCGCGAAAAATCGATGAATTTGATGGATGGGTTGGATTCCGAAAGTCCTTTGAGGATGCCCGCACTGGCATCGGTAGATCCATCGTTTATATAGATGATTTCATAGAAAACGCCCAGGTTGGTGAGCACCTGTTCGATACGGTTGTTGAGTGGAACCACGTTCATCTCTTCGTTGAAGATGGGCACGATGATGGACAGATCAACTTTTCCGTTGGACATTCAACAAAAATATGGAAATTGAATAAGTACCTTTGTGTAAATCACGAAAACAACAAAAAAATGCGAATGAGTTTCAAATTGGGATTATTGACGGTGGCTTTTGCGATGATTACATCGGTATCATGTCAGAACAAAGCGGAGGCTGGACATGACGAGCCAATCACGGTTCAATCTTTTGATGCGACCATCAAGGGGGATAAGCTGGTCATGGTAGATTTTTACACGACTTGGTGTGGACCTTGTAAGAAAATGGCGCCGTTTGTTCAGCAGATTCGTGAAAACCGCAGCAAAGATGTCATTGTGTTGAAGGTGGATGCTGAAGCACAAGCAACGATTGCTGATCGTTATCGTTTGGAGGGATATCCCACGGTAATTTTCTTCAAGAATGGTCAGGTGATTGGCCGCGTATTGGGTTACCAATCTTACGAAAATTTAAGCGGTTTTGTGGACCGTTTCAAGTAAATCAAGCGCGCTATGTAGCCCTTGCGGGTGCAGTGATAGGGCGGTTTGCCGTGTTATGCTTCTTGGTTTAGGAAGAAGTGAAAGCTATCGCCTCTTAGGCCCAAACGCAGGGTTTCCAAGGGGATGATTTCGTTGGGTGCGATATTGCCCAAGTTGACATTGCTTCCATAGAGTTGGATGAACCAAACTTGTTGTTCTTTTTTGGGTGCTTCCCAGATCACGCTGTCTTGAGGGATTTTGCGGATGATTTCGGCCACCAATCCAGAGCGTACTTCACCTGTTCCGCGGAAGATGCCCACGGTTCCTGATTCTCTTGCTTCGCCGATTACTTTCCATGCACCGGCACTCAGTTCAGTTTCCATTTGTTCTATCCACTCATAGGGAGGGATGATTTTTTCCGCGTCTTTACTACCGACTTCGCTCAATACCGTGTAGTTTTTCGACAGGGTTTGGATGTATTCACATTTGGTATCATGGTTCATTTCCAAACTACCATCGCTTACTTCAACGTGAGTTAGGCCGAGTTTGTCTAACAGACGGAGGTAATCATCAAACTGGTTTCGGGCGATATAGGCTTCAAAAAGAGTTCCGCCGAGATAGACGGGAATGTTGACACTTTGGTAAAGTTTGATTTTTTCTTGGATTTTGGGTGTGAAGTAGGAAGTGCCGAAGCCCAATTTGATGAGGTCGGTGTAGGCCTCTCCATTTTCCAAGAAATTCTCTACTTCGCGCAAGCTCAATCCTTTGTCCATGACCATGGTAAGGCCGGAGTTGCGTGGTTTTTTACTGCGATCGGGAAGTTGAGAGAGGTTAAAAAGCGCTTGGTTCATGATCCGGTTCTGGGTTGTGTAAATTTTGCTATGCAATTGAGTATGGCGGTTGCCTTTTTCAATTCTGGTGCGAAGGTAAACAATTGAATGTGTTCGTTGGCGTTGATTTCGAGTGCTTTTTCAAGTACGAAAATCGCGGCGGAGGCTTGTCCTGACAGATAGCATAGTGCTGCCAATCGGTAAAGGAGGCCACTGTGTTGCGGGTTGTTGAGCAAACCGGTTTCAATCACATCTAGGGCCTTGTCTGATTCTCCAACTTCGTACAAAGAGGTGCTGTAATCGAGCCAAACTTCAGGATTGGTTGAATGTTCAATGGCGAGAGACTCGTAAAGGGCTTCCCATTTTTCTTGCATATTGGCACCGAAATAGGCACTGGCGAGAACCATTCCGTAGTCGGATTCAAAATGGTCTAGATCATAGGCTCGTTCCAAATAGGGTATGGCGGCGGAATAATTTTCTTCGTAATGCCAGGTCAATCCCATAGAATACCAACATTCCGCGTCTTGGGGTTGGTGTTTGAGGATTTCTTTGTAGATGGAGCGACAGGTTTTAACATCACCTTGTTCGTAATAACTCCAGGCGAGCAGGCCTTCTACTTCTGCAAAGGTTCTTTTGGGAAAGCGCGTAGCGAGTTCTGTGTAGGTATTGATGAAGTCTTGGTAGTGTCCCAGTTCGTAGGTACACTCAAGGAAGGTTACCCAAGCATCGGCAAAATTCTCATTGATGGTTACGGCGAAGTCCAGGGCTTTTAGTGCTTGTTCATGATCACCTTGCGCCATGTGCCCGGACCCCAACACATACCAAGCCTCAGCGGAATAGGGGTCTTGGTCGATGATGCGTTGTATCATGGGAAGCAGCGCATCGATTAATCCGCCTTCTTCTGCTTTTTCAATGTACTTTTCCAAGATGACACTCACTTCGGCACCTGTGTCCAAGGCTTTTTCGAGCACGGGCATGGCGAGGTCGAACTGACCGTGGAATAATGAGATTTCCAAGAAATCTTCGAGCATGGCCTCCTCATCTCCCATGTTGGCGAGAACGGTAAGTAACTCGTCCATGGCTTTCTTTTTGTGTCCTTGCAGCGAAAATATCAGCGCTTGCATGAATCCCAGTGCGGGTTCAAAGGGCGTGTATTGCAATGCTTGTGAAACAATATTGCGGGCTTTTGCCAATTTCTGGTCGCGGATCAGCCACTCTGCCATGTGCAGCGAGAAGATAGGCATATAGGGAAACTGCTGAATGGCGGTTTCCAAAATGATTTTTATGTATGTATCTGCGCGGTATTGACCGGTTTTTGCGGGAAACTGACTGGCGTAATAACGATATAATTCCAGCCATTCTCGGGCGGAAAATGTTTGACGTTGTTTGCTTTCGAAGTCGCGAACCAGGGCATCAACATCGCCTTGGAAAACGTCTTCTTCTTCGTCGTCGTCCCAATCAGAGGAAAAGAAACTCATTGAGTCAAAAATACTATCATCGCTTAGGGAAGACGGGCGATGGTAGGGCTTGTTCTTCCCCAACTTTTACACATACTTTTAGGTATGGCGCGGCAATCCTCAATTTTATTGAATAATTATCGATGGGCAGTGAGTAAATTGCGGCACTGAAAATCGCGCAATTGGGTGTTTACACGCAAACAATTCACGATAAAACGGTTACCTAGATATGTTGGCACCCATATTTTTTGGATTAGGAACGGGCTTTGTGATGAGCATTTCGCTGGGTGCGGTGTTTTTTTTATTGATTCAGGCGGGTTTGGCCGGAGGATGGAGAAAGGGGTTGCCATTGGCATTGGGAGTTATTGTGGGCGACATGATTTACGTGGCGGTTGCCTTGCATTTTTCGGAGGCCATTACGGAATCGTTGGTTACCTACCGATCTGTGATTGCATTGTGCGGGGCTTTGGTTTTTTGGATACTGGCCGTTACTCACTTGTTTCACCATCAAAAGGCGAAGAACAAGGGCTTGGATGAGCGATTGATGCAAATGAAGGACTGGCAACTCTGGTTGAAGTCATTTGCGATCAATGTCTTGAATCCTGTGAATATTGCGTGGTGGTTGAGTTTGTATAGTTTGCCGCCGGCTGCTGACTTTTCGTATTCAGGAAAATGGATTTTTGGGATTACTACGTTGGCCACAGTGTTGTGCACCGAATTGGGGGTGGCTTGGGGTGCGGGGAAGATTAAAAACTACCTGACCGAAGTGCGAATCCGACAAATAGACCTTTTCCTGGCGGTATTGTTTTTTGGGATGGGGATTTATTTGTTTACGGTCTGACACATTTCGGTGAGGACCGAGTTGGTGGATTTGGGGTGTAGGAAGGCGATGATTTTGCCATCGGCTCCGGGTTTGGGTTGTGTGTGAATGAGTTCGAAACCGCCATTGGCCTTTTCTTCTAGGGCATCGGCAAGGTTGTCTACTTCAAAGGCAAGATGGTGAAGTCCCTCTCCTTTCTTTTCGATGAACTTGGCGATGGTGCTGCTTTCTTGGGTGGCTGCCAACAACTCGATTTTAACATCGCCCACTTGAAAAAATGAGGTAATGACTTTTTCGCTTTCTACCTCTTCACGTTTGTAGGGCGAAACGCCCAGTAGGCGAGTAAAAAGGGCTTCTGAGGCTTCTAGATTTGCAACGGCAATGCCAATGTGTTCGAGCTTGTTCATGGAAAAATTCACTACAAAGAACATTCTTTTGAGAGAAAGTTGAAATACCGAAACAATCTGAAGTCATATACGTTAATTTTGCAGTTTAGAAACACTCTAAATAACTCCACAGATTATGTTGAAATTGCCCATATACCTAGACAACAACGCTACCACGCAGGTAGATCCACGTGTTTTTGAAGCGATGACTCCTTATTTTTTGGAGGCTTACGGAAATGCTGCCAGCAAGAGCCATCCATTTGGTTGGAAGGCAGAGGAGGCTGTTGACTATGCTCGCGAACAGATTGCGCAGTTGATTGGCGGCAACGAAAAAGAGATTATTTTCACCAGCGGTGCCACGGAAAGCAACAATTTGGCGATCAAGGGTGTGTTTGAAATGTATGCGAGCAAAGGAAATCACATCATCACCTTGTCTACTGAGCACAAGGCGGTGTTGGATACCTGCAAACACTTGGAAAAGTTGGGTGCTGAAGTGACTTATTTGTCGGTGGGTGGCGATGGTTTGGTGACTGTTGAGGCCATTGAGGCGGCGATTAAACCCAACACCATTTTGGTGACTGTGATGTACGGAAACAACGAGTTGGGTGTTTTGCAGCCCATTCGTGAGATTGGCGCTTTGTGTAAGAGCAAAGGCGTGTTGTTTCACACGGATGCAACACAGGCGGTGGGTAAAATACCAGTAGATGTGATGGCCGATCACATTGATTTGATGAGTTTTACCGCCCACAAAATGTATGGCCCTAAGGGCGTAGGTGCGCTGTATGTTCGTCGCAAAAACCCCCGTGTAAAGGTGACGGCTCAAATGGATGGTGGTGGACACGAGCGCGGCATGCGCAGTGGAACACTGAATGTCCCCGGCATCGTAGGCTTTGGTAAGGCCTGTGAAATTGCGCGATTGGAGATGGCTGAAGAGGGCGAGCGTTTGCGCAAGATGCGTGATCGTTTGGAATCCGCTCTTTTGCAATTGGAGGAGAGTTATTTGAATGGAAACAAAGAGCATCGATTGCCTCACACCAGCAACATCAGTTTTAAGTATGTGGAGGGTGAGGGATTGATGATGGGTATCAAGGATATTGCTGTTTCAAGTGGTTCTGCCTGTACGTCGGCTTCTTTGGAGCCCAGTTATGTATTGAAGAGTTTGGGATTGGACGATGAGTTGGCTCACAGTTCGTTGCGTTTTGGTTTGGGTCGGTTCACTACGGATGAGGAAATCGATTACACCATTGAGTGTGTGGCTGGGGCGGTAAACAAACTGCGCGATATGAGTCCTTTGTGGGAGATGTTCAAAGAGGGCATCGACTTGAAAACCATTGAATGGAGCGAACATTAAGTCTTGTTTAGAATCTATCTAAATTGTAAATTTGTAAAAGAAAAAAACCATGGCATATTCAGATAAAGTTGTTGATCATTACACCAATCCCAGAAACATCGGTACTTTGGACAAATCAAAAAACACAGTAGGTACTGGGTTGGTTGGTGCGCCTGAGTGCGGCGATGTAATGCGTTTGCAAATTGAGGTGAACCAGGAAACGGGTATCATTGAGGATGCTAAGTTCAAGACGTTTGGTTGTGGTTCTGCCATTGCCTCCTCTTCTTTGGCAACTGAGTGGTTGAAAGGGAAGTCCATTGATGAAGCGTTGAAAATTGACAACATGGAAATTGTGGAAGAGTTGGCGTTGCCTCCTGTAAAGATTCACTGTTCCGTATTGGCTGAAGACGCGATTCGCTCTGCCATCAATGATTATCGCGCCAAGAATGGTTTGGAGCCCATTGAGAGCGAAAAAACACACTTCTAAACGTTTGTTATGATTGCCCAAGGAAACGAAATCACGATCACTGAGAAAGCCTTAAACAAAGCTTACGATTTGATGCGGGAATCGAATATTTCTGCTGCGGATCATTTTTTACGCGTGGGTGTGAAAGGTGGGGGTTGTTCTGGGTTAACATACGAATTGGATTTCGACAATGAGGATAAGCCGGGCGATATGCAATTTGGCGATGACCGATTGAAGATTGTCTGCGACATGAAGAGTTTTCTGTATTTGTGTGGCACAGAATTGGATTTTTCCGACGGCCTGAATGGCAAGGGATTCAACTTTATCAACCCCAATGCTTCGCGCACTTGCGGCTGTGGTGAGAGCTTCTCCATTTAATGGAAACGCTCACGATACACACCCCGTTCATCCAATTGAACCAAGCCCTGAAATTGATGGGTTGGGTTGAAAGTGGCGCCATGGCCAACGAGGTGATAGACCAAGGGTTGGTCTATGTAAATCAAGTTCAAGAATATCGACGGAGAAACAAACTCTATCCCGGAATGGTGATAGCGTTTGAGGGTCAAACGGCGACCGTTGCGGCCGAATCAGCCGGGTGATTACACCACTACATTGATGATTCTTCCTTTTACAAGGATGAATTTTTTCAAGGGTTTTCCTTCCATCCATTTTACCACGAGCTCGTGACTAAGCACAGTGGCTTGGATATCGGCTTCACTTGCGTTTAATTCAAATTCAATTTGAGCGCGTGTTTTTCCGTTGATGCTGATGGGATAACTGAAAGAATTTTCCACCAAGTGACTGGCATCGTATTTGGGCCAAGAGGCGATGTGAATGCTGCTGGTATTTCCTAGCTGGCTCCACAATTCTTCGGTGATATGTGGGGCAAAGGGCGCCATCAAAATCAATAAAGTCTCAAGCACTTCTTTTTTACGACATTTCAATGTGCCCAATTCGTTGGTGGCCACCATGAAGGCGGAAACGGAGGTATTAAAACTCATCGATTCGATGTCTTCGGTGACTTTTTTGATGGTCTTGTGCAGGATTTTGAGTTCAGCCGCTGTGGGTGCCTCTTGGGTAACAGCCCACTGTTCTCCCTCGTAAAACAAACGCCAAAATTTACCGAAGAATCTGCTTACGCCCTCAATTCCGTGGGTGTTCCAGGGTTTTGAATCGGTCAGAGGTCCCAAGAACATTTCATACATTCTCAAGGTATCTGCACCGTATTGAGCACAAACGTCGTCGGGGTTTACCACATTACCCCAGCGCTTACTCATTTTTTGTCCGTCTTCACCCATAATCATCCCTTGATTCACCAAACGTTGAAAGGGTTCATCCCAGGTAATGTATCCCAAATCGTAGAGGAATTTTGTCCAGAAGCGACTGTACAACAGGTGACCGGTAGCATGCTCGGAACCACCCACGTAAAGGTCTACTTGTTGCCAGTAGCTCAGGGCTTCTTTGGATGCAAGTTCTTGGGTGTTCTGTGGATCGGTATAACGGAGAAAATACCAACTGCTTCCAGCCCAGCCCGGCATGGTGTCGGTTTCTCTTTTTCCCTGGGGTGTATTGACCCATTGTGAAACGGCGGATAGTGGACTTTCTCCATTTCCGGTGGGTTTGTAACTTTCGACTTGCGGCAGTTCCACGGGCAATGGATTCACGAGTTGGGGAATTCCCTCTTCATTGTATACGATGGGAAAGGGTTCACCCCAATAGCGCTGTCGTCCAAATCCGGCTTCGCGCAATTTGTAATTGACTTTGGCTTGTCCCCATCCGGCTTTTTCAACTTTTTCTATGGCCGCGGCGATGGCTTCTTTCACGGGAAGTCCATCGAGGAACCCGGAATTAAAACACACCCCATCTTTGGCACTGAAGGCTTCTTTGAGGGGGAGTTCTAATTCGCCATTGACGGGTTTAATCACGGGAATGACATTGAGATTGAACGTGGTAGCAAAGGCAAAATCGCGTTCATCATGGGCGGGTACAGCCATGATTACACCTGTGCCGTAATTGGCGAGAACATAATCGCTGACCCAGACTGGAATGGGTTCACCGGTGAATGGGTTAATGGCTTCCACGCCAGTAAATACGCCTGTTTTGGTGGTGTCGGCCATACGATCGATTTCGCTGCGATTTTTGGCTTTGTTGGCATAGGCTTGTACGGCAGGCCATTGGTCTTCGGAACAGAACTCCTGTAAATTTTCGAGTTCAGGCGCTACGACCATGAAGGTCGCACCAAAAATGGTATCGGGACGGGTAGTAAAAACCTTTAGGGTTTTGAGGGTGCCTCTAACTACAAAGTCGATTTCAGCCCCTTGGCTTTTTCCGATCCAGTTTCGTTGGATTTCTTTGATGGCATCGCTCCATTGAAGGGTGTTCAACCCGCTCAGCAATCGGTCGGCATAGGCTGTAATTCTGAGGCTCCATTGTTTCATTTTTTTACGAACAACAGGATATCCACCGCGCTCACTTAGGCCGTTAATGACTTCTTCATTGGCCAATACAGTTCCCATGGCTTCGCACCAATTGACGGTGGTTTCATCGATGAAGGCCAGGCGAAATTGATTGAGGATATTGTGTTGCTGAAGGGCCGACATTGCCTTCCATTCTTGGGGTGTAAAGGCCTCAATTTTACCGCCGTGGGCCTGGAGTTGATCAGAGCCGTGATTTTCGAAGTGGGCGATCAAGCTGGATATGGGCTCGGCTTTTTGACTTTGTTTGTTGTACCAATGCTCAAAAAAGAGGGCAAATATCTGTTGGGTAAACTGATAGTAATTGGGGTCGCAGGTTTTAACTTGTCGGTCCCAATCGTAGGAGAAACCCATGATATTGAGTTGTTCGCGGAAGCGTTTAATGTTTTGTTCCGTGGTGACGGCCGGGTGTTGACCTGTTTGGATGGCATATTGTTCAGCGGGCAATCCAAAGGCATCGTATCCCATGGGGTGCAGCACATTGTAACCGTTTAAGCGTTTGTAGCGGGCCACAATATCGCTGGCGATATAACCGAGGGGGTGTCCCACGTGCAACCCACTGCCCGAAGGGTATGGAAACATATCGAGCACATAGTATTTGGGTTTATTGGCATCAATGGAAACGCGGTACAATTGGGTATTTTCCCATTGTTTTTGCCATTTGTTTTCAATTTCGGTGAAGGAGTATTGTGCTGACATAAAGGTTGCGGGTGCGAAAATACAATAGATGGCGGTTTTTTAACGACCTTTGCGGTTCATGGCCGATAGCAATTTTATTGATTACGTGAAGATTTGCTGCCGAAGTGGTAGTGGGGGTCCGGGTAGCAGGCATTACAATCGCACAAAAATGAACCCCCGTGGAGGTCCAGATGGTGGTGATGGTGGTAAGGGTGGAGATATTGTATTGAAGGGAAACGCCCAACTTTGGACGTTGATTCACTTGAAGTACCGAAAGCATGTGATGGCCACGGATGGTATTGCCGGCAGTGAAAACCGCAGTTCTGGCGCCTACGGAGAATCCGTGGTGTTGGAAGTGCCATTGGGAACTGTTGCCAAGGATGCCGAAACAGGGGAAGTGTTGTTTGAAATCACAGAGGATGGTGAGCGCAAAGTATTGGTGCCGGGAGGAAGAGGTGGATTGGGTAACTGGCATTTTGCCAACAGTGTAAACCAAGCGCCACAGTATGCCCAGCCGGGAGAACCGGGTATTGAGCGTTGGATCGTATTGGAGCTGAAGGTATTGGCCGATGTGGGATTGGTGGGTTTCCCCAATGCTGGAAAGAGCACCTTATTGAGTGTGATCTCGGCGGCCAAACCAGAAATCGCCGATTATCCATTTACCACGTTGGTGCCAAATTTGGGTGTGGTGAATTACCGCGACTACCGCAGCTTTATTGTGGCAGATATCCCGGGAATCATTGAGGGAGCGAGCGAGGGAAGGGGATTAGGTCATCGGTTTTTGCGTCACATTGAACGAAATGCGGCTTTGTTATTTTTGATACCGGCCGATAGTCCGGACCATAAGCAAGAGTTTCTCACCTTGTTGAGTGAATTGGAGAAATTCAACCCTGAATTGGTGGTGAAACAGCGTGTGGTGGCGGTGAGCAAGGCGGATATGTTGGATGAAGAATTGAAGGAAGAAATCCGACAGCAACTCAATGGGGCGGATGTATTGTTTTTCAGTTCAGTAACCGAGCAGGGAATTGCAGAATTGCTCGATGTTTTATGGAAAACGGTGTCGGCGGATGTCTAACAAAATTGGTGGGTAGTTTGTATTTTTGAAGATTATAGTAAAATCATAAACAGATTGTATGAAAAGAATAGTTGGATTGTTTGTATTGGGTGGTTTGATGTTGGGCTTTGCCAATGCTCAAGTAGAAAAACCAGCGAAAACGGGTGCCGCTGCCCCCTTCGTTTTCAGTATCGATAGGGAAAAAGTATACGCCGATGAGTTTGAGCGACAGTACTTAAAAAATATCAATTTGAAGGAAGACGCTGTGACTTCCAAAGACATTCGAAATTATTTGGACTTGTATATCAAGTTTAAATTGAAGGTACAGGATGCCAAGGATGCTGGTTTGGATACCGCCACAGCATACGTGCAAGAATTGCAAATGTATCGCGATCAGTTGGCGCGCAATTATTTGTATGATCGGTCGGTAACTGACGCTTTGGTGAAAGAGGCTTACGATCGTTTGCAAAGTGAGGTGAAAGTATCGCACATTTTGATTTTGAGTTCTCCCGATGCTTCGGACGCGGATCAAAAAAAGGCGTTGGAGAAAATCGAGAACATACACCGTATGTTGATGCGCAATCCTACGGCCATTAATTTTGGGGATATCGCAAGAACCGAATCAGAAGATGTGGGTACCAAAAGTGCGGGTGGAGATTTGGGTTGGATGACCGCGTTGCAGGTAGTCTATGAATTTGAAAACCAGGCCTACAATACACCCGTGGGCGGTATTTCTCCTGTTTTCAAAACAGAGTTTGGGTATCACATTTTGATGGTGAACGACAAAAGACCCAATCGTGGCGATATCAAAGTGAACCACATTTTGGTCCGTGTGATGAACAAGGATGAGAGTTCGGATACTGAGGCACGCAAGAAGATCGACGAAATCGCTTTGAACATCAACAGTGGCAAAGAGACATTTGAAAACATGGCGCGCACTTACAGTGAGGACTATAATAGTCGTTACAATGGCGGTGCCATGGATTACATCAACGTAACCCAGTTTGTGGGTGATATCGACCGTCAGTATTGGGCAGATCAAGCATTTTCACTGAAGAAAGACGGTGACATTACTGCCCCTTTCCGCACCAATTATGGATGGCATCTTTTGCAACGTGTGAATGTGCGTCCGTTGCGTTCTTTCGAGGACAAAGAGATGCGTTCCATTATTAAAATGGATGTACAGAAGAATCAGCGCTCTCAAATTTCGGTAGATTCTTTGGTGGTGAAAATCAAGCAAGAAAATGGATTTAAGTTAAATAACGCGGTGGTAGATGCAGTGGTAGGATACTTGGATAGCAATTTCATGAAGGGGAAGTTTGACGAGGCAAGTATGCCCGAGATGCACAAAGTAACCAAGATGGAAGGCAAGAAAAAGGTCATCACGGAATTCAATCTCCGCAAAATGGAGGTGTTCAAGTTGGGTGAGGACTCTTACTCTGTGGCTGATTTGTTCACGCAGTTCACCTACAACAACAAACCCATCGTGGGTTCCAAAAAAGAGGGTGTTACACGCATGCTCAATGAATGGATTGACAAGACATGTGTGGAGTATCAAAATGACCATTTGGAGGAAAAATCTACCGAGTTCCGTGATATCTACCAGGAGTATAAAGAGGGCATTTTGATGTTTAATCGGATGCAGCAGTTGGTGTGGGATAGAGCGAATAACGATACAGTTGGATTGAAAGAATATTTCGCACAACACCAAAGCGAGTACAATTGGAACAACCGGTTTGATGTGGGTGTGTACTTCTGTAACGATGCGAAAATGATGAAAACGGTGGCAAAGCAAGTGAAAAAGGGTATTTCAGCCGACAGCCTGCGTCGCGAGCATACCAAAAAGAACATTTTGGATTTTAGCTACCGGGCTGGAAAATTTGAATTGAGCGATACGTTCTTATTTTCTCCTTCTCCCATTTTGAACCAGTTGTTTGCAGATTTGTCTGCTGCGAAGCCCAAATACAACAAACCCGGTATCTACCAAGTGGGTCAAGTGGGTGATGACTTCGTGGTAGTCAAAGTGAATGCTTTTTTGCCAGCGGGTCCCAAATCTTTGGATGAAACACGCGGACCTGTGGCATCGAAATACCAGGAGCAGTTGGAAAGGGAGTGGATTGAATCGTTGAAGAATCGATATGCAGTGACGGTTAATGAGTCGGTGGTAGAAGCCATCGAGGCAAAACTGGTCAATAAAAAATAAGGTGTTGAAATTTCAGAAGATGCGTGTCATTTTGGGTTTGATTTTTACCTTGATTGGGGGGGTTGCACAAGCCCAAATCAAGCAAAGCGGGCCTTATTTGCCACCGCAATACGTGGATGGTGTAGTGGCTGTTGTGGGTAGTAAAATCATATTGCAAAGTGATTTCGAGACGGAGAAAATGCAGTTGACCAAAGGGGCTACGCTGAAAGATTCTCAGGTATCGCATTGTAAACTGTTGGAAGACATGATCATTCAAAAACTGCTCTTGAATCAGGCAGAATTGGATAGTTTGGTGGTTCCAGAAGATCAGTTGGAAAGTGAAATCGACAATCGATTGCGGTATTATCAACGTCAGGCCGGTAGCATGGCTGAGTTGGAAAAATATTTGGGCAAAACGGTGAATGAGTTCAAAGAGGATATCCGACCCAAAATGAAGGAGCAGTTGCTTGCCAAGCAGATGTATGGGGAGATTACCAAGAACATTCGCATTTCTCCGCAAGAGGTGAAGTTGTATTATGACTCCATCCCGCAGGACAGCTTGCCTATAGTACCTACAGAGGTTGAGGTGGGACAGTTGATGATTGAGCCGCAAATCACCCAGGAAGCCAAAGATTTTGCCAAGATGCAGCTCGAGGACATTCGTGCCCGGGTAATGCGTGGTGAGAGTTTCGAGAAGTTGGCCCGCGCCTACAGCATGGATCCCGGTTCAAAGAGCCAAGGGGGCATGTTGCCTGAATTTGGTCGGGGCGAGATGGTGCCTGCCTTTGAGCGGATGGCCTTTCGATTGAAGCCCGACAGTATCAGCCCGATTTTCGAGAGTGATTTTGGCTTTCACATCATGAAATTGGTAAAACGCAGGGGAGAACGCGTGGTGGCCATGCATATTTTGATTCGCGCGGAGAATACCACGGAAGATTTTAAAATCGCCAGTATGCGTGTTGACAGTGTGTATCAGTATTTGCAAGCCGGTAAAATCTCTTGGTGTGATGCGGTGAAAAAGTACGCTACGGAGGATAAATATAACCGTGATGCCAAAGGAAACTGCGGATTCATTTTAGACCCCATGACAGGGATGCAAAAGACCACTTTTGAATACCTGCCCAGTGATGTGAAGAAGACGGTAGACAATTTGAAGCCTGGTGAATTTAGTCAGCCCGAAATCATCACCACACAAGACGGTCGGTCTGTATATCGCATCGTATACTTGAAATCATTTGTGGCGCCGCATCAGGCCAACTTAATTCAAGATTACAGCCGTATCCAGATGGAGGCGGAGAATCGCAAAAAGCAAAAGGCGGTGGATACGTGGGTTTACAAGCATCGCACGAAGACATACATTCGCATCAAAGCACGCAATTTGGATTGCGAAAATTTAACAGTTTGGGAGCATGAGTAATTCTGTAGAGCAAGCGAAACTTTTCGGTGCCAAAGTAGCGGCTTTGAAGGCTGAGATTGGCAAAGTTGTGGTTGGTCAGGAAGAAGTGGTGGAAGCGTTGTTGAATGCTGTTTTTTGCCATGGACACGTGCTCATGGTGGGTGTTCCAGGTTTAGCCAAAACGCTGTTGGTAAAGACGTTATCGCAAACCATGGAGCTTTCGTTTAACCGGATTCAGTTTACGCCGGATTTGATGCCGTCCGACATTATCGGGAGTGAAATTTTGGATGATTCACGCAAGTTTCATTTTGTAAAGGGTCCTATTTTTTCCAATATTATTTTGGCGGATGAGATCAACCGTACGCCGCCCAAAACCCAGGCTGCATTGTTGGAAGCGATGCAAGAGCGGCAGGTAACGGCTGCGGGACAGCGCTATGATTTATCGGAGCCATTTTTTGTTTTGGCCACGCAGAATCCCATAGAGCAGGAGGGTACCTATCCTTTGCCTGAGGCCCAATTGGATCGGTTTATGTTTCAGGTAATTTTGGATTACCCCCGATTTGCGGATGAGGTTAATATCCTGAAGCAAACAACGGGTGCTGTGTCACAACGGGCTAGTGCCGTGATGAACGCGGAGGAAATCAAATCATTTCAAGCGTTGGTGCGTGAGGTTCCGGTTACCGATCATGTATTTGAGCAGGTGGTAGAGATGGTTCAAAAAACTCGCCCGAATACCCCAGGAGTGCATGAAATGGCGCAGAAGTATTTGTCGTACGGTGCAGGTCCACGCGCCGGTCAAAACCTCATTTTGGCGGCGAAGTGTCATGCCTTGATGCATGGTAAGTTTTCCGTTGACCGCGAGGATGTTGTTGCTGTATCGAAGTGGGTATTGCGCCATCGCATTGTTCGGAATTTCCGTGCTGAGGCGGAGGGAATCACGGCAGACCAGGTGATTCAAGCCATTTGTCAGTAATTATTTTGATTTTTCGCGACAGCCCAACACCGAGCATACGGGGCAGTTTTCAATGATGTGTCCGCGCGCTGGGCAAAATTCTCTGCCCATGAAAATAATTTGGAGGTGGGCTTTGTTCCAACGGTCTTTGGGGATGAGTCTTTTGAGGTCGCGTTCTGTTTCTTCAACACTTCTGGCGGCGCTCAGTCTCCAGCGATAGGCCAGTCGATGGATGTGTGTATCTACAGGAAATGCGGGTACGCCAAAGGCTTGTGACATGACTACGGAGGCTGTTTTATGTCCCACCCCTGGCATGGCTTCTAGGGCCTCAAAGGAGGCGGGTACTTCTCCATTGTGGAGTTCCATAATCATTTGGGATAGGCCATAGATGCCTTTGCTTTTCATGGGTGAAAGGCCGCAGGGTCTGATGATATTTTGGATTTCCTCCACGCTCAATTTCAGCATATCTGCAGGGTTGTTGGCTTTTTCGAACAGCAGCGGCGTGATTTGGTTTACGCGTTCGTCTGTGCATTGCGCGCTGAGCAGTACGGATACCAGCAGGGTGTAGGCATCGGTATGGTTGAGTGGAATGGGGGTTTCGGGGTAATATTGCTCGAGGGTATCGAGGATAAACTGTACGCGTTCAGCTTTTTTCATGGGTTAGAAAAAATGGAGGTGGTGATGGGAACTTGCGAGCGATGTATTTTCAAAGGCCTTTTCAAAGGTGTGATGGGCCATGGGTTGGTTAATGACATGTAGGCAGGCCTCTTGCCAAGGGTTTTGTTGGGACTCATCGCGAATGGCAAATTGGGTAATGATCCCTTTGGTTACCTCCATTTGGAGGTGGTAGGTGCGATTGTCGATGATAAAATCACGTTGGTGCGTATAGTTTGGAGAATAGCCCAGGATCCATTCGTCTGTGCAGAATTTGTTGTCGCGCAGGGCGATGATGGCATGGTTTTCTTCTGCGGTGATGGCAGAGGGGGTGGCGTTCAGCAGGGGTGCAATGGCTTGTGATAGGGCTTGGATGGTATGATCCATCTGTGCGAGTTGCGGCAGGTGCTCTGCTAGGTTGGTGACGGCAGATCGGTTGCTCTTTACGGCTTTGTCTTGGTATTGTCCATCGGTTTTGAGTGCTTGTCCGAGATGGTGGATATTGGCATCGATGAGCAAGGTGCCATGGTGAAGCACGCGTTTTTGTTGTTGGAAGATGTGTTGCGCGTTACCTGAGAATTTGAGGCCTTTGTGCAGTAGATCGTCGCGTTCTGAGTAGGTTGATTCTATACCGATGGTGCTCAGGGCTTGTCGGATAGGCTCCAGAAAACGCTTATAATTTACGGCTTTGTCGAGGGTGGTACCAAGGTCTTGGATGAAGGCAAAATTGAGGTTTCCGAGGTCGTGGTAGACCGTGCCGCCGCCGCTCACGCGGCGGGCGGCTTTGATTCCCAGGTGGCGGCAAGCGGCATAGTTGATTTCGGCACACAAATTTTGGTGCTTGCCGCAGACTACGGCTTTTTCACTCCGCCAAAACAAAAAAATATTCTCGTATGTGTGGTGCAGAAAATGGGATTCTGCCGCCAGATTATAATACACATCCGTGGAGGGAGAGACAATGAATCGCATGGGGGTTAGGTGGCCGATTTTGAACGACGTAATTCGAAATTTTGTCCGAGGTATACCTTGCGGACCATTTCGTCGCTGGCCAACTCTTCGGCCGTTCCGTGTTTGAGCAGTTTTCCTTCGAACAACAAATAGGCACGGTCTGTGATGCTCAAGGTTTCCTGAACGTTGTGATCGGTGATCAGGATACCGATGTTTTTTTGTTTGAGTTTGGCCACGATCTGTTGGATGTCTTCTACGGCAATGGGATCCACGCCAGCAAAGGGTTCATCCAACAAAATGAATTTGGGATCCGTGGCCAATGCCCGGGCAATTTCTGTGCGCCTGCGCTCACCCCCAGAAAGTACTTTTCCTAGGTTTTTTCGCACTTTTCCCAAGCCAAATTCTGCGATGAGGGATTCCAATTTTTCTGCTTGGGCTTCCTTGCTGAGGGCGGTCATTTCGAGAATGGCTTGGATATTTTCTTCAACGCTGAGCTCACGAAACACAGAGGCTTCCTGGGGTAAGTACCCCACCCCATTTTGGGCGCGTTTGAACATGGGCCAGGTGCTGATTTCGGTATCTTCGAGGAATACTTTGCCTTCGTCCGGACGGACGAGCCCAACAAACATGTAGAAAGAGGTGGTTTTTCCGGCGCCATTGGGGCCCAGGAGTCCAACGATTTCCCCTTGATTCACTTCTACGCTCACGTCGTTCACGACGCGCTTGGCACCGTATTGTTTTACCAAATGTTCTGAGCGCAGTTTCATCTGTACAAATATAGGGCAAAAAATAAAGGGCTTCCGCGCAGCGGAAGCCCTTTTAAGTGGGACAAATTATCACTACCTTTGCACCGGCGGTACGGCCAGCTCCCTGTTCACTTCCCCAGGGCCGGAAGGCAGCAAGGACAATAGGTTGTAGCGGCGCGATACCGCCTTTTTTATTTTCCCTGTTTTAGTATTGATTGGTTTTCTTGGGACTGCGACCTGCACCACCCCAGCGGGTATTGTTGCGGTTGCCATTTCCACCTGATCCACCGGCATTGGCACCTTGGTATCCGCCAGAGGGTCTGTCGGCCCGACTGTCTCTTGGTGAAGAGGCGAAGTTGTTACCGGGATTAAATCCACCACGGTCTTTGCCGTAGCCAGATCCACCGCGGTCAGAACCGCCTTTGAATCCACCACCGCCATTGCCATAGCTAGATCCACCGCGATTGCCACCGTAGCCACCTGAACCACCTGAACCACCGCCACCGTTACCGCCGCGATACCCACCGCCGCCACCGCCGCGATTTTTATTGCCATAACCTCTATGGAATCCAGAACCGGCACCGCTACCACCACTTCTACGCTGGGGCAATTCAATGCGATAATCGTGTTCCATTTCGGTCATACACTCGCGACCGTGAACTTTGTAAATCTGTTCTAGCAGGTTGGCTTCTGAACGTTCGCAAAAAGAGATGGCGATTCCTTCAGCACCGGCGCGACCTGTACGGCCAATGCGGTGGGTATGGGTATCGGCATCCATGGCGATATCATAGTTCAATACATAGTTGAGTTCTTTTACGTCTACACCCCTGGCAGCAACGTCGGTTGCGATGAGGAGTTTGGCTCTACCGCGCTTGAACATGTCGAGGTTGTGCGAGCGCTCACGCTGTGATTTGTCGCCGTGAATGGCCACAGCGGAGTACCCATCGTCTTTCAAAGACATCACCAATTTATCGGCACCGTGTTTGGTTTTGGTAAACACCAACATGGCTTCGATGGCGGGGTCTTCGAGCATATCACGCAGCAAAGCGTATTTGTTGTTGCGATCTACAGCAAACAACCATTGGGTAATTTTTGGTTTGTCTTCGATGTTAGGAAGGATATCGATGTGCTCGGGATCCACCAACATTTCTGAGGCCAATTGTTTGATTTCGCGGGGGGCTGTGGCTGAGAACAACAAGGTTTGTTTGCGTTCTGCCAACATCAATTTGCCGATTTCGCGGATATCGGCTACGAAACCCATATCGAGCATGCGGTCACACTCGTCCAAAACAAAGGTCTGGATGCCTGAAAGGTCAATAAATCCTTGTTCGATCAAGTCGAGCAAACGGCCGGGCGTTGCGATAATCACTTGGCAACCGCGACGAATTTCTTGTACTTGACGCATTTGAGAAACACCGCCATAAACCAGGGCGATGCGCAGGTTGGTTCCACTGGCGTATTTCTTGAAATTGTCGGAAATCTGGTGGGCCAACTCACGGGTTGGTGCCAAAACAAGCGCATGGGTTTTGCGTTGGGGGTTGTTGATGATTTGTTGGATGATAGGAATGGCAAATGCCGCTGTTTTTCCTGTGCCTGTTGGGGCTGTAGCGAAAAGGTCGCTTCCTTTTAAAATGGTTGGAATGGCCAAAGCTTGAATTGGCGTGGGTGAGGTGTAGCCCTGTTCGGAAACAGACTTCACCAAGGGGGCGATTAACCCCAATGTGTCGAATGATTGCATGTATGTTTTTTAGATTACTGTCTTCCTGCGAAACACGTCAGAGTTAGTGTTTTTATCGCAAACGTGCTATGAAATCACGTTACAAAGACCGACTCTAGATGAATTAAGCGGCGCAAAGATACAAAGAATAATCGAACATTGGTATAAATCATAGAATTAAACGGGGTATTGGTCGTATTTTTGAACTTGTATGAGCACGCAGGACATTCAGTTCAACAAGAATGAGGATTTGAACAAGCAGGAGTGGGATTTGGTGAAATCGCGATTAGAGAAAATCCATTTGGGGGGTGGGGAGAAGGCGGCGGCCAAGCAAAAAGAGAAGGGCAAAATGCTCTGTCGGGAGCGAATAGATTACCTGCGCGATCCCGATTCTGCGTGGATAGAAATTGGGGCTTTTGCCGGATATGAAATGTATGATGAATATGGTGGATGTGTGGGTGGTGGTGTGGTTACAGGCATTGGCTATGTATCGGGCAAGCAGTGTGTCATTGTAGCCAACGACGCCACGGTGAAGGCGGGTGCCTGGTTTCCGATTACGGGCAAGAAAAATTTACGGGCCCAAGAAATCGCCATGGAAAACCGATTGCCAATCATTTATTTGGTGGATAGTGCGGGGGTTTTTTTGCCGATGCAGGATGAGATTTTTGCTGATAAGGAGCATTTCGGACGGATGTTCCGCAACAATGCCCAGATGAGTGCCATGGGTATCACCCAGATTGCGGCGGTGATGGGTAGTTGTGTTGCCGGTGGTGCTTATTTGCCCATCATGAGTGACGAAGCGCTCATCGTTGAGGGCAATGGCAGCATATTTTTGGCGGGAAGTTACTTGGTGAAAGCGGCGATTGGCGAGGACATCGACAACGAAACCTTGGGTGGTGCGACCACGCAAACGGAGATTTCGGGGGTGATCGACGATAAATTTCCGGATGATCCGTCGTGTTTGGATCGCATTCGTTACATCATGGATAAGATTGGCAAGTATGAGGAGGCGGGATTTGATCGCATCGCATCGTCTCAGCCAACCAAAAAAATGGAGGAGATCTGGGGGATTTTACCGAATGAACGCAACAAGCCTTACAATTCGGTGGAGGTGATTGAGCGATTGGTGGATAACAGTGAGTTTGAGCAATACAAGGAAGGCTATGGAAAATCGATCCTGTGCGGATATGCGCGCATCGATGGTTGGGCAGTGGGCATCGTGGCGAACAACAGAGAAATCGTCAAGAGCAAAAAGGGAGAAATGCAATTTGGCGGGGTGATTTATTCGGACAGTGCGGACAAGGCAGCGCGGTTCATCATGAATTGCAACCAAAAGAAAATTCCGTTGGTGTTTTTGCAAGATGTCACCGGTTTTATGGTGGGCAGCAGAAGTGAACACGGCGGCATCATCAAGGACGGAGCGAAGATGGTGATGGCCATGAGCAACAGTACTGTGCCGAAATTCACCATTGTTATGGGCAACAGCTATGGCGCGGGCAACTATGCCATGTGCGGTAAGGCTTACGACCCCCGATTGATCGTCGCTTGGCCGGGTGCAAAAATTGCGGTGATGGGCGGAGAGCAGGCGGCGAAAACGTTGTTGCAGATTGAGAAGGCCAGTTTGAAAGCCAAGGGTGAGATCATCGATCCGGAGGTAGAGAAGCAATTGTTGGCAAAAATCACAGACCGATACAATGCACAGACTACGCCTTACTACGCTGCGGCGCGCTTATGGGTGGATGCCATTATTTCACCGATGGATACACGTACTTGGATTTCGATGGGCATTGAGGCGGCCAATCACGCACCGGTGAAGCCGTTTAACCCCGGGATTTTGCAGACCTAAACTGCGATTGATAGGTTTGTATCCAATCGTTAACGGTCATTTTTTTGGCCAGTTCTGCGATAAGATTTAGCGGTGCGTCTTCGGCTTTTTTGAATCGAACGCAACCTTTTCCCATGTCTAATTTCTTGGTGCTGTGTTTGGGCCATTCGCTCTGAAACCAATCCAACAGCGGGCTGCTGGCGTAAAGTCCCATGTGATGCAGGGCGATATGCGATTTGGTGGAGCCGAGGTTGATGAAGGGCAGCGGCAATTTGGGGTTGCAGTGGTATCCATCGGGGAAAATGCTGTGGGGCACCACAAAGCCAATCATGCCATAACTCATCACTTGCTGAAAGCCTTGGGGCAGGTGTTGCGACAAAGTCTCTGCAATGGCTTTGACGATTTTTTGTCGGTCTGCCGGCAACTGCGCGATGTATTCCTCAGGGGTTTGGATGGTTTCTTTGGTCATGGTCGATTCGTTTTGCAAAATTATAAATTAGTACCCAACCTAATTGGGATCTTTGGTCAGGGGAGGTGGTGTTAGCAGGAAAGCGGCGTTGTCCTTGAATTGCTTTTGCCAGGTAGATTCTTCGTGGCCAAGACCTTGATCTACTTGGGTTTTCCAGTCGCCCGGTAAAAAGGTTCCATCGACGAGGTATTTGTCGATTTCGTATCCCGATTTGGCCATGATCTGATCGATGCGTTTTTGGGTGGGTCCATACAAAGCATCCAATCCCTCGGTGCCGTGGGTGAAGAGAATTTTGTGGTTGATGGGGTTGGGTAAGTTCTTTTTGAAATATCGCACCATGGCATCGGGAATGGGGTTGTTTTTCATTTCAAAAATGCCGGGCCAATGCGTGGAGAAGCAAGCAGCCGTGCCAAAGACTCCCGGGTATTCACAAATGCCGTACATCGAAATCAACCCACCCATCGAGGAGCCACCAATGACCGTATGCGCGGCGTCGTTATAAGTATTGTATGTTTTGTTGATGAAGGGTCGCAACTCATACACGATGAATTTGAGGTAGTCGTCGCTGTTGATGGGGTTGTGAAACACATCCGACTGATTCTGTCGTTTCGCCTCCATGATGGCCGCTTTTTCTTTGGCGGTGAGTGATTCATAGACCTTTTGCGGAAAGTAGTTTGAATGGCGGTTCACGCCATCGTTCCATATGCCCACAACGATGTAGTCTTTGTTTTTGTAGGCCGACATCGTTTCATCAATCCCCCATTCTTGGTGGTTCCAAGTGCTGTTGCCATCGAATAGATTTTGTCCGTCGTGCAGGTAAATCACCCCGTATTTTTTTTCAGGGTTGTAATCACTCGGTAGCCAAACATCTACGTTTCTGGCAGTCACGAAAGTGGAGGGAAAATAATGAAGTCGGTCGATGCGACCTTGACTCGGCGCTGCGTTGGGCGGTCGGACGAGGGTGGCGGTTTGATACGATTGAAAAGGAAAGGACTGAACTGCGGGGATTTCAGTGGTATCGTAACCGGTGATTTTTCCATCGATCGGATTGATGCGCGGCACAACATACAAGGTGTCTTTGTTGTGTGATTTGGCTTGTGTGCGTTGTGATGTGAGGGTGAATTGGATGGAATCGCCAAAGAACTTGTAGCTGCTATAAATGGTGCTGTTCAGAACGGTGAATTCAGAGAACAAGGTGTTGTTGAAGAAGGACGCATCGATGTGTATGCCATTCATTTCATCGATGTAGAGGTTGTTGGGGTTTTGGGCATCGACCACCAATTGGTAGCGGCGGATATCGCCATCGTATTTGATGATGAAGGGGTAGCGCAGCGGGGGGTTGAGGTTTTTTTCTGCAGTTGGGGTGGTGATGGGCTTGCCAAAGATGATTTCCATGGTGGCGGTCATGCCCACCTCAGTGGCACTCTTGTACACAGTCAGCTGACCTTTATAGTGTCCGAATAAGCGTTCCTGGTGGAATGCGGGAAAGACGGTTTTGTTATGGGTGGCGTGTTCTTGCGAGGCATTTTGCTGGGCGCTGCTTTTCAATGGTTGGATGAAAAGGATCAAAGACAGGAGACAAGGCAGGCAAATTCGGAGATGGAATGGCTTCATTTGGAAAATTAATGAGATTCAAATATCCAAGAATTTTGCGAAAGTGGGGCGGTGAATTCGGCGTATTTTTGTAGGATTGATGTTGCTGTGCAACAACCGATATCAACATGAATTATTTATCAGCAGAGGGACTCACCAAGAGTTGGAATGAAAAGGTATTGTTCAATCAAATTACGTTTGGTTTGAACCGTGGCGACAAAGTGGCCTTAATTGCTGGGAACGGCAGTGGAAAGAGTAGTTTGCTGAATATTTTGGCGGGTTTGGATAAACCCGATGCCGGAAATTTGAGCATCCGCAAAGAAATCCATTGGGAGTATCTGCCCCAGGATCCTGTGTTGAATGAGCAGTTGTCGGTCCTTGATAACTTGTTTGTGGGCAATACGCCATCGATTATCGCCCTGAAGGAGTATGAGGCTGCGTTGTTGGCCTACTCAGAATCCGCCAATGAAGAAACAGAAAAGCGGTTGGATTTGGCCACATCCGAGATGACGATGTCTGAGAGTTGGGATTACGAGGCCCGCGCCAAACAAGTTTTGGGAAAGTTGAATATTCATGAAGCGGATTTGGTCAAGCCGGTGGGGGTGCTCAGCGGTGGACAGCGGAAGCGGGTGGCATTGGCGCGTGTGCTGATCGACGTGCCTGATATGTTGATTTTGGATGAGCCTACAAACCACTTGGATTTGGACATGATTGAGTGGTTAGAGGAATATCTAAGCGATAAGAATTTGACCTTGTTGTTGGTGACGCATGATCGTTATTTTTTGGATCGCGTGTGCAACCGAATTTTAGAGTTGGATCGGGGGGTGTTGTACACTTACCAGGGCAATTATGGCTATTTTGTAGAGAAGAAGGCGATGCGTGAGGAGGTTGAGGCCAGCGAGCGGGAGAAAAATAGAAATACGTTCCGACGTGAATTGGACTGGGTAAGGCGGATGCCGAAGGCGAGAACTACCAAGAGTAAAAGTCGGTTGGATGCCTTTGATGATTTGGCTGAGAAGGTGAAAGGTCCATACACACAGCAAAAGGTGGAATTTGGGGTGAAAATGGAGCGGTTGGGATCAAAGATTTTGGAATTGCATCACTTGGAGAAATCCTATGGTGAGCAGCGCATTCTGGGTGATTTTAGTTATACATTCAAACGGGGCGAGAAAATTGGCATTGTGGGACCGAACGGCGTGGGTAAAAGTACGCTGTTGAATATGATCATGGGTGTGGAGAAGGCCGATAAGGGGAAAATCGTATCGGGGGAAACATTGGTTTTTGGGTATTTCTCGCAACAGGGGATGCCGGTGGATGACGACAAAAGAGTCATTGATGTGGTGAAAGACATTGCCGAATATTTGCCGTTGGCCGATGGTACGAAGTTGTCAGCGTCACAATTTTTATTGCGGTTTGGGTTTTCCAATGACACACAGTACAATGTGGTTTCACGCTTGAGTGGGGGTGAACGCCGTCGGTTGTTTTTGATGACAGTATTGATCAAAAATCCCAACTTTTTAATTTTAGACGAGCCCACCAATGACTTGGATATCTTGACTTTGGCCACGCTGGAGGCATTTTTGATGGATTATTCAGGTTGTGTTTTGGTGGTTACCCACGACCGTTATTTCATGGACAAATTGGTGGATCACGTGTTTGTATTTGAGGGTGAGGGCAAAGTGCGGGATTACCCTGGAAATTACACCGAATATCGCACATGGAAGGAGATATATGATGAAGAGGCTGCAGCAGCGAGAAAAGGGATAGAATCGAAAGGAAAATCAGACAGTGCGAGTTTGAAGGCAGGGACATTGCACGGGGAGGCAGCGCCTGTTCTGGGCAGTGCGGCGGTGGTCGTGTCAACGGGGAAGGCGGAGGAGAAACGCAAGCTCACATACAAAGAGAAGTTTGAATACGAGCAGTTGGGAAAGGATCTGGAGGCGTTGGAAATCAAGAAGAAGGAGTTGGAAGTTGCTTTGTCGGGGCTGACATCCGATTTTGAGAAAATTACTGCGTTGAGTTCAGAATTGCAGCGGGTAAACGACGATTTGGATGAGAAGGGATTGCGGTGGTTGGAGTTGGGCGAATGGGCATAAAAACACCATAGACACATGGAAAGTCGCAACCGAAACATTGATGCGTTAAAGGGGTTATTGGTGTTGCTGGTGGTGGTTGGGCATGTGTTGCAAGGTCGGCTAGATCAAAGCATTGGGCGATACGTGATTTATGGGTTTCACATGCCGTTTTTCATTGCGGTTGCGGGCTATTTATTTCCTTTTTCGCGTTCGGCACAAGATTCATTGAGGGTATTTTTGGGAAGGTATGTGGTGCGATTGATCCTGCCATGGCTTTTGGCAATGGTAATTTATGCGCTGTATTTGGGTGCTTGGGGCGCGAAAACACCGCTTTGGAAGGGTTGGGAGGCCTATTTTTCGGTGCCATTTTATCATCTGTGGTTTGTGCCTGCGTATTTGTTTTGGAGTGTGATGGCATGGTGGATGTCGGTCCGCGGATTTTCAAGATTTCAAGCTTTGTTGATTGGGACGGGGGTTGCGTTGCCATTTTTTTATATCAAATCGGTGTGGATGGCAGACATGGTGGGTTTGATGGGTCAGTCATTATCAGGGTTTTTGATTCACACATTGCGTCCGCACTATTTTTTATTTTTCGTTTTTGGTCTGGCGTTGCGCGAGGAGCGATTATCGACTCGATCTTGGCTGTTTTGGGTTTCGGGAACGGGGCTGATGGGTTTGTATGGCGGTTTGTTTTATTTCCACCCGGGGGTTTCTGATGGGATGCGTGACGGGGTTTGGATTTTCGCCAATGTTTTTTTGTTGGTGGCGATTTTCCGGTTGATGCGGGCGGAGGCTTTGCCACATTGGAATGTGGTTGAGTGGTTTGGTCAGCAATCGTTGGGGGTGTATTTGTGGCATGTGTTGCCTTTGCTGTGGGTGAAGGATTTGTTGGGAACCCGGGATTTGGGGCGTTTTTATGGATGGGTGGGGATGATGGAGTTGGGATTCTTGGGTGCCTTGTATTTGCTTTGGCGATACTGGCGGGGTGCCCGATTTTTGATGGGTTCTCGGTAAGAGTTTGTGCTGAGATTCCTCTCTCGGTGGAGTTGAGGTGTAGCTGGGCTTCGCTTTTTGGAATTGTTACGGGTATGGTATTTTGGGTTATTTTTGCGCCCTATGAGCAAGCACGCCTTTGTTTTTCCCGGTCAGGGAAGTCAGTTTGTAGGTATGGGAAAAGACCTATACGAGAGCAGCGATCAAGCGAAAGAACTCTTTGAGAAAGCCAATGAAATTCTGGGTTTTCGGATTACAGATTTGATGTTCGGTGGCACAGATGAGGATTTGCGTCAGACGCGCGTTACCCAGCCCGCGATTTTTTTACACAGTGTGATTCGCGCGGTTGTTATGGGTGATGAATTTCAGCCTTCGATGGTTGCGGGTCATAGTTTGGGTGAGTTTAGTGCGTTGGTGGCTGCCGGTGCGATGCGCTTTGAGGATGGTTTGAAATTGGTTGAGCAACGCGCTTTGGCGATGCAAGAGGCTTGCGAATTGGAATCGGGCACCATGGCGGCTGTGTTGGCTTTGGACGATGAAAAAGTGGAGTCGGTATGTGCGGAGATAGAAGGAGTGGTAGTTCCTGCGAATTATAACTGTCCGGGCCAACTGGTGATATCGGGTGCTTATGCGGCTGTTGAAGCCGCTTGCGAGGGTATGAAGGCGGCGGGTGCAAAACGGGCATTGATATTACCTGTGGGCGGTGCTTTTCACAGTCCATTGATGGAGCCAGCTCGTGAAAAATTGGCGAAGGCCATTGAGGCCACTGAGATTGTTGCACCCAGGTGTGCGATTTACCAAAATGTGACAGCGTCTGCTGTGATGGATCAGGAAGAGATCAAGCGCAATTTGGTGGCGCAATTGACTGCTCCGGTTCGTTGGACACAGAGTGTTAAGTCCATGGTTGCTGATGGAGCGATAAAATTCACGGAAGTTGGACCTGGTAAAGTGTTACAGGGTTTGGTGAAGAAGATTGCGCCAGAAGTTGAAGCCGAGAGCGTTGCTTAACGAATGAGTTCAATGACCCCATTGTACAGTTTTGGACTGGGAATGTAGGGGCTTTTGATAATGTCGAGTTGATAGAAATAGGTTCCTGCAGGAAGGATAGGACCTTCATTGTTTACGCGGCCGTTCCAACACTCATCTAAATTTTTGGTGAAGAATATTCTCTCTCCGTAGCGATTGAATATACGCAGTTCCGCTTCTTCGCAGGAGGTAGATATACCGTATACGCGGAAGCAGTCATTTTTGCCGTCGTTGTTTCCGGGTGTAAAGACGTTGGCGATTTTTACTTCATGGGTACTGTCGCTGTTGATTTGCAGGGGCAGTGAAAGTGAGTCGGTACAACCAGAGCTTGCGTTTTTTATGATCACTTTCGTGGTGTATTGTCCTGCGGTATATTGATAATTTCGCTTTACTACACCGTTGCCAGTGGTTCTTTGTATGGGTGTGCCGTCGCCGAAATCCCATAGAATACTATCGCCATTGGTGATATCCAAAATGAGATTAACGCCTGGTTTACAGGGTAAGAATTCAGCAGAAATAACGGCTTTCGGCGACAGCGTGATGCGGACTTTTTTGCTGTAGGAGGCGGTAGCGTTGCAGCTATTGGAGTCCGTGACCGTGAGTTTTACAGTATAGGTTCCGGTGTCGCGGTACAGGTGTTCTGGGCTGAATTGGTGTGAGGTATCGCCATCGCCAAAATCCCATCGGTATGTGCCATTGAATCGATGGATGGGCTGAAAGGCGATGGATTTATTCAAGCAAATGATCTCTGGCTTGGCCACAAATAGGGCATCCACCGAGTATCCCAATCGGAAATCCAATTTGAAGCTGGCATTGGAACATCGGATGCTCACGTTGTTTTTAAAAGCCACATTGGTAGGAGAAGTGGGAAAATCGTTCAATCCGGGTGGTCTGTTTGGGCAGCTTGCACATACGCTCTGATAGATGATGCCCCGGTTATCGAAACGAGAAGTTCCGCCATCGACGTGGTCATCGGAAAGATTACCACCGAAGTAGGAGGCGTATTTGAGGGTTTTGGCATCTTTGCCCAATACGATGAGGTAGAAATCGTTGTTGTCGGTGGTTTTTTGGTGCGCATCGCTGGTAATGGGCAGTCCACCGGTGGTTCCCGCATTGCCCACGCCGATGTTGGAACCCCACCCACTGAAATAGATGTTGTAGCAATTATCAACCATGAACGCTGAGGGACTCAGTTCAGGAATGCCGGAGGTGCGATTCCCGAAAGTGGTGACGAATTCAAGGGATTTTAGGTCGTTGCTGAAACGCCCGATAAATTGTGATGTGTTGTTTTTTCCATAGGTGCCTGGGCTTCGGGTTATTTGTCCTTCTGTTTGCCCTGTGAAATACACTTTGTTGTTGATATCCAGATCGATAAAATAGATTTGATCGTAGTCTACACTTCCCCAATACGTACCGATATCGTATTTGCCTGAGTTTTTGTTGAAACGAGAAATGAATCCATCGATGCTACCCAACGACGAATTGCTGTATCCTGCGCCTGCCATGGGGAAGTTGCTGGACAGTGTACCGCCACCAACGTACAAATGCGCGGAGTCATCTACTTTGATGGAATAAGCAGCGTCATCATCGGTTCCACCCATGAGCGTCGCCCATTTGAGTTTTGAAAGACTGTTGTTTAGGCAAAGAATGGCGGCATCGGTTTCTCCTTTTGGCTTGGATTGAAGTGCACCGAGCGTGGTGGGGAAATTGGTTGAACGAGTGCACGTAGCCACAAAGATGTTGCCGTCTTCATCGGTGGTTACATCACCACGATAGTTGTCGGCGTAGTTATAGACCAATGCGGTAAAGGGCGATTCGGTTTGAAATCCGTCGGCATCATTTCCACCGATGAAGGTTCCTCCCAACAGCGTTGAACCGTCGCTGCTGAGTTTGTTGACGAATATGTCGTAATCTCCCTGGTGATTGAGAAATGCCGCTGAATCGGGGTGTACGGGAAAATTATAGGACAGGGTTGTCCCAAAAATCAAGAGATTGTTGAAGGGATCTACGCAAAGGGAATGGGGGTATTCATCATCGTCGCCCCCCATGTAGGTTGCAAAAAGCAGTTTACTTCCATCGGGAGAATATTTGCTGATGGAGATATCACAGGGCAGTTGAACCGGCGGTGCGCCTAAGCCTCCACCTCCATAGGTTGTTTGAAAAGCGCCGACTGTAACGGGGTATTTGCGCGAAAACGCATCAACAATACCACCAGCATAAAGGCAACCGCTGGTATCGTAAGTGGCGGTAAATCCAAAATTATCGCCTTGGGAACCGCTGTAGGTACTAAATACCAAAATGGGATCGATGGTGAGGGGTGCAGAACGGTCGTATTTTCCTACTTGTAATTGAATGGTGTTGTTATTTACCCGGTATCCGCAGGTCACCCGTTGAATTTTACTTTTCAGGGGGAGTTTTTGAAAGGCTTTTGGGGGATTGATTTGAAATTGTCCCACGGATGTTTGCACGTAAAGCGTATTTTTCAGCAGGGATAATTGAGATTGGTTGTCGACTTCGAGGCCAATGGCGGAAGGGTCTGCGCCGGGATGAATGATCCAATCAAATTCCAATGTTTGCTGATGAAAATATATGGCGATATCAATGCCGGGGTAGAGATTTTTCAGTATAACTTTTTTGGCGGGTGTTACGGATTGCCAGCGGTGGATTTCATGTCCCAAAAAGAAGTTCTCTTGCCATGAGGCGAGGTCTTGGAACAGGATGTTGGACGGTTTCTGGGCCCGCAAAAACTGCAGATTGGTCACGTGATAAGCGAGGGTAAATTGAGTGTCTTTACCCCGAAAGTGGTGAATTTGGTGTTTTCTTTGGATGTTTTCGGGTGCTTCCGTTAGGATGCGTAGACCTGATTCGGTGATAAAAACAGCGCCGCCCGGGACAACCGCCTGGGCAATGCATGGATTTTCATCTGTCCATTGTCCAACATTGGGTGTAAAATACAGTTGGCTTTTCTCGGGCGAAGGGGTTGCTATTGAAGCACTTACCAGTGATTGTTGAGCGGATAATGGACCAACAATGGCAACGCACAAAAGTGCTAGGATATATTGCCAATATGAAAGCCGTTGCATTACCACAATAACAAAGTTATTGAAAACAATACAGCTTTTGTCGTTGCCTGGGGAAGGGTAAAATCCCTAATGGGTGAGATCGGGGTTACTTTACTACCGTTAATGGAATCTCGAGGGCTTTGCTGATGACAGCACATACCGCGTCTACAGTTTGATTGTTGTTAAACTCCGCTGTAAGGGTTGGCTGTTGATTGTTTCTCAATCCTTTGGGTGCGTTGCCGATGATTTCAATCTGTACGTTGTAGCGTTCTTCCACGGCATTGATTACATCCGCTAATGGAGCGTCATTGAATGAAAGTGTGCCTTCACGCCACTGAACCGCATCGATGTTGATGTTTGATTCTACGGTGAAGATGGACTCCTGTTTGGTTTTAGGATGTGGATTTTCCGTGGCGCGCATTCCTTTTGTGAGGATGGCAGATTCCAACAGGGTTCCGGAATGGGTGGCCAATTTTTCAACGCGCACTTTTCCGTGATTTACAGAAACTTGCAGGGGTTTGTTGTTGTACGACCGTACGTCGAAACCAGTACCTAACACGGTCACCTGATTGTTTCCGCTTTTGATGGTGAATGGGGCATTGGGATTTTTCGCCACTTCAAAATGGGCCATTCCCTGCAATTCAATGTTACGGCTGTTTTTGGTAAGGATGTATTTTACCGTTGAGTTTGAGTTTAAGGTAATTGTGCTGCCATCTTTCAGGGTGATTTGTTTCACTTGCTGATTCACGGTAGCAAAGTTGCCTTGGTCTAAAATGGCTGTTTTCTGCTGATTGTACCAGAAAGCCCAACCGCCGATGGCCAACAATGTAATGGCTGCGGCCACTCGCCAAATTTGTTGGGTGTTTTTCCAAATGGAAAAGGGTTTGGGTGTATCGGCTTGCTTCAGTCCGGCTTGGAATTTCTCCCAAGCTTGATCATTGCTTGATTCGAAGGAATAAGTATACTCCCCTGCTTTGTCCCAAACTTCTTGGAACTCGCTGTCTATGTGGGGTTTGTTGTTGGAATTGTCCATTTTTTTAGTGCATTAATTGGGGTTGCATCATGGCCGACACCTGCTGTTTGATGATGGCTAAAGTAGGTTTAAATTGGGGATTTTTCTTCAACCAATCTTCCAATTTTTTCAATTCATCTTCTTGCATTAAACCTGCAGCATATTTGGTGAAGATGTTGCTTTCTAGTTGTTCTTTTGTCATGACGTTGCCTTTTTCCGGAAAGGGGTAATCTGGCCTATAAACACCAAAACCCTTGGCTACCCCCAAAGAAAGTGAAAACTTTTTTCAAAAACTTTCAAATGGTTGTTAATCAATGACTTGTTTGTGTTTTTTTTGGACTTGATGAATGGTTTCGATGATGTCTACTACCGATTTGCCTTCTTCGGCGGAGGTAATGGTTGGTTTGTTGTGCAGTAGATTGTTGATGACTTCTTCTATGACGAAATGATGATTGGCTGCACTGCCTTTATATCCTCCATAATCGTTGGGTGGTTCCGATGCTGGCAATACAGGCATCTCATAATTTTGGATATCGCAATACTCAACGGAGTTCATGTATTGTCCACCCAATTTCACGGTGCCTTTTTCGCCGATAATGGTGATGGAACTTTCGTAATTCTGATTGAAAAGGCTGGTAGAATAGCTCAGTGATCCTTTGCCTCTTTTTCCGAAAGAAAACAGTACTTGTCCGCTATCATCGAATTCCGTCAGCGATTGGTGATTGAAATTGGAGGCCGTGGCAAATTCAATGTTGAGTGGGCCGAGTAGCCAGAAAACAAGGTCTACAAAATGGGAAAATTGGGTGAATAATACGCCACCGTCTAAATCGGCGGTGCCATGCCAGTGACCTTTTTTGTAATACCGATGGTCGCGGTTCCAGTAGCACACCACTTGCACTTGGTAAAGCTCTCCCAAAATATTGTCTTGGATGAGCGATTTAATCCACTGTGAAGGGGGGGAAAAACGATTTTGCATCACACAGAAAATCTGTTTGTTGCGTTTTTTCGCTTCGGCCATCATGGCGTCACACTCATCGGTTGACAGGGCCATGGGTTTTTCCACAACCACATGTCGACCCATACTTAACGCTTGAATGGCGTGTTGACTGTGGTAACCATTGGGCGTAGCGATGCAAACGACATCGATGTTGGCATGATGCATCAGCATGTCCTCCAGATTTTCATACAAGGGAATTTCGCTTGCGAGATTGATCTCTTCCCGAATTTTCACATCGGCAACAGCGACGAGTTGAGCGCGCGGGTTGCTGTTAATCATGTGCGCATGTCGCTTTCCGATGTGTCCGGCACCAACGACGGCAAAATGGATGATATCCGATGTTTCTGACATGATGAACGGCAAAAATGCACAAGATTTGGGACAAATTGCTGTGGAACGTAAAAACCCCATGAAAAAGGTTTGGTAATATGATGAGAAGAGCCAAAATTTGCGGTTGTATGACGAATGAAAAGGTTTTGGTGATCGGTTCTTGCGGACAGCTGGGAACGGAGTTGGTGGAAGCGTTGCGCGGCATTTATGGTGATGCCAATGTGGTGGCTAGTGATGTGAAAAAATCTGACAACCCTGTTTTTGATGGCGGTCCGTTTGAGACGTTGGATGTGTTGGATTCCGCACGATTATCGGACATTATTCAGAAATACAAGCCCACACAAGTATATCATTTAGCGGCATTGTTGAGTGCCACGGCCGAGAAAAACCCAGAATTTGGTTGGAAGTTGAACATGGAGGGATTGTTCCATGTGTTGAATGCGGCGCGGGATACGGGGATTATCAAAAAAGTTTATTGGCCCAGTAGCATTGCGGCTTTCGGTCCAAACACGGAGCGATTTGGTACACCACAATACGGAACCATGGATCCAACAACCATTTACGGTATCAGTAAATTGGCGGGTGAGTTATACGCCCAATATTATTTCAATCGTTGGGGTATTGATACGCGTTCATTGCGTTACCCCGGTTTGATTGGTTACAAGAGTGCTCCGGGCGGTGGAACCACGGATTATGCGGTGGCTATCTATCACGATGCATTGCAAACTGGAAAGCACAATTGTTTTTTGGGAGAGGGTACAACCTTGCCGATGTTGTATATGCCGGATGCCTTGAAAGCCACGTTAGACATCATGCATGCGCCTGCAGAGCAGATCAAGATCCGTACGAGCTACAATTTGGCAGGGATGAGTTTTGCACCGGAGGAAATAGCGGCATCTATCGCCAAGTTTGTCCCTGGATTTGAAATTTCCTATGAGCCCGACTATCGTCAAGCCATTGCCAACAGTTGGCCTGCGGTGATTGATGATTCACATGCACGCAACGATTGGGGCTGGTCGCCTGATTTCGACTTGGACAAGATGACTGAGGACATGCTCAAGAATTTGCGTGTACAGTACGGCCAGAACGGCTAATCTGGAAACGGGATTTGGATCAATCCAACAAGCTGGCGTAGCCCAGGGCTTTTCCTATCATAGCGGTGGTGGTGGCTCTTTCAACCAGAACGTTCACCAAATCGCCTTTTTTGTAGTTTTCGCAAGGGAAAATGGTCACAGAATTCTGATCGCTCCTACCCATCCAATCGAGGTCGCTCTTTTTTGATGGTCCTTCAACCAACACGGTAACAACTTTGCCGATGTACGATTCGTTTTTTGCTTTGGATTTCGCGTTTTGCAAGGCGATGATTTCGCTCAATCGACGAGATTTCACGGCTTCTGGAACATCGTCGACCAATTTTTTGGCTGCGGGCGTTCCGGGGCGCTCGGAGTATACGTACATGTAGGAGAATTCAAACTCTGCCCAATCGATGAGGCTGAGCGTATCTTGGTGTTCTTCTTCTGTTTCAGAGCAAAATCCGGCGATGATATCGCAGCTGATTCCACAGTCTGGGATGATACTTCGGATCATGCGAATTTTGTCCATGTACCATTCGCGGGTGTAATTGCGCGACATGATATCGAGCACACGGGTATTACCACTTTGTGCGGGTAGGTGGATGTAGTTGCACAGGTTTTTGTATTTGGCCATGGTGTGCACTACTTTTTCATTGATATCGCGGGGGTGGCTGGTGCTGTATCGGATACGCATGTGAGGAACGGCTTCGGCACACAACTGCAGTAGGTCTGCAAAATCTACGGAAGTTTCCTGTTCTTCTTGGGTGAGCTTTTTGAATTCCTTTTTGGGTCCACCACCGAACCACAAGTAGGAGTTGACGTTTTGTCCTAAGAGGGTGATTTCTTTGTATCCTGCTGCGGATAGATCGAGCACTTCTTTTACGATGCTTTGAGGGTCTCTCGAGCGTTCACGACCGCGGGTGAAGGGCACCACGCAAAAGGAACACATGTTGTCGCAACCGCGCATGATCGACACGAAGGCTGTAACGCCATTGGAGTTTAGGCGAACGGGGCTCAGGTCGCCATAGGTTTCTTCTCTACTGAGAAGCACGTTGATGGCTCTTCCACCTTCATCCACTTCTGCCACAAGTTTGGGTAAGTCGCGATAGCTATCGGGTCCGGCAACCACATCCACCAATTTCTCTTCTTCTAGCAATTTTTCTTTGAGTCGTTCCGCCATGCAGCCCAAGACACCCACAATCAATTCTTTGTTGTGTTTTTTGTTGCCGCGAAGGTGTTTGAGTCGCTCACGAATTCGCTGTTCTGCATTGTCGCGAATGGCGCAAGTATTGAGAAAAATCACATCGGCGTCCAACTCATCGGTGGTTGAGGCAAACCCATGTTCACCCATGATGGAGGCGATGATTTCGCTATCGCTAAAATTCATGGCGCAACCATAGCTCTCGATATACAGCTTTCTGGTAGCGGTTGAACTGGGTGGGATTGTGACTTCTGACATAATGGAACTACAAAAATACGGGCTTTTTTGTTTCTTTGCAGTGAATGAGACATTTCAACACCTTGATTTTGCTTGCCTTTGTGGCGATTGTGGGAAGGGTAACGGGGCAGACTGCGGACTCTGACAAAGGACAATTTTCTGGAAACCTCTTGATGAATTACCAAAAGTATTTGCGCGACGATAGCATCGGTGCCAACACCAAGGTATACAAGGAAAACACGGCAAGTGCTGATGCCTGGTTGTTTATGCAGTATCGGGTGAAGGGTTATTCATTCATTGTTCGATACGATGCGTTTAACAACTCACCGTTATTGGATCCCCAAAGCGCCTATACCGATCACGGAATTGGTTTCTGGCAAGTGAACAAAGCGGTTGACAAATTGGACATTACCATGGGTTCCTTTTATGATCAGTTTGGAACGGGGATTTTGTTTAGAAGTTATGAGCAGCGGCAGATTGGGATTGATTACGCCATTCAGGGCATGCGTCTCAAATACAAGATCAATGATCGTTGGGCTATGAAAGGGTTTGCGGGAAATCAAAAAGGGAACATTAAAAATCGATTTGGGTATGCCAAGCAGGTGATTAGCGGAATGAACTTGGAGGGCAATATTCCTTTGGGCGAGTCAAGCAAGTTTGGTGATTTGATTGTGGGGGCATCGGCCATCAACCGCACTTTGGATCGCGAAACAATGGATCGATTGGTTGGTACCATCAATACGTACGAATTGGCGGAACGATTTTATCCCAAGTACAATATGTACGGTTTCAATGGTTATTTCGGCTATTCCAAAGGCAATTTCAGTTGGAATGTAGAGGCCAATGTAAAAACCCCGGAAGCGGTTTTGGGCATGAATAACAGATTCAAATTGTCTGGTGGTAATGTTGTTTACACGTCGTTGAGTTGGGGGAAAGGCGGCTGGAAATTGGGTAAACAGAAAGCTTCGATCGGTTTGAATCTGCAGGCCAGACACGTGGATAATTTTTCATTCCGAACGGCACCCACTGAAACCCTATTGAATGGGTTGGTGAGTTATTTGCCATCGATGACGCGTCAAAATACCTATCGTTTGTTGAGTAGATACAACGCACCCGGACAGGAATTGGGAGAGGATGGCATTCAGGGCGAGGTTGAATTTAAACCGCGCAAGGGGACACAGATTTTTTTCAATGCGAGCTATGTACAGAGTTTGGAGAGCAATGGAAAGCTGAATACAGCAACCGGTGTGATGGAGGCTGAGAAACTATTCAGCGAAAATTATTTGGAAGTGGTGCAGAAGTTGGGTAAGCACGATAAGTTGAAGTTGGGAGTTCAGCGGATTCATTACAATCAAACGCGTTATGAGAACGAACCTGAATACGTGCCTGTAAAAACGTTCACCCCGTTTGGTGAGTGGCTACACACGATGGAAAAGGGAAAGAGTTTGCGCGTTGAATGGCAGTATTTAAGCACCAAAAATGACCAAGGTTCTTTTGCCAATTTGATGGTTGAATATTGGGCAACAAAGCAACTGAGCATTGCGGTAGGGGATATGGTTAACGTGGATCCACACCGTTACGAAAGAATGATTATTGCCAACAAGGTATTGCATTATCCCACGGTTTTTATGGGATATACGGAGAAAAACACCGTGTTTACCTTGGCCTATTTGAAGCAGCAACAAGGGGTGAATTGCTCTGGCGGTATCTGCAGAGAAGAGCCTGCTTTCAGCGGTATTCGCTTTACAGTGAGCAGTAATTTCTAATGCTTCGGGGCGATTAAAGGTCCCAAACCCGGGTGCGTCTTTCTTGGCTGTAGTTTTTGATATTCATCCAAAATGCGGCCACCAAATAAATAATGATGGGTGATCCAAGGGTGAAAAAACTGGCGTAGATGAAAGACATCCGAACACTTTTCACTGAGATACCCATCCATTCTCCCAACTGACTGCAAACGCCGAACAGGGATTTTTCCAATGCGTATTTAATGAATTTCATGTTGTATCAAATATAGGAAGAAACAGCCCAATGATAAAATTGTTTAGGGTAACTGGCTGTAAAACTCTTGTAAATAATGTGTTGCGGTATCTGTGAGCTTTCCTTCGGCCGTGTAATGGACGACGGTTTCACTGCTTGATTCGTTGGAATAATCTGCGCTGGGGGCTTTGTAGCGCGCTTGGATCATCACCAAGTGAGGCTTTTTTGTTGAATTTGCTTGGATGAAAGTGGTTTTTACAATGAGGAATTGATTTTTTTCCAAAGTAGAGCGGGTATTGGCCAGTCCATCGCAAGGGTATAATAGAAACAGCTCTCCATTGGGTAACAGCAATTTCGCACACGATGCAATCAAATTCAATAAGTTGAGCGTGTTTGAATGTCGGGCCAGTCGGCGTATATCGTCCTCCGATGGCAGTTGATTCTCGAAAAACGGCGGATTGCATACGATGCCATGATAACCTTCATGGAAAGTGTAGTGGAGAATATTGGCCATTTCAAAACGAATGCGTTCTGCAAACGGGTTGTTTTTGAGATTTTCTGTGGCTTGATCTACTGAGTTTGGGTGGATATCGATGCCGGTGCAGTGGATTTGGGGATGGTTTTGGGCAAGCATGAAGCACAGCAGACCCGTTCCAGTGCCAATGTCCAACAATCGGTAGGGTTGGGTGTGGTCCATGGGCACTGACAGCTGAATCATGGCGCCAAAGAGGCAGGCATCGGAGGTGACAGGCAGTGCTACTTGATGGTGCGCAATGGTGAATTGCTTCATCACAAAGGGTTTGCGCACTTTGTTGGTCATGGGTTGGGGAAAATTTCGGAGATGTTGACAGATTCAGGTGAATCGAAGTAGGCCCAATTATTTTGGGTGAGGGCCAAAACGCGATCACAATAGTTGAGCGACAGTTGCAGGTCGTGGCTACTGTAAAGGATGATTTTAGATTCTGTTTTTGCCAGTTGTTTTAACAGTTCCAAGAAATGAAGTCGCGAGGGATAGTCCAAAAACGCCAGGGGCTCATCCAACAGAATCACTACACTGTCTTGAGCGAGGCACCTTGCCAGCATTACTTTTTGTTTGACACCATCGCTGAGCGAGCCAAAAGGGGTGTGTGATTGGGAGGCGATGCCGGTTTTTTTCATGGCATCGTTCACGGCGTTGTGATCTTCTGGGGTAGGATTTCTCCAACCGGTTAAGAATCTTTGTCGGCCCGAAATCACCACATCAAACACAGACATTTGATCGATACTCGGGGGTGTTGCTAGCAGGATACTTGTGAGGGAGGCTCTTTTTTCTGCTGTGGTTTTGTGGATGTTAACTTGATTGACGAAAACAGCCCCTTGTGTGGGTGATTGGAGTCCGCAAAGGGTTTTTAGCATCACTGATTTTCCGATGCCGTTGGGACCAATCAGCAGAACCAGGCTACCGGGAGCAACTTGCAAGTGGACATTTTCATGCAGTTGCAGAGACTTTTTGGGAAAGCCGGTGGATAGGTTCTGGATGGTTAGCATGATATACTGCCACAAAAATGCGAATTTCGGGGGGTGAATTTACAGTTAGTTGCTGCTTCGGAGGAGAATATTTCATCGATACAGGCTTTGGCCGATGTGATTTGGAACGATCATTATCCTGAAATCATTGGGCAGGAGCAGGTGGATTACATGTTGAATCGATTTTATTCTGTGGGTGCTATGAGGGAGCAGATGCAGGGTGGTCAGCAATTTTACCAAGTGCTGTTGGATGGGTTGGCAGTGGGATTTTTGGCCATGGAGTCAAGGGGAGAGGGGTCTTATTTTTTGAATAAGTTATACATAAGCACCCGGCTTCAGCGCGGTGGTATCGGGCATGGTGTTTGGGCTTTGTTGCGGGGCTTGTTGCCAGACATGCGCGAGATGCGACTGCAGGTAAACCGACAAAATTACAAGGCCATTAATTTCTATTTCAAGGTAGGATTTGTAATTGAACGGGTGGCTGATTTTGACATTGGTGACGGGTATTTCATGAACGATTTTGTGATGCTATACAAAGAAAAATAGCCGGGTCATTTTCCGCTGGGTTTGTGCGTGGGATTGGGTTGGCTTCCATATCCAGAAATAATACGAAAGACAACAACAAAAGTACCAATCAATATTCACGCCAATTCGAATGGCGCAAGCAAGGAGGAACACCCCAACGCCTCCCTCCGTGAAATGGCCATTCATCTTGGAACCAATGCTGTGAGGGTCATGAGGACATTAAAACGCAATAATATTGACGATCAAGGCACCTTTAACAACACATACTCCACCATTGAAACCGCTAATAACTATGGATACGACGAGCTAGGGAATCTAGTACGAGACGCACAGGAAGAAATTGCCAGCATTGAATGGACCGTCTACGGGAAAATGAAGAAAATCACCCGAACCGGTGCCAGTTCAAAAGCTGATCTGGAGTTTG